>Ga0335085_10000038_pt1 | contig 460231 bp, 441 predicted proteins | sample Lox_Sample_45_FD_206712 | JGI IMG/M metagenome (GOLD analysis project Ga0335085, IMG submission 206712) | Soil microbial communities from Loxahatchee National Wildlife Refuge, Florida, United States - Lox_Sample_4.5 | ecosystem: Environmental > Terrestrial > Soil > Wetlands | place: USA... | reverse complement strand
AAGCGGAAGCCGACGCCCTCTGGCCCGATCTGGTGCTGATCGACGGCGGGCAGGGGCAGTTGAGCGCGGCGCAGGAAACGCTCGCCGCCCTGGGCGTCAGCGACGTGCCGCTCGCCGCCATCGCCAAAGGGGCCGACCGCGACGCCGGCCGCGAGACATTCTTCATGCCGGGCCGGACGCCGTTTCGGCTGCCGCCGCGCGATCCGCTGCTCTATTTCGTCGAGCGCCTGCGCGACGAGGCGCATCGTTTCGCCATCGGATCGCACCGCGCCCGACGCAAGAAGGACATCCGCGAGGCCGGCTTGCAGGAAATTCCGGGCATCGGGCCGACCCGCAAGCGCGCGCTGTTGCGCCATTTCGGCACGCTGAAGGCGATCGAGCGGGCGAGCCTGCCCGATCTTGCCCGGGTGCCGGGAATTAGTGCGGAAACGGCGCGGAAGATATATGAGTTCTTTCACGAACAAGCGGCGCAATAGACGGAAGGTCGACCATGCTCATCAAATCCCAGCAAGACGTCACGCCGGCGGTGCTCGACGCGTTCAAGAACGCGGCCGACCCGCGCGTGCGCGAAATTCTCGCGGCGCTGGTCAGGCACCTGCACGCCTTTGCCCGCGACGTGCATCTCACCGAAGAGGAATTCGAGCAGGCGGTGCAATATGTCGTGCGGCTCGGGCAGAAGACCACCGACACGCATAACGAGGCGGTGCTGATGTCCGGCTCGCTCGGTTTCTCCACGCTGATCTGCCTGCTCAACAACGGCGACAACGGGCAGACCGAAACCACCGCCAATCAGCTCGGCCCGTTCTGGCGCATGAACTCGCCGCGCACGGAAAACGGCGGCTCGATCGTGCGCTCGCCGACCCCGGGGCCGGTGCTGTTCGTCAACTGCACGCTGCTCGACCGGAGCGGTGAGCCGATCGAAGGCGCCGAAGTGGATATCTGGCATTCCTCGCCGGAAGGCTTCTACGAGCAGCAGGACGAAAAGCAGGCCGACATGAACCTGCGCGGCAAGTTCACGACGGACGCGGCCGGCCATTTCGGCTTCCGCAGCGTCAAGCCGGCCGGCTATCCGATCCCGATCGACGGACCGGTCGGCGACCTGGTGCGCGCGACCGGCCGGCATCATTACCGGCCCGCGCATCTGCACTTCCTAATTTTCAAGCCTGGCTTCAAGACGCTGATCTCGCAGATTTATGTCAACGACGACGACAGGCTGGAGACCGACGTGCAATTCGGCGTCACCCGCGCGCTGGTCGGCGATTATGTCCGCCATGACGGGCCCGCGCCCGCCGCCGATGTCACCGGCGAATGGTATTCGCTCGACCAGACTTTCGTCATGGAAAAGGGCAAAAGCCGGCTGCCGAAGCCGCCGATCCGCTAGGCCGCGCGTTCACCGCGTTCCGGGACGACGCAATGCCGCGGTTGACGACTCCCCGCCCCGGGTGTTCCTTGTGCCCGCGATGAACAGCATCAGTTCCCGACCGCTGCCGGCGCATCCGCTCGCGCTGCCGAACCTGTTGACCTATGGCCGCATCGCCGCCGTGCCGGTCGTCGTCGGACTGATGTACGGGCAGAGCATCGAGGGCGGCGGGCTGTGGCTGCGCTGGCTGGCGCTGGCGATCTTCATCGCCGCCGGCGTCAGCGACATCCTCGACGGCTATTTCGCGCGCATGTGGAGCCAGCAGTCCTCGCTCGGCCGCATGCTCGACCCGATCGCCGACAAGCTGCTGGTGGCGTCCTGCCTCCTGATGCTGGCGGCTGAGGAAACCATCCGCGGCTGGTCGCTGTTCGCCGCGGTTATCATCCTGTGCCGCGAAATCCTCGTCTCCGGCCTGCGCGAATATCTCGCCGAGCTGCGCGTCGGCGTGCCGGTGACGCGTCTCGCCAAGTGGAAGACGGTCGGGCAGATGGTGGCGGTCGGTTTCCTCATCGCCGGCGACGCCGGCGACAAGATCCTGCCGGTCACCACCGAGATCGGCATCACGCTGTTGTGGCTTTCCGCGCTGCTCACGCTCTATACCGGCTGGGACTATATGCGCGCCGGCCTGCGCTATATGATCGACTGATGAAACTGCGCTATTTCGCCTGGGTGCGCGAGCGGGTGGGCAAGGCCGAAGAGGACGTCGAGCCGCCGCCCGGTGTCGCCACGGTCGCCGAGCTGATGACCTGGCTTGCCTCGCGCGGCGAGGAATATGCGCATGCCTTCGCCAACCCCAGGGTGATCCGCGCGGCCATCGACCGCGCCCATGTGCAGCCGCAGGCGGCAATTCGCGGCGCCGGCGAAATCGCCTTTTTCCCGCCGATGACCGGAGGATGACCGTCGCGATCATTGCCGGGCCGGACCCGGCAATCCGTCAATTTTGCGAAAAGATGGATGCGTTAGCCGGGCCTCGCGCATGACGGGGGTTGGAAGACGCGCTACATTGTCCCCATGACTGCATCGACCACCGTGCGCCTGCAACGCGAGCCGTTCGATGCCGCCGCGGAAGCAAAAAAGCTTTCGCGCGGCCGCACCGATATCGGCGCGCTCGTCACTTTCACCGGCATCTGCCGCGGCGAGGAGGCGGGCGAGCCGATCGCCGCGCTCACCCTCGAACACTATCCCGGCATGGCAGAGGCCGAGATCGAGCGCCACGTGGCGGAGGCGAACGCGCGCTGGCCACTCTTGGGCGTCACCGTGATCCACCGCTACGGGCGCATTCAGCCCGGCGAGGACATCGTGATGGTCGCGACCGCCTCCTCGCATCGGCAGGCGGCGTTCGCCGCCGCCGAATTCCTCATGGACTACCTGAAGACCCGCGCGCCGTTCTGGAAGCAGGTCGAGCAGGCCGGCGGAAAAACATGGGTCGAGGCCAGGCAATCCGACGACGCCGCAGCCGGGCGCTGGCGCGGCCGGCAGGCAGCGGAGTGATCCCGCGCATGATCGCGAAAAGCGGGGACGGGGTTTGCGGCAAGGTCGTGCGCGAACGCAAGGGTTTGCCAGTGCGAATGGTTCCGATCGTTTTCGCCGCCGCGGCGGTGCTGGTACTCGGCGCCCAACCGCTTTGCGCCGCGCAGGTGGCCTATTTCGAGGTGCCGCACGGCGCGCATCCGCATGACGTCGCGCCGGCGCCGGACGGCTCGGTCTGGTACACCGCGCAAAGCCAGGGCGCGCTCGGCAGCCTCGACCCGAAAACCGCCAGGACGACGCAAATTCCGCTCGGGCCGGGCGCGGCGCCGCACGGCGTGATCGTCGGCCCCGACCGCGCCGCCTGGGTCACCGATGGCGGACAGAACGCCATCGCGCGCGTCGATCCGGCAAGCGGATCGGTGAAGCTTTTCCCGCTGCCGGAGAATTTCCCCGACGCCGGTCTCAATACCGCCACCTTCGACCGCAAGGGCATCCTCTGGTTCACCGGCCAAAACGGCGTTTACGGCCGCGTCGATCCGGCGACCGGCAAGATCGACGCCTGGAAGGCGCCCAAGGGCGCCGGTCCCTACGGCATCACCACCACGCCGAACGGCGAGGTCTGGTACGCATCGCTCGCCGGCGACCACATTGCCAAGATCGACACCGTGAGCGGCGACGCGCTGGTCGTGCCGCCGCCCAGACCGGGCGTCGGCCCGCGCCGCATCTGGTCGGACTCGAAAGGCCTGCTGTGGGTGAGCTTCTGGCACACCGGCGAGGTCGCCCGCTTCGATCCGGCGGCCAAGACCTGGAAGGTCTGGAGCGTGCCCAGAAGCAAGACCGGCTGCTACGCGGTCTATGTCGACGACAAAGACAGGGTCTGGCTGAGCGATTTCCTCGCCAATGCGATCCTGCGCTTCGATCCCGCGACCGAGCGGTTCGAAAGCTTCCCGAGCAACAAGCGCGGCGCCTCGGTGCGCCAGTTGCTCGGCCGGCCGGGCGAGGTGTGGGGCGCGGAATCGGGCAATGACCGGCTGGTGGTAATCAGGGATTGAGCTGAATTCATGCGCGATCGGGCGACCAGCCGCCGCGACATCTTGCGCCTGCTTGCGGGCGGCGCGGCGCTTGCGGCCGGCGCGCGGGCGAGCCGGGCGGGCGAGGTGCGCGAGGCGCGCATCGGCCGCCTGATCGCAGAGGCGAGGGATTTGCCGGGCATCGGCCGGCGCATCGATTTCATTTCCGCGGCGCTGCGCGGCACGCGCTACCAGGCCTTCACGCTGATCGGAGGCCCGCAACGGCCGGAGCAATTCGTCATCCGCGACGACGCCTTCGATTGCGTGACCTATTGCGAAACCGTGCTCGCCGCCGCGCTTTCCCGCGATCTCGCGCAATTCGAGACGGTCTTGCAGGACATCCGCTATCGCCACGGCATCGTCAACTGGTTCGAGCGCAATCACTATTTCTACGAGTGGGGCGATCGCAACGTCGAGAACCGGACTTGCCGCTGGATCGCCATGGACGGCGCGGTGGAGATGCAGAAGACGGTGTTCTGGCACCGCGCGCTCGGGCGGCGGCATTTCACCATGCGCGTGATCCCGCGCGCGGTCTTCGTCGAGAACAAGGCGATGCTGGCGGCGGGCGACATCGTCGGTTTCATCACCCGGCGGCCGAACCTGGATTATTTCCACGTCGGCTTCATCGCCTTCGGCGGCGACGGCGAATTGCTGCTGCGGCACGCCTCGCAAAGCCACGACCGCGTGCTGGACGAAAGCATGCTGCGGTTTCTGCGCGTCAACCGCGTGCACTACGTGACGCTGCTGCGGCCCGAGGAACCGGCGACGGCGCGGGGCGACCGGCGCCGCGATCCGGCGTGAGGATCGGCTAGGCTCATCAGTCTTGAGGCTCGGTATGGATGTTGCCGTCATCGTCACAGCAATTCTGGTCAGCGGCAGGCTGCGGCTGTTTGTGCAGAGCCTGAAAGCGTTTCACCCGGACATCAAGATTTATATCGGCGCGCAAGGCGCATTGACGCCGCCGATCGACGATCTCAAAAGCATTGCGAACGTCGAGATCGTTGAACTGCCGTTCGATTGCGGCATCAGCGCGGCCCGCAACGCGCTCATTGCGCGCGCCAGCGAACCTTACGTTCTGATTTGCGATGACGACTTTATTTTCACGGCTGAGAATGGAATCTTTGCCGCCCGCTCGATTTTCGATGCCCATCCGGACATCTGCATCGTCGGTGGCCGGCTGAAGGAATTTGCATATCTGGGAGACGGGACCGCACGCTCGTCCGGCGAGCAGGCCCCAGCGCATAATTTCATCCACGACTCCGGTTTGCAGGTACTCATAAAATATCCAATTTCATTGCTGAGACCCGAGCCGATCGTTCATCGCGACCGTCGGGCTTATGCTTGCGATATGGTTTTGAATTTTTGCCTGATCCACAAGGAGCTCATCGTCGATCGCGGTTTCCGGTGGGACGAAAGAATAAAAATTTATGGCAGGGGCCTCACCCGGTCGACAAGGATTCCTTCGGCGGCTCCGATTTGCCAAATAATGCAACTGGGATTTTGAGAAACTAAAAATAAACCCAGCTTCAAAAATTCAAAAATCCTCTTGTTTGCAATATTTAACGGGCTGCGTAGCGCCGCGTGCTTGGCTGCCGTCAACGCAGCAATTCGTGCGCTGCGTGCGCTATTGCAGAATTCCCTGATTTCCGCCGCGGCCGCTGAATTGGACCCCGCATATATTTTCTCGACCTCTTCGAGATCGCCCCGTTGTAAGCGGCGCAAAGCCCTTCGGTGCGTTTGTGTTTCGTCGAGCCAAGAGCCGCCCCAAACATGGATTCCAAAAGTCCGCAAAAGATCGCGCTCGAGAATTGCCGAAAACGGTTCGAAAAAAATATATGGATAGAAGCTGGCCGTCGGAAGGCATCGAATTGGTCCGTGCGATAGCGCCTTTCGAAAGAACCAGGGACCCGTTTCTTGTGGCGGTGAAGTCAAATTTAGACGCTGGCTGGCAAGTTGGTGCAATGCCCAACCCAGCACGTCGTGCTTTGGAGGCGAAGCTATGAAACTGTTTGAACAGAACTCGTTCGAATCGGCCTCGTTGCAGGCAATCAATTCAGGGCCGGCAAGATCCACGTCGAAATATTGAAACGGCATAATGTCGCAATCGAGATATATCCCACCGTGATTGAAAAGTATTTCGTATCTGGCGATGTCCGATTTTCTCGCCATGCCCTCGGCTTCCGCAATCTTTTCCCGGCTAACGATCAAAGAAGCAATGTCGCTGTCCCGCCAAGTGCGGAACGTGAAATCTGGCAATTGTCTTTGCCAGGCCGCCCAGTAGTGTTCGTAGTCCGCGGGAATCTTCGCTTCGCCAAACCATATTCGATGAATGGTTTTTGGTATCAATTGTTATACCTCAATTTCTAGAAAACGGCTGAATTCCTCGATCCAGGCGCTGCGGAAACGCGCGTAAGCGTATTGTTCGGCGGTCGCCCGCCCGGCGCGCGCGAGCTTGGCCGCCAGGTCCGGCATGCGCGTGACCGCGATCAGATGTTCGGCGACCGCTTCGATGTCGGGATAGGGCGCGACCGCGCAGTTTAATCCCGGGCGCATGTAGTCGCGGCCGCCGAAGCCGTCGAAACCGATGACGGTCGTGCCCATCGCCATGGCCTCAAGCGGCACGAGACCGAATCCCTCGGTGGTCGTCAGCACCAGTAAGTGACGATACGCGCCGATGCGGCGCATGAATTCCGGTTGCGGCAGCGTGATCCCGGACAAAACGTCGTCCAGGCTGATTTTCGGCGCGCGGCCGGACAATAACGATTTGAGCCGTTGCATGAACAGCTCGACGATGGCCGTGTCGTTTTTGAAATAGACGAGGGTGGACCCTGCCGGACGCGACGCCCACGGGCTCGCATCCGGAAATATTTCGATGTTGATGAAGGCGGGGATGACCCGCGTGGATAGGCCGTAAACGGCGAAAAGATACCGGGAAACGACGTCGCTCACGGCGACGTAGTGGTCGAAGCGGCAATCGAGAAGGGTGAACGTATTGAAATGCTGGACGTAGCAGATCTTGCGGCCCGGCAGCCGCAGCCCGAACATATACGACGAAAACGACGGATTGCAGATCAGCACGTCGTCATCGCCGATCGCCGCTTCCATTTCGGCGACCGTCATCGACGGGACAATGGGATCGTAGCGATGGATGCCGCTATCCGCCGTTTCCTCGCCGACCTGCACCGCGATCGCCTCGAAGCCGAAATCGAGCTGAAGGATGCGGCCGAGATGATAGGCCATGAAGGTGCCGCCGTTCGGCACATAGGCGCCAACGACAAAGGCGCGGCGAGCGGTCATGCGGCGGCGCGGCGCGCGGCGGCCGGCAACCGCGCGCGCCCGGCGATCACGGCTCGCGGCACGGATTGCCGCCCGCGCATTCGTGCGCCATCCCCGCCGCGTCGCGCAATTCCGGCTGCGGCCGCCATGCGACCGACAGCGCCTGCGCTCTCGCCACCTGCGCCGGCGACATTTTGGCCGCGACCGAATCCCTGATCCGGTAGGAGAAATCGCGTTTGGGTCCGGCCGTGCGCGTTGCCGCGAGGTTCAGCCACTTGTAGGCCTGCACATAGTCCTCCGGCACGCCGTGGCCGCTGCTGTACAAGAGGCCGAGCAGATATTGCCCTTGCGCGTCGCCCTGCGCCGCGGCGCGCCGGCACCAGTGCGCCGCCGCGCGAAAACTTTGCGGCACGCCGCGGCCGTAATTGTGCAGGTAGCAAAGCGCGGCTTGCGCCTCCGCCGCGCCGTGCTCGGCCGGCCGCCGCAACAGCGCGCCGGCCGCCGTGTAGTCCTGCCGGTCGAACGCGGCGAGCCCCTGGCGCAAATGGGCGACATCGAGGCGGTCGAGCCCGGTGCGGGCGGCGGCAAGAACAGTCGCGCCGGCGAGCGCCAGCAAGGTCCAGACGAACAATTTGCCCGCCTGGAGCAACGGCCGGCTCTGGCTTGCTCTGCGCCTGACCATCGGCGTCGTTGCCTGTTCTTGCCCCGCCGAATAGTCCTAGCAAACCGGGCGTCCTGTCCAGCCGCCCGTTGCGTTGACAGCGGCGGCAAGGCTGCTATGAACCCGCAACCGGAAAACAGAGATCGTCATGAAAGTCCGTAACTCATTGAAATCCTTGCGCGGTCGCCACCGCAACAACCGCATCGTGCGGCGCAAGGGGCGGGTCTATATCATCAACAAGACCAATCGCCGCTTCAAGGCCCGCCAAGGCTGAAAATCCAAGCCTGAGCACGACTTAGCCGCCATATTGCGTTGCGCGCCGGAGCGATTAGTCTATTGCGCATGCGCGCGCGATTCCTCGCCGGCCTGTGCTTAGCCGTTGTCACGGCTGCGTTTTGTTTGCCCGCCGCGGCGGCAACCCGCGATTGGGTGCAGCCGCCGAAAAAACTGCCGCACATCCGCCACAGCGGCGGTCCCACGCGCAATCTCGATTTCCTGTTCGGCGCGCTGAAGGTCGCGCCCGACGACGTGACCGCCAAGGCGATCGAGGAACGCATCTGGGCGCTGTGGACCCACTCGCGCAGCGACACGACCATGCTGCTGATGTCGCGCGTCGACGCCGCGACCGAGGCCAAGGATACCGATCTCGCGATCAAGCTGCTCGACGCGATCATCAAGATCAAGCCGAAATACGTGGAGGCCTGGAACCGCCGCGCCACCCTCTACTACATGAAAAAGGACTATGGCCGCGCGCTCGCCGACATCCGCGAGGTGCTGCGCCGCGAGCCGCGCCATTTCGGCGCGTTGTCGGGTCTCGGCCTGATCATGCAGGACGTCGGCGACGACAAGCAGGCGCTGGAAGTCTATCGCCGCACGCTCGCGATCTATCCGCGCATCCAGCGCATTCCCGAGCTCGTCAAGGCCTTGCAGGAAAAAGTCGAGGGCCGCGATATCTGATGCGCCATTGCGATGGCGCGGGCCGAGCCTAAGGCGAGGCTTTTTTCTTTCGCGCCTTGCCGCGCTTCGCGCTTTCTCCGGCAAAGCCGAGCTGCTTTTGCACGAACATAGAGCGGGCGGTGTTTCACCTCGCCGTAAATGCGGCTGATGTATTCCGCGCAAGGTAGGGCTCATAAGCCCGCCACCGGTTCCGAAATTGCCCCCACATGCCGTTTCCCGATGCCCCGCTCAATCCCCCGGCGCCTCGGCGCCCACAAAGGCGATGCGCAACATATTGGTCGCGCCCGGCGTGCCGAGCGGCACACCGGCCACAATGATGACGCGCTCGCCGGCCTTGGCGAAGCCTTCCTTGAAGGCGATGCGGCAGGCGCGGTCGATCATGTCGTCCTGGTCGTGGGCGTCCTCAGTGATGACGCAATGCACTCCCCACGCCACGGCCAACCGGCGGCCAGTGGCGATATTGGGCGACAAGGCCACGATCGGCGGCCGCGGCCGCTCGCGCGCCACGCGCAATCCCGTGGAGCCCGATGAGGTCCAGCACACGACGGCGGCAAGATCGAGCGTATCGGCGATATGGCGCGCGGCGTCGGCGATGGCATCGGCGCCGGTCGCTTCCGGCACCGCGCGCTGGGCATCGATGATGGTGCGGTAAATCGGATCGTTTTCGATCTCCTCGGCGATGCGGTTCATGGTCGCCACCGCCTCCAACGGATATTTCCCCGCCGCCGATTCCGCCGACAGCATGACCGCATCGGCGCCCTCAAAAATAGCGGTGGCGACGTCGGAAACTTCCGCGCGCGTCGGCACCGGCGAATTAATCATCGATTCCAGCATTTGCGTGGCCACCACCACCGGCTTGCCGGTGGTGCGGCCCATTCGCGTCATCTGCTTCTGCACGCCGGGCACCTTTTCCAGCGGCATTTCGACGCCGAGATCGCCGCGCGCCACCATCAATGCGTCGGCGAGATCCATGATTTCCGCCAGGCGATGCACGGCCTGCGGCTTTTCGATTTTGGCCATCACCGCGGCGCGTCCGCGGGTGATCTTTTTCGCCTCGGCGATGTCCTCCGGCCGCTGGATGAACGACAGCGCCACCCAGTCGATGCCGGCATTGAGCGCGGCCTCGAGATCCGAGCGGTCTTTCTCCGCCAGCGCCGAGAACGGGATGGTCGAATCCGGCAGGCTGACGCCTTTACGATCGGACAATTCGCCGCCGACATCGACGCGCGTCGTCATGCGTTTGGGTTCGGCATGGGTGACGGTCAGCCGCACCTTGCCGTCGTCGATCAACAGCGTGCGGCCGGGCGCGACGGCGGCGAATATTTCCGGATGCGGCAGACAAACGCGCCTGGCGTCGCCGGGGGCCGGGTCGTTGTCGAGTACGAAGCTCCCGCCGCTTTTCACCGTCGCCGAGCGGCCGGCAAACGTGCCGAGCCGCAGTTTCGGCCCCTGCAAATCGACCAGAATGCCGATCGGCCGCCCGGTATCGGTCTCGATGCCGCGGATCATGCCGACCAGTTCGCGCATGCGGTCCTGGCTGGTGTGGCTCATATTGATGCGGAACACGTCGGCGCCGGCCTTGAACAGCCGCGCGATCATGCCGGCGTCGGAGGAGGCCGGGCCGAGCGTGGCGACAATCTTGGCGCGGCGCAGCCGTCTCATCGCGCGCCGCCTGCGGCTGGCGCTGGCGGCGCGGCGGAGGGCGGCCGTTGCGTCGGTTGCGGCGAGCGCGAAGGCTGCGCCCGCGCCGGCTTCTGCTCCGCGCTGTCGGTGAGTTGCACGGTCCAGGAGCGCTGCTCGCCGGTGTCGACCTCGAAGAAACCGGTCTGGTCGTAGCCGCGCGCCAGACAGTTTTCGGTGCCGCGGATGGTGAACTCCTTTTCGCGTGAGCACATGAAGGCGTGACCGGACCATTCGCCGCCGCGGTCGTAATCGACGGCGTATATGTAATAGTAGCGCGCCACCAGCGCGCCGCGTAGCAGCGTTTCGCAGGTTCGCGCCGACACGTTCCACCAGCCTTCGGTGGTCCAGCCTTCGGTGTCTTTATAGCCGAGCGAAACGCCGACCCGGCTGCCGGTATTGTTGCAGAGTCGGAAATCGGCGCGTGCCGGAAGCGCCGACGCCGCCAGCAGGCCGGCTGCGAGTGCAACCGTGCAGGCGATGCAGCATATAGCGGAGCGGCGGAACAATGCGGTCAAGATGTCGTCGTTCTTCCTGGGCGCGGTTGTGGCGTGATCGGTTACGGCCTGTCAACGAGGATGGCGCGGAAGTCATTGACGTTGGTGTAAGTGGGGCCGGGCATGAGCAAATCTCCGGTGGCGGCAAAAAACCCGGTCGAGTCATTGTCGGCAAGAAAGGCGGCGGGATCGAGGCCCAGCGCTTTGGCCCGCGCCCCCGTTTCGCCGTCAACGATGGCGCCGGCGGGGTCAGTTACGGCGCCGATGCCGCCGTCAGTCCCGTCCGTGTCGGCGGCAAGTGCTGCCACCGCTGGCATGCCGGCAAGCGCGATCGCCAGCGCCAGGGCGTATTCCTGATTGGGCCCGCCGCGGCCGCGGCCGCGGATGGTGACCGTCAGTTCGCCGCCCGACAGGATCGCAGCCCGGGAGCCCTTGGCGCGCAGCTCGCGGGCAAGTCTGGCGTGTGCCGCCGCGACGTCGCGCGCCTCGCCTTCGACGCTGTCGCCCAGCAAAACGCATTCGTAGCCGGCGCCGCGCAGCGCTGTCTCCGCCGCGCGCAACGAATCGGCTGGCCGCGCCGCCAGCAGGAATTGGTTGCCGGCGAACACCGGGTCACCCGGCTTGGGCGTTTCATTGTTCATGTTGGCCAACGCTGCGGTCACGCTGCCCGGAAGCTCGAGTTTGTATTTGGCGACGATGGCGCGCGCATCGGCGAGCGTGGTCGGATCCGGCACGGTCGGGCCTGAGCCGATCGCGGAAGGGTCGTCGCCCGGCACGTCGGAAATCGCGATTGTGATCAGCTTGGCCGGAAACGCGGTGCGCGCGAGGCGTCCGCCCTTGATGCGTGAGAGATGTTTTCGCACGGTGTTTATCTCGCCGATGGTCGCGCCCGAACGCAGCAACGCCCGCGTCGTCGCCTGCTTGTCGGCGAACGTGACGCCCGCTGCCGGCGCGGTCCAGTTGGCGGAAGCGCCGCCCGACATCAGCACCAGCACCAGGTCGTCGGCGTCCGCGTTATCGGCGAATTCAATGGCACGCATGGCGGCTTCGAGACCGGCGCCGTCCGGCACCGGATGGCCGGCTTCGATCATGCTGACGACCCGCAGCGGACGGCCGTAACCGTGGCGCGCGACGGCGATGCCGCGCAACCGCTTGCGGTCGAACTGCAGCCGGTCGAGATAATGGGCTTCTGCGATTTCGGCCATGGAGCCCGCGGCCTTGCCGGCCGCGAGCAGAATGAGCCGGCCGGCGGGCGGCTCCGGCAGCAGCGGCGGCAGACAGGTTGCCGGGTGCGCCGCGGCTACCGCAGTGCGAAACAGGTCGCCGAGAAACGCGCGCTGGGTTCCATCCATCTTACGATCCTAGCTGCCCACCGGTCGCAAAACCTGCTTATAATTATTCTCGTTCGACTTGGCCCGCCTCGGCATATCGCCGAATTTTCGGCCGGACCGATTTGCGCGCACGCCGTGATGACGGCCAGCGCGCCAACAAACGCGGAATCATCCGCAAATCATAAATTGCATAATCCTGGGGAGTGGCGAATGGCAGCGATTGCACTGACAGTAAACGGCAAGGCGGCGACGGTCGAGGCCGAGCCCGACACGCCGTTGCTCTGGGTCGTGCGCGAGCACATGAAGCTCACCGGCACGAAATTCGGCTGCGGCTCCGGCTTGTGCGGCGCCTGCACCGTGCATATCGACGGCAAGGCGTTCCGTTCGTGCCAGATCGCCGTGTCGAAGGCGGTCGGCAAAAAGATCACCACGATCGAAGGCCTTTCGGCGAACGGTAATCACCCTTTGCAGAAGGCCTGGGTCGCCGAGCAGGTGCCGCAATGCGGCTATTGCCAGTCCGGGCAGATCATGCAGGCGGCGGCGTTGCTCGCCACCAACAAGAAGCCGACGCGCGATGAAATCGTCGCCCACATGGACGGCAATATCTGCCGCTGCGGCACCTATCCGCGCATCGTGCGCGCCATTCAACGCGCCGCCCGGGAGGCCTGAGCCATGACCATCCACATCAAGAACGGTTCGCTCGACACCCGCATCAGCCGCCGCGGATTCGTATCCGGAGCGGCCGGACTGACGTTCGCTTTCACCCTCGGCGGTCTCGGCCGCGGGGCGACGGCGTTCGGCGCGACAGAGCCCGCCAAGTTCAATGCCTGGGTGAGCATCGCCGCCGACAATACAATCACCGTTGTCTGCCCGTCGGCCGAGATGGGGCAGGGCGTATTCACGTCGTTGCCGCTGATCCTGGCGGAAGAACTTGATGCCGACTGGTCGAAGGTAAGGCCGGTCTTTGCGCCGGCCAATCCGAAGGTCTACGGCAACTATCATCGGCTGTTCGAAGGCGCCCAGATCACCGCGGCGAGCGTCTCGGTGCCGGGCTATTTCATGCCGTTGCGCATGGCCGGCGCGCAGGCACGCAAGGTGTTGGTCGACGCCGTTGCGGCAAAATGGAAAGTGCCGGCGAACGAACTCGTCACCCAAAGCAGCGTCGTCCTGCACAAGAAATCCGGGCGGCGCATGACCTATGGCGACGTCGTCAAGATTGCCGCCATTCCGGCCGAGCCACCGAAGATCACCGAGGCCGATCTCAAGAAGCCATTGCAGTTCAAGCTGATCGGCCGCAAGGACATCGGGCGCCTCGACGTGCGTCTGAAGTCGACCGGCGCGGCGCAATACGGCATCGACGTGCAGGTGCCGGGCATGATCTACGCCTCGGTCCTGCAATCGCCTATGGAAGGCGCGAAGCCAAAAGACGTCAACGCGCCCGACGTCATGAAGATCAATGGCATCGCCAAGGTCATCCCGCTGCCATTCGGCGTCGCGGTGCTCGGCGACTCGGTCGAGGTCACGCGCAAGGGCATCGATGCGCTCAAGGTCACCTGGGATACCAGCGCCGCCGCCGCGGCCGGCTTCGACTCCGACAAAGCGAAGGCAGAATACGCCGCCAAAGGTCAGGACCCGAAAGCGGAAACCATCGCCGAGTACAAGGTCGGCGATGCCGCGGCCCATGTCGGCGGCGCGGCAAAGACGGTCGAGGCGGCCTACTGGTCCGAATACACTTACCACGCCCAGATGGAGCCGATGAACGCGGTTGCCCAGGTGGCGGAGGACGGCAAGTCCGCCGATATCTGGACCGGCACGCAGTTCGGCGCGCTTGCCGGCTTCATTATTTCCGGCATCCTGAAGACCACGCCGGACAAGATCCGCATTCACAACCAATTCCTCGGCGGCGGCTATGGCCGGCGCATCTGGCCGGATGCGGCGATCCAGGCCGCGATCCTTTCCAATATCTTCAAGAAGCCGGTGAAGCTGTTGCTGACCCGCGAGGAAGATCTGGCTGCGGCGCGGCCGCGGCCGATGACGCATCACGCGCTCAAGGCCGGACTCGACGGCAAGGGAAACCTGATCGGCTGGCATCATCGCCTGGTGTCAGAAAACGTCGACGCAGTCGCTGCTCCGCCGCGTTTCAAGGAGACCGGCGGCAAGGACTATATCGGCGCTCGCGGCCTCGATCAGGCGTTCTACGCAATCCCCAACGTGCTCGCCGAATACACCCGCGAAATCCGCGGCATGCGCGTGCACGCCTGGCGCGGCATCGGCTCCGGCTACAACAAGTTCGCCGCCGAAGCCTTCCTCGACGAGGTGGCGCAGGCCGCCGGCAAGGATCCGCTGGCGCTGCGGCTCGAACTGACCAGGGACAAGCCGCGCGCCAACGCGGTGCTTAAGGCGGTGGCGGAAATGTCCGAGTTCCACAAGAAGCGGGACGGTCACGGGATGGGCATCGCCTTCTCCGACTACCACGACTCGTTGTCGGCGGGCGTGGCGGAGGTCTCGCTCGACGCCAAGACCGGAAAGATCAAGGTCCATAACTACTGGATCGCGGTCGACCCGGGCATCGTGATTCAGCCCGATCACGTGCACGGCCAAATGGAAAGCGCGGTGATCTACGGCTTGAGCGCCGCGCTGATCGAGCAATTCTCGGTCAAGGACGGCACCGTGCAGGCGACGAATTTCGACAGCTATCCGGTCATCCGCATGAGCGACATTCCGCAGATCCACACCAAGATCGTCGCCAGCGGCAGCCCGCCGTCGGGCATGGGCGAAATCGGCGTCATCACGGTGGCGCCGGCGATCGCCAATGCAGTGTTCCAGCTTACCGGCAAGCGGGTGCGTCATGTGCCGATGACCGCGGAACGGGTGCAGGCGGCGCTGAAGGCGTAAAAGCCGCGCCTAATCTGGCCCGCCGCGCTGCATTCGGGCGCGGTGGGCGTTTTATAGGCTATGGAACTGACGGATGCGCGCGCCTATCTTTTGTTCCAGGGAAAGTCAGGGAATTGCCATGGACGAAAAGACCCGCACCGAACTTGAAGCCGCCGTGTACCGCCGTCTGGTCGAGCATTTGCGCACGCGCACCGACGTGCAGAACATCGATTTGATGAATCTCGCCGGCTTCTGCCGCAATTGCCTGTCGAACTGGATGAAGGACGCCGCCGACGCCAAAGGCGTAACCATGAGCAAGGACGCGAGCCGCGAAATCGTTTACGGCATGCCGTATGACGAATGGCGCAAGAAGCACCAGAAGGAAGCCTCGCCCGAACAGAAGGCGGCGTTCGAAAAGTCCAGCCCCAAGCACTGACAACTGTGCACAGGTGTGAATGTCGGGGGCTTTCCCCCGATGCGCCGACCTCAGGCGGGCAAATCTCCGTATGACTGGGTGGGACGTCCGCCTTCGGTCATTCGGGAGACTTCAATGCCTGCCACCGCCGCCGCCGAAAAAGAACAACCCGCCACGCGCATTGCCAAGGACCAGCTCAAGGCCTTCGTCGAGCGCATTGAGCGGCTCGAGGAAGAGAAAAAAGCAACCTCCGACGATATCCGTGACGTCTATGCCGAAGCCAAGGGCAACGGCTTCGACACCAAGGCGCTGCGCACCATCGTCAGCCTGCGCAAACAGGACACTGATGAACGGCGCGAACAGCAGGCGGTGCTGGAGACATACATGCACGCGCTCGGAATGTTGCAGTAGGGCTTGTTGATTACTGCAACGACGCCGTTGTCTGCGGCTTGAACGTGACGGTGGCCATGAACACCACCGCGGTGCCGCTGAAGCGGTCGGTCACCATGCCGAGATGCGGGTCGGCCGAGAAGTTCATCATAACCGACTGCGCCGGCTTGTGCAGCAGTTCGCCCTGCCAGCGCGGATCGGCTTCCCCGACATGGTTTGCTGTCATGACATCGCGCACGCTCGGCGTCAGCAGAGTGGCGCGCAGCCACGGGCCATCCGCGCTCGCGCTGCCGCCCACGGCGAACGCTGCCGCCAAAGGCGGCTTCACCGCCATCGATGTGCCGGGCGCGACCGGCACGACGCGCGCCTCCGCCGTTATGCGCGGCAATTGGGTGCCCATCGGCCGTACCTTTGCGGCAGGACGGGGGGCGGATTCCGCGGCGTAGGCGAGCACGTCGGACGCGGCGCTGCCGGTGGTGGTCCGACCGAGTGCGGCCATTTCATACGGTGTCCCGGCCGCGATCGCTGCCGGCAGCGACGGGCCGGCGCCGATCGCGCTCAGCCAGTTCCCGCGGCTGTCGAATGCGTTGTCCGGCGCTGCCGCCGCGATATTTTGTTCCGCCGGCCGCGGCCTCGGCAGCACGGCGACCGCGGCGGTTTTCGGACGCGCCGGGATACGCGCGACGGCGACGGGCTTTGACGGTCCGAGGCTCGCAACCGTCATGGGCGGCCGCGCGCGCTTGCTCGCTTCTTTCGGGGCCGGCCGTTCGCTCACTTCGTCTTCATCCTCATCCTTGCCGATGCCGAAAATCCGGGCGAGCAGGCTGCGCTTGGGTTTTGCCTGTTCCTGGCCGGGTGCGATCACGCCGGCCGTCTGCGCGGCTTCGAGCGATTGCTCATTCGGCATGTTGCCGCGCCGCTCGATATCGGCCAGCGCCAGCGCATAACCGGGCAGCGGTTTGCCGTCGGCGGGGATATGCACGGTGCGCCCATTGGGGAAAATCTTTTCCAGTTCTGCGCGGGCGATGCGCGGCCAGTGGCGGACGGTGCCGGTGTCCATGTGCACGAAAGGCGAGCCCGAGGTCGGATAGAAGCCGACGCCGCCGCGCTGGAGCTTCAGTCCCTCGGCACGCACCGTGGCGAGCGATACGCCGGGAATGTAGAAATCGATGGCGTTGCCGTTGATGTGTTGGCTGAATTGCGCGACGCCGCTCGAGCGCGCGCGCAGCATGGCATTGGTCCCGGGCGACCGGTAACCGCAAATTACCTGGATCGGCTCGGTGCCGCCGACATCGCGATTGACCTGCCACAACAGATCGAACAGATGCGGGTCCATATGGGTTTCTTGTTCCTTGCGCCAGTCGCGCATGAACCAATCGAGCTTCTTCAGCGCGGCCTCGTCGTAGCGGCCGTTGCGCTTGAAGGTGACGGTGATGTCTTCGCCCGTGTGGACGTGATGGAACGAGAGCGTGCGGGTGTCGCCCTCGGCGACGGCGTTTTGCAGCGAATTATTGGCGCCCAGCAAAATAAAACCGGCGACGCCCAGTCGGACACCGCCGCGCATCAGAGAAAGAACGAGTGGTAGCTCGCGCCACGCGCCAACCGTCACTGCAATCATCCCCGAATTACGCTGTCTCACCGGCGCTCCCCCCGAAGCGCTCGGCTCCGGCAGTGACAATCATGCAGTCTTATCGGGAAGGGTTAACGTGTGCTTAGCCGTCGTCCCCCGACACAGGCTGCGTACCGGCCGAAAATGGCCAAAAATTGCCCACAGCCGGAATTCGCATGGAACTCGGTCGGCCGAAAAAGGCGATGGCCGGGAGGGCATCCCGGCCGTTACAGAGAAAGGTGCGGGAACCAGCGCCTAGCGGAACAATCGCTCGAAGAAGCCGAAGGGGTTCTGTGCTTCGCGACGCTCGACCCGGCGCAGGATCTCCTGGTTCGACTTGGCGGTCGCCGCGTCGCGCTTGGGATCCTGCGGTGGCGGTACGTCGGCGATGCGGCGCTCGTCGGAATGCATAATGGCGTTGATGCGGTTGTCGAAGCCGTAGATGTCGTCGCGCAGCACCAGTTTGCCGGCGTCGTCCACATAGGCCGTCTGGTAGGTGAGGTGCACCATCGGCCGGTTGGTCAGCTTGAACGTGCGCTCGTCGTGGCCGAACATGCCGTAGAGCTGCTGCGAGTTCGGCGTCGGTCCGTTCATCGCCAGGTGCAGCATGATCTCGCCGAATTTGGTCGGGTCCTCGACCCGCATGCAGCCATGGCTGAAGGCGCGCCTGGTCGCAGCGAACAGCCGCTTCTCCGGCGTGTCGTGCAGGTAGACCTGGAACTTGTTGGGAAAGTTGAATTTGATGCGGCCGAGCGCATTGGCGGCGCCGGGCGGCTGCACCACGTTGATATTGCCGTCGGGACCTTTCTTCACCTCGAGACCCAGGCGGTCGAAGATGTTCGGATCACTGGCATAACGCGGCAGCAGTTCGTTCTGGATGATCGACTGCGGCACGTACCACGACGGATTAACCAGCACGCTGTCCATCGACGCGCTCAACAGCGGCGTCGGCGTCTGCGGCTTACCGGCGACGATCTTGGTGTGCCAGACCGGCTGGTGGTCGCGCACCACTTTGAGCGTGTAGTCGGGGATATTGACCATCACGTAGGTCTTGCCGAGATCGCGCGGCAGCCAGCGCCAGCGCTCCATATTGGCGGCCACGCGGTCGACGACGCGGCCCGGCTTCGGGCCGCTGATCGCGGCGATCGTGCTCGAATCGATCACGCCATTCGGCCGCAGGCCGGCGCGCTGCTGGAACTGGCGCACGGCGTTGTACAGCGTCTTGTCGTAGACGAGATCGGCCGGGTTGCCGCGCACGTGCAGGCGCTCGCGTAGTTCCGGCACGCGTGAATCCCTGGTGCCGGGCCGGATCGAACGGCCTTCGGGAATACGCGTATCGGCTTCGGCGCGCGGGCCGTTGCTGCGCAGCTCGGCGAGTTTCGCCTTGAGCGCGCGAAAGCCTTCGTGCGGCGGATTGAAGCTTTCCAGCGCCGCGCCGGCGTCGCCGCTATTGACGACCTTGCGCAATATTTCGGCCGGCTCGGGCGTATGATTGCCGTAGTCGACCTCCGCGAGCACGCGGGTCGGCGCGATGCGGCCGACCGCCAGGTGCCGCGCGTAAGTGAGCATCACATAGGTAAGTTTGATGTCACCGTCGGCCAGTGCCTCGGCGCTGAAGCCGCCGCCGAAATCCGGCACGGGGTAATCGGCCGCGTCGAGACCGTCGGCGGCCGCGTTCTTGAGTTGCGCCATCACCGCCTGGGCGCGTGCGTTGAGACGGCCGCCGCTGATCCAGATCGGCGCGTAACTGCGCGCGGCATAGAAGGCCTCGATCGCCTGCCGCTCGGGCATTCGCTCGGCGCGCCGCGCCATCTGCTTGCCGGTGACGATTTCGCGCAGTTTTTCGGAGACTTGCGCGTCGCCGACCGAGAACAGCTTGTCGATGGTGCCCATGATGCTGAAATTGCCGCTGCCTTCGTTCGCGGGCTGCGCATGGGCGGCAGGCGTTTCGGCGGGCGCGGTCGGCGGCATCGGCGCGGCGTCGCGATGTCGCGGCGGCAGCGGCACCGTGCTGTCGGCCCGCTCCGGCGCCGCACCGGCAAATGTCGGCGCGGCGGCGATGAGCACGAATGCCGTGCCGGCAAGCAATCGGTCGACGAACTTTTTAGGCATGCCACCTACTCCACATCACCCATCGAAACGCGCGCGCTTCGGCCGGCGCCTGGGCGTCGCGCGCGCGATCGCGCTGAGATCATGTGTCTGTATAGTCGAGGGGTTAAGTTAAAAGCGACGGCCGCGCGCGTTTACTTCGCATCACGGCTAACGCGCGCGCATGGTTAAGGCGCCGCCGTTTACCAATGTCAGGCGTCCACGGTTTCCTGTTCCGCCGCCGCCTGCGGTTCCTGTTCGAGACCGAGGCTTTCGAGCTTGCGATAGAGCGTCGATCGCCCGATTTTGAGGCGGCGCGCGACCTCCGACATCTGCTCGCGGTAATGCGCGATGGCGAAGCGGATCACTTCGCGTTCGATATCCTCGAGCGTGCGCACTTCGCCCTTGGCATCGAACAGGGCGAGCGACGGTGTAGTTAACGCCGTCGCAAAGTGGCCGGATTTGTCGGCGGCTTCACGCGCGTCGGGCCAGGCGGCAGCGATCGCCGGTGCGGGGTCGATGATCGGCTGGGTAGTGGCCGCGTCGGAACCGAGCAGGGCGCAAAGTTGCGGGAATTCGTGCGTGCCGATCCGTTCGCCGTCGGCGAGCACCACGGCGCGGAAGATCGCATTTTCCAATTGGCGCACATTGCCCGGCCAGCGGAATGCGGTCAGCAGCGCGAGCGCGTCGGGCTCGATCGCGCGCACGCGCTTGCCTTCCTCGGCCGAGAGGCGCGCCAGAAAATGACGGGCGAGCTCGGGAATGTCCTCGGCGCGTTGACGCAGGGGCGGCACCGAAATCGGAAATACGTGCAGGCGATAGAACAGGTCCTCGCGAAAACGCCCGGCCTTCACGTCGGCGATCAGGTCGCGATTGGTCGCCGAGATAATGCGCACGTCGACCTTGACCGATTTGCGTCCGCCGACCGGTTCGACTTCCCCCTCCTGCAACGCACGCAGCAATTTGACTTGTGCAGGCAACGGCAATTCGCCGACCTCGTCGAGAAACAGCGTGCCGCCGTCGGCCTCGACGAATTTTCCCGTGTGCCTGTCTGTGGCGCCGGTGAAGGCGCCCTTCTCGTGGCCGAACAGGATCGACTCGACCAGATTGTCCGGCATGGCGCCGCAATTGACCGCGACGAACGGCCTGGCGCGGCGCGCGCCCGAACCGTGGATGGCGCGTGCGATCAGTTCCTTGCCGACGCCGGATTCCCCCTCGATCAGCACGGGGATGGCGGATGCCGCCGCCTTCTCGGCGGCGCGCAGCACCGGGCGCATTGCGTCCGAGCGGGTAATGATGTCGGCGATACTCAACGTGCCGTCGCGGCTGCGCCGGAGGCGCTGCAATTCGCCGGCAAGCCGCCGGGTGGCGAGGGCGTTGCTGAGCGACACTTGTAGCCGCTCCGGGCTTGCCGGCTTGACCACGAAATCCGCGGCACCCGCGCGCATCACCGAAACCACATTGTCGATGCCGCCATGCGCGGTTTGTACGATTGCCGGAATATCGAGGCCGGCCTCGCGCATGCCGGCCAGCACGCCGAGGCCGTCGAGATCGGGCATCACCAGGTCGAGCACCACGCAGTCGATGCGTTGCGACCCGCGCAACAGCGCGAGTGCCGCATCGCCGCCCTCGGCGACGACGGCCTGGTAGCCGAAACGGGTGACCATGGCTTCGAGCAGGCGGCGCTGGACGGGCTCGTCATCGACAATGAGCACGGTTTCGGACATGGGACCTCGCAACGCTCGGCGCTGTGCCGATTTGGTGCAATGTCGCCGGTCTGGCTTAATGCGGTGTTAAATCGGGCCGGCGCGGCCGGCCTTGTTGAAAACCAGGACTTCCGCCATGCCGTCGCCACGAGCGATGGCCTAAATGGTGGAAAGCCGTCTTGTTTCCCGCCTCAATGAGTACCCCACGCCATGGCCAAGAGCGCGAAAATGCCGAGAAAAGACCCAAAGCTCGGCGTGCTGCCGGAATGGGACCTGACGGACCTCTATCCCGGTCTCGACAGCCCGGAGCTCAAATGGGATCTGGAAAATGCCGAGACGCGCAGCACCGCGTTCGAGGCCGACTTCAAAGGCCGGTTGGCCGCGCTGGCGGCCGGGCCGGACGCCGGCAAGGCGCTCGCCGAAGCGGTCAAGCGCTACGAGGCGCTGGATGACACCCTCGGCCGGGTCCTGTCCTACGCCTCGCTCATCTATGCCGGCGATACCACCGACGCCGTGCGCGCCAAATTCTACGGCGACATGCAGGAGCGCGTCACCGCCGCTTCGCTGCATCTGTTGTTTTTCACGCTCGAGCTCAACCGCATCGATGATGCCGCGCTCGAGGCGGCCCTGGCGGATCCCGCGCTCGGCCATTACCGGCCGTGGGTCGAGGACCTGCGCCGCGAAAAGCCCTATCAGCTCGAGGACCGCGTCGAGAAACTGTTTCACGAGAAGTCGGTTACCGGTTTTTCCGCCTGGAACCGCCAGTATGACGAGACCGTCGCGTCGCTGCGTTTTCGTATCGGCGGCAAGCCGCTGGCGATCGAGCCGGCACTCAATATGTTGCAGGACGCTGACGGCATGAAACGCAAGGCGGCCGCGCGAGCGTTGGCCCGGACATTCAAGGCCAATTTGCGCGTCTTTACGCTGATCACCAATACGCTCGCCAAGGACAAGGAAATTTCCGACCGCTGGCGCGGCTTCAAGGATGTCGCCGCCGCGCGCCATCTCGCCAATCGCGTCGAGCCGGAAGTCGTGGAGGCGTTAGTGTCGGCCGTGCGGGCTGCCTATCCGAAACTGTCGCACCGCTATTATGCGCTCAAGGCCAAATGGTTCGGCAGGAAGACGCTGCCCTATTGGGACCGCAACGCGCCGCTGCCCAAGGTCGTGCAGCGCGCGATTCCGTGGTCCGACGCGCGCGCGACGGTGCTCACCGCCTATGGCGCTTTTTCGCCCAAGATGGCGGAAGTCGCCGACCGCTTTTTCGAGAAACGCTGGATCGATGCGGCCGCGCGCGAGGGAAAGCAGCCGGGCGCCTTCGCGCACCCGACCGTGCCGTCGGCGCACCCTTACGTTCTGCTCAATTATCAGGGCAAGCCACGCGACGTGATGACGCTCGCGCACGAACTCGGGCACGGCGTGCATCAAGTTCTAGCGGCGCCGAACGGCGCGTTGATGGCGCCGACGCCGCTAACGCTGGCCGAGACCGCAAGCGTGTTCGGCGAGATGCTCACTTTCAAGAAGCTGCTGGCGCAAACCACCGACAGGAAGCAGCGCAAGGCCATGCTCGCGGCCAAAGTCGAGGACATGATCAACACCGTGGTGCGGCAGATCGCGTTCTACTCCTTCGAGCGCAAGGTGCACCTTGAGCGCCGCAACGGCGAACTCACCTCCGACAAAATCTGCGAGCTCTGGATGTCGGTGCAGGGCGAGAGCCTCGGTCCGGCGATCGAGCTCAAACCCGGCTATGAGACTTTCTGGAGCTACATTCCGCACTTCATTCATTCGCCGTTTTACGTCTATGCTTATGCCTTCGGCGACTGTCTGGTGAACTCGCTCTATGCGGTCTACGAGCGATCCGCCGCCGGCTTTGCCGAACGCTATCTTGCCATGCTCGCGGCCGGCGGCACCAAGCATCACACCGAATTGCTGGCGCCGTTCGGCCTCGACGCTCGCGACCCGAAATTCTGGGACGGTGGGCTCGATGTCATCGCCAACCTGATCGACGAACTGGAGCGGCTCGGCTAGGTTTGCGCCCATGCGCAAAGTCTGGATCGAAGCCGCGCTCAACGGCGCCTGGACGCGGGAACGACAGCCGGCCATTCCCATTTCCGTCGAGGAGATCGTTGCCGATGGCATCGCGGCGGCCAAGGCCGGCGCCGCAATCGTCCATCTGCACGCCTATGACGTGACGACCGGCCGTCAACGCGACGATTACGAAATCTACGCTCCGATCATCGAAGGCATCCGCGCCAAGGCCGACGTGATTGTCTATCCTACGTTGCCGATCACCGGCTCAGGTTACGCCGGCGAATTGCGCGGCGCGAGCGAGCGCTATCGGCATCTCGAACACCTCGCGCAGGGCGGCCTCGCCGAATGGGGCGTGATCGATCCGGGCTCCGCCGTGTTCACGCGCTTCGACGAGATCGCGCGCGGGGAGGCGGGCTATACTTACTACAATCCCGATGACCACTTCCGCGAGGGCATGCGCATCGCCGCCCGATATGGTGTGCGGCCGAGCTATGCGATCTATGAACCGGGCTGCACGCGGCTCGGGGCGGCAACCGCGGCCGCCATGCCGAAAGTACCGACGCCGATCTATCGTTTCATGTTCGCCGACGAATTCTGCTACGGCTTTCCACCGCGCGAACACTATCTCGACGCTCATCTTGCGCTGCTTGCCGAAACAGCGCCGGGCGCACCGTGGATGGCCGCCGGCCTCGGCGTCGATATCCGTCCGTTGATCGCGCCGACGGTCGGGCGCGGCGGGCATATCCGCGTCGGGCTCGAAGACCGGCCGTGGGGCGTCGAGGAAACCAATCGCGGCCTGGTCGAGGAGGCGGTCAGGCTCGTGCGCGCGGCCGGCGGCGAGCCGGCGACCGCAGCCGAGGTGCGAGCGGCTTGTGCCGCTGTGGACGTGGCGCTCAAGCGCGGCGATGCTTACCTGACCCCGCGATGACCGACCGCGAAAAAAACCGTTTCTCCGCCCGCGCCAGGCGCTATGCCAATGTCGGCAGCAAAGTCGGCGGTGTGGCCGCGCGCATGGCCGGTGCGCGTCTGCTCGGCGTCAAGCAGGACCGCAGTGCCAACGCCTTCGCGCTTGCCGCCGCGCTCGGCGGGCTGAAGGGCCCGATCATGAAGGTGGCCCAACTGCTCGCCACCATTCCCGATGCGCTGCCGCCGGAATACGCCAATGAGCTGATCAAGCTGCAAAGCCAGGCGCCCCCCATGGGCTGGGCCTTCGTCAAGCGGCGCATGAACGCAGAACTCGGCGCCGGCTGGGAAAGCAAATTCAAAAGCTTCGAGCACAGCCCGGCGGCGGCGGCGTCGCTCGGCCAGGTACACCGCGCCCGCGCGCTCGATGGCTCCGAGCTTGCCTGCAAGCTGCAATATCCCGACATGCAATCAGCGGTCGAAGCCGACCTGCGGCAGCTCCAATGGCTGTTCGCCGTGCGCAAGCGATTCGACCCGGCGCTCGACACCACCGAGATCGCCAAGGAAATCGCGGCGCGTTTGCGCGAGGAACTCGACTATGTGCGCGAGGCCAAGCACGTCGCACTCTACGGCGCGATGCTGAAGGACAAAGACGACATCCGCGTGCCAGAGGTCTGGCCGCGGATTTCCACCGGGCGGCTGCTGACCATGGGCTGGCTCTCCGGGCGCAAGTTGCTCGAGCACAAGGACGACCCGCTGGCTGCACGCAACCGCCTCGCCAAGGCCATGTTCACCGCCTGGTGGCTTCCGTTTAGCCGCTTCGGCGTCATCCACGGCGACCCGCATCTGGGCAATTATTCGGTGTTCGACGACGCCAAGGGCAAGCCCGCCGGCATCAACCTGCTCGACTATGGCTGCATCCGCATCTTTCCGCCGAGCTTCGTCGGCGGCGTGATCGACCTCTATCGAGGCCTGCTGCGCGGTGACGGCGAACTGGTGGTGCACGCGTATGAGGTCTGGGGCTTCAAGCGGCTCAACCGCGATTTGATCGAAACGCTGAATATCTGGGCACGCTTTATCTACGGCCCGATGCTTGACGACCGGGTGCGCAGCGTCGCCGACGGGATTAAACCTTCGGCCTATGGCCGCAAGGAAGCCTTCCAGGTGCACCAGGCCTTGAAAAAGCGCGGGCCGGTCACCATCCCGCGCGAATTCGTATTCATGGACCGCGCCGCTATCGGCCTCGGCGCCGTATTCCTGCATTTGGCGGCGGAACTGAATTTCTTCCGATTGTTCAATGAGGCGATCGAGAATTTCTCGGTTCGCGCGGTGGCTGCGAAACAAGCCGCGGTATTGGCCAAATGCGCACTCAAGCCGTCTGCCGACAGCTGACGCCGTCAGCCGGCGGCGAGATATTTTGCCGGGCTGCTCGCTGCGGGGGCGAGCGGCCGGAGGGCTGCAACCGTTGCCCTAGGCGGCTAATTGCGCTACCTGACTGCCGCCCGCCTTTGCGATTTTTGGAGACCTTCCCCCATGGCTGACCACGGCACCGTCGAATACGCCACCGCGACCGGGAACGACTATCCGGCGCACGAGGGCGCTTACGAGCGTTTCATCCTGTTCACTTTCGTCGGCATTCTTTACGTGGTCACGATCCTCTTCGGTCTCGCATCCGGCGGCGTGGTCGGCGACTGGGGGTTGGCCGCGACGATCTTCGTGATTGGCCTGCTCGGCGTGGTGCCGAGCCTTCTCGGCGGCACCAAGACCCCGATTACCGTGGCCTTCGTTCTCTGCTTCCTGATCTTCGCCTACGCCTCTCTCTCGCATTAAGGCATTCGCACGCGAGAATATTGTGGAGACGTGAATGCAGATCGCCGTAGCGCGCGAAACCGAAGCCGGCGAGCCTCGCGTCGCAGCCACTCCGGAGACAGTCAAAAAATTCATCGCGCTCGGTGCCACGGTTGCGGTCGCCCGCGGAGCCGGCACCGCATCCGGCATCCCTGACGCCGATTTCGCGGCCGCTGGCGCTACCGTTGGCGACGAGGTCGAGAAGGGCGCCGATATCGTGCTGAAGGTCCGGCGCCCGACCGCGGCCGAACTCGCCAAATACAAAAAGGGCGCGCTGGTCATCGCCATCATGGATCCGTATGGCAACGACGCCGCGCTCAAGCAGATGGCGGACGCCGGCATTGCCGGTTTCGCCATGGAGCTCATGCCGCGCATCACCCGGGCGCAGTCGATGGACGTGCTGTCGAGCCAGGCCAATCTCGCCGGCTACCGTGCGGTGATCGACGCTGCGGAGGTTTACGGCCGCGCGCTGCCGATGATGATGACCGCGGCCGGCACCGTGCCGGCGGCCAAGATTTTCATCATGGGCGTCGGCGTCGCCGGCTTGCAGGCGATTGCGACCGCGCGCCGCCTCGGCGCCATCGTCACCGCCACCGATGTCCGTCCGGCCACCAAGGAGCAGGTGGAAAGTCTAGGCGCCAAGTTTCTGGCGGTCGAGGACGAGGAATTCAAGAATGCGCAGACGGCCGGCGGTTACGCCAAGGAAATGTCGAAAGAGTATCAGGCCAAACAGGCCGCGCTCACCGCCGAGCACATCAAGAAACAGGATATCGTCATCACCACCGCCTTGATTCCGGGACGCCCGGCGCCGCGGCTAATCAGCAAGGACATGGTCGCTTCCATGCGCCCAGGCTCGGTTATCGTCGATCTTGCCGTCGAGCGCGGCGGCAACGTCGAAGGAGCCAAGGCGGGTGAAGTGGCGCAGGCGGGCGGCGTCAAGATCGTCGGCTATCTTAACGTGCCGGGACGGCTGGCTGCCTCCGCGTCCGCGCTCTACGCCAAGAATCTGCTGACTTTCATCGAGACCATGATCGACAAGAAAGAAAAGAAACTGGCGGTCAACTGGGACGACGAGATCGTCAAGGGGACGCTACTGACTCGCGATGGTGCCATCGTGCATCCGATGTTTAAGCCCAAAACGGCGGCGTGACATGAATAAAGTTTCGCCATCCGCACGCCTTGCCGCTCCCTTTTGCAGCGAGCGGGACAAGAACGAATAGGAGAGCTCGCCCATGTCCGAACTTGCTGCCGCGGTCGATCCCTTCGTGTTCCGGCTATCGATTTTCGTGCTGGCGGTATTCGTCGGCTACTATGTTGTGTGGTCGGTGACGCCGGCACTGCATACGCCGCTGATGTCGGAAACCAACGCGATCTCGTCGGTGATCGTGGTCGGGGCGCTGCTGGCGGTGGGCGTCGGGCTTGTTGCCGACGACAACGGCCCCTTGTGGGCGCGTGCGCTCGGCTTCGTCGCGCTGATATTTGCCTCGGTCAATATTTTCGGCGGCTTCCTGGTCACCCAGCGCATGCTGGCGATGTACCAGAAGAAAAAGAAATGAGCGCCGCATGAATCCGAATTTGGTCGCACTGCTCTATCTGGTAGCCGGCGTTCTATTCATCTTGGCGCTGCGCGGGCTGTCCAGCCCGGAATCGAGCCGGCGTGGAAACACGTTCGGCATGATCGGCATGACCATCGCCGTGCTGACCACGCTCGGCTCGCATCCGCCTGCGAGCCCGCTCTCCTGGGCGCTGGTCGCCGCCGGTATAGCCATCGGCGGAGGCATCGGCGCGGTGATCGCGCGGCGCGTGCCGATGACCTCGATGCCTGAACTGGTTGCCGCTTTTCATTCGCTGGTCGGCATGGCAGCGGTGCTGGTCGCTGCGGGCGCCTTCTACGCGCCGGCGGCCTTCGACATCGGCGCCGAAGGCCACATCCACCAACAGAGCCTAATCGAAATGTCGCTCGGCGTCGCGATCGGCGCCATCACCTTTACCGGCTCGGTCATCGCTTTCCTCAAGCTTTCCGGGCGCATGAGCGGCAAGCCGATCATGCTGCCGGCGCGTCACGCCATCAATATCGCGCTGTTCGCGGCGCTCATCGCTTTCATCGTGCTTTTCTATTTCAACCAAGCCGCATTCCAGTTCTGGACCATCGTGGCGCTGTCCTTGCTGTTCGGCGTTCTGATCATCATTCCGATCGGCGGCGCCGACATGCCGGTCGTGATTTCGATGCTCAACTCCTATTCGGGGTGGGCGGCGGCCGGCATCGGCTTCACGCTGGGCAATTCCGCGCTGATCATCACCGGCGCGTTGGTCGGCTCCTCGGGCGCGATCCTGTCGTACATCATGTGCAAGGGCATGAACCGCTCCTTCATCTCGGTCATCCTCGGCGGCTTCGGCGGCGAAGTGGCGGGACCGGCGGGCGGCGCCGAACAACGGCCGGTCAAGCTGGGTTCCGCGGAAGACGCCGCCTATATCATGAAGAACGCGCAGAAGGTCATCATCGTGCCCGGCTACGGCATGGCGGTGGCGCAAGCCCAGCACGCGCTGCGTGAAATGGCCGACAAGCTCAAGAAGGAAGGCGTCGAGGTCAAATACGCCATCCACCCCGTCGCCGGCCGCATGCCCGGCCACATGAACGTGCTGCTCGCCGAGGCCAACGTGCCTTACGACGAGGTGTTCGAACTGGAAGACATCAATTCCGAATTTGCCCAGGCCGACGTCGCCTTCGTTATCGGCGCCAACGATGTCACCAATCCGGCGGCCGAGGACGATCCGAAATCGCCGATCTATGGCATGCCGGTGTTGCAGGTGTGGAAGGCGGGCACTGTGATGTTCATCAAGCGCTCGCTGGCATCGGGCTACGCCGGCATCGACAACCCGCTGTTCTACCGCGACAACACTATGATGCTGCTCGGCGACGCCAAGAAGATGACGGAGAGCATCGTCAAGGCGATGTAGCGCCTGTGGTTCAGGCGTATAGTGGGGATATTGAACCTGCGGGCTCTGTCCGATGGCTTCACTCAATCGCCGGACGCTGCTGACAGGCGCGGGAGCGGTGCTCATGAGCGGCGCGAACGCGCCGATGGCACTCGCGCAGAATTGGCAATCAATCGACCCGGCCACGGTAGGCTTTGCGCCGGACATGGCGGCGCGGTTCGACAAGCTTATCGCCGATAAAGGTGTATGGGGCCTGCATGGCGTCGTCGTCACCCGGCACGGCAAGCTCGTGTTGGAGCGCTATCTTGCCGGCAGTGACGAGATTTGGGGACGCCCGATCGGCACGGTGAACTTCGGGCCGGATACCTTGCACGACATTCGCTCGGTGACGAAGAGCATTGTCGGCCTGCTCTACGGCATCGCGCGGGCGCAAGAAAAGGTGCCGCCGCCGGAAGCGCGGCTGCTTGATGCCTTGCCTGAGTTCAAGGACTTCGCCATCGATCCGCGCGCCAGGAAATTGACGGTGGCGAACGCGCTGACGATGACGCTCGGTTTGGATTGGAATGAGGATATCCCCTACCAGGATCCGGCGAACAGCGAAATTCAGATGGAGCTGGCGCCGGACCGCTATCGTTACATCCTCGGCCGGCCGTTCATCGCCGAGCCCGGCACGCGCTGGATTTACGGGGCGGCCGGCCCCGAATTGATTGCCAAGCTGATCATTAACGGCACCGGTCAAACGTTACCGGATTTCGCGCGCGCCAACTTGTTCGATCCGATCGGTGTCGGCAAAACAGACTGGAACAAGGGTTTCAACGGAAAGCCGGCGCCGGCTTCCGGCTTGCGCATGACGCCGCTCGATCTAGCGCGCATCGGCCAACTCGTCCTCAATCGCGGGCAATGGGAAGGCCACGGCGTCGTCAGTCCGGCGTGGCTTGACGCCTCGTTCCGACCCTATGTGCCGTGCGACGAGCAGCGCCGCTACGGCTATTTCTGGTACAGCGGCGATTTTGTTTACGGGCATCCACCGAACCGCCCGATCGCGCATTGGGTCGGCTGTTTTGGCTATGGCGGACAGAGGCTGTTCGTGCTGCCATCTCTCGATATCGTCATTGCTATTACCTCTGGCAATTATGCCGATCCGAAACAATGGATGCCGCCGATCCGCGTGGTGCGTGAGGTTGTGCTCGCCAGCGTTATGTGAGCGTGGCCGGGCAGGGCCGAAGTCGCCGCGATGTTCATCAAGTCTTCGCTGGCATCGGACTACGTGCCGTGTGCAACCAAGCGGACGGTAGTGCGTTGACGGACGGGGGCGACTCTCCGTTCTGGAGGTTGCCCGTATGTCTGATCCCATTCGCAGATTTGCGATCGTCGGCCTCGGCAAAATGGGCGGAGGTCTTGCGCTCAATGCGATGGAAAAAGGGTTCGACGTTTGCGGCGTCGACAGCCACGCCGTTTCCGGCGAGTTGACCAAGGCCGGGCTGAAGGTCGCCGGGGATTTCGAAGCGTTGGCGGCGCAATTGCCGCGCCCGCGTTTCGTCATGCTTTACGTGCCGGCGGGGCCGCCGGTCGACGACATTCTCGGACAATTATCGCAGGTGCTCGAGCCCGGCGACATCATTGCCGACGGCGGCAACTCCTATTGGGGGGATTCCATCCGCCGCCATGCGCGGCTGAAAGACAAGGGCCTCCATTTCATCGACGCCGGGACGTCCGGCGGACCGTCCGGCGCGCGCAACGGCGCATGCTTCATGATCGGCGGCGAGGCCGAGCCGGTTGCCGCCATCGAGCCGATCCTGCGCAAGCTTGCGGTTGCCGGCGGCTACGTTCATGCCGGCAAGTCGGGCGCCGGCCATTTCGTCAAGCTGGTGCACAACGGTATCGAGTTCGGGATGTTGCAGGCGATCGGCGAGGGCATGGATATGCTCGCGCATTATCGTGAGCCGCTCGCCATTGTGTCCATCCTGAAATGTTGGGAGCACGGCTCGGTCATCCGCTCCTGGCTGGTCGAGTTGATGGAGAAAATGTACGGCGAGGAAGGCAAGCTCGACGCCGTGCCGGCCTATGTCGAAGACACCGGCGAGGTGAACTGGCTCGTGGATGACGCGCTGCGTATGGAAGTGCCCATCCCGGTGATCACGCAATCCGTCGTGCAATTGCTCGCTTCGCGCGATCGAAGCAACGACGCGGCGCGCGCCGTCGCCATGATGCGGCACGGCTTCGGCGGCCACCCGTTCGGCGCTGATGCTGGCGTCGCGCGTGAACGTCATACCGGCCGGGTCGGCGGATTCGTCGGCGGCGACAACGGGGGACGCGCGCCATGACCGGGCCGTACGGACGCCGCGTCTGGGCGGTGGCGGAAGGCTATATCCCGCCCGGATCGACCGGCATCACGCGCGAACTCACCAGTCACGAGACGATCTGCATTCTTAACGCCGGCGACGAGGACGCGCGCGTGGATGTCACGATCTATTTTGCCGACCGCGGGCCCGCGGGGCCATACCGGTTCGATGTCGGCGCGAGACGTACGCGCCACCTGCGCTTCAACGATTTCAGCGACCCCGAGCCAATCCCGAAGGGCACCGACTTTTCCAGTGTGATTGAAGCGAGCGTTCCCGTTGTGGTGCAGCACACGCGGCTCGACACGCGCCAGCCGGCGTTGGCCTTGTTGAGCACCATGGCCTTTCCGCTGGAATGACCGATTGGCGACGCTACGCCCGCAATCTAGGCCGACGCGGCGATTTTTGGTGCCGGCATGACGGTGGGAGCTTCAAGTGCGGGCTCCGCCTGCGGCGCGCAATATTTGAAGCGATATCCGTGCAACGTCACAGTTGGCCAAATGTCGAAAAGGCTGTCGCCGAACGCCGCAATCCGGCGGTCGAGTTCTTCTTTTGAAATCTCGACGGGGATGTCGCATTTGGCCGCGTGCATGCGGCGCGTGCTTTTGCTCCCCGACCATTGGATCGGCAATTCAGGCAATGGCTCAGGCACGGTGGCGAGCCTCAACGCCAGGTGCCAGAACAGGCGCGCGAGTTCCATGAATGCCATGGCCTGCAATCTGGTGACGGTAGCGCCGTCGGGTATCCCGAACAGCTTGCAGCCGACGATCGGTCCGGCGTCGACCTGTTCGACCATGATATGCGCGGTCACGCCGAAATGCCCGGCTTTGTCGTAGATGGCAAAATGCGACGGCACCCATCCCGGATAGGTCGGCGGACCAGGATGAAAATTATAGGCGCCAAACCCGAGCGCCTTGAGAATTTTGGCCGGCACCACCACGGCGGTGGCGAATGCGACCAACCGCGCTCGGGCGAGAATGCCTTGGTCGATCGCGGCCAACTCCGTCGCGGACTGTACCGCGCGGATATTCAATCGCGGATTATGGCCGCGCAGTACCGCCGTCAGCGTGGGCTCTTCGACCTGCCCGGTGAGCAGGATGATGGTGTCAAACATGCGGGCCCAAAGCCGAATAAAACGCTGGACTTGCGGAAAGCGCCGCCTGAACGCGCGTCAGGCGGTCAGGTCAACGAGATTTGTGGACGTCGCCGATGACGTCGTATCGCCGCTTGTGGAGGTCGGCGCCTCGGCGGATTGCGTTTGACCGCTGCCGCCGTGGTGATGATGGCCGTGATGGTGATGCGCGCCCTTCATCGACTGCATCTGCTGTTGCAGCGAAGCGAGCGCCTGCTGCGCCTGGCCGATATCGCCTGATTGCAGTGCGTCGCCGATCTGGCTCAGCGCCTGCGCCAAAGGGCCGCTCGGATTGGCGCCGGCGCCTTGCGTGAGCGCAGCGTATGCGCTCTGCGCCGCCGAGAGATCGCCTGATTGGATCGCGCTGGTTAATTGTCCGAACGCTTGCCGAAACCGATCGGTCGGCGGGGAAACACTCGGAGAGGAGGAGATTGGGTTTATCGCCATGACACGTCTCCGGCAGGACCGTCGTGTCCCGAATGGAATCGCGTCGCCCGTGGCATCGCTGGTATCCGCCGGCAATTTGCAAACGGTTAACGGTGATTGCCGTGCGGCGGGAGCGCCGGCACGCCTGGCGCGCGGCCGGCGAACGCGATAATCGTTGTCCGGCTTGCGCAAACGCGCTGCCGCGGCGCCGGCGCGGCGGCCAAATGCTTGGTCTTGCCGGCGCGATTTTTTACGCAAGTTTTATGAGGCTCGCGCGAGTCTTCACCGCCTTGCAACGCGGCAAGACGGCGCAAATGAATCTCACAGCGGCCGAATCATCACATACGCGTCGACTAGCCCGCGCGTCGGATGCTTGAACACGCCGGGCAGGGTGCCGACAATCGCGAAGCCGCAGGATTGCCACAGCCGCACCGCGCGCTCGTTCGACGCGATCACAAAGTTGAACTGCATGGCGGTGAAGCCACGCGCGCGCGCTTGCGCCAAGGAATGCTCGCACATCGCGCGGGCGACGCCTCGGCCCTTCGCCTCGGGCGCGACGATATAGCCGCAATTGGCCACATGCGCGCCGCCGCCTCTGTTGTTGGCGCGCAGGTAATAGGTGCCGACGATGTTTCCGCCAGCCTCGGCCACGAACACGCTGTGCCCGGGGCTGCGCCAATAGGCGAGTGCGTCGGCCCGGTCGATGTCGCGTGGGATCGGATAGGTTTCGCCGGCGCGGAAGGCCGGTTGAAGGATCGCCCAGATGGCGTCGTCATCGGTCGCGACTGCTGGCCTTATAGCGGGCGCTCGGTTCATGCCCGCTGTGCTATCATTGATTCATGCCCGGGCTGAAGTCCCCGTTTGCCGCCACCGTGCTCGCGCTCGCTTGCGCCGCGCAGGGGCAGGAAGCACCTTGCACGGCGCCGGCCAAGCCCCTGATGCGCGCCGAAATGTATTTTGGCCGCAATATCGGCGGTCATCTCGGCGTTGGCGCGCGGCAATGGGCGCGCTTCGTGGCGCGCGAACTGACCCCGCGCTTTCCTGGCGGGTTCACGGTGATCGACGGGCAGGGTCAGTGGCGCGGGCCGTCAGGCGCAATCGTGCACGAACCGAGCAAGATCGTTATCGTCTTTGCGCCGGACAACATCCGCTTACACGAAGCGGTCGCGGCGGCGGCCGTCGCCTACAAGCAGCGCTTCAAGCAGGACTCGGTCGCCGTCGTCACCCGCCCGGTGTGCGTGGCGTTCTAGCGCATAGTCCCGAGAAGAGAAAACCTCTTTTCGGCAAAGACCATGCGCCAAGACAGGCGTTATTCCGCGGCTTGCGCCGGCACCGTGGTGTTTATCAGCTTGGGATTGAGCGCGCAGGCGTCTTCCCAGCTGATGACGTTGAGCGATTTCACCAGCTTGCCGACGCCGTCGGTCTGCGCGCACAACATGCCGAGCTCGATGATCTCTTCCTCGCTGAAATGCTTGGCGAGATCGCGATAGACTTCGTCCTTGTCGATGGCGTGCTCGCCCTGCTTGAACAGATCGGCGTAAAGCAGCGCCGCCTTCTCGCGCGGCGTGAAGGATTTGCTGGTCTGGTACGAATTGAGCACCTCATTGACCATGTCTTCGGTGAGCCCTTCCGCCTTGGCCACGTTGGAGCGCACGGTCGAGCAATAGCCGCATTGGTGCGCGACCGAAATGCGGATGCGGACCATTTCCTTGAGCTTGTGCGGCAGCAGGCCCTTGTAGAGCACCTTGTTCCAGCACTCGACCCAGGCGGTGCCGACTTCGCTGCGCGTCATGATCTGCACTACGCGCGGATCGGGCGCACCGGTTCGCTTGGCGGACTCGATCATGGCATTGATTGCCGGCGTCTTTTCGGATTCCTCGATATAGCGCAAGCGCGGCATGGGGCGTCTCCTTGTTTTGACGAACTGCGGCGGACGAATGGACGATCTTAGGAAAACGGCTGACTTGCGTAAATTGAATGGTTTGCATTAGACTCATACAGAAACTGTAAGGCAGATTTCGATGGATCTTCGCGTCCTGCAGGCTTTCGTTCGGGTCGCCGAGCTCGGCAGCATCGCGCGCGCCGCCTTCGTGCTCAACCAGACCCAGCCGACCATCAGCCGGCAGATCGCCGCGCTTGAGCGCGACCTCGGCGGCGCGCTGTTCGTGCGCAACCGCCGCGGCATGACCTTGAACCCCGCCGGGGTGCAGTTCCGCGACCGGGCGTTGCAGGCGCTGCGCGGGCTCGCCCAGGCCCGGGCGGAATTCACCTCGCAGGCGCAGGAACCGAGCGGCACCGTCTCAGTCGGCCTGCCGCCCTCGCTGCGCGCCGTGCTCAGCGCCCCGGTGCTCGAGCGTTTCGCCAAGGCGCAGCCGCGCGTATTGCTGCACGTGCACGAGACGATCGCCCAGGGGCTCGAGGAACTGATGCGCAGCGGCGAAGCCGATCTCGCGGTGCTGATCGGCGACCGCAAGGTGCTGCGCAACGTGGCGCTGATGCCGCTGGCGATCGATCCGTTGCTGCTGGCCGGGCCGCCCGGCGCGCGCCTCGATATGACCAAGCCGTTGGGCATCGAAGCGCTCGCCGGATTGCCGCTGCTCACCTATCGTCCGCCCAATTATCTGCGGCTATTGACCGAAGCCGCGCTGCGCAAGCGGTCTTTGGCCTTCAACGTCGCGGTCGAAATGGAGACGCTGCCATTGATGCTTGAACTCGTCGAGCGCGGCGTTGGTTACACCGTTTTGCCGAAAAGCGGCGTGCTCCCCGGAACGCGCATCGCGATGGCGCCCTTGCGCGGCATGTCGGTGACCTGGACGCTGGCGATCAATCGTGAACGCGCGCAGCGGCCGGCGGTGAGGGCGCTCGCCGACATGATCCGTGCGCAGGCCGCCTCCCTGATCGGGCAAGCCGTCTGGAAACCGGTCCGGCGGCCGGCGACCGCATGAAAATCCTCGCATGGTTTCTGGTTTTTGCGCTGCTGGGCTACGGCGGCCTGCTCGCGCTGATGTACGTGTTTCAACGCGCCTTGCTGTATTTTCCGGATGCCACCCGCGTGCCGCCGGCGCGCGCCGGTTTGCCGCAGGCCGAGGAAGTGGCCCTCACATGCCCGGATGGCGAAAGCCTTGTCGCCTGGTTCGTGCCGCCGCGCGACGGCAAGCCACTGGTGATCTATTTCCAGGGTAACGCCCAGGGGCCCGCGGCCCGCGCCGGGCGCTTCGCCTGGCTGATTGCCGACGGTACCGGCCTTCTGGCGCTTTGCTATCGTGGCTATGGCGGTTCGACTGGTACGCCGCGCGAACGCGGACTGATCCTTGACGCCACGGCCGCCTATGAATTCGCTCGCTCGCGCTATGGGTCAAAACGCATTGTGCTGTTCGGCGAGTCGCTCGGCACCGCGGTCGCGGTGGCGCTCGCCGCCGGGCACGAAATCGGCGGCATGATCCTCGACGCGCCTTTCACTTCTGCCGCCGAGGTTGGTGCTGCCGCCTATCCGTTCGCGCCAGTGCGTCGGCTGATGAAGGACAAGTTCCGCTCCGATGAGCGCATCGGGCGCGTTTCCGCGCCGCTGCTGGTGCTGCACGGGCAAGCCGATCGCGTCGTACCGATCCGCTTCGGCGAAGCTCTATTCGCGCTGGCGCGCGAGCCCAAGCGCTTTGTGAGTTTCCCGCAGGGCGGCCACGTCAATCTCGACGACCACGGCGCCATCGACGCGGTGAAGACGTTTCTGGCAGAATTGTCCTGAGTTTGGTTTCCGGGGGCGCCGCCGATGTCGAATTGCCGCAATCTGATCGCCATGGCTGCCGTGCTGCTGGCGTTTGCCGGGGCGGCGCGCGCCGCTGAGCCGGTCCGCCGCATCGCCATCTATGTCGAGCCGTTCTACCGCTCTGCCAAAAACCCGGGCGCGCGGCCGCAGGTCGCGGTCGGCAAGCAATTCGACGCATTGCTCGCATCCAACCGGCGCGAGGACATTCTGGCCGCGCGCGACCTGATCGAAGCCAATCCCAAACTGGTGACGCCGATGACGCTGATGGTGCTCGCCATCCGCTTCTACGATGTTGGTCTGCGCGACGACTCGGTATTCTGGTTCTACGTCGCTAAAAACCGCTATATCGTGATGGCGGAAGTGCTCGACGTGAAGGCACAACTGCTGCAACCGGCCGACGATGCTGTGCGCGCATTTGCGACACTGGCGGGTCCGGTGATCAACGGCTACGCCTTCTGCGACCTCGCCAGGCAGAAAGAACTACACGCCAAGGCGGTCGCCTGGGTCGAGAGCCATCCCTACGAGGTGATGTTCATGCCGCGCGCCCCGGCGTTGCCCGGCGACCGCGTCGCCAACCACAAGCGTGCGCTCGCCAACGCCAAGGAACGCGCCGCCAAGGAACGCGCTTATTTCGACGACGCCAATAATGTCGAAAGCTATTACGCGACGCGCAAGAAGAACGAAGCGGACGTCAAATTCTGCTGGAAATAGTCAACCGCCGGGTCGAACGCGCTTGCCGGGCGCCGGCCAGCACGCGGTTGAGCCGGCGGGCTCGAGTAAAGCGGCGCGCAAAAAGCAAAAGCGCGGGCGTTTGGCGGCCCGCGCCGGATCAAATCGAAATTCGCTACCGGTTTGACTCAGCCAAACCGCGATTGGCCGCCACGGCCACCGCGGCCGCCGCCAGGGCCGCCCGGACCGCCTGCGGCGCCGGGGACGACGCGCGGCTTCATCGGCAACAAGCCTTCGCGCTGCATCTTCTTGCGCGCGAGCTTGCGGGCGCGGCGGATCGCTTCCGCCTTTTCCCGCGCCTTCTTTTCCGAGGGTTTTTCGTAGTGGCCGCGAAGCTTCATCTCGCGGAATATACCCTCGCGCTGCATCTTCTTTTTGAGCGCCTTGAGGGCCTGATCGACATTGTTGTCGCGAACGAGAACTTGCACTGCTGCTCCTTCGTTGTTCCAGGACCGGGTTGTGCGCAAAAGCCCCGCAATGGCGCGGGATTCTGAGTCGCGCGGCTCTAGCAGAAAAGGGGTTAAGAGTCTATCGGCGGCTTGCCGGGGCGCCGGTTCCGGGCCGGTAGCCGGGCAGCGCCCGCGGTCATGCCGGCGGCTTTGACGCGACCGTCCGCCGCGGTGCGGAAATCTCCACAGGTCCTGTGCTCCGTGGGCCGCGGAATCGTTGCCCTGTCGCCCCCAGGGAGTATGGTGTCGCGTCGCTATTTCCCCATCAATCTGAAGCCGTGAACAGGCTGTGGACGCCCCGATGTCAAAACCATTTACCCCCAAGCAATCCACCGGCGCCCTGGTTACCGAGGGCAAGACCAAGAAGATCCATCTGCGCGACGGCAGTTCCGGCCTGGTGACGGTCATCGCCAAGGACGACATCACCGCCGGCGACGGCGCCAAGCACGACGTCATCCCGGACAAGGGCAGGCTCGCCACCTTGACCACCTGCAACGTGTTCCGTCTGCTGAAGGCCTGCGGCCTGCCGGTCGCCTTCATCGAGCAGGACGGGCCGGTCTCATTCGTCGCTCCCAATTGCACGATGCTGCCATATGAGGTGGTGATCCGCCGCGAGGCGCACGGCTCTTATCTCAAGCGCAACCCCCATCTCGCCAAGGGGCAGCTGTTTCCGCAGGCGATCGTCGAATTTTATCTGAAGACCAAGGACAAGAACTGGAAGGGACAGCCGCTGGTGGCAGACGACCCGTTCATACTATTCGCAGACGACGGCAAATCGATCAACCTGTTTAATCCGGCCAAACCCTTGCCCGGCCAGGAGCCGTTTCTGGTGCTGCCGACTTCCGCGGTATTTTCCCGCGACGACGAAGCGAAATTCTTTCCCGAGATGCGGCGTATCGTGCGGCAGGCGTTCCTGATGCTGGAGAAGGCCTGGCAGCTGGAAGGCGGCCGGCTGGTCGACCTCAAGGTCGAATTCGGCTTCGACACCAAGGGCAATCTGCTGCTCGCCGACGTGATCGACAACGATTCCTGGCGCGTGATCGAGGGCGGCAGTTATATCGACAAGCAAGTCTATCGCGACGGCGGCGCGCTCGACGACGTTGCCGCCAAATACCGGCGCGTCGCCGAGATCACCGGTCAATTCCGATTGCCGCGCCAGCGCATCATCCTCTGGCGCGGGTCGGAGAAGGACAAGACCGATGCCTTCGCCGATGCGCTCGGCGATCTCAAGGACATTATGACGGTCGTCACCTGCTCCATCCACAAGGAGCCGGTCGCCGGTGCCGCGACATTCGCCCGCATGATCCAGGAAATCCCCGACACGGTGGTGATTGCCAATATCGGCCGTTCCAACGGAGCCGGACCGGTGCTGTCGGCGATGTCCACGATCCCGGTCATCACCGTACCGGCGAGCGTGAAGGATTTCCCGGAAGACGTATGGTCGTCGTTGCGGGCGCCGAGCGCGGTGCCGGTCATGACGGTGCTGGAGCCGTCGAACGCGGTGCTCGCGGCCTTGCAGATTCTCTCCGCGCGCAACCCGATGATCTACGCCAGGGTGCGCGGGGAAATCGAAAACCGCATGGTCAATACGCTGCAACTCTGATCCGGAGGATGGCGGTGGTCTGTGGCCGCGGACGAGCCCGATAGATTGAAAACCGGCAATCCGGCGCCGCTGCTGGCTGAAATTGAGCGGCTCAAGGCCGAGCTTGCTTGCGCGAAACGCAGCATTGCCGAACTCGAAGCCCGCGCCGACGTCGATCCGCTGCTCGACATCCTCAACCGGCGCGGCTTCGAGCGCGAACTGGGCCGCGCGCTCGCCTACCTGCAACGCTACCAGGGCGAAGCGGCGCTGCTGTTCATCGATCTCGACGGCTTTAAGGCGGTCAACGACCGGCACGGCCATGCGGCAGGCGACGCGATGCTCAAGGCGGTGGGGGGCGCGTTGATCGGCCATGTACGCGCCTCGGATGTCGTGGCGCGCCTCGGCGGCGACGAATTCGGCGTTTTGTTGTGGAACCTCGATCCCGCGCAAGCGCTCCGCAAGGCGCGCGATCTGGAAGCCCTGATCGGCGCGGTCGAGCCCGGCGGGTACGAGACCGGGCTGCGTATCGGAGCCAGTATCGGGGTGGCGCCGCTTGCCGCCGGCAGCACGCCGGAGGAAATCATCCACGCCGCGGACCGCGCCATGTACGCGCGCAAAGCCGAACGCCGGCCGGCCTGAGCCGATCCGCGGCGTTTACCCTTTATTAACCAGATCGGTTCTCAATTTACGGTCACGCGGCGCCAGCCAGGGGGACCGCATGCCATCGATCAGCAGTCGCATTCTGTGCGTTGCGGTTTTGTTGGCCGGCGCATTGATCGGACAGGCCGACGCAAAGTGGAAACCCGAATACGCCAATGCGCCGCCGGCGGTTCGCAACTGGTACAGCCATGCCGAATTGACGCCAAAGGCGCAGATGCGCTTTCCGTTCAAGAGCTGCTGCGAGCACGCCGACGTTGTACGCACGCAATTCCGCGTCAACCGGGCGACCGCCGGTGACGAATGGTATTGGCTCGACGGCGAGACATGGCGCCGCATCCCCGACGACATCGTGCATTGGGGCGAAACCGCGCCGGATAAACAGCCGACGCTGTTTGTCTATAAAGGCAAGGAAACCTGCTTCTGGCCGGGAGAATCCGGCATTTGAGCCGCGGCCGACAGAGCGGGTCTGCTAGGCAATAATATCCGGCGTCAGCTGGTCCTCAATCGCGCGGATCTTGTCGCGCAGCACCAGCTTGCGCTTCTTCAGCCGCTGCACCTGGATCAGGTCGGAGCCCGGCGACACCGCCAACGCGGCGATCGCGGCATCGAGGTCGCGGTGTTCTTGCTGCAGGCGCGCCAACTGCTCGCGCAACTCGCGTTCATCGTTTTGCGTCATCGCCACCGCAGGTTTGCTTTTTCCAGCCGGCCGGCTGGCCCGGCGCGGCAAAGCAAAACAATTATCGCGTTTTCCACAACCGCGTTCAAGCATTGAGAAAATATCGCCCGATCAATGACTTTGCCTCCAATTGCCGGAGTGCCGGGCGGGGTGTACCGTCGCTCTTGAGTTGAGTCTGCGCTACACTTATCTGGTCTTGGAGCCACTGATTGAGGAGACATAATTGATGTCGATGCAATCGCACCTCGCGGAACTGGAAAAAAAACATCAGGCGCTCGAGCAAGAAATCAACGAATGCCTGACCCATCCCGCGGTCGATGACCTGAAAATCGTGGAACTCAAGCGTAAAAAGTTGCTAGTAAAGGACGAGATCGAACGGTTACGGCACAACGGACACGCTAGCGTCCACTAATCGGTCGATCCGGCTATCAATACCGAAGCGCCACCCGCCGGCTGGCCCGGAAGGTGGCGCTTTTGCGTTGTGAACCAGGGTATAGGATAAAAGCGTGCGCAACAGAAAAACGGCCGGTTCACGGCCCGCATTCTCGAGACTTGGGGAGGGTTCCATGCGCCGGTCCACGACATACGGCATCGCCACATTTGCATTCGCCGCGCTTGCTTTGATGCTCGCGGCGGCCGGGTCGGCGGGCGCCGCCGACTATCCCAATAGGGTCGTCACATTGGTTGTACCCTATCCGCCGGGCGGCGGCGTCGACGCCATGGCGCGCGTGGTGGCGGCCAAGTTGTCGGATGCGTTCAATCAGCAGGTGATCGTCGACAACAAGCCGGGCGCCGGCGGCACCATCGGCACCCGCTACGTCGCCCACGCCACGCCCGACGGCTATACGCTGCTGCTCGGCCACACCGGCACCATCTCGATCAATCCCAGCCTCTACGTCCATGCAGGCTACGATCCGCGCAAGGACTTCGCGCCGGTCGGGCTGGTCGCATCGATGCCGGTGGCGCTGATCGCCAATCCGTCGTTTCCGGCGAAATCTGTCGCCGAATTCATCGCGCTCGCAAAGCAGCAGCCCGGCAAAATCAATGTCGGCACCTCAGCGCTCGGCACCGGCGGTTACATGACCGCCGAGCATTTCAAGTCGGAAGCCGGTGTCGACGTCGTCATCATTCCCTACAAGGGCACGGCCCCGCTGATGACCGATCTCCTGGGCGGGCACGTCCCGGTCGCCTTTGGCGTGCTGCCACCGGCGCTTGGCAATATCCAGGCCGGCAAGCTGCGCGCCATCGCGGTCACCAGCGCCAAGCGCTTTTCACTGCTGCCCGACGTGCCGACCTTTGCCGAGTCCGGCATGCCCGGCTTCGAGGCGGTGCTGCATTACGGATTGCTGGCGCCGGCCGGCACGCCGAAGGACGTTGTCGACAGGCTAAGCGCCGAATTGCGCAAGCTGGTCGCAACCGACGAGGTGAAAAAGCGCATCCACCTGGAGGGCGGCGACCCGCTGACCTCGACCCCGGCCGAATACGCGGCCGATATCGACAAGGAAGAGTCGAAGTGGCGCGCGCTGGTGCACAAGCTCAATTTGAAGGTGGAATGACCTCGGTTTCACCGGTCGTATCGACCTCACTTTTCTGCAATGCCTGCTCAATGCTGCGATCCAGCCTCACCGCCTGGCCGAGCGCATATTGCTCTTCGCGTACCAGCACCACGTAGGCGAAGATCAATCCGCTCACCAGCAAGCTGGCGTTGAACAGGAAATCGAAGGCGAGGCGCGCTCGCGAGCGCTTTTTCAGAGGAAGGCGGCGCGGCCGCGGCAAGACTGTCGGCAAGGGAGCATCTCCGTCGTTTTTTCCCCGGCGCTAACCAGTTGCAACAAGGTTCGCAGCGTAAGGTTTCGCTCAAGTGTGATCCGCACCCGCTAACAAACCGTAATTTTTCGGGCCGCTCACCGGGCGGCGCCGAAGGATACCTCCGCAAGACGAAGCAAGAAGCGCGCCAGCTGGAAATGGGGCGGGGCGGATTGCCTATTTGCCGCCTTGCGGCCATATTGTTCTGGTCGATTTGCCGCGTCGAACAGGATTGGGGCTGTCATGAAACATCCGCCGCTGTCACCCTCGCGTAGTCGTCTGGCAATCCTCGCCGCCGTGTTTGGCTTTATGCTTGCCGCCGCTTCCGCGGCGCACGCCTTTACCATCGACAACCAGAGCAACACCCATTCCGATGGCTCGGCGCGGTATACCGATCCCGACGAGCAATTCTCGGGCACGGGCACCGGCAACAACCAGACCATCTTACGGCAGGGCGACGCCACCTTGCGCTTCGGCGGGAACCAGGGTTCCTTCGACCAGCGTTACAATGCAAACCAGGTGTTTGATTCGCTCACTCAATCGGGCAACAATCGTTAGCGGCCCGCCGCCCGCACCTCGCATCGCCGGTAATCGTGACGGGGCCCCGTGCAGGCCCCGATGCTTTTTGCGGCGGCGGTGACGCTAGTCGATCCGGCGCTTGCGTCGCATCAGTTCCCCGCACTTTTCACGTCGCCGCAATCGGTGCCGAGCCATTTGCCGGAAATGACCCGCTTCATCGCCAAGCGATGCTCGCCGTTGCCGATCGTCATGTTCACCGTGCCATTGACTGCCTCCGGGCCGGCGGTTTGGAAATGAATCGTGCCCAAGGCGGTGTGTTTAGCGCTTTTGCATTCGATGCGTATGTCCATGACCGAGGCGGTGCTCGATATCACCGTCGGCCGGCAATTCCGCTCGCCGTCACCGTCGATCTTGATGCCGTGTTGCAGGCTTTGCCGTGTGATGCATTGCTTGCTGGCGTGCGGGGTGGCGGCGCGGGCCATGCTCGCGGCCATCGCCGCCTGCAATTTGGCTCGCCGCTCGGGCGGCAGACGGGCGAGCAACTCTTCGGGAATTGGCGGCACACCGGAGGCCTCCCCGCTCGTGGTCATCTCCCACAGGCCCGGCCGCACGTTCAGCGTGACCGTAGCGGCCCCGGCCGCGATCACCGGGGCGCAATAAAAAACAAGGCCGGCAAGCAGGATGCGCGAAGCGGACATGGGGCATCTCCATCGGTTGGTCTCAGCCGAAACCAATGAGCCGCTCGGCAAGCGGCCCATTCCCCCGTCCCGCAGCAAATATAACCGCCCGGCGCGCGCGGCGTCCACTGGATCGTGGACGGCGCGCCCAGTTCGCTTAACGACTACACCTCGACGCTGTAGCGGTTGGATGCCGTGCCGATCAGCCGGCTGGCCTCACGCACCGTGCGCTCGACGATTTCGCCGGCCGGCGGAATATCGCTGACGAGATCGGCGGCTTCTCCCGCTATCACGCCGGCGGTGTCGAAATCCTGCGCCGCGCGCGCCTGTGCGTAGCGCTCAACTGCACCCCGGGTTTGCAGCAGCTCGGCCTCGCGGCCGCGCCAGCGGTCGGCGAAATTGTTTTGCAGCAGGCGGCCGGTATAGGGGGCGGGCCACACGTTGCCGCGCGCGATGTCGAACAAGATGCTGCGGATGGTGTTATCGCCGCTCGCGGCGACGATGCGCTTCTTGGCCTCGGCCGCGCCCGCCGCCTCGATGGATGCGTAGAAACGCGTGCCCATGAGAACGCCGTCGGCGCCGAGCATCAGGGCGGCTGCCAGTCCGCGCCCATCCGCAACGCCGCCGGCGGCAACCACCGGAATCCCCTTCGCGATGTCGGCAACCGCCGGCACCAGCGGAAAGGTGCCGCGGCTTATTCCATGGCCGCCGCCTTCGGCGCCTTGCGCGATGATCGCGTCGGCGCCGTGGTCCAGCGATTCCCGGGCCTGGGCGAGCGTCTGAATTTGACAGAGAAGCTTCGCCCCGGCACGTTTGATCTTGTCGACGTACGGCCGCACATCGCCGAAGGACAGCATGATGGCGGCAGGTTTGCGGTCGAGCGCGAGGTCGAGCAAACGCGGCTTGCGCGCCATGCTCCAGGTGATGAACCCGACGCCGATCCGCGCGTCACCTGTTGCGTCCAGTTCGCGCTTGAGCCAGTCCTCGTCACCATAGCCGCCGCCGATAATGCCAAGGCCGCCCGCTTTGCTGACCGCGGCCGCCAATGCGCCGTCGGACACTAGGTCCATCGGCGCCAGCAGAATCGGATGCCGGATGCCGAGCAGTCCGGTCAAACGCGTCGTGATCGTCATGGTTCGCCCCCCCTAGACGCCCTTCGCCATTTCCCGCAGCTTGAATTTCTGTATCTTTCCTGTGCTGGTCTTCGGGATGTCCGCGAACACTACATAGCGCGGGCACTTGTAGCCGGCGAGATGCTTCTTGCACCACTGCATCAGTTCATCGGCGCTCGCCTGTGCGCCGGATTTCAGCTCGACGAACGCGCATGGCGTCTCGCCCCATTTGTCGTCGGGCTTGGCTACCACTGCGACGGCGGCGACGGCCGGGTGCTTGTAGAGGGCGTCCTCCACTTCGATGGATGAAATATTCTCGCCGCCGGAAATGATGATGTCCTTGGAGCGGTCCTTGAGCTGGATATAGCCGTCCGGATAAATCACGCCGAGATCGCCGGTGTGGAACCAACCGCCGAAGAAGGCCCTTTCGGTCGACGCCTTGTTCTTGAGGTATCCCTTCATCACCACATTGCCGCGCATCATCACTTCGCCCAGCATCTCGCCGTCGCGCGCGACCGGCGCCATGGTCTCCGGATCGCGCACATCGAGCGCTTCCAGCGCGCCATAGCGCACGCCCTGGCGCGATTTTTTCGCCGCCTGCTCGGGCAGCGGCAGCGCGTCCCATTCCTTGTGCCAATCGTTGACCACCGCCGGACCGTAACACTCGGTCAGTCCGTAAAGATGCGTGACATTGAAGCCGGCCTGTTTCATCGCCGCCAGCACGGCCTCCGGCGGTGGTGCCGCCGCGGTGAAAAACTCAACCACATGCGGCAGCGGCTTCTTCTCGTTCTCAGGCGCATTGAGCAATGTCGCCATCACGATCGGCGCGCCGCACAGATGCGTCACCTTATGATCGGCAATCGCGTCATACATCGACGGCGCGCGCACCGCGCGCAGGCAGACATGGGTCCCGGCCACCACCGACAGCGACCAGGGGAAGCACCAGCCGTTGCAGTGGAACATCGGCAGCGTCCACAGATAGACCGGGTGCTTGCGCATATTGCAGGTGACGATATTGCCGGTGGCAAGCAAATAGGCGCCGCGATGGTGGTAGACGACTCCCTTGGGGTCGCCGGTGGTGCCGCTCGTGTAGTTGAGCGTGATAGCGTCCCACTCGTCGTCCGGCATGGCCCAGGCGTATCCGGGGTCGCCGTCGGCAACGAACGCCTCGTATTCGATCTGGCCAAGCCGCTCGCCGGGGCCGGAATATTCCGCGTCGTCGTGATCGATGACGAGCGGCTTCACCTTGGCCAAAGCCAATGCCTCCTTCATCACCTTGGAAAATTCGCGGTCGACGATCACCACCTTGGCGTCGGCGTGGTCGAGCGAGAACGCGATGATCGGCGCGTCGAGCCTGGTATTGAGCGTGTTGAGTACGCCCTGCGTCATCGGCACGCCGTAATGGGCCTCGAGCATTGCCGGCGTGTTGGCGAGCATGACCGAGACGTTGTCGCCGCGCTTGATGCCACGTTTGGCGAGCGCCGAGGCGAGCCGCCGCGCGCGTGCGTAGAATTCGGCATAGGAGCGCCTGAGCGGCCCGTGGATGATGGCCGTGTGATCCGGGAACACCGCGGCTGCGCGCTCGAGAAAACCAAGCGGCGTCAGCGGCTGGAAATTGGCCGGGTTGCGGTCGAGATCGGCGTCGAAAGGCGTTTTCGCCATTAGGTGTTTTCTCCCGGCCGCTAGGTTAGCGAAGGAAAACTCGGACAAGCAATGCTGCCTACGCCGCGTCATCCCTTGCGCCGACGCTAGGCTTGCAGGCGTTAACCTTGCAGTTCTCTGGCAAAATCCGGCAAGGTGCGGAAGGCGATATGCAGATTGGCGCCGTTCGACACGAACTGGCAGCCGTAGCGTTGCCAGGCTTTGACCATTGCCGTGCGGCTGAACAGCGAAATGTGGCCGTTGCGCGGGCCGACATACCACCAATCGAGGCGGAGCTTGTCGATGTCCGCCGGCTGCAACAGCGTCGAAAACAGCACCAGTCCGGGATCCGCGAGGTTCGCCACGATCGCGCCGATGCCGGATAAAGGATCGGGCATGTGCTCGAGCGTCTCGAAGCAGGTGACCAGATCGAATTTTTCTTCCGGCGCCCGGCAATATTCGGGCACGAAGGGGTCGAAAGTCACGGCATCCGCAAATCCCGCGCTCCGCAATGTCGCGCACAGCAGGTCGTTGCCGCCGCCATAGTCGAGCACGCGGATTTTCGACTTGTGCGCGTCGAACAACCGCTGCACCAGGCCGGCATTGCTGCGCGGCCGGATGCCGGCATATTCGGGATCGACCGCCAGATAGCCTTCGTTATAGATGTTTGCCTTGAATTCGGCGTCGCTCCAGTCGTCAAACGAATCGGTGAACAGGAAACCGCAGGCGGCGCAGCAGCGATAGTGCACGGCGACATTCGCCGGCGGAAGCTTGACGAATCCGGGGATCTCACAGCATCGGTTGAAATCGACAGCGCCGTAAAGCAGCGCCGGCCCGCCGCATATCTTGCAAGGCGCCTGCGCGGCGGGCGGTTTCAAATGCAGCATCGGCCCATATTCGGTGTGCCGGCCGTGTAGTCAAGCGGGCGGGCCCGCCGCGCAGAAGCCTTGTTTGCGCGTGCCTGCCGTTCCACTATTGCGGCCAGGGCGAAGAACGGGGAAGGCCGGGTTAATGGACGCGCCGACGAGCCGCTATCACGATGTCTACACGCGCTGGCAGCGCGACCCCGAAGGCTTCTGGAGCGAAGCTGCCACGGCGATCGACTGGATCGAAAAGCCCAGGCGTGTCTTCGACCGGGACGCCGGCATCTATGGCCGCTGGTTCACCGGCGGCGTCTGCAATACCTGCTACAACGCACTCGACCGCCACGTTGCCGCCGGCCGTAACAATCAGCCGGCGCTGATCTACGATTCCCCGGTCACCAACACCAAACAGACCTTCTCTTACGGCCGCGTGCTGTCGGAGGTGCAACTGCTCGGCGCCATGCTGCGCGATTTCGGCGTTAAAAAGGGCGACGTGGTCATCCTCTATATGCCCATGGTGCCGGAAGCCGTCTTCGGCATGCTCGCTTGTGCGCGCATCGGCGCCATCCACTCGGTGGTGTTCGGCGGCTTTGCGCCGAAAGAGCTCGCCACCCGCATCAACGATTGCAAACCCAAGATCATTCTCTCGGCAAGCTGCGGCATCGAGGGTGCGCGCGTCATCCCCTTCAAACCGTTACTCGACGAAGCCATCAATCTCGCCCAGCACAAGCCGGAGACCTGCCTCATCCTGCAACGCCCGCAATGCGAGGCCACGCTCATCGCAGGCCGCGATCACGATTGGCGCAAGGTGTGGGAGCACGCGGTCAACTACGCCAAAACGTCGGAATGCGTGCCCGTTCTCGCCACCGATCCGCTCTATATTCTCTACACATCGGGGACCACCGGCATTCCCAAGGGCGTGGTGCGCGACAACGGCGGCCACATGGTCGCGCTGAAATGGTCGATGCAATATCTCTATGGCATCGACCCCGGCGAAGTGTGGTGGGCGGCCTCCGACATCGGTTGGGTAGTCGGCCATTCCTACATCATCTACGCGCCGCTGCTGCACGGCTGCACGTCGATCTTGTTCGAGGGAAAGCCGGTGGGCACGCCCGATCCCGGCACCTTCTGGCGCATCATTGCCGATCACGGCGCGGCCGCGCTGTTCACGGCGCCCACCGCCTTCCGCGCCATCAAGAAGGAAGACCCGAAAGGCGCGCTGATCGCCAAATACGATCTGTCCAAGTTCCGCACGCTGTTTCTTGCCGGCGAGCGTGCCGATCCGCCGACCATCCATTGGGCGGAGGAGGTGCTGAAAAAGCCGGTGCTCGATCACTGGTGGCAGACCGAAACCGGCTGGTGCATTGCCGGTAACCCGGTCGGATTGGGGACGCTACCGGTGAAATACGGCTCGACCTGCGTGCCGATGCCCGGATATGCGATCGACATCGTCGACGACGGCAACAGGCCCGTGCCTGCCGGCAAGACCGGCTCGATCGTGGTCAAACTGCCGCTCCCGCCGGGAAGCTTCCCGACGCTGTGGCAACAGGATGAGCGTTTCAAGGAAAGCTACCTCGAGGAATTCCCCGGCTACTACAAGACGGCGGACGCCGGATACAAGGACGAAGACGGCTACATTTTCGTCATGAGCCGCACCGACGACATCATCAATGTCGCGGGCCATCGCCTGTCGACCGGCGGCATGGAGGAGGTGCTCGCGTCGCATCCCGATGTCGCCGAATGCGCCGTGCTCGGCATCAAGGACGAACTCAAGGGCGAGGTGCCTTGCGGCTTCATCGTGCTCAAGGCCGGCGTCAACCGCCCGCCGGAGGAGATCGAAAAGGAGATCGTGGCGCTGGTGCGCGACAAGGTCGGCCCGGTGGCGTCGTTCAAACTGGCGATCACCGTCGCGCGCCTGCCAAAGACGCGCTCAGGCAAGATCTTGCGCGGCACCATCAAGAAGATCGCCGACGGCGAACAATGGACCATGCCGGCCACCATCGACGACCCGGTGATTTTGGATGAAATCGGAAACGCGTTGAAGGGGCGCGGGGTGGGACGTTGATCGGCGCTCGCCAAAGCAGGATGGCCGGGACAAGCCCGGCCATCTCGATCGGTTCAGTTGTCGCGAATATTCACCCGCCTCACATCGGCAGCGTCTGCCCGAGCTTCTGGCACTCGGTATAGCTCAAGCTGCCGCAGGCGAGGCTGCCGCGCAGCGGAGTATGCGCCAGCGCGTCGGGCGCCTCGCCCATGCTGCTGTGTTGCGCGGGCCGCGCATTCGTCCCGGCCGCGCTCGTGTGCGTCGTGCGGCCGATGGCCACCGTGGCGATCAAGGCCGTCGCCATGACGGCGGCTGAAAGAAATTTTGCTGTGTTCGTTTTCATTGTGGGTCTCCTGATTCCGTCGCTTGTCGGATGCAAATGGCCCCCAATATTGCGGCGCACAAGAGACAGCTCGTTCACATTAATTTGTTATGTCAGGATAGATGGTTAACGGAATAATGCGCTGCATCATTTTTGTTCATGAAGAGCATTGATGAAGCTGCTGGAACGGCGCGCAATGGAATCATGGCTCTGCCAAAATCCGCTGTGGCGCGGCCGCGATGAAGCCCGTCTTGCGCCGGGCCTGGGTTTGGCCCGGACATCCTTGACGAGCCGGCGCAAAGAAAATCTTGCGCTCAATATTCCGCAAGCGCCTCATGCATGGCCGGGTGAAGTCCGGCAATGACGGAGCCGGAAATGCCCCACTTCATCTGCACCGCCTGCGGCATGCAATACGCGGAAAGCGACAGGCCGCCCGCGCAATGCGCGATTTGCGAGGAGGAGCGGCAATACGTGCCGCCGCGCGGGCAGACCTGGACGACACTCGACGCGCTGGCGCAAAGCCACATGAACAGCCTGCGCGAATACGAGCCGGGCATTATCGGCATCGGCGCCGGCTTTGCCATCGGCCAGCGCGCACTGCTGGTGCGCACGCCCCGCGGCAATCTCCTGTGGGATTGCGTCGCCACGCTCGACGCCGCAACGGTAAGCGCGATCGAAGGCCTCGGCGGTATAAAGGCAATCGCGATCTCGCACCCGCATTTCTATACCACGATGGTGGAATGGGCGCGCGCCTTCGATTGCCGCATCCACCTCAATGCCGCGGACCGGGCCTGGATCATGCGGCCGGATGCCGCGATTGATCTGTGGGAAGGCGACACCTGCAAGCTGTGGGACGGCGTCACGCTCATCCGCTGCGGCGGGCATTTTGCCGGCGGCACGGTGCTGCATTGGGCCGCCGGTGCGGGCGGCCGCGGCGTGGTTTGCGCCGGCGATATCCTTTCCGTCGCCACCGACCGCAAATGGCTCTCCTTCATGCGCAGCTATCCGAATTTCATTCCGCTGTCGCGAAAGGAGGTCGAAGAAATCGGCGCGGCGATGAAGCCCTATGCGTTCGACACGATTTACGGCCACTATTTCGACCGCGTGATCGCGCGCGATGCAAAAGCGGTGCTGGAACGATCGACCGCCCGCTACATCGCGGCGATCGAGGGGACGAGGGGGCATTAGGGCCGCCGCATCCCGAGGAGCCGATTATCCCTCGTCCTTCTCGCTCTTGCCGCCGAGCTGCTTGAGCTTGGCGAACACGGCGGAAACGTCTAGGTCGCTGCCGCCCGGCTTCTTTTCCGCTTCGGCCGCCGCCGCGGCGGCAACTTCCGCCTCTTTCTTGGCGGTGGTTTCCGCGGCGGGCAGCAAGGTCGCGCCGGTGTCGGCCGGCGCCGGCTTTTCCTTGTTGGCGCGATTGACCTCGAAATCGAGGTCGAGCTGCGAGCACAGCCCGAGTGTCACCGGGTCCATGGGTGCGAGCGCAGCCGCGTTCCAGTGCGTGCGGTCGCGGATTGCCGAAATCGTCGATTTGGTGGTGCCGACGAGCCGCATGATGGCAGAATCCTTGAGCTCGGGATGATTGCGAACCAGCCATAGAATGGCGTTCGGCCGGTCCTGCCGGCGCGACACCGGGGTGTAGCGCGGCCCCTTCTTGCCGCCGCGCTCGGGCTGCGGGATCGCGGCGTTCTGCTTGGCCAATGTGAGGTGGACTTCGGGATTTGCTTCCGCCGCGGTGATCTGCTCGCGCGTGAGTTGTCCGGTCTGGATCGGATCGAGACCCTTGATGCCCTGCGCGGCGTCGCCATCGGCGATCGCCTTCACTTCCAGCGGATGCAGCTTGCAGAATTCGGCGATCTGGTCGAACGACAGCGCGGTGTTGTCCAACAGCCAGACGGCGGTCGCTTTCGGCATCAGCGGTGCTGGGGTGGCCATGGCAATATCTCCTTTACGCTCCGCCCGCCCGTCGGGCGAAGCACCAGATCATCGGCGATGATCGGAAAGTGGCCGCAATATAGGGTCTGGCCCGCGACCACGCAACCGCCACGCTTGACAGGCAAGGGCGGCGCGCCGCATGTCGGGGGCTTGAAATTCGCGGCAAATCGGCGCGATTTCGAGGACATCATGGCCGAGCCTTCTGAAAAGCCCGCTCTTAAAGTTCTGCTCTGTTGGCCGCGTGGCTTTTGCGCCGGGGTGGTGCGCGCCATCGAATCGGTGGAGCGGGCGCTCGAGCGCTACGGGCCGCCGGTCTATGTCCGCCACGAAATCGTCCACAACCGCTATGTGGTCGAGGGCCTGCGCGCCAAGGGCGCCATTTTTGTCGAGGAACTCAGTGAAGTTCCCGACGGCGGCGCCCCGGTGATTTTCTCCGCGCACGGCGTGCCGAAAAGCGTTCCCGAAGAAGCGGCGCGGCGCAATTTATTCGCGCTCGACGCCACCTGTCCGCTGGTCACCAAGGTGCATCGCGAGGCCGAGATCCATCACCGGCGCGGGCGCGAGATCATCCTCATCGGGCATGCCGGCCATCCCGAGGTGATCGGCACCATGGGACAGCTTCCCGACGGCAGCGTGACCCTGATCGAGACCCTGGCGCACGCGGAAAATTTCCAGCCGCGGGACGCCGGCAAGCTCGCCTATGTCACGCAGACCACTTTGTCCGTGCATGAGACCGCGGCGATCGTCGAGCGGCTCAAGCTGCGTTTTCCCGACATCGTTGGTCCGCACAAGGAAGACATCTGCTACGCCACCACCAACCGGCAGGAAGCGGTCAAGCGTGTCGCCCCCATCGTCGACGCGCTGATCGTGGTCGGGGCGCCGAACTCGTCGAATTCGCAGCGGCTCAAGGAGATGGCGGAGCACGCCGGCTGTCCGCAGGCCGTGCTGGTGCAGCGCGCCGCGGATATCGACTGGAACGAATTCGGTTCGATCGCGCGGCTTGGAATCACCGCAGGCGCTTCGGCGCCGGAAGTGCTGGTCGAGGAGATCATCGACGCGTTTGCGCAACGCTTTGCCATCAGCGTCGAAACCGTCTCCGCGGCCGAGGAGGGGGTGCTTTTCCCGCTGCCCCGCCCGCTGCGGGAGCGCCAGGCGGCGGAGTGACCGATCGATGGCCGTCTATACCGACGTCACCGCCGACGATCTGACCGAATTCCTGGGGCGCTACCGGATCGGCGAACTGCGCTCCTACAAGGGCATCGCCGAAGGCGTGGAGAATTCCAATTTCCTAGTGTACACCACAGCCGGCAGCTACATCCTCACGCTGTACGAAAAGCGCGTAGCGGAGAGCGACCTTCCGTTCTTCCTGGCGCTGATGGAACATCTCGCCGCGCGCGGCATTACCTGTCCGCAGCCGGTGAAGAACAGCCAGGGCGGCATGCTCGGACGAATCGCCGGGCGGCCGGCGGCCATCGTTACCTTTCTCGACGGGCTCTGGATTCGCCGCCCGAACGCCGGTCACTGTGCGGCCGTGGGCGAGGCGCTCGCCGGCCTGCATCTCGCCGGTGCGGATTTCAAGATGCGGCGGCCGAACGCGCTAGGCATGGAAAGCTGGCGCGGACTTTACGAGCACGCCAGGGAGCGCGGCGACAGCGTGCGGCCCGGCCTGTGCGCGGAGATCGCCCGGGAACTCGATACCCTGGAAAAATCATGGCCGGGCGCGCTGCCCGACGGCGTGATCCACGCCGATCTATTCCCCGACAACGTGTTCTTTCTCGGCGCCAATCTGTCCGGGCTGATCGACTTCTATTTCGCCTGCACCGATACGCTCGCCTATGACGTCGCCGTCTGCCTCAATGCTTGGTGCTTCGAGTCCGATCATTCCTACAACGTCACCAAAGGCCGTGCCCTGCTGAAGTCGTATGCCAAGGTGCGCGCGCTGTCGGCGGCGGAGCGGGTGGCGCTGCCGATGCTGGCGCGGGGCGCGGCCATGCGTTTTCTGCTGACAAGGCTGGTAGACTGGCTGGCGGTGCCGGACGGCGCGCTGGTGAAGCCGAAGGATCCGCTCGAATATTTCCGCAAGCTGCGCTTCCACCAGTCGGTGAAGGACGTGAGCGACTACGGAGTCGAGGCTTGAGCGAGCAGCGCGTGACCATCCACACCGATGGCGCCTGCTCCGGCAATCCGGGTCCCGGTGGCTGGGGCGCGATCCTCACCTTCGGCGATCACGAGAGGGAATTGAACGGCGGCGAGCCGCACACCACCAACAATCGCATGGAGCTGATGGCCGCCATTTCCGGGCTGGAGGCGCTGAAGCGGCCTTGCACCGTCGATCTGCACACCGATAGCGAGTACCTCAAAAATGGCATCACCGCCTGGATCAACGGCTGGAAGAAAAATGGCTGGCGCACCGCCGACAAGAAGCCGGTCAAGAACGTCGATTTGTGGAAGCGGCTCGATGCGGCGCTAAAACATCACGACGTTCGCTGGCACTGGGTGAAGGGTCACGCCGGCCACGCCATGAACGAACGCGCCGATCAGCTCGCACGCGACGGTTTGGTAGCGGCGCGTGCGGGCGCGATCGGGGCGATGAAATCAAAGTAAGGACTAAAGCTGCTTCAGCAGCGCGTCGCCGCCGGAGATGTCGCACTTGCCGGGCGCGTCCTCGACATTGAGCGACTTCACCACACCGTCGTCGACCAGCATCGAATAACGCTTGGAGCGCGTGCCCAGACCGTTGCCGGAGCCGTCGAAAGCCATGTCGATGGCTTTGGCGAATTCGCCGTTGCCGTCGGCGAGAAAATCGACCTTGCCGTCAGCGCCGGTCGCTTTCTTCCAGGCTTCCATGACGAACACGTCGTTGACGCCGGTGACCGCGATCGCGCTCACCCCCTTGGCCTTGAAGGCATCGACGTTCTTCAAAAAACTCGGCATGTGCAGGTTGTTGCAGGTCGGCGTGAACGCGCCAGGCACGGCGAACAGGGCGACTTTCTTGCCCTTGAAAACGTCGTCGGTGGTCCTCGGCTTGGGACCCTCCGCAGTCATCACGCGGAACGTGGCGTTGGGCAATTTGTCACCGACCTTGATGGGCATGGGTTTCCTCTCGCGTTGCGTTTCGTTGAATGAGCCGAACGCGCAAAATAGCGCCGTTACGCCCGTTTAGTCGAGATGAGTCTTCACCTCGGTCGCACTGCCGCCGCGCACGATCGTGAAGGTCAGCTCGAAGGGCCCCTTGGGGTCGACGCCCGGCGGCAGGCCGTCGAGTTCAAAGCCGAAATGCCGGTGGCCGGCGGGCGCGCCAGGCGCGGGCTTCGGGATAGGCAATGCCCATTCGGCGGTCGGGCCCTCGACGAATAATTCGACCGGCTCGCCGGCCGGCGCCGCCAGATCGACGAATACCAGCGGTTTGCGTTTGTCGTCGTTGACGCGGTGTGCGGTCAATCCCGCTTCCGCTGCGGAAACCAGCCGCGGCACCTGCGCTTCGGCGGCAGCGAGCGCGGAGTCGTCGGCGCCGCCGGTGCGATCGAGGGTCAATTGCGCGCTTGCCTCGACCGGCATGCAGAGCTTGGCGCAGACCGCGTAATCGGCCTTGAGCCGCAGCGTCACCGGCTTGCTCTCGTCACGTGGGAAAACGCGCAGCGGAAAGATCACGTCGTTTTTATAGCCGATGGTGGTGCCGGCCTCGTCGGTGAAGGCATGCGGCACCGGATAAAGTACCTTCACGGTGGCGACGTTGTCGGAGCCGGAAAAAACAAATCGCGGCGGCACGCCGGAGTCACCGGGATAGCGCCAGTAGGTGTGCCAGCCCGGCTGCATCCTGATTTCGATGCCAGCCTGCAAAGATTCGGCGCTGCTTTTGCTGGCGCCCGCAATCAGGCGCAGCGCGGAATTGGAATCTTCGACCCAGGGCGATGCGTCGGCTGCGAGCGCGGGGCCCCCGATCAGCGCCGCGACGGCGCTCGCGGACAATATCAAGCGCATTCGCTTGTCGATGATTGCCATGGCGCCCGATCTAGACGGTAAGGAACAGCTTCGCCACTGAATTCATTGTGAGCATGCTGTGAACAAGATAACGGCAGCATGGCGATTCCGCCACAATTGTCATGTTGAATGTGACAAATGATGACTGAATTTTCCGCAGCCGCATCGTTTGCAAAGGCAGACCGATTGGGTAACCTTTCCGCATGAAGCTTTCGCGCAAAAAGGCCGGCAAGCCCTCGGCACGCGGCTACCTCGACGGTCAGATGCTGATCGCGATGCCGGCGATGAACGACGAGCGCTTCATGCGCGCGGTGATCTACGTCTGTGCGCATTCGAGCGAAGGCGCTATGGGCATCATCGTCAACCAGCCGGCCAGCAACATCAAATTTCCCGATTTGCTGGTGCAACTCGAGGTGATCCCGGCGGCCGAGCGCATTCAACTGCCGACGCAGGCCGAGGACGTCAAGGTGCTCAAGGGCGGGCCGGTGGAAACCGGACGCGGCTTCGTTTTGCATTCGGCCGATTTCTTCATCGAGAACTCGACGCTGCCGATCGACGAAGGCATCTGCCTCACCGCCACGCTCGACATCCTCAAGGCAATCGCGCGCGGCAACGGGCCCGAGAGCGCCATCCTCGCGCTCGGTTATGCCGGCTGGGCGCCCGGCCAGCTGGAAAACGAGATTCAGGCGAACGGCTGGCTGCATTGCCCGGCCGACCCGGAATTGATTTTCGGCACCGACACCGACGGCAAATACGAGAAGGCGTTGCGCAAGATCGGCATCGGTCTCGGGCAGCTATCGAGCGAATCGGGCCACGCCTAGCGCGCGACTTCCATCTTTTCGCTGGAGAGCAGCCCGCCGGCCGCCTGCGCGCTCATCGGCTCGCCGAAGGCAAAGCCTTGCGCGAATTCGCAGCCGAGCTGATAGAGCTCGATCGCGTCGCTATCGGTCTCGGCGCCTTCCGCCACCACGTCCATGCCGAGATCGTGCGCCAGCGCGATGATCGAGCGCAGGATCGTCGGCCGCTTGCCGCTGGCGGTCGTACGCACGAAGGATTGATCGATCTTGATGGTGTCGAAGGGAAAACGCTGAAGATAGGCAAGCGACGAGTGTCCGGTGCCGAAATCGTCCAATGAAAGCCCCGCGCCGAGTTCCTTGATGCGGGTGAGCATCTGCGCGGCGTGTTCCGGATTTTCCATCACCAGCGACTCGGTGATCTCCAGCTTGAATGTGCCGCGCGCGAGCGCCGAGCGTCCGAGCACGCTGCGCAAGTCCTGGATGAGGTCGTGACGCAGCAATTGCCGCGACGACACGTTGACGCTGGCGAAGATCGGCTCGCGCGTGCGGCTCGCCGCCTGCCAGGCCGCAAGCTGGCGCGCGGTGCGCTCGAGCACGAACAGTCCGAGATCGACGATGAGGCCGATCTCCTCGGCGATATTGATGAACTCCGCCGGCGACAGGCGGCCGAGTTTGGGATGGTCCCAGCGCGCCAGCGCCTCGAAGCCGGCAATGGCGCGATCCTCCAGCCGCACGATCGGCTGGTACAGCACCTTGATCTCCTGACGCTCGATGGCGCGCCGCAGTTCCGATTCCATGGTCAGCCGGTCGGTCTTGCGCGACCGCATGGCCGGCTTGAAGATTTCGATGCGGTCGCCGCCAATTCTCTTGGCGTGATACATCGCAAGCTCGGCGTCCTTGAGCACTTCCTCGGTCCGGTGCGGCTGGCTTTCCGCCAGCGCCAGGCCGATCGAGGCAGTGAGGAAGATTTCGCGGTCGTTGAAGGCGATCGGGGCGCGCAACGTGCGCCGCAGCGTCTCGGTGAAGGCAACGATGCGCGCTGGCTCACGTTCCGACAACAATATGAGGGCGAACTGATCGCCCGACAACCGTGCCAGCGTATCCTGCGGCTTGAGCAGGCGCGCGAGGCGGCGGGCAATGGTGAGCAAAATAGAATCGCCGACCGCGATACCGACCGAATCGTTGACCTGCTTGAAGCGGTCGAGATCGATCACCAGCACCGACGGGCGGATTTGCGGATCGGAGCGGGCAAAGCCGAACGCGGCTTCCATGCGGTCGATGAACAATTCGCGATTGGGCAGGCCGGTGAGATTGTCGTGCACGGCGTCGAACAGCAGCCGCTCCTCGGCTTTCTTGAAGTCGGTGACATCGGTGAGCGTGCCGACTAGCCGCACCACTTCCCCGTCGGAGCCGACGACTGGGCGTGCTTTGAGCGAGAACGACAGGTAATGGCCGTCGGACCCGCGCAGCCGGAAACCCTGGCTGAGGCGGCCGCGCCGCTGCTCGACCGCCGAATCGAGGGCGGCGCGGAAACGGTCGCGGTCGAGCGGATGCAGCACGTCGAGCCAGGTCGCCGCCGGTCCCTCGAGCGTGCCGCGCTTGAGGCCGAGCAGCTGCTCGGTTTCCGGGCTGGTATAGACCTTGTCGGCGGAGACGTCCCAGTCCCAGATCAGGTCGCCCGCGCCGGTCAGCGCCAGCGCGCGCCTTTCGACGTCGGATACGATGCCGTGGGTAATGCCGCCGGCGAAGGCGTGCTGCATCACGGTAAATCCGATCAGCATCACGATCAGCACCAGGCCGCCGAGCAGCGCCGGGCCGATGATGTCGTTGGTGACGGCGCCGGTGACCGCCAATCCGGCGGCGCCGGTCCACACCACGAGCAACAGCCATGTCGGGATCAGCAGCACCGCGCGGTCGAAGCCGTGCGTGGACAGATAAATCACCAGTGCCAGCCCAAACACCGCGATTCCGGCGAGCGACATGCGCGCAATGCCCGAAGCGACGGCCGGATCGACCACCGCCACCGCGACCAACGCGACGAGTGCGGCGAGCCAGGCGATGGTGATGTGGGCATAGCGCACGTGCCAGCGTGACAGGTTGAGATAAGCAAACAGGAACACCAGCAATGTCGCCGACAGAATTGCCTCGCCACAGGCGCGCCACACGCGTTCGGCGCCGGCCGACATGTCGAACACCTTGCCCCAGAATCCGAAATCGATGCCGATATAGATGAGTACCGCCCAGCCGAGCGCGGCGGCGGCGGGAAACATCACCGAGCCCTTCACCACGAACAGGATCGTCAGGAAGAGTGCCAGCAAGCCGGCGATGCCGATGACGATCCCGTAATACAGCGTGAAGGAATTGACCTTGTCCTTGTAGGCGTCCGGCTCCCAAAGATAAATCTGCGGCAGCTTGTCGGTGCGCAGTTCGGCGACGAAAGTAATCACGGTGCCGGGATCGAGCGTGACACGGAATATGTCGGAGGTCGTGCTCTCCTGCCGCACCGGTCGGTCGCCGGAGCTCGGCGTGATGGAGGCGATGCGCGAGAGCCCGAGGTCTGGCCAGATCAGGCCGGAGCCGACCATGCGGTAATGCGGCACGACGATCAGCCGGTCGATCTGTTCGTCGGAATTATTGGTGAGCGCGAACACCGCCCAGTTGTTGTTGTGCTCGCGGGCGCGCACCTCAATGCGGCGCACGATGCCGTCCGGGCCCGGCGCGGTCGAGACTTGCGTGCGGTCGCCTTCGGTCTTTTGCAACTCGGTCGCGGCGGTAAGATCGATGGCGGAAGCGTCGAGCCGCACATTCACCGCCTCGACGGCGTGCGCCGACTGCGGCGCCGTCAGCCACGCGGCAGCCAATACCAAAGCGGCCGCCAGGCAACGCAGCGCAACCAATGCAAAATCCCCGGCTGCGGCGGCGCCCGTCGTTCTGCCGATCGGATACCGCCGGCGGTGAAAATCCGCGATCAAATTCACCCTGCTCAGTTTAGGTCCGACAATGTGCCGATTTCGCGGCCCTTGCCGGCGTGACACGCCCGTCAGGAGTATCGGCTTCGCATCCTGAGCGCAAGAGAAGCCGCCGTTCGTTCAAAGGGTTAGCATGAATTGACGGATGCCGCCGCTACTTTCTTGCGGGTATGGGCGGTCGGGTCCCTTTGGCGCGGGAAATGCCGATGGATCGCCCGCCTTGCGCAAGCATCGGACGATAACTGCCGGGCGAATTTCCCGCCGCGTTGCGCATGGCTTCTTTGTTTCGGCACCGCGCCCGGATGTGACAATCCGGGCGGCCACGACTAGATTTTGCCTGACGGAGAGGGGACATGGCGGCGATCGACGAAGACGACAAGCCTAAAAAGAAAATCGCGCACGAAATCGGCCAGGATTTGAGCCTGCTGTCCGTGGAGGAACTCGGGCAGCGCGTGCAGTTGCTGCACGACGAGATCGGCCGCCTCGAAGCAGACATGACGCAGAAGCGCGCCTCGCGATCGGCCGCCGATCAGTTTTTCAAACGCTAGAATTTCGCTGCCGCGGACCGCGGAAAAGTTCAGCATTGGCGGCAATTTGTTAAGGTGTTGGTAAGCTTTCTCGATCATTACTCTAATGGTCCATCTTCATGGACATTGAGTGGCTCCTGTCCACTCTGTTTGACGCCTCCCTGTTATCACCTTGAGCCGCCGGCAACGGCGGCTCCTTTTTTGTGCCATTTCGGGACACCCGCGTCGATCATGGTGGCCGCCCTCTTAAGCTTGCCCGGCAACTATGTCGTAAAGTTTGCGTGTCCGCCGTCTGGACAGGGCGGGTGGCGGGGAGCGATGCTCGCCCTCATACGGGGTGCCTGTAACAACCCCAGTGTACGGGTGAGGCGTAGCGTCATGTCTGAGAAGTCCACGGGCGAATTGCAGCCGGTGTCATTCGGCGAGCGGCTCGCCAATTCGCAGGCCTTCGCCGATCTGTTTCGCGACGGCATGGCGCTGGTGGAGGAAACTGCGACCTATCTCGATGGTCCCGGCCGCCAGGAATCCAAAAAGCTCGAGCGCGCCGCCGCGCTCGCCTACGCCACGGAGAGCATGCGGCTGACCACGCGGCTGATGCAGCTTGCCTCCTGGCTGCTGCTGCATCGCGCGGTGAAGGAAGGCGAGATGTCGCTCGCGCAGGCCAACAAGGAAAAGAGCAAGGTCAGGCTTTCCGCCGCCGACTTCCATGATCCGAATAATCTGGAATTGCTGCCGGCGAATTTGCGCGAACTGATCGAACGCTCGCACAAACTGCAAAGTAAAGTGCGGCGGCTCGACTCGACCATCCACAATCAGCCGGCGCCCGACCGCCCGGCGCCGATCAATCCCGTCGAACGCCAACTCGGTCTGTTGAAAGCGGCATTCGGCGGGGAAATCGTCTGATCAGCCGGTCTTCTTCTTGGTTTGTCCGAACACGAGACGGTGGCCGTCCGTCGTGGTGACGACGATTTCACGCATATTGTAATTGGTGTCTTTCGGCGCGGAGGACATGGCGCCGCGCGCCATCAATTCGGCATGCAACGCATCGACGTCGTCCACGTCGATGTAGCCGAACCAGTTGTGCGAGCCGATCTTGTTGGCCGGCGTGTCGCCCGGGCAGTGGCCCAGCATCAGCCGCACGCCGTCGCGCTCGGCCAGCCGCCAGTCGGTGGATTCCTCCCAGGAAATGCGGAAGCCCAGTATGTCCCGGTAATAGTCGGTGCTCCGGTTGAGATCCGGAACCGCAAGCACGAAAGCCCATGGGCTTATTTTGGCTGGCATAGGGCCGCCGCCGTCGGATCGTTGCAACCGGGACAAGTTTGCCGCATGTGCCGGTCAATTGCCATGGCGCTGCGAGCGCGGCCGCTAAAGCAAAACCCCCGCCTGAGGCGGGGGCTTTCATAACCGCAAGCTGTCCGGCCGTTATTTCTTTTCGGCCTTCTTGTCGTCGGTCTTCAAGAAACCGGAAAACTTCTTCTGGAAACGCGACAGACGACCGCCGCGGTCCACCAGATGTTGCTGGCCGCCGGTCCAGGCCGGGTGCGACTTCGGGTCGATGTCGAGATGCATGACATCGCCCTCCTTGCCCCAGGTCGAACGGGTAGTGAATTCGCTGCCGTCGGTCATCACCACCTTGATGGTGTGATAGCCGGGATGGATGTCCTGTTTCATGTCTTTCATTCCGTTGGCGCGCAGCGCCGCGATGGAGAATTTGGCGGTTCTATAGCGGAGCCGGCCCCGGCATACAAGTTCCGCCAATAGGGTCGGAAAACCAAGGCTTTGCCTCGTGCCCGCGCCCGCTGGCGCAGGGGCCCGCAAAAAAAATCTCTCGATCTTGCCGGCCTCGACATGGACGCCGTCGAACGTGGCAATGTATGGAAAATCGGGAATTCACCGGGCAAACGGGGCAGGCATGGTATGGCCAAGCGGGCCGGCCGTTCCAGCTCGGCGGCCCGCCGCTGCGAAATCGGCGCTTTGGTCTTTGGGCGCGCCGAGAAGGTCCGGCGGAAACTGTCAGCGGGGCGAGATCGTGTGTCGGGATTGAAAAGATGAATCGATTGGAATTCCGGGCAGCCGCCTCGCTCGCTGCCGTGTTCTCGGTCCGGCTCCTCGGCCTGTTCATGGTCTATCCGGTGTTTGCGGCATATGCGGAGCATCTGTCGCGGGCGACGCCTTATCTGGTTGGCGAGGCGCTGGGCATTTACGGACTGAGCCAGGGGCTGTTGCAAATTCCCTTCGGTTTGCTGTCGGATAAATTCGGCCGCAAGCCCATGATTATCATCGGGCTGCTCCTGTTTGCGGCCGGCAGCGCGGTGGCCGCGCTTGCCACATCGATCGGCGGGGTCATTGTCGGCCGCATGCTGCAAGGCTCCGGCGCCGTCGGCTCGGTAATTCTGGCGCTGGTGGCCGATCTCACCGGCGAGGAGAACCGCACCAAAGCGATGGCCATGATCGGCATCACCATCGGCGCCTCCTTCATGGTTGCGCTGGTCGCCGGTCCGATCGTCGCGAATTTCATCGGCGTCGCTGGCATTTTCTGGCTGATGGTGGGACTGGCGCTGCTCGGCATCGCGATCACCGAATTCGTAGTGCCAAGACCGCGCCGCCTGCGCGTGCATCGCGACGCCGAAGCGGTGCCTGAATTGTTCGGCTCGGTGCTGCGCAACAAGGAATTGCTGCGCCTCAATCTCGGAATATTCGCGCTGCACGCCATGCTGACTGCGAGCTTCCTGGTGGTGCCCGGTCTATTGCGCGCCACGCTCGGCATTTCCAATCGCAATGATTGGATGATCTACCTGCCGGTGCTGCTTGTGTCGGTCGTGGTGATGGTGCCGGCAATCGTCGTAGCCGAGAAGTACCGGCGCATGAAAGGCATATTCGTGAGTGCGGTTGCCGGCCTCGTTGCGAGCCAGGTGCTGCTCTATCTCGGCGCCGGCAATCTGGTCGTGCTGCTGGCCGCGCTGATCGTCTTCTTTTCCGCGTTCAACGTGATGGAAGCGAGTTTGCCCTCGCTCATCACCAAGGTGGCGCCGCCCGACGCCAAGGGAACCGCCACGGGTCTTTATTCGAGCGCCCAGTTCCTTGGAATTTTCGTCGGCGGCGCGGTTGGCGGTTGGGCGCATCAGACCGGCGGTAGCGCCGGGGTGTTTGCGCTGACCACGGCGATCGCCTTGCTCTGGTTGCTGGCGGCAGCCACCATGGCGCAGCCGAGTTACTTGAGCACGCGCGTGGTTCCAATCGGCGAGGGTCATGCGGGCGATGCCGAGACGCTTGCAGCGCGCTTGCGCCAGGTGCCGGGCGTGGTGGAAGCCGTGGTGATCGCCGAGGAAAAGCTCGCCTACCTCAAAGTCGATTCGAGATCTTTCGACGCGGCAAAAGCGGAGGCGTTGGCCGGGGCGCCGTAAGCATGCGCGCTCGGCTCAGTGCGTTCGCATTTCGATGCGGCCGTTCAAGGACAGGCGGCGACCCCGCGCCTCGGCAAAAAAATGCCTTACGGCGAAAGCGGCCGCCACCGCATCCGGTTCACCGGCTTGCCTGACACCGGGTTCTTGTCCTCGCCGGCGTAAACAAATCCGTTCTTTTCGTAGAAGCGGATGGCGCGGGCGTTTTCCTTGTTCACCAGGAGATCGAGCCCTTCGGGTGAAAGCCGCTTGGCCTCGTCGAGCAGTGCCAGCGCAACGGGCGAGCCCCAGTGTTCGGGCGCGACCACGATCTGATCGAGATACATCGTCGCGGGATCGACGGTGACAAATCCGGCAAATTTGCCCGCCAAATCCGCCAGCACGATCTGCGCCACCGGCACCAGTTCCTGGCGCCAGCGCTCGCGCCACCAGGCGACGCGCGCATTGAAATCGATGTGTGGAAAGTGGTGCGCCCAAGTGCGTCGCCAAAGCTCGATCGCCGCGTCCTCGTCGGCGGGCGCATAAGGGCGCAGGCTTACCTCGATCGCCACCTCAGGCGCCCTTGGCGACTTGCCGGCGCAGCTTGCGCACCACCATGACCACGGCCGTGCGGTCGCAAGGTTCTGCGCCATAGGCGATGGCGCGGTTGCGTTCAAACGCCGTCAGATCGTAGTGCGGATGTTCGGTCTTCGGCGGTCCCTGGTAGGACGAGCGGTGCAGACCGACGGTCCTGGCAAAGCGATGCAGCTCGTCAACGTCGTCGGCGAGCAAATGGCACCAATTGCGCCCCTGCCAATTCCAGATCGCATCGTCGACATAGACTGCCATCGCCGGCCGACTACCGCTCCGTCAGCTTGAATTCGATGCGGCGGTTCTTCCGATAAGCGTCCTCGGTCGTGGCGGTGTCGATCGGTTGAAACTCGCCGAAGCCGGCGGCGACCAACCGCTGCGGCGCCACGCCCTTGGCCACCAGATATTGCACGACCGCGATCGAGCGCGCCGCCGACAGATCCCAGTTCGACTTGAATTGTCCGCCGGTAATTGGCCGCACGTCGGTGTGGCCGTCGACCCGCAGCACCCAGGCGATGTCCGTCGGAATCTGCTTTTCCAATTCGATCAGCGCGGCGGCGACCTTGTCGAGTTCGGCGGTTGCTTCAGGCTTCAGATCGGCCTTGCCGGTATCGAAGAACAATTCCGATTGCAGCACGAAGCGGTCGCCGACGATGCGCACGTCGGGCCGGTTGCCGAGGATCTGGCGCAGCTTGCCGAAGAAGTCGGAACGATATTTGGTCAGTTCCTGCACCTTCTGCGCCAAAGCTACGTTGAGCCGTTGGCCGAGATCCGCGATCTTGTTCTGCGACTCCTTGTCCTTCTTCTCGGAGGCGTCGAGCGCGGTCTCCAGCGCGGCCAGTTGCCGGCGCAGCGCGGCGATCTGCTGGTTGAGGATTTCGACCTGCGCCAGCGCCTTTGCGGAAATCTTTTTCTCGCTGTCGAGCTGGCCGGAGAGCTCTGCGACCTTCCCTTGCGCCGCCGCGGCGCCGGCGCCGGCGCCCTCGGCGAGGCCTTTGAATTTGTCCCGGTCGTTTTCGGCGCCGGCGAGCGAGGCCTGAAGTTGCGCGAGCTGATCCTGCAAGTTCGCCTTGCCGGTCTTCTCCATTGACAGGAGTTCGGTCAGTTGGGCGATCTGCGCATTGAGGCGGGTGAGCGCGGTGTCCTTGCCGGCGACTTCCTGTTGGAGGAAGAACTGCACCACCACGAATACGGTCAGAATGAAGATGATCGAGAGGATCAGGGTCGAGAGCGCGTCGACAAAGCCCGGCCAGTAATTCATGCCGCTGTCGCCGCGGCGGGCGCGTGCGAGGGCCATGCGCTAACGATCCACTTTTTCGCGCACCATGATCTCCAAGAGCCGCTTGATCTCACGCTGCTGGTCGGCCTGGCCGTCGACCCAGTCGCGGATCATCTGCTGCTCGCTGCGCATATGATGCACCAGCCCCTGGATCGCCTCGGCGAGATTGGACATGGCGGTGGTGGCGCCCTTGCTGGTGCCGGCCTCGTTGATGGCGTCGCGCAGGCGGTCGATGGCCGAGCGCACCTCGCCGGTGCCGCCGGCGGCGACGATCGGCTCGGCCGCCTGATCGTAAACGGTGGTGGAGAGCCAGTCTTCGAGTTCGGTGTAGAAGCGGTTCTGCGCCTGGCTCGATTGCAGATCGAGGAAGCCGAGCACCAGCGAGCCGGCGAGACCGAACAGCGAGGAGGAAAACGATATGCCCATGCCGGAGAGCGGCGCGGCGAGCCCTTCGCGCAGCGAGTCGAACATCGAGGCGGCATCGCCGCCCGCCTTCAGCCCCTGGATCACGCCGCCGACCGAACCCACCGTTTCGATCAGGCCCCAGAACGTTCCGAGCAGGCCGAGGAACACCAGAAGCCCGGTCATGTAGCGTGAGATGTCGCGCGCTTCGTCGAGCCGTGTGGCGATCGAATCGAGAATGCCGCGCATTAATTGCGCCGACATCGCCATGCGGCCGATGCGGCTGCCGAGGATTGCCGCCATTGGCGCCAGCAGCACCGGCGGCCGCTCGACCGCAAGGCCGGGGTCGGCGAGACGGAAATTATTGACCCAGGCGATTTCCGGATAAAGGCGGATCACCTGGCGCAGCGCCAGCACGATGCCGATGACCAGCACGCCGATAATCAGCGAGTTCAGCCCCGGATTGGCCATGAACGCCACTTCGATCTGCTTGTGCAGCACGAAGGCGACCAGCCCGCCGAGCACGACGAACACCATCATCCGCAACAGGAAAATGCGCGGTGACGACAGCTTGAGCGGGTCGAGTTCTTTGGCCATGCGGATCGAAACGTTAATGCGGTTCCCGTGGGCGGTTCCGCAATATGGCACATACCCGCGACAAGGAAAAAGCGGCTGTGCCCGAACCACAGCATAAATCGGCGGATTGGGTTTAAATTGCGGTCGGCCTCAGCCTTTAACGGCCGCTTTCAGCACCCGCAGCAGTTCTTTCTGGATGGTCTCGTTGCCGGCGACAATATGACCCTTGGTAAACATGGCGTCGCCGCCATCGCAATCGCTGACAAAGCCGCCTGCCTCGCGCAGCAGAATTAACCCTGCCGCCATGTCCCAGGGCTTGAGGTCGCGTTCCCAATAACCGTCAAGCCTGCCGGCTGCGACCCAGGCGAGATCGAGCGCGGCGGCGCCAAACCGGCGCAGGCCGGCGACGTGCTCCTGCACAGCCCCGGTCTCCGCCCGTCCAAGCGACAGGTCGCCGCGGCCGATATGCGGCAGGCCGCATGCGATTACGGCGTCGGCGAGACGCTTGCGGCCGGCGACGCGAATGCGCTGCTCGTTCAGGAAAGCGCCCTTGCCCTTCTCGGCGACGAACAATTCATCATTGGCCGGATTGTAGATCAGCCCGGCGACTACGCTGCCTTCGCGCTCGAGCCCGATCGAGATGGCGAATTGCGGAATGCCGTGCAGGAAATTGGTGGTGCCGTCGAGCGGATCGACGATCCAGCGATGCGATTTGTCGGCGCCGTCACGGGTGCCACCTTCCTCGCCGAGGAAGCCGTAGCCGGGCCGCGCCTTGCTCAATTCCTGGTACAGCGTTTCCTCAGCGCGGCGATCGGCGGAGGAGACGAAATTGGCCGGGCCCTTGAGCGAGACTTGCAGCTTTTCCAGTTCGCCGAAATCGCGCTTGAGCGCGCGCGCGGTCTTGCGCGCGGCGGCGATCATGACGTTGAGCAGGGCGGAATGGTGCATGGCGCGTGGGGTCTGCCCGCGCCGCGCTCTGCCGTCAAGAGCGCGGAATGGCGGTCGACAGCCATTTGTCGGCGGCCCTTTGTGCGGCCTCGCGCACCTGCGGCGTCTGCCTGTCGGCGAACACGTCTAGGTCGGGATCGCTGGCGCCGCCGGCCCTGGCGATGATGTGCCATTTGACCGCCTCGGTCGCATCGGCCGGCATGCCGCGCCCGGCCATCAGAATGCGCGCCAGCCGGTCCTGCGCAATCGCGCTACCGCGGCGCGCGGCGATGAGGAACAGTCTTGCGGCGGCGGCTTCGTCCTTCGGCGTGCCGTTGCCGTTGAACTGGGCGATGGCGAACTCGACCATGGCATCGACATTGCCGGCGACCGACGCAAGCTGCATCAGGCGGGCGGCTTCCGCGGTGTCCTTCGCCACGCCGCGCCCGTCTTTGTACATGGTGGCAAGAGCGTATTGCGCGTCGGCGTTGCCGGCATTGGCGGCCTGCTTAAACAGTTCCGCGGCGCGCATGAAATCCTGCGGCATCTGCTGGCCTTGCAGGTAGAGCAGCCCGAGATCGTAAGCGGCGGGGGCGTGGCCAAGTTTGGCGGCGGCGGCCAGCAACCTCGCCGCTTCGGCCGGATTGCGCGGACCGCCGCGGCCTTCAAAATCGAACATCGCCAGCGCGAAAATGGCGTCGCGGTCGCCATGCTCGGCGGCGAGCTTGTACCATTGCGCGGCCTTGGCGTCGTCGCGGCCGACGCCCAAGCCTTGCGCGTAGATTTCGCCGAGCAGCGTCATCGCGGCGGGATCGTTGTTGTGGGCGAGCTTGGTGGCCTCGGCGAGGGCGGTCAGGTAATAGCCGCGCTGATAGGCGCCGTAGGCAAGGTCGCGATTGTCGGTGGACGCGTTGCCCGCGGCGGGCGGCGGCGCCGGCTTCTTCGGCTGCGCCAGGGCCGGGGCAATCAGGACCGCGAATACGAACAACACAGCAATCGTTCCGATGCGCGTGCCGCTCATCGCGTATTCTCCGGCGAGCGCAAATGTCCGGCCGCGCGGGCGACCGTCGCGGCGACCGCCGCGGCGTCGCGCCAGAGCCAATCGCCGAGCGCGACGAAATCGGCGCCGACGGCGGCAAGCGGCGCGATCTCATCCATCGCCGCGGCAAAGCCGACGCAAGGGATCTCGAACACTTCCGCCCACCAGGCGGCACGCTCCTCGATTGCCGCGAAGGCCGCCCGTTCGCCGGCGGCGCCCGGCTCGCCGAACATGACGTAGTCGGCGCCGGTTTCGGCCGCGACCATGACGTCGTGGCGGGTGGACAGACCGCCGACGCCGACGATCCGTTCCGGCTTGAGTCGCTCCAGCGCTTCGGTGAATGCCACGATGCCGGTCAGGTGCGCGCCGTCGGCGCCGGCACGCGCCGCGAGCCCCGCATGGCCGGCCAAAAGCAGCGCTGCGTCCTTGTCCTGAACGATCGGCGCGAGCGCTTTGGCGCGGTTGATCTGCGTGCGTTCATCGGCGTCGGACAGGCGCAGCAACACGGCCGCGACGTCGCCCGCGTCGAGCGCCGCGGCAAGCGGTGCGGCGAATGCGTGCGCGTCGGCGATCGGCGGCGTCACCAGGTAGAGACGGGGCGCCGGTCGTGGTTCGGCTTGTCGGGGTCGCGAAGCCTTCGAACGGGGGGCCATGGCGCTCGCATGCTAACGCAATCCGGCGGAAAATTGACATCGCCCGCCGGCAGAATGTTGCGCGGATGGCCCAGCATGGACGCCCAGCGGCTGCATCGCTAGCATCGCGGCAAGGCCGGTGAAAGGGGCCGCGCTTACCGCACTTTTGGGGAAGGACTATGCTCAAACGCCTGCCGTTGCTGCTGCTATTGAGCCTTGCAGCGCTGCCCGCCGCACCCGCCACGGCCACCGACTATCCGAGCCGCGCCATCAAGATGGTGGTGCCGTTCGCGCCGGGCGGGGGGACCGACGTGCTTGGCCGCATCATTGCGCAGCGCCTGTCGGAACAGTGGGGCCAGCCAGTCGTGGTGGAAAATCAGCCCGGCGCTTCCGGCGGCATCGGCACCAAGTCATTCGTCAAGGCGGAGCCCGACGGCTACACGCTGCTGATGGCCTCGACCGGCGCGTTGATGGCGGCCTCGGCCGCGTTGGCGCCGGACGGGCACTTCGACGTCAACAAATTCTTCGCGCCGATCACGGTGGTGGCGGCGCCGCCCTATCTGCTGGTAGTCAATCCGAATGTGGCGGCCAATTCGGTCGCCGAGCTGATCAAGCTCGCGCGCGAAAAACCGAAGGCGGTGTCGTTCGGTTCGTCAGGCATCGGCGCGGCTTCGCATTTGTCGGGGGCGCTGTTCGAGAAGGATGCGCATGTCGAACTGCTGCACGTCCCCTACAAAGGCACCGGGCCGGCGGTCACCGATCTGCTCGGCGGACGCATCGACATCATGTTCTCGCCCTCGACTACGGTGCAGGCCTTTGTCGCGGCCGGAAAACTCAAAGCGCTCGCTACCACCGGCGCCAGGCGCTCGAAATTTTTTCCCGATATGCCGACAGTGGCGGAAGGCGGCTTGCCCGGCTACCAGTCGGTCGGCTGGTTCGGTCTTCTGGCGCCGGCACATACACCGCAGCCGATCGTAGACAAACTCAACAAGGCGGTGGTCGGCATCATGGCCGAGAAGGACGTGATCGACCGCATGGCCAAGCTCGGCGCCGAGCCCGAGCCGCAGACGCCCGCGGAGTTCGGGCGGTACATCAATGCGGACGTGACGAAATGGACCGCGCTGGTGAACGAGCAGCACATCGTGATCCCGGGAGCGGGAAAGTAACGGCGGGTCACGCCGGCATCGGGATCGGTCCCATGTCTTTGGGCACCTTGTAGCCCTTCTGCACGGCCGGGCGCGCAGCGATGGTTTCGTACCAGCGCCGCACATTGGGAAACTGTTTCATATCGATTGTCTGCCACTCGAAGCGCGAGATCCAAGGCCAGATCGCGATGTCGGCGATCGAATAGTCGTCGGCGACGAATTCGTGCTCGGCAAGCCGCGTGTCGAGCACCTTGTAAAGCCGGTAACCTTCCTTCAGGTAGCGTTCCTCGGCATAGGGAGCCTTGCCGGGATTGTATTTCACGAAATGATGCACCTGGCCGAGCATCGGGCCGGGGCCGCCCATCTGCCACATCAGCCATTCGAGCGCGCGATACCGGCGCTCGCCTTCCTTCGCCAGCAGCTTGCCGGTTTTGTCGGCGAGATAGATCAGGATCGCGCCCGACTCCATCAGCGTCATGTTGTTGTCGCGATCGACGATCGCCGGGATGCGGTTGTTCGGCGAAATCTTGAGGAAGTCCGGCGCGAACTGCTCCTCCTTGGAAATATTGATCGGGTGCACCGTATAGGGCAGGCCGAGCTCTTCCAACGCGATGGAAGCCTTGCGGCCGTTCGGCGTGGTCCAGGTATACAGATCGATCACGGAAATATCCTTTGCATTGCTGAACCGAACAACGTCGCGGCCGGGCTTGGCCCGGCCACGGCGCCTCATTTATCGAAAATCGAACCGCGCGTCACGCCGCACACGCAAGCGTGATTACGCCGCCTTCTTTTCCAGGTCGGCTTTCCATTGGCCGGCGGCGGCGAGCCCGTTCATTTTTGCGCGATGTGAAAACGCGCGCTGGGCGGCGGCGACATTTTCCGGCCGGCCTTTCCAGGCGACCTGCGGCGCGTGCTGTAGCGCCCGGCCGTAGGAGAAGGTGAGCGCCCAGGGGAGGCCGCCGATCTTGTTCATCGCGTCAAGGTGGGCGGTCGCTTCTTCGTCGCTTTGTCCGCCGGACAGGAAAGCAATGCCGGGCACCGCGCCCGGCACGCAATTCTTCAGTATCTTGACGGTGCGCTCGGCGACCTCGCCGACCGGGGCTTTCTTGCCGCTCTTTTTTCCCGGCACCACCATGTTCGGCTTGAGCACCATGCCTTCGAGCGCGACCTTGGCGTAGTAGAGTTCCTGGAAGGTTTCCTTGAGCACCCATTCGGTAGCGGACTCACAGCGGCCGATGTCGTGGTCGCCGTCCATGAGCACTTCCGGCTCGACGATCGGTACGATTTGCGCCGCCTGGCAGAGGGCGGCGTAGCGGGCGAGCGCATGCGCGTTGGCGTGGATGCAGTCGTAGCTGGGGATGCCGGCGCCGATGTCGATCACCGCCCGCCATTTGGCGAAACGCGCGCCTTGCGCGTAATACTTCGGCAGCCGCTCGGCGAGCTTGTCGAGGCCGACGGTGACGACTTCGCCCGCGCACATCGGCAGCGGTTTCGTGCCTTCGTCGACCTTGATGCCGGGAATGGAGCCCGCCTTCTTGATCAGGTCGACCAGAGGCGTGCCGTCCTTCGCCTTTTGCCAGATGGTCTCGTCATACAGGATGACGCCGGAAATGTGCTTCATGCCGTCGGCCGAGCGGAACAGCATCTCGCGGTAGTCGCGGCGGCTGTCCTCGGTCGATTCCACGCCGATGGCGTCGAAGCGCTTCTTGATGGTGCCCGAGGATTCGTCGGCTGCGAGAATTCCCCGCCCGGGCGCGACCATGGCCTGCGCCATCTGGTTCAATTCGTCGAGATTCATGATTCCCTCCATCGCAATCGCATCCGCGCGCGTCGCCGCGGACTGGCGCCGTCCGCGATCATTTCACCCGCAACACTTCTACCCCCGGCAAGGCCTTGCCTTCCAGCCACTCGAGGAACGCGCCGCCGGCTGTGGATACATAGTTCAGCCGGTCGGTGACGCCCGCGACGTTGAGCGCGGCCACTGTGTCGCCGCCGCCTGCTACCGTTACAAGCTTGCCGGCCGCAGTGAGTTCCGCCGCCGCTTCCGCTACTTCCACGGTGCCGGTGTCGAAAGGTTCGAGTTCGAAGGCACCGAACGGGCCGTTCCAGACCAGCGTCTTCGAGCGGGCGAGAACCGAAACCGCGTAGTCGATGCTGCGCGGCCCGATGTCCAGGATCATGTCCTTGGCGCCGACATGGTCGACATCGACCGTGCGCGAGGGTGCGTTGGCCTCGAATTTTTCCGCCACCACGGCGTCGACCGGCAGCACGATCTCGCGTCCGGCGGCGCTCGCCTGGTCCATGATCCTTTGCGCGGTCGTCACCAGATCGGCCTCGGCCAGGGATTTTCCGATATTCTTCCCAAGCCCAAGCAGAAATGTGTTGGCCATGGCGCCCCCGATGATCAGCACATCGACTTTTTTCATCAGGTGACCGAGCAGGTCGAGCTTGGTGGAAATCTTGGCGCCGCCGACGATGGCGGCGAGCGGGCGCGCCGGGTGGTCGAGCACCTTTTCGAACGCTTCGAGCTCCGCCTGTAACGTGCGCCCGGCATAGGCGGGCAGCACATGCGCCAGTCCTTCGGTCGAGGCGTGCGCGCGGTGCGAGACGGAAAATGCGTCGTTGACGAAGATGTCGCCGAGCCTGGCGAGCGCGGCGACGAATGCCGGATCGTTCTTTTCCTCGCCGGCGTGGAAGCGGGTGTTCTCCAGGCAGACGATGTCGCCGTTCTTCATCGCCGCCACGGCGCGCTCGGCAACCTCGCCGACGCAATCGCCGACGAACTTGACCGGCCGCTTGATGATTCGCGCCACCTCGGCGGCCACCGGCTTGAGCGAATTCTTCGAGTCGCGCCCTTTCGGCCGGCCGAAATGCGAGAGCAGGATGACCTTGCCGCCCTTGTCGGCGATTTCGAGGATCGCCGGGGCCATACGCTCGATCCGCGTCGCGTCGGTGACGACGCCGTTCTCCACCGGCACGTTGAGATCGGCGCGCACCAATACGCGCTTGCCCTTCACATCGGCGTGGTCGAGGGTGCGGAACGCGCTCATGGTCGGCACAGGCGCGAGCGACGTCAGATCAATTTCCCCATCGCCGCCGCGGTGTCGGCCATGCGGTTGGAGAAGCCCCATTCGTTGTCGTACCAGCTCATCACGCGCACAAGGGTGCCGTCCATCACCTTGGTCTGATCCATGTGGAAGATCGATGAGTGCGGATCGTGGTTGAAATCGGACGAGACGTTGGGATCGTTGGTGTAACCGAGGATGCCCTTGAGCTGCTGCTCGGCGGCGCGCTTGATCGCGCCGTTGACCTCGTCCTTGCTGGTCGCCTTCCTGGCGACGAATTTGAAATCGATCACCGAGACGTTTGGCGTCGGCACGCGGATGGAGACGCCATCGAGTTTGCCATTGAGCTCGGGCAGCACCAGACCCACCGCCTTGGCGGCGCCGGTCGAGGTGGGGATCATGTTCAGTGCCGCGGCGCGCGCCCGGTAGAGATCCTTGTGATAGGTGTCGAGCGTCGGCTGGTCGCCCGTGTAGGAATGGATCGTGGTCATGAAGCCCTTGTCGATGCCGATGGCGTCATGCAGCACCTTGGCGACCGGCGCCAGGCAATTGGTGGTGCAGGACGCGTTGGACACCACCTTGTGGTCCCTGGTCAGCTTGTCGTGGTTGACGCCGTAGACCACGGTCAAATCGGCGCCGTCGGCGGGCGCCGAGACCAGCACACGCTTGGCGCCGGCGGTCAGATGCATCGACGCCCTGTCCTTGGCGGTGAAAACGCCGGTGCATTCCATCGCGATGTCGATGCCGAGGTCCTTCCAGGGCAGCTTGGTCGGATCGCGCTCGGCGGTCACTTTGATCGCGCCGTTGCCGACGCTGATGCTGTCGCCCTTGACGGTGACCGTGCCGGGAAAGCGGCCGTGCACCGAGTCGTAGCGCAAGAGATGCGCGTTGGTTTCCACCGGTCCGAGATCGTTGAGGGCGACGACTTCGATGTCCTTGCGCCCGGCTTCCGCAATGGCGCGCAGCACGTTGCGGCCGATGCGGCCAAATCCATTGATGGCAACGCGGATAGTCATTGAAGTCGCTCCCGGCTCGTTCGCTCGAATATAGTGCTTCGTCACGCCTTCCCAAGCTTGCGCGCGGCCATATCGGCCACCGCTTCGGGGGTAACGCCGAAATGCTTATAGAGGTCCTTGTACGGCGCGCTGGCGCCGAATCCGGTCATGCCGACGAACCCGCCGTCGGAACCGATGATGGCGTCCCAGCCCTGGCGCACGGCAGCCTCGACGCCGATCTTGACCGGGGCGTCGCCGATGACGGCGAGGCGCGCGGCCTCCGGCGCTTCCAGCAGCAGCTCGAAGCAGGGCACCGACACGACGCGCGCCGAAATGCCGCGCGCGGCAAGGCGCTTTTTCGCCTCGACCGCGATGGAAACCTCCGAACCGGTGGCGAACAACGAAACCTCGGCTTTGCCCTCGGCACCGGCAATCTCGTAGGCGCCGGCGGCGCAGCGGTTTGACTTGAGGAAATCCTTGGCTAGCTGCGGCAGGTTCTGCCGCGTCAGCGCCAGCACGCTCGGGCGGTTTTTGGCTTCCAGCGCGAGCTGCCAGCATTCAATGGTTTCAACCGCGTCGCAGGGGCGGAACACGAGCAGGTTGGGGATCGCGCGCAAGGCGGCGAGATGCTCGACCGGCTGGTGTGTCGGCCCGTCTTCGCCGAGCCCAATCGAGTCGTGCGTCATGATGTGGATGACGCGCTTGCCCATCAGCGCGGCGAGCCGGATTGCCGGCCGGCAATAATCGGAGAACACCAGGAATGTGCCGGAATAAGGAATGATGCCGCCGTGCAGCGCCATGCCGTTCATGGCGGCGGCCATGCCGTGCTCGCGCACGCCATAGTGGATGAAGCGGCCGGAATAGTCGGACGCGCTCATCGCCGTCATCGAATTGACGCGCGTGTTGTTGGAGCCGGTGAGATCGGCCGAGCCGCCGACCATCTCGGGCAGCGCCGGGATCAGGCTTTCGAGAGCGATTTCGCTGGCGATGCGGGTGGCGATGTCCTTGGGCGTCCCGGCGAGCGAGGCTTTCACCGCGGCGACCGCGTCGGCGAGGGCCTGCTTCGGCAGATCGCCACGCATGCGGCGCTCGAATTCGGCGCGCTTGCCCGGATCGAGCGCCGCGAGCCGCTTGACCCAGTCGGCGTGCGTGGGCTTGCCGCGCTCGCCGGCCTTGCGCCAGGCGGAAATTATATCGGCGGGGATTTCGAACGGCGCGTGCGGCCAGCCGAGTTTTTCGCGCGCGCCTTTGATTTCGTCGGCGCCGAGCGCCGATCCATGCGACGACGCCTTGCCGGCCTTGTTCGGTGCGCCGAAGCCGATGGTCGTCTTGCAGGCGATCATCACCGGCTTGTCCGATGCTTGCGCCTTTTCCAGCGCGGCGGCGATGGCCGCCGCATCGTGTCCATCGATGCGCGACGCGGTCCAGCCGGCCGCCTCGAAGCGTTTGACCTGGTCGACCGAGTCGGCGAGCGATAGCGCGCCATCGATCGAAATGCCGTTGTCGTCGAACAGCACGATCAGCCGGTTGAGCTTGAGATGGCCGGCGAGCGCGATCGCCTCCTGGCTGATGCCTTCCATCAGATCGCCGTCGCTGGCGAGCACATAGGTCTTGTGATTGACGACATCGCCGAACTCCGCCGCGAGGTGCCGTTCGGCGATTGCCATGCCGACCGCGTTCGCCAAGCCCTGCCCGAGCGGGCCGGTGGTGGTCTCGACGCCCGGGGTGTGGGCGTATTCCGGATGGCCCGCGGTCATCGAGCCGAGTTGGCGGAAGCGTTTGATTTGCTCGATCGTCATTGCCGGGTAGCCGGTGAGATAGAGCAGGGCGTAAATCAGCATCGAGCCGTGCCCGGCCGACAAGACGAAGCGGTCGCGGTCGGGCCAGGCCGCATCGGTCGGATCGAATTTCAGGAAACGGGTGAACAGCACGGTCGCCACGTCGGCGGCGCCCATGGGCAGCCCCGGGTGGCCGGATTTCGCCTGCTCGACGGCGTCCATGGCCAAGGCGCGGATGGCATTGGCCATGCTGGCGTGGGCAACGGCGGAACTCGGAACCGCTTGCTCGCGGCGGGCTGCGGGCGCCACTGCGGCCGTCGGCGAAGCGTTTGCACTCATGGAAATGGCCTGTTTGCGTGGGTGGATAGCATGTAAGGCCCCCGAGTCAATGTGACGGAGCGGCCCGCGGGCAGCCATGCACAGGCACTCGAAAACAACGGGGCATATCTTTGCGGCAGCGTTGACGAGTTGATCGTGCGGCACGTAAAGTTCTTAGCCTAAATCTTTGCCGTCGCAGGATTTTTTGAGGGTGTACGATGGCGACGAACGAGCAGAGCGCAATCGATCGAGCGGTGAAGCGTCTGGCGCTGGCGCTCGATGGGCTCGATGCCGCTGTCGAGCGGCGGCGCGAGGCCGACCGCAGCGAGGATGGACTGGCGAGCCAATTGCATGCGCTCGGCGTCGACCGCACGCGGCTTGCCGCAGCGCTCGACGGCGAGATCGCGCGGGCGCGCGATCTGGAGTCGACGAACAACGAGATCGCGCAGCGGCTCGATCAGGCCATTGCCAGCATCCAGTCGGTACTTGCCGCGAACGAGTGAACGCATGGCCCAGGTCAACGCCACGATCGCCGGTCGCCAATTCCGCCTCGCCTGCGAAGACGGGCAGGAGGAGCACCTCCAAGCGCTCGCCGACGATCTCGACGGTCGCATCGAGCAGCTGCGCAAGAAATTCGGCGAGATCGGCGACACGCGGCTCACAGTCATGGCGGCGCTGATGGTCGCCGACGAGCTGAGCGAAGCCTCCCACAAGATACGCCGCATGGAAGAGGAATTGACCGCCATGCAGGACGCGCGCGTGATCTCGACCGACCGCGCCAAGGCGGCTGCCGACGGAGTGATCAACGCGTTCAATTCCGCCGCCGAACGGATCGAAGGCATCACCAAGAAACTCAATGCCTCGCTCGGCAACGGCGTGGCGATCGGGTGATCAGGGCCGGTACGCGAGCGCGGTATAGCTGACGCCGGCAGTCTCGAATTCGCCGAGCGCGCGCATTCCCATCTTTTCGTGCACGTACAGCGACGGCGAGTTGTCGCTGCGAACGAACGTGATGGCGGTCCGACCTGGCAATTCCAACCGTAACCGATCGAACATCGCGCCGGCAACGCCTTTGCCGCGGTCGCTTTCGGCGACGCAGACCGGGCCATAGGAATAGCAATCCGGCGGCGCCGGATATTGGCGTAGCATCGCTTGCACGATGGCCACATGCGTTTTGGCGGCGAGCGTCGCCGTTACCATGTAGCCGACGACTTTGTCGTCGCGCCGGGCGACGATCAGCGGCATTTCAGCCATGGTGCCCTGGAACCATTCGGCGCTTTGCCGCACCGACAGGTTGCCCCCGCTGCCGGGCAGGTTGGCCTCCTGAAGCGCGAGGATGCCGGGAACGTCGGCCGCCGTGGCGAGGGTGATTTCGTATCCTGAAGCCATTTTGTTGTGCGTCAATTCGCTGTTTACCGGCACGCCATGCCTGGTGAGTGGCGTATTTTATCGGGCAGTATTACATTGCCCGAGCGGGGCTGCGGGGCGCGTGCAGGAGACACAATCCCCGGGGCCTTATCGATCCTTTAGGGAGCTGTCCCTGACCGGGCTCGTGGGCTCGGACATATGGCGCCCACCTACTTTCGTAGGGAACCCGGGATCGATGCTCCCACGGCCATCGCGGCTCCGCACTTTAATCGATGTCCGACACAACCGAAACCGAACAAACGAAACCCGGCCTTCGCGCCGCCGCCCTGGCGCGGCGCGACTCGCTCTCGGCGCGCGAGCGGCAGGCCGCAGCGGAGACGATCGCGGCGCGCGCGTTCCCGGTTGAGGTCGCCGCCGGCACCGTCGTCTCCGGCTTCTCGCCGATGCGGAGCGAGATCAATCCGCTGCCGCTGCTGCGCAAGCTCGCCGATGCCGGCGCACAATTGGCGCTGCCGGTTGTGCAGGGCCGCGGCAAGCCGCTCCTTATGCGCGCCTGGCGTTTCGGTGAGCAACTCAAGAGCGGCCAGTGGGGCATCCGCGAGCCGACGCCGCAGGCGCGCGAGGTCGCGCCGGATATTCTCATCGTGCCGCTCGCCTGTTTCGACCGGGCGGGCCATCGCATCGGCTACGGCGCCGGCTACTACGACATGACCATTCGTGCGCTGCGCGCGAAAAAGAAAATCGTTGCCGTCGGCATCGCCTATGCCGCGCAGGAGATCCCCAAGGTTCCCGCCACCGACCGCGACGCCCGCCTTGATCTCGTGCTAACGGAGCGCGAGGTGATCGACTTCCGCGGAACCTGAACAATGCGCATTCTCTTCATCGGCGACATCGTCGGCCGCTCGGGACGGGCAATCGTCGGCGAGCGCCTGCCGGGTCTGGTCGCCGGCTGGAAGCTCGACCTCGTTGTCATCAACGGCGAGAATTCCGCCGGCGGCTTCGGCATCACCGAGACGATCTACAACGAGCTGATCGACGCCGGCGCCGACGCCATCACGCTTGGCAACCACGCCTGGGACCAGCGCGAGGCGCTGGTGTTCATCGAGCGTGCGCCGCGCCTGATCCGGCCGGTCAATTATCCGAAGGGCACGCCCGGCCGCGGCGCAGCGCTCGTCGACACGAAGAACGGCGGGCGCGCGCTGGTGATCAACGCCATGGGCCGCATTTTCATGGATCCGCTCGACGATCCATTCGCCGCAGTCGAGCGCGAACTCGCGGCTTGCGCGCTCAAGAGCGGCGCCGACGCCATCGTGCTCGACATGCACTGCGAGGCGACCAGCGAGAAGCAGGCCATGGGCTATTTCGTCGACGGCCGCGCCAGTCTGGTGGTCGGCACCCACACGCATACGCCGACCGCCGATCATCGCATTCTGCCCGGGCGCACCGCCTTTGTCTCGGATGCCGGCATGACCGGAGATTTTGAATCGGTCATCGGCATGAACAAGGACGAGCCGCTCAACCGTTTTCTGCGCAAACTGCCGGGCGCGAAATTCGAGCCGGCGGCAGGGCCGGCTACGCTGTGCGCGATCGCGGTTGAAACCGACGACGCCAGCGGGCTCGCCATGAAGGTCGGCGCCGTCCGCCTCGGCGGAATTCTGGAAGAGGCGCGGCCAAAATTCTGGGAATAGGCGCGCGCCCGCGACCGGCGAACCGGTTTTTGCAAAAGACAAGGGAAAAGGCCTTTTTAAGAGCCCGCCGGGTTGACCGCTAATCACCGCGGTGATTCCGTAAGGGACGATGATTCGCCGGCTTGTGCTGGGTACGGCATTTTTTTCTCGGCGCGGCGGCAATGGCTCCAAACGTCAATCTCAATTTCGCGCTGAAGACGGACGTCGCGTCGGACGCCGCACGCGCCGCCGATCCGCGCGCGGAACTCGCCGCCCAGTTCATTCCGGCCGGCACGCGCGTGCTCGATCTCAGCGACGACACGGGCTTGCAGCATTTTCTTCCGAACGGTTGCAGCTATCTCGGCCGTGACCGCATCACCTGCGACGGCGGCGCGGCCTGCAATATTCCGGCGGGCGATTTCCCCACGCGCGCCGCCACCCAAACCGACGTCGTCGTTATGTTGGGCGTGCTCGAGCGGATTGCCGAAGTCGAGAGCTTTTTCACCCATCTGCGCTTCTGCAAGCAGGACGTGATCCTGAGCTACAGCGCGACCGATCTCGGCGGCGAGCGCGCCGGCTTCGTCAACGCCTTCAGCTTCTACGATCTTGCGCTGCTGTTCGACCGCTTCGGATTCCGCATCGAATGCACCGCGCCGGTCGATGCCGGGCAGGTGCTGATACGGCTGACGCCGACCGAGCGGCTCAAGCCGGTCCGCGCCTGCAGCGTTGCGGTGATCGCCGACGGCGACTGCGGCAGCTTCGGCGGCCGGCTCGGCGGCCAAATGGTCAACGCGCTGCTGCCGGGCGAGGCGGACGTCCATCACATGAGCTTCGATACGCTCGGCGAGGCGCGCGACAAATACGATCTGGTGATCCTCGGCACCGGCGGCGGTCTGTTCCAGCCGCTGCTCGGCGACGAAGTGCTCGACATCGTTTCGCGCGGCAAGGCGGCGATCGGCATTTTCGGCACGCAGTACCGTGAACTTATCCCGCGCGCCGGTCTCGATCGGCTGCTCGACCGGCTCGATACCTGGTACGCGCGTAATGAAGACGACGTGCTGATGTACGGGCGCGGCCGCGCCAATGTGGTGCATCTCGGCGACTGGCTGATCGACCGCTTCACGATGAATACGCCGACCCTGGACCTGCCGCTGCAAATCGTCGAGGAGGTCCGCCCCGATCATGCACTGGACCGCACCGTGCAGGTCATCCAGTGCCACCGCCAGGTCTATTCCAGCCTGCTTGCCCCGCTGCTCTGCGCGCTGACCGCAGCGGAACTTGCCGCCTATGCCGATCAGCCCTCCGAGCAGCTGCCTGGCGTCGTCTCCGGTACGTTCCGCAGCATGCTCATCGATATTTTCGGCCGCAGCTATCCGGAAAAAGAGTTTTTCATGGTCGATCGCGATGCAGTTCGCCGCTACAAGGCGCGCGTCCACCGCAACGTGGCCGGCGTCGGCGAACGGATCGACAGCATTTTGCGCAACGTGGCCGTTGCCGCCGCCTGACGCGGCGCAGTTTATTTTTCCCGATTTCCGGCCTATATAGCCGCCGGCATCAATTTCAGCGTATTTGTCCCCTCATGGCCGGTCATTCCCAATTCAAGAACATCATGCACCGCAAGGGCCGCGCCGATAAGGCGCGTTCCAAGCTGTTTTCCAAGCTCGCCCGCGAAATTACGGTGGCGGCCAAGCTCGGCCTGCCCGATCCGGCGTTTAATCCGCGCCTGCGCGCCGCGATCCTTGCCGCCCGCGCCGAGAATATGCCGAAGGACAATATCGAGCGCGCGATCAAGAAATCGCAGGGCACCGATTCCGAGAACTACGACGAAATCCGCTACGAGGGCTACGGGCCGGGCGGCGTCGCCGTAATCGTCGAGGCGCTTACCGACAACCACAATCGCACCGCCGGCGAGGTGCGCGCCACCTTCACCAAGAACGGCGGAAATCTCGCCACCACCGGCGCCGTGTCGTTCATGTTCGATCATGTCGGGGTGGTCGAGTACGACGCCAAGGTGGCGAGCGCCGACGCCATGCTGGAGGCGGCCATCGAGGCCGGCGCCGAGGACGTTACCTCTACTGCCGACGGCCATCAGGTCTTCACCACGGCGGAAACCCTGCGCGAGGTGGCCAAGGCCCTGGAAGCCAAATTCGGCGAGCCGCGCAAGGCGACGCTGTTGTGGAGGCCGCAAAACACCGTAGCGGTCGACGACGAAACCGGCGAAAAGCTGCTGCGGCTGATTGAAACGCTGGACGAAAGCGACGACGTGCAGAACGTCTACGCCAATTTCGAGGTGTCGGACGCGCTGGTCGCCAAGATGAGCGCGGCCTGATCTCCACCGGTCCATTTGCCGCCTAGGCGCGGCCCGGCCGCGGGGCTATCAACGGGCCATGGTCGGGCATCCGATTCGTATCCTGGGCATCGATCCCGGGCTCCGCCGCACCGGCTGGGGCCTGGTGGAGGCCGACGGCAATCGGCTCGTTTACGTGGCCTGTGGATCGCTGGAAACGAACGAGCGGGCCGAACTAGGCATGCGTCTGGTGGCCATCCATGACGGCCTCGTGGAAGTGATCAGGCAGTACCGCCCGCACGAGGCGGCCGTCGAGGCGACCTTCGTCAACGCCAATGCGGTGGCGACCCTCAAGCTCGGCCAGGCGCGCGGCATCGCCATGCTGGTCCCGGCCAAGGCGGGGCTGACGGTCGCCGAATACGCACCGAACATGGTGAAGAAAACGGTGGTCGGCGCCGGCCACGGCCAGAAGTCGCAAATTCGCATGATGGTCGGCGTACTGCTGCCGAAGGCCGACCCGCAAAGCGAAGACGCCGCCGACGCGCTGGCCATCGCCGTATGCCACGCGCACCACCGTACCAGCGCGGTATTGAAAATGGCGGCATCATGATCGGCAAGCTCAAGGGCATCCTCGACAGCTACGGCGCCGATTACGTCATTCTCGACGTCGGCGGTGTCGGCTATCAAGTGCATTGCTCGCCGCGGACTCTGCAGGCCATGCCGGCGGCGGGCGACTCCGTCACACTGTCGATCGAGACTTATGTGCGCGAGGACCAGATCAAGCTGTTCGGCTTCGCCAGCGACATGGAGCGTGAGTGGTTCCGCCTGTTGCAGACGGTGCAAGGCGTCGGCGCCAAAGTGGCGCTGTCGGTGCTCGGCACGCTGAAGGTCGGCGATCTCGCCGCCGCGGTCGCGATGCGGGACAAGGCGGCGATTTCGCGCTCGCCGGGCGTCGGGCCGAAAGTGGCCGAGCGCATCGTCACCGAGCTCAAGGACAAGGCGCCGGCCTTCGCCAGCGTCGATCCGGCGGTCGTTCATCTTGCCGGCAGCGTCGACGAGAATCGCGCGCCGCGGCCGGTGATGGATGCGGTCTCGGCGCTGGTCAATCTCGGTTACGGTCAGCCACAGGCGGCGGCCGCCGTCGCGGCGGCGAAACGTAGCGCGGGCGAGGGCGCCGATGCCGCGACGCTGATCAGACAGGGCCTGAAGGAGCTCGCCAAATGAGCGCGACTTACGAAATCGGTCGCCTCGCGCGCTCGCACGGCATCGTCGCGATATTTTCGTTTGTCGGACCGCTCGCCGTCACCATGGTGTTCGCCTGCATCGTCGTTGCGGTCGGCGTCCCGCTGCTCGACACGCTGCTGCAGATTTTCGAGCTGCGTATACTGCAAAATTGGCTGTCGGCCGCGGTGTTCCTGCTGATGTTCCTGGCCTTTGCGTCAGCCTTGATTCCCTCGATCGCGACCGGGCTCCTTTTCGCCCTGGCGTCGGTGTATTGCGGCCTTACCTCGGTCTGGGCGGCGCTCGCCACCGCGGCCGCTGTGGTCGTCGGCGTCATCGCGCTCGGCTTCCTGGTCTCGCCTTCGGAGCCGTCGCCGCTGCTGCTACCCGGTGTGAAAGGTGTGCAGCAGGGAGCATTCCTTGCCCTGTTCCTGTCCATTCCCGCCGCCTTTGCGGCATACCTGAGTTGGTTCTTCAGCCGGCCATTGCATCGCGCGCCATGAACAACCCCCGCCGCCTGTTAAGCGCCGAGCGCCGCGACGAGGATGCGGACGTCTCGCTGCGTCCGCAGCGCCTGAGCGAATTTATCGGCCAGGAGAAGGCGCGCGCCAATCTGGCCGTGTTCATCGAGGCCGCACGCGCGCGCAAGGAAGCGCTCGACCATGTCCTGTTCGTCGGTCCGCCCGGCCTCGGCAAGACCACGCTGGCGCAGATCGTCGCGCGCGAACTGGGCGTGAACTTCCGCGCCACCTCCGGTCCGGTGATCGCCAAGGCCGGCGATCTTGCGGCGCTGCTCACCAATCTCGAGCCGCGCGACGTGCTTTTCATCGATGAGATCCACAGGCTCAATCCGGCGGTGGAGGAAATTCTCTATCCGGCGATGGAGGATTTTCAGCTCGACCTGATCATCGGCGAAGGCCCAGCGGCGCGTTCGGTGAAGATCGATCTGTCCCCGTTCACGCTGGTGGGCGCCACGACCCGCGCCGGCCTGCTAACCAATCCGCTGCGCGACCGTTTCGGCATTCCGGTACGGCTTGATTTTTATTCCGTGGAGGAGCTTGAGGAGATCGTCAATCGCGGCGGCCGGGTTCTCGACCTGAGCATTTCGACTGACGGCGCCAATGAGATCGCGCGCCGCTCGCGCGGCACCCCGCGCATCGCCGGGCGTCTGCTGCGGCGGGTGCGCGATTTCGCTCATGTCGATGCCGCAAAATCGATCGACCGCAGGATCGCCGACCGCGCGCTCGGCGAGCTGGAAGTCGACGCTGCCGGGCTCGATGCCATGGACCGGCGTTACCTCACCACCATGGCGGTGAACTACGGCGGCGGACCGGTCGGCGTCGACACCATGGCCGCCGCCCTGTCGGAGCCGCGCGACGCCATCGAGGACATCATCGAGCCCTTCCTGATCCAGAAGGGCTTCGTCCAGCGCACCCCGCGCGGACGCCTGCTCACCGCGCACGCTTTCAAGCATCTCGGCCTCGCCGAGCCAAAGCGCGATGCAAGCCAGTTCGGACTGTTCGGCGGCGACGACGGTCCGGATTCGCCTTGAGACCACAATGGCGTCGGGGTCAGAGATTCTTCCCTCGCTCGCGCTGATCCGGCGAACGATCGATATCGACATCGCCTATACGCTTTCGCGTTTGCAGGTGCTCGAGCGCCTGGCCGGCAACCCGGTCGGCATCGCATATCGGCGCTTCGGCCGGCGCGGCTATGCATTGATGGCGCGTCATCTGCCGGTCGCCTCGTTCAATCGTATCGTCGGGCTCGAACCGGGCGAGGAGATGGATCTACCGGGAACGCTGCAATGGTATCGCGACAACGACGTTCGTGCGCAGGTCGAACTGGTGCCGGGCCTCGCCGATGCCGGCGCGGCGCGTGAACTCGCCCGGCTTGAATTTGCCGCGAGCGGCTTTCATGCCGCATTGATTGCTGCGCCGCGTGCGGCGCCGCGGCCCGCGAGCGGAGTTGAGATCGAGCGCGTCGGCGATGCCCGGACGTTCGACGCGTTTCTTGACGCTTATGCCGCCGGTTGGGGTGTTCAGCGGCCGGATCAATTCAAGCGCAATGTGCGGCCTTGGCTCGGCCGGACAGGCTGGTCGCTGTTCCTCGGCCGCTTCGAAGGCAAGCCGGCGGCGGCCGCCATTCTCTATGTCGAGGGCGCGACCGCTTATCTCGCCGACGCCTCGACCGATCCGGGGTTTCGCGGGCACGGCCTGCATGCGGCTTTGCTGCACGCCCGGCTCGCAGCAGCCGCAGCGGCGGGCGTTGACGTCGCCGTTTCGGGGGCAGCTTTCCTGTCGGCCTCTCACCGCAATATGGAGCGTGCCGGCATGAAACTGCAGTTCGTCCGTTCCCTGTGGACGCGTGTATAGTGGATCGCGCATGGGCTCCGCATCGCAACTCGACGGCGAAATCCATAATGGCCGGCACCATCAGCCGGTGCGCGTCTATTACGAAGACACGGATTTTTCCGGCATCGTCTATCACGCGAGCTTCCTGCGCTTCATGGAGCGCGGCCGCACCAATTATCTTCGGCTGATCGGCGCCGACCATCGTGCGCTGTTCGAGCAGGCCGCGGCGGAAGCGCCGGGCTTTGCTTTCGTGGTGCGCCACATGGGCATCGATTTCCTCAAGCCGGCCTTCATGGACGATGTGCTCGACATTGTCACCACGCCGGAAGAGGTCAAAGGCGCCTCGGTCATGCTGCACCAGAAAGTCATGCGCGGCGACGACCTGCTGGTCGAGGCGCATGTGCAGGTCGCCTTCATTTCCGGCGGCCGGGCGCGGCCTATCCCCAAGCCGCTGCGCATCGCCATGAAGGCGGATCAGGAAACGGGTGGCGGTGGGCACTGAGGCGTTCAATCATGCCGACGATGACCGGATATGGAATGATGGTGTTTCCCACGGCGATCGGTCCCTGCGGCATTGCTTGGGGCGCAAGAGGAATCGTCGCGACGCAATTGCCGCAGGCCAATGCCGAATTGACCTTGGCGCGGCTTAAGGGTCGTTGCCCGGACGCGAATGCGCGTTCGCCGCGCGCCGAGATTGAGCGTGCGATAGACGAGATTGTTGCGCTTCTTTCGGGCGATCGCCGCGACCTGCGCCACCTCGTGCTCGACGTGGACGACATCCCTGAATTCGAACGGCGCGTCTATTCCGCGACACGCGAGATATTGCCCGGCGCGACCGCGACCTATGGCGAGATTGCCGCGCAACTCGGCGATCCTTTGCTTGCCCGCGACGTCGGACAGGCGCTGGGCCGAAACCCCATTCCGATTATTGTGCCCTGTCATCGGGTCGTCGCCGCCGGCGGCAAGACCGGCGGCTTTTCGGGCGCGGGCGGCGTCGTTACCAAGCTCCGGCTGCTGACCATCGAAGGCGCCGAGCCCGGCGGCCCGACACTGTTCGAGCATTTACCCTTGCAAGCGTCCGCCCGGCGGCACCGCTGAAAGATCGCGACGCGGGCACAGACTCATGTTAATGCCCTTTACATGAAATGGGGCAGGCACAGCGGTCCGCGCGGCTATCACCACGGCAACCTCAAGGAGGCTTTGGTGCGAGCCGCCCTCGAATTGATCGCAGAGAAAGGGCCGGCCGGCTTCACCTTCGCCGACGCCGCGCGCTGGGCCGGGGTGAGCCCGGCGGCTCCCTACCGGCATTTCCGCGACCGCGACGAATTGCTTTCCGATGTCGCGCGCCGCGGCTTCGAGGAATTCAGCGCGGCGCTGATGCGTGCCTGGGATGAGGGCAAGCCTGACGTGTTCACGGCCTTCGACCGGCTGGGCAAGGCCTATCTTCATTTCGCCAAGCAGGAGCCGGCCTACTACTCGGCCATGTTCGAAGCGGGCGTCCCGCTCGATGCCGACCCGCAGTTGCGCGAAGCCGGCGAACGGGCCTTCGCGGTGCTGCGCGCCGCCGCCGAGAAACTCGTGGCGCTGATGCCGGCAACGGGCCGGCCGCCGGCATTGATGGTGGCGCTGCATATCTGGAGCCTTACGCACGGCATCGCATCGCTGTTTTCGCGCGGCGATGCGGCCCGGCGCGCGTTGCCGATGCCACCGGAAGAACTACTGGAGGCCGCGTTCCTGATCTACCTGCGCGGGCTCGGATTGCCTTCGGCGGCGGCGCGCGGTTGAACCCGGCCCTCCCTGGCATTGCCCCTGTTGATCCCCATCTCAATGCCGCTTGACAAGCCGCCGCCACCGCTCTAGCTATGTAAATGTTATTTACATTCACACGCGAGGCTCACCATGCCAATCACCGCGAAACTCGATGAACTGGGCAAACCCGCTTGGATCGCGCTGATCGTCCTCGGCTTCATGGCCTGGTGGCCATTGGGCCTTGTCGTCCTCGCCTTCACCATATGGAGCGGAAGAATGGGATGCGGATATCACGGCGGCCATGACCGCTGGCAGCACAAGATGGAACGCATGCAGCGCAAGATGGACTGGATGCGCGCGCGGATGAGCGGCGCCAACCCCGCATTCGCGGGCGGCGGCTTCTGGGGTAGCCCGCCCTCGAGCGGCAATCACGCGTTCGACGAATACCGCAGCGCGACCCTGCGGCGCCTCGAAGAAGAGCAGAAAGAGTTCCGCGAATTCCTCGACCGGCTGCGCTTTGCCAAGGACAAGACCGAGTTCGACGCCTTCATGGCCGAGCGCCGCAACCGGCCGGAATCAAATCCGCCGCAAAACTGACTTTTTCGGTTCTGCCCCCGCAGCGGCCGTTCGCCTTCCCCGAGGCGGGCGGCCGTTGTTTTTTTGCCCGCTTCAGGGCGGGCCCTACGGTAACCAGTCCTTAACCACAATCAGCGCTGTTTAGGGCGCTAAAGACCCGTTCCGCGCCCAAGTTTGGCCAAGTTTCGCGGGAATTTCGTTCAGCGTGCCGGTCGTGGTGCCCGACGGATTTCGCGAGACATTCGGTTTTTCGTTGCGTGCGTGTGCGGGACCCCACGGCGCGCTCATCCTGGTCCGAGCATTGTGCGCCGCGCCGGTTTGACCGACTTGAGCCGGACAGCGGAAAGGACGTGCCCATGAATCCTGCCGACGTGGCACAGTCGGTGCTGCCGCTTACCTCTTCCGACCTCTCGCTGTTCACCCTGTTCTGGCACGCGCATTGGATCGTCAAGGCGGTCATGATCGGGCTGTTGATCTGCTCGATCTGGGTGTGGGCGATCGCCATCGACAAGACCGTGCTCTACACGCGCACGAAACGCAGCATGGACCGTTTCGAGCAGGCGTTCTGGTCCGGCCAGTCGCTGGAGGAGCTTTACCGGACGCTCTCATCCAAGCCCAACCATTCGATGGCCGCGCTGTTCGTTGCCGCCATGCGCGAATGGAAGCGCAGCTTCGAGGGCCCCGCGAAGTCGTTTGCCGGCCTGCAGATGCGGATCGAGAAGGTGATGGAGGTCACCATTGCGCGCGAGGTCGAACGTCTGGAAAAGCGCCTGCTGGTGCTCGCCACTGTCGGCTCGGCCGGCCCCTTCATCGGCCTGTTCGGCACGGTATGGGGCATCATGACCAGCTTCCAGTCGATTGCCGCCTCGAAAAACACCTCGTTGGCGGTGGTGGCGCCGGGCATCGCCGAAGCGCTGTTTGCCACCGCCATCGGTCTTGTGGCCGCCATACCGGCGACTATTTTCTATAACAAGTTCGCAGCCGAGGTGAACAAGCAGGCGCAGCGGCTTGAAGGCTTCGCCGACGAGTTCGCCGCCATCCTGTCGCGGCAGATCGACGAGCGGGGATAATTTCCAATGGCAGCCAATGCCGGCACGCCCGTCATCGGACGCAGGAAGCATCATCGGCGCAAGGTGATGAGCGAAATCAACGTCACCCCGATGGTCGACGTGATGCTGGTGCTGCTCATCATCTTCATGGTGTCGGCGCCGCTGCTCACGGTCGGGGTGCCGATCGACCTGCCGCAAAGCCAGGCCAAGAGCCTCGAGCAGGACAAGGAGCCGCTCACTTTGTCGGTCAACGACAAGGGGCAGGTTTTCCTGCAAAATGCCGAAATTACCATTGAAGATCTGATCCCGAAGCTACAAGCGGTCGCGGGCGCGCGCGGCGGCACCGAAGCCCGCGTTTATGTGCGGGGCGACAAGAAGGTCGACTACGGGACCATGATGCGGGTGATGGGGCGGCTGTCGGAGGCCGGCTTCCATCGGGTAGCATTGGTCACCGAATTCGAGCAGGGCTCGAAGTAACTGTGATGAGGACTGCGTCAGCGATTTCGACCGGCCTGCATGCGGCGGTGCTGCTGTGGGCGCTGGTGTCGTTTTCCGGCGAGACCTTCGAGGTCACGCCGGCGGAATCGCTGCCGGTCGATCTGATCAGCGCCAAGGATTTCTCCGCAATGGCCAAAGGCGCCAAGGATGCGCCCAAGGCCGAAAAGCCAAAGCCGCTGGTCGAGAAGAAGGAAGAGGCAAAGCCCGTCGAGGACATCAAGCCCAAGGTCAGCGATAAAAAGGACATCGCGCCGGCCGCCGAAAAAGCCTCCGAGCCGGCGCCGGTTCCCAAACCCGACCCGATCGCCGAGAAACTCAAGAAGCAGGAAGAGAAAAAGCAGGAAGCCAAACTACAGCCGCTGCCGCCCAAGCGGCCGGAGCGCAAGCCGCCCAAATTCGACGCCGACAAGATCGCAGCCCTGCTCGACAAGCGCGATCCGCAGCGCAAGGCCGCCACCGGCGACGAGCTCAACGACAAGCCGACGCTTGGCTATGTCCACGGCACCGCCGCGCGGCTTTCGCAAAGCGAGATCGACGCGCTGCGCAACCGGATCACCGAATGCTGGGACGTGCCGGCCGGCGCAGCCGGTGTGGAAAACCTGTTCGTCGTTTTCCGCGTCATATTCCGCCCCGACGGCTCGGTCGAAACCGGGCCCGACGTCGTGCAAGCCTCGGCGTCGGCCTACGGGCCGGCGTTCGCGGAAAGCGGCCGCCGCGCGATCCTGCAATGTCAGCCCTATACGATGTTGCGGCGAGAGACCTACGACACATGGAAAGACATGGAAATCACGTTCACGCCGAGCGAAATGTTGCGGCGAAACTGAAACAGCGGACGTCGTCAGAATGAATCGATTTGCTTCACCGTTCGGCATGCTCACGCGGCGCAATCTTTTGCGGACGGGCGCCGGGCTCGGCGCGTTCGCGCTGGCAACCTCGCCGGCCGCCGCCGTGCTTCGCCTCGACATCACGCAGGGCAATATCCAGCCGATGCCGATCGCGCTGCCCGACTTCCTCGCCGGCGCTCCGACGGAAACCGACACCGCGCACAACATCACCGGCATCATCGCCAACAATCTTCAGCGCAGCGGCTTGTTCGCGCCGATCAATCCGCAGGCGTTCACCGAGAAGATCACCAATTCCGACGCGGTCCCGCGCTTTGCCGACTGGCGCGTCATCAACGCGCAGGCGCTGGTCGCCGGCCGCATCACCAAGCAGGCCGACGGACGGCTGAAAGCCGAATTCCGGCTGTGGGACGTGTTCGCCGGCCAGCAGCTCGACGGCAAGCAGTATTTCACCACGCCCGACAACTGGCGGCGCATCGCGCACATCATCTCCGACGCGATCTACGAGCGGTTGACCGGCGAGAAGGGATATTTCGACAGCCGCATCGTCTTCATCGACGAGACCGGCCCGAAAGACCGTCGGATCAAACGGCTTGCCATCATGGATCAGGACGGCGCCGGCGTGCGCTATTTGACGCGCGGCGACGAGCTGGTGTTGACCCCGCGCTTCAACCCGACCACGCAAGAGATCACCTACATGTCCTACGGCAAGGGCGATCCGCGCGTCTATCTCCTCAACATCGAGACCGGCCAGCGGGAGATCGTCGGCAATTTCCCCGGCATGACCTTCGCGCCGAGATTTTCGCCCGACGGCCAGCGCGTCATCATGAGCCTGCAACAGGGCGGCAACGCCAACCTGTTCGTGATGGATCTGCGCTCGAAGCAAACCACGCGGCTCACCGACACGCCGGCGATCGACACTGCGCCGTGCTACTCGCCCGACAGCACGCAGATCTGCTTCGAGAGCGACCGCGGCGGCACCCAGCAGATTTACGTGATGCCCGCCACCGGCGGCCCGGCGCAGCGCATCAGCTTCGGTGAAGGCCATCACTCGACGCCGGTGTGGTCGCCGCGCGGCGACTACATCGCCTTCACCGGCCAGGCGCGCGGCGCCTTTTCCATCGGCGTGCTCAAGCCGGACGGCTCGGGCGAGCGCGTGCTCACCGAGGGCTTCCACAACGAGGGGCCGACATTCGCGCCGAACGGGCGCGTGCTGATGTACTTCAGCGATCCCGGCAGCGGTCCCTCGCTGTTTACGATCGACATCACCGGACGCAATCAGCTCAAGGTTCCGACCCCGAGTTACGCGTCGGATCCGGCTTGGTCGCCGTTGTTGTCCTGAAAGCGTGGCGCTGGAAGGGACCGGCGCGGAACTTCCGCCGATGCGGACCGCGGATTTGGCGTTAAGACTCCCAAGAGCGGCGAAAACGCCTTATTTTCACCCGCTCTTAACCATCACAATAGGTTTAAGCTGCTTGGACAATTTTAGTGGGGCGGCGCAAGCTTCGATCAAGGTTGATGGAAGGTTCGCTTAACCACCCTGCTGGTACACGATCAGGCTAGCTCCGGTCAGTTGTGTGAGAATGGAGGCACCGGAATGACCAATGTGAAGCACATTATCCGTGCGGTGAAGCTGGCAGGCGTGCTGGCGGCCGCGCTGGCAATTTCGGCTTGCGCCAGCAAGCCCGAGGAAAACATGCAGGCCAGTGCGGCCGGTATGGCGGCGCCTGGCAGCCAGCAGGATTTCGTGGTCAATGTCGGCGACCGCGTTTTCTTCGAAACCGACTCCTCCGAGCTTTCCGCGCAGTCGCGCGCCACGCTCGACAAGCAGGCGCAGTGGCTCAATACCTACAGCAACTACGGCCAGTTCACCGTCGAAGGTCACGCCGACGAGCGCGGCACGCGTGAATACAATCTCGCGCTCGGTGCGCGACGCGCGCAGACGGTGCGCGATTATCTGATCTCGCGCGGGGTGGCAGCCAACCGCATACGCACCATCTCCTACGGCAAGGAACGTCCGGTCGCGCTGTGCGACGACATTTCCTGCTGGTCGCAGAACCGCCGCGCGGTCACGGTGCTCGGCGCCAGTTCGTAAGACACAGGCGTCATCGCTGCGAAACCGTCATGCCCGGTCTTGCGCCGGGCATCGACGTTTTATAAAGCCGCAACGAGGCGTAAATGACCGCGCCGGGGCCGCAGTCACAATTTCGACGCAGCCCGCTTTATGCTAGTTCTATCGACCGCTTGCGGGCAGGCCCATGACTCGTTCATCGCATCGAATTCGCAACGCCGCGCTCGCCGCGTCGGCCCTCCTGCTGCTGGCGGCGCCCGCGGCCGCGCAGGACCGTAATTCTTCCGGCGGTTTCCTCGATAACCTGTTCAGCCGCGGCGAACCGCCCGCGCAGTCGGGTCAGGGCGACCAGCGTCCGGCCGACCAGTCGGGCGCGCAGACCGATCCGAGCAATCCGTCGGTCCGCCTCGACCGCATCGAGAATGCGCTGCGTCAGCTCACCGGCACGATCGAGCAATTGCAGTACCGCAATCAGCAGCTCGAAATGCAGCTCAAGCGCATGCAGGACGATACCGAATATCGTTTCCAGCAGCTCGGCTCCAAGGGGAGGCTGCCTGCCGGCGTCCCGCCGCGCGAAATGGCGCCGCCGGGGCAGGTCAATCAGCCGCCCGCCGCCGCGCCGGGTCAGCGTTCCGACGCCTTCGACCCCGCGCAGCACCCGAACGCGCCCGGCGCGCCGCGCGTGCTCGGCAACGAAGGGGCCGTTGCGCCGCCGCCGCCGCCGACGACCGCGGACAATACGCCTCCGGTCGGCATCCCCGGCGGCCGCGCCGCCGGTGCGCCGCTCGATCTTTCGACCGTGTCCGGAGAGCCGCCGCAGCCGCCAAACGCTCCGGCGGTCAATGGCGGCCCAATACCGCCGCCGCAATCGCCGCCTCCACCCGTGCGCAATGTCAACGCCGGCGGCACACAGATCGCAACGCTGCCGCCTGCGGGGACGCCGAAGGACGAATACGACATGGCCTATGGCTATGTGCTGCACAAGGACTACGCGCTGGCCGAGCAGGCCTTCCGCGATTTCCTGCGCAAATATCCGGACGAAAAGTTGGCGCCCGACGCGCAATACTGGCTGGGCGAGAGCCTGTTCCAGCGCCAGCGTTATCGTGATGCAGCCGAATCCTTCCTCGCCGTCTCCACCAAGCATGAGCACTCCGGCAAGGCGCCGGACGCTTTGCTGCGGCTTGGTCAATCGCTCGCCGCGCTCAATCAGAAGGAAGCCGCCTGCGCCACGCTCGCGGAAGTCGGCCGCAAATTTCCGCGTGCCTCGGCCAACGTAAAGCGCGGCGTCGTGCAGGAACAAAAGCGTGCGCATTGCTGAGATTTCCCCCGTTTCCGCGGCGGAACTCAAAGCGCTTTTTTCCGGTCTCGAATCCTTTCCCGTATTGATCCTCGCGGTTTCCGGCGGTCCGGATTCGACCGCGCTGATGCTTCTCGCCGCGCGCTGGCGCAAAGCATTCAAGAGTAGTCCCAAGCTTGTCGCCGTGACCGTCGATCATGGTCTGCGGGTGGAAGCGAAACGCGAAGCGGCGGCTGCCGGACGCCTGGCGCGCAAGCTCGGCATTGCACACCGGACGTTGCGCTGGACCGGCAAGAAACCGGTGACCGCTTTGCAGCAGACCGCGCGCACGGCCCGCTACCGCCTGCTCGCCGGTGCCGCGCGCAAGGCGAAGGCCGCGCACATCCTCACCGCGCATACTCTCGACGACCAGGCTGAGACTGTCCTGATCCGCATGAGCCGCGGTAGCGGCGTCAGCGGGCTTGCCGCGATGGCGCGGATTTCGGCTGTGCCGGGCGACGGTGAGCTCAAGCTGGTGCGCCCGTTGCTCGAGATACCGAAGTCGCGTCTGCTCGCGACCTTGCGCGCGGCCAGGATTCCTTTCGCTGACGATCCGTCCAACCGCGATCCGCGCTTCACGCGCGTGCGGCTGCGCGGCCTGATGCGCGAACTCGCACGCGAGGGACTCGACGCCCGCCGGCTGGCGCTGCTGGCGCTGCGGCTCAAACGGGCGGATCGCGCAATCGAAGCCGTGGTCGATGTCGCCGCCGCCGAACTGGCGCGGCCGTCGCCTGCGCCTGGGGTCATCGTCGTGGACGCGGCCGGCTATGCCGGATTGCCCGGCGAGATCGCGTTGCGATTGATCGGGCGCGCACTGGCAAAGGTCGGGAATGAGGGGCCGGTGGAGCTCGCCAAGCTGGAGGCGCTGACGGCGGCGCTCGATTATGCCCAAAAATCCGGCATTGGCCGATTTCGGCGGAGCCTCGCCGGGGCGATTGTGACGCTTGGCGGGCGCCAAATCACCGTGGAGCGGGCGCCGGCTCGCCGCAGCGGAGCCTTAACCACGCCCCCGCGCGGTAACGCCAAGCCAACGAAATCGCGCTAGAATATGTGAGATTCGAACCCTTTCCATGCCGGGTCATGGTGCCTACATTGTGACGGGGACGGACGTAAAGGTGCCAAATATTTTCGGCACAAATTGCAAAGGCCGCAGCGCCCTGAGCGGCGGGTAAGGACGCCTGATGAACGCCAATCTGCGCAATTTCGCCCTCTGGGTGATTATTGTCCTCTTGCTGCTGGCGTTGTTCACGTTGTTCCAGAATCCCGGGCAGCGTACGACCGCGCAGGACATTTCGTTCTCCCAGTTGCTGAGCGAAGTCGACCAGGGCCGTGTACGCGACGTGCTGATCCAGGGGCCGGACATCCACGGCACTTTCGCCAACGGCACGAGCTTCCAGACCTATGCGCCGAGCGATCCCGGGCTGGTGCAGAAGCTTTACGCCAAGGGCGTCTCGATTACCGCGCGGCCGCAGCAGGATAACGTGCCGTGGTTCGTGTCGCTGCTCGTCTCGTGGCTGCCGTTCATCGCGCTGATCGGCGTGTGGATATTCCTGTCGCGGCAGATGCAGGGAGCGGGCGGCAAGGCGCTCGGCTTCGGCAAGTCGCGCGCCAAGCTGCTCGCCGAAGCGCACGGCCGCGTCACCTTCGAAGATGTCGCGGGCGTCGACGAGGCCAAGCAGGACTTGCAGGAGATCGTCGAATTCCTCCGCGATCCAGGAAAGTTTCAGCGCCTCGGCGGACGCATTCCGCGCGGCGTGCTGCTGGTCGGCCCTCCGGGCACCGGCAAGACGCTGATCGCGCGCGCGGTCGCCGGCGAAGCCAACGTTCCGTTCTTCACGATCTCGGGCTCCGACTTCGTCGAGATGTTCGTCGGCGTCGGCGCCTCGCGCGTGCGCGACATGTTCGAGCAGGCGAAGAAGAACGCGCCGTGCATCATCTTCATCGACGAGATCGACGCGGTCGGCCGCCATCGCGGTGCCGGCCTCGGCGGCGGCAACGACGAGCGCGAGCAGACGCTCAACCAGCTGCTCGTCGAGATGGACGGCTTCGAGGCGAATGAGGGCATCATCCTCATCGCCGCCACCAACCGGCCCGACGTGCTCGATCCGGCGCTGCTGCGCCCGGGCCGTTTCGACCGCCAAGTGGTGGTGCCGAACCCGGACGTGGTCGGCCGCGAGAACATTCTCAAGGTGCACGTGCGCAAGGTGCCGCTGGCGCCCGACGTGAACCTGAAAACCATCGCGCGCGGCACGCCCGGCTTCTCCGGTGCCGACCTGATGAACCTCGTCAACGAAGCGGCGCTGATGGCGGCGCGGCGCAACAAGCGCATGGTGACGCAGGCCGAATTCGAGGACGCCAAGGACAAGGTGATGATGGGCGCCGAGCGCAAGTCGCTCGTGATGACCGACGAAGAGAAGATGCTGACCGCCTATCACGAAGGCGGCCACGCCATCGTTGCGCTCAACGTCAAAGCGACCGATCCGGTGCACAAGGCCACGATCATTCCGCGCGGCCGTGCGCTCGGCATGGTCATGCAGCTGCCGGAACGCGACAAGCTGTCGATGAGCCGCGAGCAGATGACGTCGCGCCTCGCCATCATGATGGGCGGGCGCGTGGCCGAGGAAATGGTGTTCGGCAAGGAGAAGGTGACTTCGGGCGCCGCCTCCGATATCGAGCAGGCGACCAAGCTCGCGCGCATGATGGTGACGCGGTGGGGCCTGTCCGACGAACTCGGCACCGTGGCTTACGGCGAAAACCAGGACGAGGTGTTCCTCGGTTACCAGGTGTCGCGCCAGCAGAACATTTCGGAAGAGACCTCGCGCAAGATCGACACCGAAATCCGCCGGCTGGTCGAAGCCGGCAATGCCGAAGCGACCCAGATCCTCAACGACAAGCGCGCCGATCTCGAAGTGCTGGCGCGCGGGCTGTTGGAGTTCGAGACGCTGACAGGCGACGAGATCAAGGACCTACTCGAAGGCAAGCGGCCGGTGCGCGAATCGGTGATCGAGCCGGCAACGCCCCGGTCCTCCGCGGTGCCGCCGGCCGGCAAGCCGCGTCAGCGTCCGGATGCCCCGACCGGCGAAGTGGCGCCGCAGCCGCAGGGCTAACGCTTTCCGGCGCATTTATGCCGCTGCAAAATCGCGTCGATCCGTTCGGCGAGCTGTTCGCCGCCCCCGCGCGCGGACTGCTCATGGGCAATCGCGGCGGGCGCATTCATAAAGTCGACAAAACCCTCGCCGGCCGCCGCTGGGCCTCGCGGCAGTGGATTTGCTGCGTGCCGGAATTCAACAACCGGCAGCGCGATGTCTGGGGCCGCTATTACACCGAGCTGTTCTTCCTCGACGAGGTGACGGCCTTTGCCGCCGGCCACCGGCCTTGCTTCGAATGCCGCCGCAAGGACGCGGAGCGGTTTGCCGCGCTGTTTGCCGCACCGGCAAAGCGCGTAACGGCAGCGGCGATGGACCGGTCGCTGCACGCCGAGCGCCTCGACGGTAAGGCCAAGCGCCGGCACCGCCATGCGATCGAAACCTTGCCGGACGGTGCGATGATTGCGCACGACGGGGCGGCCTTCGCGGTCCGCGGCGACCGGCTGCTGCGTTGGACATTCGCGGGCTACGCCGGCGCGGTGCCGCGTCCGCGCGAGGGCGTAGCCGAGGTGCTCACGCCACCGGCGATCGTGAGCGTGCTCGCGCGCGGCTATGCGCCGCTTTGGCACCCCAGCGCCGATTGAGCGTCACGGCGGCTCAATCGGGGCCGTCACCGGCGGCACCGGCATGCGCGGCGTCCAGGCGAAGATCACGATGACCGCCATGACCACGAGCATCGTCGCCACCATCGCGACACAGAGCGGCCAGCCGCCGGCGATCCAGCCGAAACCGCCGAGGATGCCGCCGGCGGTTCCGCCGAGATAGAAGCTCGTCACATAGAGCCCGACAGCCGAAGATCTCCCGGCTTTCGCCGTGATGGTCACATAGCCGGTCGAAATCGACTGGCACATCAGCCCGCAGCCGGCGCAGAGCGTCAGTCCGAGAACAATGGCCCACAAGGGGCCGGCAAGCGTGAGCAATACGCCGACGAACCACAGCGCCAGCACACGCACCATAAAGCGGCGGCGACCGTAGCTGCGCAGCGCCCAGCCGGTGAGCGGCGTCGTCGCCGAGCCGACGAGATAGGTCAGGAACAGCGCGCCGAGCCAGGTTGCCGACAGGTCGTAGGGGTCGGCCGCGAGACGAAAGCTCAGGAAGGTGAAGGTGACGATGAAGTTGAACAGCACGCCGAAACCGACCGCGTAGGTGGCGACAAGTTGTGAATTGCGGAAATGGCGGAGCATCTGCCGCCCGGATTCGACGAGGCCTTCCGAGCGCACGAATTTTCTCTCCCGCGGCAGCAGCGCCATCACCACAAAGGCGCCGGCGAACGTCATTGCCGCGAGCACGAAAAAGGCGGTGCGCCAGCCTGCGGCGTCGGCGACCAGCCCGGCGATGAAGCGGCCGCTGAAGCCGCCGAGGCTCGCGCCGGATGTGTAAACGCCGGCGGCGGCCGCTGCTTCATGCGTCGGCCATTCGTCGCCGATATAGGCGATGGTGACGGCGAAAACCGGCGGCATCGCCAATCCCAAAATGAAGCGCCAGATCACCATCTGATGCAGCGTCGGCGAAAGCGCGAACATCGCGGTCGGAATCGAGAGCAGGAACATCGCGATGACGATAACCCGCTTGCGGCCGAGCACATCGGCGACCGCCCCGGTGAAGGGCGCGGTCAGCGCGACAGCAAGCGTGCTCGCGGTAATGATGGCGGAAATCTCCGCCGCGCCGGCGCCGAAATCGCCGGCGAGCATCGGCAGGATTGCCTGCGGCGAGTAGAGGTTGATGAAGGTACAATAGCCGGCAAGGCCAACGGCGAGCCGCGCCGACATGATTGAGCGTTGCGCAGCGGTCATCAAAAACCCGGCCACCGTAGAAATACGTCTTATGCGTCAGGCTAACGGTTTTGCGCCGCGCGCCAAAGGGCAACGAAGGGGGGCCAGTCGGTCCGCGGGCGCATAGCTCGACGCACCGCGGACGGCGTTTTGCCGCGGCAGAGCCGGTTGACCCCGCGGCAATTCGTCCTATGTAAAAAGGATCGGCGGGGTGATGATGGCGAGGCTTCCCCCCGCATGCATGCGCTTACCGTACAGCCCGGCCGGCCCAATTCCGTTCGCCTTGATGACGTTCCCGCGCCGCCCGAGAGCGACGGCGGCGTCCTGGTACGCGCGCTGGCGCTCGGCATTTGCGGCACCGACCGCGAGATTGTCGCCGGACATTACGGCTGGGCGCCGGACGGCCAGGAGCGTCTGATTATCGGTCATGAATCGCTTGGCCGCGTCGAGGCCGCGCCTGCCGGATGCGGCGTTTCGCGCGGCGATCTGGTCGTCGGCATCGTGCGGCGGCCCGATCCTGTGCCGTGCGTGGCCTGTGCCGCCGGGGAATGGGACATGTGCCGCAACGGCGGCTACACCGAGCGGGGCATCAAACAGCGAAACGGGTATGGCTCGGAGCTGTTTCGCGTCGAGCCCGATTTCCTCGTTCGCGTCGATGCTTCGCTCGATGCGCTCGGCGTGCTGCTGGAGCCGGCGAGCGTGGTGGCCAAAGCGTGGGAGCACGTCATGCGTATCGGCGCGCGTTCACCGGCGTGGCAACCGCGCGTGGCGCTGGTGACGGGCGCCGGCCCGGTCGGCTTGTTGGCGGCGCTCATCGGCGCGCAACGCGGCCTTGACATGCATGTGCTCGACCGCGTGCGCGACGGCGCCAAGCCGGCGCTTGTGCGCGATCTCGGCGCCACCTATCACGCCGGCGATCCCGGTGCGCTCACGCCCGACGTGGTGATCGAGTGCACCGGCGCGAGCGCGGTCGTGCTCGACGTTCTCCGCCGCACCGCACCAGATGGCATCGTCTGTCTGGCCGGCGTCTCGTCCGGCGGCCGCAAGATCGAATTCGATGTCGGCGGTCTCAACCGGGAGATGGTGCTGGAGAATCACGTGGTATTCGGCTCGGTCAACGCCAACCGCCGCCATTATCGCGCCGCCGCCGAGGCGCTCGCCAAAGCCGACAAGGGCTGGCTTGGCCGCCTGATCACCCGCCGCGTGCCGCTCGGTCGCTGGCGTGAGGCGTTTGCGCCGCAGCCCGACGACATCAAGGTCGTCGTGGAATTCAACGCTTAAGGACCGGGCATGGCATCCCGCATAGAGGACTATGCGATCATCGGCGACCTCGGCACGGCGGCTCTGGTCGGCCGCGACGGCTCGATCGATTGGCTTTGCTGGCCGCGCTTCGATTCGGATGCCTGCTTTGCGGCGCTGCTGGGAAAGCCCGAAAACGGTTGCTCGAAAATCGCACCGCTGGACGGCAAAGCGCGCGTCACGCGACGATACCGGCCCAACACGCTCATCCTGGAAACGCGCTTCGAGACCGCCGAGGGGACGGCGACGCTGATCGACTTCATGCCGCCGCGCGAAACGCATTCGCGCCTGGTGCGGATGGTCGTCGGTGAGAGGGGGCGCGTGCGCTTTCATGCCGAACTCATTCTCCGCTTCGGTTATGGCGCGACCGTGCCCTGGGTGACGCGGATTGACGACAACTCGCTGCGCGCGATTGCCGGTCCCGACATGGTGGTGCTGCACGCGTCCGTCCCCGCGCACGGCGAGGGCTTCAAGACCGTCGCGGATTTTACAGTCGGCGCCGGCGAAACGGCGTCGTTCATGATGTCCTATGAGCTGTCGCATCGGCCGGCGCCGGCGCGGGTCGATCCGCAAGAGCGCCTGCGGGCGACGGAAAAAATGTGGACCGAATGGGTTGCCAGGAACAACATTCAGGGCCGCTGGAATGATGCGGTGGTGCGCTCGCTGATCACGCTGAAGGCGCTTACCTATGCGCCGACCGGCGGCATGGTGGCGGCGCCGACTACCTCGTTGCCCGAATGCCTCGGCGGCGCGCGCAATTGGGACTACCGCTTCTGCTGGCTGCGCGATGCGACCTTGACGCTGCTGGCGCTGATGAATGCCGGTTACTACGACGAGGCGCGCATGTGGCGCGACTGGCTGCTGCGCGCGGCCGCTGGCAGCCCGGATCAGATTCAGATCATGTACGGCATCCGCGGCGAACGGCGGCTGACCGAATGGGAGGTGCCCTGGCTGCCGGGATATGAGAATTCGCAGCCGGTGCGCATCGGCAACGCGGCGCATAACCAGTTGCAACTCGATATTTTCGGCGAGGTCATGGACGCGCTGCACCAGGCGAGGCAGGGCGGGCTCGGCACTGAGGAGTCGGGCTGGGACCTGCAATGCGAATTCCTCAAGCACCTGGAGAAAATCTGGCCCGAACGCGACGAGGGCATCTGGGAGGTGCGCGGAGGGCCGCAACACTTCACCTATTCCAAGGCGATGGCCTGGGTTGCCTTCGACCGTTCGATCAAGAGCGCCGAAAAATACCAATTGGCAGGCCCGCTCGACCGTTGGCGGGAAATCCGCGACCGCATTCACAACGATGTCTGCGCGCGCGGATTCGACAGCGAATTATGCAGCTTCGTTCGCGCTTACGGCACCAAGGAACTCGATGCCAGCCTGCTGCTGCTGCCGTCGATCGGCTTCTTGCCGCCCGACGACCCGCGCATTCTCGGCACCGTCGAAGCGATCGAGCGCGACTTGATGACCGACGGGTTGGTCAAGCGCTACGACACCGAAAAATCCGACGATGGCCTGCCGGCAGGCGAGGGCGTGTTCCTCGCCTGCAGCTTCTGGCTGGTAGACGCCTACGTCATGATCGGCCGGCGCGATGACGCCGAGCGTCTGTTCGAGCGGCTGCTGACGCTGCGCAACGACCTGGGTCTGCTGAGCGAACAATACGAGCCGCGCGCGCGCCGCCTGGTCGGCAATTTTCCGCAGGCCTTTTCGCACCTCGCCCTGGTCAATTCCGCGAGCAATCTTGGCCATGCCGAAAAGCCCGCCGAACAACGCGCCGATGTGCGGGTCGCGGAAAATCCCTTGAGTGCGGCGGCGCAGGGCTAAGCGCGGACGCGTCTATTGACCGCGTGCCGCCGGGCCGGGAGAGTGTGCGCCCGCCGCGAATAATGCGGCCGTTCCCAGGGAGGCACTCCGTGCTCATCGACCATCGGACCTATCGCATTCTGCCCGGCCGCGTGCCGGCACAACTCGACCTTTACAGCAAGCTCGCCTATCCGGTGCAGCTGCGATACATGGGAGAACCGCATTACTACCTGGTCAGCGAAAGCGGTCAGCTCAACACTTTTGTGCATGGCTGGATTTACGAAAACGCAGGCGACCGTGAGGCAAAGCGCTCGGCGATGGCGAAAGACCCGGACTGGAAACACTTCCTCGGTGAGAACGCCAAGGCCGGCAACGTCATCGAGCAGGCCAATTGGTTGATGTCTCCGGCGCCGTTCTCACCGAAAATTCCGCCGGCCAAGATTGTTCGCTGAGCCCGGAGCAGATCGATGCGAGGCAACGACGGCACGCGGACCGGCGGCGAGATCCTGGTCGACCAGTTGGCGATCCATGGGGTGCGCTACGCCTTCTGCGTGCCCGGCGAAAGCTATCTGGCTGCGCTCGATGCGTTCCACGACAGCGACATCGCGCTCACCGTCTGCCGGCACGAGAGCGGTGCCGCCATGATGGCCGAGGCGGTCGGCAAGGTCACCGGCCGCCCCGGCATCTGTTTCGTGACGCGCGGGCCGGGCGCGACCAATGCCTCTGCCGGAATCCACATCGCGCGCCAGGACTCGACGCCGATGATCGTGTTCGTCGGCCAGGTCGGCCGGCACATGCGCGAGCGTGAGGCGTTCCAGGAGCTCGAGTATCGCGCCGTGTTCGGCTCGATCGCCAAATGGGCAACCGAAGTCGACGATCCCGCGCGCATTCCCGAACTGGTGTCGCGCGCGTTCTACACCGCCTGCAACGGCCGGCCGGGACCCGTGGTGATTGCGCTGCCGGAGGACATGCTTGCCGAGCGCGTGGCGGTGCCCGACGCGGCCGCCTTTGAGCCGGTGGAAACCTGGCCCGGCCTTACCGACATGAGCCGCCTGCAAAAACTGCTGTGGGCCGCCAAGCGCCCGGTCGCGCTGGTCGGCGGCAGCCGCTGGTCGGAAGCCGCCTGCGCCGCGCTGATGCGCTTTGCCGAACGCTTTCAGCTTCCCGTGGCCACCACGTTTCGTCGCGGCCATTTGTTCGACGCGCTGCACCCCTGTTACGCCGGCGATATGGGCATCGGACCCAATCCGAAGCTGTTGGCGCGGGTGAAGGGCGCCGACCTGGTGCTGCTGATCGGAAGCCGGCTGAGTGAAATGGCCTCGCAGGGCTATACGCTGTTCGATATCCCCGAGCCGCAGATGAAACTGGTGCACGTGCATCCCGGCGCGGAGGAGCTCGGCCGCGTCTATCACCCGACGCTCGCCATCGAGGCGGCGCCGACCGCGTTCTGCGCGGCGCTGGAAGGCTTGCAGCCGCCGAACGCGATCGCCTGGCAGGGCGAGGCCGCCGTGGCACACGGCGACTATCTCGCCTGGACGGAGAAAGCGACGCCGCAGCCGGGCGGCGTCAATCTCGGCGAGATCATGGTCTGGCTGCGCGAGAATTTGCCGCCCGAGGCGATCATCACCAACGGCGCCGGCAATTTTGCCGGCTGGATTCACCGCTTCTATCGATTCCGCAAATTCGCAACCCATATCGGGCCGACGTCCGGATCCATGGGCTACGGTTTTCCGGCGGCGCTGGCGATGCAGCTCCTGCATCCCGAGCGCGCGGTCGTGTGCATCGCCGGCGACGGCGATTTCCTGATGACCGGGCAGGATTTCGCCACGGCCGTGCAATACAAATTGCCGGTCGTCGTGGTGCTCGCCGACAACGGCCTCTACGGCACCATCCGCATGCATCAGGAGCGCGACTATCCCGGCCGCGTCGTCGCCACCCAACTGCACAATCCGGATTTCGTCGCTTACGCCAAAGCCTTCGGCGGCTTCGGCGCGCTGGTGGAAAAGACCGCCGATTTTCCGGCTGCTTTTGCCGCCGCGCGCAAGTCTGGCAAGCCGTCGATCGTTCAACTCAAGATCGATCCCGACGCGATCGCGCCGGCGGCGACGCTCAGCGGCATTCGCGCCAAGGCGCTCGCCGGCGGTGGCGGCAAGCCGGAGACACATCGCTAGCGCCCGCTGTCGCAGGCGGAGCAGGGGGATCGCAGCGCGCACCTTGCCTCCTGCCCCTGAATCATCGTTCACTCATTGGCCATGCCCTATCGCCGCACCGAGAATGTGGTTCGCCGCCTGGCCGAGCGCGAAGAGGCGATCCTGACCGCGGCGACGGCCATTGCCGCGGAAGACGGCATGGAGGCGGTGCAGATCGCCAAAGTCGCCGCGCGCGCCGGCATAGCCGCCGGCACGGTCTATCGCTATTTCCCGACCAAAACCGACCTCATCGCAGAGCTTGTGGCCGCCGTCGCCGGCAACGAGCTCACCGCCATCGCCGCCGCCGCCGATGCGGCGCCGGGGCCACTGTCCGCCCTGGCGGCGGCCATCGCAACCTTTGCCGCCCGCGCGCTCAACGAGCGGCGGCTGGCCTGGGCAGTCATCGGCGAGCCCGTCGACGCCGAGGTCGATGCCATGCGGCTCGACTTCCGCCAATCGCTCGCCGGTGAACTGGAAAAGCGTATCAAGGCGGCGATCGCCGGCCGCCATCTGCCCGATCAGGACGCCCGCGTCGCCGCGCCGGCCATTATTGGGGCGGTGATGGAGGGATTGCTGGGGCCGTTGGCGCCGCTGCCGAACGATGAAGCAGCCGCCCGCGAAGCGGTGCAGAGCGCGACCCTGTTCGCGTTGCGTGCGCTCGGCGTAGTCGACGCTCGCGCGCGCGGCCTCGTAGCGCAATGCGCGCTACCAATTAGCGGTTAGCCGCCGCTGGAACGCTGTCAAGCCGTAGCGTTGCCCGCTTCACCCCGACTTCACCCGGATCTTCGGTGACATGAAAGCCGAGTTCGGCGCACATCTGCAACATCGTGCGGTTTTCGTCCAGTACCTGTCCGTGAATCGTTTTCAGACCCTTGGCCTTGGCGGAGGCGATCATGTGCTCCATCATCACCCAGCCCAGCCCATGGCCCTTGAGATGCGAGCGCACAAGGACAGCGAATTCGGCGCTTTCGCCGTCCCGGTCATCGTGCAGGCGCACCACGCCGAGCATGCGGCCGGTTCGCTCCTCGATGGCGATGAAGGCAATGGCATGCGCTGGATCGTAGTGGACGAGCTTGTCGATGAGGGCAGGGCTGACCTCGTTCATGGCAGCGAAGAAACGCAGTCGCAAATCCTCGACCGTCACGTCCCTGAGGAATTCCGGATACAGCGCAGCGTCCTCGCCCTTGAGCGGCCGTAGCAGTACTTTCTCGCCGTCAAGCAGAGCGACGTGGCGTTCGTTCAAGCCGGGCAGTTCGCCGCACATTGTCCTCAATGCGACATCAGCACCGGCACCGTCATCGATTCGAGGATGCCGCGGGTGACGCCACCGAGGACGAATTCGCGCAAGCGCGAATGACCGTAGCCACCCATGACGATCATGTCGGCGGCGGAATCCGCCGCGTAGGACAAGATGGTGGAGGTGATGTCGATGTCCGGCGACGTGATGCGCTTGACGTCCACTTTCAGCCCGTGGCGCGCGAGATGCTGACCGAGATCGACGCCCGGAATTTCATCGCTCTTGCCGGCCTTGCTCGCGATCATGACGACCTCAGCCTTGGCGGCCTTTTCCAGAAACGGCATGGCGTCCGCGACGGCGCGCGTGGCGGCACGGCTGCCGTCCCAGCAGACCATGATGCGGTCGAGCTTCAGGCCGTCTTTCTGGATATAGGGCACGAAAATGACCGGGCGGCCGCATTCGAACAGCACGCCTTCATCCACCACGTCCGCCGGCGCCGAATCCCTGCGTTCGGCCTGGCCGACGATGGCCAAATCAAACCGGCGCGCCAGGCGGCCGAGCCGATCGGCGGCGCCGGCGATGCTCGCATTGACGCTGCTCGTTTCATAGGAGATGCCGACACGCTTTGCCTTCTGCTCGAAGCGGGCGACAGCGCCGCTCGCCCTTTTTTCCGATTCGCGGCGTTGCGATTCGATGAACTCCGGCGGGATACCGCCCATCACCGAACCGGGGATGACCGGATCGTAGACGAAGGCCACGCCCAGCAGGTGCGCTTCGAATGCGTCGGCGACCGAGATAGCGAAATTGCCGGCTGGATCGTGATCGCCCAGCCCAAGATTGACGACGATATCCTTGATCATGATGGGTTCTCCCGGCCCCCTCGCATCCGATCCCGAAAAATCCCGAAACCGGCGCGATGGGCATAATTTAACTTATCAATTTATGGCATTTGCGCATGTTTGCGATATTGACCAGGGTCAATTGCCGTGCGCCGCCGAAGAATGGGCCGCCGCACGCAATCATTTGTTTTTATTACTTCTTCTTCCCGTCCGCGCCAAATTGCTTGAGATAGGCCCACAGGTTGGCGACCTCCGTTTCGTTCTTGATGCCCGGGAAGATCATCTTGGTGCCGGGGATTTTGACGCGCGGATCCTTGATGTATTCCTTAAACGTCGCCTCATTCCACACGATGCCGGATTTCTCGTTGGCGTCGGAATAGTGGTAGCCGGGCGCCGTGCCGGAATGGCGGCCATCGAGGCCATTGAGTTCGGGGCCGACCTTGTTCTTTGCCCCTTCGCCGATCGAATGGCAGGGGAAGCATTTCTTGAACGTCTGTTCGCCGGCGGCCACGTCCTGCCCCTGCGCGGATTGCGCCAGCGCGATCATGGCCAGGGCCGCTATCGCCAGTGTTGTTTTCATCGGTCTCTCCCTTGATGACGTGATATGGGCGCCCACGGGCCCCTATGTCGTCCGGCAGCCCCTATTCCATTCGGTTTTGCCAGCCCTATGTGTCAACCGTCAAATCGCTGATATCGTCGAAGGAACTTCGACGGCCGGGAGCTATAGCAATGTCGGTGCGGATGCCGGAGGTGGATGGCGCGGTGCTCGCCAGGCGCGAGCAGATCGTCAAGGCGTTGCGCAGCATCGTGCCTGGCGAAGGCGTGATCGCCTCGACGCGCGAGATGAAGCCCTTCGAGACCGATGGGCTGACCGCCTATCACCAGATGCCCATGGTCGTGGTGCTGCCGGAGACCACCGAGCAGGTCGCCCAGGTCCTGCGCTATTGCCACGACGAGGGCATCAAGGTGGTGCCGCGCGGGGCCGGCACCTCGCTTTCCGGCGGCGCACTGCCGCTCGCCGACGGCGTGCTGCTGGGCCTGGCCAAGTTCAACCGCATCCGTGAGATCGATTTCGCCAACCGCGTGGTGGTGGCAGAGCCGGGTGTGACCAACCTTGCGGTATCGAATGCGGTGGCGCATGCCGGCTTCTACTACGCGCCCGACCCGTCCTCGCAGATCGCCTGCACCATCGGCGGCAACGTGGCGGAGAATTCCGGCGGCGTGCATTGCCTGAAATACGGCATGACGACCAACAACGTGCTCGGCTGCGAGATCGTCTTGATCACCGGCGAAGTATTGCGCCTCGGCGGCCGGCATCTCGACGCCGAGGGCTACGACCTGCTCGGGCTGATTACCGGCTCGGAAGGCCTGCTCGGCGTGGTCACCGAAGTCACCGTGCGCATCCTGAAAAAACCGGAGACCGCGCGCGCGGTGCTGGTCGGATTTCCGTCTTCGGAAGACGCCGGCGCCTGCGTCTCGGCGATCATCGGCGCCGGTATCATTCCGAGCGGCATGGAAATGATGGACAAGCCGGCGGTTCAAGCGGTCGAGGAATTCGTCCACGCCGGATATCCGCTCGACGTCGAGGCCCTGCTGATCGTCGAGGTCGACGGCCCGCCTGCCGAGGCGGACGACCTGATCGAACGTATCGAGATCATTGCCAGCAAATGCCGCGCGGTGTCGTATCAGGCATCGACGTCCGAAGCGCAGCGGCTGCTGTTCTGGGCGGGGCGCAAGGCGGCTTTCCCGGCGATCGGGCGCATTTCCCCCGACTACTACTGCATGGATGGCACCATTCCCCGCGCCAAATTGCCGCTTGTATTGGCGCGCACCAAGGAGCTCGCGGAAAAATACGGGTTGCGTTGCGCCAACGTATTCCACGCCGGCGACGGCAACCTGCATCCGATGATCCTGTACGATTCCAATATTCCCGACGAGCTCGACCGTGCCGAATGCTTCGGCGCCGATATCCTGAAACTTTGCGTCGAGGTCGGCGGCGTTCTGACCGGCGAACACGGCGTCGGCGTGGAGAAGCGCGACCTGATGCCCTTCATGTTTTCCGAGATCGATCTGGCGGCCCAGGAGCGTGTGAAATGCGCCTTCGACGCCAAGGGCCTGCTCAACCCCGGCAAGATGTTTCCGGTGCTGCATAACTGCGCCGAACTCGGCCGTATGCATATTTCCGGCGGCAAGCTGCCGTTCCCGGACATTCCGAGGTTTTGAGTTCATGCGGTTCGGTCTGTTCTGTTCGCCGAAAGCCGATAGCGGGACGCTCGGGCCGGAAACCGGCCAGGGCTTTCGTGATTATCTCGAATTCAACATCGAGGCCGAAGCCCTCGGCTTTCATTCGAGTTTTTCGGTCGAGCATCATTTCACCGGCTGGAATCAGGTCTCCGCCACCTTGATGCTGTTGATGGCCCTGGCGATGCGCACCAGGACGCTGCGGCTCGGCACCGCCGTCATGGTGCTGCCCTGGCACAACCCGGTGCTGCTGGCCGAGCAGGCGGCCACCCTCGATCTCGTGTCCGACGGGCGGCTGGATTTTGGCATCGGCAAAGGCTACCGGCACAGCGAATTCAAGGGCTTCCAGATCGCGCCGGAGGAGGCCGAGGCGCGTTTCGATGAGGCGATCGAACTCATCGCGCGCGCCTGGACGACGCGCGAGCGGTTTTCCCATCACGGCCGGTTTTGGAATTTTGAGGACATCGTGGTCGAGCCGCCGCCGGCACAAAGCCCGCATCCGCCGTTTTGGGTCGCCGCCGGCAATCCGCATTCGATTAGGCGAGCGGCGGCGCGCGGATTCAATCTGATCCTCGACCAATATGCTTCGCCGCAAACACTTGCCGAGCGCATCGCGATCTACAAGGCCGAACGCCTCGAAAAGGGGCTCGGCTTTCATCCGATGCAGGTGACGGTTGCGCGCCAGCTCTATGTCGCAAAGGACAGAGCCGACAAGGAAGCAGCACTCGAACGCCAGGCCGCTTATACCAAGCGCACCATCGACGTGGCGCGCACGCCTGGCGGAAGTGCGGCGGGAGCCGCTGGCTCGCATGTGCTCGCCTATGCCGACAAGGCGGGCGCGACGGAAGAGAACGCGCTTTACGGAACGCCGGACGAGATCGCCGGCATGCTCGAGGCGCTGCGGCAATCGAGCGTCGACTACGTTCTGCTCACGATTGCCGGCGGCAAGGATCAGTTGCGCCGTTTCGCGCGCGACATCATGCCGGCGTTTTCATCGGCGCCCGCCGCTCGCGCGGCCGAATGACATGGCTGACATCCTGAAACCCCGCGACGGCAAGGAGGTCGAGGAGGCCGTGCGCTGGGCGCTCGGCAACGAAAAGGCGTTGGAAGTGGCCGGGCAGGGCTCGAAACGCTCGATCGGCCGGCCGAGCCAGGCCGACTTTACGCTCGATCTTTCCGGGCTTTCCGGCGTCACGCTCTACGAGCCGCAGGAACTGGTGCTTTCCGCCAAAGCCGGCACGCCGCTCGCCGAGATCGAGGCGCTGCTTGCGGACAATAACCAGGAACTTGCCTTCGAGCCGATGGATTACGGCCCGCTGCTCGGGGGCAAAGCCGGGCAGGGCACGCTCGGCGGCGTCATCGCCGCCAACCTGTCCGGACCGCGCCGCATCAAGGCCGGTGCCGCGCGCGATCATTTTCTCGGCGTCACCGCGGTCACCGGCCGCGCCGATACGGTCAAATCGGGCGGCCGGGTGGTGAAGAACGTGACCGGCTACGATCTGTGCAAATTGCTCGCCGGCTCCTGGGGCACGCTCGCCGCCATGACCGACGTGACGCTCAAGGTTCTGCCCAAGGCGGAGACGGAAGCGAGCGTGTTGGTCGAAGGGCTCGACGACGCGCAGGCCTGTGCTGCCATGGCCGCCGCCATGGGCTCATCCTGCGACGTCTCCGCTGTTGCGCATCTGCCCGATCATGTCGCGTCCTATTTCGACGGCCTGCCAGGCGCAGAAGCGGCGACGGTGCTGCGGCTGGAGGGCTTCGCGCCCTCGGTCAGGCACCGCAGGGAGGCGCTCGCCGCGCTGCTCAAGTCGTTTGGGCCGGTCGCGCTGCTCGACGAGATCGCGTCGCGGGCGCTGTGGCAAAGCGTGCGGCAGGTCAAGCCGTTCACTAACGAGGCGGCCCGCGCACGACCGCTCTGGCGCATCTCGACCGCGCCCGCGCGCGGCCACGAGATCGCCGCCTCGATCACGCCGGCGGCGCAGATGTTCTACGATTGGGCCGGCGGATTGCTCTGGGTGGCGATGCCCTATGCCGAGGAACCCGATGCCGGCTCGATCCGCGCCGCGGTGGCAACCGTCGGCGGCCACGCCACGCTGGTCCGTGCGCCCGTCGCCGTGCGCGCGGCGCTCGATGTTTTCGAGCCGCAGCCGGAGACGCTGCGCGCCTTGAGCAAGCGCGTGAAGGAGAGTTTCGATCCCAAGGGCGTGCTCAATCACGGCCGCATGTGGGCAGGGGTGTAGCGGCGATGGATGCGCCGGTCGCGATCGATGACGTGTACGCCGCGCTGGAAGACCTGCGCGCGCGGCGGCCGCTGGTGCACAACATCACCAACTACGTCGCGATGAGCGTTTCCGCCAATGTGCTGCTGGCGCTCGGCGCGTCGCCGGCGATGGTGCACGCCATCGAGGAGGTCGAGGATTTCGTCGCCATCGCCGATGCTTTGGCGGTCAATATCGGCACGTTGTCGCCGATCTGGGTTGACGCGATGCGCGCCGCCGTGACGCGTGCCCGCGCGCTCGGCAAGCCGTGGGTGCTTGACCCCGTCGGCTGCGGTGCAACGCCGTACCGCACAAAGGTCGCAGCCGATCTGGCGGCGCTCGGCCCCGACATCATCCGCGGCAATGCCAGTGAAATCCTCAGTCTGTCAGGGCAGGTGGGTCGTGCCGGCAAGGGCGTCGATTCGAGCGCGCGCGCCGAGGATGCGACCGGCGCCGCCACCGCGCTCGCGCAACGCGCCCGCTGCGTGGTGGCGGTGACCGGCGAGACCGACTATGTAAGCGACGGGACGACTTGCGTCGCGATCCATTCCGGGCACGCGCTGATGCCGCTATCGACCGCGCTCGGCTGTTCGCTCAGCGCCGTGACCGCGGCTTTCGCCGCGGTGCGCCCGCCGCGCATTGCGGCCATTGCGGGGCTCGCCGTTTTCGGCGCCGCCGGGGCGGTGGCGGCGCAAAACTGCCGCGGTCCAGGCCACCTGCCGGCCGAAATCTGCGACGCACTTTACCGCATGGACCGCGCGATGCTCGCCGGCCACGCGCGGCTGTCCTAGGGTCGAGCGCCACATGCAGACGAATTTCACCCTCGCGCAGCTTGCCGATCCGCAAATCGCCGACTCTGAAAAGATCCTGCGCACCTGCGTGCATTGTGGGTTCTGCACCGCCACCTGCCCGACCTATGTGCTGCTCGGCGATGAGCTCGATTCACCGCGCGGGCGCATCTATTTGATCAAGGACGCACTCGAGCAGGAACGGCCCGCGAGCCCCGAGCTGGTCAAGCATATCGACCGATGCCTGTCGTGCCTTGCCTGCATGACCACCTGTCCGTCCGGCGTGCACTACATGCATCTCGTCGACCACGCCCGCGACTTCATCGAAAAGACCTACAAACGCCCGCTCCTCGATCGCGCCCTGCGCGCGGTGCTTGCGCGCGTGCTCACCAATCCGGGACTGTTCCGGCTGGCCGCAGTCGCGGGGCTGATCGGCAAGCCGTTTGCCGGGCTCCTGGGCGCGCTGGGCATGACGCGGATGGCGGCCATGCTGCGGCTGACGCCTGGCCGCAAGCTTGCCCCGCCGGTCGAGTGCACCGGCAAGGTCCATGCGGCGCTCGGCGAACGTCGCGGCCGGGTAGCGCTGTTGTCGGGCTGCATCGGTCCGGTCCTTGCTCCGTCGACCAATGAGGCCGCCATACGCCTGCTCAACCGCAACGGCATCGAGGTCGTGGTCGCCGCCGGCGAAGCCTGCTGCGGCTCGCTCGTCCACCATATGGGCCGCGAGCAACAGGCGCTGGCGCAGGCGCGCAACAATATCGACGCCTGGACGCGCGAGATCGACAGCGCCGGTCTCGACGCCATCCTGATCACGGTGTCCGGCTGCGGAACTACGGTGAAGGATTATGGCTTCATGCTGCGCGGCGACAGTTCCTATGCCGCAAAGGCGGCGCGGGTATCGCAACTGACCAGGGACATTTCCGAATATCTGGCCGCGCTCGATCTGCCCGCAGGCCATGCGCCGCGCCCGCTCACCGTGGCCTACCATGCGGCCTGCTCGTTGCAGCATGGGCAGAAGGTGACGCAGGCACCGAAAGATTTGCTTTGCAAGTTCGGCTTCGTGGTCAAAGATGTCCCGGAAGGGCATCTGTGCTGCGGCTCGGCTGGCACCTATAACATTCTTCAGCCGGCGCTTGCGGATCGGTTGCGCGACCGCAAGGTGGCCCATATCGAAAGGCTGGCTCCGGACGTGATTGCGGCAGGCAATATCGGCTGCATCACCCAGATAGCTACGGGCACGGCCATTCCGGTCGTGCACACGGTCGAATTGCTCGACTGGGCCAGCGGCGGTCCGCTGCCGCAAGGGCTTGAGGAGATCGGGGCGGATGCCGCTCTGCAACATCTGGCATAAAATGCCGCAATGACGCGATACGAGCCGATTGGGAGGACTGTCATGGCAAAAGCGAAAAAACGGAAGACCAAAGCGAAAAAAGCAAAACGTGCCGTCGCCGCGCGCAAAACGAAAGCCAAAAAGACCAGGCGTCAGGGCAGCAAGACAGTCCGCAAGACGAAGCCAATGGCGAAAAAGACGAAAAAGCCGGCCACCAAAAACGCCCCGGCGAAAAAGGCGACATACAAAATGCTGCTTTTGGGCGCGTCATATGGATCCTTGCTCGCCTCCAAGCTCCTGTTCGGCGGCCACTCGATCCATCTCGTTTGCCTGCCGGCGGAAGCCGATCTGATCAACGCGGAGGGTTTCAAGGTTCGCTTGCCGGTGCGCGGCCGCGCTGATCCGGTGCTGCTCGAATCGCGCAATCTGCCGGGCAAGGTGACGGCGGGCCCCGCGGCCGGCGTCAAGCCGGGCGACTACGACTTGATCGGGCTGTGCATGCAGGAGCCGCAATACCGCTCGCCCGGCGTGCGTGAATTGCTCGACGCGGTGGGTAAGTCGCGCGTGCCCTGCATGTCGATCATGAACATGCCGCCGCTGCCCTATATCAAGCGCATTCCCGGCCTCGATTACCGTGCGCTTGAGGCCGCCTACACCGATCCGCGCGTATGGGATTCGGTCGATCCCAGGAAGATCACGCTCAACAGCCCCGATCCGCAGGCCATCCGTCCGCCGGACGGCAAGGCCAACGAATTGCTGGTGACGTTGCCGACGAATTTCAAATGCGCGCGGTTCGACAACGCGCAGGACACGGCGATCGTGCGCAAGCTTGAGCGGGACGTCGAGGCCGCGCGCTTCGATGCGCCCGAAGGCAAGATCGAACTACCGGTGAAGCTGCGCGTTTACGATTCAATCTTCGTGCCGCTCGCCAAGTGGGCGATGCTGTGCGCCGGCAATTATCGCTGCATCACCGCGGACGGCATGCGCACCGCGCAAGAGGCGGTGTATTCCAACCTTGAGGAGTCGAAATCGGTGTACGATTTCGTCAACGATTTGTGCGTGCGGCTCGGCGCCTCGCCCAGCGATCTGGTGCCGTTCGAGAAATACGCCGCCGCGGCGCAAAGCCTCACGCGGCCGGCCTCGGCCGCGCGTGCATTGCAAAACGGCGCGCAGAATATCGAACGCGCCGACAAGCTGGTGCAGTTGCTCGGTCGGCAAAAAGGGGTGAGCCACGCGACTCTCGATGCGACCGTCGCGCTGGTCGATTCGCGACTCGATGCCAACCGGAAGAAAGCGGCCGCCTAAGCGCGCCGCCGACTCCCACTCAAGCGCCTGCCGAAACGCCGGCGGGCGTCGGATTTCCGTTGTTCTGTCATATCGTTAGACTGGAATCCGGTAGTTGTTCACAGCGGCGGCGGTGGGATGCTCCGCGCGGCCCAATTTGGTCGCCTATCGGTACGAAATTGCAGTGCCGCAGCCGGAAATTGTGACATTGCCGCAACAGTCCGGTTCTTTCTGTCGATAGATACCGGAATCGCCTAAAAAGACAGCAAATGCCGTCGTTTTTCGCTTGCCGTGCGGCGGGGATCGCGATGTAAATTTGCCTATAACGCACGTCCTTTTGTGTACGGAACGGTCGCAGCCTGACTTTGTACGCAATTGCGGTGGGCGAATTGTATCGGCTGAAAGTCGATCGAACCGAAAAAGGGGCAGGGTCAATGAAAAAGGTAGTTTTGTCGGTAGTCGCGGCGCTCGCATTATCCGCGTCGTCGGCATTAGCAGCGGACTTGCCAATGAAGGCCGCTCCAGCAGCTCCGGCAGCGGCGCCGAGCCCATTCGATATCGCCTTCGGCACCGCGTTCACCACCGACTATGAACTGCGCGGCATTTCGCAGTCGAACCACAAGCCGGCGGCCCAGGGCTACTTCGAGCTCGATTACACCGCCGCCGACTGGCTGAAACTCTATGTGAACGTCTGGGGTTCGAGCCTCGCGAGCTACAACGCCGATGCCGAATTCGATATCTCAGGCGGCGCCCGGTTCACGCTCGGCAACTTCGGCCTCGACGTCGGCTACATCTATTACGAATATCCGGACGGCACGAAGGGTGGGAATGGTTATGGCAGCTTCGGCGAGTTCTACGCCAAGCCGTCCTACAAAATCGCCGACTGGCTGACCGTCGGCGCCATCATCGACGGCGGCGACAACTTCAACGATGGTTATCTGATCTCCGGCAGCAAGACCGCCTACTATTATTCGGGCAATCTGGTCCTCACGCTGCCGTGGAAGCCGATCGACGACGTGACCATCTCGCTCAATCCGGAAGTTGGCCGCCAAGAGTACAAGTGCGACCTTGGCGTCGGTTTGTGCCCGACCGTAAGTGGATACACGTATTGGGATATTGGGCTGGATTTTAACTACAAGGCGATGACCCTCGACCTGCGTTACTGGGACACCGACAAGCACAACGTGTTCATCGCCCCGTCCGCGTTCGGCGGCAAGGATCTGGCCGACTCGCGCTTTGTGGCGACCCTGAAGTTCGATACTTCGCTCTCGGCGCTCAAATAGACCAATCGCAAGGCAGTCTGCTTCAACGGGCGGCGGCTCCTTATGAGCCGCCGCTTTTTTGTTTGCCGTTGGCGCCCGCGCTATGCGGTCGGCGCCAGCTTGTCCTCGCGCAGCCAATAGCCTTCGCCCTCGCGGCCAAGCACGAGGCGCCGGCGGTGGAATGCGGCGAGCGTCGAGCGATGGCCGATCGACACGATGGTCGCGGAGGCGAGCTTTTCTTGCAGCAGGCGATAGAGCGCGGACTCGGCCGGCTCGTCGAGCGACGCGGTTGCCTCGTCCAGAAACAGGTAATCGGGCGCGTGCAGCAGCGCGCGGGCGATGCCGAGCCGCTGCTGTTCGCCAAGCGAGAGCATGCGATTCCAATGCGCCTCCCGCTCCATGTGGGCGGCGAGCTGCGGCAGGCCGACGGCTGCGACCATCTCCGCGACGCGAGCGTCCTCGTAAGCGCCCGGCTCGGCCGGGTAGGCGACGGCGGCCGCGAGCGGCGCGATTGGGAAGTAAGGCCGCTGCGGCAGGATCATCAGTCGCGCGTTTTTCGGCAGGCTGATGGTGCCGGTGCCGAACGGCCAGACGCCGGCAAGCGCGCGGAACAGCGTCGACTTGCCGGCCCCCGAGGGGCCGCTCACCAGCACGCGCTCGCCGAGCCCGATCGAGATGTCGCCCGCATTGACCAGCGGCACGCCGTTCGGCAATCGCACCGCCAGGTCCTCGAACGCCACGAGGTCGACCTCGCCGCGCCTTACTTCGATCGCCGGGTCGGCCACCGCGATGGCGCGGGCGGCTGCAACGGAGCGGTCAAAGCCCGACAACCGCTCGACCACCGCGCGCCATTCCGCCAGACTGCGGTAGATGCTGACGAATACCGACAGCGCGCCCTGCACCTGACCGAACGCGTTCGCCGTCTGCATAAGGCCGCCAAGCTGAACCAGGTTGGCGAAATAGGCCGGGCTCACCATGACGAAGGGAAAAACCACGGCCGCCTGCGAATAGCTCGCGGTGAAGAAGGTGAGCCTCTTCTGCCGTATCATGATGTTATACCAGTTGCCGACCACGTTGCCGAAGCGCATCAGCAGACGGTCGGTTTCCGCCTGCTCGCCGGTCAGCAGGGCAATCTGCTCGGAATTCTCGCGCGTGCGCACCAGGTTGAAGCGGAAATCGGCTTCAAAGCGCTGCTGCTGGAAATTGAGCGCAATCAACGGGCGGCCGATGAGATGGGTGAACGCCGTGCCGATGACGGCATAAATGAGAGCCGCCCATAATAGGTAGCCCGGAATGGTCACCGACATCCCGAACAGATGCAGCGGCGCGGCCATCGAAAGCGCCCACAGGATCACCATGAAGGACAGGATGGTGACGGTCGAATTGAGCAGTTGCAGCCCGATGCCGAGCGTCAGCGATATGAATTGATTGATGTCCTCGGAAATCCGTTGGTCCGGGTTGTCGGCCGTGTCGCCAAGAAGCTGCATGCGGTAGTGGTTCGCGCCGGACAGCCAGTGGTCCAGGTATTGCCGCGTCATCCAGCGCCGCCAGCGGATTTGTAGCCACTGATTGAGGTAGAGCTGGTAAACGGCGAGCACGATGAAGGCCGCGGCGAGGATGCAGAAATAGCCGAGCTGGTGGACGAAGTTGCCCCAGTTGCGTTCCTGTAGCGCATTGTAGAAACGGTTATTCCATTCGTTGAGCAGCACCGTGATGCCGACAATCGACAGTTCGATGCCCACAACCGCCGCCAGTAAAATTCGTCCGGGCCAACGATCCTCCGAATAGAAATACGGGCTGGCAATTCGCCAGACCGTGGCGAGCGTGGAGAGAATACCTTTCACGAGGGGCTCCTGTTGCAGCGGGCGGGCGGATGGGACCGCGCCCCGCAATGTACTAACGGCCGACTGCGCCGGGAATTCGAACTATTTTGCCGGATTCGGATATAAAAAGAGCGTATGCGGGGTTTCTTGCCGCCGCACAATATTGCGTCCGGTCGCCGCAACCCGTACGATTATGTTCCAAGGGTCAGCCGATCAGGCCTGAAAGTCGGGCCGCGGAATAAGACCCGATAATAGAATGTTTACGGGAAAGCAATCCAAGGGAGGGTAACACCAATGGCGAAGAATAAATTTTCTGCGACTGCGACCCGCCGCAAGTTCCTCGGCGGTGCCGCGGTTGCCGGCGCGGCGACGATTGCCATGCCGCAAGTCTCGCGCGCACAAACTGTCACGCTGAAGATGCAGAGCGGGTTCGGTGCGACCGATCCGCTCAACGAGTTCGGCGCTAACTATGCCAAGCATGTCAACGAGATGGGCGGCAGCCGCCTGAAAATCGACTATCTCAGTGCCGGTTCGGTGGTGAAGCCGTTCTCGGTGATGGACGCGACCTCGCAGGGCGTCCTCGACGGCAACTGGAGCGTACCGGCCTACTGGTACGGCAAGCACCGCGCCGCCTCGCTGTTCGGCACCGGCCCCAATTATGGGCAGACCGCCAGCAACTTCATGGGCTGGTTCTATTACGGCGGCGGCCAGGCGCTCTATGACGAGCTGACGCAGAAGATCCTGAACCTCAACGTGCAGGGCTTCTATGCCTTCGCCATGCCGACGCAGCCGCTCGGCTGGTTCAAGAAAGAACTCAAAGGGCCGGATGATTTCAAGGGCATGAAGTACCGCACCGTCGGTCTTGCATCCAACGTCATGCAGGCCATGGGCGCCAGCGTCGCGCAGCTGCCCGGTCCGGAAATCCTGCCGGCCATGGAAAAGGGCGTGATCGAGGCTTTCGAATACAACAACCCGACCTCCGACATGCGTTTCGGCGCGCAGGACGTGGCCAAGTACTATTATCTCGGCTCGTATCACCAGGCGTCGGAATCCATCGAAGTCGTCTACAACAAGACAAAGTGGGACGGGCTCGCCGCCGAGCAGCGGCAGCTTCTGAAGCTCGCTGCGATGTCGTCCAATTCCGACAACATCTGGCACGCCTGGGATATGTATTCGAAGGACCTCGAATTGCTGCAGACCAAATACAAGATCGTCGTCAAGCGCACGCCTGAATCGATCTTCAAAGCGCAGCTCACTGCCTGGGACAAGGTCGTGAACGAAATCAGTTCGGACGCAAACCAGGGTCCCTTCGTGAAGAAAGTGCTCGAGAGCCAGAAGGCATTCTTCAAGCGCGTCGCCTTCTACAACATCAATAACGAAGCCGACTACAAGGCGGCCTGGGAGCACTACTTCGGAGCGATGAAGGTCTAGGCGGACCTGACAGAACTTCGCCGGGGCAGCATCGGCTGCTCCGGCGCGTTTGCGCCTAGGGGGCCAAGAGGGGGGCTTTCGTGGAATCGTTTCTGCTGTTTATCGATCGGCTCAGCGCGGGGGTCGGCAAGGCTTTTGGCTGGTGCATCATCATCATGACGCTCGGCACGTCCTACGACGTGTTCATGCGTTACCTGTTTCGCGCGCCCACCGACTGGGCCTTCGATTTGAGTTATTTCATGTACGGCGCGCTGTTCCTGATGGCGGGCGCCTACACGTTGTCGCGCAACGGCCATGTGCGCGGCGACGTAATCTACCGGCTTACGCCTTACCGCGTTCAGGCCGCCGTCGATCTCGTGCTCTACATCATATTTCTCGCGCCAGGATTTACCGCGCTGCTTATCTACGGAATTCCCTATGCCAAGCAATCCTGGGCAATCCACGAGGTCAGCATCTACGCACCGACCGGCGCGCCGGTCTACCCGCATAAGACGCTGATTCCGATCGCCGCGGCGCTGATGCTGATCCAGTGCTTCGCAGAAATCATCCGCTGCATCATCTGCCTGCGCGACGGCGTCTGGCCGCAGCGGCTACAGGATGTGGAGGAGATGGAATCCGCCATTCTCGCCGAAGCCGAAGATCGCCGGCGCATCGAACAAGAATTGCATATTGAGGCCGGCAAATGACCCTGACCGATCCCGAAATCGGGATGATCCAGCTCGCCTCGTTCATCTTGATCGTGCTGCTGGGCTTCCCGATCGCCTTCACGCTGGTAGCGATGGGCGTGTTCTTCGGCCTTTACGCCATGGGACCACGCGTATTCGACCTGCTGCTCACCAATACCTACGACATCATGTCGAACGACACGCTGACTGCAGTGCCCCTGTTTTTGTTCATGGGCTACCTGGTCGAGCGCGCCAACATCCTCGACCGCCTGTTCTATTCGATCCAGATGGCGGCGCGCCGGGTGCCGGCCTCGCTCGCGGTAGCCACGCTGATTACGTGCGCGCTGTTTGCCACCGCCACCGGGATCGTCGGCGCGGTGGTCACGCTCATGGGCCTGCTCGCCTTTCCGGCGATGCTGCGCGCCGGCTACGACACCAAGCTTGCAGCCGGCGTGGTCTGCGCTGGTGGCTGCCTCGGCATCATGATCCCGCCGAGCGTGCTGCTCATTCTTTACGGCGCCACCACCGGAATTTCGGTCGTGCAGCTTTACTCGGCGGCCTTCCTGCCGGGCTTTTTGCTCGCCTCGCTCTATGTGGTGTACGTGGTGACCCGCGCCATCCTCGATCCTAGCCTCGCGCCGAGGCCGAAGGAATTGCAGGGCGACATTCCTTTCTCGAAAATCGCCGCGGCGCTGCTCAGCTCGTTTTTCCCGCTCGCGGTGCTGATCCTGTCGGTGCTGGGCGCCATCATCTTCGGCCTCGCCACGCCCTCGGAAGCGGCCGCGGTCGGCGCGCTCGGCTCCATCATCCTCGCCGCCGCTTACCGGTCGCTCACCTTCCAGCGCCTGAAGGAAGCGGTCTACCTCACCGCGCGCACGTCGGCGATGGTCTGCTATCTGTTCATCGGCTCGTGGACCTTCTCTTCGGTGTTCTCCTACCTGGGTGGCCACGAGGTGATCGAGCATTGGGTGCTAGCCGCGAATCTGAGCGCCACCGGCTTCCTCATCATCGCCCAATTCATCATTTTTCTGCTCGGCTGGCCGCTGGAATGGACCGAGATCATCATCATCTTCGTGCCCATCTTCCTGCCGCTGGTGAAGCTGTTCAACATCGATCCGATCATCTTCGGCATCCTGGTCGCGCTCAACATCCAGACCTCGTTCAACACGCCGCCGATGGCCATGGCCGCCTATTACCTGAAGGGGGTGGCGCCGCCGCACGTCAAGCTGACCGAGATTTTCGCCGGTGCCTTGCCCTTCGTATTCATGGTGTTCATCTGCATGGCGTTGGTCTATGTTTTCCCTGGCATCGCGCTGTGGTTGCCGCATCTGTTCTACAGGTGACGAGTGGCGGAGGAAGGGCTGAGCGGGCTCACCGCGATCGAGGCGGCCGAGCGCATCGCCGGCGGTGAGGTCAGCGCGGAATCCCTTGTCGGCGCCTGCCTGGAGCGCATTGAGTCGGTCGACGACAAAGTGCGTGCTTTCGTGCATCTCGATGCGGAAGAGGCGCTCGGTCAGGCGCGCGCCCTTGACGAGCGTCGGCGCAGCGGCATGCCGCTTGGCCCGCTGCACGGCGTTCCCGTCGCCATCAAGGACATATTCGACACCGCCGACTATCCGACCGAATGCGGCTCGGCCCTGCTCAAGGGCCGCCGGCCAATGCGCGATTGCGCCGCCGTTGCGCGCTTGCGCGAGGCCGGAGCGGTCATCATCGGCAAGACCGTCACCACTGAATTCGCTTTTTTCAATCCCGGGCCGACGCGCAACCCGCACGACCTCGAGCGCACGCCGGGCGGCTCGTCCTCGGGTTCGGCGGCGGCGGTGGCCGCCGGCATGGTGCCGCTCGCCATCGGCTCGCAGACCAATGGCTCGGTGATCCGGCCGGCGTCGTTCTGCGGCGTCTACGGCGTCAAGCCGACCCATGGCACGATCTCGCGGCACGGCGCCCTGATCCTGTCGCGCGCGCTTGACCACGTCGGCGTATTCGCGCGCACGCTCGCCGATTGCGCGCTCGGTCTCGATGTTCTTGCCGGCTACGATCCGCAGGACAGCGACACCCGCGCGCTGGCGGCGCCGGCGTTTCTCGAAACCATGGCGGAAGCGCCGCCGATGCCGCCGCAGCTTGTATTCGTGCGCACTCCGGTCTGGGCAAAGGCCGAAACGGCGACCCAGGCTGCGTTCGAGAAACTGGTCGCCCGGCTCGGCGAATCGGCGGCAATGGTCGATCTGCCTGACGCCTATGCGGCGGCCTGGGACGACCATCGCGCCATCATGGCCGCCGATATTGCGCATAATCTCGGCGACGTGGTCGATCGCGGTGGCGAGGGCGCGAGCCAGGTGTTGCGTAATCTGGTGGCGGAGGGGCGCGTGGTCGGCGCGGTGCGCTATCTCGCGGCGCGCGACAATGCCAGGCGCTACGCCGCCGGCATTGCCGAGGTGTTCAAGCAGTACGACGCCATCCTGACGCCGGCGACAACTGGCGTCGCGCCCAAGGGCACGGCCACCGGCAACCCCGCATTTTGCTCGCTGTGGTCGCTGACCGGCCTGCCGGCAGTGACGCTGCCGTTGTTGACCGGCGAAGACGGCTTGCCGGTCGGCGTGCAACTCATCGGGCCCGCTGGCGACGACGGCCGCCTGCTGCGCACGGCAAATTGGCTGATCGAAAGCCTCGGATGACCGGATGCAACGCTGCCGGTGCTGTCAGCGGCCGGGCTATTTCGTGTCGGGCTTGAGCACCGGCTGCCAATCGTCCCACCAAAAGCCCCACAGCATCAGCGCGATCCCCGCCAGCGTGCAAATCCACAGCGGCAAGGTCGCGAGCTTGGCGGCGATCAAAAACATATAGCCGATCAGGATGATCGCGCCGATCAATGCCGTGACTGCGTCTGCCATTTGATCCTCCGCCGATTGTGCCGGCATATTAACGCGCCGCGCGCGGGCATGCCAAGTCCAATTACGCCGGCGGCGGCGCGCCGAGATTTTCCTTGAGGAAAGCGATCGTGCGGCTCCATGCGAGATTCGCGGCCGCCTTGTCGTAGCGGCTGCTGGTGTCGTTGTTGAAGCCGTGATTGACGCCCGGGTAGATGTAGATCGCAAAACGTTTGTGGTTTTCCTTGAGCGCCGCCTCATAAGCCGCGATCCCCGCGTTCACGCGCTGGTCGAGGCCGGCATAGTGCAGAAGCAGCGCCGCGTGAATCGCAGGGACCTGCGTGGCCGGCGGTTGGACGCCGTAAAATGCGACTCCGGCCGTCAGACCGGGCGCGAGCACCGCGATGCGATTGACCATGCCGCCGCCCCAGCAGAAGCCGACTGCGCCGACCTTGCCGGTCGATTCCGCGTGATGCCCGAGAAACGGCACCGCCGCGGCGATGCGGTGCGCCGTTTCGTCGGCATTGAGCGAGGCGATCATTTCGCGGCCCTTGTCCTCGTCGGGCGGCGTGCCGCCGAGCGGCGACAGCATGTCCACCGCCAGGACGAGGAAGCCATCGAGCGCGATGCGACGCGCGATGTCCTGGATGTGCGGATTGAGCCCGCGGTTCTCGTGCACGACGATGACGGCAGGACGCTTTCCTTTCGATTTGAGCCGGGCCAGGGAGCCGCGGATCGGCGTGCCGGCTGCGTCATACGAAACCGTGTCGATGACGAGCCGCGCGTCGTCGGGCGCGACCGCGGCCGCCTTGGCGTAATCGTTCTGCAACAACGGCAGCAGGGCCAACGCGGCGGCGCCCGATCCGGCGATTTCCGCCAGGCGGTCGAGGAATTCGCGGCGGCTGATGCCGCCATGGGTGAAGCTGTCGTAAAGATCGATGACGCGCTGGTCCATGGGCGTGCCCGGCGTGGATGGGCATCCATGCTAGCACGCGCCTTGACGACGCATCTGCAATTTGGCGCGCGTTGAGGTGCGATGCGGTGCGGCGCGCGAATAGGTGACACGGCGGCGGAATGTGGCAGCCCGAAAACGAAAGGGCGGCCCGAGGACCGCCCTTTTTGCGTGACTGACGTGGCAGGCTTACATCATGCCGCCCATTCCGCCCATTCCGCCGCCCGGCATGGCCGGCGCAGCTTCCTTGGGCAACTCGGCGACCATCGCCTCGGTGGTCACCAACAGGCCGGCCACGGAGCCTGCATCCTGAAGCGCGGTGCGCACGACCTTGGCCGGGTCGATGATGCCAGCCTCGACCATGTCAACGTATTTTTCTTCCTGGGCGTCGAAGCCGAAGTTTTCCGACTTGTCGTCCATGATCTTGCCGACGACGATCGAGCCCTCGACGCCGGCGTTTTCGGCGATCTGGCGGATCGGCGATTCGAGCGCCTTGAGCACGATATTGATGCCCGCCTGCACGTCCGGATTCTCGTCGTGGATGCGGCCGACCGCCTTCTTAGCGCGCAGCAGCGCGACGCCGCCGCCCGCCACAATGCCTTCCTCGACCGCGGCGCGGGTGGCGTTGAGCGCGTCCTCGACGCGGTCTTTCTTTTCCTTGACCTCGATCTCGGTCGCGCCACCGACGCGGATCACCGCGACACCGCCGGCGAGCTTGGCCAGCCGCTCCTGCAGCTTCTCCTTGTCGTAGTCGGAGGTGGTTTCCTCGATCTGCGCCTTGATCTGGTTGACGCGCGCCTCGATGTCGGCCTTCTTGCCGGCGCCGTGCACGATGGTGCACTTTTCCTTCTCGATGATGACCTTCTTGGCGCGGCCGAGCATGGCCGTGGTCACGTTTTCGAGCTTGATGCCGAGATCCTCGGAGATGAGCTGGCCGGCGGTCAGGACGGCGATGTCTTCCAGCATGGCCTTGCGGCGGTCGCCGAAGCCCGGCGCCTTCACGGCCGCCACCTTGAGGCCGCCGCGCAGCTTGTTGACGACGAGGGTGGCGATCGCTTCGCCTTCCACGTCTTCCGCGATGATCACCAGCGGCTTGCCCGACTGCACCACCGCTTCCAGCACCGGCAGCATGGATTGCAGGCCGGACAGCTTCTTCTCGTGCAGCAGGATGTAGGCGTCTTCCAACTCGGCCAGCATCTTTTCTGCATTGGTGACGAAATAGGGGGAGATATAGCCGCGGTCGAACTGCATGCCCTCGACGATCTCGACCTCGGTCTCCATCGCCTTGGCTTCCTCGACCGTGATGACGCCTTCGTTGCCGACCTTCTGCATGGCCTTGGCGATCATGCTGCCGATGGTGCTGTCGCCGTTTGACGAGATGGTGCCGACCTGGGCGACTTCCGCCGACGAGCCGACGGGTTTGGCGCGCTTTTCGATGTCCTTGACCACGGCGGCGACCGCGATGTCGATGCCGCGTTTCAGGTCCATCGGGTTCATGCCGGCGGCGACGGATTTGGCGCCTTCCTTGACGATCGCGGCGGCGAGAACCGTAGCGGTGGTGGTGCCGTCGCCGGCGAGATCGTTGGTCTTCTGGGCGACTTCGCGCACCATCTGCGCGCCCATGTTCTCGAACTTGTCTTCGAGCTCGATCTCCTTGGCGACGGTGACGCCGTCCTTGGTGATGCGCGGGGCGCCGAACGACTTGTCGAGCACCACGTTGCGGCCTTTCGGGCCGAGCGTGACTTTCACCGCGTCGGCGAGAATCTCGACGCCGCGCAACATGCGGTCGCGGGCATCGACGGAAAATCTGACTTCCTTGGCAGCCATTTCAGTTAACTCCAATGGGTTCTAGTTCGGGATCAGGCGATGACGCCCATGATGTCGGACTCCTTCATGATCAGGAGTTCCTCGCCGTCGAGCTTGACCTCGGTGCCCGACCACTTGCCGAACAACACGCGATCGCCGGTCTTCACGTCGATCGGGATCAGCTTGCCGGCCTCGTCGCGGCCGCCGGGACCGACGGCGATCACTTCGCCCTGGCTCGGCTTCTCCTGCGCGGTATCGGGAATGATGATGCCGCCCTTGGTCTTCTCTTCGGCGGTGATGCGGCGCACGACGATGCGGTCGTGCAGGGGACGGAATTTGGTTTTGGCCATGGCTTCCTCGTCGGCGCTTATGCGCATGCGGGTGACAAAAAGTGTTTATTTTACAAGCCCTTAGCACTCGATTATCAAGAGTGCCAAATGCTGCCCGGGACATATGGCCTTCACCCGGGAGTGTCAAGCTGGCCGATGAGCTTCCATAGGCTGTCGACGAATAGCCGCAAGCCGGCGACGCCGACCAGCAGGTAGCACCAGAAATACAGCCGCTTTTCGTCGAGCCGGTCGTGCAGCCGTTTGCCCGCCCAGACGCCAAGCGGTACCGCCGGCATCAGCGCCACCGCCATCAGCAGCACGCGCAGGTCCTTGGCGCTGAGCCAGAGATAGAGCACGAGCTTGAGCGTGTTGCTGGCCAGGAACAGCGCAATCATGGTCCCGGCGAAGATCGATTTCGGCAGCCCGCGCGGCAAAAGGTAATAGGCGATCGGTGGATTGCCACCGTGCGAGATAAACGTCGTGAAGCCGCACAAGCCGCCGCAGACCAATGCCAGCGGCGGATTGACCGGAGTGTGGCTCAGCGGCGCGGTGCGGTCGCGCAGGAAATAGCGCGCGGTAAACCAGAGGATGACGATGGAAATACCGAGCGCGACGATTCTTGGATCGACCTCGGCGACAAACAGCGCGCCGAGGCAGAGCCCGGCGAATACGCCCGGCACCAGCCATTTCAGGTCGGGCAACGACCAAGTGTGCGGCGGGTAGGCCCAGACCGTGAATGGATCGGAGGCCGATACGATCGGCGCCATCATGAAAGTGGCCGTCACCGGATCGACGGCCAGCGCCAATAGCGGCACGCCCAAAATCGCGAGCCCCCCGCCGAACGCGCCGCGGCCCAGGCTCACAAGAAAAATTGCTGGAAAACCAATTAGATAGAACAGAGGATCTGTGGGCATGGCACTGACGGGTTGCGTGGCTCTTTATAGCAGATCGGACGCAACCTGCTTGCACTGACGGCCAATGCCCCGCAAAGTCCTCCCAATCGTGCCGGAGGAAATGAGATGAGCCGTCGCAACCGACCCCGCCTGTTGGAAGTTCTTGTATTGGCGGCGTTCGCGCTCGCGCTCGGCGGCTGCGCGACCGGCGGCATGCACTTACCGTGGACGCAGTCGGAGCCGCAGCCGCCGCCTGGGCCTGAAGCGGCGCCAGTGCCGCTGCTGCCACCCGCTTTCCCGCCGCAGGACATCGTCGGCAGTTGGGGGCTCGCCGCCTATCACAAGGACGAAGACCGCGAGCGCATCGAAGCAGCCGCAGCCAATCAATGCCGGCAGCCTTATGTCATAACGCTCGGTCCGACCGGTGGCGTCATGATGCATCTCGCCGACCAGGCAACGCCCAGCGAGCTGCGGCTGAAAGGTGCGCCCGGCGGCAAGACCTATATTGGCCCGGAAGGCCCGCCCGACGGCATACAGGACCGCGAGGTTGTTTCGTTCAATGGCCGCATATTGATCCTGCGCTGGGTCGATCCGGAAGTGCAGGGCCGTTACGGCTCGATGGTCTATGTCCGCTGCGGACCCGAAGGCGCCAAAAAGCCCGCGAAGCCGAAGGCCAAACCGAAGGCGAAACCGAAGCCGAAGCCGGCAGCACCGCCGCCGCAGTGAGCTCCGGCCGCTCGAGGCGGGGTCAGGCCCGCGCATGACGCAGCCTGTGTAGCCTCCATGCCCGCGCCCCGCGATTTCGTCTTCGGCCCCTGGCGCGCCGTACCCGTGCTCGGCGTCACCCAGATTTTGTCCTGGGGCACGATCTTCTACACCCCGGTGCTCATCGTGCCGCTGATCGCAGCCGAACGCGGCTGGTCGATGTCGTTTGCCATGGGCGGGTTTTCGGTCGGGCTCCTGGCTGCCGGGTTGAGCGCGCCTTTCGTCGGCCGTTCAATCGACCGCTTCGGCGGCCACATGGTGATGACGGTCGGCTCGCTCATCGGTGCGCTCGGGCTCGCGTTGATCGGGCACGCCGGCGACCGGGTGAGCTATGTCGCCGTGTGGGTCGTGCTCGGCCTCGGCATGGCGGCCAACCTGTACGATTCGGCCTTCGCCACGCTCGGCCGCATCTTCGGCGCGGCGGCGCGCGCGCCGATCACCGCGCTGACGCTTGCCGGCGGCTTCGCCTCGACCGTGAGCTGGCCGACGACGCATGTTCTGCTCGAGCATGTCGGCTGGCACGGCACCTATCTGGTTTATGCCGCTTTGCTCGCGTTCGTTTCTGCGCCGCTGCACGCGCTGGCATTGCCGCGCGAGCGATTCGAGGCGAAGACAATGCCGGCGGGTGACGCGCCGCCGACGCCGGCGCTGCTGCCGCCCCACGGCCTGCCATTCATTCTGGTGGCGGGCGCTTTTGCTACCTACGCCTTCGTACCGTCCGGCCTGTCCGCGCATTTGCTGGCGATCTTTGCACGCTCGGGCATCGACGCTGGCACCGTGGTCTGGATCGGCGCTCTGTTCGGACCGGCGCAGGTCGGCGCGCGGCTGATCGAATTCGCCTTCGGCCGCAATTTGCATCCGCTGTGGGTTGCGCGCTTCGCGCTGTCGGTCCTGCTCTGCGCCTTCGTGATGCTCGCGCTGCTCGGCATATCGGTGCCGGCGGCGGCTGCATTCGCGCTGATGTTCGGCGGCGCCAACGGACTCGTCACCATCACGCGCGGTGCGGTGCCGCTGGCGCTGTTCGGCGCGAGCGGTTACGGGCGCCTGATGGGCCGGCTCGCCGGGCCGTTTCTGCTGGTGCAGGCGGCGGCGCCACTGGTGATGGCGTTCGTGGTCGATCGCGCCTCGGATCCGGCGGCGCTGACGCTCGCCGCCGCTTTCGCCGCCACCGCGCTTGGCTGCTTCATACTGATCCGGCGGCCCGGCTAGGCTGCGCAATCGCCGGGCGGCGACCGGACTTATCAAAGGACGCCTCGCCTTGATGCGGCGCGTTCTGGCGATGTAGCCGGAATCGTTCGTAGATCGATCGAATTTCCGTTTTTGCGAGCCGTGACCCCGCTTTATGTGCGCCGTTCGCGGTGGAGCGATATGTGCCGACATAAAAGGGAAATAAAACTAATCGTTTGAATGTGGATTGGCCTTCGTGAGCAAGATAGCCCGGTGCTAGTCTCACGCGCCCAGGATCGCGGGCTACGGGAGGGACTCATGAACATTCGTGTAGGTGCAGTCATCGCAGTTTTCGGCGTCGTCGGTTTCATCGGTTCGGCGCATGCGGCCGAATTGACGGGAGCCGAAATCAAGACGTTTCTCTCAGGCAAGACCGCTTATTTGCAAACCACCGCTGCGTCGGCAAGCGGGGTAGCCGGCAGTGTCGTCATCTATTGGGCGGAAGATGGCACAGCCCTCTACAAGACGCCGTCGGGATCAATGTTGCATGGCAAATGGCAAGTGAAGGGCAACACGAATTGCACCGAATGGAAGGAGAGGCCCGGTACCGGCTGCGTTCGCTACGACAAGACGGGCGATAGCGTCACGGTCCTCGACGACGCGAGCGGAAAGGTCCGCGCCAAAATCATAAAGACCACGCAAGGCAATGTGGAAAAGCTGGTGCCCTGACGCACCGGCGCATTCGGCGTGAAGCCGCAGTGGCGCGCTGGTTTCAGACGGGGCGGATTGCCGTGCGGTCATCCGTCCCGTTTTTCACCCCGAATTTGCCCGGCAACTACGCGCTAGCAGAACAAAGCGTCGATATCGCTCTGGCTGGTGTGACCGGACGCGCCATCGAGCCGCGGGCCGTCGAGCAGTCCGCTCGTCTGTGACGGCTTGGCGGCGACGGGCGCGCTCGGCTCGACTTTGTGGCGGTCGAGCATGGCCTCGATCTGGTCCTCGATCGTGTTCAGGGTCTCGATCACGTGGCTGATGCGCTGGCCGCTGAGATCCTGGAAATTGCAGGCTTCGTAGATTTTCACCACGTGATCCTGGATGTCTTGGGCAAGACCGCGCTCGTAATCGGTCTTCATCGTCGCACCCAGCGCCCTCGCGCTTTCGTCGATCAGCTCGGACGATTTCAGGATCTTGACCGTGGCATTTTCCATGCCCTCGACCGCGGCGCCAAGCTTGCCGGCGGCGTGCGCCATGCGGCGCTCACGTCCATCGCCGATCAGCGTCGTCAGTTCACGGATGTTGTGCGCCACGGCCTCGTGCAGCAGCGCGAGCTCGCGCTTGAGCGCCTGCATTGTCTCGTCGGCGGTGTCCGGCGGCAGCACCTCAGCGCGCGGTGGACTGGCGGCGGCGGCCTTGGCGGCTGCTGCCGGCCGCGCTGCCAGCCGGCCGCCGAAACTCCGCTCGATGCGGAAGACCTTACGCTGCACGCGACGCCCCCTCGCTTCCCCAACGGTTGTTTCTAGCAGGGCGGCGATTAACGCCCGGTTGCGGTGCGAAACGCCCTTTTTGCGAGAGAAATCGAAACCCGGCGTTTACCATGACGCATCGCGTTTTACGCAAAATAAACGATAACAGGATGAAGCGAGCGTAAACGCGCGACAATGTGCTCGCGCCGGCCGCGGATTTACCAATCGGTGTTGCTTTCGCACTGTACTGCTGAGCGTGCGACGAACAGTGTTCATGAGTACGTCGATGCAGCGTTCAATTCTTGCAAGTTTGATCATCGTCACGTCCGCCGGCGGCGCGCTGGCGCAGCAATCTCCGTCCCGCTACGCCTTGCCGCAGACGCCGCCGATGGTGGTGGTGTCGCAGCCGCCGCAGATGCAGGCGAGCCTCGGCGGCGGCTTCATCCAGTATCTGTTCGGCGATGACGCAAGGCCGTCGGCCGCCCCGCCGCCGGTGATCTATCCTTACGCCGCGCAGGACGCGCGCCCGGTGCTCGCCAGCACCGGCCCGGCAGTCAACGCGTCGCTCGAGCAGCGCTCGCCCGGCTTCGAGATGGAGCCGCGCTATTTGCGCCAGCTCGTCGACTATCAAACCGCCGAAAAGCCCGGCACTATCGTGATCGATACGCCGCATCACTTCCTCTATCTGGTCGAGGAAGGTGGCAAGGCGATGCGCTACGGCATCGGCGTTGCCCGGCCCGGCTTTACTTGGTCGGGCGAGCACAAGGTTTCCGCCAAGAAGGAATGGCCGGACTGGGTGCCGCCGGACGAAATGCTGCAACGCCAGCCTTATCTGCCGCATTTCATGCCGGGCGGTCCGGAAAATCCCCTCGGTGCGCGCGCGCTTTATCTCGGCTCGACGCTCTACCGCATCCACGGCTCGAACGAGCCCTGGACCATCGGCCACAACGTCTCGTCCGGCTGCATCCGCATGCGCAATGCGGACGTGATCGATCTCTACGACCGGGTCAAAATCGGCACCAAGGTCGTGGTGCTCTAGCCTCTTTCGGGAGCTGCCAATGCGACGCCGTGCGCGGCGAGCGCGCGCGCAAACGTATCCGAATTGAAATAGGCGAATTCGCGTTCGCGCTGCCGGGTGACCGGATCGAGCCGCTCCAGCTCGGCGTCGACAAATCCGGGATGGCACATGATTAACCCGCCATCCGGCAGCCCGGCGAGGAATTTCGGGAATACCGCGGCAAAATCGCCGGCAAAATCGTAGGCGCCGGCAAAACCCGGATTGGTCGCAACGCCCAGCCGCCGCGCCTTGCGGCGAAACGCCAGGCTCAGCACGTCGAGCAGCAGTTCCTTGACAAGGTGCGCGCGCGGGGCGGCGCGCGGGCGCCCGCATTGCCTGACCCAGGCGCCAGGCGCCGCCTCCGCCGCCACTTTGAGCGCGGCGTCGCACACCTGCGGAAACAGATGAATGTGCTGGTGGCCGTCGATGAAATCGGGCGGACGGCCAAAGGTCGTGACGAAGGCCTCGACCTGCGTCGCGATCTCGATGGTGAGCCGTTCGGGCTTGAGACGTCGCGCGAGCGCCGCGCGCATCATTCTGTTCAGCGGCGGGAATTGGCCGTGAGCAAGCGGCGTGAAGCCCTCGCTCAGCGGCTTGAACGGCGCGGTCAGCGTGACATGCAGGCCCAGCGCCGCGCGCGGTTGCCCGGCGTTGAGCGCGGCGAGCGCCATCGCCTCGCCGCCGCCGCAATAGGACGCGGCGGTCATGACTGAGGTGGCATTGATGCGTCCGCGCACAATCAATTCGCGGATCGCGGCGTTGACCGCCGGGGAAATGCCGTAGTCGTCGGCGCACAGCCAGATGCGGCGGCCGGCCTTAGCCACGTTCACCTTACTCCGCCGCGCGGGAGGCGGCCGGACGCGGCTTTGCCGGTTCCTCGGCGGATGCCGCCGCACGTTTGAGGTTGTGCTCGGCGACGAAATAGACCGGGCGGGCTTTGATCTCCGACAGCATCTTGCCGATATATTCGCCGAGCACGCCAATCATGATCAGTTGCACGCCGCCGAGCACCATGAGGCCGACCACCACCGAGGGGTAGCCCGGCACGTCCTGGCCGAACAGCAGCGTCTGCACCAGGATCAAGGCGCCGAACAGCAAAGCGGTGGCGGCGAGCAGCAGTCCGAGCATGCTGGCAACCCTCAGCGGCGCCACCGTGAACGACGTCAGCCCCTCGATCGAAAGCCCGATCAGGGTCCACAGGTTCCAGGTTGTCTTGCCGTGCGCGCGGGCGGCCGGCTCGTAGTCGACGCGCACCTGCTTGAAGCCGATCCAGCTCGACAGTCCCTTGAAGAAACGGCTGCGTTCGGGCATCTGGCGCAGCGCCGCCGCCGCGCGCGGCGACAACAGGCGGAAGTCGCCGGCGTCCTCGGGAATTTTCTGCCGCGCGCCCAGATTGATCAACGCGTAGAACCAGTGCACGCCGAAGCGGCGCAGCCAGTGTTCATTCTCGCGGTGCGCCTTGGCGGTGTACACCACGTCGTAGCCATCTTCGAACCAGCGCGAAACGAGGGTTTCGACGAGATCGGGCGGGTGCTGGCCGTCGCCGTCCATGAATAGCACGGCGCCGAGCCGGGCATGATCGAGACCGGCTAGCAGGGCCGCCTCCTTGCCGAAATTGCGCGATAGCGTGACCACCTGCACGTCGAGCGGGTCGGCGATGAGCGAATTGGCGATATGATTGGTGTCGTCGCTGCTGCCGTCGTCGACATAGATAACTTCGGTCTCAAGACTGCGTTTGGTCTTGAGCCAGCGCGCCACTTCGGCGATGCGCTCGTGCAGGGCGGCGAGGCCCTTGGCCTCGTTGAACACCGGCACCACAATCGACAAACCGTTCGCCGACGGCGTGCGCGTCGCGCGGGCGGTTGATTTGGTCGATCTGGCCGGCATATTCGTCAACCCGTGGCTGGTATTCGGCGCGATCTATAGCGCAATGGGGCCGCGCTGTCGCGCCCGCCTCAAAATGCTATGAACGGATCATGATTCCCGCCTCCCTCAAGAACCTCATGGACCGTCTCACCTTGGCCTGGCATGAGCGCGCGGTTGCGCTCAAGGCCGCGACCTTTGCCCTCGTTGGGGTGGTGAACACGGCCATCGATTTCAGCGTGTTCTGGACCACGGCGCGGCTCCTCGGCTGGCCGCTGGTGCCGGCAAACGTACTGGCCTGGCTGGTGGCGGTTAGCTTTTCCTACATGATGAATTCGATGGTCACCTTCGGCCCGGAATCGGGGCGCGTGCTGCGCTGGCGCGACTTTGCGACCTTCGCCGCCTCCGGCGTTGCCGGCATGGTGTCAAGCACGGCGACGCTGTTTGCGCTCTCTTTTGTCATGCCGTTGGCGGCGGCGAAGCTGTTGTCGATCGCGGTCAGCTTCGCGGTCAATTTCTCGCTGTCGCATTTCGTGGTGTTCAGGACGCGCAAAGAGTGAGGCGGAGTGAAACGATGCAATACGACGACAATCTGACGGCCCGGCGGCCGAGCTTCGTCAGCCATCTCGAATGCGCCATGACCGGCGAACGCCATGAGGCGGACCAGATTCATAACCTTTCGCGCGCGGGCAAGCCGCTCCTGGTGCGCTACGATCTTGCCGGCGTCGCCAAAGCGCTGAGCAAGGAGAAACTCGCCGCGCGCGCGCCCGATCTGTGGCGCTATCGCGAACTGCTGCCGGTGCGCGACCCCGCCAATATCGTCAGCCTGGGCGAAGCGATCACGCCGCTCATCCGTATGCCGAAGCTCCAAGCCCGTCTCGGCGGCGGCGAAATCCTGGTGAAGGACGAGGGCCGTCTGCCGACCGGTTCGTTCAAGGCGCGCGGGCTGGTGATGGCGGTGTCGATGGCGAAGGCGCTCGGCATCAGGCACATGGCGATGCCGACCAACGGCAATGCTGGTGCGGCGCTCGCCGCATACGCCTCGCATGCCGGTATCAAGACAACGATCTTCTGTCCGGAGGACACGCCGGAGGTCAATGTCAGCGAGATCGCGCTGCAGGGTGCGACGGTCTATCGCGTCAACGGCTTGATCGACGATTGCGGCAAGATCGTCGGCGAAGGCAAGGCGAAAGTCGGCTGGTTCGACACTTCGACCTTGAAGGAGCCGTACCGGATCGAGGGCAAGAAAACGATGGGCCTCGAACTCGCCGAGCAACTCAATTGGACGGTGCCGGACGTGATCTTCTATCCGACCGGCGGCGGCACGGGGCTTATCGGCATGTGGAAGGCTTTTGCTGAACTGGAGGCGATCGGCTTTATCGGCAAAAAGCGCCCGCGCATGGTGGCGGTGCAGGCGGCCGGCTGCGCGCCGATGGTAAAGGCCTACGAGGCCGGAGAGGAACACGCGCTGCGCTGGGAGAACGCGCACACCATTGCGTCGGGAATCCGCGTGCCGCAGGCGATTGGCGATTTCCTCATTCTGCGCGCGGTGCGCGAGAGCAAGGGCTTTGCCATCGCGGTCGAGGACGACGCCATCCAGGCGGCGCTCGACGAAATGGCGCGCGAGGAGGGGCTGCTGCTGTGCCCGGAGGGCGCCGCCACTTACGCGGCCTACAAGCAGAGTCTCGGCGACGGCCGCGTCAGGAAGACCGACCAGGTGGTGCTGTTCAATTGCGCCAGCGGGCTGAAATACCCGCTGCCCAGGATCGAGCGCAAGCTGGATCGATTGAAGCCGATCGATTACGCGAAGTTATGACGGCGGGTTACAGCCCCGCTTCCAGCTTCGCGAACAGCGGGTTCTCGCGCGAGAACACGTAATCGAGATCGGCCACCGCCACCGCCTCGGCGCCGTTTTCGCGCAGGAAGCTGGTGAGCGCATAGACCTTGTCGGGTGGGCAGTGCAGCGTCAGCATGCCCGAGGAGGTCGGCCCGCCGAACGGCGTCGTCACGCCGAATTTCTCTTTCGCCGCGTCCACCAGCCGCGCATTGCAGGCGACAAAGCGCGCGCGTACCTCGCGGAAGGCGCGGGCCCGCTGCTGCGCCGCCACGCGATCGAGGATCACCCGTGCGGTCTCACGATTGCCGGCATCCCAGGCGGCCGTTCGCGCCGCAACCAGATTGGCCTGCGAGCGCAGGATGACGCCGTCCTCGACCACCTTGAGCCCGTTGGCGGCGAGCGTCGTGCCCGTGGTGGTGATGTCGACGATCAGCTCGGCGCTGCCGGCGGCCGGCGCGCCTTCGGTCGCGCCCGAGCTCTCGACGATGCGATAATCGACGATGCCGTGCGCGGAAAAGAAGTCGCGCGTCAGATTGACGTATTTGGTCGCCACCCGCATGCGGCGGCCGTGCGTGTGGCGGAACGAGGTGCCGACGTCGTCGATGTCGGCCATGGTGCGCACGTCGATCCAAGCCTGCGGCACCGCCACCACGACATTGGCAAAACCGAAGCCGAGGCCCTCGATCAGCACCACCTTGCTGTCGGCATCCGGGATCACCTCGCGCACCAGGTCCTCGCCGGTGACGCCGAAATGCACCGCGCCGGCGGCAAGTTGTATGGTGATTTCCGCCGCGGACAAATAAGCGACCTCAACGCCGTCGAGCCCGGCGACCGCGCCGCGATAATCGCGCGCGCCGCGCGGCTTGATCAGCGCCAGGCCGGAACGCGCGAAGAAGGCTTCGGCGTTTTCCTGTAGCCGGCCTTTCGCCGGCACCGCGAGGACGAGGGCGCTCATGCCGCGCCTCCGTAAACCGCAAGGCGCTCGATCCACACCGCAAAGCCGACCGCGGGGATCGGCTGCGCGCTGCCGAGCCGGGTGAACAGGCCGTCATAGCGTCCGCCGGCGACCAGCGGATCGCCGGTGCGCGTTGGATCGGTGAGTTCGAACACGAAGCCGGTGTAGTAGTCGAAGCCGCGACCGAAGGCAGTGGAGAAGCGCACGCGCTTCAAATCGATGCCGCGGGCGGCGAGAAAGCCGGTGCGGCTTTCAAACATGTCGATGGCCGGGTCGAGCGCCGCCGTCATGTTGCCTTCGCCGGCAAGCGCGCGCAGCTCGGCCGCCGCCTCGTCGGGATCGCCGGCGACGCCGAGGAATTTTTCGATCAGCGCGCGCACGTCGCGCGGCAGTTTGGCGCTGCCGCCGAGCGCCGACTGTTCGAGAAAACGTTCCGCGATCTCGGCGACCGAGCGGCCGCCGACCGCGTTGATGCCGGCAATCGACAACAGATCGGTGACCAGCGCATGCGCGCCTTTGGGATCGGAGCCGGCAAGCGCCGCCAGCACGCCCTGATATTCCGGACGCGCATTGTTGCCGCCGAGCACCAGACGGTCGAGGTCCTGCGCCAGGTTGCTCTTGCGGTTGAAATCCTTGACCAGTCGCCGCTTCCACGCCGGCGGCAGATCGAGCCCGGCGATCAGCGCGGCAAACAGCGCGGTGTCGCCGATCCGGATGTCGGGAGCGGCGAGGCCGTAATGTGCGGTCGCCTCCAGCCCGAGCGACAGCATTTCGGCGTCGGCCGCCGCCTGGTCGGTGCGGCCGAAGGACTCGATGCCGGCTTGCAGGAATTCGCTCGGCTCTTCGGCGCGGTGGCGGAACACCGGGCCGAGATAGCAGTAGCCCGCCGGCTTGCCGGCCAAAGGCGAGGCGAGATAATCGCGCGAGACCGGAATGGTGAGGTCGGGCCGCAGGCAGAATTCGCCGCCGCCGGGCGCGACCGTCAGATACATGCGCTTGCGGATGTCCTCGCCGGAGAGGTCGAGGAACGGCTCGGCCGGTTGCAGGATGGCCGGCGCAATACGGGCGTAGCCGGCGCGCTCGTAGGAGGCGACCAGCGCCTCCGCCCGCGCGTCGGGTCCTTTCGTCTCGATGGTGAGGCCCGCATTCATCGTCAATTTCCGTTAACCGGTCGCGGCGCCCTTTAGCACGATCGCTTTAAGGATTCGACGCCGTTTGCCCTACGGCCTTAACGGCACGGCGCTAAATCGCCGGCGTCGTTAACGAATCCCACAGCCGCCGGGAGAGGCGCAAAAACGGGCTAATCCCCGTGTTATTCTCGCCGCCCGAGACCCGCATCGGAGACGAAAAACCATGCGCTGCTTTCCTGCTTTGTTTGCCGGATTCCTGGTTGCCGCCGCGCCCGCTTTCGCCATGGACATGCCGCCGCGCAAACCCGGGCTGTGGGAGCTCAAGATGGAATTCGACAGCCGCAATCTGCCGCCGCGGACGATGAAACAATGCATCGACGCGGCGACCGACAAAATCATGAACGCCAATTTCGGCGGCGCGGCGCAGGAAGCCTGCTCCAGGCGCGAGATCAGCAAGGCCGGCGACACCATCGTCGTCGATTCGGTGTGCAAGTTCGGCGCGGCGCTTTCCACCTCGCACGCGGTCGTCAGCGGCCGTTTCGACAGCGACTACATGGTCGACATCACCTCGACGCGGGCGGGCACCGCCACGCACATGAAGATTGCGGCCAAATGGCTCGGCCCCTGCGCTGCCGGACAACGGCCGGGCGACGTCATCATGAGCAACGGCATGACGATGAACATGCTCGATGTGCAGAAGGGCGCGCCACCCAAGCGGCCGTGACCGCGCTCAGTTTTGCCGGCTCACGGTCACCTCGACGGACAGTCCGGTGAAATCCGTGCTCGCGCCCTTGAACGATCCGGCAATCGGGATCGCCTGCGAGGGGTCGCGCGTGACCGCGACCCGGATGAGATTTTCGCCCGCGATCAGGCCGTTGGTCGGGTCGTATTCCACCCAGCCGGCGCCGGGCAGATAGACATCCGCCCATGCGTGCGTCTGCCCGCTGCCCTGCATGGCCGACCCGCCGTCGAGCGCGGGATCGTACAGATAGCCGGTGACGAAGCGGGCGCCGAAGCCGAGGCTGCGCACCGCTTCCATGAACAGCAGGGCGAAGTCGCGGCAGGTGCCGCTTTTCTTTTCCAGCGTCTCGATCGCCGATTGCGTGCCCTCCGCATGGCGCTGGCTGTATGAGAATTCGCTTTTGATGGCGCCGTTCATGTTCGACAGCAGATTGTAGGTCGACATCGGCTGCCCGGTGACGAAGCGCTTGGCCCATTTGTCCAACAAATTGCGCGGATCGGGGGATTGGCGGTCGAGCAGGCGGCCAAGGTCGCTGCGGTCGTCGGCGGAATAGACGAACGGATAGTTCTGCGCTTCGGGCGCAATCGGGAAGGTCGGCCGCGCCAGCCCGTAGCGCTCGATATGCAGCGTGCTGACGATCAGCAATTCCGGCGCCGGTTGGGCGAAGGCGACCTGCGCCACCGAATTTCCGAATACGTCGTGCATCCAGCGCGTCTCGCCGGGCGGCGACAGTGTCAGCTCGGCGTCCACCAGACGCATGTCGTGGCTGTCGCGCGGCCGCAGCATCAGGCGATGCGGCCCGAAGACGACCGGCTTGGCATAGCGGTAGGTGGTCGCGTGGCGGACCGTGAAGCGCTTCATGGTGCTTTATGGCTGCTGCCCGGTCAGTTTTCCGGGCCGCGACCGGCTTGGCAAGGCCGCGGCTGGCGCCCGGATGCTTGGAATCATTAAATGCGCCGGGGGTGCAACGGTTCCGCTGCCGCCGGCCGATCCGCGCTATTTGAGATTGTGGCGCGCGAGCAGCTTGCGCACTTCCGCGACCAGGTCGGCATCCTTCACCGCCGCCTGCGCTTGCGCCTGCTGCTTGAGATATTCGTCGCGCTCTTTTGCGTCGCCGCCGAGCGCAGCCCCGGCGATCAGGTCGCGGATGAGAACCTCGCCCCTGGCCTTCTCGTCGGGGCCCTGGATGACCGCGCAAGGCGAGGCACGCCTGTCGGCATATTTGAGCTGCTGGCCGATGCCGTGCTTGGGATTGCCGAGATAAATTTCCGCGCGGATGTTGGCGCTGCGCAACAGCGTCGTCAGTTTTTGCGCGCCGGCGACGCTGTCGGCGCCAAACACCGTCACCAGCACCGGACCGGCCGGAGGCTTCGAGGCGACTTTGCCAAGGTGGCTGAGCGCGGCCTGCAGACGCGAGACGCCGATGGAGAAACCGGTCGCCGGCACCGGCTGGCCCATGAAGCGGGAGACGAGGCCGTCGTAACGCCCACCGCCGCCGACCGAGCCAAAGCGGACCGGGCGGTCCTTGTCGTCTTTGGTTTCGAGCAAGAGTTCAACTTCGAAGACGGGGCCGGTGTAGTACTCGAGGCCGCGGACGACGGAGGGGTCGATGCGGATGCGCTTTGATCCGTATTTTCCAGCTTCTGAAAAATCGGCAATCTGCTCCAGTTCATCTAAGGCCGCGGCTTCTTCAGGCGCGTTGAACCATGAGCGAAGAAGACCGATCGTTTGATGATTGCTGATGGGTAGCCTACCTGGTCCCGGTTCGGAGAAAATCTTGACGATATCAGGATTATACTCGCGATAGACAAACGCGGAATCCTGCTTTTGCCACTCGGACAAATTCCCATCGCTTGCATTCGGCTGTGGGGCTGACTCGAAGAGCATCATTAAGCGGTCGATCTGAGACTCCTCAAGGTTTGCACCGGACGTGATATCTCCGCTTTCATCTTTGCGTTCTTTTCCCAACAGTGCCCGGACCCCGCCGGGTCCTAATCTGTCGTACTTGTCGAGTGCCCGAAGCGCCGTCAGTCGTTTATTTTCAGGGATGTCGGTGGCGTTCATCACGCCGTCCAAGAGCTTCCGGTTATTCACCTTCACCACATAACTGCCGCGCGGAACGCCGAGCGCTTCCATGGTGTCGGCGGCGAGCATGCACATCTCGGCATCCGCCGCCATCGTCGGCGCGCCGACAGTGTCCGCATCGAACTGCATGAACTGGCGGAAGCGGCCCGGCCCCGGCTTCTCGTTGCGATAGACGTAACCGAAGCGATACGAGCGGTAGGGCAGCGCGAGGGTCTGGTAATTCTCCGCGACATAGCGCGCGAGCGGCGCGGTCAGGTCGTAGCGCAGCGACAGCCACTGCTCATCGTCGTCCTGGAACGAGAACACGCCCTCGTTCGGCCGGTCCTGGTCAGGCAGGAACTTGCCAAGCGCGTCGGTATATTCGATCGCCGGCGTCTCCAGCGGCTCGAAGCCGTAGCGCTCGAATTGCGCGCGGATTTTCTCCACCATGTCGCGCGTGGCGGCGATCTCGGCCGGCCCACGATCGGCGAGGCCGCGCGGCAGGCGGGCTTTGAGCTTGTTCGGTTTTTTCGACTTATCGGCCATCGCCGGCTTACATATCAGACGAAAATCGTTCGGTCTTGGCATTAAGACGGTCATGGCCGGGCTTGTCCCGGCCATCCACGCCTTTATGTGTACAGTGGTAAAAGGCGTGGATGCCCGGCACAAGGCCGGGCATGACGACCGACAGGATTACGCCCATGGCCCAACCGCAAAAATCGACCGTCAGCGCCAGCGTCCCCAACGACCTCGAGCCCTATTGGATGCCGTTCACGGCCAACCGGGCGTTCAAGGCGCGTCCGCGCCTCATCTCGCGCGCCAAGGACATGCACTATTTCACCGCCGACGGCCGCAAGCTGATCGACGGCGCCGCCGGCCTGTGGTGCACCAATGCCGGGCACAACCGCGACCCGATCGTCGAAGCGATTCAGCGCCAAGCGGCGGAGCTCGACTACGCGCCGGCCTTCCAGTTCTCGCATCCGAAGGCTTTTGAGCTCGCAAGCCGCGTCGCCTCGCTCGCCCCCGGCGATCTCGACCACGTATTCTTTTGCAATTCCGGTTCGGAGGCGGTCGACACGGCGCTCAAGATCGCGCTTGCCTTTCACAATGTGCGCGGCAACGCCTCGCGCGTGCGGCTGATCGGCCGCGAACGCGGCTATCACGGCGTCGGGTTCGGCGGCGTCGCGGTCGGGGGCATCGTCTCCAACCGCAAGCAATTCGGCGCGCTGATCGCCGGCGTCGATCATTTGTCGACGACCTATAACCGCACCGAGCAGGCCTTCACCGTGGGCGAGCCGGTGTGGGGCATCCATCTCGCCGACGAACTCGACCGCCTGGTCGCGCTGCACGACGCCTCCACCATCGCCGCGGTGATCGTCGAGCCGGTCGCCGCCTCGACCGGCGTGCTGCCGCCGCCGCACGGCTATCTGCCGCGCCTGCGCGCGATCTGCGACAAGCATGGCATCTTGCTCATCTTCGACGAAGTCATCACCGGCTTCGGCCGCCTCGGCCATGCTTTCGCCGCTGAGCGGTATGGCGTCGTGCCTGACATGATCACCTTTGCCAAAGGCGTGACCTCGGGCAGCGTGCCGATGGGCGGCGTGCTGGTGCGCAAGGGAATCTACGACGCCTTCATGAAAGGCCCCGAGCACGTCATCGAATTGTTCCACGGTTACACCTATTCGGCCCATCCGCTCGCCTGCGCCGCCGGGCTCGCCACGCTCGATCTTTATCGCGAGGAGGATCTGTTCGCGCGCGCCAAGAAGCTCGAACCTTTATGGGCGCAGGCGGCGATGAGCCTGAAGGGCCTGCCCAATGTGCTCGACATCCGCACCGTCGGCCTCACCGTCGGCATCGACCTCGCGAGCAAGCCCGACGCCGTCGGCAAGCGCGGCTTCGAGGCGCTCGATCTCGGATTTTTCGAGCACGACATCATGTTCCGCGCGGTCGGCGACACGCTCGCGCTGTCGCCGCCATTGATCGTCAGCGAGAGCCAGATCGGCGAGATTTTCGACAGGCTCGGCAAGATCATCAAGGCGGTGGCGTAAGCTGTTTCGCCGTCCTAGCGCGCTGCGTAGGACGGCTTCGGCAGCAGGATCGCCCAGCCGGCGGTGACTTCGCCCGGCCCGCGACGGTAAGCCAAGGTGAACGGCGGCTGTACCGCAGCGTCGGCGGCGATGGTGCGCAGTTCCGGCGGGATCACTTGCGGATCGCCAGCGGTCCATACCACCGCGGCGCCGCGCGCCCTGAGATCTTTGAGGTCGATCCACGGCGCCCGCGCCGGTTTGCCGTCGATCAGAACGCGCGGATGGCTCGGCGCATAATGCTCGACATTGCCGCCGTCCCACATGCTGCCGATGACATAGATCGGCGCTTTGCCGGTGATGGCGCGGTAGCCGTCCGAGATTTGGCGTGCGAGATCGCTGCCCGGGAAGAACACCGCGCGATAGCGGTGGTCGAATTGCGGCAGCACCGCGTAATTGGCGATGAAGGCAAGCGACAGCCCGGTGAACACGACTGCCCAGACGGCAAGCACACGGGCGAGCGTGCGTGCGTCGAAGGCGCGGCGGGCGGTGAGCACGATCCAAAGGCCGAGGAACAGCCAGAGCGGATAGCCCCACATCGCCACGGTCCCGCGCCCGCTCAGCGCGGACAGCGCCAGCACCGTCGCCACCGGCCCGAAGGCAAGCAAGGTCACTATGCGCAGGTCGAAGGCATCGGCGCGGCTTGCAAGCACCGGTTCGCCGGCGCGCGCGCGCGGATAAAATAGCGGCGCCGCGATCGCCAGCGACGGCAGCAGAAAGAACAACTGGCTGACCGCGAATTGCAGCGGGTGCCAGACATGGTCGATCAGCCCGCGCGACGGCAGCGCGCGGTGCTCGGCATAGGCAAAGGGCAGGAAATCGTTCTGCACCAGCCAGACGAGATGCGGCGCCATGGTGATCAGCGCGGCGGCGGCGGCGATATAGGGCCCCGGCGTCGCAAGCGCCTTGCGGGCGTCGCGGTCGAGGATGACGAACACCGCGAGCGGGATCGCCAGGACGGCGACGAAATATTTCGCCCACAGCGATAGGCCGACGGCGAGGCCGAGGAGCAGCCAGTCGGTGGTCTGCCGGCCGCGCAGCGCGCGGCGGAAGGCAAAGCCCACGAGCGCCCAGAATGGCAGCTGGACGACGTCGTGGTTGAACTTGGCGGCGGTGTAGTTGAAGTAATGCAGGCCGTCGACGATCAGCACCGCGGCGAGCGCCCCGATCGGCCCGGCAAGCGGCCTTGCCGCCATCCAGACCACGGCGAGCCCGGCGACCACGGCCGCCTGCGCCAGCAGGTAATAGGCGAAGTCGTGCCCGGCGAGTCGGTAGGCGATTTCGACAAGCCACCAGGGCAGCGGCGGCAGCTTATCGTAACCGAGCTGCCATTCGCGGCCGTAGACCAGCGCCTCGATCAGGTCGAGCGGCAGGTTGGGGTAGAGCAGGGTCGGCAGCAGCGTCCAGACCGCGGCGTGAAGGCTGAGGAAGGCCGCGAAAGCCCGCCCCGGACGGGCGGCGATCCAGGCCAGAATGGGCATGCTGCGGGGCGGCGGCATCGGCTCAAGGTCCACGGTCGCTCAAGTTCCTGCGAATAACGGGCGAATTGCCGTTACCATAGCAGGGGATCGAGGTTGCGCGGAGCCGTGGCGTCATGGACATTGGTGCCGGGGATCGCGAATCGGTTCCGCCGCTCGGTGCGGAAGGCTGGGATTAGTTCGATGCGACGTATCGGCGCCATCTTCGTTGCGCTTTGCATGGTGCTCATCGCCGGCTCGCTCGGCGCCGTGCTCTATCTCGGCTTCAAGGTCGAGCCGCGTGTGTCGGCGATTGTGGCGCTCGCCGCGCTCACCGGCATGGCGATATTCAACGCCATCAGCGGCCGGCTGCGCGACCGCGGCGATCTCGGCGGCCAGATCGCCGATCTGTCGCGCGGCACCGCCGACCTCGCCCGCCAGGTGGGCGAGATCGGCCGCCGGCTCGCCGCCGTCGAGGGACGCGTCGACAAGACCGTGGACCGGGCGCGCGGGGCGGTCGATCCGATCGCCGCGGAAATCGGCGAACTCGGTACGCTGGTGCGCCAGATCGCCGAAACGGTCGCGAGCCACGCCGCCGCCTTGCAGCAGCAGGGCGCGACGCCGGCGGTGGAACTGCCGACGGTTGCCGCGCGCGAGGCCGACGGCGCGCTGATGCTCAGCGAAAGCGACGCGGTGGACGGCCGCCGCGTCCGCAACCTGAACCGCGACGGCATCGTCGACCTGATCGGCAAGGCGGTCGACGCCAACCGCATCGATCTTTATCTCCAGCCGATCGTCACCCTGCCGCAACGCAAGGTGCGCTACTACGAGGCGCTGTCGCGGCTGCGCACCGAAGAGGGCGATATCGTCACCGCCGCCGACTTCATCGACTATGCCGAGAGCGTCGGCCTGATGCCGAAGATCGACAACCTGCTGCTGTTCCGCTGCGTGCAGGTGACGCGCCGCTTGCAGATGAAAAGCCGTGACGTCGGCCTGTTCTGCAATATCAGCGCCTCGACGCTGAGCGATCCGACCTATTTCCGCCAGGTCCTCGATTTCATGGACGCCAACCGGGCGCTCAACGGCGCGCTGATGTTCGAGTTCACGCAAAGCGCCTATCGCGGCTTCGGGCCGCTCGAGCACGAAAGCCTGCTCGCGCTCGCCGAACGCGGCTTCCGCTTTTCCATGGACCACGTCACCGACCTGCGCCTGGAGCTGAAGGAATTGGCCGAACGCTCGTTCCGCTTCCTTAAAGTGCCGGCCGGCCTGCTGCTCAACGCCGCCACCGCCTCGCAGAGCGACATTCACCCGGCCGACCTTGCCGACCTCCTGGCGCGCTCCGGCATCGATCTCATCGCCGAACGCATCGAAAGCGAAAGCATGGTGGTCGATCTGCTCGACTACGATGTGCGCTTCGGCCAGGGCTTCCTGTTCTCGGCGCCGCGGCCGGTGCGCGCCGAGGCACTGCAAAGCGCGGGCGGGGCGGCCGATGCCTCGCTGCCGCCAGGCGAGGCGCCGGGCGAAATGATCGCGGCCCGCGTGGCCGCCGGCTGACGTGCCGTCTTGCCGCAGCTTGTTCCGCATTTCGCCTCGCTTGCTGCCGATTACGACGTGCTGCTCTGCGACGTCTGGGGCGTCGTGCATAACGGGCTTGCCGCCTTTCCGCACGCCTGCGACGCGCTGATGCGGGCGCGCGAGCGCGGCGCCACCGTGGTCCTCATCACCAATGCACCGCGCCAGAGCGCGGTCGTGACGCGGCAGCTCGACAAGCTGCACGTCCCGCGCGAGACCTACGACGCCATCGTTTCCTCCGGCGACGTCACCCGGGCGGTGATCGAAGCGCGCCCCGGCCAGAAACTGTTCCATCTCGGCCCCGAGCGCGACCGCTCGATGTTTGCCGGGTTCGACGTCGCGCCGCTCGAAAGCGCCGATTATGTCGTTTGCTCCGGACTCGACAACGACGAGGTGGAAACGCCGGACGATTACCGCGCCCGGCTCGAAATCATGCTCAAGCGCAAGCTGTTCATGGTCTGCGCCAATCCGGATGTCGTGGTGGAGCGCGGGCCGAAGCTCGTCTATTGCGCCGGTGCGATCGCCGATCTCTACGCCACCATGGGCGGCGAGGTACTCTATGCCGGCAAGCCCTACAGGCCGATCTACGACATGGCGCTGGCCAAGGCGGGGGCCGCCGCCGGACGCAAGGTTCCGGCGAGCCGCGTGCTGGCCATCGGCGATTCGGTGCGCACCGATCTCAAGGGAGCCCACGCGATAGGCGTCGATTTCCTGTTCGTGACCTCAGGCATCCACGCCGAGGAACTGGGCGGCCGCGAGCGGCCCGACCGCGAAGCGCTCGCGGCCGCCTTCGCCGCCGCCGGCGAAATGCCGAAGGCGGTGATGCGCGAATTGACGTGGTGAAATCAGCCTACGTGCGCGGTCGGCGTCGTCGGTGTCGGCCTGGCGCCGAAAACGGCGTCGATCTTGCTCTTGAGCGTCTGCGCGTTGAACGGCTTGACGATGTAGTTGGAAACGCCCGCGCGCTTGGCGGCGATCACGTTCTCGGTCTTTGATTCCGCCGTCACCATAATGAACGGCGTTCCGGCGAGGTTGGGATCGCTGCGCACCTCCTGCAACAGGTCATAGCCGGTCATCGGCTCCATGTTCCAGTCGGAGATCACCAGGCCGTACTGGCGCGTGCGCATCTTGGCGAGCGCCATGGTTCCGTCGTTGGCTTCGTCGATATGTTCGAAGCCGAGCTGCCGCAACAGGTTGCGAATGATGCGGATCATGGTGTTGTAGTCGTCCACGATCAGGATCGGTAACGATGCGTCGACGGCCATGGCGCTTTTCCCGCGTTGGGGCCTCTATAATCAGCGGACGGTATCCGCTGGCATTGAATATCCGGTTAATTTGAAAATTTGTTAACGGCGCGCTAACCGTAATCGAGCCCGAAACCGCGGCATGACGTGAAAATGAGCAAAACCACAGGGTTTCACACCGCGCGCGGCGGCGCGCAGACGATCGATATCGGGCCGCTCGCCGGCGCCGTGGTGGCAATTGGAAATTTCGACGGCGTGCATCGCGGGCACCGGGCTGTGATAGGGGCGGCCTTATCGCGCGCCAGGTCGCTCGGCCGCAAGGCCGCGGCGCTGACATTCTCGCCTCATCCACGACTTTTCCTGCGCCCGCACGACACGCTGTTCCAGCTTTCCAGCGAACGCGACAAGTTACGGCTGCTGGCGGCGAGCGGGCTCGACGGCGCCATCGTGATGAATTTCGACGCCACGCTTGCCGCCACCACCGCGCAGGATTTCGTCGAGCGTATCCTCACCGGCCGCTTCGGCGTCGGCGGCGCCGCGATCGGGTTCGATTTTCATTTCGGCCACAACCGCGCCGGCTCGCCCGGCTATCTCGCCGAAGCGGGCGCGCGGCTCGGCTTTGCCGTCGACATCGTGCCGCCGTTGGAAGACGAGGGCCGTCCGGTGTCCTCCGGCGCGGTGCGTGCGGCCTTGAGTCAGGGCAAAGTGGTGGAGGCGGCCGAACTTCTGGGCGCGCCATGGTTTGCTTCCGGCGAAGTCATCCACGGCGCCAAGCGCGGCCGCGACCTCGGCTTTCCGACCGCGAATGTGCGGCTCGATCCGGCCTGCGGCCTCAAGCACGGCATCTATGCGGTTCGTGTCGGCATCGCCGGCAAGCGGCATGACGGCGTTGCGAGTTTCGGCGTGCGGCCGATGTTCGAGGACGGCGCGCCGCTGCTCGAAGTGTACCTGTTCGATTTCGACGGCGACCTTTACGGGCAGGCCGTCGATGTCGCCTTCATCGGCTGGATCCGTCACGAGCAGAAATTCGAATCGGTCGAGGTGCTCAAGCGCCACATCCTGGCGGACGGCGCGCAGGCGCGCGACGCCCTCAAGCGGGCCGGCAAGGCGTTTCCCGAACTGGGCGAGATTTGACCGCCGGGCCGTCCGGGGCGGGCGTGGCGCCCCCAAGGCCTGCCCGCGCGGGGACGGTCGCCCAATGCAGCCTTTCCGCGGCGGAATCGGCCTGCTAAACAGCCCCCGCCATGAGCAAGCCCGAACGCGATTATTCCGAGACCTTGTTCCTGCCGCAGACGGACTTCCCGATGCGCGCCGGGCTGCCGCAGCGCGAGCCGGAAATCCTCAAGCGCTGGGAAGACGGCGACCTCTACGGCCAATTGCGCCGGGCGGGGAAGGGCCGCGACAAATTCGTGCTGCATGACGGTCCGCCTTACGCCAACGGTCCGATCCACATGGGAACGGCGCTCGGCTCCATGCTCAAGGACGTGGTCACCCGCAGCCACCAGATGATGGGCTTCGATTCCAACTACGTGCCGGGCTGGGACTGCCACGGCCTGCCGATCGAATGGAAGATCGAAGAGGAATACCGCGCCAAGGGCAAGAACAAGGACGAGGTGCCGATCAACGAATTCCGCCGCGAGTGCCGCGCCTTCGCCCAGCATTGGCTCGAAGTGCAGCGCCGCGAATTCATGCGGCTCGGCGTCATCGGCGACTGGAACCACTACTACACCACGATGAATTTCGCCGCCGAGGCGCAGATTGCGCGCGAGCTGATGAAGTTCGCCGCCAACCGGACTTTGTACCGCGGCTCGAAGCCGGTGATGTGGTCGGTGGTGGAGAAAACCGCGCTGGCGGAAGCGGAGGTCGAGTACGAGGATTACACCAGCGATACGGTGTGGGTGAAGTTTCCGGTGAAACTCCCCGGCGTAACAACTGCTTGGGAAAATGAACTAAAAGCGGCTGAGTCGCTTCTTAAAAATTTGAGATCTGCGTCGATCGTCATCTGGACGACGACTCCTTGGACACTACCGGGCAATCGCGCGATCTCATTCTCCCCGAAGATCAAATACGCGCTTTACAAAATTACTGACGCCGCGTCGGACAATTGGGCTAAGATTGGTGATCTCTTTATTTTGTCGGAAACCCTGGCCGGCGATGTCTTCAAGCAGGCGCGTGTTGCCGCCTACGACAAAGTCGCAGAAGTTCCGGCTGAAGCCCTCGATGGCATGATCTGCCATCATCCGCTAGCGGGCAAAGGCTATGATTTCGACGTTCCGCTTCTCGCCGGCGAGCACGTCACCGACACCGACGGCACCGGCTTCGTGCACACCGCCCCCGGCCACGGCCGCGAGGACTTCGAAATCTGGACCGCTAACCGCGCGGCGCTGGAAGCGCGCGGCATCAATCCCGCGATCCCCTACACCGTCGATGAAAATGGCGCCTTCACCGCGCAGGCGCCCGGCTTCACCGGAAAACGCGTCATCACCGACAAGGGCGCCAAGGGCGATGCCAATGAGGCGGTGATCAAGGCGCTGATCGACGCGCACATGCTGATCGCGCGCGGCCGCCTCAAGCACCAATATCCGCATTCGTGGCGCTCGAAAAAGCCGGTGATCTACCGCAACACGCCGCAGTGGTTCATCGCCATGGACAAGGCGATCGACCGGCCCGGCGACACCTTGCGCGCTCGCGCGCTCGCCGGCATCGAGGCGACCCATTGGGTGCCGCCGCAAGGCGAGAACCGCATCAACGGCATGGTCAACAGCAAGCCGGACTGGGTGATCTCGCGCCAGCGCGCCTGGGGCGTGCCGATCACCGTCTTCGTCAAGGAAAAGGGCGACGGCTCGGTCGACATCCTCGACGATCCCGACGTCAACCTGCGCATCGTCGAAGCCTTCGAGGCCGAAGGCGCCGACGCCTGGTATGCCGAGGGCGCCGCCGCGCGCTTTCTCGGGCCGAAACGCGCGGGCGAGGGCTGGAAGAAGGTCGACGACATTCTCGACGTATGGTTCGACTCCGGCTGCACGCATGCCTTCGTGCTCGAGGACCCGGTGCACTTTCCCGGCCTCGCCGGCATCCGCCGCAAACATCAGGGCGGACGCGACCGCGTCTGTTATCTCGAAGGCTCCGACCAGCACCGCGGCTGGTTCCAGTCCTCGCTGCTCGAATCCTGCGGTACCCGTGGCGTCGCGCCGTTCGATGTCGTGGTGACGCACGGCTTCCTCGTCGGCGAGGACGGCCGCAAGATGTCGAAGTCGCTCGGTAACGTGGTCGCGCCGCAGGACGTCATCAAGCAATCGGGCGCCGATATTCTGCGGCTGTGGGCCTGCGCGACCGACTATTGGGACGATCAGGCGATTGGGCCGGAAATCCTCAAGACCACGGTCGAGAGCTATCGCAAGCTGCGCAACACCGTGCGCTGGATGCTCGGTTCGCTCGCACATTTCCGCGCCGACGAAAGCGTCAAGGTCGGGCAGATGCCGGAGCTCGAACGGCTGATGCTGCACCGGCTCGCCGAGCTCGACGCCCTGGTGCGCAAGGCTTATGTTGATTTCGATTACAAGCGCATCTTCGCCGCGCTGTCGGCCTTCATGACCTCGGACCTGTCGGCATTCTATTTCGACATCCGCAAGGACACGCTCTACTGCGATCCCTATTCATCCACGACGCGCAAGGCCTGCCTCACCGTGCTCGACCACCTGTTCCGCTGCACCGTGGTGTGGCTCGCGCCCATGCTTAGTTTCACCGCGGAGGAAGCCTGGGCGTCGCGCTACGGCGCCGGCGCGCCGTCGGTGCATCTCGAGCAGTTTCCCGAGGTGCCGGCGTCCTGGCGCGACGACGGGCTTGCTGACAAATGGCGCAAGGTCCGCATCGTGCGCCGCGTCGTTACCGGGGCGCTCGAAATCGAGCGGGCGCAGAAACGCATCGGTTCCTCGCTGGAGGCGCATCCGATCGTGCATGTGACGGACGAGGATTTGTTCGAGGCCGTCGCCGGCATCGATCTTGCCGAGGTCTGCATTACCTCGGGGGCGACGCTGGTGAAGGACGAGGGGCCGGCCGGCGCCTTCCGCCTGCCCGACGTTGCCGGCGTCGCGGTTGTGTCGAATCTCGCCGAAGGCCGCAAATGCGCGCGCTCGTGGAAAATCCTCACCACCATCGGCGCCGATCCCGAATTTCCGGACGTGTCGCCGCGCGACGCCAAGGCGCTGCGTGAATGGGAAGCCACGCGCAAGGCGGCGGAGTGAATGCGCGCCGGATTATTCTATGGCTCGTTCACCCGCTTCGGCCTCGCCGTGGCGGCGGTCGCTTGCCTCATAGACCAGGCGAGCAAGCTTTACCTCCTGTTCGTCGTCAATCTCGCCGATCACCCGATTCGGCTCGGGCCGTTTTTTGATTTCGTGCTCACCCGCAATACCGGCATCAGCTACGGCCTGTTCCAGACGCAAGGGGCACTCGGCCAGTGGGTCCTGCTCGGCTTCAAGGCGCTGGCCGTGCTGCTGCTCTGGCTTTGGCTTGCCCGCACGCAGGTCCGCCTAACCGCGCTGGCGCTTGGACTCATTATCGGCGGGGCGGTCGGCAATGCCATCGACCGGATGGCCTATGGCTGGGTCGCCGATTTCGTGTTTTTCCACATTTCGAGCGGTAATTGGCGGTTTAACTGGTATGTTTTTAACCTCGCCGATGTAGCGATCGTTGCCGGGGTCATCGGCCTGCTATATGACTCCCTGACCGGAACAGGTGCCCAAAAAGCGCCCTGATCCCAGTCGATAGTGGCCAATCGGAACGCGAAATCCCCTTGGAATCGTAAGGGCGTGAGGGTTCGGATGATCGGTACAAAACGGACAGACTCGGCGGCCAAGATCGGCCTGCGGATCGTTTCTTGCGCGGCGTTCGGCTGCCTGTTCGGGGCGACATTGCTGGCAAGTGCGAGCCCTGCGCGGGCCGGCGAAGACGACACCTCCATCGAGACCAGGATCATGCGCAGCGTGCTCGAGGGCATCGGCCTGCGCAAGGATGGTGAAGCTCCGATCAATTACGAAGAGCGCGCGCCGTTGGTGATCCCGCCGAGTCGCGCGCTGCCGCCGCCGGAACGCTCCGACGCGGTGATTGCCAACAATCCCGCCTGGCCGAAGGACCCCGACATCGCGCGGGCGAAGGCGGAAGCGGCCCAGGAAGAAAAAGAAAACAATTACGAAACCACCGCGGAAAAAGTGCGCCACGATTCGGGCCGGCTGAGCCCGGCCGACATGACGCCCGGCCAAAAGCCGCGCGCCGTGCGCCGGACCGCAAGCGCCGGCTCGGCGCAGGGCACCACGAGCGACTACAGCGAAAAAATGTCGCCGTCGCAGCTTGGCTTCAAGGACAGTCTGTTCGGCATGATGTTCAGCAAGCCCAAGGACGAGAACGTCGCGCATTTCACCAGCGAGCCGCCGCGTACCGCGCTCACCGATCCCCCGGTGGGCTACCAGACGCCGTCACCGGCGCAGCCCTATGGCGCCGGCAAGGGGGCGCCGCCGCCGAAGCCGACCTCGGGCGATTACTTGGTCCACCATTCGGAAGCCGAACAGTAATTCGCTGCGTGTTGCTGCGCGTGTCGCCGGCCTGAGCCGGGCGGTCGAGGGCCGCCACAGGCAGATTTGGAAATCATGACATCCCTGCGCAGCCGTTCCACCCGACCCATCGTTGGCGCCGTGGCGATTGTCGCCGCCGCGCTCGCTGCCGGGGCGGCGCTCGGCGAGACCCCTGGGCCGGCGATCGCCGACTTCACGCTGTCGAACGGTCTCGAACTGGTTGTCATCCCCGATCACCGCGTGCCCGTGGTCACGCAAATGGTCTGGTACAAAGTCGGCTCCGCCGAAGAAACGCCGGGCAAATCCGGGCTCGCGCATTTCCTCGAACATCTGATGTTCAAGGGCACGGCGAAGAACCCGATGGGCCGTTTCCAGCTTGTCGTCGCCCGCATGGGCGGCCAGAACAACGCCTTCACGTCGTATGACTACACCGCCTTTTTCGAGCGCGTGCCGGCGGACAAGCTCAAGACGGTGATGGAATTCGAGGCTGACCGCATGACCGGCCTGCAACTCACCGACCAGGTGGTGTTGCCGGAGCGCGAGGTCATCCTGGAGGAGTGGAATCAGCGCGTCGGCAACAATCCGCGCGCGCGCCTCGGCGAGCAGATCGACGCCGCGCTGTTCCTCAACCACCCTTACGGCAGGCCGGTGATCGGCTGGCGCCACGAGATGGAACAGCTCTCGCGTGACGACGCCATCGGCTTTTACCGTCGCTTCTACGCGCCCAACAACGCGGTGGTGGTGGTCGCCGGCGACGTCGAGCCGCAAGCGGCGCGCGAACTCGCGGAGGCGACCTACGGTCAACTCGCCCGCCACGACAATATCCGCCCGCGCCAGCGGCCGCAGGAGCCGCCGCCTGTCGCGGTGCGCTCGCTCACGCTCGCCGATCCGCGCGTCGAACTGCCGCTGTTGCAGCGCGATTACCTGGTTCCGTCCTTCTCGACCGGCAAGCGCGGCGAGTCGGAAGCGCTGGAGTTGCTCGCGCATGTGCTGGGCACCGGCTCCAACAGCCGGCTTTACCGGGCGCTGGTGGTGGACAAGCCGGTCGCGGTGATGGCCGGCGCTTCCTATGACAGCTTCGCACTCGACATGTCGAAATTCGCCATCTATGCCGCGCCGCGCACGGGCGTTACGCTGCCGCAACTCGAAGCCGCGGCCGATGCGGTGATTGCCGACGTGACCGCGCAGGGCGTGTCTGCGGCCGAGCTCGAACGCGCCAAGTCGAGCATGATCGCCGACGCGGTCTATGCGCAGGACAACCAGATGGCCATGGCGCGCTGGTACGGCGCGGCCTTGATGAGCGGGGAAACCGTCAACGACGTGCGCGGCTGGTCCGAGCGCATCCGCGCCGTCACCGCCGCCGAGGTGCAGGACGCCGCCCGCCACTGGCTCGACAAACGGCGTTCGGTCACCGGCTATCTGGTCAAGGACACGAGCCCGCAGGCGGGGAAGAAATCATGACGCGGATATTTGCCGCCGCCGCGCTCGCCGCCGTTGCGCTGTGCGGCCTTACCCCCGCCGCACAGGCGATGATGATCGAAAGGATCGTCAGCCCGTCCGGCATCGTGGCCTGGCTGGTGCGCGAGCACACCGTGCCGCTGGTCGCGCTCAACTACGTTTTCCGGGGCGGTTCCACCCAGGACGAAGCCGACAAGACCGGCACCGCCAACCTCGCCGCCGACCTTCTCGATGAGGGCGCCGGGCCGCTCGACAGCAACACCTTCCATGAGCGCATGGAAAGCCACGCCATCGATCTCAGCTTCGGGGTCGCGCGCGACTATTTCCACGGCTCGCTGCGCACGCTCAACGAACACCGCGACGAGGCCTTCGAACTGCTGCGGCTGGCGCTCAACGAGCCGCGTTTCGATGCGGACGCGGTTGAGCGGGTGCGCGGGCAGGAGCTCTCCGCCTTGCGGCGCGAGTCCACCAACCCGGACGATCTGGCAAGCCGACGCTGGTGGGCGACGGCCTTCCCCGACCATCCCTACGGCCGCCAGACCCGCGGCTCGCTTGAAACCGTTCCGCGCATCACCGTCGCCGACCTGCGCGGCTATGTGCGCCACACCTTCGCCCGCGATGGTCTGACGATCTCGATTGTCGGCAACATCGACGCCAGGGAAGCCGGCGTGCTGATCGACCGCGCATTCGCCGGCCTGCCGGCCAAAAACGATCTCAAGCCGGTCGCCAGCGCGAGCCCGCGCGGCATCGGCCGGCGTATCGTGATTGACGTCGACGTGCCGCAGGCGGTGGTGAATTTCGGCGCCCAGGGCCTCGCCCGCAACGACCCCGATTTCATGGCCGGCTATATCGTCAATCACATCCTGGGCGGCGGCAGCCTGTCGTCGCGCCTTTACCGGGAGGTGCGCGTCAAGCGCGGGCTCGCCTACGGCGTTTCCGACAGCCTGGTCTGGTTCCGGCGCGCCGCCGTGGTGCTCGGCAACACGGCGACCCGCGCCGACCGGACCGGCGAGGCGCTGGGCATCGTCGAAAGCGAGATCAAGCGCATGGCCGATAGTGGCCCGACCGCCGACGAGTTGGCCGAGGCGAAATCCTACCTTAAAGGCTCCTATGCGCTCGGGCTCGACAGTTCTGGCAAGATCGCCGCGCAATTGACCCAGATCCAGATCGACAATCTCGGCATCGACTATATCGACCGCCGCGGCGCAATGATCGACGCCGTCAGCATCGACGACGCAAAGCGCGCGGCCAAGCGCCTTTACGGCGGCGGCCTGCTGGTCACCGTCGCCGGTCGGCCGAAAGGGCTGACATCGACCCCCGAGTAAGCCGGTTGCGCGCTGCCGGCATTACGGGCAAATAGCGTTCACGATTCCCGATCTGTCGTGGCCGGGCACGACGGCGGAGATGCCATGCCGATGCACCAATCCATCGACGGCGCGCTGGAAAAAAACATCGGGGCGCATGGCGTTTCCGACAAGGCGCTGGCCGATGCGCTCGGCCGTGCCGGTGCGGCGCTCGAATGGCTGCGCGCGCGCCACGCCGGCGGCGACTTGCCGCTGTTGCGGCTGCCGCAAACCCATGACGACCTGGTGACGATCCGTGAAACCGGGCGCCGGCTCGCCGACAATGCAACCGACGTGGTGTTTCTGGGCACCGGCGGCTCCAGCCTCGGCGGGCAGACGCTGGCGCAGCTCGCCGGCCATGCGGTGCCGGGCGTCGGCAGCCTGCGCGCGCCACCGCGCCTGCATTTCATCGACAATCTCGATGCCGACAGTTTCGCCACGCTGCTCGCCGGGCTCCCGCACACCACGACGCGCTTTGTTGCCGTTTCCAAATCCGGTGGCACCGCCGAGACGCTGATGCAGACCATCGCCGCGCTGTCCGCCGTGAAAGCGGCAGGCCTGCAAACGCGCATCCCGGACATTTTCCTCGGCCTCACCGAGCCGGCGAAATCCGGCAAGCGCAACGGGATGCGCGATCTGCTCGCCGCGCACCATGTGCCGATGCTCGATCATCATACCGGCATCGGCGGACGCTTTTCGGCGCTCACCAATGTCGGGCTGCTGCCGGCTGCCGTGCTCGATCTCGACATTGCCACGCTGCGCGAGGGCGCGTCGCTCGCGCTCGCCCCGGTGCTGGCGAAGAAGAAAGCGGCCGAGGTGCCGGCGGCAGTGGGCGCAGCGCTCGGCGTCGCGCTCGCCGAAACCAGGGGCAAGACCATCAGCGTGCTGATGGCGTATGCCGACCGGCTGGAGCGCTTTACGCATTGGTATGTGCAACTGTGGGCCGAGAGCCTCGGTAAGAACGGCAAGGGCACCACGCCGGTCGCGGCCCTCGGGCCGGTCGATCAGCACAGCCAGGTGCAATTGTTCCTCGGCGGGCCGCGCGACAAACTGTTCACGGTCGTCACCGTTGCCGCCGCCGGACGCGGGCCGCGCATCGACGGCGAACTCGCCGGGATCGCCGGCGAGCCCGGTTTCGGCGGCAAGACCATTGGCGATCTGGTGGCGGCGGAAGGCCGCGCCACCGCCGAAACGCTCGCCAGCAACGGCTGTCCGGTGCGCACCATCCATCTCGAGTGGCTCGATGAGGAAAGCCTTGGCGAACTGCTCATGCATTTCATGCTCGAGACCATCATCGCCGCGCATCTCATCGGCGTTGACGCCTTCGACCAGCCGGCGGTGGAGGAGGGCAAGGTGCTGGCGAAGAAGTATTTAATGCTTTAGTGCGTCGCCTCCAACGGTCCGCTCGCATGCACCGCATCACCGGCACGATTTCGATTGAGGAGTCCGAACTGTCGGAATCCTTCGTGCGCGCCTCCGGCCCCGGCGGGCAGAACGTCAACAAGGTATCGTCGGCGGTGCAACTGCGCTTTGACGCGCGCCATTCGCCGTCCCTGCCCAACGACGTCGCCGTGCGGCTGATGCGGCTCGCCGGCAAGCGTCTCACCAAAGAGGGCGTGATCGTTATTGTGGCGCAGGCGCATCGAGACCAGACGCGCAACCGCGCCGAGGCGCGCGAGCGGCTGTTCGACATGATCCGCGAGGCGTCGGTCCGCCCGGTGCCGCGCCGCGCCACCAGGGTGCCGAAGGCCGAGAAGCGCCAGCGGCTGGAGGCGAAAAAGCACCGCGCCGGCATCAAAAGCCTGCGCCGCGGCCGGCCAAGCTTTGAATAGCGGGGGTAGCCGCCGCCTTTGCCTCGCGGGGCCCGCATCGCGTCGATAGAGTCGGGCGAACCCCGAATCAGGCCCGCCACCCAAATCAGGCCCGCTAATGCCCGTCCGCCAATTGTCCGAATCGATCGTCAACCGCATCGCCGCCGGCGAGGTGGTGGAGCGGCCGGCAAGCGTGGTCAAGGAGCTGATCGAGAACGCGCTCGATGCGGGCGCGCGCCGCATCGACGTGCTCACCGACGGCGGCGGTCGCCGGCTGATCCGCGTCGGCGACGACGGCGAGGGCATGACCCGCGCCGACCTCGAACTCGCGGTCGAGCGCCATGCGACGTCCAAGCTTGCCGGCGAGGACCTTCTGGCCATCGACACGCTCGGGTTCCGCGGCGAGGCGCTGCCGTCGATCGGCGCGGTGGCGCGGCTGACCATCGCCACGCGGCACAAGACCGAGCCGCATGCCTGGACGATCACGGTCGACGCCGGCGAGAAATCCGAGGTTAAGCCGGCGGCGCTTTCGGCGGGCACCGGCGTCGAGGTGCGCGATCTCTTCTACGCGACGCCGGCGCGGCTGAAATTCCTCAAGACCGACCGCAGCGAGGCCGAAGCCGTGCGCGAAGTCGTGCGGCGGCTCGCCATGAGCCGGCCGGATGTCGCTTTCACGCTTGCCGGCGAGGAACGGGCGCCGGTTACCTGGGGCGCGGCCGCCGACGAATTGACGCGGCTCGGCGATGTGCTCGGCGCCGATTTCCGCACCAACGCAATCGCCATCGAGGCCGAACGCGGCGGCGTGCGCGTAAACGGCTATGCCGGCCTGCCGACGCTGTCGCGCGCCAACACGCTCGGGCAATATCTGTTCGTCAACGGCCGCCCGGTGCGCGACAAGCTCCTGGTCGGCGCGGTGCGCGGCGCCTATGCCGACTATCTGCCGCGCGACCGGCACCCGTTTCTCGCGCTGTTCGTCACGCTCGACGCGCGCGAAGTCGACGTCAACGTGCATCCGGCCAAGACCGAGGTGCGCTTCCGCGACGGCGGACTGGTGCGCGGGCTGATCGTGCGCGCGCTCAAGGACGCGCTGGCACGCGAGGGCCAGCGTGCTTCCTCGACCGGCGGCAGCGCTACCATCGCCGCGTTCCGCCCCTTGAGCGCGCCGCGCCGCGGCGGCTGGGACTGGCGGCGCTCGCCGCAGCGGCCGGACGCTCGCGGCTATCCGCCGTCAAGCTACGCGCAGATGCGCGGCGGCGTCGCGGCGCTCGGTTTTGCCGAAGCCGCGCAGGCCGCCTTCGAGGTCGGCGAACCGGCCGCCGATGCGCGGGTGGAAAGCTTCGCGGCGGCGGGCGAATTGATCGAGCGCCCGCTCGGGGCGGCGCGCGCGCAGGTGCACGAAACCTACATCGTGGCGCAGACGCGCGACGGGCTGGTGATCGTCGACCAGCACGCCGCGCATGAGCGCATCGTCTACGAGCGCATGAAGGCGGCGATCGAAAAGGCGGGCGTGGCGCGGCAGATCCTGCTGATCCCGGAAATCGTCGAACTCGACGAGGCGGACGCCGCGCGGCTCCTCGCGCGCGCCGGCGAACTCGCCCGCTTCGGCCTCGGCATCGAGGCCTTCGGCCCCGGCGCGGTGGCGGTGCGCGAGACGCCGTCCATGCTGGGCGAGGCGGACGTGCGCGGATTGCTGCGCGACCTCGCCGAGCACATGGCGGAATGGGACGACTCGCTGCCGCTCGAGCGCCGGCTGCTGCACGTTTCGGCCACCATGGCCTGCCACGGCTCGGTGCGCGCCGGGCGCCGGCTCAAGCCGGAGGAAATGAACGCGCTGCTGCGCGAGATGGAAGCGGTGCCCAATTCCGGCCAGTGCAATCACGGGCGCCCGACTTATGTGGAGCTGAAGCTCGCCGACATCGAGCGGTTGTTCGGTCGGCGCTAGGATGCGCGCAGGAATACCAACTCGGTATCGTCGTAAGAGCGCCTCTCCAACTCCGTGAATCCGTCCGGCGCCGCAAAAGCTGCGGTGACAGCTTCCTCGACGATGACCAGAGCCTCCGGCAGCAGCCATCGTCCCTCGCGCGCAGACATCAGCGCCTTCTCCGCCAGTCCCTTGCCGTAAGGCGGATCGAGGAAGGCGAGCGAGAACGGCTCAAGCGGATGCGCCGGCCCGAGCTTGGTCGCGTCGCGGCGGAAGATGCGGGTGACGCCGCCGAGGCCTAGCGTTTCGACATTGTCGCGCAGCAGTGCGCGCGCCTCGACACCGTCGTCGACGAACAGCGCGTAGGCCGCGCCGCGCGAGATCGCTTCGATGCCGAGCGCGCCGGTGCCGGCGAAGAGATCGAGTACGCGCGCACCGGTCAGCGGATCGCCGTAGGCATGCGTCAGAATGTTGAACAAGGATTCGCGCAGGCGGTCGGCGGTCGGGCGCAAAGCCTCCGATTTCGGCCCGGCGATCGGACGCGAGCGCAATCTGCCGCCGACGACGCGCATTACATTTTCCTTTTGCGCATGATCGCGTCGGAAAGCCGGGTGTCACATTTCGGGATCATGCGCGCGGCCTCGGATATTTCGGCCGCGGTCCGCCTGAGCGGTCGCGGCGGCGCTTTGTCTTTTTCTCGACGCGCGGCGCGGGCACGGAATCCGGCGCGGCCGTCTCGCGCTTGTCGCGGCGGCCGGCGCTTTCCATCGCGGCTTCGCGGCCTTGCCCGCGCACCTCGGAGCGGCGGGGAGGCGGCACATGCTCCATTACCGGTGCGTCGAAATCGGCTTGCGCTTGCGCGGCGATGTCGGGCCCCAACTGCTTGCGCAGCTCCTCGGTCGTAATTTCTTCCACAGCCCCGTCGTCGAGCCCGCCCAGTTCGAACGGTCCGAATGCCACCCGGATCAGCCGGTTCACTTGCAGGCCGAGCGTTTCGAGAACCTTGCGCACCTCGCGATTCTTGCCCTCGCGAATGCCGATCGTGAGCCAGACATTGGCGCCCTGTTCGCGGTCGAGCGTCGCCTCGATCGGCCCGTAGCGCACGCCGGCGACGGTGATGCCGGCGCGCAGCCGGTCGAGGGCGTCCTGCGCGACACGGCCAAGCGCGCGCACGCGGTAGCGGCGCAGCCAGCCGGTCGCCGGCAATTCGAGCACGCGCGCGAGCCCGCCGTCATTGGTGAGCAGCAGCAGGCCTTCGGTGTTGATGTCGAGCCGCCCGACGCTGATCAGCCGCGGCAGGCCTTTGGGCAGAGCGCGGAAGATCGTCGGCCGCCCTTCCGGGTCGGCATGCGTCGTCACCAGGCCGCGCGGCTTGTGGTAGCGGAACAGCCGCGTGCGCTCGCGCGCGCGCAGCGGCGCGCCGTCGACCGCGATGCGGTCCGCCGCCGTGACGTTGAGCGCGGGCGAGGCGATCACCGCGCCGTTGACCGAAACGCGGCCGGCGGCGATCCAGGCTTCCGCCTGCCGGCGCGAGGCAAGCCCGGCCCGCGCCATCACCTTGGCGATGCGTTCGCCGGGTTTGTCATGAATGGGTTTTTCGGGCATGAGCACGATTTATGGCATCGCCGCCCTTCATGCAATTCGCCCTGGAAGAGGCCCGCGCGGCGCAGGCGCGCGGCGAGGTGCCGGTCGGCTGCGTCATCGCGCGCGGCGGCGAGGTGATCGCCCGCGCCGGCAACCGCACCCTTGCGGCCAGGGACCCGACGGCGCATGCCGAACTGCTGGCGATCAGCCAGGCCTCGGCCGCGCTCGGCTCCGAGCGGCTCACCGATTGCGATCTTTACGTCACGCTCGAGCCTTGCGCCATGTGCGCCGCGGCGATGTCGTTTGCGCGTATCCGCCGCCTTTATTTCGGCGCCGCCGACGCCAAGGGCGGGGCGGTGGAAAACGGCGTGCGGTTTTTTGCCAGCCGCACCTGCCACCACAGGCCGGAAGTCTTTGGCGGCATCCGTGAGAGCGAAAGCGCCGAATTGCTGAAGGAGTTTTTCCGGGCGCGGCGCTAGCTAAGCCGACTTGTCGACGAGTTTACCCATCCCGGGCGGCGGCGTCTGCTCGGCCGGCGAGTCGGCGTCGTTCTCCGGCTGCGGCGAGCGGCGTTTCGGCGACCGCGCCGCTTTCGGCAGCACTACCTGGACCCGAAGGTCGCCGGCAGCCGTGATGGAGTCGTTACCCATGGCGCCGGAAAATTACCGACCAAGGTCTCAATTTTGCGCGTCGCGTCAGCGCAAAATCCGGACGACCGCGGAAAGGATTTGTTGACCGTAACGCGGCGGCCTCACGCGGCCCGCGCGAATTCCCATGCCTTGTCCGCGAGCGGGCGCACCATCGCCGCTTTGGCCGGCGCGAATTCGCTCGTCGCGGTGCCGTCGCGCACGCGGCCGATGATGCCTTGCAGGATGGCGGCGATGCGGAAGAAATTATAGGCGAGATAGGCGGGCAAATGCGGGCGCGGGTCGAGCCCGGTGCGTCTGACGTAGAGATCGACATAATCCGGCATCGAAGGAATGCCGAGCGCGCGCAAGTTGTGCCCGGCGAGCGAGGCGGTGCCGGCCGCGCTTTCCGAATGCGGCATGTGCCAGGTCATCAGATGATAGGAAAAGTCGGCGAGCGGATCGCCCAGCGTCGACAACTCCCAGTCGAGCACGGCGATGACGTCGGGCGTGTCCCGGGCGAGGATCAGATTGTCCAGCCGGTAATCGCCATGCACCAGCCGCGGCGGCCCGCTGGGCGGAATGTGGCCAGGCAGCCAATCGATCAGCCGCTCCATGGCCTCGATTCTTTCCGTCTCCGAGGCGCGGTACTGCTTCGACCAGCGCTCGACCTGGCGCGCGACGTAATTCTCGCCGCGGCCGAAATCGCCAAGGCCGATGTGCGCGGGATCGAACGCGTGCAGGCGCGCGATGGTCGCGTTCATGGCGTCATAGACCACCGCGCGTTCGGCGGGATTGGAGCCCGGCATCTGCGGCTCCCAGAACACGCGGCCGTCGGCAAAGCTCATCACATAGAACGGCGTGCCGGCGACGCCGTCGTCGGCGCAGTAAACGAGCGGCTCGGCCACCGGAAATCCTTGCGCATGAAGGGCGCCGATGACGCGAAATTCGCGGTCGACCGCGTGCGCCGAGGGCAACAGCTTGCCCGGCGGTTTGCGCCGCAGCACGTAGCGCCGCGCCGGCGTCTGCAAAAGGTAAGTCGGATTCGATTGCCCGCCCTTGAACTGGCGGACCTCGAGCGGGCCGGCAAAACCTTTTACGTTTTGCGACAGGAACGATTCCAGCCGCGCGCTATCCAGCCGCAGCGCGGGCGCCGTCTCCTTGGTGCCGGAAAACGCCTGCTGGCGGTCGAGCGTGGTCATTTTGCAATCGTCACTTTTTCGCCCCGAACGAGATCGGCGCGTCGGCGTAGATCTTGTAGCTCTGCGCCTTCGGCTTGGCCTTGTCCTCGTCGTTGAGATACTGCAGCGAGCTCTTGCCGGCGAGCGCGCGCGGCAGGATCATCACGCGGATGAAGCGGCTCGGCTTGTCGCTTGCGGCCTGCGCGAACACCGGGTCGGGGCCGGCTTCGTACCAGGCGCCGCCCGGGCCGTAGGACGTCGAGCGGCCATGCGTGTCGATGCGTATGCCGCCCTCGATCAGGCAGCGGATGCCCGGGCCCTGGTGCCGGTGCAGATAGGCGCAGCCGCCGGGCGGGAAGGCGACGCTGTCGCCGCGCATCAGCAGTTCGCCCTTGGGCAGGGTTTCGAGATAGGCGGTGAGCTTGTCGTGCGAAATCATGCCGGGCGCGCCGGCGACCGTCGAGCCCTGGTCGCCGCGCGACAATTCCCAGCGCCAGCAGGTCACGCCGTCCGGACCCGGCCGCACCAGCGCCGCGCCTTCGCCCTGCCAGGCTTCGCTTGCATTCACCGCTTCGCCGGCGATGGTCGCCGACCCGTGCACCACAAAGATGAAGCGCGGCAGCGGCGGCAATTCGAACACGACATTCTCGGCGTTCGACAGGACGTCTTCATAGAGCCGCAGTACGGGATGCATGGGGGTCTCCGGCAACGATCGGCAGACAGTAGCCCGCCGCCGCCGCCCGGGCAAAAACAAAGCCCGGCGCTGGGCCGGGCTTTGCGCAGGTCGCGAATGCTCGCCGCGATTACTGCACGTTCCAGGGCGGATCGCGTTCGAGTTGGTAGCGGATATTCGGATCCGGATCGGCGCCCACCAACTGACCGTCTCGGATCACCGTGTTCGGACCGGCAGCGTAGCCGGGGGCGGCCGCGTAGGTCGAATAGGCGTCCGTGGTCGCGCGGTGCGGATGGTGGGTTTCGGCGAAGGCCGGCGCGGCTGCGAGCGCTGTCATTGCCGCTACGGTCAAAAGCATCTTCTTCATTCTTGCATCTCCTGCAACTTCGTCCCCCGCGCACACATAGATTGTTTTCGCCGGCGCGCTATCGACGGCAATGCATGGAGCGCATGAAGGATTTTGCTAAGTCGTTCGTCTATGACGTGGGAACAGGCACGATTTCGCCACAGTCATCAGCGGAAAGAAATATTGTCGAAGCGTTTCTTTATGCACTCGTTATTTCGCGCGCGATCGCGCGCCAGCCGATGTCGCGGCGGCAGAATCCGCCGGGCCAGTTGATCCTGTCGACTGCCGCATAAGCGCGCAATTGCGCCTCGCGAACGCTTTTTCCGCGTGCACAGATGTTGAGCACGCGTCCGCCGTTCGCGAGGATGTGATCGCCGTCGGCTTTGGTGCCGGCGTGGAAAATCTCCACGCCTTCCACTTGCGCGGCCGCATCGAGACCTTCGATCGGGCTGCCGCGCTGGTAGTTTCCCGGATAGCCTTTGGCCGCCATGATGACGGTGAGGGCTGCGTCGTCGTACCAGCGCAGGTCGAAATTCTTTAGCTGTCCGTCGCACGCGGCCAATAGCGCCGGCACCAGGTCGGACATCAGGCGGAGCATCAGCACCTGGCATTCCGGATCGCCGAAACGCACATTGTATTCGATCAGTTGCGGACCGCTCGCGGTGATCATCAATCCGGCGAACAGCACGCCCTTATAGGGCGCGCCCATTGCCTTCATCGCGCGCACGGTCGGGCGCACGATCTCGTCCATGACACGCTTGTTCATCTCCGCCGTCATGATCGGCGCCGGCGAATAGGCGCCCATGCCGCCGGTGTTCGGGCCCTTGTCGCCGTCGCCGACACGCTTGTGGTCCTGCGCCGAGGCGAGCGCGATCGCGGTCTCGCCGTCGCACAGCGCGAAGAACGAGGCCTCCTCGCCGACGAGACATTCCTCGATCACGATTTCCCAGGCGGGTGCGCCCAGGGGATTGTCCTTGCCGCCGCCGAACATCATGTCGATGGCGGCTTCGGCTTCCGCGACCGTCTCCGCCACCACGACGCCTTTGCCGGCGGCGAGCCCGTCGGCCTTGACGACGATCGGCGCACCTTTATTGCGTACATAGGCCTTGGCGGCGCTCGCGCTCTTGAAGCGCTCATAGGCCGCCGTCGGAATATTGTTCGCCTTGCACAGGTCCTTGGTGAAGCCCTTCGAGCCTTCCAGCCGCGCCGCCCATTTGCCCGGGCCGAAGGCCTTGATGCCGGCGGCTTCGAGATCGTCGACGATTCCGGCGACTAACGGCACTTCTGGCCCGACCACCACGAGATCGATTTTGTTGGTCTTGGCCAAGGCGATCACCGCAGCGTGGTCGGCGAGGTCGAGCGCGGCACATTCGGCCTCGCGCGCGATGCCGGCATTGCCCGGTGCGCAATAGATCTTGCCGGCAAGCGGGCTCGCCGCGATTTTCCAGGCGAGCGCATGCTCGCGTCCGCCGGAACCGAGGATGAGGATGTTCATGCGCGCGCTCTCTCCGTGTCCTGCCCGGGCTTGACCCGGGCATCCATCTGCCATCTAGAAGACCCGTTTTCGATGGATTGCCGGGCCGGGCCCGGCAATGACAGCGGCTTTTGTGTAGCATGCCGCCTCGTATCGCAAGAGATTCGGCCCCGATGGCAGACGCAGTTCTCAACAATGTCGTGGAATGGTCCGTCTCCGAGCTGTCGGCGGCACTCAAGCGCACGGTCGAGGACGCCTACGGCCACGTGCGGGTGCGTGGCGAGGTGTCGGGCTTCAAGGGGGCCTCGCCCTCCGGCCATGTCTATTTCCGCCTCAAGGACGACCGGGCGGTGCTCGAAGGCGTGATCTGGAAGGGCGTCTATGGCCGCATGCGGGTGAAGCCGGAAGAGGGCCTGGACGTGATCGTCTCGGGCAAGCTCACCACCTTCGCCGGCTCGTCGAAATACCAGATCGTCATCGACACGCTGGAGCCCGCCGGCGTCGGCGCGTTGATGAAGCTGCTCGAGGAGCGCAAAAAGAAGCTCGCCGCCGAAGGCCTGTTCGACGAGGCGCGCAAGCAGCTTCTGCCGTTCCTGCCGCGCATGATCGGCGTCGTTACCTCGCCGACCGGCGCTGTCATTCGCGACATCCTGCATCGCCTTGCCGATCGCTTTCCGCGTCGCGTCCTGGTGTGGCCGGTGCGCGTACAGGGCGAAGCCTCGGCCGGCGAAGTGGCCAACGCCATCCGCGGCTTCAATGCATTGCCCGAGCGCGGCGCGCTGCCGCGGCCGGACATCGTCATCGTCGCCCGCGGCGGCGGCTCGCTCGAAGATCTCTGGTCGTTCAACGAGGAAATCGTCGTGCGCGCTGCGGCCGAAAGCATGATCCCGCTCATTTCCGCGGTCGGCCACGAGACCGACGTGACGCTAATCGATTTCGCCGCCGACCGCCGTGCGCCGACGCCGACCGCCGCCGCGGAAATCGCCGTGCCGGTGCGCGCCGAGCTATTGGCGCAGGTCGCCGCGCTGGCGGCGCGGCAAGTCGGCGCCTGGCAGCGCGGCATGGGAATGCGCCGCACCGAATTGCTGGCAGCGACGCGCGCGCTGCCGGCGGCCGACGAATTGCTGGCCGAGCCGCGCCAGCGCCTCGACACGCTGGCGAAACGTCTGCCGCGCGCGCTCAACGCCAACGCGCAATTGCATCGCACGCATCTGACCCGCGCCGCCGCGCGCCTCACCCCGCGGTTGTTGAAACTGCGGCTGGCGCGTTCGAGCGAAATCGTCGTCGCGCTGGGCAAGAGCGCGGCGCTCGCACGCAAAAATTACCTGCAACGGCGTGCCGACCGCCTGACGACGGCCAGGCAACTGCTCGCGGCGTTTTCCTATCGCGGCGTGCTGGCGCGGGGCTTTGCACTTGTCCGCGACGGCGACGGGCATCCGCTGCGCAGCGCGGCCGCCGTTACCGGCGGCATGCCGCTCGCCATCGAATTCTCCGACGGCCGCGTGACGGCGACCGCCGACGGCGGCGGAACTCCACGCACGCCCGAGCCGCGCGCCAAACCGCGCCCGCGCGGCGGCGTTTCCGGCGGGCAGGGCAGTCTGTTTGGCGCCTAGATGCGCGGCCAATGCAGCGCGGGGCTGCGTTGTCAAAAATGCAGGGTTTCGTTTGTCGCCGCGAACGACTATCTTTGTGCGATCCGCCCTCGCCGGGACTTGATGGAGGCCGCCAGTGCTCAACCGCTACGATCGCTCCTCGCCGATGAGCGGCGAGGCCGAGGTGAAATATCTCGACGGCGATTTCCGCGTGGTCAAGCCGGGCGCCTTCGTGCGCTGCGCGGTGACCGGGCAAGCCATACCGCTTGAGGAGCTCAAATACTGGAGCGTCGATTTGCAGGAGGCCTATGCCTCGCCGCAGGCGGTGATGCAGCGGCTGCGCCCGCAGGTCGTCAAGTAACTAGCGCCGCAGTTTCGCCCGCACCTGCCGCCGTAAATCGTCGGCCTCCTCAACCGCAAGCGTCACCGGCAATACGCGCGTCTTTTCCGCGAGCGCCGCGAGCGCCGGCTCGCCAATCATGCGCGCGCGGTCCTTGGCGGTGGTGAGCAGCGTCAGCCCGCCGGCCTCGGCCTGCCTGATCAACGCGGCGGCTTCCTCGGCGGTGTAGCGGTGGTGATCGGGAAACGTCCGGCGCTGCGCAATCGTGATGCCGGCGTCGTTTACCGTCTTGAAGAACTTGTCTACATCGCCGATGCCGGCGAAGGCGAACACCTGGTGCGTTTTGAGGTCTGCGGTCACAGCCGGATCGGGCAGGAGACGCCCGCGAAATACCGGCAGCGCGGTGGCGATGGCGCGTGCGCCGTCGCCTTCGCCGACCACCAGCAGCGCGTCGGCGCGCGCAAGCTGCGCGGCGAGCGGCGCCCGCAGGGGGCCCGCGGGAAACACGCGCCCGTTGCCGATGCCGCGCCGTGCATCGACCGCCGCCAAAGTGAAATCCTTGGCGAGCGAGGGATTTTGCAGGCCGTCATCCATGACGATGATACTGGCGCCGGCGAGGACGGCGACCTCGGCGCCGGCGACGCGGTCGCGGGCGACGATGGTTGGGGCGACGCGCGCCAGCAGCAGCGCCTCGTCGCCCACGAGTGCGGCGCCGTCAGCGTTGACGTCGACGAGCTTCGGGCCGGCGAGGCTGCCGCCATAGCCGCGGCTCAGGCAGAACACGCGTTCGCCGGCTTGCTGCAGCCAGGACGCGAGCCACAGCACGGTCGGCGTCTTGCCGGCGCCGCCATGCGTGAAATTGCCGACGCACAGCACGGGCACGCCGACCTGCTGGCCTTCGCGCGCCATGCGTCTTTTGGCGATAGCGCCGTAACCGGCGGCGGCGGGGGCGAGCAGGCCGGCCGCCAGCGCGGCCTTGCGCCACCAGAAGGGCGGTTCACGCATTGTCGGTCCGCTGGCGCAGGCGAAGCTGCATCAGATAGGGGTCGAGCGAACTCAGCGTGCGCTCCAATGCGCCGCTGAGGCCCTCGACGGTCGCCCGCGCCGCGCCTGCCATGCGTTCGCGGTTGAGCGGATGCGCCAGCAAGGCGGCAAATCCGGCGGTGAGCCTGCTTTCGTCCCCGACCGGCTCGGCGCCTTTCGCCTTGTCGAGCACAGCGTAGATCTCGGCGAAATTCCACACATGCGGCCCGTGTAGGATAGCGGCGCCGAGCTTGGCCGGTTCGATCGGATTCTGCCCGCCGTGCTTGATTAGCGATCCGCCGACGAAAACGATCGGCACCAGACGGTAAATGAGGCCGAGTTCGCCGACGGTATCGGCGACATAGATGTCGGTGGCGGCGTCGGGCAAATCGCCGCGCGAGCGTAGCCGCGGCTTGAGGCCCGCTGCGCGCGCGATTTCCGCGATGCCTGTGCCGCGTTCGGGATGGCGTGGCGCGATCAGCGTCAGCAGGCCGGGAAAATTCGCGCGCAGCCGCGCATGCGCCGCGATCACGGCGGCTTCCTCGCCGGCATGGGTGGAGGCCGCCGCTATGGTCATGCGGCCGCCGATCGCCTGCTGCAGTTCCGCGAGCTTCACCTTGTCGGCGGGCGGTGCCGGCCCGTCGAGCTTGAGATCGCCGGTGGTGACCACGTGCGGAGCGCCCAGTTTGTCGAGCCGCGCGGCGTCGGCCGGCGAACGCGCGAGGCACAGGTCGAGCCGCCGCAGCAGATTGACGATCGAGTCCGGCAGGTAGCGCCAGCGCTTGAACGAATTTTCCGACAGGCGCCCATTGACCAGGATCATCGGCACCGCGCGCTGCGAGGTCTCGATGATGATGTTCGGCCACAGCTCGGATTCCACGAACAGCGCGAGGTCGGGCTGCCAGTGGTCGAGGAACCGGCGCACGAAGGCCGGCACGTCGAGCGGCACGAATTGGTGGATCACGCCGCGCGGCAGCCGCCGCTCGGCCAGCCCGCTCGAGGTCACGGTGCCGGAAGTCACCAGGACGACGACCTCGCGCGCGTGCAGGCGCTCGATCAGCGGCAGCACGCTGATCAATTCGCCGACGCTTGCGCCGTGCAGCCAGATCAGCGGTCCCGGCGGCCGCGCCGTCGCGCTGACGCCGCGGCGCTCGCCAAGGCGCAGGCGGTCTTCCTTGCCGCGCCGCATGCGTTGCGCCAGCAGCACCGGGGTCAGCGGCGTCGCCGCGGCCGAAAACAGCCGATAGGCGCGCAGCGGTGCCGGCAGCCTGTCGCTCACGATGTGCCGCTCCCCTTGCCGTCGACGATTTCGTAGGCGCGGGTAGTCGCCGCGTTGAGCTCGTTCTCGACCGTGACGCGCGCATTTTCCAGCGCCGCCGCGTCCGCGTCCGCCGCCACATAGATCGGCCCGCGCGCGACCAACGTCGAGCGGCCGAACGGCAGGTTGACCGCGCTGCGGTCCCAATTGTCGAGCTCGATGCGATGCTGGGTCGCCAGCGCTGCCGCATAGATCGGCCGGCCGGAATACTGCGCCAGCTTGACGATGCCGAGCCCTGAAACGCGCGCCAATTTCGGCACATCGGCGGTCATCGCGACATTGTAGCCCTGCTTGAGCGCCTCGAGCATCTCGGTGAAGGCGGCGGCGCCGCCCTTGCGGTTGAATTCGCCGTTATGGGCGCCGGAGCCGCGAATGGTGCCGATGCCCAGCTTTTCGGCGGCGCGCGCGTTGATCTCTCCGTCGCGATGGCGCGAGATCAGCACCTTGCCCTTGAAATCGTATTGCCTGGGTCTGATGAACGGCGCCACAAAATGCTGGCCGTGCCACAGCGCGATGATCAAGGGCTGTTCAGCCGTCTCGTAGATGTTCGCCGGCTCGATGGTGGTGCGGGTCGAATGCCATACCAGCCACAGATAGCCTGCCCCCACGGTGGCGACGGCATCCTGGAAGGCGGGCGAATTGACGATCCGCTTGTATAAAGACATCGACCCCTGCTCAAAGCGCGCCGCCCGCCCGCGCGGGCGGAACCGGGCCTGCGGCGGCGCGGATTTAGCTACACGAACCGGATTTATGCAAACTCGCCGCGCCGGTCGCGCACAAGCTCGATCAGCGCGCCGTGGCGGGCGGCGCCGGCGGCAACCAGCGCGCCATGCGCGACATGGCGGGCGTCGTAGCGCAGTGGCGCCCCGGCAAAATCGGTCATGGCGCCGCCGGCCTCGTGCACCAGGAGATCGGCGGCGGCGAGGTCCCAGTCATGGCTGCCAGGCGAGGCGAAGGCGGCATCGAATTCCCCATGCGCGACACGGCTAAGGCGCAGCGCCAGCGAATGCACCCGCGGCTGCGGCTCGATGCCGGGGGCGAGCCCGGCGAGCGGCTCGAGATAGCGTTTGGGGCCGGCAAGCCTCGCGGCGGCGAGTGCCGCGCCGCGGCTTGCGGCGATGGGCGCGCCGTTGCGCATGGCGCCGGCGCCGCGCGCGGCAAGAAACATCTCGTCGGAAACCGGCGCATAAAGGGCCGCGAGGACCGGACGTCCGCCTTCGGCGAGCGCGACCGATACGGTCCAGTCGGCGCGGCCGGAAATAAACGCGCGGGTGCCGTCGATCGGATCGACGACCCAGATGCGCGGCGAAGCCCCATCGGGCATCGCCACCGTCTCCTCCGACAGCCATCCGGCGCCCGGGACAAGCCCGCCGAGCCGCGCGTGCAGCAGATCGTTGACCGCGATGTCGCCCTCGGTGACCGGCGAGTCGTCCTTGCCCTTGGTCCAGCGTTTGAACGGCCCGCGCAGCGTCGCGCGCGCCAGTTCGCCGGCCTCGCGCATCACGGCTTCGAGCGGCGCGCGTAAATCCGCGGGATCACTGACCGGCAACGGTGAGGCCTTCCAGCCGCAACGTCGGCGCGTTAGTACCGTAGCGGAATTCGAGATCGCTCGCCGGCGTCAGCGTGCGGAATATGTCGATGAGGTGGCCGGCGATGGTGACCTCACTCACCGGGTAGCTGCGCTTGCCGTTCTCGATCCAGAAACCGGATGCCCCGCGGCTGTAGTCGCCGGTCACCATGTTGACGCCCATGCCGATGAGATCGGTAACGTAGAAGCCGTCCTTGATGTCGGCGATCAGCGCCTCGGGGCTGAGCTTGCCCGCCTCCATGTGCAGGTTGCTTGCGCCGGGCGAGGGCACCGAGGACACGCCGCGCTGGGCGTGCCCGGTGGTGGCAAGGCCTAGCTCGCGCGCGGTCGAGCAGTCGAGCAACCAGGAACGCAGCACGCCGTCGTCGATGAGCGCGAGCTTTTTTCCGGCGACGCCTTCTCCATCGAACGGGTGCGAGCGCAGGCCGCGCTTGCGGTGCGGGTCGTCGATGATGCGGATGCCGTCGGCGAAAATCTTCTGGCCCATCCTGTCGCGCAGGAAGCTGGTCTTGCGCGCGATCGAGGCGCCATTGACGGCGCCGGCCAGATGCGAGACCAGCGTGTTGGAGACACGCGGGTCGAACACCACCGGTACCTTGCGCGTCGTCATCTTGCGCGGGTTGAGCCGTTCGACCGCGCGCTCGCCGGCGGTGCGGCCGATCTTTTCCGGGCTCTCCAGATCGGCGGCGTGCAGCACGCTCGAATAATCCCAGTCGCGCTCCATGCCGGTGCCGCTGCCGGCGATAGCGGTCATCGACAGGCCGTGGCGCGAGCCGAGATAGGCGCCGCGGAAGCCGTGGCTGGTCACCAGCACCATGCCGACCATGCCGCCCGAGGCCCCGGCGCCACCCGATTTGGTGACGCCTTTGACCGCAAGCGCGGCGGCTTCCGCGGCGCGGGCGCTTTGCTCGAGCGCGGCGACCGAGGGCAGCGCGCGGTCGACGAGGTCGAGGTCGGGAAATTCATGCGCCAACAGGGCCGCGTCGGCGAGCCCGGCATATTTGTCCTCGGGCGCGACCCGCGCCATCGCCACCGCGCGTTCCGCCAGCGCCGCGCTGCCGTCCGCCGCTGTGTCGTTGGTCGAGACCACCGCCTGGCGCTTGCCCACCAGCACGCGCAGGCCGAGATCGTCGCCTTCGGCGCTTTCGCTTTCCTCCACCGCGCCGTCGCGCACTTCGATCGAGAGCGACATCGAGCGCATCGCCACCGCGTCGGCGGCATCGGCGCCGCGGGCAAGCGCGGCCTTGACCAGCCGCTCGGCGCGGTCGGTGAGGGCGGTTTGATCGAACAGGGAAGCAGCGGGGGCAAGCATGATGGATGCGGCTTTCGTCAGGGAATTGTCCGGGGCACCCGGAGGGCGCGAGCCCGGAACAACGAACAGATGGGCCTTGATTCGGCGCGGTGCAACCGCCGGTCGGGACATTTTGCCGACGCCCGGCAAGGTCTCGTCAATCATGGTTCGCAAGGTCTCGTCAATCATGCAGCGCAAAGCGGGTGCGGTGACCTCCGGTTAACCGCGAACCTTAAGCGGATTCCGACGCCTTTCCGCCATGATCCGCGCACGACCGGAGCCATAAGCCCGGCGTGGGAGAGTTTCGAGGCGTCAAATGCGAAGTGGCGGATTGCCCGCCGGGTCGAGCCGCGCGCCGCGGCTCGACCCGTTCAGCCTGCCGGCGCGTTTTGCGGCGAGCGATGCCGCGGCCGACGAGCGGGTGCGGTATGTAGAGCTTTATCGTACCCGCGTGGTGGTGCGGCGCTCGCTGCGCGGCATGCGCATGGCGCTCAACATGCCGCTCTCGGCCTTCACCGGGATCGCGCTGCGGGTGACAGCCGGCGAAGACGAAGCCGTCGCCTCGGTGACCCTCGAACACAAAGATCCTTCGCTGGCGCTGCCGCTGTTCAGCTCGGGCGAAGCCGACGAAGCCTTCGCCGAATGGCGCGCCTGGGCCAAGGTGCTCGGCCTGCCGCTCCTGGTGGCCGAGGACGACGGCGTGCTGCGCGAGCCGTTCACGCGCCTTGGCGGCGTCTGTATCGATGGCGTGCGTCCGCGCCGGCGCCGGCGCAGTGCGCTCAAGCGCCGCCGCGCGTCGATGCCGCTGCGCCGGGCGACCGGCCGTTTGACCGAGGCGACGCCGGTGCATCGCGGCGAGCGCGAGATCATCGCGCGGAATTAAGGCGCGCTCCCGCCATTGGTGCCGCGTGCCCGGCGGCGGCAAATCTTCGCTGAAATGTCTGGTGTGAGCGGAACAAGGGCATAGACTGTCCGTTGAACTTCGCGAATCGTGTGAGCGAAGCGATGGGTACGATTGTCCTTCTCGATCTGATGGGCGGCGTCGCGTTGCTGCTGTGGGGCCTGCACATGGTCCAGAGCGGTATTCTGCGCGCGTTTGGGCCGGACCTGCGGCGCTTTTTGTCGAAGGCCCTGGGGAACCGCTTCGCGGCATTCGCCGCCGGGCTCGGACTGACCGCGATCCTCCAGAGCAGCACGGCGACCGGACTCATGGCCGCGTCTTTCGTGACCGAAGGTGTGGTCGGTCTGGTGCCCGCGCTTGCCATCATGCTGGGCGCGAATGTCGGAACGACGCTGATCGTTCAGGTCCTCTCGTTCAACATATCCGCCGCGGCGCCGGCGCTGTTCATCATCGGCCTCGTCGCATTCCGCAGCGGCGGCCGCAGCCGCCTCAAGGATTCGGGCCGCATCGCCATCGGCCTCGGTTTGATGTTGCTGGCGCTGCATGTCCTGCTCGACACTCTGGCGCCCGCGGAAAACGCACCGAGCGTACGCGCATTGCTCGAACTGATCACCGGCGACCCGGTCCTTTGCGTGCTGATCGCCGCCGCGTTGACCTGGGCCGCGCATTCGAGCGTCGCGACAGTGCTGCTGATCATGTCGCTCGCCTTTTCCCAATTTGTCACGCCGGTCGCGGCGTTGGCGTTGGTGCTCGGCGCGAATCTGGGTAGCGCCATCAACCCGATCGTCGAGGGAGGCCGCCGCGGCGACCCTGCGAGCTATCGCTTGCCGCTCGGAAATCTCCTCAACAGAATGATCGGCGTCGGAGTCGCGCTGCCGTTCCTGCAACCGATTGCCGAGGCGTGGCAGCACGTCGAACCGAACATGGCGAAGTTTACTGCCGAATTTCACATCGGCTTCAATGTCGTGCTTGCCGTGGCCTTCCTGCCGCTGCTCGATCCGCTGGCCTCGCTGCTCACGAAATGTCTGCCCGAGCTCGCGATGGCCGCCGATCCTTCGGCGCCGCGTTACCTCGATGAATCGGCGCTCGAAGCGCCTTCGCTCGCGCTGGCGAATGCTGCGCGGGAAACGCTGCACATGGGCGACACGGTGGAGGAGATGCTGCGCAAGGTCGTGACGGCGCTGATGACGAACAATCGCGCGCTGGTCGACGAGGTGTCGCGCATGGACAATGCCGTCGATAATCTCAACGAAGCGATCAAGCTCTATGTGACCGGTTTGACACGGCGCAATCTCGACGAGGCGGAAGCAAAGCGCGCCATGGAAATCGTGTCTTTTGCCATCAATCTCGAGCATGTCGGCGACATTATCGACAAGAATCTGAGCGAGCTGGCCGCCAAGAAAATCAAGCGCAACGTTCAGTTTTCCGACGACGGCGCGGCGGAGATCGACGAATTTCATAAGCGCATCCTGGAGAATTTGCGTCTTGCCTTCGGCGTCTTTATGTCGGGCGACGCCGCCGGAGCGAGAAAACTCGTTTCGGAAAAGGCGCAGTTGCGCGGCGCGGAGCTTTCCGCGGCCGAACGGCACCTCGAACGCCTGCGCGAGGGCCGGCCGGAAACCCTGGAAACGACGTCGCTGCATCTCGACGTGCTTCGCGACCTCAAACGCATCAACTCGCATATTTGTTCGGTCGCTTATCCGGTTCTGGAAATTTCCAGAAAGCCGTCGCCCGCCGCCGCCAAATCCGAACCGGCGGCGGTCGCCCGCGCAAAGGCAAAGCCGCGCGGCTCATAGACCGCTTTCGCTGCCCAAATTTTACGGAAATTGCCGGTCGCCAAGCCTGCGATTGCGGTTACACTTACCACTCGTTTCTGTGGGGACAGAGCCACATGGCGGCACAGGCAGTCCGGCGCGCTGACTTTTTGATGACGCTTGCTTATGCGACCGACCTGGCCACCGGTCACTCGCGCGATTTCGCGCTGCGATCCTGCGTGGTGGCGATGCGTTTTGCCGAGATCGCCCGTCTCGACGAGCATACGCGCCGCGCCGTCTATCATCAGGCGCTGCTGCGCTTCATCGGGTGCAATGCCGACACGCATCTGCTGGCGGAAGCCTGGGGCGATGAAATCACCCTTCGCCGCGAGCTACACCACATCGACATGGGCAACCGCGCGGAATTCGTCGAAATCTTCGTCCGCGCCATCAAACGCAAGTTCCCGGGCGCCTCGCCCGAGGAACTGGAAGAAGCCGTGCAGCGCGGTCTCGCGGCCGCGCCGCAGGTCAACGTGCCGATCCTGTCCGGGCACTGCGAGGTGGCACAAAGGATCGCCGAACGCATCGGCCTGCCGCCGGAGATTCGCGAGAACCTCGGTCAGATCTATGAGCGCTGGGACGGCAAAGGATTGCCGCGCGGCCTGTCGGGCAATGCGGTGAAGTTTCCGGTCCGGCTGGTGACGCTGGCGCAGGAAGCCGTCGCGCTGAACGACCATCATGGATTTGCCGCCGCCAAAGAGATGATCGCCAAGCGCGCCGGCGGTGGCTACGAGCCGGAATTGGCCGACCTGTTCCTCGCCAATACCGACAAGCTGCTGGCCGGCCTCGACGGGCCGGTCGACCGCGAGACGATCCTCGCGCTGGAGCCGGCGCCCCATTCGATGCTCGATCCGGCGGGCTGCGACGAGGCCTGCCTCGCGATCGCCGACATGGTCGACATGCGCATGCCCTTCACTTTTGGCCATTCGCGCGCGGTAGCGGCGCTCGCCGATGCGGCGGCCAAGCACATGGGTCTGCCAGCGTCCGACATCCGCGACGTGCGATGGGCGGCCTACACGCACGACATTGGCGAGCTCGCGATTCCCGTTTCGACCTGGATGCGCGCCGGCGCGCTGACCGAACGCGAGACCGATGCGGCGCACCTGCATCCCTATCACGGCGAACGCGCGCTCGCCTCGCTCGGCGGCGACGGCAAGGCGATCGCCGGCCTGGTACAGCGCCACCACGAGCGCCTCGACGGCAGCGGCTATCACCGCAATTCGCGCGCGCCCGATCTTTCGCCCGCCGCGCGAATCCTCGCCGCCGCCGAGGCCTTCCAGACCGCGCGCGAAGCGCGGGCCCACCGTGCCGCGATGAGCGACGCGGCGGCGGCCGCCAAACTGCGCGCCGCGGTCAAGGAGGGCAAGCTTTGTCCCGATGCCGTGGAAGCCGTCCTCACCGTCGCCGGCCAGCCCGCCCGCCGCGCCGCCGCCGGCGGTCTTGCCGGACTGACGCCGCGCGAGATCGAGGTGCTGCGCCTGATCGCCGCCGGGCATACCGCCAAGGAAGCGGCCCGGCACCTCGATATCTCGCCCAAGACCGCCGATAACCACATCCAGAGCCTTTATTCCAAGATCGGCGTCTCCACCCGGGCAGGCGCTGCCCTTTATGCCCTCGAACGCGGCCTGGTGCAGCAGGGAACGTCCGCGGCCTAGGGAATCCACCCCATGTGCGGGCGTGGGGTTGCCGGCACTCTCCGATCGTGAACCGGGCCATCCGGCCTCGGCACCGAAAAGGAGAAAGCCATGACACAATCATCCATCAAGGTGGGCGTCATCGCCGAGCAGACCGGCCCGCTGTCGTTCATGGGTCTCGCCAACGCCAATCTCGCGCGCATGGTGATCGACGACATCAACGCCAAAGGCGGCCTGCTCGGGCGCAAGGTCGAGCTCTGCCTCGAAGACGGCGCCACCATCGACAGCGTCGCCGAAGCCAAGGCGACCAAGCTCGTCCAGCACGACAAGGTCGACGTGATCTTCGGCGGCATCTTCAGCTCGACGCGGCAAGCCATCAAAGGCCCCGCCGTTGCCAAGGGCCGGACGCTCTACATCTACCCCGAGCAATACGAAGGCCAGGAATGCGACCCGCTGATCTTCTGCACCGGCCCGGTGCCGGCCCAGCAGGTCGATCCGCTTATTCCCTGGCTGATGCAGAAGACCGGCGCGAAGAAATTCTACCTGCCGTCGGCCGATTACATTTGGCCGCGCGTGATGAACAAGAAAGTGCGGCAGCTCGTCACCGCCAATGGCGGCGTCATCGTCGGGGAGGAGTACCACCCGCTCGACCACATGGAATACGGCGAGACGGTCAGGAACATCATGGCGAGCGGCGCCGACGCCGTATTCAACACGGTCGTTCCGCCGGGCGTGGTGCCGTTCTTCCAGCAGCTTTACGAGGCCGGCTTCCAGAAGCGCGGCGGACAGCTCATCTGCACGTATTTCGACGAAAACCTCCTGGGCCTGATGCCGGCGGCGCATACCGAGGGCCTCTATGGCTGCCTCGACTTCTACCAGAGCGTCAAAGACCCGTTCAGCCAGAAGCTGCTCGGCGAATACAACAGGCTCTATCCGGCCGGCGCGCAGTTCACCGGCGGCAGCGCCTGTTCGGGACTCTACCGCGGACTCAAACTCTGGGCGGCGGCGGTGAAAGCGGCAGGCTCGCTGCGCCAGGAAGATGTCGTCGCGGCGCTCGACCGCGCCAGGATCGACGAGGGGCCGGGCGGCGCGGCTGCGATGGTGCCTGGCGAGCATCACGTGCGCATGAACATGTACATCGCGCAGGCGAGCAACGGGCATTTCAATATCGTCAAGAGCCTCGGGGCGGTCGATCCGCACGAGGCGGTCGTGCCGCGCGCGGCCCAACGCGAAAAAATGAGCATTGCCGGCTAGACGGTGACGGCCGCGTGGCGGCCTGAGGCCCACGCCAATCGAAAAAGCGGCGTCCGATTCGGGCGCCGCTTCCATTTTATCCGCAATGCCGGCTTGGAATTATCCGCAGCGTTGCAATTTGAGCGCACCGGTCTGCCCGCTCAACTCGATGTGGTCGGCATCGACGCGGAGCAAAGTGTAGTTGACGCTGGCATTGTTGATCTGGCCGTTGCTGAACACGTCGACGATGTTGTAGCTCTTGGCGCCGGTCATCGTCACCGACTTGTTGCGGTAGGCGGGCACCCCGCCCATGCTGTCGGTGCGCTGGTCGCCGTTGAAGGCGATCACGCGCTTGCCGGCGCAATCGATCGGACCTTTTTCCGTGCTGGCGCTTTCGCCCCACGGCCCGCTCACCGGATAGATGTCGGCAAGCGCGGGCGCTCCGAGCATGGTCAATGCGAGGGCGGACAGAATCGCTTTGCGCATGGCCGCAAGGATTGGCCGCACGGCAGGCAAAATCAAGGTTAAGCGGCGCGGATGCTTAACGAAGCGCGCCTGCAATGCGTTAAATTGGCCGGGCTTGCGCCGGTAAATGGCGCGTCGCGGCGTTCAGGGCCGGTAATAGCTCGACCGCGCATAGGCGGCGGCAAAGCCGGCGCGCTGAATATTGATGAAAGACGGCCCGACATCGCCGCCATGCGGTATTCCGGTTTCGGTGGTCAGCAGCGTGCAGCCGGCCGCGATCGCCGCCTCGATGCGGACGGCGAGCAGCGCCAGATGCGCGCGCAGGCCGCGCTGCGCCGGTATGGTTGCGCCGATGCCGAGCCAGGCGCAGGCGCCGTCGATGTAAACCGAGCCGGCCGCGACTGCCGTTCCGCCGGCATAGGCGGCAAAGCAGTGCCAGCGCGGCCGTCCGCAAAGTGCCGCGACCCATTCGCCGAACTCCGCCGGTAGGTTGAAGCCCGCCGCTATGGCGGCGCCGAAGGCGCGCGCGCCGTCCGGTCTTACCTCGCGTACTGCGAGCGACGTGCTAAAGCGCGGCGGCGGCGCGGCGTCGCGTACGAATTTGGCCCACCGGTGCGAATGGACCACAAGCCCGCGCGCCGTGCAAAGCTGCCCGAGCGTCTCGGCGCCCGGCGCCACCTGCACGACGAAACTCCCGATACCGGCTGCGACGAAATCGGCGAGAGCGGCATCGAGCGTTTCGCCGCGCGCCGGCTCCGCCACGCCGAGATGGGCGAGCCGGTCGAATTGCGGATGATCGAAGGCGCGGCAGATCAAGAGCGCGCCGTCGTCGGCGCGCCGCTGCGCGAGGCCGAGCCGCCCGCGCACCGCAGCCGGCGCGGCGTCGTACATGTCGAGCCAAGCGTCGCGCTCGATGGCCTCGATTTTAACGACGGTGTCGCGCGTCGTCATTCCGCCTTCCCATATCCCCCTGCGGTCGGCGACTGGATGATGACCGCTTCGCCCGCGTCTATCGCCGTTTCGTCGCAGCCCTGCAGCCGTTCCATCCTGCCGTCCTTGCGGCGCGCCCAGTTTTCGCCGACCTCGCCGGCTTCGCCGCCTTGCAGGCCGAAGGGCCGCACCCTGCGGTGCCCGGAGAGAATCGTGCAGTCCATTTTTTCCAGGAAGCGGATGGTGCGCCTGATGCCGTCGCCGGCATGCCATTTGCCGCGCCCGCCGGAGTTTTTGCGGATGTGGAAATCCTCCAGCACCACCGGGTAACGGAATTCCAGAACTTCCGGATCGGTCAGCCGCGTGTTGGTCATATGCGTATGCACTGCGTCGGTACCGTCAAAGCCGGGCCCTGCCGGCGAGCCGGAGCAGATCGTCTCGTAATACTGATAGCGCACATTGCCGAAATTGAGATTGTTCATGGTGCCCTGCGCCGCCGCGAGCGCGCCCAGCGCGCCGAACAGGCAGTTGGTAACGGCTTGCGAGGTCTCGACGTTTCCCGCCACCACCGCCGCCGGATATTCCGGCGACAGCATGGAATGTTTCGGCACCACGATGTTGATCGGCCGCAGGCAGCCGGCGTTCATCGGAATGTCGTCGTCCACCATCACGCGGAACACATAGAGCACGGCCGCCCGCGTCACCGGCTCGGGCGCGTTGAAATTGGTCGGCTGCTGCGGCGAGGTGCCGGTAAAATCGACTGTCGCCTCGCGTTTTTTCTTGTCGACCGCGATTTTCACCTTGATGACGGTGCCCTGATCCATCTCGTAGGAAAACTCGCTGTCGTGCAGGCGGTCGATCACGCGCCGCACGCTTTCCGCCGCGTTGTCCTGCACGTGTTGCATATAGGCGCGCACGACCGGCAGGGTGAACTGGTCCACCATCTTGCGCAGCTCGCCGACGCCTTTCTCGTTGGCGGCGATCTGCGCCTTGATGTCGTTGACGTTCTGCACCGGGTTGCGCGCGGGATATTTGGCTCCGAGCAGCGCCGCCATCAGCTCCTTCTCGCGGAAGCGGCCGCGGTCCACGAGCTTGAAGTTGTCCATATAGACACCTTCCTGCTCGATGGTCGTGGCATTGGGCGACATCGAGCCGGGCGAGATGCCGCCCACATCCGCGTGATGCCCGCGCGAGGCGACCCAGAACAGAATGCGCTTTTTTCTGTCGTCGAACACCGGCGTGCAGACGGTGATGTCGGGCAGGTGCGTGCCGCCGTTATAGGGCGCGTTGATGGCGTAGACGTCGCCGGGCGCGATGCGGCCGGCATTGTCGCGGATGACCGTCTCGACCGAGCGGTCCATGGAGCCGAGATGCACCGGCATGTGCGGCGCGTTGGCGACCAGCGTGCCGTCATGCGCGAAGACCGCGCAGGAGAAATCGAGCCGCTCCTTGATGTTGACCGAATAGGCGGTGTTCTGCAGCGACACGCCCATCTGTTCGGCGATCGACATGAAAAGATTGTTGAACACCTCCAGCATCACCGGGTCGGCATGCGTGCCAATGGCGTGGGTGCGCTTGAGCGCCTTCACGCGCGTGAGCACCAGGTGGTTTTTGCGCGTGAGCTCGGCCTGCCAGCCGGGTTCGATGACAATGGTCTGGTGCGGCTCGATGATGATGGCGGCGCCCTTGACGCGATTGCCCGGTTTGATCTGGCCGCGCGTATAAACATTCGCGCCATGCCATTTGCCCGCCGAGAAAAATTTCGTGCGCCGCGCCGGCGCCGGCAGGCGCGCGCGCGAGGTCTTGCCGGCGCGCTCGTTGAACCTGGCGCCGCCGCCGACCGCTTCCACCGATACCGCTTCCACCATCATCTGCTTGCTGCGGTCGATGAAGCCGAAGCGCGCCTTGTGCGCTTTCTCGAACGACCGCTTCATGGCGGCAAGCGTGCCGGCGTTTACCACCAGCGCCGTGTCGGTCCCGGCGTAACGGATATGCGCGCGCCTGAATACCCTGATTTTCCCGGCCGGCACGCCCTGACCGACGACCTCGGCTTTGGTGTCGCGTGCGAGCCGCCCGCCGATTGTGCCGATTGCTGCGAGCGCCTTTGCCCCGAACGGCAATTCGATCGCCTGCTGCCGCGTCGAGCGGATGTCGGCGAGCCCCATGCCGTAGGCCGACAGCAGCGAGGAGAACGGATGGATCAGCACCTTGGTCATGCCGAGCGCGTCGGCGACCAGGCAGGCGTGCTGGCCGCCGGCGCCGCCGAAACAGTTGAGCGCGTAGCGCGTCACGTCATAGCCGCGCTGCACGGAAATCTTCTTGATCGCGTTCGCCATGTTCTCGACCGCGATCTTGATGAAGCCGTCGGCGATCTCCTCCGGCGTTTTCTCGCCGGCCTGCGCGAGGCTGACTTTCTGCGCCAGATTGTTGAAATCATGGCGCACCGCGACCGCATCGAGCGGCTGGTCTTGGCCAGGCCCGAAGATCTTCGGAAAGAATTCGGGAATGAGCTTGCCCACCATGACATTGGCGTCGGTCACCGCCAGCGGACCCTTGCGGCGGTAGCAGGCCGGCCCCGGATTGGCGCCCGCCGAGTCGGGGCCGACGCGGAAGCGCGCGCCATCGAAATGCAGGATCGAGCCGCCGCCGGCCGCCACCGTATGAATGAGCATCATCGGCGCCCGCATGCGCACGCCGGCGACTTCGGTTTCGAACGCGCGCTCGTACTCGCCGTCGAAGTGGCTCACGTCGGTCGAGGTGCCACCCATGTCGAAGCCGATCAGCCGCTCGAAGCCCGCCTGCCTGCCGGTTTCCGCCATGCCGACGACGCCGCCCGCCGGACCGGAGAGGATCGCGTCTTTTCCCTGAAACAGTTCCGCCGCCGTCAATCCGCCCGACGACATCATGAACATCAGCCGTGCGTTGGAACGCCGCGCATCGAGGTCATTGGTCACCTGCGCCACGTAGCGGCGCAGGATCGGCGACAGATACGCATCCACCACCGTGGTGTCGCCGCGGCCGACCAGCTTGATCAACGGCGACACTTCGTGGCTGACCGAAACTTGCGCGAAGCCCGCCGCGCGCGCCAGCGCCGCCACCTGCTTCTCGTGCTCGGGATAGCGATAGGCATGCATGAACACAATCGCGACCGCCGCGATGCCGTCGGCCCTCGCCGCCGCGAGATCGGCGCGCACCGCGTCGAGATCGGGTGCGCGCTCCACCGTGCCATCGGCGCGCACGCGTTCGTCCACCTCGGCCACGCGCTCGTAGAGCATGTCGGGCTTGAGGATGTGGCGTGCGAAAATCTTCGGCCGCGCCTGGTAGCCGATCTTGAGCGCGTCGCGGAAACCGCGCGTGATCATCAGCAGCGTGCGGTCGCCTTTGCGCTCGAGCAGAGCATTGGTTGCAACCGTCGTGCCCATCTTCACCGCGCCGACCAGGCCCGGCGGAATCGGCTCGCCGGCGCGCAGGCCGAGCAGGTCGCGGATGCCCTGCACGGCGGCGTCGGCATAGGCTTCCGGGTTTTCCGAGAGCAGCTTATGGGCGGTGAGGGTGCCGTCCGGACGCCGGCCGACCACGTCGGTGAAGGTGCCGCCGCGGTCGATCCAGAAATCCCAAAGGTCGGTGGAAGTCTTGACGGGCATGGCTCGGGCCGTGGATGGGGACCGCACTATGTCCAGCCTGTCGGGGGTAAGACAAGCCTGTTAGACTTGAGCCCAAAGGGCAGCCGTCACAACAACGCCCCCGGGAGCGAACGCCATGACAATCCGCCGCCGCCAATTCCTGCGAATCGCGGGCGCAGCCCTCGCCGCGCCGGCTATATCCAGCCGCGCCTGGGCGCTCGATTATCCCACGCGGCCGGTGCATTTGATCGTCGGCTTTGCCGCCGGCGGCCCGCAGGACATCGTCATGCGGCTGATGGGGCAATGGCTTTCCGAGCGGTTCGGGCAAACCTTCATCGTCGACAACCGGCCGGGCGCGAGCGGCAATATCGGCGCGGAGACGGTCGTGCGCGCCGCGCCCGACGGCTACACGCTGCTGTCGTGCTCCTCGCCCAACGCGATCAATGCCTCGCTCTACAAGAATCTGAATTTCAACTTCGTCCGCGACATCGCACCGGTCGCCAGCATCATGCGCGTGCCGCTGGTCATGGAGGTCAACCCGTCGGTCCCGGTCAAGACGGTTCCCGAATTCATCGCCTACGCCAAGGCCAACCCCGGCAAGATCACCTACGCCTCGGCCGGCATCGGCACGCCGCAGCATGTCTCCGCCGAGCTCTTCAAGATGATGACGGGGGTGCAGATGGTGCATGTGCCGTATCGCGGTGCGGCGCCGGCTTTGACGGATCTGATCGGCGGGCATGTGCAGGTCATGATCGACACGACGCCGGCCTCGATGCAGCACATCCGCTCGGGCAAGGTGCGCGCGCTCGCGGTTACCACGCTGACGCGCGCGGAGGTCCTGCCGGACCTGCCCACCGTGAGCGATTATCTGCCGGGCTACGAGGCGACCTCGTGGTTCGGCATCGGTGTGCCGAAGGACACGCCGCCCGAGATCATCGGCAAGCTCAACGCGGCGATCAATGCCGGTCTCGCCGATGCGAAAATCAGCGCCCGGCTGAAAGAACTCGGCGGCATCATCATTCCCGGTTCGCCCGCCGATTTCGGCAAGCTGATCGCGCGCGAAACCGAAAAATGGGCCAAGGTGGTCGAGTTTTCGGGCGCCAGGGCCAACTAGACCGCGCGGCCTGTCGAGCGAAGCACGGGCCTGCTAGACTTGCTGCAACGTGACGATCACAACAAAAAATTTCATTGGGAGCAACGCCATGAAAATTCGCCGCCGCAATTTCCTGCAACTCGCCGGGGCCGCCGCAACGTTTCCCGCCGCCTCGCGCCTGGCTTGGGCGGACAACTATCCGACGCGGCCGGTGCGCATCGTCGTCGGCTTCCCGCCGGGTTCGGCGACCGATACCGACATGCGCCTGATCGCCGCTCCGCTCGGGCAAAAGCTCGGACAGGAAGTGATCGTCGACAACCGGCCGGGCGCCGGCAGCAATCTCGCCGCCGAGATCGTCTCGCGCGCGGCGCCCGACGGCTACACGCTGCTCGCCATGACGGTGACCAACGCGGTCAACGCCACGCTCTATCAGGGTCTTTCTTTCGATATCCAGAAAGACATCGTGCCGGTTATCGGCACGTTTGAGTCGCCCAATCTGCTGGTGGTCAATCCATCGGTTCCGGCAAAGACGCTTGCCGAATTCATCGCCTATGCCAAGGCCAATCCGGGCAAGATAAATTATGCCTCCTACGGCATTGGCAGCGCGCCCAATATGAACGGCGAACTCCTGAAGCTGATGGCCGGCATCAACCTGGTGCATGTGCCCTATCGGCAGAGCCCGGTGCCCGACCTGCTCAGCGGACAAGTGCAGGCGTTTATCGGTCCGATGCCGGTGACGATCGCCTTTGTCCGGGCCGGCAAATTGCGCGCTTTGGGCGTGACCAGCGCCAAGCGCAGCAGCGCGCTGCCCGACGTTCCGACGGTTGCGGAAACCGTGCCCGGCTTCGAGGCAAGCATCTGGCACGGCATCGGCGCGCCAAAGGGTACGCCGAAGGACATCATCGCGCGGCTCAACAAGGAGATCGACGCCATTCTCGCCACGCCGCAAATCAAGGAGAAGTTCGCCAATATCGGCGGCACGGCGATCGGCGGCACGCCGGAGGACTACGGCAAGTTCATGGCGGTCGAGATCGCCAAATGGGGCAAGGTCATCCAGTCCGCCAATATCAAAGCGGTGCCCGCGCACTGATGGCCCGGCTCAAAGTCCTGAGCGGTAACGGCCCGCGCGTCGCCGTGCGCGCGCTTTGTGCGCGGTTTGCGCGCGAAACCGGCCACGCGGTCAACCTGCAACTCGACGTCAACCCGGAAGTCGTGCGACGCGCGCAAGCGGGCGAGGGTTTCGACGTCGCGGTCGGCAATCCCTCGACCGTCGAGCAGTTGATCGCGTCGGGTCATGTCGTCGCCGACAGCCGTGCCGAAATCGGCAGCGCCGGTCTCGCGCTTGCGGTGCGCGCCGGTGCAGCAAAGCCGGACATTGCCGACGTCGAGGCCTTCAAGCGCGCGCTGCTCGCGGCGAACGCGGTCGCCTTTCCGGCGCACGGCGCGAGCGGCCTGTATTTCGTCGGCCTCCTCGACCGCCTTGGCATCAAGGCAGCCATGCAGGCCAGGCTCAAGCCGATGCCCGCCGAAGACACCGTCGAGGTGGTGGCGCGCGGGGAAGCCGACATGGTCGTGGTGGTGGCGACGCGCATCGTCGGCGTCGCCGGCGTCGATGTCGTGGGCCCGTTGCCCGAGGAAGTGCAGACCAAAATCGGCTTTTCCGCCGGCTTGAGCGCGGCCTCGCGCGAACCGGAAGCGGCCAGGGCGCTGATCGGTTTCCTCAGCGCGCCGTCGGTCGCCGCCGTGCTGAAAGCCAACGGCGTCGAGCCGGCGAACTGAGTTTTCGCCCATCGGCGGACTTGCCACCGGCCGCCCAATGGCCGCATGCTTGAAATTCAAAACCGACGGCCGCGGCCACGCGCCCGGTCGGCATGGAGGGTTCAATGAGCAAATTCGTGCGTGCGCTTGCCGGGCTCCTGCTCGCGGGCGGCCTTGCGACGGCGGCCTCGGCGCAGACCAAATGGGACATGCCGACGCCCTATCCGGACGGGAATTTCCACACCAAGAACGACGTCCTGTTCGCCGCTGACGTCGCCAAAGCGACGAACGGTGCGCTCACCATCACCGTGCATTCGGCGGGCTCGCTGTTCAAGCATCCCGAGATCAAGCGCGCCGTGCGCCAGGGCACCGCGCCAATCGGCGAGATCCTCGAGTCGCTCGCCGCCAACGAGGCGCCGGTCTACGGCGTCGACTCGGTGCCGTTCCTCGCCACCGGCTATGACGCCTCGCACAAGCTTTATCTTGCGCAGAAGCCCTATCTCGAAAAGCAACTCGCCAGTGAAGGCCTGATGTTGCTCTACTCGGTGCCGTGGCCGCCGCAAGGCATCTACGCCAAGAAGGAGATCAAGTCGGTCGATGATCTCAAGGGCATGAAATTCCGCACCTATAATTCCATGATCGGCCGCATCGCCGCGCTCGCCGGTGCGATCCCGACCCAGATCGAGGTGCCGGACCTGCCGACCGCCTTTGCCACCGGCCGCGTCGACGTGATGATCACCTCGGCCTCGACCGGCGTCGACACCAAGGCGCAGGATTACCTCACCCATTACATGGACACCGAAGCCTGGCTGCCGCGCAACATCGTGTTCGTCAACAAGCAGGCCTTCGACAAGCTCACGCCGGCCGAGCAGAAGGCCGTGCGCGATGCAGCGGCGGTGGCGGAAGAGCGCGGCTGGAAACTGTCGATCGAGGAAAAGCAGGTCAAGACCGCGGCGCTGAAAGCGGCCGGCATCATCGTGTTGCCGCCGAGTCCGGCGCTCAAGGTCGGACTTGCCAAGATCGGCGCCACCATCACCGCGGAATGGGAGAAATCCGCCGGCGCCGATGGCGCCGCCATGCTGGCGGCGTATCGGAAGTAAGTTCGAATACGCGGCCTGACCCTCTCCCCTTGCGGGGTGAGGAATGAAGAACGGTGCATAGCCGCATGCGTCGCTTTCTCGACAATCTCTACGGCGCGGCGCTGTGGGCCTCGGCGCTGTGCCTTGCCTCGATCGCGCTTCTGGTCGGCGCCCAGCTCGCCGGCCGGCTGCTCGACGGCGCGCTCGCGCTCGTGCACCTGCCGCGCACCGATTTCGTCATCCTGTCGCTTGCCGAGATTTCCGGCTATCTGCTCGCCGCTGCGAGCTTCCTCGCGCTCGCCGGCACGCTCAAGGCCGGCGCGCATATCCGCGTCACCATGCTGCTCGGCGCGCTCGGCGAACGCGCGCGCCACGTCGCGGAGATTTGGGCTTTCGGTTTTGCCGCGGCCGTTGCCGCCTACGTGACCTGGCAGCTGGCCAATTTCGCCTATGTGTCGCTGCGCTTTAACGAAGTGTCGACAGGCGTTGTGCGCGTGCCGCTTGCCTATCCGCAGGCGGTGATGGCGCTCGGCGCGCTCATCCTCACCGTCGCGCTCGTCGACGAACTCGCCATCGTCATCGTCCGCGGCCATCCGAGCTTCCGCGCTGCCGAGGACGCCATCACGCTCGGCAAGGAGGGCTAGGCGATGTCGGTCGTCGAGCTCTCGCTCCTGCTGATGCTGCTGCTGTTCGCGGTGCTCGGCTCCGGCGTATGGATTGCGCTGGCGCTTGCCGTGTGCGGCTTTGTTGCCATCCTCACCAAGGTGTCGACGCCGGCCGGGCAGGTGTTGGCGACCTCGATGTGGGCGGCGTCCGATTCCTGGGATCTCACCGCGCTTCCGATGTTCATCTGGATGGGCGAAATCCTTTACCGCACCAAATTGTCCGAGGACATGTTTGAGGGCCTGGCGCCCTGGCTACAGCGCCTGCCCGGCCGCCTGCTGCACGTGAACGTGGTCGGCTGCGCCATCTTCGCCGCGGTGTCGGGCTCCTCGGCCGCCACCTGCGCAACGATAGGCCGCATCGCGCTGCCCGAGCTGTTGAAACGCGGCTACGACGAGAAGATGGCGATCGGCACGCTCGCCGGCTCCGGCACGCTCGGCCTGCTCATCCCGCCCTCGATCATCCTCATCATCTACGCCACCGTCACCGAGCAATCGATCGCGCGGCTGTTCATCGCCGGCGTACTCCCGGGCATCATGCTCGCCTTGCTGTTCATGGGCTTCATCGTAGTCTGGGCGCTGCTCAACCAGCACCGCATGCCGCCGCCCGAGCCGCATGTGCCGTTCATCGCGCGCGTCAAGGCGGCGCGCCGGCTGATCCCGATTGTCCTGCTCATCCTTGGCGTCATCGGCTCGATCTATGGCGGGCTTGCCTCCGCCACCGAGGCGGCGGTGGTTGGCGTTTTTCTCTCGCTGTTCCTGTCGTGGTGGACGGGCACGCTGACCAGGCAAGGCTTCGGCGATGCCCTGCTGGCGGCGACCCGCACCTCCTGCATGATCGCCTTTATCCTCACCGGCGCGGCCTATCTCACCACCGCCATGGGCTTCACCGGCATTCCACTCGCGCTTGCCGAATGGATCGGCGGCTTTCGGCTCGCGCCCTGGGCGCTGCTCACCGCGCTTACGCTTTTTTACATCGTGCTCGGCTGTTTCCTCGACGGCATTTCAATGGTCGTGCTCACCACGTCCATCATCATTCCGCTGGTGCAGAAATCCGGCTTCGACCTGATCTGGTTCGGCATCTATATCGTGCTGGTGGTGGAGATGGCGCAGATCACCCCGCCGGTCGGCTTCAATCTTTATGTCTTGCAGGGCATGACCGGCCGCAACATTTTTACGATTGGCGCCTATGCGCTGCCGTTGTTTTTCCTGATGTGCGCCGCCGTGGTGCTGGTGGCGATGTTCCCCTCGATCGCGCTGTGGCTGCCCTCGACCATGCTCGACGCGCGCTAACGCGCCATCGCGCATGTCCCGGCGCGCATCCGGCCCGCCGCTTGCGCGGCGCATCGTTGCGCAATGTGAGCCATACGAAAATTGGCGGGGGCCCGGCGGTTTTTCCGCCGAGCCCCCTTTTTGACGTATCAGCCGGCCTGTAAGCCGGGTTCTGTATGGTATGCCGCTTGAAACGGCATACGTGACGGCCATTCCTCTTGCACGCCGGTTGCCCGGCGCATCAAGCAACCTACCCGAATGACTGGCCCGGACGGACCTGAAGCCTTCGCTTCAACGTCATTCCTATTCGGTCTTGCTCCCGGTGGGGTTTGCCGTGCCGCCGCCATTGCTGGAAGCGCGGTGCGCTCTTACCGCACCGTTTCACCCTTGCCGCGGCCAAACGCTACGCCGCCGCGGCGGTCTGTTCTCTGTGGCACTATCCCTGAGACCCGGAGGTCCCGCCGGACGTTATCCGGCACCGTTCGTCCATGGAGCCCGGACTTTCCTCCCCGGCCGCCTTTCGGCATTGGCGCGGAGCGGCCGTCCGGCCGACTGACGCGCTAGGCATGGGGTGGCGCGGCGTCCGCGTCAAGCCGTGCGTCCTATCTTGGTTTGCAAAAAAAAGCGCCCGGACCTGCGGGGAGGCGCGCGGTCCGGGCTCAGGGGGAGGATAACCGTCGGTAAAGCCGGGGCGTCAGGCCCAGGCGCTGAAATGCCGCTGGCTGCAATTCGTGTGCACGCGTACGGCAAGGCGTTTAACCAGGCCCGGAACCCGGGTGAGCGCGCCAGTCAGGTACTTGGCGCGGTTCGCATGCGCGCGGGCGATCGCCGCATGGGGGTCGATTGAGGTGATGCGTAGGTGTTGTTTCGTTTTCATTTGAACTTCTCGATGTGACATTGATCTATCTGGTGCCCACATACTATTATCTTCCATTGGAATGATAATCTGCTATTTTATCTATTCTTTCGTGAATTTTTGGAACAAATATGGACGCCAATTCCGACCTCCGCGCCTTCGTCCGGGTCATGGACCGGGGCAGTTTTTCCGCCGCCGCCAAGGACTTAGGCCTGACGCCCTCGGCCGTCTCGAAGCTCATTTCGCGCCTGGAGGACCGGCTCGGCGCCCGCCTGCTGGAACGCAGCACGCGGCGGCTGGCGCTAACCCCGGAAGGCGAGACGTTTCTTGCTCGCGCGCGCCGCATCGTCGCCGATACCGAGGAGGCCGAGGCCGAGGTGGCGCGGGTGCGCGGCGCGCCGCGCGGCCGCCTGCACATCAATGCGGGCACCGCCTTCGGCCTGCACCAGCTCACCCCGGCGCTTGCCGATTTCCTCAACCGCTATCCGGAAATCGATATCGAACTGTCGATCACCGACCGGCTGGTCGACCTGATCGAGGAGCAGGCCGACATCGCGGTGCGCTCCGGGCATGTGCCGGAGGGGCCGTTCATCCAGCGCAAAATCGCGGACCTGCAACGCGTTATCTGTGCGGCGCCGTCATACCTCGCGCGGCGCGGCCGACCGCAGGTTGCGTCAGATTTGAAAAATCACGACTGCATTGTCGTCGCCGGCCCCGGCCTCAAGCGCTGGCCGTTCAACACGCGCGGCGGCGTCGATGTGGTGGAAGTGCGTCCGCGCGTGAGCACAGACGACGCGGAGGCGGCGGTGCGGCTGGCGATCGAAGGCGCCGGCATCGTGCGCCTGTCCGACGTGATCGTCGGTGGACCGCTGCGCGAGGGTCAATTGGTCGCGCTGCTGACCGACAGCCACCATGTCGAGCCGTTTCCCTTGTCGGCGATTTATCCAGCGGGCCGCCAGCGGCTGCCGCGTGTCGCCGTGTTCATCGAATTCGTGATCGAGAAGTTCGCTCACGCCCCTTGGCGACTCAACCAGACGCCGGCACCCGCCGGCTGACCGAAGCCGGCCGCGTCTCCAGCAGCGCGCGCAGCGTCAGCAGCGTTGACGGATCGGCAATGCCGTCGACCTTCGTGGGGCGGAAATGGCGCTGGAACGCCGTGACGACGGCCGTCATAGCGTCGTCGTACTTGCCGTTCTCCTCGATGCCGTAGCCGTAGCCGTGCAGCACGCGCTGCAACCGTCGGACCGCATCGCCGCTGTCGCCGGGTTTGATCGTGGGCCCGTCGAGGTTGAGCGGGGCAGGGCGCACCCAGTGGCCGGTGCCGGATTCGCTCAACAATTCCCACGGAAATTTTTCGCCCGGATCCTGTTTGCGCAACGGCGCCACGTCGGAATGAGCCAGCACCCGGTCGGCGGCTATCGGCCCGCGCCGGAACGCAATCGATTTGCAAAGCGAGATCACCGCCGCGATCTGCCGCAGTGGAAAATCGGGGTAGCCGAATTCATGGCCCGGATTGACGATTTCGATACCGATCGAGCATGAATTAATATCGGTTTCACCGGCCCAGGACGACGCTCCGGCATGCCAGGCGCGCGCTTCCTCCGGCACGCATTGCACGATGCGGCCGTCCTCGAACACCACGTAATGCGAAGACACTTTGCTGTCGGCCGAGCACAGCCGCTTGAGCGCGGCCTCGCCGGTCTGCATGCCGGTATAGTGCAGCAGGATCAGGTCGGGCTGCCGCCCGTTCTTGCGCTCGTCATGATTGGGCGACGGCACGACGTCGGCGACGATGAATGAATCCGGCTGAAATGCCGACATGGACGCACCGCTGCCAAAGTCGTTGCGCAAAGCGCGGGGTGCGCATCATTCACCGCCCCTCGGCGAAAAACAACTGAGGCGCCGGCCGCCCGCCAAGGCGACGGCCCGGACGGCGTGGCCATCCGGGCCGTGTCGGCTCGTCTTTTGCGTCGCCGGATTTACTTGCCGGCCGGCGGCGTGCTGGTCAGCGGCTTCGTGCCGGTCAGTGGCTTCATGCCGCCGGTGCCCATGCCGGTTGTCGTCGGATGCGGCGGTTCGTACGGCTTGAAGTTTTGCGCCTGCTTGAGCTCGTCCTGATTCAACGAGAGCTTGAGTTTCGGCGCCGCGCCGTTCTCGCCGGGGATCACGTCGAACGAACTTGGTGCCAGCGCCACATCTTTCGCGCCCATGCCCAGGAAACCGCCGACACTGACGATATAGGCTTCGACCTTGCCATCCTTGTCGAAAAGGATGTCGCTGACGTCGCCGATTTTCTTGTTGTCGGCACTCATCACATCGGTGCCCTTGAACTTGGACGCCAGCCACTGATCGGGCTTCTGTGACGTGATAAAATCCGCTTTGCCGCTTGTCGGTTGCGCGGCAACTGGCGGCGTTGCGGCGGGACTCGTTGAGGGGTTGGATGTCTGCGCCAACGCTCCAGACACCATGAGCGCGCCAATGGCCGCGCCGATCATCAGTTTGTTTTTCATAAATCGCCTCCTTGTTCGCGCGATGGAACTTTGAATGTGTGAACGGCCGTGGCCGCCCGTGCTGGTCCAACTCGCGGGCAAAATTTCTTGTTCCGGGAACTTCGCGATTTTCGCCACTGCTGGCTGCGGCCAATGCGCCGGCCTGTCCGCGACGCGTGCCGGGGTTCGCGCTCGCCCGAACCCCGCGGTCGCAACAAATCCTTAAGTTTAAGAGTGGCTTAATGCGGTTTGAACGCGTTGCTGCGCCGGCGCCCGCAAGGAGGGGCATCGGGACAGAGTCATCCATTTGACGCCCACAATATCCCATGATATCCCACATCTTCTCATCGAGGCCTGCGAACCGCTCAAATCCTTGGGGCGGAACAGCAATCCCCGATTTCCCTTCGGCTCTGACGGGTTGCGTCCGGTCGGCGCGGAGTGCGGGATATGGACCGCTTCGTGGCGAACATGACGCTGCGGCTCGACTCCAAGGGGCGTGTCTCGATCCCGGCTTCCTTCCGCTCGGCGCTCAATCGCGACGGTTTCGACGGGCTTTATTGCTACCCGGCGCTCGATTCATTTGCGATCGATGCCGGCGGAAATGCGCTGATGGCGGAGATCGAGGCGTTGATCGGTCGCTTCGCGCCGTTCTCCAACGAGCGCGAGCAGTTCGCGCTGGCGCTCTACGGCACCAGCGAGACGCTGAAAATCGACGGCGAGGGGCGCGTGGTTTTGAGCGAAAGCTTGAAGCGTCATGCGGGAATTTCCGGGGCGGTGACGTTCGTCGGCCTCGGTCACAAGTTTCAGATCTGGGAGCCGGGCCGGTTTTCGAACGAGCTCGCGGAGGCCACCGACAAGGTGCGCGCGCTCAAGAACCAGCTCGGGTCCCAGTCGGCGGCGCGCAACGCGCTCGGAGCACGGGAATGACAGCGGGGGGCGACGGCTTTGCGGCTGTCGCTGGCGGACCAGCCCTCCACATTCCCGTGCTCGGCGCGCCGGCGCTGGAGCTGCTCAAACTTCACGACGGCGGCGTTTACATCGACGCCACATTTGGCGCCGGCGGCTACAGCCGGGCCATGCTCGCGGCCGCCAACTGCCGGGTCATCGGCATTGACCGCGATCAAAGCGCCATCGCACTCGGCATGGATCTTGTGGAAGCGGCTGGAGGCCGGCTGACGCTCATCGAAGAGCGCTTTGCCAATCTGGACGCGGTCGCACGCGAGGCGGGGTTCGACGCGGTCGACGGCGTGGTGCTCGACCTCGGCGTCTCCTCCATGCAACTCGACCGGGCCGAGCGGGGATTTTCCTTCCGCCTCAACGGGCCGCTCGACATGCGCATGAGCGGCGAGGGCCCGAGCGCGGCGGACCTGATTGCCGCGGCGAACGAGCGCGATCTCGCCAATATTATTTTCCTGCTCGGCGAAGAACGCCATTCGCGCGCTGTCGCCCGCGCCATTGTCAAGGCGCGCAGCGCAGCGCCCATCCGCACCACCGCCGCGCTCGCTGAAATCGTCGCGACCGTGGTGCGGGCGCGTACTGGCGATATCCATCCGGCCACGCGCACGTTCCAGGCGCTGCGCATCTTCATCAACGACGAACTGGGCGAACTGGCCGAGGCGCTCGCCGCCGCCGAGCGCATCCTCAGGCCCGGCGGCCGGCTGGTCGCGGTATCTTTCCATTCGCTCGAGGACCGTATCGTCAAATCGTTCCTTGCCGCTCGCGGCCAGACACGCGCCGGTTCGCGCCACGCGCCGGAGCGTCATGCGCCGGCCCCGACCTTCCGCACGCTCACAAGGCGTCCGATCGTCGCCGACGCCGACGAGGTCGCGCGCAACCCGCGTGCCCGCTCGGCCAAGCTGCGCGGCGCGGAGCGCAGCGAAACCCCGGCGCGCAACGACGACATATCCGGTCTGCTGCCGCATCTGCCGGCGCTTGCCGACGTATTGAAGGGGCGCTGAACATGCGTCTCATCAACATTTTCGTTATCGGCGCGCTCATCCTGGCGGCGTCGTTCGTCTACAAGATCAAATTCGATTCCACCTTGCAGGCCGAGCGCGTCGCCAAGCTCGCCGGCCAGTTGCGCCGCGAACGCGATGCCATCGCGACGCTGCGCGCGGAATGGGCAAAGCTCGATACGCCCGGCCGCATCCAGGGCCTGGCCAGCCGCCATTTGGCGTTGCGCCCGATCGTTCCGACCCAATTCGACAATCTCGACAAGCTGCCCGAGCGCCCGCCCGTTGTGGTCCCGCCGGCGTCGGCCGATCCGATCGCCGCCCAACTCAACCCGGCCACGCCCGAGACCACTGGCAGCGTGCCGGCGCAACGGTGAACATATGAGCCCGTCGCGCATGGCAACGGAGACACGCTGGCAGCGTTTCATGCGCTCGTTCCTCTACGGCCGCGACGTCGACCGCAACGTGAAGGCAAAGGCGCGAATCGGGCTTGCCATCGTTGCCTTTGCCGGCATTTACGGGGTGATCGGGTTGCGCCTCGTCATGTTCGCCGAGCAAAGCGACGGCCACGGCACGCGCCGCAGCGTCGGGCAAGACGCGGTTGCCACGGCGCGGCCCGATATTCTCGATCGCAACGGACAAATCCTTGCCACCGACGTGAAGACGCCGTCGCTGTTCGCCGAGCCGCGCAAGCTCATCGACGTCGACGAGGCGGAGGAGTTGCTTACCGCCGAACTGCCCGATCTGGACACGAAAGAAACGCGCGACCGCCTGTCGTCCAAGCGCGGCTTCGTCTGGCTCAAGCGCGAAATCACGCCCAAGCAGCAGCAGGAGATTCACCGGCTCGGTATTCCCGGCATCGGTTTCCTCACCGAGAACAAGCGTGTCTATCCGAACGGACCTGTGGTGTCGCACGAGATAGGCCACGTCAATATCGACAACCAGGGCATCGCCGGCATCGAGAAGTGGCTGGACGGGCAGGGGCTCGCAGCGCTGCACATGGCCGGGCTCGCCACCGACCGGCTGCAACGGCCGGTGCAACTTGCGCTCGATCTGCGCGTTCAGTTCGCGCTGCGCGACGAACTCGTCGTCGCGCGTGAAAAGTTCAAGGCCAAGGCTTCGTCCGGCGTCATTCTCGACGTCAATACCGGCGAGATCATCGCGCTGGTGTCGGAGCCGGACTACGACCCCAATAACCCGCGCGAGGCCAACGATCCGACCCGTATCAACCGGCTCACCACCGGCGTCTACGAGATGGGCTCGACCTTCAAGGTCCTCACCGTGGCGATGGCGCTGGATGCCGGCAAGGCGACGCTTGCCTCCACCTTCGATGCCAGCCACCCGCTGCAATACGGCCGCTTTGCTATCCACGATTACGAGCCCATGCACCGCGCACTCACGGTGCCGGAAATCTTCACCTATTCCTCGAACATCGGCGCCGCGCGCATGGCGCTCGCGGTCGGCGTTCAGGGGCATCAGGCGTTCCTGAAAAAGATGGGCCAGCTCGACCGGCTGCGCACCGAACTGCCGGAAAGCGCGGAGCCAATCGTTCCCAGGCACTGGGGCGAGCTCAACACCGTCACCATCGCCTTCGGGCATGGCCTGTCGGTCGCGCCATTGCAGGCGGTGATGGGCATTGCCGCCACGCTCAACGGCGGGCGGCTCATTCCGCCGACTTTCCTCAAGCGCAGCCAGGAAGACGCCGACAGGCTTGCCAAGCAGGTGCTCAAGCCCGAGACCAGCCGGCTCGTCCGTTATCTGATGCGCCTTAACGCCGAGAAGGGCACCGGCACCAAGGCCAATGTCGAGGGCTACTATATCGGCGGCAAGACCGGCACCGCGGAAAAGGTCGTCAATGGCCGTTATTCGAAGCACAAGCTGTTGACCGACTTCATGGCCGTGCTGCCCGCCGACAAGCCGAAATATCTCATGATGATCATGCTGGACGAGCCGCAGCCGACGGCGGAAACGCATGGTTTTGCCACCGCCGGCTGGAATGCCGCGCCGACCGCAGCCAAGGTGATCGCACGGGTTGCCCCGCTGCTCGATCTTGAGCCGCGTTTCGACCTGCCCAGGGCCGACCAATTGATTCTGGCCAAAGCGACAGCGACCCAGTAAATGCATTTCGCGTGCGTGCGGCCGCAAATTCCGCTTAATTCCGCGCGAGCCTGACGCCAGAACCACGTCGATGAAACTCGCCGATCTCCTGCCCAACGCCGCGCTCGATGCGCGCCACAGCGGTATCGATATCGCCGGCATCAGCGCCGACAGCCGCACGGTCAAAGCGGCCTATCTGTTTTTCGCCATTGCCGGCGCCAAGGCCGACGGCGCGCATTTCGCCAGACAGGCTGTCGCCGCCGGTGCGGCGGCGGTCGCCGCCGAGCAGCGCCCGGACGGGTTGCCGCCCGGCGCCGTTTTCATAACCGTTCAAAACGCGCGCCGCGCGCTCGCCCTGGCGGCGGCGAAATTCTTCGCGCGCCAGCCCGGCACAATCGCCGCGGTCACTGGCACCAGCGGCAAGACTTCGGTCGCCGCTTTCACGCGGCAGATCTGGCACGCGCTCGGATTGCAGGCGGCGAGCATCGGCACGATCGGTGTCGTATCGCCGGGCGGCGAAAAATACGGATCGCTCACCACGCCCGATCCGGTTGAACTGCATCGCACGCTCGACCGGTTGGCGGGCGAAGGGGTCACCCATCTGGCGCTGGAGGCGAGTTCGCACGGCCTCGATCAGCATCGGCTCGACGGCGTGCGCATTGCCGCGGCCGGTTTCACCAATCTGTCGCGCGACCATCTCGATTATCATCGGACCATCGAGGACTACCTTGCCGCCAAGCTGCGCCTGTTCACGGACCTGGTCGCTCCCGGCGGCACGGCGGTGATTGACGTGGACGACTGCTATTCGGGCCAGGTCATCGAGGCGGCAAAGAAGCACGGCCTTCGCGTGATGACGGTCGGCGAGCGGGGCGATGACATCAAACTGGTCGACGGCAGGATCGACGGCTTCGCGCAACTTATCTCCATCGCGCATGGCAGCCGCATTTACAAAGTGAAGTTGCCGCTGGTCGGCGCCTTTCAAGTGCACAATGCGGCCGTCGCTGCCGGGCTTGCCATCGCAACCGGCTCGCCGCCCGAGCGCGTGTTCCCCGCCCTGCAAACGCTGCAAGGCGCCAAAGGCCGGCTGGAACTCGCCGGCACCAGGAACGGTGCGCCTATTTTCATTGATTACGCCCACAAGCCGGACGCGCTCGCCAAGGCCCTTACGGCGCTTCGCCCTTATGCCAGCGGAAAGCTCGTCGTGGTGTTCGGCGCCGGCGGCGACCGCGATGCGGGAAAACGTCCGATCATGGGGCGCATCGCCGGCGAAAACGCCGACCGCGTCATCGTCACCGACGACAATCCACGCAGCGAACAGCCGGCCGCGATCCGTGCGGCCATCCTTGTGGCTTCGCCCGGCGCGACCGAGATCGGCGATCGCGCGCAGGCGATCCGCGCCGGCATCGCCATGCTGGAGAAAGGCGACGTGCTGCTGATCGCCGGCAAGGGTCACGAGAGCGGCCAGATCGTCGGCGACAAGGTCTTGCCGTTTTCGGACCACGACGCCGTTGCCGCCGTGCTGAAGGACAAAGTGGCGTGAGCGCATTGTGGACCGTCGATGCCATGGCCCGGGCCATGCGTGCGGAAAAATCCGGCTCGCTGCCGGCGGACGTTCCGGGCCTGTCGATCGACAGCCGCAGCATGGCCAAAGGCGAGGCCTTTTTTGCCATCCACGGCGAAAACCGCGACGGTCACGACTTCGTCGAGGCGGCGCTCAAGTCGGCCGCCGGTTTGGCGATCATCGCGCGTGCGCAACGCGCGCGGTTTGCCGTCGACGCGCCGCTGCTCGTCGTCGATGACGTGCTTGAAGCGTTGCGCGATCTCGCCCGCGCCGCGCGTGCGCGCAGCCTTGCCAAGGTGATCGCCGTCACCGGCTCGGTCGGCAAAACCTCGACCAAGGAAGCGCTGAAACTTGCGCTCGGCGCCGACGGCGAGACGCATGCGTCCGCCGCTTCATACAACAATCATTGGGGCGTACCGCTGTCGCTCGCGCGGTGTCCGGCGAGCGCCAAATATGCGGTGTTCGAGATCGGCATGAACCACGCCGGCGAGATCACCCCGCTCACCAAAATGGTGCGCCCGCACGTGGCGATCATCACCACGATCGCGCCGGTGCACCTTGAATATTTCGGCTCGCTGCAAAAAATCGCCGATGCCAAGGCGGAAATCTTCGTGGGCGTCGAGCCGGGCGGCGCCGCCGTGCTCAACCGCGACATCCGCCAATATGCGCATCTCGCGAGGGCCGCCAGCGCTGCCGGCGTCGAGCGGATCGTGTCGTTCGGCGCCAGCAGCAAGGCGGATGCGCGGCTCGCGCGGGTTTCGCTGCATGCGGAAGTCTCCGCTGTGCAGGCGCGTATTCTCGGGCAGGACGTCACCTACAAAATCGGCGCGCCGGGCAAGCATCTCGTGCTCAATTCGCTGGCGGTATTGGCATCGGTGGCGCTTGTAGGAGCCGATCTCGCCCTCGCGGCGCTCGCGCTCGACCATCTCAAGCCTGCGGCCGGACGCGGAACGCGTATCAAATTGCAGGTGCCCGGCGGCAGCGCGCTGCTGATTGACGAAAGCTACAATGCCAACCCGGCCTCTGTGGCGGCCGCCATTGCGTTGCTCGGCCAGGCGCCCGTCGGTCCGCGCGGCCGCCGCATCGCAGTCCTCGGCGACATGCTGGAACTCGGGGCGCAAGGCTTGGCGTTGCACAAAAGTCTATGCGAGTCGATCGAAGCCGCGGCCATCGATCTTGTATATTGCAGCGGTCCGCTGATGCATGCGTTGTGGGAGGCCCTTCCCTCGGGCGTCCGGGGCGGCTATGCCGAGACGGCGGCGGCGCTTGAGCCGGCTGTGCTTGCCGCCGTTCGCGATGGCGATGCGGTGATGGTGAAGGGGTCGCTGGGCTCGAAAATGGGGCCGATCGTCAAGGCGCTGGAACGTCAATTCACCAGGCCGGCGGCGCTGGAGCGGGCGGGCGACAAGGCTTAATCCGATGTTCTATTGGCTGACCGATTTCTCCGACAAGGTCTCGTTCCTCAACGTCTTCCGTTACATCACGTTCCGCACCGGCGGCGCCATCGTGACTGCGCTGGTGTTCGTGTCCCTGTTCGGCGGCCCGATGATCGACATCCTGCGCATGAAGCAGGGCAAGGGCCAGCCGATCCGCAGCGACGGTCCGCCGTCCCATCTGGTCACCAAAAAAGGCACGCCGACCATGGGCGGGCTGATGATCCTGTCCGGCATCCTGGTCTCGACCGTGCTGTGGGCGAATCCGACCAGCCCCTATGTGTGGATCGTGCTCGGCGTAACACTCGCCTTTGGTCTGATCGGATTTTACGACGACTATCTGAAGGTGACCAAGCAAACCAATACCGGTTTTGCCGGCCGCACGCGGCTCGCCGCCGAGGCGCTGGTTGCGGTCGTTGCCTGCATGCTGCTCGCGCATTACGGCAAAGGACCGATCGCGACGGCGCTGGTGTTTCCGTTTTTCAAGGAGCTGATGATCAATCTCGGCTGGGCCTTTGCGTTGTTCGGCGCTTTCGTGATCGTCGGCGCCGGCAATGCGGTCAACCTCACCGACGGGCTGGACGGCCTGGCGATCGTGCCGGTGATGATCGCGGCGGCGAGCTTCGGGCTGATCTCGTATCTCGCCGGCAACCTGGTGTTCGCCGATTATCTGCAGATCCACTATGTCGCCGGCACGGGCGAGCTGGCGGTGCTGTGCGGCGCGGTCATCGGCGCCGGTATCGGCTTTCTCTGGTTCAACGCCCCGCCGGCCTCGATCTTCATGGGCGACACCGGCTCGCTTGCGCTTGGCGGCCTGCTCGGCGCGGTCGCCGTCGCCGTCAAGCACGAAATTGTGCTCGCGATCGTCGGCGGGCTGTTCGTGCTGGAGGCCGTATCGGTGATCGTGCAAGTGGTCTCCTTCAAGCTTACCGGCAAGCGCGTGTTCAAGATGGCGCCGATCCATCATCACTTTGAACAGCTCGGCTGGACCGAGCCGCAGATCGTGATCCGTTTCTGGATCATTGCCGTGGTGCTGGCGCTTGCCGGCCTGGCAACGCTGAAGCTGCGATGAGCGTGAGCGTTCATTCCGGGATCGCTCGCTACGCTCGCGTCCAGGAATAACGGGAAAGTACCATGATCCCCGTCACCACCTTCGCCGGCAAGAACGTCGCGGTTTTCGGCCTCGGCAAATCGGGGCTGCTTGCCGCGGGCGCGCTGATTGCCGGCGGCGCCGAGGTGGTGGTGTTCGACGATGATGCCAAAATGCTGGCCGCCGCGCGCGCCGCCGGATTGAACGCGCAGGATCTGCACAAAGTCGACTGGTCGAGGATCGCGGCGCTGGTGCTCGCCCCCGGTGTGCCGCTCACGCATCCGGCGCCGCATTGGACGGTGACGCTCGCCCGCGGAGCCGGCGTCGAAATCATCGGCGATATCGAATTGTTCTGCCGCGAGCGTGCGAAATCGGGCGGCGAATGCCCGCTGGTCGCCATCACCGGCACCAACGGCAAATCGACCACCACGGCGCTGATTGCCCACCTTCTCGCCAGCGCCGGCCGCGACGTTCAACTGGGCGGCAATATCGGCGTGCCGGTGCTGGCGCTCCAGCCGTTCGCGCCCGGGCGCCACTACGTGCTGGAAGTGTCATCCTACCAGATCGATCTTGCGCCCTCGCTCAAGCCGACCGTCGGCGTTCTGCTCAACGTCACGGAAGATCATCTCGACCGCCACGGCACGATGGAAAATTATGCCGCGCTCAAGACGCTGGTGCCGGCGAGCGTGGAAGCCGGCGGCACGGCGGTGGTCGCCGTCGACGACCGCTACACCCGGGCCGCCGCGGACCGCATCGAGCGCGCCGGCAAGAAGGTGGTGCGGGTGTCAGTGGTGGCGCCGCTGCGCGATGGCTTTTATGCCGAAGGCAGTCGCATCCTGCGCGCCGCCGGCGGCAAGGCGCATGCAGTGGCGCAGCTCGCCGGCATCGGCAGCTTGCGCGGCCAGCACAATGCGCAGAATGCGGCTTGCGCGCTGGCGGCCTGTCTCGCACTTGGCCTCGACGTGCCGGCCGTTCAGAAGGGTCTCGCCAGTTTTCCGGGCCTTGCCCACCGCATGCAGCCGGTCGGGCGCAAGAGCAACGTGCTGTTCGTCAACGACTCAAAGGCGACCAACGCGGATTCCGCCGCCAAGGCGCTGGCGAGCTTTCACGATATTTTCTGGATTGCCGGCGGCAAGCCGAAGACCGGCGGTATCGAAAGCCTCGCGGAATTCTTTCCCCGCATCGCCAAGGCCTATCTGATCGGTGAGGCGGCTGAGGAATTCGCCAGGACGCTGCAGGGCCGGGTGGCCTGCGAGAAGTCCGGCGTGCTGTCGGCGGCCCTTGACGCCGCCGCGCGCGACGCCGCGGCCTCGGGCCGCAAGGAGCCGGTGGTGCTGTTGTCGCCGGCCTGCGCTTCGTTCGACCAGTACCCGAACTTCGAGGTGCGCGGGACAACATTCGTCGAGTTGGTGCTGGCGATCCCGGGAATTGAGCCGCCGTCCTCCGGCCATTAATGCTTCGTAAACCGCGACGCGTCAGCTTGCGGACGGGAACGGGACATGATTTCGCGCGCGCATCGCACGCCCTTCGGCGAATGGTGGTGGACGGTCGACCGGTTGACGCTTGCCGCCATCGGCGCGCTGATGCTGGCGGGTGTCGTGCTCTCGCTTGCCGCCTCGCCGCCGGTCGCCGGCCGGCTCGGGCTCGACCCGTTCTATTTCGTCAACCGGCACATCCTCTATCTCATTCCGACCGTCGCCATCCTGCTCGGCGCATCGTTCCTCAATCCGCGCCAGATCCGCAGGCTGGCGCTGGTCGTGTTCATGGTCAGCCTGATCATGGTGGCGGTAACGCCCTATTTCGGCGCCGAGATCAAGGGCGCGCGGCGCTGGCTCATCATTTTCGGCCTCAACATCCAGCCCTCGGAATTCCTCAAGCCCGCGTTCGTCATCCTTGTCGCCTGGCTGTTCGGTGAATCCGCCAAGCGCACCGACATGCCCGCCAATCTGTTTTCCCTGCTGTTGCTGGTGCTGGTGGTGGCGCTCTTGGTGATCCAGCCCGACTTCGGCCAGACCATGCTGGTGGTGCTGGTGTGGAGCGCGCTGTTCTTCATGGCCGGTATGCGGCTGATCTGGGTCTTCGGCATCGGCGGCGTAGCGGCGCTCGGCCTAACCGCCGCCTATTTCACTGTGCCGCATGTGGCGAGCCGCATCCAGAAGTTCATCAATCCGGCATCCGGCGACACCTTCAACATCGACATCGCCACCGAAAGCTTCATGCGCGGCGGCTGGTTCGGCCGCGGCCCGGGCGAAGGCACGGTGAAACGGTTGCTGCCGGAAAGCCACACGGATTTCGTGTTCGCGGTGGCGGCGGAAGAATTCGGCGTCGCGCTCTGTCTCGCGCTGGTGGCGCTCTATGCCTTCGTCGTGATCCGCGCGCTGGCGCGTGCCATGCGCAACGACGATGCCTTCACGCGCTTTGCCGCCGCCGGCCTCGCCATCCTGTTCGGCATGCAGTCGGCAATCAATGTGGCGGTTAACCTGCATCTCATTCCGGCCAAGGGCATGACGCTGCCATTCATTTCCTATGGCGGCTCCTCGATGCTGTCGCTCGCTTACGCCATGGGCATGCTGTTGGCGCTCACCCGCGAACAGCCGCGCCTGGCCAAGCTGACGGCGCCCGAATTTGCGAGCGAGGGGAGCGCGGTCTGATGCCCGCGGCGCCGCTGGTGCTGCTCGCAGCCGGCGGCACCGGCGGGCATCTGTTCCCGGCGCAGGCGCTCGCTGACGCCTTGCGCAAGCGCGGCGCCGAGATCGATCTCGCGACCGATACGCGTGCCGCGCAGTTCAAGTTTCCCGCCCGTGCCGTGCATGTAATCCCGAGCGCGACGTTGCGCGGCCGCGATCCGGTTTCGCTTGCGCGCACAGGCGTGTTGCTCACGCTCGGCACGGCGAAGGCCTGGGCCATGCTGGGACGCGTTAAGCCGGCGGTGGTGGTCGGCTTTGGCGGCTATCCGACCGTGCCGCCTCTCTTTGCCGCGGCGGTGCGTGGCATCCCGAGCGTGCTGCACGAGCAGAACGGCGTCATGGGCCGTGCCAACCGCCTGCTGGCCTCGCGCGTGACCGCGATCGCCACCGGATTCCGCACGCTCACCAATCTCGATGCCGCTTTGCGTTCGAAAGTGTCGTTCACCGGCAATCCGGTGCGCCGCGAGGTGATCGCAGCGGCGGCGACGCCCTACGCCGCGCCTGCGCCGGGCGGCAAACTGCGCCTGCTGGTGTTCGGCGGCAGTCAGGGCGCGCGGGTCATGGCCGAGATCGTGCCCAAGGCCGTCGAGCGCATGGGCGCCGACTGGCGCGCGCGTCTTCGCGTCGTGCAGCAGGCGCGCGGCGAAGATCTCGAAGCGGTGCGCACGGCCTATGGCAAACTCGGCGTCGAGGCCGAATGCGCGCCGTTCTTCGCCGATCTGCCGGACCGCATGGCCGCCGCCCATCTCATCATTGCCCGCTCCGGCGCCTCGACCGTGGCCGAACTGTCGGCGATCGGGCGGCCGGCGGTGCTGGTGCCGCTGCCGCATTCGCTCGATCAGGATCAGTTCGTCAATGCGGCGGCTCTGGCGGACGCGGGCGGCGCCATCCGCATCGAGCAGCGCGATTTCACCCCCGATCGCCTGGCCGCGGAAATCGCTGCCCTGGCGGGCCATCCGGACAGGCTTTCCGGCATGGCGGCGGCCGCCAGGGCGGCCGGCACCACCGACGCCGCCGAGCGGCTTGCGGAGTTGGTGTTGCAGGTCGCTGGAATTTAAGCATTCGACCGCACCCGGCCTTGTGCCGGGCACTTGCGTCTTTTAAGCGATGCCTCACAAAAGGCAGGGATTGCGCCGCAAGCCGGGTCTGCCCGACTTCCGCCAAGTTTAACTGCCGCAAGTCGGATATATCGGACTTGCGGTGACAAGCGCGGCTATGACGATTTGAGGGGGCACGGGTCAGCCAATGAGACTGCCGCGCGACATCGGGCCGGTCCATTTCGTCGGCATCGGCGGTATCGGCATGAGCGGCATCGCCGAGGTGCTGGTCAATCTCGGCTATACGGTCACCGGATCGGACGTGGCGGACGGCGCCAATGTCAGGCGTCTGCGCGACAAAGGCATCAAGATCCAAATCGGACACAAGGCGGAGAATATCAACGGCGCCGCCGTGGTGGTGGTGTCTTCCGCCATCAAGCGCGACAATCCCGAGCTTGTCGCGGCGCGCGCCAAGCGCCTGCCGGTGGTGCGGCGTGCCGAGATGCTCGCCGAGCTGATGCGGCTGAAAAGCTGCGTCGCCATCGCCGGTACCCACGGCAAAACCACGACCACCTCGATGGTCGCCGCGCTGCTCGATGCCGGCGGGCTCGACCCGACCGTGATCAATGGCGGCATCATCAACGCTTACGGCACCAATGCGCGGCTGGGCGCCGGCGACTGGATGGTGGTCGAAGCCGATGAATCTGACGGCACCTTCCTCAAGCTGCCCGCCGACATCGCCATCGTCACCAATGTCGATCCCGAGCATCTCGATCACTTCCACACATTCGAAGCGGTGCAGGAGGCCTTCCGCGCCTTCATCGAGAACATTCCGTTTTACGGCTTCGCGGTCATGTGCACCGATCATCCCGTGGTGCAGACGCTGGTCGGCAGGCTCGTCGACCGCCGCATCATCACCTATGGCGAAAATCCGCAGGCCGACATGCGTCTCGCCGACATCACGCACAGCAACGGACAATCGCAGTTTTCGGTGTTGTTCAGCGACCGCGCGGGCAAGACCGTCCACAGGATCGACCGGCTCATGCTGCCGATGCCCGGCCGCCACAACGCGCTCAATGCCACCGCCGCGGTGGCGGTAGCGCATCAGCTCGGCATCAAGGATGACGTGATCCGCAAGGCGCTCGCGGGCTTCGGCGGCGTCAAGCGGCGCTTCACGCGCGTGGGCGAGTGGAACGGCGCCGTCATTATCGACGACTACGGCCATCACCCGGTGGAGATCGCAGCGGTGCTGCGCGCGGCGCGCGAGAGTGCCAAGGGCCAGGTCATCGCGGTGATGCAGCCGCATCGCTATACGCGGCTTCATGACTTGTTCGAGCAGTTCTGCACCTGCTTCAACGATGCCGACGCCGTCATCGTGGCGCCGGTCTATCCCGCCGGCGAAACTCCGATCGCCGGCGCCGACCGCGACGCACTGGTTGCGGGCCTGCGCGCGCACGGCCACAAGCAGGCCATTGCGCTTGAGGGTCCTGAAAAGCTCGCCGGATTGGTCAAGCAACTGGCCAAGCCGGGCGATTACGTCGTCTGCCTCGGCGCCGGCTCGATCACGCAATGGGCCTACGCGCTGCCGGCGGAACTTAAGGCCCTATGAGCTTCCCCGACATCATTCCCGAACTGAAATCCCGTGTTCCCAATCTGCGCGGGCGTTTGCTCGCCAACCAGCCGCTCGGCGAATTCACCTGGTTCCGCGTCGGCGGTCCGGCGCAGGCGTTTTTCATGCCGGAAGACGAGAACGATCTCGCTTATATGCTGCGCAATCTACCGGCCGACGTGCCGGTCTATGTGATCGGCGCCGGCTCCAACCTGATCGTCCGCGACGGCGGCGTGCCGGGACTTGTGGTGCGGCTCGGCCGCGGTTTCAACGACGTCGCCATCGAGGACAATCACCGCGTTTCCGCCGGACCGGCGGTGCTCGACGTGATGGTCGCGCGCGCGGCGCAAAAGGCCGCCATCGCCGGGCTTGCCTTTTTCAGCGGCATTCCCGGCACCATCGGCGGCGCGCTGCGGATGAACGGCGGTGCCTATGGCGGTGAGACCAAGGACGTGCTGATCGAGGCGCGCGGCGTCGACCGGCAAGGCGACATGCGCCGCTTCGGCAACGCCGAAATGGGATTTTCCTACCGACATTGCGGTGTGCCGGAGGACGTCATCTTCACCGGCGCGGTGTTTCAGGGCCGCGCAGGCGATGCCGATGCGATTGCCGCCGAAATGGCTGCGATCAAATCGAAACGCGAAGCGAGCCAGCCGCGCAATCGCACCGGCGGCTCCACCTTCAAGAATCCTCCCGGGCACAGCGCCTGGAAGCTGGTCGACGCGGCCGGCTGCCGCGGCCTGCAAATCGGCCAGGCCAAAGTGTCCGAACTGCACAGCAATTTCCTCATCAGCCTCGACGGCGCAACCGCCGCCGACATCGAAACGCTGGGTGAAACCGTGCGCGCGCGGGTGAGGGAGCGGTCCGGCGTCGAACTCGAATGGGAAATCAAGCGGGTCGGCGTTGCGCCCCATGAGACGATCAGGGCAGGGGGATGACGTCTTTGCCGATCAGGTTGCGTTCCTTGAGCCAGGGATTGATCGCCAGAGCGCGTTTGAGCGGCGCCTGTGCCTCTTCCGTTTTGCCCTGCTGGATCAGAATAATGCCTTTGCCCGCGAGCGCCGCATAATGCATGGGCTCGAGCAGCAGCGTCCGATCGATCGCTTCGAGCGCGGGATCGTAACTGCCGGCAAGAAACAGCATGTAGCCGTACTGGTTCCAGCCCTCCGCGAACCGCGGCTGATGCTTGACCAGCGCCTGCATCGCCAGCAGCGCGTTGCCGATGTCGAAGCGCAACTGCGCCTCGCGCGAGACGTCCAGGAGCCGCCGCGATTCCTCGTCCGCGAAGCTGCGCCAGAATTTCCAGATCTTGTCCTCGACGACGCGCGCCTCGGCGTCGTCCCTGGCGGCCTTGAGCTCGGCGAAGAGCAGCGCACGCTCTTGTGCATCGGCCGAAAGCGGGTCGATCCCCACCATCGGCGGCAGCGCCGGCGGTTCGGCGCGCGCGGGCACGCCGGCCAGCATCATCCAGGCCGCAAAAACGAGAAGGCCGGCCATCCATTTCGGCATGCGGCGAGCTTGCCGGGCACCCCCGGCCTTTGCAAGACGGCGCTCGACGCCGCAATCGTTCTCGATTCTATTAGGCGAGAAGCGAATCATGGCCGCCGGTAAATCCATGAAACACGTCGCGGTATTGATGGGGGGCTGGTCAGCCGAGCGCGATGTCTCGCTGCGCTCGGGCAAAGCCTGCGCCGACGCGGCCGAACGCTGCGGTTATCGCGTCACCCGGCTCGACGTTTCCCGCGAGGTGGCCGCGGATTTGCGTGCGCTCAAGCCTGACGCCGCCCTCAACGTGCTGCATGGTCGTCCCGGAGAGGATGGCACGCTGCAAGGCCTGCTCGAGATCCTCGGCATCCCGTATAGCCACTCCGGCGTGCTGGCGTCCGCGCTCGCGATGCAGAAGGACATCGCCAAGACCGTGCTCAAGGCCGCCGGCGTGCCGGTCCCCGGCGGCCTCGTCACCACGCGCGCCACGGCCGCCAAGAAGCACCTGCTGCCGCCGCCTTATGTGATCAAGCCGGTAGCGGAAGGTTCCAGCGTCGGCGTGTTCATCGTGCGCGAAGACCTCAAGCATCCGCCGCAGGAACTCACGCGCTCTGACTGGAGCTTCGGCGATCGGGTATTGGTCGAGCCGTATATCCCCGGCAAGGAACTGACCTGCGCGGTGATGGGCGACAAAGCGCTCGGGGTCATCGAGATCATCGCCAATACCAAATTTTACGACTACGAAGCCAAATACGCGCCCGGCGGGTCCAAACATCTTTTGCCGGCGCCCATCCCGCCGGCAGTCTATGAAGAAGTCCGCCGCCTTTCGCTCGCCGCGCATCGTGCGCTCGGCTGCCGCGGCGTCAGCCGCGCCGATTTCCGTTACGACGATGGCCTTGAGGGGAGCAAGGGACTGGCTTGCCTGGAGGTCAATACCCAGCCCGGGATGACCGAGGTGTCCCTGGTGCCCGAGCTTGCCGCCCACGCCGGCATCGGCTTCGACGACCTGGTGCGCTGGATGATCGAGGACGCCTCGCTCGGGCGCTAAAGCGCCGGCAAAACGCGACGAATTTGCAACGACTGCGGCAGGTTACGGCTTCCTGAACACAATCCGTAATCCTTTACTAATCATTTACCAAAACGCCCCAAGACTAGGCGCCGGTCGCGTTTCGCAGCGCTTGGCCGCGCGAGTCTCCGTGCGGCCTTGCCCCAGAGCTTGCCGCCCATATCGGGCCAACGATTGATGAGCCGGTCGCGATGGATGTTCGAGGACGCCTCGTTCGATCGCTGAAGCTGATCCAGAAGCGACGCGTACCGGCCGCCCGGCGGCCGCACGCGGATGTCTGGCCGGCTTCCGACTCCGAACCGCTGCGCTTCGCGCGTCGCTTCGGCAGCGCGCTGCTTGCTTTAAAGGTGCCGCGCGGTGCCGGCGCCAGCGCCGCCGCCATGCTCATTCTCGCCAGCACCTATTACGGTGTGGTCAAGGGCGGTCATGCACCCGCGATCGAAGCGCAGGTCCAGGATATCTGCGACACGGTCGCCAACGGTGTCGGCTTCCATATTTCCGAAGTCGCGCTCGCCGGCGAGCATGAAGTCAGCCGCGGTGACATCCTCGGCCTCGCCGGTGTCACCGGCCGATCGTCGCTGCTGTTTCTCGACGCCGGCCAGATGCGCGCGCGGCTGTTGACCAATCCGTGGATCGCGCAGGCTGCGGTGCTCAAGCTGTACCCCGGCCGCCTGCGCATCGAGATCAAAGAGCGCAAGGCCTTTGCGTTGTGGCAGAAGGACGGCCACCTTTTCGTGATCGCGGCCGACGGCACTGTGCTGGAAACAAACGTAACGCAGCGCTTTGCCTCCCTGCCGCTGGTGGTCGGGCAGGGCGCTGAACGTGACGCGCAGGAATTCCTCGATCTGCTCAAGCGCTATCCTGTGATCGCGAAATCGGTTGCAGCTTCGGTGCTGGTCGCCGACCGGCGCTGGAGCCTGCATCTGAGAGACGGCGTCGAAGTGCTGCTGCCGGAGCGCGAGCCCGAGCACGCCCTGCGCATGCTGGTCGATCTCGATCGCGACAAGAAGCTGCTGTCGCGCGACATCGTCGCGGTCGATCTGCGCCTTCCGGATCGTGTGATCGTGCGGCAGTCCGACGCTGCGGCTGCCGCGCGCGAAGAAGCGCTCAAGGCGGCCGAGAAGGCTGCCAAGAAGAAGAAAGGGGGCGAGGCATGACCGTCCTGCGGTTCGGCCTCACGCCCAAGATGAAGCCGGTTTCGCCGCGGCGCGCGGCCGTGGTCGCCGGCCTCGATATCGGCACCAGCAAGATTGCCTGCCTGATCGCGCGGCTCGAGCCACAGGCGCCGCAGGACGTATTGCGGCGGCGCTCGCACGGCGTGCGCGTGCTGGGCTTTGCCCACACTGCGGCAAGCGGCATGAAGTCCGGCGGCGTGGTCGACCTGGTCGAAGTCGAGGAGATGGTCCGCCAGGCGATCGATATCGCCGAAAGCATGGCCAAGGTGCAGCTCGAATCCGTGGTGGTATCGCTGTCCGGCGGCCGCCTCGGCAGCGAGCGTTTCGTCGCCAATATCGAGCTCGCCGGGGGCGCGGTGACCGACGGCGACATCGCCCGCGTGCTGGCGGCGGCGAGCCACCATTCGGTGCGCGACGGACGCGCGCTGCTGCATTCGTTGCCGATCGGATACGCGCTCGACGCCGTTACCGGCATCCGCGAGCCGCGCGGCATGCTCGGGCATCGCTTCGGCGTCGACATGCACATGGTCACCGCCGACGTCGCCACGGTACGCAACCTCATGCTGGTCGTGGAACGCAGCCATCTGTCGGTCGAAGCCATGGTGACCTCGCCCTATGTGGCCGGTTTGGCGGTTCTCGCCGACGACGAAGCCGATCTGGGCGCCGCCACCATCGATCTGGGGGCCGGAACCACCACGCTGGCGGTATTTTCCGGCGGAAAATTCGTCCATGCCGACGGTTTTGCACTCGGCGGCCACCACATCACCATGGATATCGCCCGCGGTCTCAACACCCGCGTCGCGGATGCTGAGCGAATCAAAGCGATTTATGGCAGTGTTTTGACCGGTGGGTCGGATGAACGCGACATGATCACAGTGCCTCCGGTTGGAGACGACGAGCGCGAGCCGCCGCAATTCGTGTCGCGCGCGACGCTGGTCGGCATCGTCAAGCCGCGGGTCGAGGAAATCCTGGAAATGGTGCGCGACCGGCTCAAGGCTTCGCCGTTCGCGGCTGAGCCGCGCGCGCGCGTGGTTCTTACCGGTGGCGCCAGCCAGTTGACCGGCATCGCAGATCTCGCCGCGCGCATCCTGCGCCGGCCGGTGCGCATCGGGCGTCCGCTTGGTCTTGCGGGCCTGCCGGACGCGGCCAAGGGACCGGCATTTGCCGTTGCTTCGGGCCTGCTGGTCTACCCGCAGGCGGCACATCTTGAACACTTCGAACCGCGGAAAACGCGGCAATTAATGACAGGAACGGGCGGTTACATGGCACGGGTCGGACGATGGCTGCGCGAAAGCTTCTGACCCACAACAACGGAACCACGATGGGCCCGGCGGCGGACCGGTCTCATTCGACGGCGTGCGGGCGCGATTTCCAGCCTGCTGCCCGTGCATCAAAGAGGCAAACATGACAATCAATCTGAAGATCCCCGACATTCGCGAGATGAAGCCGCGAATTACCGTGTTCGGCGTCGGCGGTGCCGGCGGCAATGCGGTCAACAACATGATCGCGGCAGGCTTGCAGGGCGTCGACTTCGTCGTCGCCAATACCGATGCACAGGCGCTCACGATGTCGAAAGCCGAGCGCATCGTGCAGATGGGCACGCAGGTGACGCAAGGGCTCGGCGCAGGCTCGCAGCCTGAGGTCGGCCGCGCCGCCGCGGAGGAGGTGATCGACGAAATCCGCGATCATCTCAGCGGCGCGCACATGGTGTTCGTCACCGCCGGCATGGGCGGCGGCACCGGCACCGGCGCCGCACCCGTGATCGCCAAGACCGCGCGCGAACTCGGTATTCTTACGGTCGGGGTGGTGACCAAGCCGTTCCACTTCGAAGGCCAGCGCCGCATGCGCTTTGCCGAAGCCGGGATCGTCGAACTGCAAAAGGTGGTCGACACCCTGTTGATCATTCCGAACCAGAACCTGTTCCGGGTCGCCAACGAAAAGACGACCTTCGCCGACGCCTTCGCCATGGCCGACCAGGTGCTCTATTCGGGCGTCGCCTGCATCACCGACCTGATGGTCAAGGAAGGCCTGATCAATCTCGACTTCGCCGACGTCCGCGCGGTCATGCGCGAGATGGGCAAGGCGATGATGGGCACCGGCGAAGCCACCGGAGAGAAGCGCGCGCTCACCGCGGCGGAAGCCGCGATCGCCAATCCGCTGATCGACGACGCCTCGATGAAGGGCGCCCGCGGCCTTCTGATCTCGATCACCGGCGGCAAGGACCTGACCCTTTACGAGGTCGACGAAGCCGCCACGCGGATCCGCGAGGAGGTCGACCAGGACGCCAATATCATCGTCGGCGCCACCTTCGACGAAAGCCTGGAGGGCATCATCCGCGTTTCGGTGGTGGCGACCGGCATCGACCACGCCGGCATGCAGCGCGCGCCGGCGCAGGCCGAGGCCGCACTCAAGGAGCTCGCCAGCAAGGCGCGAATTCCGCGCATCGCCGACCGCATCGAACGCGCGCCGGCTGCGGCTCCCGCACCCGCGGTGGCGCCGGCGCCTGCCGCCGCCGCATCGGTTGAATCCGCCGCGCACGCCGCAGTCGCCGCCGCGCTGTCGACCTCGATCGAGGACGTCTCCATTCAGCCGATGCCGATCAAGCCGTCGCTGTTTGAGCCGGCCGCGGGCGAAGCCGCGCAAGCGGAACCGCCGACGCCGAAAACCTTCATTCCGCCGGCGCCCGAGCGCGTGCCGGCGCGGGCGCCGCGCATGCCGCGGGTCGATGAACTGCCGCTGCCGGCGCAGAACGAAATCAAGGCGCAGCGTGGGGAAATCGGCGATGACCATCCCGAGAAACGCCGCCTGTCGCTGATGGAGCGACTGGCGTCGGTCGGTCTCGGCAGGCGCAGCGATGAGGCTGAGGCGCCGCGGGCGCCGCGTACCGCGCAGGCGTTGCCGCAGTTCGAGCGGCCGCCGCGTCCGACGGCGCGCAAGCCCGAGGGCCGCCCCGACGACCCGGTGTCGGAATATGCCCGGCGTTCTGGACCGCAGGGGCTCGACCCGCTCGGCCGTCCGGCGCCTGTGCATAAGGCGGCCGAGGAGGATCAACTCGATATCCCGGCCTTCCTGCGCCGCCAGGCCAACTGAGGACAGTTCAACCATGACGGCCCCGTCCCGGAACCGGGGCGGGGCCGTTAATTTGCCGGACGCGCATGGATTTGTTTAACTTATTGAATTAAATTGGTTTTGTGGCTTTGCCGACTTCGCGCGTGGCGAGCCCCAGGGGCTATTGCCAGGCACGCCAGATCGGCGAAAACCACTGCCGCAATGGGCCGCCGCCCGGCAATTGCGGCAAAAAAGCGAGTAACACTCGGTAAGAAGACGTGAGTTGGAGACGGCCGCGAATTCGGCCTAAATTCCCGGTGCGAAAGGGACTTTTCGGTCCTTGGGGGTTTTTCGGATCGTTCGCGGCCGCCGCTTAGAGGCCAAAATGTGGCTCCGTGCCGGAGCCACGGATGGGACGCGCGGCTTGCGGGCAAGCCGGCGGAAATGGGTTTGATGAAGGGCGCTAAGCAGACAACGCTGCGCGAACCGGTCGCCGTCTCAGGCATCGGCGTGCATTCCGGCAGCCCCGTCACCCTGACGCTCAATCCCGCCGACGACGATGCCGGCATCGTGTTCCAGCGGGTATCCGCCGACGGCGCGGTCGAACGCGAAATTCGCGCGGATGTCCGCGCGGTTACTGCCACCGAATTTGCCACCGTTCTGGGCGATGCCAGCGGACCGCTTTGTTCGACCGCGGAACACCTGCTGGCGGCGCTGCGCGGACTCGGCGTCGACAACGTGGTGGTGGAGATCGACGGGCCGGAAGTTCCCATCATGGATGGCAGCGCCGCGCCCTTCGTCGATGCGATCGATCAGGCTGGGCTCACCGCGCGCGCCTTGCCGCGCCGCTATATCGAAGTGATCAAGCCGGTGCAGGTCGCCGCCAAAGATGGCGCGGTCGGGGAATTGCGTCCTTACGCACACGGCTTCCGGGTCGAGGCCGAAATCGAATTCGACCATCCGCTGATCCGCCGCCAGGCGCTCGCGCTCGATGTCGAGCCGGAAGCCTTCCGCCGCGAAATCGCGCGTGCCCGCACCTTCGGCTTCATGAAGGACGTCGCCAAATTATGGAGCGCCGGTTACGCGCTCGGCGCCTCGTTCGACAATACGCTGGTGGTCACCGAAGATCGTGTGCTCAACCCGGAAGGCTTGCGCTACGCCGACGAGTTCGTCCGTCACAAAATCCTGGACGCCATCGGCGACCTTGCACTTGCCGGCCAACCGCTGCTCGCGGCCTACCGCACCGTTCGCGGCGGTCACAAGCTCAACCACGCGGTGCTGTCGGCGCTGATGGCGGATCGGTCCGCCTGGCGGGTGATCGAGGCGGCCGAGCCCGTTCGCCGCGCGCGCACGGACGCCGGCGCGGCGCTGGTGTCGTCGGCGGCCTATCGGCCGGAAATGTCCTGAAAACCTGCGGCGCGGACGCCTGATTTTGCCCGAGAACCGGTTCCCGGCCGCGGCAATCCTTATACGATTCAGGCTGGATTGGCCGCCTTAATCCCGGCTGAATGTCGGCATAATCGCTTGGCGCAGCCGCGTTTTTTCGTCTACACCAGCGCGGGCGGGGGCGGCAGCCGCAGGCTCATCGCGACGCCTTGTCGGGGGATCGGACACGAACGCGTGGGGTCTAGGTTTGTGCCCAGGGATAGCGCGACAGAAAATTGCATGCCGCGGCAATTCGCATCCATGAATGCCGGATCTGTGCGCGCCTTGCCCGCCCGTGCCGCCTGGCGCCGGGCGGCAAGCGCTGCCGCGATGCTGCTGCTGGCGGCGGGCCTGTGCGCTTGCAGCGGCATGAACATGTTCGTCAAGGAGCAGGCGACGCCCGATGAGGCCGCCGACCGGCTCTACAACGAGGGCCTTTATCTGCTCAACGTGAGGCATGACGCGAAAGAGGCGGCCAAGAAGTTCGAAGAAGTCGACCGCCAGCATCCTTATTCCGAATGGGCGCGTAAATCGCTCATCATGACCGCATATTCGTATTATCAAAGCGGCTCCTACGACGAGTGCATCGGCGCGGCGCAGCGTTACATTACCCTGCATCCCGGCAGTTCTGACGCGGCCTATGCCCAATACCTGATCGGCGCGTCCAATTTCGAGGAAATTCCCGACATCACCCGCGACCAGGCCCGCACCGAAAAGGCGCTCGCCGCGCTGGCCGAGGTGATCCGCAAATATCCGAACAGCGAATATGCGGTCAGCGCCAAGCAAAAAATCGAGGTCGCCCGCGACCAGCTCGCCGGCAAGGAGATGGAAATCGGCCGCTACTATCTGGAGAAGAAGGACTACACCGGCGCCATCAACCGCTTCAAAGTCGTGGTCACCAGGTACCAGACCACCCGCCATGTCGAAGAGGCGCTGATGCGGTTGACCGAGGCCTATATGGCGCTCGGAATCGTGGACGAGGCGCAGACCGCGGCCGCCGTGCTGGGCCACAATTTCCCGGACAGTGTCTGGTACAAGCACGCCTACTCGCTGCTCAAAGGTGGCGGCCGCGAGCCGGCAGAGAACACCGGCTCCTGGATCAGCAAGGCATTCAAGAAGGTCGGGCTGGGCTAGCCGGTCGCCACGCGCGATTCACAGCGTCATGGCCGGCCTTGTGCCGGCCATCGGTGTCTTTAATGATGGCGAATCTGCGAGACGCCGATGCCCGGGAATGTCCTGGGCATGGTTTCATTGGAATTGCGCGGTTCATGCTTTCCCGGCTCTCAATCCGCGACATCGTCCTGATCGACCGGCTCGATATCGATTTTGCCGATGGTCTTGCCGTGCTCACCGGCGAGACTGGCGCCGGCAAGTCGATTTTGCTCGATGCCTTTGCGCTCGCTTTGGGCGGGCGCGGCGACCAGGCGCTGGTACGCCAGGGCGCCGGGCAGGGCCAGGTGACCGCCGTATTCGAAGTGGCGCGCTCGCATCCGGCGCGCGCCGTGCTCAAGGCGCACGACATTCCAGCAGAGGACGAACTCATTTTGCGCCGCGTGCAACTATCCGACGGGCGCACCCGTGCCTTCATCAACGACCAGCCGGTGAGCGTGCAGGCGATGAAGGAACTGGGCTCGGCGCTGGTCGAGATTCACGGCCAGCACGACGAGCGCGCGCTGGTCGATGCCGCCACCCATCGCCACCTGCTCGACGCGTTCGGCGCGCTGGAGCCGGACGCCGAAAGGCTGGCGGCGCTATGGGCGGCGCGGCAGGACGCGCGCGCTACGGCCGATACGCATCGCGCCGAGGTCGAGCGCGCCAAACGCGAAGGTGACTGGCTGCGCCACGCCGTCGAGGAACTCGGCAAGCTTGCGCCGCAGGCGGGCGAGGAAGCCGCGCTGGCCGAGCGCCGTACCGGCATGATGCAGGCCGAGAAGGTGGCCGAGGACCTGCGCGACGCCCACGAAGTGATCGCCGGCGCCAATTCGAACGTGCCGGCGCTCGCCGGCGTCATCCGCCGGCTGGAGCGGCGCGCGCCGCAGGCGCCGAGCCTGATCGAGCCGGTAGTCAAAGCGCTCGATAACGCGCTCACCGCGCTCGAGGAAACCCGCGGCCATCTGGAAGCCGCGTTGCGCACCGCCGATTTCGACCCGGGCGAACTGGAGCGTATCGAGGAACGGCTGTTTGCGCTGCGCGCGGCGAGCCGAAAATACAACGTGCCGGTGGAGGGGCTCCCTGAACTGGCGCAGCGTCACCAGGCCGATATCGCGCTGATCGACGCGGGCGAGGACCGGCTGAAAGCGCTGGTCGCGGCCGTTGCGAAAGCCGACGCCGACTACAGCGCCGCCGCCAACCTGCTTGCGAAGGCCCGGGTAAAAGCCGCGGCCGCGCTGGACAAGGCGGTCAATGGTGAACTCAAACCGCTCAAGCTGGAGCGGGCGAAATTCTCGACCGAGATCATCAGCGATGTCGCCAACGCCGGGCCGAACGGCATCGACCGGGTCGAATTCTGGGTGCAGACCAATCCGGGCACGCGGGCAGGGCCGCTGATGAAGGTCGCCTCCGGGGGCGAACTCGCGCGCTTTCTCCTGGCGCTGAAGGTCGTGCTGGCCGACCGCGGCTCGGCGCCGACGCTCGTGTTCGATGAAGTCGACACCGGGGTCGGCGGGGCGGTGGCGGATGCCATCGGCCTGCGGCTCGCCCGGCTTGCCTCTGGCGTGCAGGTGCTGGCGGTGACGCACGCCCCGCAAGTGGCCGCGCGCGCCAACCGGCATTACCTCATCAGCAAGGACGCGCTGGACAAGGGTCGCCGCGTCGCGACCCGCGTCACCGAAGTTGCCGCCGAAAAGCGGCGCGAGGAGATCGCCCGAATGCTGGCCGGCGCCGAGATCACCAACGAGGCCCGCGCCGCGGCGGAGCGGCTGATCAAACAGGCGAGCTAGCCCACGGCCGTCATGCCCTGCGTGTACCTTGTGCCGGGCGGCCAAGCCTTTAGATTTCGGGCATGGCCAAAGCCAAAGTGAAAACCGACAGCACGCCTGTCGACCTGCTGACCGAAAAGCAGGCGAAGGCCGAGCATGCGCGGCTGCAGGTCGAAATCTCCGGGCACGACCGGCGTTATTACCAGCAGGACCGGCCCAGCATATCGGACGCCGAATATGACGCGCTGCGCACCCGCTACAACGCGATCGAAAAGCGTTTCCCCGATCTGCGTACGTTCGAGTCGCTGTCGCTGAAGGTCGGCGCGGTTCCGACCGGAAAATTCAAGAAAGTCCGCCACGCGGTGCCGATGCTGTCGCTCGACAACGCGATGCAGGATCAGGACGTGATCGATTTCGTCGCCCGTATCCGCCGCTTCCTCAAGCTGGGCGACGAAGAGAAAATCTCGTTCTCCGCCGAGCCTAAAATCGACGGGTTGTCGATGTCGCTGCGATACGAAAATGGCGATCTCGTCACCGCTGCCACGCGCGGAGACGGGCAGGAAGGCGAAGACGTGACCGCCAATATCCGCACGCTGAAGGACGTGCCGCAACACTTGAAAGGCCGCAACGTACCGAAAATTTGCGAAGTGCGGGGCGAGGTCTATATGACCAAGGCCGAATTCCTCAAGCTCAACGAACGGCAAAAGGCGGCCGGCGAACAAATCTTCGCCAACCCGCGCAATTCGGCGGCCGGCTCCTTGCGCCAGAAAGACCCGGGCGTCACCGCCTCGCGTCCCCTCGGCTTCTTCGCCTATGCCTGGGGCGAAATGAGCGAGATGCCGGCCGACAGTCAAAGCGGCATGATCAAGTGGTTTTCCTCTTGCGGCTTCAAGACCAATCCGCTCACAGAAATCCGTCATTCGGTCGAGCAACTGCTCGACTTCCACCGCGAAATCGAACAGACCCGCGCCGAGCTCGATTACGATATCGACGGCGTGGTCTACAAAGTCGACCGCCTCGACTGGCAGGAACGGCTTGGTTTCGTCTCGCGTTCGCCGCGCTGGGCGATCGCGCACAAATTCCCCGCCGAGCGCGCGGTGACGGTGCTCAAGGACATCGAGATCCAGGTCGGCCGCACCGGCGCGCTCACGCCGGTGGGCAAGCTCGATCCGGTCGGCGTCGGCGGCGTCATCGTGCAGAACGTCACGCTGCACAACGAGGACTACATCAATGGCATTGGTGGTGACGGCGAGCCGATTCGCGGCGGCCACGACCTGCGCCTCGGCGACACCGTCATCATCCAGCGGGCCGGCGACGTCATCCCGCAGGTGGTCGACGTTGTCCTCGGCAAACGCCCGAAAAACGCCAGGCCCTATCGCTTTCCGAAAAAGTGCCCGTGCTATCTGCACACCGAAATCGTGCGCGAGGAAACCGCCACCGGCGAGGAGGGCGCCCGCGCTCGCTGCACCGGCGAATTCGCCTGTCCGTTCCAGAAGATCGAGCATTTGAAACTGTTCGCCTCGCGCCGCGCCTTCGATATCGAGGGCCTGGGCGAAAAGCAGATCGAGCTGTTTTTCGAGAAAGAATGGGTGCGGGAGCCCGCCGACATCTTCACGCTGGAGAAGAAGCACAGAAAAGAATTGCTGGAAGAGGAAGGCTACGGCGAAACGTCGGTGAAGAACCTGTTCAACGCGATTGATCTTCGCCGCGAGATATCGCTCGACCGTTTCATCTATGCTCTCGGCATCCGCCACGTCGGCGAGACCACGGCGCTGGCGCTGGCGCGCGGCTATGGCTCCTGGAAGGCGTTCCACGACGCCTGTTTGAAGGTTGCCAAAGGCGACGCGGAGACGATTGCCGAGATGGACGCGCTCGACCAGATCGGGGAGACGGTGATCGAGAGCGTCAAGGCCTATTTTGGCGAGAGCCACAACAAGGGCATCGTCGAGCGGCTGACCAAAGAGGTGACAATCCTCGATGCCGAAAGGCCGAAGACCGACTCGAAGATCGCCGGCAAAACCGTCGTCTTCACCGGCGCGCTGGAAAAGATGACGCGCGAGGAGGCCAAGGCCCAGGCCGAGCGGCTCGGGGCCAAGGCCGCCGGCTCGGTGTCGAAGAAGACGGATTTCGTCGTCGCCGGCCCGGGTGCCGGCTCCAAGCTCACCGATGCGAAAAAGTTCGGGGTTGAGGTGCTGAGCGAAGACGAGTGGCTCAATCTGATCGGCGGTTAGCCGCGGCGCGCTTTGGCGTCCTCGATCGCGCGCCAAATCCTGAACGGCGTCGCCGGCATGGCGATGTCGCGAATGCCATAGCCGCGCAGCGCGTCGAGGATGGCGCTGATGATCACGGCCAGTGCCGGCGTCGTGCCGCCTTCGCCACCCGCCTTGATGCCGAGCGGGTTGGTCGGAGAGAGAACTTCGACGATTTCGGTGGTGAAGCTCGGCAGCGTATTCGAGCGCGGCATGGCATAATCCATGAATGAGCCGCTCAGCGGCTGCCCCGATGCGGGATCGACGATGCATTCCTCCCACAGCGCTTCGCCGATCCCTTGCGCGATCGCGCCGTGGGTCTGTCCGTCCACGATCATCGGGTTGATGCAGCGTCCGACGTCGTCGACCGACGCGTAGCGGGTCAGCGCAACGCCGCCGGTGTCCGGATCGACTTCGATCTCGCACACCGCGCAGCCGTTGGGGAAGACCGGGTCGTGCATCTCGTTGTCGGCGGTGACCGCCAGCCCGCCCTTGAGTTCGTCCGGCAGCGCAAGCGTCGCCGCTTCCTTCGCCAGATCGAGAAAGTCGAAGCTGCGGTTGCTGTGCGCCGCGCCGAAGCGGCCGTCCATGAATTCGACTGCGTCGGGGTTTGTTTGCAATGCCAGCGCGGCGATCTTCCTGCCCTTGGCGACAAGGTCGGGAACAGCCTTGGCGATGACGGTTGCGGCATGGCGCATCGAGCGCCCGGAATGCGATCCGCCGCCGAGCTTGACGATGTCGGTGTCGCCCATGATCACATCGATGCAATCGAACGGCACGGCCAGCATGTCGGCTACCACCTGGGCGAAACTGGTTTCCTGCCCCTGACCGGTCGATTGCGTTCCGATGACCACGCCAACGCGGCCCTCCGGCCGCACCGTCAACTCCACCCGCTCTTTCGGCGCCCCGATCGAGGATTCGACGTAATTTGCCACCCCAAGCCCGAGCAGCCGGCCGCGTTTCGCCGCCGCCTTGCGGCGGGTGGCAAAGCCGCCGCTGTCGGCGATGCGCAGCGCGAGATCCATGTTCGACTCGTATTGGCCGCTGTCATAGGTGGCGCCGACCGGATTGGCATAGGGCATCGCTCCCGGCGCAATCATGTTTTTCCGCCGCAAGGCGATCCGATCGACGCCCAGTTCCTGCGCCGCGGTGTCGATCAGCCGCTCCAGCGCGTAGGTAACCTCGGGACGGCCGGAGCTGCGATAGGCATTGGTCGGCATGGTGTTGGTGAAAACGGCGCGGGAGCGAAGCGTCGCCGCCGGAATGTCATAGGAGCCGGTAATCAGCGCCGAGCCCTTGCCGAGCGGCGACAGCGAGACGCAGTGGGCGCCGACATTGCTGATATTGGAGGCGCGCATGGCGAGGAAACGGCCGTCGGATCGCAGCGCCAGCTCGACCGTCGTCGTCAGATCGCGGCCCTGATAATCGGTAAGGAACGTCTCGCTGCGTGTGGCGGTGAATTTTACCGGCCGCGCGAGTTTGCGCGCCGCCCAAAGCACCAATGCGGCTTCGACATAAACCCGGTTTTTGGAGCCGAAGCTGCCGCCGACGTCGAGCGAAAGGACGCGCAGCCGCTCCGGCGCGATGCTCAGCACCGTTGCGATCTCGTGCTTCTGGCGGACCGCGCCGCCGCTTCCGGCATATACAGTGTAGCGATCGGCGGCGGCATCGTAGTGGCCGAGCGCGGCGCGCGGCTCCATGGCGGCGGCGGTCACGCGCGGCACGTGAAATTCCATCTTCACCGCGCGGTCGGCGGCGGCAAAGGCGCGCTCGGTTGCCTGCGCGTCGCCGAATACGGTGTCGATCAATACGTTGTCCGGCACTTCGTCCCACAGGACGGGCGCACCGGCCGCGCAGGCGGCCTTGGCGTCGGCGACCCAGGGGAGCGGCTCATAGTCGACCGCGACCGCTTCGGCGGCGTCGAGCGCCTGCGCCCTGGTTTCCGCCACCACGATCGCGACCGCCTCGCCGACATGGCGAACGCGTTCGACCGGCAGCAGCGGATGCGGGCCATCGAACAATTTGCCATTGCCGGGCGGCGTGAGCTTGAGATCGTATTGCGTCGACGGCAGCGGTTGGTGCGGGATGGGCAGCAGACCGTCAGCCGCGCAATCCGCGCCGGTGAATATGCCAAGCACGCCGGGCATGCCGCGCGCCGCGGCGAGATCGATCCGCATGATCCAGGCATGCGGATGCGGCGAGCGCACCAGCACGGCATAGGCCTGCCCTTCCATGACAAAATCGTCGGTGAAGCGGCCCTTGCCGGTCAGCAGGCGAGCGTCCTCGCTGCGCCGCACCGGCTTGCCGATAACGGCGCCGGGCACGCGAAGCGGATGGTCGGCCGGGACGTTCAAGTTGCGAGTGCCCCAGGCTCACCGCGGTGTCTTACCAGCGTCGCGTAGGCCGCACCGGTCGCAACCACCACGATCACCAGCATCCAGGCCATCGGCATGGCATCGCTCGCCCCGGCAAGCGCGACCGAGACGATCTGCGTCGAGGCGGCGCCCGCCGCCATCTGAGCGAAACCGGTCATGCCGGAGGCAGCGCCGGCGGCCTGCGGGCGCACGCTGATTGCGCCGGCAATGGCATTGGGGAGCAACAGCCCGTTGCCGTAGGAGATCACCAGTTGCGGCAGGAAGATGATCGCCGGACCCGCGTCCGGCATGGTTGCGACTAGCACGGCAGTCAGGCTCGCGCCGATCAGTTCGAAACCGATGCCGGCCATGATCATGTTATCGACGCCGAAGCGCTGCGACAGCCGCGAGGCCGTGAAGTTGCCGATCATGTAGCCGAGCGAGGTGACGACGAACCAAAGGCCGTATTCGGCCGACGTGCGGCCCATCAGCGTCACCACCACATGCGGGCCGCCGCCGAGGAAGGTGAAGAACGGCGCCGAGCCGAGGGCGCCGCACAGCACGTAGCCGTGGAACTTCGCATTGCCCAAAAGCGCGCGCCATTCCTGAATGAGCTTGCCGGGCGAATGCGGGACGTTGTCCGGGCGCGTCTCCGGCAGCTCGAACACCGCCCAAAGCAGCACGGCCCCGCTTACGATGGCGATACACACGAAGATCGCTTCCCAGCCGAACGCGGTGTCGAGAATGCCGCCGATCAATGGCGAGACCATGGGTGCGATCACCATCGCCGTGGTGACGAGGCCGATCATGGCGGCGGCGCGGTCGCGCTCGTAAAGATCGCGCACGATGGCGCGCCCGATGACGATGCCGGTCGAGGCGCCGACCGCTTGCACGACGCGGGTCGCGATCAGGCCGTCAATCGAGGACGCTGCGATTGCCGCCAGCGAGGCGGCGACGTTGAGGGCCAGCCCCGCCAGCACCACAGGCCGGCGGCCGAAGCGGTCGGACAACGGCCCGAGCAGCAGTTGTGCGGTGGCCAGACTCAACAAATAAAGCGATAGCGTGAGCTGCACCGTGCCGGTATCGGAGGCGAGTTGCTTGGTCAGCGCCGGCAGGGCCGGCACCAGGATGTTGAGCGTGGCCGGTCCAATGGCGGTCATCGCCATCAGCAGCGCCAGCAGCCGCCAGGGCGTGGCCTGCCTGCTTTGCGCCTGCGACACGGACGTGCGGGCGTCCATCAGGCGCTTCCCAACGGCCTGGTCGCCGCGTCGAGCCAGGCGGACGTCGGCGCGTCGAGCAGGGGGCTCAGCACTTCCTGCACCCGCGCGTGGTAGCTGTCGACCCAGTTGCGCTCCCTTGCGGTGAGCATGCGGGTGTCGATCAGCCGCCGGTCGATCGGCGCCAATGTCAGCGTCTCGAACGTGTTGACCGGTTTCTCGGCGCCCACCGGTTCGGGCGCGGCGATCACCAGCACCAGGTTCTCAATGCGGATGCCGAAGGCCGCGGTTTTGTAATAGCCCGGCTCGTTCGATAGGATCATGCCGCGCCGCAGCGCGGCTGCGCCGAGCTTGGAAATGCGCGCCGGGCCCTCATGCACCGACAGATAGCTGCCGACGCCGTGGCCGGTGCCGTGATCGAAGTCGAGCCCGGCCTGCCAAAGCGGGGTGCGCGCCAGCGGGTCGAGTTGGGCGCCGCTGGTGTTTTCCGGAAACACCGCGGTGGCGATGGCGATATGGCCCCTGAGCACGCGGGTGAAGCGGTCGCGCATTTCATCGCTCGGGGTACCGACGGCGATGGTGCGCGTGATGTCGGTGGTGCCGTCCTCGTATTGCGCGCCGGAATCGACCAGAAACAGCTCGTTCCGCCCGATCGTCCGGTTGGAAGCGCGGGTGACCTGGTAGTGCACGATGGCGCCGTTCGGCCCCGACCCGGCGATGGTCGGGAAGGAGATGTCCTTGAGCAGGCCGCTGTCGCGGCGGAAGCTTTCCAGCGCCTCCACGGCGTCGATCTCGGTGACGATGCCGGTCGGCGCTTCGCGCTCGAACCAGGCGAGGAACCGCGCCACGGCCACGCCGTCGCGCTTATGCGCGGCGCGCGCGCCGGCGATCTCGGCGTGGTTTTTCACCGCCTTCATCAGTGCGATCGGATCGGCGGCGCTCACAGGCTTGCCGCCATGGTCCGCGACCTGCCGCGTCAGCGCGTCGGCCGCGCTTGCCAAATCGAGCCGCACCGTCTTGCCCTTGAGCTCGCCGACATCGCGGGCAAGGTCGCCGGGCCCGCGCACCGCCGCGATCTTCTCCAGCGCGTCGCGCACTTTGTTGTCGAGCTTGGCGCCGTCGACATAAAGCGCCGGCCGTCCCTCACGCGGGATCACCGCAAAAGCAAGTGCCACCGGAATATGCGCTATATCCGCGCCGCGAATATTGAACGTCCAGGCGACGTTCAGCGGGTCCGACACCACCAGAACGTCGGCGCGAAGTTTTTTGAGTTCGGCCTGAATGCGCTTGAGCTTGTCGGCGGCGCTCTCGCCGGCGAATTTGACATCGTGCAGGCTCACGGCGCCGGCGGGCGCCGCCGGGCGGTCGGTCCAAAGCGCGTCGATCGGATTGTCGCCGACCCCCACCAGTTCCGCGCCGGCGTTGGCGCAGGCTTTGCGCAGTCTCTCGGCATTCTCGGATGTGTGCAGCCAGGGATCGTAGCCCAATCTCGCGCCGCTCCTGAGATTCTGCTCGAGCCATTGCTGGGGCGGCGAGTCGATCAGATGTTCGATGCTGAAGATTTTCGCATCGACCTGCGCCGCCGCCTGCACGGTATAGCGGCCGTCGACAAAAAGCGCGGCGCGATCGGCAAGCACGATGGCCGCGCCGGCCGAGCCGGTGAAGCCGGTGAGCCAGGCCAGCCGTGCCTCGCTTGCCGGCAGGTATTCGTTCTGCTGGCGGTCGGCGCGCGGCACAACAAAACCGTCAAGCCCGCGCCGTTTGAGCTCGGTGCGCAGGCGTTCGACGCGCGCGGGCGCCGCCGCGGTCTCGCGCGAATCTTCAAAAGACTGAAATCGGGCTTCGAACATGGGCGGCACTCTAACGCGCTCCCCGGGTCTAGCAACGCAGGCATGCGCCGCCCGCCAAGCGAGGCATTGCCGCTGCGATCTTAGGCGTTGGCGCGGTGAATTTATTTCGTCTTGGCGGCGAATTTAGCAACGAATCGATTCCCTGAATCAAAATTGTGCAATGCATTAAATTTGTCGCAATGATGCCATCGATCTTTCCCGGTTGTTAATCGATTCATGCCGGATTTACAGGGCTTCCATGCAATGCCGAGCGATGTTCGCAATCTCGGTTCGGCTTATGCTGCGTCGCAATAGTAAGGGGCAAGCGCCAGCAGATTCGTTGCCGCTTCGCTCGCAAGAAGGAGAGAGAAAATGGTTGCTGTCACCTATGGCATTGCCCGCGCGCCTGCGGCCGAGCCGGCCGCAAGGGTTGGTCGGGCCGAAGCCGCCGCGCCGCGCAAGCGCTGGTTCGCCCGCCTGATGGATGCGTTGATTGAATCGCGCATGCGCCAGGCGCGCCGCGAAATCCGCATGCACACGGCCTTGCTGCCTTACACGCTCGACGAACGCGGCAACCGCCTGGTCAAGGCCGCGTCCGGCGATATGCCGTTCGGCGATTAGTGATTGAAGTTTTCTGAACGGCCGAACCGCCCCGGTCTCCCCCCGCCCGGGGCGGTTTTCATTACCAGGCTCACCCAACCCTCAAGCGGGATACGACGTTCGAGCACAAAGCCCTGCGCGCGGTAGATCGCGATGGCGGCATTGGCGTGGCCCGGCAGCAGCCCGGAGAGCACGATGCGCGCGCGCGGCGCGGCGAGCCGGCGAAACGGCACGGCGAGCCGCATGAGCGGCGCCAGCAGGATATTGGCAAGGATCAGATCGTAAGGCGCCCGGCCTGCGATGGTGCGGGCGTTTACTCCGGTAGCGCACGCGAAGGTGATTTCCGGGCCGACGCGGTTGAGCCGCGCATTGCCGCGCGCCGCCGTAACCGCGACCCGGTCGATGTCGCTCGCCACGATCCGCGTGCGCAAGATTTTCGCCGCCGCGATTGCCAGCACGCCGGATCCGGTGCCGACGTCGAGCACGCGGCGGGCGTGGCGCTGCTTTACCAGACGGTCGAGCGCCAGCAAGCAGCCGCGCGTGGTGCCGTGGTGGCCGGTACCGAAAGCAAGCGCTGCCTCGATTTCAATGCCGATGTCGTTGGGCTTGATCTGCGCCCGGTCGTGCGCGCCGTGCACGACGAAGCGACCGGCCTGTACCGGCCGCAAGCCGGCGAGGCTTTGTCCGACCCAATCGGCGGGAATAATCGCCTCGATGCGCAGTGCCGCCGCAGCCGCTTGCCCGGCCGCGAGCGCGACCTGTGCGCGCAAAGCCGCTTCGTCCGGCGCCGCCCGGAAATGCACCGCGACCTGCCATTGGCCGCCGGCATCCTCGAAGGCCGCGCAAACAGCTTCGCCGCCGTCCAACACCTCGCCGAGATAAGCCGCCAGCCGGCGGGCGGCCGGCTCGTCGCAGGTCAGCCGGGCGACGGTCGTAGTCATGACCGCATTTATAGAGCGGTTGGTGAAACCGCTGGCAATGGCTATGTAGAGCCAGGATGAGCATCGAAACTCCCAATGCCGGCGACGCAGAAACGCTCGCGCTGGCCCGCCGGCTCGGCTGGCCGGACGACTTGCGCGTGCTGCTCGCGCGCTACCCGCGTGAGCGATGGGCGGGCCACGCCAATCTCGGCGAGATGGCGCGCTTCTGGCTTTCACGCCACGCCATGTTTCGCGAATTGGCCGGCGTGGTCGAAGGCATTACCGCGCAATTCCGCAACGGCACGCTTTCGCCGGGCGAATTCCCGCGTCAACTGGTGCCGCGTTTGCAGTTTCTGCTGTCGCAGCTCAGCGTGCACCACCAGATCGAGGATCTGCATTATTTTCCGATTTTCCGCGCCGCCGAGGCCCGCCTTGCACGCGGCTTCGACGTGCTGGAAGCCGACCATCACGCCATTCACGCCGATATGGATCGCACCGCGCAGGCGACCAATGCGCTGCTGCGCGCATTGCAGGCCGACGCCGATGTGCTGCGCCGGCGCAGCGACGACTACGCGCAGGCGAGCGGCGCCTTGATCGCGGGCCTAATCCGCCATCTCGACGACGAGGAAGACCTCATCGTGCCGTTGATCCTCGATCGCGGCGAGGCGGCGCTCGGCGTTGCCCATCCCGGATAGCGAACTCGCGCGCCCGGCAATCCCGCTTGCCGCATCCGAGTAATTCGTCTCGACGCCGCAGACTATCGGCAATATCATCGCATCGCGCCCAAAACGAAGCGCCGGTCAAAGCAAAAAACGAGCGCTGGTCGAATCAAGGGAGGTGGAGATGAAAGTCGGGAAATCCGCTGCGATATTGGCGTTTGCCCTCATCGGCGGCATCGGTTGTCTGGCAACGGTTACGCGAGCCGACGACTATCCGTCACGTACCGTCACGATGGTTGTGCCGTTTCCGCCCGGCGGGCCGAGCGACGTCGTGGCGCGCATTGTCGCCGAGGGAATGGGCCGCGTGCTCAAGCAAACCGTCATCATCGAAAACGTCGGCGGTGCCGGCGGCACCATCGGCGGCGCGCGCGTCGCTTCGGCAACGCCCGACGGCTACACCGTTCTTGCCGCCAGCATGGGCTCGCAGGTTTCCGCGCCCGTGCTCACCCCCAGCATCCGTTACGATTCGATCAAGGATTTCGAGCCGATCGGGCTGACCGCCAATGCGCCGGTGGCGGTGGTCGCGCGCAAGGATTTCCCCGCCAAGGACCTCAAGGAATTCATCGCCTATGTAAAGGCGCACGGCGACAGCGTGAAGCAGGCGCATGGCGGCGTCGGCTCCTCCTCGCACATGGCCTGCCTGCTGTTGACGACCGAGCTCGGGCTCAAGCCGAAATTGATCCCCTATCGCGGCACCGGGCCTGCCCTCGGCGACCTGATCGGCGATCATGTCGACTTTTTTTGCGACCAGGTGGTCAGCGTTGCGCCCGCGGTGAAGGGCAAATCGATCAAGGCCTATGTTGTGTCGGGCAACGAACCGTCGCCCGCTCTGCCGGGCGTGCCATCGGCCAAGCAGGCCGGCATCCCCGAATTTCAACTCAGCATATGGAGCGCGATGTACGCGCCAAAGGGAACGCCGAAGGAAATCATCGACAAGCTCGCCGGCGCGCTCGACAAGGCGCTCGACGATCCGGCGGTGGCCAAGCGGATTGTGGATCTCGGCGGCAGCGTGCCGGGAAAGGCCGAGCGCGGGCCCGCGCATCTCGCGGCCGTGCTCAAAGCCGATATCGCCAAGTGGCATCCGATCTTGCAGGCGGCGATGGCGGAGTCCAAGAAGTAATCGGGCTCAATCGTTGGCGAGGATTTCGGCGACCTCGACCCGGCGCCCCTCGCGCGCCGACAGGATGCCGGCGCGGATGACCGCAAGCGAGGTCGTGGCGTAGTCGCCGCCGACTTCCGGCGGCCTGCCGCCGCGCGCCGCGGCGGCGAATTCCTCAAGCTCCTCGGCCAGCGTGTCGTTCTTGGCGCAGGGCACGGCGACCGGCTGCTTGTCGCCCTGCTTGAGCACGCTCAAGCCGTGATGAAGGTCGTAATAGGCGCTCGCGGTCTTGCCGTAGATATTCATCAGATAATATTCCGACGCCGAGGCGTAGCTGGCATTGAGCGTGGAAAGCGCGCCGTTCTCGTGCTCGAACACGAGGCTGGCGACGTCAGGGTTGTCGCCCGGCAGCACCAGCCGCACGAATTGGCCGCTCACCGCCTTGATCGGTCCGAGCAGGTAATAAAGGACGTCGGCATAGTGAATGCCGATTTGCAGCATCACGCCGCCCGGCATGCCGGCGGCGGTGTAGCGCCACGAGGAAAGATCGAACTGGCCGAGCCGGTCGCGGCTGATATTGGCCTCGGCATTGACGATCTTGCCGAACGCGCCGGCGTCGATCTGCTGCCTGACCCAGCGGAAGTGGTTTTCACGCCGCCGCTGATAGCCGAGCGCGAGCACCACACCGGCTTTGCGGCAGCACTCGGTGATCTTGCGGCCGTCGCTGACCGAATTGGCGATCGGCTTGTCGAGAAAAACGTGCTTGCCCGCGTCCGCCGCCTGCCGCGTCGTTTCAAGATGCACGTCGTTCGGCGTCGTATTGATGACCGCCTCGATATCCGGATCGGCGAGGATGGCCTCGTAGCTCGTCACCGCGCGGCAGCCATATTTGGCGGCGAAGGCGGCGCGTTTCTGCTCCGAGCGGGAAAAGCAGGCGACGATCTTGAGCTTGCCGGAACGCTTGATGGCGTCGGCGAGCACGTCGGACCACCAGCCCATGCCGATTGAGGCGACGCGGAGCGGCCCGGCCATGCGTCTATTTCCAGCCCGCGCCGATCGACTCGACCGCCGCCTGCGCGATGCGCTCGTCGGTTTGCCAGTCGCCGCCGGCGACGCCGATGCCGCCGATGCATTCGCCGTCGGCGATGATGGGGCAGCCGCCTTCCATCGCCGTCCAGCGCTGCGGGCCGGCGGCGAGCGCGAGACCGAGCGCGTGCGCGGCATCGAGCTCCTGCGCCTGCGCGCCGCGCGCCGAAGTCATGCGCTTGTTGGACGCGGCGCAGACCGCCTTGGTGGTGGACGAATGCACGGTGTGGAAGCGCCCGCCCTCCATGCGCTCGAGCAGGACGAGATGCCCGCCGCCGTCGGCGATCGCCACCGAAACGGCAACGCCTGCCTCCTTGGCCTTGCCGATGGCGGTCGCCATCATTTTCCTGGCGCCCTCCATGGTCAGGCGCTTGCTGCCTGCGACGTACATTTTGCCCGACATTCCCCCGAAACCCGCAACCGCCGCGAATGATAGACGGTTGTTGCGCCGGCCGTAAACAGCGGACGCGCGGGCAGGCCCGTCGCGGCGCATTCGCTCCGCGCGCGGCGGTCAGTGGCGCTTGAAATACTGGATGGCGCGTTCGTGCTTTTCGGCGGCTTTGCGCGATGTGAAAGTTCCGAGATTGCGCCGCTTGCCGGTCTTCGGATTGGCCTTGCGCGAGTAGAGCCGCCACTTTCCGGGTTTGAGCTTGCGGATCATGCGCGTTTATCCGCTGCGGGCTCGCCCGCGGCTCACCAGCCGTCCTGGTAGACGCCGCGGCCGTAGCGCCGCGCCGCGTAGGGCGGGTCGCTCTCGTAAACATAGGCCTGGCCGCGGTAGTAGAAATAGCGCGGTTGCGCGCGATAATTCCGGTAGTCCGGGTCGTCGCGATAATCGCGATAGAGGCGGGCGTCGCGCAGCGGCGGCTGGCGCGGCGGCGCGGCGTATCCATCATCGTCGCCGTAGGTCTGCTGCGGCGCGCGGTCGTAACGGGGCTGCGGCGCGCGGCGCGCGACCGTGGTGCCGGTGCTTTCCGGGATTTCGCCGGTCAGCACCACATGCGTGGCGCCGAGCCCCTGCGACTCGACCAGCGCGTAGAGGATGGCGGCGTGCTCCTTCGACAGCCGCACGCAGCCATGCGAGGCGGGGCGGCCGAGATGCTTTTCGTCGAGGCTGCCGTGGATGGCGTGGCCTTCCTTGGTGAAGAAGATCGAATAGGGCATCGGCGCGTCGTCCCACTCCTTGGAGAAGTGGTCGCGTTCCATGCGGAAGGCCTGGAAATTGCCGTCCGGCGTGTCGTAGTCGCCGATGCCGGTCGACACCTTCCAGACATAGCGCTGCTCGCCGTCGACGGTGACGGTCATGCGCTGCGCGGCCTTATCGACGTGGACGAGGATCTCGGCGCGGGCGGCGTTGAATGCCAGTGCCGCAAAACCGGCGGCGAGCGCGACTGCAAGGCGGCGGATACGCATGACGAACCTCCCGACCCCCGCGGGAAGCATACCATTCCGGGCGGCGGGATTATGGCGGGTTTCCGGCATTCTGCGGCGCCGGCTTTTTCGACTTTCGCCGGGCGCCGGCGGAAAACGGCCCTTTTCCCGCGCCGCTTGCGTCCCCACATGCCTGCTCTGCATCGGCAGAAGGAACGCACCATGTCGGAGCCGCTCGTCGTCGTCATTCCGCACCGCCTCGGCAAGGACGAGGCGCTGCGCCGCATCAGGGACGGCCTCGGCCGCGCCAAGGCCGAATTCGCCTGGCTGATCTCGCTCGAGCAGGAGGCGTGGAACGGCGACCGTCTCAGCTTCCGCGCCGCCGCGCTCGGCCAGCGCGCGCACGGCGTGCTCGACGTCTACGAGGGCGCGGTGCGGCTCGAGGTGACGCTGCCCTGGCTGCTGGCGAAATTCGCCCACGCCGCCCAGCGCGTCATCGGCCAGCAGGGGCAATTGATGCTGGAGAAGAAATAGCGCGCGCCCGCGCGCCTCTACTGCGGCCCGAGCTCCATCGCCCAGTAGCGCCGGCCGTCGGCGGCGGTAGCCGAGGCGATGCCGTAGGCGGCGACGTCGCGGCGCAGCATGTTGGCGCGGTGGCCGGGCGAGCGCGCCCAGCCGCGGATGGCGCAGTCCTCGTCGGCGCAGCCGACCAGCACATTCTCCGCCGCGGTGCCGGCGAAAAAGCCGAGCCGCTCGCGATAGCCCTTGTGGTCGAGCGAGCGCCGCGCCGCCATGTCCTGCGCGTGCTCGGCGGCGGCGACGGCAAGCTGCGCGCTGAAGACGAGCGCCGGCCGCCCGTGCTGGGCGCGAAAGCCGTTGAGGTCGAGCGCGCGCGCCGGCGCGGCGAGGCCCGGCGCGGCAAGCACGAGCGCGGCGAAAGCAAGCGCGCAACGCCAACGCATGATGCGTCTCCCTTTGCTCGAGGCCCCTTCCGCGCGGGGAGAGGAACGGCCTCAGCGCTTGTGCCGCGCCGGCCTGGTCAGCGCCTCAGCGAGGCTGCGCGGACGGCGGGCGCCGATCACCTGCGCGGTGCATTTCTCGTCCGCCGGGCAGAACACGGTGCAGTCGGTGCCGGGCTTGCCGAGGCAGTCGGTGCCGCAGCCGGCGCCGCGCGAGTCTTGCGAGAACTTGCCGCCGGCCGCGGCGCAGGCGGTCTTCAGCGCCTCCGGCGCGGTCTTGGGCAGCGTGATGTCACGCGCCTGCGCCGCGCCGGCGAGCGCCAGGGTCACCGTAAAGCCGAGCACAAAGCCGAGCGCCCGCGCCCCGGCGAGGGGAAAGTTATCGGTGGTGTGTCGCAACGGCAGCCTCCCGGTTGGCCGCGCCGCCCCTCAACGAAGTCTAGCAGATGACGTCCGAGATTACATGATCGCCTTGCCGCGCGCATCGAGCGCCTTCTCGATCTTGACCAGCGCGGCGATGCCGGTGTCGGCGCCGGCATGCGTCTGCTCGCGCGGCAGCAGCATGGCGAACACCTTGTCGCGGATCGGCCCGCCCTCGATCAGCGCGACCCGGCCGAAGAAGCGGATGAAGCCCGACTCCAGCACGCCGTCGCGCTGCGCCTTGAAGTTGGCGTACATGATGCAGACGCGGGCGTCGTGGCCGAGGTTTTCCAGCACGCCCTTCTTGGAGCGCTCCCACCAGGCGAGGTGGTCGTCGTCATAGGCGATCATCGAGCCCTTGGGCGCGATGTTCGGCCCGAGCGGGCCGCTGGTCGCGACCAGCAGCGGATAGCCGTCGTCCCAGGCGCTGCGGATCAGGGTCTTGAGGGTGGCGGAGAGGGGCATGGGGGCACATTGTGTGGCTGACAAAAGTTGGAAATGAAGCGGGTCTTCTTTTGCGCCAGTATTTTCACGAAAAATGGTTCCAGTCCACGGCGACATCTCGCTGAGAAATCGACGATTCAGCAAAGAAGATTCCAGATTGATTATTGCATATAGGAAAGAGTCCCATCGCATTAAAAAAACTGGTCAAGAAAAAACTTTCAATTTCATAGAGGTCTGTCGCTCCCAAATTTTGGAGGAGTTGAAAAGTATGAAACGTAAATCTCGCTCGATACCGCTGAGCGTAGTTTTTGATTCCATGGTTGCCAGAACGACCGGTGAGATGTGCGTATAATCTCTTCCCTATGCTGTTTTGTTTCGATTCACTTAGCCCAATATAAATCAGGCGTGACTTCTCGAATGGATAGGGAATCGCCAGCTCTTCCAAAAAAATAAAATATATGCCCACAACCCCCTGGGTGAATTTGATAGACCTATCGTTGAAGTTGTAGTCTTCTGTAAAGGTCATAATTGTCATCGCTCGTCCCCTTGGAGACGTGGAACCAGCGCCATGGCGGAAGACAACATAAAGCTTGGAGCAGAGATCATCAGCGATTTTCTCACCTCGTTGAAGGATGATCAAAGCATCGACACGCAGACCCTCAGTGTGGTCGAAAGCGTTGTCCTATCGGGCAAACTTGGCAGGCAGCAGCTTCTACGCGCCCTGGAAAAGATACGTGAAGCAGAACTCACAGACAGCCAGCCCAAGAAAGAGGCTCCGATGTCATGACAAAGCTACGCGCGCTGACAATCAGCGGTTTTCGGGGAGCTCGGTTTGATGTCCCAATCGATTTCACAAAGGGTTTGAGTAGCATTTCAGTTTATGGGGAAAACGCAGCTGGGAAAAGCACTGTTACTGACGCGCTTGAATGGTTCTTGCTTGGAAAGGTCGACCATCTTTGGCGTGAGGACTGTAAAGAAGAAGCATTACGAAATGTGCTGCTTGATGCGTCTGGAGTATGCAAAGTCTCGGTCCAATTTAGCAATGCGGCACTAAACGGCGCGAAGACCCTTTCCGATACCCTTAAAGCCAATGTCGATAATCTCAGCCATGAATTTCTAGCCTACCTGCAGCAAATCCGTGGAGAACGTATATTTCTTAGGCATGCGCAAATTACGAAATTTATCGGCGAAACAAAAAGCAAGAAAAAAGAAGAGATCGCGTCGATCATTGGCTATCAAGATATTGTTGCCTTTCGTGACGCTATTCATGGTGCTTCGAATACGCTGAGGCGTGATCCGGCGTACACTACCGCGAAGCAGCTTGCGGAGGACGCCAAGACGAATATGTTTCGACTGACGAAGAGCGTAATCGCGAATGAAGAGCAACTGTTTAAAAGAGCGACCGGTCTCACGGTGAAATTCGACGCGGACAGCGTGATTTCGGACGACGAGAGTTATGATGAGACGCTAGAGAAGCTTCGCACAAAAATCAGCAAACCAGATCATGCAAAAGCTGCTCTGCGCTTAGAACAGCTTAAGAAAGACTGCGATGAATTGCTGAAAGACATTTCCGCTATCTTGTCTGCAAAAGATGCATTTCTTAAAAAATACAACGCGCTGGCAAAAGATAAAAAAACGGTTGGCCAGCTAAATATTGTGCAGTTTCTTGAGCAAGGCCATGAGGTCTTAGAAGAGGAGCATTATGTCGATGAGAAGTGTCCCTTCTGCCTTACGCCATACAATCTCAAAAAACTAAAGAAAGAAGTGGAGCAACGTATAGAGAAAATCGAACACGTTCGTGTTGAATATGACGAATGTGAAGATTTGAAAGATAAGTTTATCGCGGCGATTACCGCAGCAGGGCTCGTGATAAAACGGGTCGGCGTGGAATACAATGGCATAGATGGTTTTGAAAAGCTGTTTGCGGCAATTCCGAATAGCCTGGATTCATTACGCGGATGGATCAAACAAACAAAATCATTCTTTGAAAGCTTTCAAGAAATCGAAATACCACAGGTCGAAGTCAATTCGCTCAAAAAGCTCTCTGAGCTTGCGGAAATGCATGTCGGTGTCGCAACGAAAGCAATTGACGCGCTTAAGCTTAGCAATAGAGAAAAGCAACTTATTGAAACGATAGAGCAGGTAAGGGACCTGCGTGCTCAATTTCGTCAATTCAAGAAGCAATCGCGTATCGCGAAGTGTTTCGAAAGCCAAATAATATCATTGTCATCGATGTTCGAAAGGTTTGTGCCGATTCAAAATGACGCGCTTCAAAAGGTCTTGGATAAAATCAGCACGGACGTAGGTGCTTACTACACCGCGCTGCACCCGAAAGAAAATGTTGACAAGGTGAGGCTGCGTGTAATTGGGGAAGAAGGCATCGAGTTTGAATACCACTTCCACGGCAAGCCGACTCATCCTCCCATGAAGTATCTGAGTGAGTCGCATCTTAATAGTTTGGGTATTTGCTTATTTTTGGCATCAGCAAAGTTATTCAACAAAACGAATCGGTTTCTTGTACTTGATGACATAGTAACGAGCTTCGACCTGGGGCATCGACGGCGTTTGCTTAGGCTAATCAAGGATGAATTTGGGGATTGGCAGATAATTCTTCTGACTCACGAACATCTTTGGTTTGAGCTGATTAAGCGCGAGCTAAGGCAAAGCGCGTGGCTATTCAACGAAGTTGTGTGGGATTCGGAAAATGGGATTCTTCTGGCGCCAAGCCCGGCTGACTGGAGGGAGCTTATTGCGGAAAAGCGAAAACACTACGATGTCTCAAACGACATACGTAAGCTGCTTGAATCGACACTGAAAGAAATATGCTTCGCTTTGCAGGTAAAGGTTGCATTTCGCTTTAATGACGAGAACGAGCACCGCATGAGTGGCGAACTACTTAGCGCCCTGCGTTCCAGCCTAAACAGCAAATGCGTCTCGCTGAAGGCAAATCCTATCTTCGCTCAGCTTGAAGGATCGAATTTAGTTGCGACAATCGGGTCGCACGACAATCCGGCGGATAAAATCACTGGAGGCGATATCGATGTGGCGCTCAAAGATATCGAGACACTGACCGGATTATTTTTGTGCGACGAATGCGGAAGTTACGTAGAAGTGGATCGAGAAATTTCGGGTAAGAATAAGATCTCCTGTAGGTGTGGAAAAAAGGATTTAGATTGGAAAATATAAGAGCTAATCACACCCTCTCCACAAAACTATCCACCACCCGCTTCTCCCCGGCCTTGTCGAAGGCGATGGTCAGCTTGTTGCCGTCCACGGCGGTGACGTTGCCGTTGCCGAATTTCTGGTGAAACACGCGCTCGCCCACGGCGAAGGACGAGATGGCGCCGGTCGATTTGGCGATCAGTTCGCCTTCGATGGTCAGAGGGTTTTTGCGAAGCGTACCCCTCTCCCTGTCCTTCCCCCTCAAGGGGGGAGGGGACGATGAGGCGCGGGCGCGCCCTCCATCCTCGACGGAATTCGCGTCGTCGTCCTCATCCGGCACATAACGGCGCTGCCCGGTCTCATCAAAGCCGCCCATTCCCTTGCGGCTCTGCGCGCGCTGCCAGCCGGGCGTCGAATAGTTCGAGCCGAAGGAATTCGCCTCGTCGAAGCGGCTCGCGCCGTAGCCCGACATGCCGAAGCCGCCGGTGCCGCCCGCCGGCTCTTTCACCTCGACGTCCGCCTCCGGCAGCTCGTCGAGGAAGCGCGAGGGCATGGTCGAGGTCCACAGGCCGTGAATGCGGCGGTTGGTGGCGAAGTAGATCTTGGCGCGCTTGCGCGCGCGCGTGAGTCCGACATGGGCGAGGCGGCGCTCCTCCTCGAGTCCGGCGCGGCCCTGTTCGTCGAGCGAGCGCTGATGCGGAAACAGACCTTCCTCCCAGCCGGGCAGGAACACGGTGTCGAATTCCAGCCCCTTGGCGGAATGCAGCGTCATGATGTTGACCGCCTGCTCGCCTTCGCCCTGTTCGCGGTCCATCACCAGCGCGATGTGTTCGAGGAAGCCGGCGAGGTTCTCGAATTCCTCCATGGAGCGCACCAGCTCCTTGAGGTTTTCCAGGCGGCCGGCGGCGTCGGCGCTCTTGTCGTTCTGCCACATCGCGGTGTAACCGCTCTCGTCGAGCACCATCTCGGCCAGTTCGGTGTGCGGCATGGCGTCCTTGCGCGCGCGCCAGCGCTCGAAGCCGGCCATCAGCTCGCGCAGGGCAAGCCGCGGCTTCGGCTTCATCTCGTCGGTTGCGGAAAGGGCGCTGGCCGCTTCGGTGAGCGGAATGCGCTGCCTGCGCGCATGGTCGTGCAGCATCTGCACCGTGGCGTCGCCCAGCCCGCGCTTGGGCACGTTGACAATGCGCTCGAAGGCAAGATCGTCGGCCGGCTGCGCGATCACGCGCAGATAGGCGAGCGCGTCGCGGATTTCGGCGCGCTCGTAGAAACGCGGGCCGCCGATGACGCGGTAGGGCAGGCCGAGCTGGATGAAGCGGTCCTCGAATTCGCGCATCTGGAACGAGGCGCGCACCAGGATGGCGATTTCGTCGAGCGGATGGTCAAGACCCTGTTCGCGCGCGGCGCGCTGCAATTGCTCGATCTCCTCGCCGATGGCGCGCGCTTCTTCCTCCGAGTCCCAGGCGCCGGTGACCTGCACCTTCTCGCCGGGCACGTCCTCGGTGCGCAGCGTCTTGCCCAGCCGGCCTTCGTTGTGCGCGATCAGGTGCGACGCGGCGGCAAGGATGTGTCCGGTGCTGCGGTAGTTGCGCTCGAGCCGGATGATCTTCGCGCCGGGAAAATCGTGATCGAAGCGCAGGATGTTGTCGACCTCGGCGCCGCGCCATCCGTAGATCGACTGGTCGTCGTCGCCGACGCAGCAGATGTTTTTCTGGCCCGGTGGAGTCGCGGTTTCCTGCTCCTTACTTTTTTCTTCGTCATCACCGGGCCGACGCGAAGCGTCGTGACCCGGTGATCCATCATTTTCGAAACACGGCATGGATTGCCGGGTCGAGCCCGGCAATGACGCCGGAGAGCCGGTGGTGTCGGCGACCCGTGCGTGCGCCGCCGCCGGCTGCGCCAGCAGGCGCAGCCACAGATACTGCGCCACGTTGGTGTCCTGATATTCGTCCACCAGGATGAATTTGAAGCGCTGCTGATACTGGCGGAGAATTTCCGGCGAGGTGCGGAACAGGCGGATATTTTCCAGCAGCAGATCGCCGAAGTCGGCGGCGTTGAGCGTCTTTAGCCGCTCCTGATAGGCGACGTAAAGTTTCTTGCCCTTGCCGTTGGCGAAACTTGCAGCCTCCCCGGCCGGGACCTGGTCGGGCGTCAGGCCGCGGTTCTTCCAGCCGTCGAGCAATATGGCGAATACCCGAGCAGGCCAACGTTTTTCGTCGAGCTTCTCGGCTTCTAGGAGCTGTTTGATGACGCGGATCTGGTCGTCGACATCGAGAATTGTGAAGTTGTTCTTCAGTCCGGCGAGCTCGGCGTGGCGGCGCAAAATCTTCACGCCGATCGAGTGGAAGGTGCCAAGCCACGGCATTCCCTCGACAATCTGGCCGACCATCTGGCCGACGCGCAGCTTCATTTCGCGCGCCGCCTTGTTGGTGAAGGTGACCGCCAGGATGTCTGAGGGGCGCGCCCGGCCGAGATTCAAGATATGCGCTATGCGCGTTGTAAGTACTCGCGTTTTTCCGGTGCCGGCGCCGGCGAGAACGAGCACGGGACCGTCCAGCGTCTCCACCGCCTGGCGTTGTTCGGGGTTGAGATCGGCGAGATAGGGCGCGGCGCGGGCGCCGAGCGCGCGCGCGGCAATGCCGCCCGCGGCGGGTGCGGTCAAGTCATTGGCGGCGGGCAGTTTTTTCGGTTCGGCCATGGGCGTGCGGCTGATTCCTTGCGCACCCAAGATGGCACTCGCGCGCGCCAATTGGGAGGGGCCAGGCGCCGCCTTGTCGGGTTGTTCTGCCGGAACTAGCGTCCGGCGGCCGGCCGCGCAACGCGGAAGCCGCGCTGACCGTGCCGGCGCAAGGTCTTCTACTCCCGTTCCACGAAAGGAATCTTCTTGTGCGCCTGAAAAACAAGATCGCACTCGTCACCGGCGCCGGCCGCGGCATCGGCCGCGACATCGCCCTCGCCTATGCCCGCGAGGGCGCCCATGTCGCGATCAACGACGTCGACCCGCAGACCGCCGACGCCACGGCGAAGGATGCCGCCGCCCTCGGCTCGAATAGCCTCGCCGTCGCAGCGGACGTCGCCAAGGCGGCCGACATCGCGCGCCTCGTCGACACGGTCGTCAAGCAGCACGGGCGCATCGACATCCTGGTCAACAACGCCATGAAGATCGTGCCGGGCAAACTGGAGGCACTGCCGGAAGCGGCCTGGGACACCACCATGAACATCGGGCTCAAGGGCGCGTTTCTGGTCAGCCAGGCTTGCGCGCAACACATGATCGCGCAGAAGGCGGGCGCGATCGTCAACATCGCCTCCGTCGCCGGGCTGTTTCCCTACAATTGGGCCGGCGCCTATTCGGTGGTGAAGGCCGGGCTCATCATGCTGACCAAGCTCCAGGCGATGGAGTGGGCGCCCTACGGCATCCGCGCCAACGCCATCACGCCCGGCTATATCCGCACGCCCGGCACCGAGGCGATGTATGCGGACGCGGAAATCTACGAGGGCCGCCGCAAGGGCGTGCCGATGGGCCGCGTCGGCTCGGGCGAGGACATCGCGGGGCCGGCGGTGTTTCTGGCGAGCGAGGAGGCGCGCTACACGACCGGCAGCGTGCTCGGCGCCGACGGCGGGCAGGCGGTCGGCTATTTCCTCAGCGTGCCGGGGCGGCGGTTTTCCGGCGGGCGGATCGACTAGCGGCCATGTTCGCGGAGACCCGAGCAAACCGGCGGCCGGTCCGGTCCGCATTTTTTCGACAACCGCAGCGCACGGTCAGTTGAGCGGCTCCGCCGAAGTGCCGCTCAGCGCATTCATGCGTGACGTGAGTTCCGCGCGCGCGGCGTGAACATGCTGGATCAGGCCGATGAATTTATCGGAATGCCGCAATGGAAGGATATGCGCGGCGCGATTGATGTCTTTCAAATCGGTTTGCAAGGCCGCCACCCGGGCCGCCGTCAGCTCGGCGTCCATTTCGGTCTCGATCAAGCGCAGGCGCCGGTAGAGCCTCTGCAAGTAAGCCTGCAAAAACCATCCGTACAGTTTGGGGGCGTAGGTAAAGAGCGGGATGATGACCGCAAACGCCGTCAGCAGGATGGCGATCAATCGCTTGGCGTAATTGATCGTCCAGAACGGCAAATAACGTTGCAGAAACGAGGGGCCGTTTTTGTAATAATCGAGAGCTTCCTCCGCCATCGGAAACTCGGGATCGGTCTGCGTTGGAAAATCCCCGGCCCGATGAAGAATGCCGCCGCGACTATGCTCTTCCTTCATGGCCTGAGCCAGAAGATAAATCATCTCCGGATGAAGATCCGCGCGCACGACGACGACATTCGTCAGTGCGATCAGATTGACGTCGGCGGACGGGATATTCTTTTCGAGGTCGATCACGCCTTGCGCGAGGACCACATGTTGAAGCGACGGAAACCGTTGGGTGAGCGCGTCCGCCTGCGCCACATTCATCAGGCGAACGGCGGGGTCGCGTAATAAGCGTTGAACGTTTGCGTTAGTCACCTCCTGGGAAAACGAAATGACGTCGGTCTCTCCGGCAAGCAGCGCCCGGCCTGCGGTCGGCGCCCGGAACAGAAGAAAAGTCGCATTTTGGGCGGTCACCCCGTAGGCGGCGAGGATATCGGCAACCATCCGCCGGGTGGCGGAAGACGTCGAGACGCGCATTCCTTTGAGCTGCGAGAGATGTTCGAAAGATTGCGACGCGCGATAAAAAATCCAGATCGGCGAGTAACTGATGCGGCCAAGCGAGAGCAGCCCAGGTGATTCAGTGCTGTTGGTAACACCGCCAAGGGCAAACGCAGCATCGACCCCCGACTTTGGATCGCGCAACAGTCCCAGCGACTCCATGGAACCATCGGTGAAGCGTATGTTCAGCTTTACGTGATGACGTGCGAGACTTTCCGCGTAACGTCGCCCGATATCCTCGAAGGACCCCGCCTTCAATCCAACGGCGATGGTGATCGTCGAGGGCGGCGCGGGGATAAAATACCAAAGGCCAAGCCAGGCGGCTGCAATCACGCTCGCAACCGCGGCGAGGCCGCGCAACACCACTTTTGTGTCCAATCCTCCCATAGCCCGCCCCCTATTGCATTGTAGCGGGCGAAAGTTCATCTCCGCTACGGGTCAGAGCCCGGGCCGGATTGTTACGCCGCGGCCGTGAAATGCTAGACGGGGCCGCGGCGCGCCTCCCCGTGCCGGCGACAGGATCGCAATGAAACGTCCGAATGTGATCATCGTGGGCGGAGGCCCGGTCGGCGCCGCGCTCGGGCTCGATCTCGGGATGCGCGGGGTGACCTGCATCATCCTCGAGAGCCGCACGGGGATGGCGAACATCCCGAAAGGCCAGGGACTGACGCAGCGCACGCTCGAGCATTTCTATTTCTGGGGGCTCGAGGATGAGCTGCGCGCCGCGCGCGCGATGCCGCGCGGCTATCCGATCGGCGAGATCACCGCATACCGGAGCCTCGCCGGCGAATATTGGCATGCGCCGGCCGGGCGCGAGGTCGTCGGCGATTTCTTTTTCCGGAAAGCGGAGCGTTTGCCGCAATACCGGACCGAAGCGGTCATTCGGCGCAAGCTCGCGACCCTGTCGAATGTCGAACTGCGGCTCGGCGTGACCGCAACCGCCATCGCACAAATGCCGGAGGGCTTGCGCGTTTCGGTGCGCGACGAAAGCGGGAAGACCGAAACGCTCGAGGCCGATTATCTGGTCGGCTGCGACGGCGGGCACTCGATGGTGCGCAACGCCGCCGGGCTCGAACGCAGCGGCACCGATTTCGACCAGACCATGGTGCTCGTCGTCTTTCGCTCGCGTGACCTGCACGAAAAACTCAGGTGCTTTCCGGAGCGCTCGACCTACCGCGTCATGGACCCGGCCCTGCACGGCTACTGGAAATTTTTCGGACGGATCGACGTCGGCGAAGGATTTTTCTTTCATGCGCCGGTTCCGCCCGGCGCGCGCGGCAAGAAGTTCGATTTCAAGGCGACGCTGCATGAGGCCGCGGGCTTTGAATTCGCCTACGAGGTCGATTACGCGGGCCTGTGGGAGCTGCGCAACGCGGTGGCGACGAATTACCGCAACGGATCGATCTTCATCGCCGGCGATGCCGCGCACAGCCATCCGCCCTATGGCGGCTACGGCCTCAACAACGGGCTGGAAGACGCGGTCAACCTGAGCTGGAAGCTCGCCGCGCGCATCGCGGGCTGGGGCGGCGATCGCCTGCTCGCGACCTATTCCGCCGAGCGCCAGCCGATTTTCCGCGACGTCGCGGAGGATTTCATCGCCGCGCGAATCCGCGAGGACGATGCGTTTCTCACCCGCTACAGCCCGGAGCGCGACCGCGCCGAATTCGAGGCGGCATGGAAAGCGCTCGAAACCGATGTCGGTTCGCGCCGCAGGGCCTATGAACCGAATTACGAAGCCTCGCCGATCGTTTTCGGGCCGCCGGATGGGGTGACCACCGCGCACGGCGTGCACAGTGCGAAGGCGCGGCCGGGTCATCACTTGTCGCCGCAAATGCTGTCGGACGGCCGCAACGTCTACGAGGCGTTGGGACGCGATTTCACGCTCCTTGCATTCGGCGCGGATGGCGGCAATTTTGAAGAGGCGGCGCGAGCGCAAAAGGTGCCGCTCAAAATCGTGTATGATGATTCATCCGCGGCGCGGGAAAATTACGCCGCGTCCTTGATCTTGGTGCGGCCGGACCAGCACGTTGCCTGGTCGGGAGAAACGTCAGCCGATGCCGAACTGATCTTGAAGAAGGGAACGGGACAATGACGTTACGGATATTCGCCGTCGCCGGTTTAGTCTTTGCGCTCGCGGGCCCGGCCGGCGCTGCGGATTATCCCGACCAGCCGATCAAGCTGATCGTGCCGACCGCGCCGGGCGGCATCAACGACGTCATCGCGCGTCTGATCCAGCCGGGGCTTGCGGCCGCGCTGAAACAGCCCATCGTCGTGGAGAACAAGCCCGGCGCCAACAACATCATCGGCACCGATTTCGTGGCGAAGTCGCGACCGGACGGTTACACGCTCGTCGTCGTGCCGGCCTCGCATTCGGTCAATCCGGCGGTGCAGGCCACGATGCCTTTCGACACCGAAAAGGATCTCACGCCGGTCATCCTGATCGGCAAGAACCCGATGCTGTTTCTCATCAACCCGGCGGTGCACGCGAACACGATGAAGGAATTCGTCGCCGCGGCGAAAGCGCAGCCCGGCGGATTTAGCTATTCGACGCCGGGCGTCGCGAGCCAGGCGCATCTGATCATCGCGCAATTGACCGGCATGGAGGGAGTCAACGCCGTTCAGATTCCGTATCGCGGCGGCGCGCCGGCCATGCTGGCGGCGATCAGCGGCGAGGCGCAATTCACTTTGATGTCGAGTTCGCTCGCGGCCCCGCAGGTGGAGGCGGGAAAGTTACGCGCCCTGGCGATTGGCGGGCTGCAACGCGATCCTCGCCTGCCCAATGTGCCGACGCTTGCCGAAGCGGGCTTTCCGGGCATGGAGGCGGTCACCTGGGCCGGCATATTCGCGCCGGCCGGAACGCCGCCCGCCATCATCGACCGTCTCAACGGCGAGATCGACCGCATCATCCACGAGCCCGATGTGGCGGCGAATCTCAAAAAGCACGGGTTCATCATCGACGGCGGGCGACCGGAGGTGCTGGGCCGTCTGGTGCGCGAGGAAATCGCGCGCTGGACTGCGGTCGCGCGCAAGAGCCACATCATGGTCAAGCGCTAGGCGGGCGGCGCGCTAGAGCGTCGACCCGGGATTGACCTCGCCGAGGCGGCCGGCCGCGGCGGCGGCGGACGCCTGCGCGAAGGTCCAGGCCAGGATGTAAAAGCTGATCGCCAGCAAATAAAGGAAGGCGAAACCGAAATACATCGAGTTGTATTCCATCAGCCCGCCAAACAGCGCGCCGATCAGATTATAGGCGAGGGCGGTGGAGATGTTGGTCCCGGGCTTGCCGATCAGCGTCGAGAACACGATGCCTGAGAAAAACAGCGGGATTGTGAGCAACACGCCGCTCAGCAAAAGGCTCGCGAGCGGCGAGGAAAAATCGATCAGCGCGTGGTTGCGCGCGTAGATATAGCCGACGAGCAGGCTGGCGAGCAGGCCGATGAAGGCGAAGTCGGTGCGCAGGCGGATTTTCCGCTGCACCAGCAGGTTGGCGCAGAACGCCATCAGCAACACCATCACGATGGTCGCCGCGATCACGTACCAGGTGCCGCCGAGATGCAGCCCGAGCTCGGTGATCGCCTTGGTTTCCACCAGCATGAAGCCGGAGCCGAGGAAGAAGAACGGCAGATAGCCGCGCTCGACCGGGCCGGACAGGCCGATGATGCGGCGCACAAACAGATAGCTGATCACCAGCACCATGCCGAGCGCGATCATGTAGGTCACCGGATAGGTGCGCTTGATCATGTAGAAGAACGGCCAGTCGTCGGTCGGAATGCTGGCTTCCGGGTAAGGTTGCGCGAAATAATCCGAAACGTTCTTGAAGCCGACGTCGGCGAAAGCCCTGGGGTCGGGCATCGCGACATCGCGGCCCTTCTGCGCGACGAAGTCCGTGGTGGTGTGCGAATCGTAGCCGACGCGGAAGGCGAGCGGCTTACCGGCGCCCGGCATCTCGCGCAGGATATGCGACAGCTTGAAGCCGAGCGAGTCGTTGGGCAGGGTGAAGGCGATCGACATCACGCCGTCCGGCTTGAGCAGCTTGAAGGCCTCGCCGATGCCCTCGCGCGTATAGACATAGGAATCGACACGCAGATTGGAGGCGTGGCTGAGCGCGGTATGCGAATCGAGCACGCCGTAGATGATCAGGTCGTATTTTTGCCTGGCGGTGCGGAAGAAATTGCGCGCGTCGTTGATGGTGAGCGTGACGCGCGGATCGTCGTAAGGGTGCTCGGGATGATACTTCTCGCCGAGATAGGCGATGGCCGGGTCGATCTCGATGGCGTCGACGTGCTTGGCACCCATGCGCAGCGCTGCCGCCACGTCGTTGCCGCTGCCGGAGCCGACGATGGCGACGCGCTCGGGATTTGACTTGAATTTGTAGGCGAACTCGTAATAGGCGCGCACGTAGCGGTTTTCCTCGGACTCGTGCCCGCGATTGCCGTCCGAGAGGTCGAACACTTTCTGGTAATAGAACCCGCCCGACAGGATCTGCATCAGGCCGTCGGACTTGGCGGTGCGCTCGAGCAACTGATAGGGCGAGTAGATGCGCTGCGATTCCGGCTGCACTGGCCAGGCGAGCACGGTGAGCAGCAGGCAGAAGCTGGCGACGCCGACCGGCAGGCGGGCGTCGCGCGGCAATACGAAAAACAACAGCACGCCGCCGACCACGGTGAACCAGACCACCGGCGGCAGCCAGAACAGGCTCATGACGAACAGCGTCGCCACGCCGAGAATGCTGCCGGCAAGATTGAGGCCGTAGGCTTTCAGCGCCGGCGCAGCGTGCAGCAGCTTGCCGCACAACTGTCCGACCGGATAGCAGATGCAGGCGCACAGCACGAAGCACATGGCGAGCAGCAGAAAGACCGGCGCGCTCATGCGCAGCACGGTCAGCCAGTCGAAGCTGTCCATCACGATGTTGACCGAGGTCTGCTCCTGCATCGGCAGCGCGGCGAACAGTCCGTTGTCGGCGGCGACGTCGTAACGCAGCAAGGTGATGACGCCGACGAACAGCGCCAGCATCGGCAGCACCAGCGCGGGCGCGCAGGGCTGCTTTTCGGCGACCGCGTAGCCGGCGCCGAGCCCGAGGAAGCAGGCGAGCAGCGTGAAATTCTTGAAGAACGAGAATACCGGAAATACCGATGCGAGCCAGCGGATCATCACCAGCTCGAGCAGCAGGCTGACCATGGTTACCAGCACGATCAGGCGAATCTTCTCGGCCGTGCCGGCGGTCTCGTAACCGGCTTCGAACAGGCTGCCCATGCCGTCGATCTGGTGCTCGAGCGGGCGCGCGAGCCAGGCGGGATAGATAATGACGATGAGCGCCGCCACGCCGAGCATGACGCGCAGCGCCGTCAGGAACAGATTGACGACCTCGAAGCTTGCCTGATCGGTGAACTGGCGCAGGCCCAGGGTCGAATAAGTGAGCAGCAGCGTGCCGAGGCAGATGCTGAATATCCGCACCAGGCTGCGGTTGGTGTCGCTGCCGGAAAGTCCCGGACCCGTGCTTTGCGTGTTCATGGCGCCTTCCCGTTTGCTGCGCGCGCCTTCAGGCATGCGGTAAAAACGTATAGGAACCGGACTGCGCTTTAGACTGTTTTGATTAAGATTTGGCGAAGGTTTGCCGCGACGCGGCCGCGGTTGGTTAACTATGGCTAGCCGCGGCTGGGGGCCGGTTTATCCGGCATTTTGACGCCGCGCCCGGCGGCGTCGGGGCGCGGCAGCCCGGCATGCGCCGCCTTCATGCGGCCGAGCGCCTGCTGCACGCTGCCGTGAAACGGCGCGACCTTCTTGCTGGTCATGTCGACGCTCAGGGTCATGTTTTCCGAGGTCGCCGACAGCCAGCCTTCGCTCGCGTGGCGCAGCTCCTCGTAAAGATGGATGCGCTTGGCATCGAAGTCGAGAAGCTGCGCGGTCACGCGCACGGGGTCGCTTTGGTGGACTTCGCGCAGGTAGCGCACATGCGCCTCGACCACCATGGTCGAGTGCCTGGTGCGCTCGAGATAACTTGGGCCAAGGCCGAGCAGCTCGTAGAGCTCGTCGACGGCGCGGTCGAACAGCACGTTATAGTAGGCGACGTTGAGATGCCCGTTATAGTCGATCCATTGCGGCTCGATCCGCATCACGGACGAGACGAACGGCGCGGCGAAAGACGGGGCGGCGGTCATGCGCTGATCGGATAGACAGCCTTCTCGCCGCTGAGCACGCGCGCGACGTCGGCGGCGCATTTGGTCTGCAATTCCTCCAGCGCCTCGATCGAATAGAAGCCGGTGTGCGGCGTGATGATGACGTTGTCGCGGCCGAGCAGCGGAGAATCCTTGGCGAGCGGCTCGGTCGTCACCACGTCGAGCCCGGCGCCGCCGACCTTGCCGGCGTCGAGCGCCGCAACCAGCGCCGGCTCGTCGATCAGCGGTCCGCGCCCGGTGTTCACGACGTAGGCGCTTTTTTTCATCTTGGCGAAGGCAGCGGCATTAAGCATGCCGCGGGTCGCCGGCAGCAGCGGCGCGTGCATCGAAATATAGTCGGAGCGCGCGAGCAGCGTATCGAAATCGACGCCCTCGACATTCGCCGCCTTGAACTGTTCCGCTTTGACGAAGGGATCGTAGGCGACGACCTTCATGCCGAATGCCTGCGCCTTGGGCGCGACCAGGCGCGGGATGTGGCCGAAGCCAACCAGGCCGAGCACCGTGCCCTCGATGCGGCGGATCGGCACCACCGCCGGCATTTCCCAACGGCCGGCCTGCACCAGTCTGTTGGCGAAAGCGGTCTTGCGGATCAGCGCCAGCAGCAGCGCCATGGTGTGGTCGGACACTTCGCGGATGCAGTAGTCGGGAACGTAGTTGACCAGAATGCCCTTCTCCTTGGCCGCCGCCAGATCGATATTGTCGACGCCGAGGCCGAAGCGGCCGATCGCCTTACAGTTGGTGAGCGCGCCGATAATGTCGCGCGTGATCTTGGCGTAGGTCACCAGGATGGCGTCGGCATCTTTCGCCACTGCCAGGATGTCGGCGGCGTTTGCGCTCTTCGACATGCGGAAGGTCGGGCCGAGCCGGGCTAGCGCCGCTTTCGCGAGGTCGAGCGAGGGGAACACGCTGTCGGCGACAGCAATGACGGGGCCGGCCATGAGGGAACTCCAGGTTCGGTGGGATCGCGCGGCGGAACCTACGCCAGGGCCTATGACCCGTCCATCGTGTGCGGCGGGCAAGTAAACATAAGAGAATCAACGTCTTGCGAGGATTAACCAAAAAATAACCATATCTGCCCCGCGCCATCGCGCTTGGCTATGCTTAATAAAAGCCTAAGGGAGGCGGGTAATGCTCGGCACGTTGGCACGGGCGGCATACGTGGTTGTGGTCGCCGCTATGTTCGTGGCCTGGGCGTTCGCCTGGGCGACCGCGGCGAGCAAGAGCAGCCCGGTCGAGCCGGCAAAAGATCCGGCCGCCATCGAGCGCTGGTATTCCTGACGTACCTTTACGCGACTAAGCGCACGCGGCTTTCCAGCGGATCGGCATTTTGCCGGCGGACCGCAAGGCCAGCTTGTATTCCGCACCGCGTTTCACCCGCGCAGCATCCTCTGCTAACGTCCGGTTTCCCCTTCGGACCTTGCAGAGGAATGCCGCATGGCTGTGGTCGAAGCTGATATTTCCGCCACCAAGGCCCGCCGCAACCCGGCGGCGATCGCGGCGGCGGTGACCGCGCTGACCGCAGCCTTCGGCAACCGGGTCGTTACCTCGCAGTCGGTGCGCGAGCAGCACGGCAATACGCTAACTTGGGTGCCGAACCAGCCGCCGGACGCGGTGGTCTATCCGCAGACAACCGAGGACGTGCAGACCATTGTGCGCATCTGCGCGGCTAGCGGCGCGCCGGTCATCCCGTTCGGCGTCGGCACTTCGCTTGAGGGCCACGTCAACGCGCCGCTCGGCGGCGTCTCGATCGATTTCCGCGACATGAACCGGGTGCTGGCGGTGCACGCCGAGGATCTCGACTGCGTGGTCGAGCCCGGCATCACCCGCAAGGCACTCAACGAGCAGCTGCGCGACCAGGGCCTGTTCTTTCCGATCGATCCCGGCGCCGACGCCACGCTCGGCGGCATGGCGGCGACCCGCTGTTCGGGCACCAATGCGGTGCGTTACGGCACGATGAAGGACAATGTGCTGGCGATGAAGGTGGTGATGCCGGACGGCGAGTTGATGACCACCTCGCGGCGCGCGAAAAAGACCTCGGCCGGTTACGATCTCACCCGGCTGATCGTCGGCTCGGAAGGAACGCTCGGCGTCATCACCGAGCTCACGCTCAAGCTCTCCGGCATCCCGGAAGCGATCGCCTCCGGCGTCTGCCCATTCCCCTCGGTCGATGCCGCCTGCAAGGCGACCATCCACACCATCCAGTCGGGCATTCCGGTGGCGCGCATCGAGTTGCTCGACGCCCTGCAGATCAGGGCGGTCAACGCCTATTCGAAACTGACGCTGCCGGAAGTGCCGACGCTGTTCGTCGAATTCCACGGCAGCGACGCCGGCGTCGCCGAGCAGTCGCAGCGCTTCGGCGAGATCGTCGCGGAACTCGGCGGCGGCCCGTTCGACTGGGCGACCAAGCCCGAAGACCGCAGCCGGCTGTGGCAGGCACGCCATGACGGCTACTGGGCCGGCCGCCAATTGCGGCCGGGGGCGCAGGCCTTCGCCACCGACGTCTGCGTGCCGATCTCGCGGCTCGCCGAATGCGTCACCGCGACGCAACGCGCCATCGCCGAGCTCGAATTGGTCGCACCGATCCTCGGCCATGTCGGCGACGGCAACTTCCATCTCACGCTGCTGGTCGATATGGCCGACGCCGACGAGGTCAAACGCGCCAAGATCCTGATGGAGCGGCTGGTCGAACTGGCTCTGTCGATGGATGGAACCTGCACCGGCGAACACGGCGTCGGTCAGGGCAAGATGAAATATCTCCTGGCCGAGTATGGCGTACCGGCGCTCGCCGCCATGGCGGCGATCAAGCGGGCGCTCGACCCGCAAAACATCATGAATCCGGGCAAGATCGTCGCGATTTCCTAGCTGCGACAAATATTTGCCGCCAAAGCCGGGCAGGAATAGCCTACATATCAAAGCATCGAGCGCGGGCGTGCCGGGGCGCGCGGATTGGCGCTGGAGTTGGCGTTGCAGACCACCCTGCTCGGATTGGCGATCGCGATCATACTGGCGCTGGTAGCGGCGCTGGTCGGTCCGCTGCTGATCGATTGGGGCACCCACCGCTCGCTGTTCGAGGCGGAGGCGAGCCGCTTGATCGGCGTTGACGTGCGCGTCACCGGCCCGATCGAGGCGCGGCTGCTGCCGACGCCCTCGCTGACGCTGCACGACATCGAGATCGGCGGCAGCGGCGACGACAAGCTGCGCGCCCGCGCGCTCGGATTTGAATTCGCGCTCGGCCCGCTGATGCGCGGGGAATGGCACGCCTCTGAAATGCATCTCGCCGGCTCGCAGCTCAACCTCGGGCTCGACGCTTCCGGCCATGTCGTGGCGCCCAACCTCGCCATCAATTTCAGCCCGGATGCCCTGTCGATCGACCGCCTGAGCATCGAGGACGGCAAGGTGACGTTGACCGACTACGCCAGCGGCGCCCGTGCGACGCTGCAAGGGCTGTGGTTCAACGGCGAGGCGCGCTCGCTGCTCGGCCCGTTCAAGGGCGAGGGCGCCGTCACCGCCGCCGGCGAGCTTTATCCGTTCCGCGTCGCCGCCGGCCGCTACACCGAGGAGGGCGGGCTCAAACTTCACGTCAATGTCGACCCGGTCAACCATCCGCTGAGCATCGAAGCCGACGGCGTGCTGACACTCGCCAGGGCTGAGCCGAAATTCGACGGCACGCTGAGCCTGACGCGGCCGGTCGGCATCGCCTCGCAGGCCGGCGCGCAGCCGGCGCCGGCGCTGCGCCAGCCGTGGCAGGTGAGCGGCAAGATCAAAGCGAGCGCGGCGTCCGCGCTGATGCAGCAGTTCGAATTCCAGTACGGCTCGGAGGACCAGGGGCTCAAGCTCACCGGCGTCGCCGATTTCACGTTCGGCAAGTATCCGCGCTTCGACGGCGTGCTCTCCGGCCAGCAGATCGACCTCGACCGCGCGCTGGCAAACGGCGACGGCACCAGGCCGCCGCCCGCCGCCGCCATCCGCCGCATCGCCGAACTCGCCGGCGGCGCCTTCCGCCCCGCCATCCCGATCCAGATCGGCGTCGGCATCGACCAGGTCACGCTCGGCGGCGCCGGCGTGCAGAACCTGCGTGGCGACATCAGCACCGACGCTCAGGGGTGGAATCTGGACCGCTTCGAATTCCGAGCGCCGGGTTTCACGCAGGTCAAATTGAGTGGCCATCTTGCGGTCAGCGACGACGGTGTCGCCTTTACCGGACCCGCCGAAATCGAGGCCAACGACCCCAAGGCGCTGGCGGCGTGGCTCGAGGGGCGCGGCGAGGTGGCGCAGGGCGACCTGCGGCCGCTGCGGCTGCGCGGCGATGTCGCGCTCGGTAGCGACCGCATTGCGGTCGAACATTTGCAGGCCGCCTTCGACCGCAAGACCGTCACCGGCCGGCTCGCTTACGCCTTCGCATCCGGCGCCCATCCGGCGCGGCTCGACGCCGCGCTCAACGCGCCCGAACTCGATATCGACGCCGCGCTCGGCTTCGGCAATGCGCTGATCGCCGGCTCCAGAATAGAACGGCCGCATGACATGACCATCGCCGCCGATATCGGCCGCGCCACCATCGGCGGCTTCGTCGCGCGCGATGCGAGCGCCCGGCTGAAGGTGGACGGCAACGGCCTGCAGATCGACCGGCTCTCGGTCGCCGATCTCGGCGGCGCGGCGTTTTCGGCAAGCGGGCGCATCGTCACCGCCGCGCCGTCGCCGCAGGGCAGCGTGCGGGTCGATCTCGATGCGCCCGACATGACGCCGGTGATGGCGCTGCTGGCGCGGATTTCCCCGCGCGCCGCGCAGGCGCTTGCCGGCGGCGCCACGGATATGGCGCCGGCGAGGCTGCACGCGCAATTCAGCGTCGACGGCGCCGACAAAGCGACGCTCGCCAAACTCACCGTCAATGGCAGCCTCGGCAAGATGCGCCTCGCGCTCACCGGCACGGCCGGCGCGGACGCCATTGCGCTGCGCACCGGCGACCTCAAGCTTGACGGCAAGCTCGAAGCGGACGACGGCAGGCAGCTCATCGCCATGCTCGGTCTCGACCGCGTGTTGACGGCGGGCGAAGGCCCCGGCGCCCTGACGCTGAGCACGAGCGGGCCGGCCGACGGCGAATGGCGCGTCGACGGCAAGCTCGGCGCCGGCGGCCTCGAGGCGAGCATCAGCGGCACCGCCCGCCCGTTCGCCGCCGCGCCCTCGGCGGCGTTGCGCACCGTGATCGCGCGCGCCGATGCGGCGCCCCTGCGCGGTGCCGGCGGCGGGCGCGCCGCGCTGCCGGTCACCTTTGCGGGGAATGTCGCGCTCGCCGACAAGGATCTGACCCTCGGCGATATCGAGGCGACGGTCGCCGGCTCCTCGCTGCGCGGCAAGCTCGCCGTGACGCTCGCGCCGATGCATCGCGTGCAGGGCGAAATCGAGGCGGACAGCATCGATGCGCCGGCGTTGATCGCGGCGGCGATCGGCATGCCGGCATCGGCCGGCGGCAAGGGCAATGCCGCCTGGGGCTGGCCGGGGGAACCGTTCACCGGCGGCGCGTTCGGCGACTATGCCGGCAAGGTCGCGATCAAGGCGCGGCGCGTCGACCTATTGCCGCGGCTGACCGCGCGCGAAGTGCGCGCCAGCCTGCATCTGGGCAAATACGAATTCGCCGTCGAGGACATGACCGGCGACGTTGCCGGCGGCCGGATTGCCGGCCGCCTTGCGTTCCGCGCCGCCGATGACGGGCTGAAAGCAAAAGCCAAATTCTCGCTCGCCGGCATCGACGCGACGAGCCTGCTGCCCTCGCTGGCGCGGCCGCCGATGACCGGCACGCTCGGTCTTTCCGCCGATCTCGAAGGCAGCGGCCTGAGCCCGGTGGCGCTGATCGGCTCGCTGAAGGGAAGCGGAAAGCTTTCGCTCGCCGACGCGCAACTTGCCGGCCTCGACGCGCGCGCCTTCGACGCCGTTACCCGCGCGGTCGACCAGGGGCTCGCCATCGACGCGCCGCGCATCGCCGACGTGGTGAGCAAGGCGCTCGACAGCGGCCAGTTGGCGGTCAAGCAAGCGGAAGGCACGCTGGCAATCAGCGCCGGGCAGGTGCGCCTGAGCAATGTCGGCGCCGACAGCGCCGAGGCCGCATTGTCGCTTTCCGGCAATCTCGATCTCACCGACGGGTCGATCGACGCGCGGCTGGTCCTGTCGGGAGCCGGCGAAGCCGCGGGCGCCCGGCCCGACATCTTCATGGCGCTGAAAGGGCCGCTGGCGGCGCCGGCGCGCAGCATCGACGTTTCCGCGCTGACCGGATGGCTCACGCTGCGCGCGGTCGAGAACCAGGCGAGGAAATTGCGCGAGGCAGAGCGCCAGCACCAGCTCGAACTGGAACGTGAAGCTGAGCGGCAGCACGCGCTCGAACAGCAGCGCGAAGTCGAGCGTCAGCGGCAGATTGAAAATGCGCGGCGCAACGCCACGCCGCCGGCCCCGAAAAGCGCGCCGCCGCCGGCAACCAACGGGGCGCCGCCGCTGATCAAGAGCGGCCTGCCGGCAACGCCCGGGAACACGGCGCCGCCGGTCAGACTGGCGCCCGCCTTGCCGGCGCCGCTCGACATCAAGCCGGCGCCGGGCACCCGGCCGGAAGCCTCAGTCGGCACGCAGAACTGACGCGGCGTGCTGCGCGCTTTGCGGCTCGCGCCCGGTCCGCCGCTCGGCGATCTGGCTGCGAAAGTGATCGAGCACGAACAGGCGGATCGCCGACGACAGGTTGCCCTGGCGCCGGTCGGTGTCGATCGAGGCCACCAGATCGGACAATGTCAGGTCGCGGGTGCCGGCGATTTCCTTCAGCGCTTTCCAGAACGCGTCTTCCAGGCTGACGCTGGTCTTGTGCCCGGCGATGACAATCGAACGTTTGACAACTGGAGAAGTCATTTGCCGCCTCCCTTGTCGATCCGGTGCCGATCGAGGTCGCGGCTGGATTTGGCTTGTTGCGCGGCAGCGAGCTTCCGCCGGTGTTTGGGTTGACCATGCGCGATTCGGTTGGCTTCGGCTTGCTGGCCGTCGCTTTGCCGTTTGGCCCGCTTGCGGGCTGTCCGCAGATTGAACAATTCCACCATGCATCGCCCCGACGGTAATTAGATACTTGTGATCGTAGGGCCCGGTCTGAAGTCCTTCATCCCGCAATCAAAACACCGACACGTTTAGCGATACGCCATTTGCCGGTATCCTGGCGCGAGACTTGACCGGTCAGGGTATTATTGTGTGGGTGCCGGGCGTGGATATTCAAGACACGGTTAGTTGATGGCAATAATTATCAAGTTGGCACGCAACGAATACGTTTGGACGACAAGGATATAATGAGGAAGAGGCGCGTAATTCCATTGTATATTTTGTAACTTGCCAAGAATGACTGTAACAAACCATTATGAGCGACGAATGAAGTGTAATCGATGATTGCCGCTTTATGTGAGCGGCCGCGGCGTTATCCAGTCGAACCGTACCAGGATACTTTCCCTGCAAGCGGGAAACGCGTTTCGTATGGCGAATATTGTTGGGCAATATTCTACCGCGTGCGTCGCGCAGGCATGTCCGGTCAGACATCCGCATTGTGCATAACGCGCGGCGGCGAAAGCGGGGAAAAGTTCCGCTAGTGCGGCCGGGTCATCCGTTCGGGGCGCACCAACCGGTCGAATTCCGCGCCGGTCACGAAACCAAGCCGCACGGCTTCCTCGCGCAAGGTGGTGCCGTTGGCATGCGCGGCCTTGGCGACTTGCGCCGCCTTGTCGTAGCCGATGTGCGGGCTGAGCGCCGTCACCAGCATCAGCGAGCGCTGCATCAATTCGCGGATGCGCGCCTCATTGGCCTTGATGCCGACGATGCAATTGTCGGTGAACGATCTCGCCGCGTCGGTCAAAAGGCGGATCGACTGCAGCATGCAATAGGCCAGCACCGGCTTGTACACGTTGAGTTCGAAATGGCCCTGGCTGCCGGCAACGCTGATCGTGGTCTGATTGCCGAACACCTGGCAGCAGACCATGGTCAGCGCCTCGCTCTGGGTCGGATTGGTCTTGCCCGGCATGATCGAGGAGCCGAGCTCGTTCGAGGGCAGGATCAGTTCGCCCAGTCCCGAGCGCGGGCCGGAGCCGAGCAGGCGGATATCATTGGCGATCTTGAACAGCGTGGTGGCGGCGGCGTTGAGCGCGCCGTGCACGAACACATAGGCGTCGTGACCGGCCATGTGCTCGAATTTGTTGGGCGCGCTGACGAAGGGCAGCCGGGTGATTTGCGCGATGCGTTTGGCGAAGGCCCTGGCGAAGCGCGGCTTGGAATTCAGCCCGGTGCCGACCGCGGTGCCGCCTTGCGCCAGCGGATAGAGTTCGTGCTGCGCCACGCGGATGCGCGCGATTGCCGATTTCGCCTGCGCCGCGTAGCCGGAAAACTCCTGCCCCAGGGTGAGCGGGGTCGCGTCCATGGTGTGGGTGCGGCCGATCTTGACGATCTTGCCGAATTGCCTGGCCTTCCTGTCGAGCGCGGCATGCAGATGGGCGAGCGCCGGCAACAGACGGTGCTGGATCTGCAACGCGGCGGCGATGTGCATGGCGCTCGGGATCGAGTCGTTCGACGACTGGCTCATATTGACGTGGTCGTTCGGGTGCACCGGCTTTTTCGCGCCGAGTTCGCCGCCGAGCGCGACATTGGCGGCGTTGGCGATCACCTCGTTGACATTCATGTTCGTCTGCGTGCCGGAGCCGGTCTGCCACACCAGCAGCGGAAAATGCTTGTCCAGCTTGCCGTCGGCGATGTCCTGCGCCACCGCGGCGATCGCCCTGGCGCGCCGCGCATCGAGCGAGCCGAGATCGCGGTTGACCTCCGCCGCCGCGCGCTTGATCAGGCCGAGCGCGTGCACGATTTCGACCGGCATACGTTCGCTGCCGATGCGGAAATTGTGCAGCGAGCGTTCGGTCTGCGCCCCCCAGAGTCTGTCGGCGGGGATGGCGAGCGGCCCGAAGGCGTCGCTTTCGGTACGGGTTTTGGCAGGCTTTCTGCCCATGCTGAACTTTAGGCCGGCGCTGCGACCGGCGAAAGCAAGCCGGCGGCTATTTCTTGCGGAAACGGTCGAGGCGCACGACCTCGGCGCCGCCGCCCGGCTTCTTCGGCTTGTCGGGCTTGGGTTCGGCCGGCGCCGCGGCCGCGGGCGGGGCCGCCGGCGCGACCACGGCGGGTGGCGGCGGCGTCGCGCGTTTCTTCTTGCCCGGCTTGTCTTCGACATTGGCCGCGGGCTGGTGCTCCTCGCCCTCGGTGACTTCCTCGAATTGCAGTCCGAACTGCACCGACGGATCGAAGAAGCCGTTGACCGCCTCGAACGGGACGACGAGCTTTTCCGGAATCCCGCCGAACGACAGGCCGACCTCGAAGCCGCGCTCGTTCACCGTCAGGTCCCAGAACTGGTGTTGCAGGATGATCGTCATCTGCTCGGGATACTGCGCGCGCAGCCGCTCCGACAGGCGCACGCCCTCGCCATGGGTGTCGAACGAAATGTAGAAATGATGCTCGCCGGGCAACGCCTTCTTCTTGGCGACCTCGGTGAGCACGGTGCGCACCACGCCGCGCAGCGCTTGCTGGGTCAGCAGATCGTAGCGAAACTGGTCGGCCATAGCCTTGTGGGGGCTGAATCGGAACCTGGGCGATGCTAGCGCAGCGCAGGCGATGTGCGCCATCCCCGCCGCGCAAGTGCGCCGGCTGTCGCATTCAAACGCCGGAAAAGCTTGAGGAAAGTGGAGGCTTCTGTTGCCAGGTGCCTCCGAACCCCGCCTGGCGGAGCTTAACCCGCCAGGGCTTTAGTTCGGTCTTTCAAACCGCTTACGCGGCCTGAGCAACCGGAGCATAGTTGTCGTTTGCAACTATGAGACGGCCCGATAACGGCGGTACCATGCCGAGCAAAAGTCCGCCCTTTACGCCCTCGTCGATCCTATTTCGCCCCCGCCGAAACGCAGCGCGCGGCTGCGCTTGGGTGGAGGCGCCGGGTACTGCCCCCGGGTCCGAAAGGTTTATTACGACGGCCGTTTATCGCCATAGCCGGATCGCTCCGGCATCCTCAATATAGGCGCTAAAGGTTGACGAAAGAAGAGTGCTACCGCGGTTTTACCTGAAAATATTCCTACGATTGGGCGCTGCTCGCGGGCCGGGGCGGGGGGCCGAGGCATACCGCCGCCGCAACGCGTGGCCGCGGCGGCACGGCTGGTCGCCTCAGGCGCGGGCCTGTAGTCTCGCGCGGCAAATGTCCGAAACCGCCGCGCCGCCCGCCGTCTTCCGCCCCTCGCTTTCCGAACTGTTCCGCGCCTTCGCGCTGGTGTCGCTCTCCGGCTTCGGCGGCGCGCTGCCTTGGGCGCGGCGCGCCATCGTCGAGCAGCGCCGCTGGATGACCACGGACGAGTTCAACGAGACCTTCGCGCTGTCGCAATTCCTGCCGGGGCCGAACCTGATCAATTTCTGCGTGGTGTTTGGCTCGCGCTTCGGCGGCGCGGCCGGCGCCGCGGTCGCGCTCGCCGGCCTCATCGGCCCGCCGCTGGTCATCGTTACCTTGCTGGCGGCGCTTTACGAGCGTTACGGCAATATCGAGATTCTCGGCCGCATCCTGCTCGGCATTACCGCCGCCGCCACCGGCCTGCTGATCGCGGTGGTCGCCAAGATGGCGGCGCCCATGTTCCGCAGGCGCTGGAATTCGGCGCCGGTATTCGCGCTGCTCGCCTTCACCAGCGTCGCCATCATGCATTGGCCGCTGCCTTACGTGTTCCTCGGGCTGATGCCGTTGAGCATCGGCTTTGCGTGGTTCAAGCGATGAGCGCGAACCCGCTCGCCTCGTTGTTCGGCTATTTCGCGCTGCTGTCGCTGTTTGCGGTCGGCGGCGCCAACGCGGCGATCCCGGAAATGCACCGCGTCGCGGTCGACGCCATGCACTGGATGAGCGACCGCCAGTTCGCCGACATGTTCGCGATTTCGCAGGTGTCGCCGGGGCCGAACGTCATCATCGTCGCGCTGATCGGCTTCCACGTGGCCGGGCTTGCCGGCGCGGCGGTGGCGACGGCGGCGATGTGCGGGCCGACTTGCCTGATGGCTTTTTTCGTCTCGCGCGTCTGGGACCGCTTCAAGGACGCGCCCTGGCGCACGGCGATCCAGGCCGGCATGGTGCCGCTGTCGATCGGGCTGATCGCGGCGAGCGCGTTCGTGCTGGCGCGCAGCGCCGATCACACGATCTATGCCGGGCTGATTACCGCGGCGACCGCCGTGGTGGCGTTCGCGACCCGCGTCAATCCGCTTTGGATCTTTCTCGTGGCCGGCGTGCTCGGCCTGTCCGGCCAGCTCTGAGCCGGATCAGCCGACGATGCCGGCGACGATCAGCGCCACGCCGATGGCAAACGCCGCAACGATCGCGATCGGCAGCAGCGAGTCGAGAACGGGCGTGCGTGCAAGATGATGCGGCTCGCCGTTGCGCGGCATCAGATACCAGAGCCCGGCGCCGCCGCCGCTGGCCACGATCAGCCCGGAAATGACGGAAATCATCGCACGCCTCCCGATCCGCCCACGCGCAAAGCGGGAGTATCTTGATGCGCTTGCCGGCGCGGTGGGTGTAAAGCTTGGCGGCGGCCCCGTAAAAACCGGATAAAACCTCAGCCGGCGAATGCGCCGGTGACCGTCAGCAACCCGGCCGCCAGAATTACCAGCTGGATCGAGAAGGCGGTGATGTTGGCGTCCCAGGTTTTGCCGAACAGCGGCAGCGGCGCCCTGAACGGCTGGTAGCCGTTGTCGTCATAGGCGGCGCCGCCATAGAGCGGCATGGCGATCAGCGCGGCGAAGAAGGCGGCATAGACGATGACGCCCATGAGCGCGACGAGATAAATGCGCTCGACGGCGAGCGGGCCGGGCCACCACAGCAAGGCCAGCGCCAGCAGGCCAAAGCCGACATAGCTTGCGATCTGCCAGACCACATGGAAGCGCGCATGCGGCGTCCATTTCGGATTGGTCGCGTGCGTCTTGTTGAAGTCGGCGACGACCGTGAGCAGGCCCCAGCCGACGGTCATCAACGTGAACAGGATGCGGGCAATGAGAATGCGGTCGAAGCTCATGGTCACTGCACCTTGATATTCGCGTCATGGATGACGCGCGCATATTCGTCGTTTTTGCTCTTGAGGAAGGCGGCGAATTCACCGCCGCAGAAGGTCGCGGGATAAAGCCCGACCGCCAGCAGCTTCGCCTTCGCCTGCGGCGCCTGCATCGCGGACGTGAACCAGGCGGCGAGCTGGGTAATGCTCTCCGGCGGTGTCTTCGCCGGCGCCAGCAGGCCGAGCCAGACTTCGGATTCGTAATCCGGGTAGCCGGATTCGGCGACGGTCGGCAGGTCGGGCATGGGCGCAATGCGCTTGCTCGAGGTGGTGGCGATGGCGCGCAGTTTTCCGGATTTGATCTGCTGCACGGCTTCCGAATAGTTCACCAGCCCGGCGGTGACCTGGTCGCCAAGCAGCGCGGTGATCACCGGCGCGCCGCCGGTATAGGGCACGAAGATCATGTCGGCCCTGGTCGTGCGCTTGAACTGCTCGACGGCGATGTGCTGGGTGGTGGCGGGGCCGAGCGCGGCGAGCGTGAGCGTGCCGGGCTTTGCATGCGCCGCCGCGATCAGCTCGCCGATCGTTTTATAGGGCGAGGCGCTGTTGACCGCGAACACCATCGGCGAGGTGACGAGGTTGCAGATCGGGGTGTAGCTCGCGACCGGATCGTAATTGGTCTTGCGCAGCAGCGGATTGATCACCACCGAGTTGGCGGCGACCACGATGGTGTTGCCGTCGGGCTTTGCGCGCGCGGTCAATTCATAGGCGATCGAGGCGCCGGCGCCCGGATGGTTCTCGACGATGATGGTCGCATGCTCGGCGTCGCCGATCTGCTGGCCGAGGATGCGCGCGAGGATGTCCGCGGCGCCGCCGGGCGGGAAGGGGATGATCATGCGCACCGGGCGGCCGGCATCCGGCAAGGCCGGCGAGACGAATGCGGCAAAAACGAGCGCTAGGGCGGCGCGTCTAAGGTAGTCGCGGCGATGCATTGGCATCGGATTAACCCCCCGGGCAGGCCATGTCCGAACGGCAACTCTATACCCGCAGACGCCTGTCGATAAGCGCCTGCCGGGCGTTGCCGGGCGGGCTAAACTTCCCCATCTTCCGAGTCGGAAAGCGGCCATGCGCCAATACCTCGATCTGATGGAACTGATCCTGAGCCGCGGCGCGGAAAAGCGCGACCGCACCGGCACCGGCACGCTGTCGGTGTTCGGCCATCAGATGCGCTTTGCGCTCGATGAGGGTTTTCCGCTGCTCACCACCAAGAAGCTGCACCTCAAATCGATCGTGCACGAACTGCTCTGGTTCCTCGCCGGCGACACCAATATCAAATATCTCAACGAGCACGGCGTGCGCATCTGGGACGAATGGGCCGACGAGCGCGGCGATCTCGGGCCGGTCTACGGTCAGCAGTGGCGCTCGTGGCCGGCGAAAGACGGCAAGACCATCGACCAGATCAGCCACGTCATCGACATGATCAGGCGCAATCCGGACTCGCGGCGCCTCATCGTCACCGCCTGGAACCCGGCCGACGTCGACAAGATGGCGTTGCCGCCCTGTCATTGCCTGTTCCAGTTTTACGTCGCCGACGGCAAGCTGTCGTGCCAGCTCTACCAGCGCTCGGCCGACGTGTTTCTCGGCGTGCCGTTCAACATCGCCTCCTACGCGCTGCTCACGCTGATGGTGGCGCAGGTGACGGGTTTTGCGCCGGGCGAATTCATCCACACTTTCGGCGACGCGCATCTGTATTTGAATCATCTGGAGCAGGCGCGCCTGCAATTGTCGCGCGCGCCGCGCCGCCTGCCGGCGATGCGCATCAATCCGGCGGTCAAGGATATCTTCGGCTTCCGCTACGAGGATTTCGCCATCCAGAATTACGACCCGCATCCGCACATCAAGGCCGAGGTGGCGGTGTGAGCCTCGCGATCCGCGCGGCGACGCCTGCCGACAGTGCGTTGATCTTCGCCTTGGTGCGCGAACTCGCCGACTACGAGAAGCTGGGCGGCGAGGTCGATGCGACCGAAGCGCAGATCGCCGCCGCGCTGTTTGCACACGAGCCGCGGCTTTATTGCGACATCGCCGAATGGGACGGGGATCCGGCGGGCTTTGCCGTCTGGTTTCTCAACTTCTCGACCTTCCGCGGTCGCCACGGGATTTATGTTGAGGACATTTTCGTGCGTCCAGCGTTGCGCAAGCGCGGCATCGGCAAGGCCCTGATGGCGAGCCTCGCAAAACGCTGCATCGATCGCGGCTACGCGCGCTTTGAATGGGCGGTGCTCGACTGGAACGCGCCGTCGATTGCGTTCTACAAGTCGATCGGCGCGCAGGTGCTGGGCGAATGGCGCATCTGCCGCCTGAGCGGGACGGCGCTCGCGCGCTTTGCGGCAGGGGAGGCGCGGCCGTGAAAATCGTGCTGGTTGCCGCCATCGGCGAAAACAACGTCATCGGCAAAGGCGGGCAACTGCCGTGGAAGATAAGATCCGATCTGCGACATTTTCGCGCGCTCACGCTCGACAAGCCGGTGATTATGGGCCGCAAGACCTATGAATCCATCGGCAGGCCGCTCGACCGCCGCAGCAATATCGTCATCACGCGCGACCCGAAATTTGCCGCTGAGGGCGTCGAGACCGCGCCGAGCCTGCAAGCCGCGCTCGACCTCGCCCGCAAGGACGCCGCGGAGCGCGGTGTCGACGAAATCATGGTCATCGGCGGCGCCGACATTTTCGCCGCCGCCATGCCTTTGGCGGACCGCCTCGAGATCACGCATGTGCATGCGAGCCCCGAGGGCGACGTCTATTTCCCGGCGATCGATACGAAGCATTGGTACGAGGCCAAGCGCGAGCTTCGCGAGGCCGGTCCGGAAGACGACGCCAGTTGCGCGGTCACGACCTATTTAAGGCGCTGACCGGGACCAATCGCGGCATCATCGCGCGTTGTAACGCCGCCTTGCGTCCCCTATAACCCCTCCCACATAGGGTTGCCGGGCAGAGACGGCCGCGGCGCCGGGAGAAAACTCAATGCCATGGAGTAATCAGGGCGGCGGAGGCGGCGGCCCGTGGGGCTCGGGCGGCAAGGGCCCCTGGGGCTCCGGTTCGCAGCCGCCGGGGTCGGCGCCGCCGGATCTCGAGGAAATCCTCCGCCGTGGCCAGGATAAATTGCGCCGCGTATTGCCGGGCGGCAATCTTGGCGGCAAGGGCTTCGCCCTGCTGGCGCTCGCGGCCATCGCGCTGTGGGGTTTTTCCGGCTTCTTCCGCGTCGAGCCGGACGAACTCGGCGTGGTGCTGCGTTTCGGCAAGGACGTGCGCGAGGTGCAGCCCGGGTTGAACTACCACCTGCCTTATCCGATCGAGACCGTGCTCACGCCCAAGGCGCTGCGCATCAACAAGATCGACATCGGCATGCGCACGATCGAGGACGGGCGTCGGTCGGGCATCCGCGAAGTGCCCGAGGAAAGCCTGATGCTCACCGGCGACGAAAACATCGTCGACGTCGATTTCGCGGTGCTGTGGAAGGTGAAGCCGGCGGGCGTCGGCGATTATCTGTTCAACATCCAGAACCCGGAAGGCACGGTGAAGGCAGTGGCGGAAAGCGCCATGCGTGAAGTGATCGGCCGCTCAGATATCCAGCCGATCCTGACCGGCGCGCGGCAGACCACCGAAGCCGCGGTACAGGAGCTGATGCAGAAGACGCTCGACCATTACGGCGCCGGCATTCAGGTCACGCAGGTGCAGTTGCAGAAGGTCGATCCGCCCAAGCAGGTGATCGACGCCTTCCGCGACGTGCAGGCCGCGCGCATCGACCTCGACCGTTCGGTGAACGAGGCGCAGACCTATGCCAACCGCGTGGTGCCGGAAGCGCGCGGCAACGTCGCCAAGATCACGCAGGCCGCCGAAGCCTACAAGTCGCAGACCGTGGCGCAGGCCACCGGCCAGACCTCGCGCTTTCTGAAAATCTACGAGCAGTACAAGAAAGCGCCCGACGTCACCCGCGAGCGCATGTATCTGGAGACCATGGAGCGCGTGCTCGGCGACACAAACAAGATCATCATGGACGCCAATCCCGGCTCGCAGGGCGTGGTGCCCTATCTGCCGCTCGGTGAACTCGGCGCCGCGCCGCCCTCGCGCGCCCCGTCGTCGACGGGAGGCCAGCGATGAAACTCAACGTTTTCGGCGGCGTCGTCGCCGTGCTCGCCTTTGTCGCGCTGATCATCGCCTACAGCTCGCTGTTCACCGTCTACCAGACCCAGCAGGCGCTGGTGGTGCGGCTGGGCAAGGTCGTGCGCGTGGTCGACGAGCCGGGCCTCAACGTCAAGGTGCCGTTCATCGACAACGTGCTCGACATCGACAAGCGCATCCTCGATCTGGAGGCGCCGGCGCAGGAAGTGATCGCCTCCGACCAGAAGCGGCTGGTGGTGGACGCCTTTGCCCGCTATCGCATCAAGGATCCGCTGCGCTTCTACCAGACGCTCGGCTCCAAGACCGCCGCCGATTCGCAGCTCAACATTCTGCTCAATTCGGCGTTGCGCCGCGTGCTCGGCGAGGCGACCTTCATCCAGGTGGTACGCGACGAGCGCGCCGAGCTGATGGCGCGCATCCGCGACCTGATCAACCACGAGGCGGCGAGCTACGGCATCGAGGTGGTGGACGCGCGCATCCGCCGCGCCGATCTGCCGGAGCAGAACAGCCAGGCGGTCTATCAGCGCATGCAGACCGCGCGCCAGCGCGAGGCGGCCGAGTACCGCGCGCAAGGCCAGCAACAGGCGCAGGAGATCCGCTCGAAGGCCGACCGCGAGGTGACCGTCCTGATCGCCGACGCGACCTCCAAGTCCGAGCAGATCCGCGGCGAGGGCGACGCCACGCGCAATCAGATCTTTGCCGACGCTTTCAACAAGGACCCGGATTTCTTCGCCTTCTACCGCTCGATGCAGGCCTACGAGGCAGGGCTCAAGCCGAGCGACACGCGCTTCCTGCTCAAGCCGGACACCAGCTTCTTCCGCTACTTCAACGACCCGTCCGGCAAGCTCGGTCCGCAGCCCGCGCCGGCGGCGGCGCCCCCACGCTGACGCCGCGGCACCGGCATGGAAGACTTCCTCGCCGCGCTCGGATTGGTGTTCGTGATCGAGGGGCTGGTGTTCGCCGCCTTTCCGGTGCAGGCCAAACGGGCGATGGCGAGCGTCATGGAAACGCCGGAGGCCTCGTTGCGCGCAATCGGCATCGGCTCGGCGGTGGTCGGCCTGATCCTGGTGTGGCTGGTGCGCGGCTAAGCGCCATTGTGCCGGGCGGGCCGGTCTCGCACAGGGTTGATGGCCCCGCCCTTGAATCGCCTTGAAATCGGGGCCAGTTTGGTCGCAATCCCGTCCCCAGGAGAATCGCCGCCCATGGGCGCACCATTTCGCATCACGGCTTACCGCACCGGTTTGGCGTTTTTGCTAGTCGCCGCAATCGTTTGGCCGGTGAAGCCGGCTCCCGCTGCGGGGCGAGGGCCGGAAAACATCGCCGACGTGGCCGAGCAGGTCATCGACGCCGTGGTCAATATCTCGACCAAACAGACCGTCGACATGAGCAGCAACGCCATGCCGCAACTGCCGCCCGGCTCGCCGTTCGAGGAATTCTTCGAGGAATTCTTCAAGAACCGCCGCGGCCAGGGCAACCCGAACGGCGGCCAGACGCCGCGCCGGGTCAATTCGCTCGGCTCCGGATTCATCATCGATCCGTCCGGCCTGGTGGTGACCAACAATCACGTGATCGCCGACGCCGACGAGGTCAGCGTCATCCTCAACGACGGCACCACGCTGAAAGCCGAAATCGTCGGGCGCGACACCAAGACCGATCTCGCGCTGCTGCGGGTCAAGTCGGACAAGCCGCTCAAGTCGGTGAAATTCGGCGATAGCGACAAATTGCGGCTGGGCGAATGGGTGATCGCGATCGGCAATCCGTTCAGCCTCGGCGGTACGGTGACGGCCGGCATCGTCTCGGCGCGCAACCGCGACATCAATTCCGGTCCGTATGACAATTACATCCAGACCGACGCCGCCATCAACCGCGGCAATTCCGGCGGCCCGCTGTTCAACCTCAACGGCGAGGTGATCGGCGTGAACACCGCGATCATTTCGCCGACCGGCGGCTCGATCGGCATCGGCTTTGCGGTGCCCTCGAAGACCGTGATGCCGGTGATCGACCAGTTGCGCCAGTTCAAGGAAGTGCGGCGCGGCTGGCTCGGCGTGCGCATCCAGCAGGTGACCGAGGAGATCGCCGACAGCCTCAACGTCAAGCCGGCGCGCGGCGCGCTCATCGCCGGCGTCGACGACAAGGGGCCGGCCAAGCCCGCCGGCATCGAGCCGGGCGACGTCATCGTCAAATTCGACGGCCAGGACATCAAGGAGATGCGCGACCTGCCCAAGATCGTCGCCGAAACGCCGGTCGGCAAGGACGTCACGGTGACCATCATCCGCAAGGGCAAGGAAGAGACCAAGATCGTCAAGCTCGGCCGCCTCGAGGAAGACGTGAAGAAGGCGTCGCTGACCACCAAGAGTGACGGCAGCGACGAGAAAACCGCGGTCAAGAAGGCGCTCGGCCTCGACCTCGCCAATCTGACCGACGAGCTGCGCAAGAAGCACAAGATCAAGGACAAGGTGAAGGGCGTGCTGATCACCGGGGTCGAGCCCAATTCGGCGGCGGCGGAAAAGCGGCTGTCACCCGGCATGGTCATCGCGGAGGTGCAGCAACAGGCGGTCGCCAGCGCCGCCGAGTTGCAGGAACGCATCGAGAAGCTGAAAAAGGACGGCAAGAAAGCGGTGGTGCTGCTGGTGGTTACGCCGGACGGCGACCCGAGTTTCGTCGCGCTCAGCCTGCAATAGCATTTTGCAATCGCGTGATGCGGCAGTCGTTCGCGGCTGCCGTTTTTTTCGGCAGGTCCTCATAGAAATTATCTAATTGCTGTGTGAGCTGGTTCACGTTAGGTCGGTACGGCCGCGTGATAGTGCTGTCTGCATCGGAGGACGGCCATGCGTTTATTCGTCGACAAACCGGATAGCCGCCCCGGCGCGCGCAAATCAGCCCGCAAGCCGCCGCCGCGCGCCGCGCAAGCCGGCAGTAACGCCAATGCCGCGGTCGCCGCGGTCTGGCTTGCATTCTACGCAATCGCGATCGCAGTGGCGGTCGCCTCACCATTTGTCTCACGTGCGATCGAATGAGCCCTTCGGCAGCATCGGATTAAAATCATGAAAATGCATCAGATCACATATTTTCTCGCGATATGCCACGAAAAGAGCTTTACGCGCGCGGCGCAACGCTGCGGCGTCAAGCAGCCCTCGATCACCGTCGCGATCAAGGCCTTGGAAAAGGAAATCGGCGGTCCGCTGTTCGAGCGCGGCAATACGATTGCCCGCCTGACCGATCTCGGGAGCCTCGTGCGTCTCGACTTTGTGCGCATCGACCGCGCTGCGGCGAACATCAAACGCAAATCGGCGAAATTCATCGCCAGCCATTTGTCGGCAAGGAAACCAAAGGACAAAGAGGCGAGCCTGCGCACGATCGCGATGTCGGTTGCGGCGATGGCGATCGTCATGATGGGGCTCGCTTTGCCGCCGGCGCGGTTCACGGTGTCGACGCGGCCGGTCCTGGCGCGTGCGTCGGGCGGCATCCGCACGATGGCGGGCGGGGCCGAAGCCAGTTCGCCGTTGCAGCCGGTAGCCGGAATTTCCGGCTAACTGCGGCCGAAGCCGCAGCGTTTGGCGGTGACTTTGCTCTCCCAGCACCCGGTCGCCAGACAGGTCTTGTGGAATTCAACGCAGGCTTTCGCGCATTTTGGCGAGTTGTGATACGTCTTCTCGCAATATGCGAGGCAGACTTGCCGGCGCTCCGTGCAGGTCTGTCCGGCGGCCAGGACCGGCGCGGCGCCCGCCGCGAAATAGCAAATCCCGACGATATAAGCCGCGCCGATGCAGCGCCGCATGATTGATTCTCCGACGTTCAACGCGCCCCGATTCCCAGCATAGCCGCTACGACGGCGTGCGCTCAATCCAAAACGTGATTGACCATGCCGTCGGCGAGCTTGGGCTCGAACCATGTCGACTTCGGCGGCATGATGCCGCCGGCATCGGCCACCGCCATCAGATCCGTCATTTGTGTCGGATAGAGCGCGAAGGCGGCCGCCATCTCGCCGGAATCGACGCGCCTGGCCAGCCCCTCGAGGCCGCGCGCGCCGCCGACAAAATCGATGCGCTTGTCGGTGCGCGGATCCTTGATCCCGAACAGCGGCTCAATGGCGTTGCGGGTGAGCATGGTGATCGGCAGCCGGCCGATCGGGTCGTTTGGCACCAGATCGGGGCGGATCGTCAGCCGGTACCAGTGGCCGGCGAGATACATTCCGTATTCGCGCGAGGATGCGGGGCGTACCGGCTCGGACGAAGGGGCGAGCGTGAAACTCGCGGCAAGGGCTGCGAGCAATTGCTCGGGCGTGCGGCCGTTAAGGTCCTTCAGGACGCGATTGTAGTCGAGAATGGTCATTTCCCGCTCGGGGAAGATCACCGACAGGAAGTGGCTGTGCGAGCCCTCGCCCTTGCGCGCCTTGGCGACGCGCGCGGCCGCGGCCGAGCGGTGATGGCCGTCGGCGATGTAGATCGCCGGCAGCACGTCGAAAAGGCTGGTGAGTTTGCCGATGGTGGCGTCGTCGGAAATGACCCAGAGCTGGTGGCGCACGCCGTCGTCGGCGGCGACGTCGACCTCCGGTTTGCCGGTGGCGGCCTGCGCGAGAATGGCGTCGATCGCCGGCGCGTTCGGATAGCCGATCATCACCGGTCCGGTCTGCGCATTGACCGCCTCGATCTGGCGCACGCGGTCGTCTTCCTTCACCGGCGTGGTCAATTCGTGCTTGCGGATGCGGTTGGTCGCGTAGTCGACGAGCGAGGCGACGGCGGCGAGACCGGTTTGTGCTTGGCCGCGCCAGGTGAGGCGATAGACGTAGTAGCAGGGCCTGGCGTCGCGCATCAGCACGCCGGCGGCGACCATCGCGGCGAGATTGTCGGCGGCCTTGGCATAGACCGTGTTGTCATACGGGTCGATTTTCGCATCGAGGTCGATTTCCGGCTTGGAGATATGCAGGAAGCTCCACGGTTTTCCCTTCGCGCGTTCGCGCGCTTCCGCGCTGGTAAGCACGTCATAGGGGGGCGCCAGCACATCGGCGGCGCGGCCGGGTGCCGGGCGCAGGGCGCGAAAGGGTTGAATGAGCGGCAAACGGCGTCTCCGCAGCGGGTGGCGGCGGTGCTTATTGCAGGCCGGGCCGGGCGCGGCAAGTTGGAACTGATTGGCGGACCGCTTTGCCGGTTGATTTCGCCCGCCGATTGTTGCACCTCACGGGGCATGAGCGATGAGGCCGACATCCTGGCCGCCCATGCGGCCTATTACCATGCTTTCGCCAGCGCCGATTTCGCGGCGATGCGCGGCATCTGGGCCGATGACGATGTGTCGTGCATCCACCCCGGCTGGCCGGTGCTGCTCGGCCGGGCGGCCGTCCTCGAATCCTACCGCGAAATCCTGCGCAACCCCGAACAGGAGCGGATCGCGGCGCGCAACGCGACGGTCATGATCGCGGGCGACGAGGCGCGCGTGTTCTGCGTGGAATTTGTCGGAGGGCCGGCGCACGCCGCCACCAACATGTTCCGGCGTGTGGCGGGCGCGTGGCGGATGACGCACCACCAGGCGAGCCCGATCGCCGCGCTGGTCGAGGAGGCTGCGTCACAGCCGCAATCGCGGCGGTTGAATTAGCCGCGCTCGATCCCGAAACGTGGGAACCGGTTTTCGGACAAGATCATGCGTAATTTTGAAAAATCCCGATGCCCAACGCCCGCGTCATTCTGATCGCCGGTCCGACCGCCAGCGGCAAGTCGGCACTGGCGATGACGCTTGCCGAGAAGCTCGGCGGAACGGTCGTCAACGCCGATTCCATGCAGGTGTATCGCGATCTGCGCCGCACCACCGCGCGGCCGACGCCGGAGGAAGAAGCGCGCGTGCCGCATCGGCTTTACGGCCACGTCGACGCGGCGGAAAACTATTCGGTCGGGCGCTGGTGCCGCGAGGTCGCGGCGGCGCTCGATGAGACCGCGGCCAAGGGGCGCTTCGCTATCCTCGTCGGCGGCACCGGGCTTTATTTCAAGGCGCTGTCGAGCGGGCTCGCGGCGGTGCCGTCGATCCCTGCGGAAATCCGCGCGCATGTGCGCGGCCGCCTGGCCGACGAAGGCGCGGCGGCGCTGCATGCCGAGTTGATGCGACGCGATCCGCTGACCGCGCAGCGGCTGATGGTGAACGATCGCTCGCGCATTTGCCGGGCGCTGGAAGTGGTGCAGGCGACCGGCCGCTCGCTTTCCGACTGGCATCGCGAAGGCTTGCCGGCGCTGATCGAGCCGCAGCGCGCGGCGAAAATCTTTCTCACCTGCGAACGCAAGGAACTGGTCGCGCGCATCGAGACGCGTTTTGCCGCCATGCTGGAGGCGGGCGCTCTCGACGAGGTGCGGGCGCTTGCCGCGCGCAAGCTCGATCCGTTGATGCCGGCCATGAAGGCGCACGGCGTGCCCTGGCTCATCCGCCATCTCAACGGCGAAATATCCATCGAGGCGGCGGTGGCCGGCGCCGTCATGGACACGCGCCGCTACGCCAAGCGCCAGCACACCTGGTTCCGCAATCAAATGAAGGATTGGCCTTGGGCGCCGACCGAAGACGGTCAAAAGGCTCTGGAAAGCCAGCTTGCAGGGCTTTGAACCGCGAAATAAGCTGACAAATAAACTTGACCGGGCCGCGGGGCCCCATTATAAGACCGCGCAATGAAAGTTCGGGCGGATAAGGCAATGCGCAATATTATTTCCGTCATCGTAAGGGTTCGGACGCGATCCCAGGCCTAGACAGGGCCTCCAGGGAAGCGTCCGGACATGGCCCTTCGCGGGCCTTTTTTATTGGCCGCGAGGGGCGCCCGGGCAATTTGGACGAGGTGGAAGGACGACGACCATGACACGCGAAATGACCGGCGCCGAAATGGTGATCGAGGCGCTCGCCGACCAGGGCGTGAAGCATCTGTTCGGTTACCCTGGCGGCGCCGTGCTGCCGATCTACGATGCCCTCTTCGCGCAGGACAAGGTGCAGCACATTCTGGTGCGGCACGAGCAAGGCGCGGTGCACGCGGCGGAAGGCTATGCGCGCTCGACCGGCAAGGTCGGCTGCGTGCTGGTCACGTCCGGCCCGGGCGCCACCAATGCGGTGACCGGCCTGACCGATGCGCTGTGCGACTCGGTCCCGATCGTCTGCTTCACCGGGCAGGTCCCGACCCACCTGATCGGCAACGACGCGTTTCAGGAGGCCGACACCGTCGGCATCACGCGCCCGTGCACGAAGCACAATTATCTCGTCAAGCGCATCGAGGACCTGCCGCGCGTCCTGCACGAGGCGTTCCACATCGCCGCGAGCGGCCGGCCCGGCCCGGTGGTGGTCGACCTGCCGAAGGACGTGCAGTTCGCCAAGGGCATCTATTCCAAGCCGAAGGATTTCCCGCACACCGGCTACAAGCCGAAGATGAAAGGCGACATCGAGAAGATCAAACAGGCTATCGACCTGATGGCGCATGCCAGGCGCCCGCTGTTCTACACCGGCGGCGGCGTGGTCAATTCCGGCAGGGCGGCGTGCGACCTGCTGCGCGAACTGGTCAAGCTCACCGGCTATCCGATCACCTCGACGCTGATGGGGCTCGGCGCGTTTCCGTCCGCCGATCCGCAATGGATTGGTATGCTCGGCATGCACGGCACGCTAGAAGCCAACATGGCGATGCACGATTGCGACGTGATGATCTGCATCGGCGCGCGTTTCGACGACCGCATCACCGGCCGGCTCGACGCCTTCTCCCCGGGCTCCAAGAAAATCCACGTCGACATCGATCCGTCTTCGATCAACAAGAACGTCAAGGTCGACGTCGGCATTGTCGGCGACTGCGCGCACGTGCTCGAGGACATGGTGCGGCTGTGGCGCACCGGCGCCATCCATCCGGACAAGAAGCCGCTGTCGATGTGGTGGACGCAGATCGACAAATGGCGTTCGCGCAAGTCGCTGGCCTATCGGAATTCCAACGAGCTGATCAAGCCGCAATACGCCATCCAGCGGCTCTACGAATTGACCAAGGACCGCGACACCTACATCACCACCGAGGTCGGCCAGCACCAGATGTGGGCGGCGCAGTTCTACGGCTTCCAGGAGCCCAACCGCTGGATGACCTCGGGCGGCCTCGGCACCATGGGCTACGGGCTGCCGGCGTCGGTCGGCGTGCAGCTCGCGCATCCGAAATCGCTGGTCATCGACATCGCCGGCGAAGCCTCGGTGCTGATGACCATGCAGGAGCTCTCGACCGCGGTGCAGTACCGCCTGCCGGTCAAGATCTTCATCCTGAACAACCGTTACATGGGCATGGTGCGCCAGTGGCAGGAACTGCTGCACGGCGGGCGCTATTCGGAGAGCTATTCCGAAGCGCTGCCGGATTTCGTCAAGCTCGCCGAGGCCTACCACGCCTACGGCATCCGCTGCGAGAAGCCGGGCGACCTCGACCACGCGATCAAGGAGATGATCGACGTCGACCGGCCGGTGCTGTTCGACTGCGTGGTCGATCCGAAGGAAAACTGCTTCCCGATGATCCCCTCGGGCCGCGCGCACAACGAAATGATCCTCGGCGACGCGGCGGAAAAACTGGAAGACGCGATCACCGCCGAAGGCAAGGTGATGGTGTGATGTTTGTCCAAAATCACAGGCCGCACGCTGAAAGCAGGGATTGATCCGATGAACGCCAACGTTCCTCCGAGTACCTCGCATTACCCGACCGCGCCGACGGCGCAGAAGGTGGAAAGGCACACGCTGTCAGTGCTGGTCGATAACGAGCCGGGCGTGCTGGCGCGCGTCATCGGGCTGTTCTCCGGGCGCGGCTACAACATCGAGTCGCTCACGGTGTCGGAGACCGAGCACGCCAAGCATCTCTCGCTTATTACCGTCGTCACTACGGGCACGCCGATGGTGATCGAGCAGATCAAGAACCAGCTCGACCGGCTGGTGCCGGTGCATCGCGTGGTGGACATGACCCTGTCGGGCCGCGCGATCGAGCGCGAACTCGCCATGGTCAAGATCAAGGGCCGCGGCGAGCACAGGGTTGAGGCGCTGCGCCTCGCCGACGCCTTCCGCGCGCGGGTGATCGACGCCACCACCGAAAGCTTCATCTTCGAGATCACCGGCAAGAGCGACAAGATCGACCAGTTCGTCGAGCTCATGCTGCCGCTTGGGCTGGTCGAAGTCTCGCGCACCGGCATCGCTGCCATCGCGCGCGGGCCGGACGAGATGCACGCGCGCTAGGGCGGGCTTGTCCCGGCGGCGCAATAAATCTAGAAGCAGCCCGGGAATAACAAACGGCCCATCGACGCGGCCGATGCAGGGGTAAGAATCATGCGTGTTTACTACGATCGCGACGCCGATCTGAACCTGATCAAGGGCAAAAAGGTCGCCATCATCGGCTACGGCAGCCAGGGCCACGCCCACGCGCTCAACCTGCGCGACTCCGGCGTCAAGGAGGTGGCGGTCGCGCTGCGCAAGACGAGTGCGGGTGTCAGGAAGGCCGAAGGCGAGAAGCTCAAGGTCATGGAAGTCGCCGAGGCCGCAAAATGGGCCGACGTGATGATGATGCTCACGCCCGACGAGTTGCAGGCCGACATTTACAACGCCCACCTCGCCAAGAACATGAAGGACGGCGCGGCGCTGATGTTCGCGCATGGCCTCAACGTGCATTTCAACCTGATCGAGCCGCGCGGCGACCTCGACGTGCTGATGATCGCGCCCAAGGGCCCCGGTCACACTGTGCGCTCGGAATATCAACGCGGCGCCGGCGTGCCCTGTCTCGTCGCCATTCACAAGGATTCGTCGGGCAACGCGCACGACCTCGGTCTCTCTTATGCCTCGGCGATCGGTGGCGGGCGCGCCGGCATTATCGAGACGACATTCAAGGAGGAATGCGAAACCGACCTGTTCGGCGAGCAGTCCGTGTTGTGCGGCGGTGTCGTCGAGTTGATGAAAGCGGGCTTCGACACGCTGTGCGAAGCCGGCTACGCGCCGGAGATGGCCTATTTCGAATGTATCCACGAGATGAAGCTGATCGTCGACCTGATCTACGAGGGCGGCATCGCCAACATGAACTATTCGGTGTCCAACACCGCCGAATACGGCGAATATGTCTCCGGTCCGCGTGTGATCACGCAGGAGACCCGCGCCGAGATGAAGCGCATTCTCGCCGATATCCAGTCCGGCCGCTTCACGCGCGACTGGATGCTGGAGAACAAGGTCAACCAGACTTCGTTCAAAGCGACACGCGCCAAGCTCGCCGAACATCCGGCCGAGCAGGTCGGGGCGAAACTTCGCGAGATGATGCCGTGGATCAAGCAGCGGGCGCTGGTCGACAGAAGCAAGAACTGACCACGGCTTTCCTTGCGCGCGCACACAGCCATACTTGCCGCGGCCGCTCTTCTCGGAGCGGCCGCGTTTGCATTCGCCGATAACGAACCGGAAAAGGGCTGCGACGGCAGCACATACGAGATCGTGGAATGCCTGAAGGCGCAGACCGCGCAGTGGGACAAGCGCCTGAACGCCGCCTACAAGCAGGCGCTCGAGGATGCCCAGCCGAAACAGCGCGGACAGTTGCGTGCGGCACAGCGCCTCTGGGTGCAGTTTCGCGACGCCAATTGTCTTTTTTACGATCTCGGCGAGGGCACGATTGCCCGCATCGAAGCCGGCTATTGCATGGAAGAATTGACCAGAACGCGCGCGCTCGAGCTCGAGGGGAAATCCGAGAAGCACTAGGCAGATTGCTGTCGTCGCCCGGCCGGCGCAACGCGCCGTAACGCGGCGATCCCGCCTGGGTTGACGTTTTGCTTCTCCAAGCGGGATGGCCGGGTCAGCCCCGCCACGACAAATGACTATTGCGGTCTTGCTATTTCACTCGCCAGCCACTTGGCCGCCTCGGCGGGCGACTTGCCGCCGCTTGCGCGCAGATTGGCCGCCCGCATCAGATCGACCGGAATGGCGCCGATCAGCGGCTTGAGCGCGGCGATGAATTTCTCGTCGTTTGCCCGCTTCGGCGCGATCAGCAGCACCGCGTCATAGGGCGGGATCGGGTTCCTGGGATCGTCGAGCACGGCGAGATCGAACTGCGCGATGCGGCCGTCGCTGGTGTAGGCCGATATCACGTCGACGTCGCCGGCCGTGACCGCCTGATACATGAAGTCCGACTGCATGGTGCGCTGTGCCTTGAAATTCAGGCCGTAGGCCTCGCGCAGCGCCTTCCATTCCGGGCGCTCGAAGAATTCGTAATCGCCGGCGATGCTCATTTGCGGCGCATGCCCGGCGAGATCGCCGATCGAGCGGATTCCGAGTGCGGCGGCGCGGGCGCGCGGCATGGCCAGCGCATAGGCATTTTCAAAGCCGAGCGGACCGAGCATGCGGATGCCATGCGTGCTTTGCAGCCAGCGCGCCACCTCGGCCAGCACGTCGGCGCGCGGCTTGACGTCGCTGCGGTGCATCTGGTTTGCCCAGAGCGTGCCGGAATAATCCACATAGGCGTCGATCTCGCCGCTGCCGAGCGCATTGAAGATGACGGCGGAGCCGAGCCCGGCGCGGCTTTGCGCCGTTAATCCTTGCGCCGCCAGCCGCTGCTCGATCAGCGCGGCCAGCACATATTGCTCGGTGAAGGGCTTGGCGCCGATCGCGTAGGTCGCCTGCGCGCGCCCGTAGCCGGGCAACAGCGCGGCCAGCACCACCAGCAGCAGTCCGGCGCAGCCGGCGGCGATGCGTGCGCGGCTGGGCAGTTCGACGCCGCGTTCGATCAGCGCCAGCAACTGGTCGACGATCACCGCCAGCGCCGCGGCGGCGACGCAGCCGAACAGCACGAACACCCAATTCTGCGTCTGCAAGCCGGCGAAGATGTAATTGCCGAGGCTGGCCTGGCCGATCGGCGTCGACAGCGTGGCGGTGCCGATCACCCAGACCGCGGAGGTGCGGATACCCGCCATGATCACCGGCATGGCGAGCGGCAGTTCGATATCGCGCAGCACCTTTCCGGGTTTGGAGCCGATGACGCGCCCGGCCTCGAGCAGCGAGCGATCGACGCCGTTGAGCCCGATCACCGTATTGCGCAGTACCGGCAGCATCGAATAAAGCGCGAGCGCCAGCACCGAGGGCAGGAAGCCGAGCGCGGAAAGGCCTTTGCCGAACAGCCGCTCCGAGAGGCCGGCAAGCGCCAGCAGCATCGGGTAGAACAGCGCCAGCAGCGCCAGTCCCGGAACGGTCTGGACGACGCTCGCCACCGCCAGCAGGGCGCCGCGCAGCACCGGTTTCTGCCGCGAGGCGATGGCCAGCGGCAGGCTGACGCCCAGCCCTAGGGCAAGCGCCGTGATGCTCACGAGGACGTGGCTGCCGAGATAATCGGGCAGCCGCGCCACGGCGTCGGCAAGACGGGTGTCGAGGTTCATCGGCCGCGATGATGGCCGGGTTTGCAAGGCGCAAGCAAGCCGCTAGCTTGCGCAGCGAAACCGGGGACCGGGCGGCGATGGCCGGCAGCGCCAAAGCGATATCGACATCGGCCGTTGCGCTCAGCGACGTGTCGATCGCGTTCCGTCTCGCCCATGGCGGGTCCTATACCGCGGTCGAGCGGGCCACGCTCAACGTTGCCGACGGCGAATTCGTCGCCATCGTCGGGCCGACCGGCTGCGGCAAGTCGACGCTGCTCAATGTCGCGGCCGGGCTGCTGGCGCCCTCGGCGGGGCGCGTCGACATCTTCGGCGGCGCGCTCGCCTCGCTCAATCGGCAGGCCGGCTATCTGTTCCAGGCCGACGCGCTGTTTCCCTGGAAGACCGCGCTCGAGAACGTCGCCATCGGGCCGGAGAGCGCGGGCACGCCCACGGGCAAAGCGCGCGCTTCGGCGCAGGAGTGGCTGTCGCGCGTCGGCTTGCGCGCCTTCGCCGACCGCTATCCGCATATGCTTTCCGGCGGCCAGCGCAAGCGCGTCGGGCTCGCGCAGGTGCTGATCCGCGATCCGAAAATACTGCTGATGGACGAGCCGTTCGGGCCGCTCGACGCGCAGACCCGGCAGATCATGGGCAACCTGCTGCTCGATCTGTGGAGCGCCGAACGCAAGGCGGTGCTGTTCGTCACCCACGACCTCGAAGAGGCGATCGCGCTGTCGGATCGCGTGGTGATCATGTCGGCGGGGCCGGCGGCGCGCATCATCGGCGACTGGAAAGTGCCGCTCGCGCGCCCGCGCGACATCGGCGAAATCAAGCTCGACCACGCCTTCCACGAATTGCATCGCGACATCTGGCACAAATTGAAGGCGGAAGTGATCAAGGGCTACGTGCAGGCGGAGGGGGCGTGATGTCGCGGGCAACGCTGCTCATGCTGCAATTCCTGGTCGCGGTCGCGGCGATCGCGTTCTGGTACGTCTTCTCGACCTATCGCGTGTTCGGCCACATGCTGCTGCCGCCGTTCTTCTTTTCCAATCCGCTCGACGTCGGCAAGCAGATCCTCGACTGGTTCGTGAGCGGCGTGATCTGGAAACACCTGTGGGTGACGCTCGTCGAATCGACGCTCGCCTTCGTGCTCGGCTCGTTCGGCGGCGTGCTGGTCGGCTTCTGGTTCGCGCGCCAACCGCGCACGGCCGCGGTGCTCGATCCTTATGTGAAGATGGTCAATGCGCTGCCGCGCGTGGTGCTGGCGCCGATCTTCACGCTGTGGCTCGGCCTCGGCATCTGGTCGAAGGTCGCGCTCGGCGTCACGCTGGTATTTTTCATCGTGTTCTTCAACGTCTATCAGGGCGTCAAGGAAGTCTCGCCCACGGTGCTTGCCAATGCGCGCATGCTCGGCATGAACGAGCGGCAATTGATGCGGCACGTCTATTGGCCCTCGGCGCTGTCGTGGATGTTTTCCTCGCTGCATACGTCGGTTGGCTTTGCCATGGTCGGCGCGGTCGTCGGCGAATATCTCGGCTCCGCCGCAGGTCTCGGCTATCTGATTCAGCAGGCGGAAGGCGTATTCGACGTCGCCGGCGTGTTCGCCGGCATGTTCGTGCTCGCTGCCTTCGTGATCGTGATCGACAGCATCGTCACGCTGGTCGAGAAGCGCCTGCTGGTCTGGCGGCCGCCGGTGGGCGACGGCAGGCCCTAGTCAGAAACCGCGCGCTGGCCTATCGTTCTGCCCGAAATGGCCTGCGCAAAAGACCAGCCAATTCAGGGAGAACGTCCATGCCCGCTTTGTTCCGGCGACTCGTCGCCACGCTCGCAGCGGTTATGCTGTGGGGCGGTGTCGCGCTCGCGCAATCCAAGGTCACGCTCGCCATCGGCGGCGCTTCGTGCTTGTGCTATCTGCCGACAATGCTCGCGCACCAGCTTGGCGAGTTCAAAAAAGCCGGCGTGGATGTCGAGGTGGTGCAGTTCAAGGGCGGCTCGGAATCGCTCAAAGCCGTGATCGGCGGCAGCGCCGACGTGGTCTCCGGCTATTTCGACCATTGCGTCAATCTCGCCGCCAAGGGCCAGCACCTGCAAGCCTTCGTGGTCTATGACCGCTTCCCCGGCTTCGCGCTGGTGGTTTCGCCCAAGCACAATGCGGACGTGAAATCGATCAGGGACCTCGCCGGCAAGAAAATCGGCGTCAGCGCGCCCGGCTCCTCCACCGACTTCTTCCTGAAATATATGCTGAGCAAGAACGGGGTCGATCCGAACTCGGTCGGCGTCATCGGCGTCGGCCTCGGCGCATCCGCCATCGCCGCCATGGAGCAGGGCGAAATCGACGCCGCCATCATGCTCGATCCGGCGGTCACTGTGCTCGCCGGCAAGTACAAGGACCTCAAGATCCTCAGCGATACGCGCTCGCAGAAGGACACGCTCGCGGTGTTCGGCGGCGAATATCCGGGCGGCGCTCTCTATACCAGGGCCGACTGGATCGCTGGCCACGAAAAGGAAGTGCAGGGCATGACCAACGCGATCGTGTCCACCCTGAAGTGGATTCACTCGCATACGCCGGAGCAGATCGCCGACAAGATGCCGCCGGAATTCGTCGGCAAGGACAAGGCGCTCTATGTCGAGGCGCTGAAGAACACGCTGCCGATGTATTCGGAAACCGGCCGCATGGACCCGAAAGGCGCCGCCGCGGTGCTCGCAGTGTTCAGCCAGTCGTCGCCGGCGGTGGCCAAGGCCAATATCGACCTGTCGAAGACCTTCACCAACACCTATGTCGATGCGGCCAACAAGAAGATGGGGATGAAGTGACGTTGCCGCCGTCCCGGGCGCGCGCAGGCGCGGCCCGGGACGCATAACCCCCGGACGATCGGAAGGCCGCGGCGGCGGAGTCTCTACTTGCGCGGGGACGACCACGGAATCCGCCGCGCCATAAATCTTCTCTCCATCCCGTCGCTCGTCGCTTACGCACATCCCGGCAATTCGGCCGCGGTTTTTCGGCTTTAGCGCATAAGTGTGGCGGTGGGGCCGATCCGCACCGGCGACCGCGGACGGAAAGGCCGGGCGTCCGACGCGGCTGCGTTTCTGGCGCGCCTGGTTTCGTTGCGATAATCTCAGGCGGGAGAGACGGTCATGAAGCTGGAGCATATCGCCGAGCGTTTTCGTATCGACAAGCCGGACAAGTTTCGCCTGTCCGACCATAAGCCGGCCGAATGCTGCGACCTCACCATCGACAAGGCCGAAGCCAAGGCCATGCTCGCGGAAGGCATCGAACGGCTGTCCGATCTACAGGAGCGGCTGCACGCGAGCGCGACTTGGTCGGTGCTGATCGTGTTGCAGGCCATGGACGCGGCCGGCAAGGACAGCGTCATCAAGCACGTGCTGACCGGGATCAACCCGCAAGGCGTCGAGGTGCACGCCTTCAAGCAGCCGAGCGCGGAGGAACTGGCGCATACTTTTCTCTGGCGAGCGGGTATGCGTCTGCCCCAGCGAGGCCGCATCGGCATCTTCAACCGCTCGCATTACGAGGAAGTGCTGGTGGTGCGTGTGCACCCCGAATTGCTCGGACAGGAACACCTGCCCGGGAGCCTCGTCGGCAAAGATGTCTGGCCGCAGCGTTTCGAGGATATCCGCAGCTTCGAGCGGCATCTCGCGCGCAACGGCACGCTGATCCTCAAGTTTTTCCTCAATGTCTCGCGCGAGGAGCAGCGCAAGCGTTTTCTCGCCCGCATCGACGAGCCGGCCAAGCGCTGGAAGTTTTCCATGAGCGACGTCGCCGAGCGCAAGCTGTGGGACAAGTACATGGCGGCCTTCGAGGACATAATCCGGCAGACCAGCACGCCGGAGGCGCGTTGGTATGTCGTACCGGCCGATGCAAAATGGTTCACCCGCATCGTGGTGGCGGCGGCGATCGTGCAGGCGCTGGACGGACTCGGTCTTGAGTATCCCAAAATGGAAGGCAAGGCGCTCAAGGAACTCGAGGACGCGCGCAAGGCGCTGAAAGCCGAACGCTAGCCATACATCGCCGCTTACCAGACGCCGGGAATGAGCCGGTAACGGACCTTGCGGCAGTAGTCCGCATAGCCGGGCAAATCGCGCGCGAGGATTCTTTCTTCGTCGAGCAGCCGCCAGATCAGGGCTGGCAAGGCGGCCACGGCGACGAGCAGGTCCCAATACGAGCCGAGCGCGAGCGGCATCGCGCCAATCAGCAGCAATGCGCCCGCATACATCGGGTGGCGGACTATCCCGTAGAGGCCGGTCGAGATCACCGGCTGTCCCGCCTCGACGGTGACGGTCGAGGCCGCATAGCTGTTCTGCTTGAGCACCCGGAAGAATACCGCAAAGCTCGACGCGACCGCACCGTTTGCCATCAGCACGAGCCAAACCGGCACCTGCGACCAGTGCCAGCGATGATCGAGGCCCGCAACAATCATCATCAGCGCGAAGGCGGCGATGATGAGAAAAATGATGACCTTCTGGGAGGGCTCCGATTCGGCCGCGGGTCCGGCCTTCATGCGGCGCTCCAGCAGCCTGGGATCGTGTTTGGAAAAATAGATCCCGATGGCACTCGACGATGCGACGAACACGAAGGCGAAAAGCCACCCCTGCCAGTAGCGCAGGCTGCCGGCCGGCGCGAACAGCAACAGGGCCAAGATCGGGATGAAGCGGATCGTTCGCCGCCGCGCCCTGCGCTGAAGTTCGTTTTGATCCGTCATGGCTGGTCCCTCGGCATTCGGGCAACAATACTGACCTATCGCATCGCAGCGCTTGATTTTTGCGGCCGCTGTCCGCTACAAGCACGGCGTCCACGAAGCGGTTAACGCGGACTTTACCGAATTCCGCGACCTTAGCCGTCAAAGACGAGGGATTGTTGGCGATGTCGACGCGGCAGACAATCTGCGCGATCGAGCGGGCGGCGCCAGCCGAAGCCGCGGCCTCCCTCATTCTGGGCACGCTCCTTCTCCTTATCCGCCCCTGAGGGCCGGCTGGGCTGTTTGCGCCTGGGCACTCGGGGGATCGGCGAAAATGAGCACCCCATAGAGCGCCCCAAGCGGCGCATTCGACGAGAAGGAATAACGCCATGACTTCAAAGACCCAGTCCGACAAGGACCGCGTCGTCATCTTCGACACGACCTTGCGCGATGGCGAGCAATGCCCCGGCGCCACCATGACTCATGAAGAGAAGCTCGAAGTCGCCGAGCTGCTCGATACCATGGGTGTCGACATCATCGAGGCCGGCTTCCCCATCGCCTCCGACGGCGACTTCGCCGCCGTGCACGAGATCGCCAAACGCGCCAGGAATTCCGTGATCTGCGGGCTCTCGCGCGCCGGCGTCAAGGATATCGACCGTTGCGCCGAGGCGATCAAGCCGGCGCGGCACAAGCGCATCCACACCTTCATCTCCACCTCGCCCGTGCACATGAAGTGGAAACTGCAAAAGGAGCCGCACGAGGTCTACGAAATGGTGATCGGGCAGGTCACCCGCGCGCGCGGCCACACCGACGACGTGGAATGGTCGGCGGAGGACGCGACTCGCACCGAACAGGACTTTCTCTGCCGCTGCGTGGAAGCCGCCATCAACGCCGGCGCGACGACCATCAATATTCCCGACACCGTCGGCTACACGGTGCCGGAGGAATATTTTGCGCTTATCGAGATGCTGCGCCATCGCGTGCCCAACGCCGACAAGGCGCGATTCTCCACCCATTGCCACAACGATCTCGGCATGGCGGTGGCCAATTCGCTCGCCGGCGTGAAGGCGGGCGCGCGCCAGATCGAATGCACCATCAACGGCATCGGCGAGCGCGCCGGCAACGCCGCGCTCGAGGAAGTGGTCATGGCGATGAAGGTGCGCAACGACGTGTTGCCGTTCTGGACCGGCATCGACGCCACCATGCTCACGCGCGCGTCCAAGCTGGTGTCGGCGGCGACGTCCTTCCCGGTGCAATACAACAAGGCGATCGTCGGGCGGAATGCGTTCGCGCACGAGAGCGGCATCCACCAGGACGGTATGCTGAAAAACGCGCAGACCTACGAAATCATGACCCCGGAATCGGTCGGCGTGAAACAGACCTCGCTGGTCATGGGCAAGCATTCCGGACGTCATGCGTTCGTGCACAAGCTGGAGGAGCTCGGTTATCAATTGGCCGGTAACCAGCTCGAGGACGCTTTCGTCCGTTTCAAGGCGCTCGCCGACCGCAAGAAGCAGATTTTCGACGAGGACATCGAGGCGCTGGTCGACGAGGAGATCGCGACCGCGCATGACCGGATCAAGGTGGTATCGCTCACCGTGATCGCCGGCACCATGGGCCCGCAGACCGCCACGCTCACGCTCGACATTGACGGCGAGCCCGTCACCACGCAATCGACCGGCAACGGTCCGGTGGACGCCATCTTCAAGGCGATCCGGGCGCTGGTGCCGCACGAGGCGACGCTCGAACTGTTCCAGGTGCATGCGGTGACCGGCGGCACCGACGCACAGGCCGAAGTCTCGGTGCGGCTGTCGGAGCATGGGCGCTCGTTCACCGCCAAGGGCGCCGACCCCGATACGCTCGTCGCCTCGGCGAAAGCCTATCTCGGCGCGCTCAACAAGCTGACGAGCAAGCGCAACAAGGTGCCGGGCGTGGAAAACCGCATCCACTCGACCGACGCCGGCTGATCCTTCGCCGCAAAACCGGCTGCCGATGCAAGGCGCCGCGCCCGTTCGTGGGTGCGGCGGGCTTTGCGCAACGATTGAGCGCGCAACTTCCTGCGGCAATTTATTCTGAACGCCCGTAAATCTACATTGCGCGTGCGTAATCTCTGTCCAAACTTTAACTTGAAAAGGCGGCATGCGTTTCCACTATGTGCAGCATCGGAAATCCCTTTGGAGGAATGCCATGTGGAAAACTGTTTTCGCCGGTTCGACCGCGCTTGCGATCGCCGGCGCAACGCTTGCCTACGCGCAGCAGGGTCCCGGCGGTCGCGACTTCGCGCCGCGCTGGCGGCCGAGCGCGGCCGACATCACCGCCTTCGGCGAGGCGCGCATTGCTGGCTTGCACGCCGGGCTCAAGCTGACGCCCGATCAGGAAAAGAACTGGCCGGCGGTGGAAACCGCGATGCGCGATCTCGCCAAGCAGCGCTCGAGCTGGTTCACCACACGCGCAAGCGCCGACCGGCCGAAAGATCCGGTTGAACGGCTGGCGTTGCGCGCGGACATCATGAGCCAACGCGGCGCCGCGCTGAAGAAGCTCGCCGACGCCGTCGTGCCGCTCTACAAGAGTCTCGACGACGCGCAGCAGCACCGCTTCATCGTGCTGGCGCGACTCGGCGCCGGTCGCTTCGCCGGCCACGGCATGCGCGGGCGGCGCGGCGAGATGCATCGTGGCCCGGGCGGGTTCGAGCGCGGGCCGATGCGGCCCGGCGGCGGCCCGCAGCCGCAGTAGCATCGCGCACGAGTAGTGAGAGGCGGCGGCCGACGCGGCTTCCCCGACGCGTCGCGCCGCCTCCAGAAGCCGCCGGCTATGTCCGGCGGCTTTTCAATTGTCTGCCTGCGACTTGAGGCGGCGCGGCTGGACTCGGCGGCATCACTTTGCTAAGTCACGCGCGCCTGGCGGGTTCCCCGCCGAAGGCAATCCGGGCGCATAGCTCAGTTGGTAGAGCAGCTGACTCTTAATCAGCGGGTCCCAGGTTCGAGCCCTGGTGCGCCCACCATCTGTTTCGGTCGCTTGGTGTTTCCGATCGCCTTGCCGTGCGCCGGTGCGTCGAACGAGGCCCGGCCGTTCCATGTCAGCCGGCGCCGTCGCTGGTCAGCGCCTTCAACGCCTCGGGCGCCAGGATGATCACGCAGTTTCGCTCGAGCTTCAGCCATTTGCGGCGTTGCCAGTCGCGCAGCTGCTTGTTCGTGCTTTCGCGCGACGCCCCGATCATCTGACTTATTTCATGCTGGGTGATGCGTATCTTGTCGGAGGCCGCGCCGGCCGGCGCGCGCTGCCGCAGATGCAGCAGAACTTTTGCCAGCCGGTTGGGTAGGCCGAGGAAGATCACGTCCTCGACCTGCTCGCTCGTGCGTCGCAGGCGGGAACACAAAATTTCAATCAGCCGCATGGAAACTTCCGGGTGCTCGCGCAGCAGCCGGACGAAGTCGCGGCGTTCGATGACCATAAGCTCGCCGCTTTCGACGACGACCGCATCGGCCGTGCGCGGGCCCTGATCGAGGAACGCAATTTCGCCGAAAATATCGCCGGGAACGATCAGGTTGAAGATGGCGTCGCTTCCCTCATTCGAGGACGAGCTGACGCGCACGGCGCCGGCGCAAACCGCGTATAATTCCGAGCCGATATCGCCCTTGCGAAACAGCACGGTGCCTTTGCTGATCCGGCGCGACATGGCGCGCGGCACCAGCCAGTCGATGACGCCGTCGTCGAGGCCCTTGAAGAACGGATGGGCGCGAAGCAGCGCGCCCTTGTCGAGCGTTTTCGCACCGATCTGAGCGCTTGCGCGAAGGGCCATGGCCGATGCCGGTGCTTTTGCGATCCCGGGGGCAATCTATAGCAAAAACCCGGAAATGAGCCGCAAGCGGGCCGGCAAGCCCCAATATCCACCAGCCAAAGCCGCCGGTTTTGCCGGATTTCATTGCCGGCGCGGGGTTTTACCGGGCTTTTTCCCGCGCGAAAAAAACCGGTTTCAGTGTGAGGGCGCTCACAGAAAGAACGGCCCCTGCGGCCCTATTTTCCACGACACGGATCAGGTCGATGGAGGCATTCATGTCCAACATCATCAAAATCTTCGACACGGGCCGCACGTCGTTTCGGGCGCTGGTCGAGTGGCAGCGGCAATTCCGCGGCCGCAACGGGACCGACGACGCCCGGCGCGCCCGCGCGTGCCGGCTGCTCGTGCAGCAGAGCTTTGGCGGGCTGCTGATCGGCGGCGGCCCGGGCGGCGAGGTTTCGCCGTTCGAGCACACCCGGCACCGCGCGGGAGGGCATGAGCAATGAAAACAATCCTTGGGCTGATCGGCGGCGGCGAACGCGACGCGGTCATCCTGCGCACGGCGCACGCCGCGGCGGAGCCGGTTTCCGCGCATCTCGATTTTCTCCATGTCCATGTCAACGCCGCCAACGCGGCGCGGCACAACCGCGTCGAATTTGCCATGGGCACGGCGCTGCACAACGCCATGCAACGGCTGGAGACCAGGGCGAAGACCTTCTCGCAGGTCGCCGCCGACAATGTCCGCGCGTATTGCGCCGGTTCGGAAATCGAGGTGTGCGATACGCCGACGAGCGGGGAGAGGGTGACGGCGAGTTTTCGCGAGGAGACGAACGCCGAAATCGAGCGGTTGATCTTTCACGCCCGCCACAGCGATCTGGTCGTGCTCGGGCGGGCGAAGCAGACGCAAGGGCTGTCGCCGGACACGCTCGAACGGCTCGTGATGAATTGCGGGCGGCCGGTGCTGCTCGCGGCGAGCGCCGCCCCGCGCACGCTTACCGGGACGGTCATGGTGTGCTGGAACGAGTCGAGCCACGCGGCGCGCGCGCTCGCGATGGCGACGCCTTACCTCACCGCGGCGAAACGCGTCGTATTCACCAGCGTCGCGCAAGGGATCGAGCGCAGCGCCAAGGCGGTGTACGATCTCGCCGAGCGGTTCGCCTGGAACGGCGTTTCGGCGGAAGCGCAACTGCTCCCGCTCAAGACCGGCGGCGTGCCGAATACGCTCGTGGAAGCCGCCGCCGATTGCGACGCCGACCTCATGGTGATGGGCGCCTACGGTCATTCGCGCATGCGCGAAATGATTTTCGGCAGTTGCACCGACGCGCTCATCCGCCAGGCCGACCGGCCGATCCTGCTCATGCACTAGGTTTGGCCGCCAGCATTGGCCGCTGCCTTTGGCCGCTAGCTCCGGCGGGCTTTCCGCTTGCGCTTTCGGCCGCGTGTTTGCGGCCCCTTGACCGGCGTCTCTTGCGGATAGCCGCGGCCGGACGGCGGAGGCGGGGTCTTTGTCGGCGCCTTGCCGAGTTTCTGGCTCGGCGTCTTCAGCGCGTCGATGAAGGCGCGGCGCATGATCTGGCTGAGCTCGGCGATGGTGTATTTCGCAAGGTAGCGGCGCGCCGCCTGTTCCTGGATGAGCCCGGACTTGCTGGCGTGCCGCGCGCGAACCGTTTGCAGTCCCTTGAAAAATGTGGCGGCGGTCTTCGGGCTCGCGGCCTTCTTTTTCAGCCGCCGTCGTGCGCGCGGCGGCGCGCCTCGTCGCATCATCATCATTTGCGGTAGCCCCAATATCGAAGCCAATTCATCCTGGATCTCGGTCGCGTTCATGAGATCCATGTGATCGAGATCGCCGGTCAACGTGCGCACATTGGCGGGCAGGGTGCTGACCAGCCGCGCCGACCATGCCGGTATGACGCCGTCGCCCGGACAGACATATTCGTCGTGAATCGGTGTCGCATCGGTGCCGGGCGTGAAATTCTTCGATATCCAGTCCCATCTTATGCTGTTGACGGTGCCGTTGACCGCCGCTCCGTCTTCAAACTGGACCGCGCGGATGTTGAAGAATTTTCCGTTGCGGACATTGCTCAAGGGCTTTGCCACGTCCTGATAGGCGGCGTCCGCCGGGGCAAGCTCGGCGCCGAGGAATCCGAAGTTTTTCGGATACCGCACTTTGCTGCCGAGCGTTGCCGGATTGAACGGATCGGCGACGGTGGCGCCGCTGCCGGAGTCCGAACTGGGATAGGCATTGAGCGGGTAATCCGGATCGGATGCGAGCCTATCACAATCGCGGTCGTAGGTGGCCTTGTCGAGGAACAGCAGCACATAGCCGCCGCGCATCGACGATATGACGCGCGTGATTTGCGCCGTGCCTTCGAAATTGAGCTCCGATTCTCCCTCGAAATAGCGATGCACCTGCCCGGCATAGCCGTAAAACGGAGAGCCGACCGTCACCGCGCGCTTGAACTGGTCGACCAGCGGGTTGGCGTCGTTCATGATCAATTTGACGATCATGCCGCCGAAGCTGTGGCCGAGCAGGGTGCAATCCTGCATCGGATCGGCCCCGCAGGCGGCCTGAACGCGCTGGCGGAATCTCGGCATGAACGTGTTGAGAAAGAAATCGACCGTGTGGCCCGGCCGCCGCCGCCAATCCCAGCCGAACACGATCCAGTCGAGATTGCGGTCGCTGCACCACTGGGTGAAATCGTCGTAGGGTCGGATGCCCGCCAGCGCGAAATGCACAAAGCCGTCGGCGACGACGATCTTGTTTTCCGAATCGACGTCGCCCTGCATCTGCAAGGTCAGCGCGGCGCCGGTGAGTATCGAACAATCGATCCACGCGGTGTCGTAATTGAACACTTGTCCGGAAATGCCGTTTTGGTAGGCCGAATCGGCGCGCATCAGTTTCGAGCCGAGCCCGCCGGGAAACAGGATGATCGTTCGCCGGTTCGGGTTGGGCGGACTTGCCAGATACCGGTTGATGTAACGGCCGATTTCGGCTTCCAGCATGCCGAGCTGGTCGTGATCCCTCGCTTGATTGTAGGTCATGCGGTCGCCTCCACTTGCGGGGATTGGGAGTCGATCGATTGCGCCGCCGCGCTGCGCGCGCGCTCGCGGCGGACCGGCGGGATGTAGCGTCTGAGCCAATCGACCGGGCCGCCGGATTCGTCGGTCAATGCAACCGGCTCGAAATAGCGCGCGCGGTCTTCGTCGGAAAGATCGGCCGGGCATTCCGCGTATTGCGGGTCGAGCAGCTCGCTGCCCGCAAGATAAGTGCGTTGCTGCGCCGGCGAGGTGCTCGACCAGACAAAGCAATGCAGGTTCGCCGCCGCAAGAATGTACCAATGGATCGGGTCGAACGTGCCGGACCGGGCAATTCGGCGAAGCGTCTTCTTCAAAATCGTGAAGCGGCTGACGAGCGTCCACGGGCGGCGGAAAAGCCGCTCCAGGAAATCGACGATCGCGCCGGTGTCATCGGCGAGGTTCGCATAGGCGACCGTCTCACCGTCAAGATCGCGCAGCCGCAGATTCGCGCGCAACTGCCCTGAAGCGAGATCGGCCCAGAAGCTTTCGGTGCCGGCAAGCGGCGCCACGACGCTCAGATAAACCGGCATTGGCAGCGCCGGATTTTGCCCGATCGTGCGGATTTGCCGGTCCATATCCTGCACGGTCTGCAACCGCGGATCGAACAGATAGCCGTAGCCGATGCCGATGCCGTTCGATTCGGCAAAGGCAATATCGTCGATGATGTTCTGGCTGCGTCCGAGATTCTGCTTCTTGTTGTATTTCCTGAGCATCGCCTGGTCGAACGACTCGAGGCCGACAAACAGCGTCATACATTTCGCGTCGGCCAGTTGCCGGATCAAATCGTGATCATGCATGACGTTTTGCGTAACGAGCGCCGCCCATCCGCGTATTTTCGGATGATCGCGCATCAACGCGCAGACCCGCAGCATATATTGCCTGTCATCCGAGAAATTATTGTCGAGGAAAATAATCGTCGGATACAAGCGGCGGAAGCTGAACAATGGACTTGTGGTCAACGCATTGTTGATGGCCTCTGAAAGATTCGAAATGTCATAGGGGGCGTGCCCGCCGACCTCCTGCGGTACTACGCAGAAACTGCAACGAAAGCTGCACCCGCGCGAGGATTCCAGCAGATGCACCGACGGGCTTATGCCGTTCTGCGCGAGCAGGCTGTAGTCCACCGGGTAGGACGAAACGTCCTTTATCGGCGACCGGTAGATGGGCTGCAGCCGGCCGTCTTCAAAATCGGCAACCACCTGCCGCACGCTGTCGACTCCGCCGGCGCACACGGCATCGAAAAACTGCGCGGCGAACTCGGGAAACATCGTGCAAATGCTCCCGCCCGCGACCACTTTTGCCCCGGCGCGCCGGAAGTAAAACGAGAGCTGCCGCATGCGGTCGAAATCCGGCTGAAGCCCGCTGAGGAACACGAGATCGTATTTTTCCACCTGGCCGGTATCGAAGGGGCCGTGCCAGTCTTCGTGGTAAAGGCGAACGTCGAAGCGCTCGCGGTCGATGAGCGACGCGACGTGCAGCCCGGCGATGGATTGCATGACGTAGCGCGACCGGCGCTTGACGCGGCCGGGCCGCAGATGCGTGCAAATGACGAGCGCGCGTCGTTTTTTTGGCCGCGCGGGGCTGGCGGCCGATAGCGGCCTGCGCCCCGTGAGTGATGCGAAAAGCCGCATCGCCACCCCCTGATGTCAGAATCTATTAACAACAACAACGGAATGAGCGGCCGCAGACTGTGTCATATCGGGCCTCGCTAGTCGGGCCTAGCTAGCAGTCATTGACAGCCTAGCTTACAATCGCAGCCGGTCCCAGCAGCCAAATTCCCGGCTTGGACAAAGGTCGGTCTGGGATGGATGAGAGGCGGAAAATGCTCATCCGGAAGGCTTGAAGATGGAAATTGGATCTGCGTCAGCGGCTCGGTCGAGTGTACCGCAGCGTCGCTACCTGACGATCCTTTTCTGCGACCTCGTGGGCTACACCGCGCTGTCAGAGCAGCTCGATCCCGAGGATTTGAGGGATTTGCAGCTCCAGTACCAGCGTCTCGCACTAACCGTGATGGAGCGCTACGGAGGCTTCGTCGCGCAGTTCAGCGGCGACGGCGTGCTGGTCTATTTCGGCTATCCGGCCGCGCATGAAAACGACGCGGAACGCGCGGTGCGGGCCGGCCTCGAGCTCAACGACCGTCTGATGGAGCTCAATGCCAGCCTTCGCACGCAGCAACTGCCCGAGATTGCCGTGCGCATCGGCGTACACACCGGTTTGATCGTTATCGGATCGGAGGTGGCGAGCGGCGGCTTGCAGGACCACAGCGTGGTCGGCGAAGCCGCAAATCTTGCGGCGCGCTTGCAGGCGGAAGCTCCGACCAATTCGGTGGTTGTCAGCGGCGAAACCTTTGAACTGATCTCGGGCCTGTTCGATTATGAACCGCTCGGGCCGCAACGATTCAAGGGGATCACGCGGGCCATCCCGGTGTACCGGATCACCAAGGCGCGCGTGGGCATCGGACGGACCTACGACCGGGACCGGCGCGGCGCTCCGCGCTTTGTCGGCCGCGCGAAGCCGCTGGAACGGGTCCTCGAGGTCTGGACCGAAGTCAGGGAAACGTCGCAGCGCAAAACGGTCCTCGTAACCGGGGAGGCGGGCGTCGGGAAAACGCGGCTGGCAGTCGAAATAACGAAGCATCCGGACGTCGCCAGTGCAAATCTCCTGCAAATCCACTGTCACGATATTTTCGCCAGCACGCCTCTCTATTCGATCGGCATGTTCGTATGGACCCAGGCGGGATTGGCCGCCGACGACGACAAGACGGCGCAGGCGCAAAAGCTGGACAATTTTCTCGACGGTTTCGGGCTGAAGAATCCGGAGAACTGGGACATCATCAACGGCCTGCTGGAAATGTCGCTGACCTCGACGATCGAGGCGAGTGCGCCGACGCCGTTTCTCTTCAAGCGCAAGCAGTTTGTGCTGTTGGGCTCGATCTTCGAGCAGATGGCGCGCAAGCAGCCGACGCTGTTGTGGGTCGACGACGTCCACTGGATCGATCCGTCTTCGGCGGAGTTGTTGCAGGAAATCGTCAAGCGCCTTTCCGACGCGCAAATCCTGGTGCTGCTCACTGGCCGGTCGTTTCCGAAGAGCCCCGCGCTTCCGGACTCCGACGAGGTCATCGAGCTGTCCGCGCTCGATATCGATACATGCCTTGAGCTCGCCCGAACCGTTCCGGGCGCCGAGGAATTGCCGGAGGACGACGTCGCTCGCGCCATCGAAGCGGCGGACGGCATCCCGCTGTTCGTCGAATATCTCGTTCACTCGTTGGTGGATCAAAAGCAGCAGGCTGCGGGCGCTGCCCGCAAACGCAGCGATTTGCCGCTGACGCTCGCCGCGATGATGTCGGAAAGGCTCGACCGCCTGGCCGGCGGACGGCAGGTCGTGCAGGCGGCCGCCTGCGTCGGGCGGGCCTTTTCCGCGAGCTTCCTGGCGGCGTTGTTGCAGGAAAACGTCGTGAAGGTGCTCGGGCCGCTGGAGGCCCTGGTGGACGCGGAAATCCTCCGCTTGAACCAGGAAGGCCGCGAAGTGAGATTTGAATTCCGCCACGCGTTGCTGCAACGCGCCGCCTACGAGTCGATGCTGCAATCGGAGCGGCGCTCGACGCACGCCGATATCGTCAAGGAATTGCGAAAATCCGTTGCCGGCGAGCCGGTGCTGCCCGAATTGATGGCTTACCATCTGACCGGAGCCGGACAGTTCGAGGAGGCGGCGAAAACGTGGCTGCGCGCGGGGATGAACGCCGCGCGGCGTTCGGCGCATATCGAGGCGATCGAGCACCTGCGGCGCGGTCTCGGCCTGCTGGATGAAATCTCGCCGCCCGAACTGCGCCGTCAGCTCGAGCTCAACTTGCAGGCGGCGCTCATCGGCTCGCTCACGGCCTCGCAAGGGCCGACCTCGCCGACGCTGTCGGAGTGTTGCCAGCGCGGCCTCGCGCTGTGCCGGCAGGGCGAACCGACGCCGCTGGTGTTTCCGTTCCTGTTCGGCCAGTTCACCTTCGCCATGTGCCGGGGCTGCACCGAGGATGCCGCGCCGCTGGCGAAGACGTTTCTGTCGCTTGCAACCGACATGTCCTACGACTCAGGCCGTGTCATCGGGCACCGCCTGTTGGGCATGACGTCTTTCGGGCAGGGCGCGGCGCCGCAGGCAAAGGAGGAGCTCGAACTCTCGCTCGCACTTTACGCTGCGGAACGCGACGAAGCCTCGATCCACATGTTTGGCCAGAACACGCAGGTCCACAGCAGGTCGCTGCTCAGCCTTGCGTTGTTTTGCCTCGGCCGCGTCGATGAGGCGCTTCAGGCCGGGCTCGACGCGCTTGTAGCCGCCGACGCGCTTCGCCACCCGCATTCGACGGCGCTGGCGCAAGGCTATGTCGGCGGCTGGGTGTTCGGCCTGTGCGGCGCGAAGGCCGAATTGATGCGTGAGGCGCAGCAGCTCATCGCGCTCTCGGAACAGCACCGGCTGGGGCCGTTTCGGCTGTTCGGCTCGGCGTTCCTCGGCTGGGCGATGTGCCAGTATGGCAATCTCGAACAGGGGATCGCCGCGCTGAAGGGATCGATCGAGCGGCTGGAGTCGATCGAGTTTCGGCTGTCGCTCCCCGGTCATCTGGCTAATCTGGCGGACGCGCAGCGGCGGCTGGGAAATCTCGACGGGGCGCAGGCGAGCAGCGCGCGCTCGCTCGAGCTGATATCCGACGGCTGCGACCGCTGGACCGAGCCGGACGTGCGCCGCATCGATGCGCTGATCGCGGCCGACATGAAAACGCTGCACCCGGACGCGATCGAAGCCAAATTTCGCGATTCCGCCGAATGTGCGCGAAAGCTCGGGTTCCCGATATTCGAGCTTCGCGCGCTGCTTGGTCTGCAGAATTTTCTCGCCGGCCGCCGGCGCGACAACGGTGTCGAGGCGCGCATCGGCGAATTGTCGCACTTGCAGAATCTGGATCGTCGTGTGGCGGACGCCCTGAAGGCGCACAGCTACAATCTTCGCGCGCCGGCGCTTGAGCCGCGCAAGGCCGGATAGGGGCGGCCATCATGCTGGGTCGATTTGCGGGCCAATTCGCGACGTCCCCGGTTTCGTTTGAAGTCGTTATGCTGGACGACAACGTGCAGCGCTTCGGCGCGGGCGCGCCGAGTTTCCGCGTAAAAATTAACAATCGTCAGGGCCTGCGTGCGGTCAGAAGCGTCGATGAGGGCCGCATCGGGGACGCCTATGTATCCGGCGACATCGATATCGAGGGCGACCTTCTGCGTCCTTTCGAGCTCAGGCGATCGATGAAGGACATTCATCTCTTCGTCGTCGCATGGCGATTTCTTCAGCCGCTTCTGTTCGGGCAGGTCCACACGAATAAGCGGGCTATCAGCGCGCATTACGACATCGATCCGGAGTTTTTCCTGAGTTTCCTCGATCCGCAAACCCCCTGCTATACGCAGGGCGTCTATGAAAACGCCGATGAAAGCCTCAGCGCCGCGACCGTGCGGAAATTCGATTATTGCTTCGAGCGGCTCGGGCTAAAGCCGGGCGACCACCTTCTGGAAATCGGCCCGGGCTGGGGAGCATGGTTCGAATACGCCTCACGGCGCGGCGTGCGCTGCACGGGGATCAGCAATTCGCAGGTGTCGATCGACTATCTCAACGGCCGCGCCAAGCAACTCGGATTTAATTGGGAGCTGATCAACGGCGATTTCCTGCAATATCGGACCGATCGAAAATACGACGCGATAGTGATCATGGGAGTGATCGAGCACCTTCCGAATTATGCTCAGGTGCTGGACAGGTTCATGGCAATCCTCAAGCCGGGGCGGCGTATCTTTCTCGATGCGAGCGCGTGCACGAAAAAGTACGAGCTGTCGTCGTTCATGGTCAAATATATCTACGGCGGCAACCACTCATTTCTCGTCCTGCACGATTTCCTCGAAAAGCTGGCGCGTACGCCGTTACGCGTGCAGGAAATGTACGACGATCGCTTCAGCTATTTTCTCACATTCCGGCAGTGGGCGCAGAATTTCGAACGGCACCGCGAAGCGGTCATCAAGAACTTTGGCGAGTTCAACTACCGGCGTTTCCGGCTGTATCTTTGGGGGGCGGCCTATGAATTTCTCAGCCGCAGCCTCGATTGCTATCGCATGATCATCGCCTATCCGGAAGACGCGGAAACGCCGGCGTCGAAATAACAAACCGCGCGCGGTTTGCGCGCGTCCATTCACCGATCATGCTCCGGTTCGCGCGACTCGGCGCCGGCTCAGCGTCCCTGATAGGCCGGCGTGCGCACGATCAAGCCGTCGAGCGCCTCGGTAACCTTGATCTGGCAGGACAGACGGGAGGTCGGCTTCACCTCGAAGGCGAAGTCGAGCATGTCTTCCTCCTCGGCCGAAGGCGGGCCCACGACCGGGAACCATTTCTCGTCTACGTGCACCAGGCAGGTTGCACAGGTGCAGGCGCCGCCGCATTCGGCAACGATGCTGGTCACGCTGTTGCGCTGGGCGGTCTCCATCACGGTCGAGCCGAGTTCCGCCTCGACGGTGTGTTCGGTGCCGTCATGCTCGATGTAGGTGATCTTGGGCATTGTCTTGTTGTCTGCCGGGTTGGATCGAAGCCGCTCTTGCGTTTCGCTCATGCGACACCGAGTTTTTTCTGCAAACTTGTGGAGGAGGTGGTGTATTGGAACACTAGGCGTTTGTCCGGGTAGATGTAGTGATAGGCCCTTTGCGCCATCAGGGCGCCTTCGTGGAAACCCGACAGGATAAGCTTAAGCTTGCCCGGATAGGTATTGATGTCGCCGATGGCGAAAAGGCCGGGCATGCTCGTTTCGAAAGTGGCGGTATCGACCGGGATCAGGTCGTCCTCGAGCGTCAGACCCCAATCGGCGACCGGGCCGAGCTTCATGGTCAAGCCGAAAAATGGCAGCATGGCATCGATCTCGACGCGCTCGACGGCATCCTTGCCTTTGACCGAAGCGGCGGCGAGCCGGCCGTCGGCGCCTTCCAGCGCCGAAACCTGACCGATCTTGAGATCCATGGCGCCGGAAGCAACGAGCGCGCGCATCTTATTGACGCTGTCGGGCGCGCCGCGAAATTCGTCGCGCCGGTGCACCAGCGTCAGCCGTTTGGCGATTGGCTGCAGATTGAGAGTCCAGTCGAGCGCGGAGTCGCCACCGCCAACGACCATGAGCCGCTGGCCGCGGAAGGCATCCATCTTGCGCACGGCGTAGTGCACCGACTTGCCCTCGAAGGGCTCGATGCCGGGGATCGGCGGCCGCTTGGGCTGGAACGAGCCGCCGCCGGCGCCGATCACCACGACCTTGGCTTCGAAGGTCGTGCCTCGGTCAGTGACGACCCGAAATCCGGTCTCGCCGGTCTTCTCGAGCGTCACCACCATCTCGCCGAGGTGGAAGGTGGGCTTGAACGGCTTGATCTGCTCCATCAGCGCTTCGGTCAGGCCGTGGCCGGTGATGTAGGGGATGCCGGGAATGTCGTAGATCGGCTTTTCCGGATAAAGCTCGGCGCACTGCCCGCCGACCCTGTCGAGGATGTCGACCAGGTGGGACTTGATGTCGAGCAGGCCGAGCTCGAATACCGCGAACAGGCCGACCGGCCCGGCGCCGACGATGAGAGCATCGGTTTTGATCGTCTCGCTCATTCTCGATTTGCCCGGCCTTGGCCGGCTCCTGATTTTGCGTTTCCGGTGATCACGCGGAGCGCCGTGCGATGCTGACCGCGGGGACTGCGATGAGACGCAGCAGTTCCGCAAGGTTCTGTTCCGGCGTCTTGCCGGTGGTCAAGACCACGGCTTCCGCCTTGGCGTAAAGCGGCTCTCGGCTTTTGAGAATGGACACCAGGTCTTCCATGGCGCGGACGTTGTTGGCCATCGGCCGCATATCGCCTTGCGCCATCACGCGCCGCATGTGCTCTTCCGGTTCGGCGCGGACCCACACGGTGAAACACGAAGCGAGCAGCAATTCCAGCGTCCCCGGCTCGGTGACGATGCTGCCGCTGGTGGCGATCACGAAATTCGGGTGGTGGCGCAGCACGTCGTCGAGCGCTTCGCGCTCGGCGCGGCGGAACGTCTCCTGGCCGAACATTTCGAAGAACTCGCTCAGATTGGTGCCGCTGCGGCGCTCGATCTCGCGGTCGAGCTCGATGAAGGGAACGTCGAGCCGCTCGGCCAGCAAGCGGCCGAGCGTGGACTTGCCGCCGCCGCGCAGCCCGATCAGCGCGATACGCCGGCGCCGCGTGGTTTCCGACGGTTCACTCAAATGCTTGAGCAGCAGGTCGCGAGCGTCGGCAAGCGCCGGCGGCGACAGCCGTTCGAGGAACTGCGCGAGCAACACCAGATCGAGCGCGGGCTCCGCGCCCTCGTGCACGAGTTGGGTGACCGGCAAGCCGATCGCCCGCGCGATCCGCCGCAGCAGCACGATCGAACAATTGCCAAGACCGGCCTCGAGCTGGGCGAGATAGCGCTCTGACACTTTGGCGTGCGCGGCGAGCGCCTTGCGCGTCATGCCGCGCTGGTTGCGCAGCGTGCGCACGCGCTCACCCAGCCGATGCAGATAGGCGTCGGGGGGGAGGGGGCGGCCGGAGGATGGCTTCGCGCGCGCTTTTTTCATCGCGCACCGGTTAACATGCATTATAATGCGAAGCAAGAGGCGGGGCACGGATTTGGCCACCAGCCGCCAGCGTAAATGCTTAAAAAATGGAGTTAGTTCAACGTGCGAGGGAGCTTATGATCCGGGCCATTTAGGTGTACCGGCCGCACGGCCAACGCCGCAGTTGTCGCGTGGCGAAAGACGTGCTATCCCCATGCAAAATAATGCATAGGGAGAAGAGCCGCGCATCAGCCCGGTCGGAGCAACGCATGCAGAGAATCGATTTCCAGACCGAGCCGGCGCGCTATCGCCACTGGCGCATCGAACGCGACGGCGACGTCGCCTACCTGATCATGGACGTGGATCAGGCCGGCGGACTTAACGAGGGCTATGAGCTCAAGCTCAATTCCTACGATCTCGGCGTCGATATCGAACTCAACGACGCGGTGCAGCGGCTGCGCTTCGAACATCCGGAAGTGCGCTGCGTCGTGATCAAGTCCGGCAAGGACAATGTGTTCTGCGCCGGGGCCAATATCCGCATGCTCGGCAAGTCGACGCACGCGCAGAAGGTGAATTTCTGCAAATTCACCAATGAGACGCGGCTCGCCATCGAGGACGCCTCGGAAAATTCCAGTCAGACCTACATCTGCGCGATCAACGGCAACGCCGCCGGCGGCGGCTATGAGCTGGCGCTCGCCGCCGACCACATCATGCTGGTCGACGACCGCCGTTCGGCGGTGGCGCTGCCGGAGACGCCGCTGCTCGCGGTCCTGCCCGGCACCGGCGGTCTCACCCGCGTCACCGACAAGCGCAAGGTCCGCCGTGACCGCGCCGATGTCTTTTGCTCCATCGAAGAAGGTATCCGCGGCGCCAAGGCGGTCGAATGGCGGCTCGTGGACGAGGTGGTGCCCAATTCAAAATGGAAGGAGACGGTGGCGGCCCGCGCGCACGAAATCGCCGCGCGTTCCGACCGGCCGGCCAATGCCGAGGGCATCGCGCTGACCCCGCTCGCGCGCAAGATCGAAGGCGACCGCGCGAGCTATTCGCATGTCGAGGTCGGGATCGACCGCGGCCGCGGCCTGGCGAGCGTGACCGTGCGCGGACCCGCGCAAGGCGCGCCGGCCTCGGTCGAAGCCGCGCGCCAGCTCGGCGCCAAATTCTGGCCGCTCGCGGTCGCACGCGAACTGGAAGACGCCATCCTGCATTTGCGCGCCAACGAGCAGACCATCGGCGTCTTGCTGCTGCGCACCGAAGGCAATGCGCAGGACGTCCTCGAGCACGACGAATTTCTCGCCAAGGCCAATGGCGACTGGCTCATGCGCGAGGTCCGCCATTACCTCAAGCGCGTGCTCAAGCGCATCGACGTGACGCCGCGCAGCATTATTGCGCTGGTCGAACCGGGCTCCTGTTTTGCCGGCACGCTTGCCGAGCTTGTCTTTGCCGCCGACCGTTCGCTGATGCTGATCGGCACCCGCGATGGCGACAATCGCCCGCCGGCCGCGATCACGCTCGGGCAGGCCAATTTCGGCTTCTATCCGATGGGCAATGGCCTCACGCGCCTGCAAACGCGCTTCCTCGGCGAACCCGACGTGCTTGCAAACGCCAAACAGAAGATCGGCGTCGCCTTGCAGAGTAAGGACGCAGCCGAACTCGGCCTCGTCACCACGGCTTACGAGGATTTCGACTGGGACGACGAATTGCGCGTCATGTTGGAGGAGCGGGCGAGCTTCTCGCCCGACGCCATGACCGGCATGGAAGCCAATTTGCGCTTCGCCGGCCCCGAGACCATGGAGACCAAGATTTTCGGACGGCTGACGGCCTGGCAGAACTGGATCTTCCAGCGGCCGAACGCCATCGGCGAGCAGGGCGCGCTGAAACTGTACGGCAGCGGCGTGTCGCCGACCTTCAATAAGGAAAGGGTGTGACCATGAATATCGCGCATGTCGACTACGATGGTTTGATCCCGAACAACGTCGCTCTCGGCGAGGACCCGCGCGTCAAGCGCGCGCTGGAAAAATGGCATCCGGGCTACCTCAACTGGTGGAACGACATGGGACCGGATGGCTTCCAGGAATCGCTCGTTTATCTGCGCACCGCGGTCAGCGTCGATCCCAAGGGCTGGGCCAAGTTCGACTACGTGCGCATGCCGGAATACCGCTGGGGCGTGCTGCTCGCGCCGCAGCACGAGGGCCGCAAGATTCCCTTCGGTATGCACAAGGGCGAGGCCGCCTGGCAGGAAGTGCCGGGCGAATACCGCGCCATGCTGCGCCGCCTGGTGGTGATCCAGGGCGACACCGAACCGGCCTCGGTCGAGCAGCAACGCTTTCTCGGCAAGACCGCGCCATCGCTTTACGACATGCGCAACCTGTTCCAGGTGAACGTCGAGGAAGGCCGCCATCTCTGGGCGATGGTCTATCTGCTGCAAAAATATTTCGGCACCGACGGCCGCGAGGAGGCTGAGGCCCTGTTGCAGCGCCGCTCCGGGGACCCCGACACGCCGCGCATGCTCGGCGCCTTCAACGAGAAGACGCCGGACTGGCTGTCGTTCTTCATGTTCACCTATTTCACCGACCGCGACGGCAAGATGCAGCTCGAAGCCCTGGCGCAGTCCGGTTTCGATCCGCTTTCGCGCACCTGCCGCTTCATGCTGACCGAGGAAGCGCATCACATGTTCGTGGGCGAGACGGGCGTTACCCGCGTCGTGCAGCGCACCTGCGAAGCGATGAAGGAAGCGGGCATCAGCGATCCATACGAGGTCGGCAAGGTGCGCAAGCTCGGCGTCATCGATCTGCCGACGATCCAGAAGAAGGCGAACATGCATTTCTCGCTGACGCTCGATCTGTTCGGCAGCGAGATTTCGACCAACGCCGCCAACGCCTTCCACGCCGGCCTGAAGGGCCGCTATCGCGAGGACCGGCTCAAGGACGACCACCAGCTCGAAAGCGGCACCTATCCGGTGCTCCGGCTGGTCGACGGCAAGATCAAGAACGAGGACGTGCCGGCGCTATCGGCGCTCAACATGCGGCTGCGCGACGACTACGTGAACGACGCCAATGTTGGCGTTGGCCGCTGGAACAAGGTGATCGCGGACATGGGCATTCCGTTCGAGATCAAGCTGCCGCACGTTGCGTTCCACCGGCATATCGGCGAGTTTTCCGACATCAAGGCCGACGTGAACGGCAACCTGGTGAGCGACGCCGAATGGACCAGGCGGCGCACCGAATTCCTGCCTTCCGATGACGACCGCCAATTCATTGAGAGCCTGATGCAGCCGCAGTTCGAGCCGGCCAAGTTCGCCGGCTGGATCGCGCCGCCCAAGGTCGGCATCGACAACAAGCCGGGCGACTTCGAATACGTGAAAATCGCAGACGCCTAGTCGGCCTCGACAAACAGCCGGAGGGGGAGCGCGATGAACGCCGCGGAAAGCCTGGAAAGCTATGTCGGGGGCCGCTGGTCGCGCGGGCAGGGGGTCGAGACCGAGCTTGCCGACCCGACTAACGGCGCGGTGCTGGCCACGGCGAGCGCCAAAGGACTCGATCTTGCCGGCGCGCTTGCCTACGCGCGCGAGCGTGGCGGGGCGGCGCTGCGGGCGCTCGATTACGCCGCGCGCGCCAAGCTCCTCGGCAGGGTGGCCGACGTGCTCATTGCCAACCGGACGCGCTACGAAGAGATCGCCGTCGCCAATTCCGGCAACACAAAGATCGATGCGGCAATCGACATCGACGGCGGCATCGGGACGCTGAAATATTACGCGCGGCTCGGCGCACCGCTCGGCGCGGCCAAAGCGCTGCTCGCCGAAAAGCCGGTGCGGCTCGCCAAGGCGGAAGATTTTCAGGCGATCCATCTGCTGACGCCGCGCCAGGGCGTCGCGGTGCACATCAATGCGTTCAACTTCCCGAGCTGGGGCCTGTGGGAGAAGGCGGCCTGCGCGCTTCTGTCCGGCATGCCGATCCTGGCAAAGCCCGCGTCGGCGACGTGCTGGTTGAGTCACCAGATGGTGCGCGACGTGGTGGCGGCCAACGTGCTTCCGGAGGGCGCGCTCAGCCTGTTGTGCGGCGGCATCGGCGGGCTTCTCGACCATGTCGGCGCCGACGACGTCATCGCCTTTACCGGCTCCTCTGACACGGCCCACCGTATCCTTGCGCATCCCAATGTGCTGCGCCGCGGGACGCGCGTGAATATCGAGGCCGACAGCGTCAATGCCGCCTTGCTCGCGGCGGATATTGCGCCGGCGACGCCCACCTTCGACGCCTTCATCAAGGAGGTGGCGCGCGAAATGACGGTCAAGGCCGGACAGAAATGCACCGCCATCCGCCGCGTCTTCGTGCCGGTCGAGCGCGCCGCCGCGGTTGCCGAGGCGCTGTCGGCGCGCCTTGCCAAGACGACGGTCGGCGATCCGCGCAACCAGAAGACCCGCATGGGTCCGCTGGTGACGCGCGCCCAGCAGAAGGCCGCGCTCGAGGGGATCGGTACGCTTGCCAGGCAGGCAAAACTGCTTGCCGGCGGCAAGGAAGCACCGGCGCTCGACGGCATCGAAGCCGCCAAATCGGCGTTCGTTGCGCCGACGCTGCTGTCGGTTGCCGACGGCGATGCCGCGAGCGTCGTGCACGAGACCGAAGTGTTCGGCCCGGTCGCCACCGTCATTCCCTGCAAAAGCGAGGCTCATGCTTTCGAGTTGGCCCGCCGCGGCGGCGGTTCGCTGGTGGCTTCGGTTTTCAGCGAGGATCGCGAATTCCTCGCCCGGGCGGTCGGCGCGCTCGGCGCGAGCCACGGCCGCGTGCTGGCGGTCGAGGCGTCGATTGCCGACGCCCATACCGGCCACGGCATCGTCATGCCGCAATGCCATCACGGCGGCCCGGGCCGCGCCGGCAACGGCGCCGAACTCGGCGGATTGCACGGCCTGCACTTTTATCACCAGCGCGTGGCCGTGCAGGGCTCAAGCGATCTGCTCGCGGCCTTGCAGGCCGGCGCCGCACCGGCGCATTGACTTCTTGTATCAGCGGGGCTGCGGCGCGGCTCAATGCGCCTGCATGTCTTCGTCGCGCAGCTTGAACCGCTGGATCTTGCCGGTGGCCGTGCGCGGCAAGTCGGGGCGCACGTCGATCCAGCGCGGATATTTCCACGCGCCCGCCGTTTCCTTGACGTGCGACTTGAGTTTCTCGAACAGGCCTTCGTCGGCGACATAGCCGTTTTTGAGCACGATGAAAGCCTTCGGCTTGACGAGCCCGTCGGCATCCTGCTTGCCGATGACGGCGGCTTCCAGCACAGCCTCGTGCGAGGTCAGCGCGGCCTCGACGTCGAAAGGCGAAACCCACATGCCGGATACCTTGAACATGTCGTCGGTACGCCCGCAGTAATAATAGTAACCGTCGACGTCGCGCCGGTATTTGTCGCCGGTATAGGTCCATTCGCCGACGAAGGTGCGCCGGCTCTTGGCGCGCTGGTTCCAATAACCCTCGGCCGCCGAGGGTCCTCGCACGATCAGTTCGCCGATCTCGTCGGCGCCGAGCTCGCGGCCCGCCTCGTCGACAATGCGCGCCTCATAGCCGGCAACCGGCTTGCCGGTCGATCCGTAGCGGATGTCGCCGGGGCGATTGCTCAAAAAGGTCTGCAGCAATTCAGTCGAACCGATGCCGTCCAGCACATCGACGCCGACGATCTCGCGCCAGCGCTCGCCGATATGGGCCGGCAGGGCTTCGCCGGCCGAAACGCACAGCCGCAACCGGTCGGAGCCGGCGCCTCTGCCGGCGTCCGGGTGCGCGAGCAGGGCGGTGTAGAGCGACGGCACGCCATAAAAAATGCTCGGCCGATACTTGCGCATGATTTCGAATACGCCGTCGGGCGAAGGCCGCGGCGGCCACAGCACGGCGGTGGCGCCCACCGACTGCGGGAAGGTCATGGCGTTGCCGAGGCCATAGGCGAAAAACAGTTTGGCGGCCGAATGGACCACGTCGTTTTCGGTAATCCCGAGCACGCCCTGGCCGAACAGCCTGGCGGTCGCCATTAGGCTGGTATGGACGTGCTTGACGCCCTTGGGGTCCCCGGTCGAGCCGGATGTATAGAGCCAGAACGCGACCTCGTCGGACACCGTGTCGGCGGTAAACGGCGCGGTATCGGTGGCGGCGATCGCGTCTTCGAACAGATGCACGTCGCGACCGGGAAACGCCGCCTTGTCGTCGGCGGTGGCGTCGACCAGAATGATGGTTCGCAAGCCGGACAGCCGCTCGATCGCCGGCACGATCGCCCGCGCCAGTGGCGCGGCGGCAATGAGCGCGGCGGCGCGGCTGTCGCCGAGAATATAAACGTATTGCGGCACGTTGAGGAACGTGTTGAGCGGGATGACGGTGCGGCCGGCGCGCACCGTGCCCCAGAATGCAACCGGATAATCGATTGTGTCGTGCAGCAGTAGGGCGACGCGTTCGTCGCGGCCGATGCCGAGCGCGCGCAGCGCGTTGGCCAGGCGAATGGAGCGCGCCTGCAACTCGCCATAGCTGAGCGAACGGTCGGGGTCGATGAAGGCGGTCTTGTTGGCGCGGCCGCGCGCGATATGCGCGTCGACGAAATCGCTGACGGCGTTGTAGGGGCGGCGTTTGCTGAACTCGTCCGACACGGCCTTCCCCCTGGTGCGTCAGCTTTCGAACAGGCGGGTGAGCAGCCGCCGCGCCAACACGCCGGCGACACGCCGGCGATAATGGCCGGGCGTGAAGGTGGTTTTCATCGGCATGATCTGGTCGCGCACGAGCGCGTCGAGACCCTTGAACACGCGCTCGTCGAGCGTGCCGCCGGCAAGTGCGGCAGTTCCTTCGAGCAATACCGGACGCGGATTGGTGCCGGTGAAGCCGATCCGCAGATCGGCAAGCTTGTCGCCGTCGCGCCTGATCGCCACCGCCACGCCTGCGACCGGATATTCGATTGACTTGCGGATGCGGATCTTGTCGTAGGCCGAGCGCATGCCCGGCGTGTTCCTTGCACGCACCGCGGTGACGATCTCGCCTCGCCGCAGTGACAGATAATGCTTGCCGTCGCCTTGCACCTCGGTGACCGGTACGTCCTGACGCGCAAAGCCGATGTAGAGCTTTTCCAGCGGGATGGTCCGTTTGCCGTTGGGCCCGGCGATGTCCACCTCGGCGCCGAGGGTGAGTAAAGCGGGCGCGAGATCGCCGGAATAGGTCGCAAAGCAAACGCCGCGGCTTTTCGGCGCGACGTGGCAAACCGTTCCGGTGGTCTTCAGGCAATGGTTATTGGCGCTGCGCCACCATTCGCTCTGATTGTAGAAGATGCAGCGGGTGTCGAGACAGAGATTGCCGCCGACCGTGCCCATGTTGCGCTGGGTCGGCCCGGCGACGTGGGCGGCCGCCTGCGCCAGCGCCGGATAATGTCTGACGATGTCCGGATGCCCGGCGAGTTCGCTCAAGCGCACCGCCGTGCCGATCTCGATCGACTTTGCATCGACGTTGATCGTGTGCAGTTCCTGCACGCGGTTCATGTCGATCAGGACCTTCGGCGTCTCAATGCCGCGCCTGATGTTGACCACCAGATCGGTGCCGCCGCCGAGCGGCCGCGAGTCCGGGTTCGCCGCGCGCGCGGCGAGCGCTTCCTCAAGCGTTGCCGGACTGAGCACGCGGAAATCGGGAAGGGCGTCCATCAGGCGCCTTCCTTCTTCTCAGCCGCACGTTTCCGTTTCTCGATGGCCTCGAACACGCGGTCGGGCGTCACCGGCAGGTCGTTGAAGCGGATGCCGATGGCGGCGGCGATGGCGTTGGTGAGCGCCGGCAGGAAGGCGGCGAGCGAGCCTTCGCCCGCTTCCTTGGCGCCGAACGGCCCATGCGGGTCCATGCTTTCGACGATGCCGACTTCGATCGGCGGCGAATCCTGGATGGTCGGCACGCGGTAATCGAGCATGTTGGCCGTGACCATCAGCCCCTCATGGAAGCCCGTTTCTTCGCTCATCGCCTGGCCCATGCCCATCCAGACGGAGCCCTGCACCTGGCCTTCAACCGTCAAGCGATTGAGCGCCTTGCCGCAGTCGTGCGCGACCCACACTTTGTCCACGGTGACGACGCCGGTGTCCTCGTCGACACTCACCTCCACAACCTGGGCCGAATAGGAATACCCCATGGTGCCGCCGATGGCGGCGCCACGATATTTCTTGCCGCCGTGCGACTCCGGGATGGTCGAGTAGTTGCCGGTAACGGTGATCGTGCCCGAGTCCTTCAAAGCCTCGGTCACCACTTCGTCGAAGGTCGCGCCCCTGTCCTGCACGCCGGCGCGATAGACCTCGCCCAGGCACTCGATGTCCTCGGGACGTGCTTCGAGCCTGCGGGCGGCGGCATTGACCAGCACCGCTTTCAGATTGTGCGCGGCATTGAGCGCGGCGTTGCCGACCATGAAGGTCACGCGCGAGGAATACGAACCGTTGTCCTTGGGCACCACTTCGCTGTCCCCGGTGACGACGCGGACGCGCGAAAGATCGAGGCCGAGCACTTCGGCGACCGTCTGCGCAAGAATCGTCGTCGAGCCTTGCCCGATATCGGCGGCGCCCGACAACACCACGATCGAGCCGTCGAAATCGAGCTTGATCTTGACCGTGGCGTGCGGCTCGCCGGTCCAGTTCACCGGCTTGGAGGCGCCCGAAATGTAATGCGAGCAGGCCATGCCGAGGCCTTTTCCCTTCGGCATTTTGTCCTTGCGCTTGCGCCAGCCGCTTTGCTTTTCCACCCAGTCCATGCATTCCGGCAGGCCGTAGGAGCTCACCATCATGTCGTTGTCGGTGAAGGTCGGCGCCGCCAGAAGGTTCGCGCGGCGAACCGCGAACGGGTCGAGCCCCAGTTCGGCCGCCATTTGATCGAGGAGGCTCTCGAAGGCGAAGCGGACGTCGACCGTGCCGTGGCCGCGGAACGCGCCGCAAGGCGGCGTGTTGGTGAGCACGCGTTTGCCGACATATTTGACATTATGCAGGTCGTAGATCGCGTACAGCATCGAACCGGCATAGAGAATGGTGACAACGCCGTAGCCCGAATGGGCGCCGCCACGCTGGTCGCATTCGCACTCGACCGCGGTGATGCGGCCGTCCTTGCGCATGCCGATCTTCAGCCGGATGTCGGTTTCCGGCCGGCCGCGATGCGTGATGAAAGTTTCCTCGCGCGTCGTCACGAGACGCACTGTGGCGTTGGCCTTGCGGGCGAGCAGCGCGGCAATCAATTCAACGTTGAGGGTTTCCGTGCGGCAGCCAAATCCGCCGCCGACATGCGGCTTGATCACGCGGATGCGCGACATATCCATGCCGAGCGTCTGCGACAGCATGAGGTGGACATAATAGGGCACTTGCGTCGAGGCGTGGACGGTCATGCGGTCGCGCAGCGCGTCGTATTCGGCGACCGCTGCGTGCATTTCCATCTGGTTCTGGCAGACCTCGGCGCAGTTGTAGGTTTCTTCGCGCACCAGATCGGCCTGCGCGAAGCCCTGTTCGGTCGAGCCCAGCTCGAACAGCACGTCGCGCTCGATATTGCCGGGCTTCTTCTCGTGCAGCTCGACGGCGCCGGGCGCGAGCGCGGCTTTCGACGTGTAATAGGCGGGCAACTCGCGCACCGTGAGCTTGATATGGCGCAGCGCCTCGCGTGCGGCGGCGTCATCGATCGCAGCGACCGCCGCCACAGGTTCGCCGCGGTAGCGCACCTTGTCGCGCGCGAGCGGATATTCGCTGCGTGCGATCGGCAGCACGCCGAACGGCTTGTCGCAATCGGCGCCAGTGACCACGGCGAGTATGCCTGGCACCCTCAACGCTTCGGTGACATCGACCGTGACGATCTCACCGTGCGAATAGGGGCTGCGGTAGATGCGTCCCGCCAGCTGACCGGGCGAGACGATATCGGCGGTGTATTTGGCGCGGCCGGAGACCTTTTCGGGTCCATCGATCATCGGTACGTAGGAGCCGATATTGTGAGCGGGCACCGGCTTGTTCACGGGGCCACTCCCTGTGCGCCGAGTGCGGCGGCGTATTTCACCGCCTCGACGATTTTCACATAGCCGGTGCAGCGGCAGATATTGCTGCCGAGTGCCTCGAGAATTTCCGCCTCGCTCGGATTGGGATTCTTCCGCAGCAGTCCGGCCGAGGCCATGATGAAGCCGGGCGTGCAATAGCCGCATTGCGAACCTAGCTTCTCATGAAAACCGCGCTGCACGGCGGATAATTGCCCATCGCGACCCAGCGATTCGATGGTATCGACGCGCTTGCCGGCAATCGTCACGGCAAGCGTCAGACAGGAGAGCGCCGGCTTGTCGTCGATGAGCACGGTGCAGGCGCCGCATTCGCCGCCATCGCAGCCGGTCTTGGTGCCGGTCAACCCCGCCTTTTCGCGCAGAAAATCGAGCAGCAGGATGTTGTCGGCGACCGCATCAGCGCGGTCACGCCCGTTGAGCGTGAAGTGCAGCAACCGAGCCAAGCGCTTCTCCCTGTGCGGCGCGTTTTCCCGGGCGCGGCCGCGTTATGATTGAGGTTACGACACACCACGGCGTGACGCCTCTCCAGACCAATTACCGGGATTGGCTGGTACGATTGCCTTCGCTCGGGCGGCGATTAGCCAAAGCGGGCAATGACATGGCTAGGGATGGCAAGGCCCGCGATCTTGTCGGGATCGTCCTTGTCACGTGCCGCCCAGACCCGGGTTTCCCCGCCTTCCACCGCCAATTCACCGCCTATCGAGAGCCGGTGCTCGACATCGAAGCTGGAGCGGCGGAACTCGGTCACCCGCGAGGCCATGTCCACCACATCGCCGAACTTCAGGGGCTTGAGGAAATTGGCGCGGGCGTCGACCAGCGGAATGCCGATGATGCCGAACGTGCCGGCGAGTTGATGCGGGGCCACGCCGAGCGCCGCTTCAAATAGCTGCCAGGTGCTGAGGTCGAACATCTCGAAATAGCGGCTGTTGAACACGATGCCGGCCGGATCGCATTGGCCCCATTCGACGGTCAATTGCCTGCGGAATGTGAGTGACGCCACGCTTTTAGTTCCCGGTCCCGGTTCGTGCCGCATTCTAGTTGGCAGGTGCGGCGTGGTAAATCGTCAGGGATGCGACACGCGCTTGCGTTTGCGCTTGCGCGGGTCGGGCCACTCCACCGCCGATTGCGCGCGCAATTCGACCGCCGAGGATCGCCGCCGCTTGCCCAGGGCATGCTTCGGCGCCACCGGCACATGCGGTGAATCGTCGAGCTCTTCCAGCAGCCAGTCGAGATCGTCGGGCGCAATCACCCAGCGGCGCGGCGCATAGCGGGCAAGCGAGAACGGCCGCGAAAATGCCAGCATCGATTTCTTGCCGCCGGGCAGGCAATATTCGTGGGCGTAAGTCATCGCCAGTTCGCGCGCGCTGGCATAGATGGGATCGCGCCAGCGTAGGATGGCGTGGTTGGTCTTGCTGATCGCGCCCCAGAGTCCGCGCTGTTTGAACAGCGTGATGACGTGATCCTGATCGCTCGGCAGCGACTGGATGTCCATCAGCCAGGCCGGTTGGCCGTGATAGGCGAGCGCGGCGGCGGCGAAAATCGCGGCTTCCGCGCAATGGGCGACGCGCGCCTGCAACAAACGGCGCGGCGACATGACGGTATCGCCGTCGGGTTCGAAATTGGCCGGGAGGCGATCAAGGAAGTTCTGGATTTTCTGCGCCGTGTCCAGAGGCGCGAACACGCGATGTTCTGCCGGCGTCAGCAGCGCGCGTAAACGGTTGCGGTAAGTGACCATGGGCGCTGCACTTTATCCGCGCGGCGCGGACGGCGGGGCCAAAGTTCGCGGCAGGTCCACAGCTAAGTTGCGGCACGGCGAATGAAAATTCCGCCGGCGGGGAGCGGGATGGAGCGGCAGCACCGGCGTTCTCCGCAATCGCGCCGGGGAAGGAAATTGTTGCATCCGCGGGCGGCCAAGACAGGAAATATCTTCTTATTTTCCGGGGCTTATTGCGGGTTGCCGGAATAAGTTTCTATTTAATGGCTGCCGCCCAAAAGCCGGAGCCAGCGCGCCGTGACCGATTTTTCGCAAGAGCAAGCATCCGGCGAAGCCCCGGTCGCGCCGGAAGACTGGGTGCTCGCCCTCGGGACAGCGCTGCTCGCGCTTCTTCTTCTCGGCATCCTGCCGCGCTTGTTCTGGTGAGGCGCCGCGCACATGTCGGCCTTCGCCACCATCCCGAAAACCGCGCCCTTCGCCGAGGAGGAGATCGACCTGCTCAACCGCGTGGTCGGTCCGGCCAATGCGATCCAGCGCGCCTGGCTTGCTGGGTTCCTCGCCGGCGTCGAATCGGCCGGCGGGCAGGCGCAGCCCGCCGCGCCAGGCAGAGCCGCAGAGCCGATCACCATCGTCTATGCGAGCGAATCCGGCAACTGCGAGAAGCTCGCCAACGATCTCGCCAAGTCCGCGCGCAAGAACGGCCTCAAGCCCACGCTGATCGACATGGCCGATCTCGACCTGCCGGCGCTCGCCGCCGCCGGGCGTCTGGTGGTGATCGCCGCCACCTGGGGCGAGGGCGAACCGCCGGCACGTGCCGCGCGCGCCTACAATGAACTCATGGGCGAGCGCGCGCCGCGCCTCGATGGCGTCGAGTTCGGCGTGCTGGCGCTCGGCGACACCGCCTATGCGGAATTCTGCGCCATCGGCAGGAAAATCGACGAGCGGCTGGCGGCGCTCGGCGGAAAGCGCGTCATCGAGCGCGTCGATTGCGATCTCGATTTCGCGCAGCCTTCGTCGAAATGGATCGGCGAGGCGCTGAAGGTCCTCACCCCGCCGGACGCGCCGCGCGGCCGCGTCATCGAGGTCGATTTCGGCAAGACGGCGGCGCCGAACACCGACATCGTCGAGGCGGAAATCACCGAGCACGTGAACCTGAACTCCTCGCGTTCGGACAAGGAAACCATCCATCTCGTGCTCGCCTTCGAGGGCGCGGCGCCGGCCTATGAGCCGGGCGACTCGCTCGATCTGTATGCCGAAAACGACCCGGCCTATGTCGATGAGCTCTTGAAACTCGCCGGGCTCGCCGACGACGACAAATTACGCGCCGAACTCCTCAAGACGCGCGACGTGACGACGCTGTCGCTCAAAACTTTGGAAACCTACGCGGCGCAGACCGGCCACCAATACGTCAAGGCCCTGCTCGCCGGCGGACAGGCCAAGGACTGGATCGCCGGACGCCAGCTCATCGACCTCATCGCCACGTTCCCGATCGCGCTCACCGCCGAACACCTGCGCGCGGTGACGCGGCCGCTCGCCGCGCGCGCCTATTCGATCGCATCGTCGCGCCGCGAGGTCGGCGAGGAGGCGCATCTGCTGATTTCCGCCGTGCGCTACGCGAGCTACGGCCGCGCGCGCAAGGGCGTCGCGTCGGGCTACGTCGCCGGGCGGCTCAAGCGCGGCGACCGCGTGCGCGTCAGGCTCAAGCCCAACAAGCATTTCGCGCTGCCGGCGCTGGACAAGGACATCATCATGGTCGGCCCGGGAACCGGCATCGCACCGTTCCGCGCCTTCGTGCAGGAACGCCGCGCGAGCAAAGCCGGCGGCAAAAACTGGCTTTTCTTCGGCGACCGGCAGTTCACCCACGACTTCCTTTACCAGCTCGACTGGCAGGAGGCGCTCAAGGACGGATCGCTCACCCGCATGGACGTCGCCTTCTCGCGCGACACGCCGGAGAAGGTCTATGTGCAGCACAAGTTGTGGGACAGACGCGGCGAGCTGATCAAATGGCTCGACGGCGGCGCGTATTTCTACGTTTGCGGCGACGCCAAACACATGGCGAAGGACGTGCGCGCGACACTGGTGCGCGCCTATGCCGAGGTCAAGTCGCTCTCGCCGGAGGCTGCCGAGCAGGCCGTGGCGACACTCGAGCGCAACAAGCAGTATTTGCAGGACACCTACTAAACGGCGGCATGCCGTTGCCGGCATCGTGCCGGCAGGGCGGACATCGCGCCTTCGCAGCAACCGCGGCCCGACTTTCAGCGCGTGCGTTTGCCGGCTCGTGCGCGCCCCGCGCGGGCGATGGGGGAATTGGAGGCCCGACATGACCGATGACGTCTCGCGCAACGAGCGCATCAAGGAGGCGAGCGATTACCTGCGCGGCACGCTCGCCGACGGCCTCGCCGAGGAAATCACCGGCGCGATCGTCGAGGACGATCAGCAGTTGGTGAAGTTCCACGGCATGTATCTCCAGGACGACCGCGACCTGCGCGCCGAACGCACGCGCAAGAAGATGGAAAAGGCATTCGCCTTCTTGATCCGCGTGCGCATTTCCGGCGGCGTGCTCACGCCGGCGCAGTGGCTCGCGCTCGACCAGGTGGCGCGCGATTACGGCAATCGCACCCTGCGGCTCACCACGCGGCAGACGGTGCAGTTGCACGGCGTCATCAAGTCGAACCTGAAGGCGACGCTCCGGCAAATCGACGCGGTGCTGCTCAATTCGATCGCCGCCTGCGGCGACGTCAACCGCAACGTGATGTGCGGCGCCAATCCGGAACAGGGCCCGGCCCATGTCGCGGCGCTCGCCCTCGCGCGCGCCATCTCCGACCGCCTGACGCCGCGCACGGGCGCCTATCGCGAAATCTGGCTCGACGGCGAAAAGATCGCCGGCGCCGAGGCGACCGAGGTGGAGCCGATCTACGGCAAGACCTATCTGCCGCGCAAATTCAAGGTCGTGGTGGCGGTGCCGCCGTCGAACGACGTCGACGTGTTCGCGCACGATCTCGGCTTCATCGCCATCCCCGACGGCAAGGGCGGCATGGCCGGCTGGAACGTCACCGCCGGCGGCGGCATGGGCATGACGCATGGCGAGGAGGACACTTATCCGCGCACCGCTGACATGATGGGATTTTGCCGGACCGAGGATGCGGTGGCGGTCGCCGAGGCCGTGGTGACCGTGCAGCGCGACTGGGGCGACCGGGCAAACCGCAAGCACGCGCGGCTGAAATACACCATCGAGGACCGTGGGCTCGACGCTTTCCGCGCCGAAGTCATGCGCCGCTCGGGCGCGCTGCTGGAAGAGGCGAGGCCGTTCACCTTCACCTCGACCGGCGACCGCTTCGGTTGGAGCGACGGCGTTGAGGGCCGTAGCCATCTCACGCTGTTCGTGCAAAACGGCCGGCTGCTCGATGACGCCAAGGCCGCACAATTGTCGGCGCTGCGCAGCATCGCGCAGCGTCACGACGGCGAATTCCGCATCACGCCCAACCAGAACCTGATCGTCGCCAATATCGCCGCCGACAAGCGCACGGAAATCCACTGGATCGCGCAAAAAGCGGGGCTGCTGGCGCCCTGGTCCGGCCTGCGGCGAAATTCCATGGCCTGCGTCGCTTTGCCGACCTGCGGCCTCGCGCTCGCCGAAAGCGAGCGCTACCTGCCCGACCTGCTGGACGCGCTCGACGTAAAGCTCGCCGCGCACAAATTGTCCGCCGACGACATCGTTATCCGCATGACCGGGTGCCCGAACGGCTGCGCGCGGCCGTATCTCGCCGAGATCGGTCTGGTCGGCAAGGGCCCCGGCCGTTACAACCTCTATCTCGGCGCCGCCTACGACGGCTCGCGCCTCAACAAGCTCCACACCGAAGACCTCGATCACGACGGCATCGTTGCCGCGCTCGATCCCGTTTTCGCGGCTTACGCCACCGGCAGGCAGAAAGGCGAGCGCTTCGGCGACTTTTGCATTCGCACCGGCGTGGTCGCGCCAACCGGCAACGGCCGCGATTTTCACGCCAATGTCCACGCCAAATCCGGGCGGCCGCAGCCGTGAATTGCCGACGCCAGGCCGTGCCCAGACATTTGCCCGGCGATGCCGCTTTGCGAGGCAAATGCCCGAATGGAACTTGCCTGTGGATAATTAAGTCAAATAAATCAGTGGCTTCCAATCTGGCACGGTCTTTGCTGCTTTGCAGCAATAACCGCACCGCGGCCGGCGGGATGTTGCTGCACACCGATCTCGGCGACCGCCAATTCAGGGAGTCGAGAAATGGATTACGTGAAGCCCGTCGACGTCGCCAAGACGATGATCGATACCGGCCGCAACAAGCTCAAGCTGTCGCCGGTCGATCTCGTAATTCGCGGAGCACTCGCAGGTTCGATTCTGGCGGCGGCCACCAGCCTCGCCATCACCGGCGCGGTGCAGACCAACCAATTGCTGGTCGGTGCCCTCATCTTTCCCGTCGGCTTGATCCTCATTGTCCTGCTTGGGCTCGATCTCGTCACCGGGGCATTTGGCCTGGTGCCGCTGCCCTGGATGGAACGGGATGCCACAGCACCGAGCATGCTGGCGAATTTCGGCTGGATATTCCTCGGCAATCTGATCGGCAGCGTGGCTTATGGCGCATTGCTCGCGATCGCGCTCACCAATTTCGGCACCTTGGCGCCGGCCGGCGTTGCCGCCAGGATCATCGCCATCGCCCAAGCCAAGACCACCGGCTACGAAGCGATCGGCTTTGCCGGCATGGTCACGGTCTTCGTCAAGGCGATCCTGTGCAACTGGATGGTGTGCCTCGCGATCGTCGCGGCGATGACCACCAATTCGACCATCGGCAAAATTGCCTGCGCCTATATGCCGGTGTTCATCTTTTTCGCCCAGGGTTTCGAGCACACCGTGGTCAACATGTTCATCATCCCGACCGGCATGATGATGGGCGCCAAGATCACCGTCGCGCAGTGGTGGCTGTGGAACCAGATTCCGGTGACTGTTGGCAACCTGGTCGGCGGCTTCATCTTCACCGGCCTCGCCATCTACATCACGCACAAGCCGGGCAAGGCCGCGGCCCCGCTGACGATGCCGTCGCAGGTGCCGGCGGAATGACGAGCGAGGCCGGCGTCGATCTCAAGCCGGCGGGTGAAGCGGCGACCGGCGACTTCGAGCCCGAGCAGAAGCGCTATCTGGAGGGCTTTGCCGCCGGTCTGCAAATCGCCCGCGCGGCGAAAGGCCTTGCGGGTTCGGCCACGGGTCCGGCGGCGGTGGCGACGGCCGCGCCGGAGCCGGTCGGGCCGGACGCCGCGGCGCTGAAGGCGCAGGACCGCGTGCTCACGGCCGGCGGCAAGCTGTCGGACCCCGAGAAATTCAAACGCGAGCAGCATCCGTTCGACACCTACGAGCGGCTCAAGGCGCACGCCGCCAAGAACGAATATCCCAAACCGCCGGACAATTTCCGCTGGCGCTTCTTCGGCCTGTTCTATGTGGCGCCGAACCAGAACTCCTACATGTGCCGGCTGCGCATGCCGAACGGCATTCTCAAAGCCGCGCAGTTCGCGGGCGTTGCCGATCTCGCCGGGCGCTATGGCGGCGGCTATGCGCATGTGACGACGCGCGCCAACCTGCAGGTGCGCGAGATCGAAGCCAAAAACGCGGTCGCCATGATCGAGGCGGTGCAGGACCTCGGCCTGTGCTCGCGCGGCTCCGGCGCCGACAATATCCGCAACGTCACCGGCACGCCGACCGCCGGCATCGACCCGCAGGAACTGATCGACACGCGCCCCTATGCGCGCGAATGGCACTTTCACATCCTCAACGACCGTTCGCTGTACGGGCTGCCGCGCAAGTTCAACGTCGGCTTCGACGGTGCCGGCATCATCCCGGTGCTGGAGGATACCAACGACATCGGCTTCCAGGCCGTGCAGGTGAACGACGGTTTCGGGCTCGAACCCGGCGTCTGGTTCCGCCTTTGCCTCGGCGGGCTCACCGGGCATCGCAGCTTTGCCGGCGATACCGGCGTGCTGGTCAGGCCCGCCGACGCCACGCTCGTTGCCGACGCGGTGGTGCGCGTGTTCATCGACCACGGCGACCGCACCGACCGCACCAAGGCGCGGCTAAAATACGTGCTCGACAAATTCGGCGTCGAGAAATTTCTCGGCCTGATGGAGGAAAAGCTCGGCCGCAAGCTCGACCGCGCGGTGCCCGGCGCGCTCGCCGCGCGGCCGCCGTTCTCGCGCACGGCGCATCTCGGCATTCATCCGCAGAAGCAGGCGGGCCTCAACTGGATCGGCATCGTGGTGCCGGTCGGACGGCTGACGGTCGCGCAGATGCAGGGCCTCGCTGGCATCGCGCGCGAGCTCGGCGATGGCGACATCCGCCTCACGGTCTGGCAGAACCTGCTGATCTCCGGCGTCGCAGGCGCGAGGCTCGCGGAGGCCCGCGCGCGCATCGAAGGACTGGGCCTTGCCATCGAGACCAACGCGATCCGCGCCGGTCTCGTCGCCTGCACCGGCAATACCGGCTGCAAATTTGCCGCCTCCGATACCAAGCGCCATGCCGAGGAGATCGCGCGCTGGTGCGAGACGCGCGTTGCGCTCGACACGCCGGTGAATATTCACCTCACCGGCTGCCATCACTCCTGCGCGCAGCATTTCGTCTCCGAGATCGGTTTGCTCGCCTGCAAGGTGCAGGAAAACGAGGATGCAGAAGCGATCGAGGGGTATCATGTGCTGATCGGCGGCGGGTTCGGGCCGCAGGCCGCGCTCGGCCGCGAGCTTTATCGCGACGTCAAGGCGCAGGACGCGCCGGCAACGATCGAGCGCGTGCTCAAGGCCTATCTGCTGCACCGGCGCTCGCCGCAGGAAAGCTTCATCGACTTCGCCCGCCGGCATGAAATCGACGCGCTCAAGTCCATGGTCGAGCTGGAGGCGGCGGAATGAGCATCACCCCGCGCATCCCCTCGCTGATCCCGGAATCGGCGCCGTTCACGCCGGAACAGCGCACCTGGCTCAACGGCTTGTTCGCCGGCATGATCTCGCTCGACGAAAGCGTGACGCCGTTGTCGAGCGCGGAAGCGGCGAAACTTCTGCCCGGCGTCGTGCCGGCGGCGGTGGAGGAAGACGACGGCGCGCCCTGGCACGACCCGGCGATGCCGCTCTCCGACCGCATGAAGCTTGCCGACGGCAAGCCGCTGCCGCGGCGGATGATGGCAGCGATGGCGCAGCAGGATTGCAGCCAGTGCGGCTATAACTGCAGGGACTACGCCGACGCGCTGTTCACCAAGAAGGAAGCGCGGCTGAACCTGTGCGTGCCGGGCGGCAAGGAAACCGCCCGTATGCTGAAAAACCTCTACGCCGAGCTTGGCACCGCGCCGCCCGCGCCAAAGGCCGAAGCCGTCCCGGCGCCCGTTTCCGCGCCGGGCCGCTCGCGCGACAACCCGGCGAGCGCGACCTTCCTGTCGCGCCGAAGGTTGAACAAGGAAGGCTCGGAAAAGGAAACCTGGCACGTCGAGTTTGATCTTGCCGAAAGCGGGCTCGACTACACGGTTGGCGACAGTTTCGGCGTCTATCCGGCGAACGATCCCGCGCTGGTCGAGGCGGTCATAGCTGCCCTCGACGCGCCGCCGGATTTTCCCATCGGCGGCCGCACACTGCGCGAAGCGCTCACCGACGGCGTCTCGCTGGCGCCGGCGCCGGATATGCTGTTCCAGCTCATTTCCTACCTCACCGGCGGCGAGCGGAAGAAGAAGGCAAAGGCGCTCAGCGAGGGCCAGGATCCGGACGGAGATGCCGCGACGCTCGACGTGCTGGCGGCTCTGCAGAAGTTTCCCGGCGTCCGGCCCGACCCGGAGGCCTTCATCGAGGCGCTCGATCCGCTGCAGCCGCGCGTCTATTCGATTTCCTCCTCGCCCAAATACAACGCGGGGCGCGTTTCGCTCACCGTCGACGCGGTGCGCTACCGGGTGGACATGCGCACCCGGCACGGCGTTGCCTCGACCTTCCTCGCCGGCCGCGTCAATCCCGGCGACAAGATCAGGGTCTATGTGCAGAAGGCGCAACACTTCGCGCTGCCCGCCGATCCGGCAAAGCCGATCATCATGATCGGGCCGGGCACGGGACTCGCGCCGTTCCGCGCCTTCCTGCAAGAGCGGCAGGCAACCGATGCGCCCGGCCCCAACTGGCTCTATTTCGGCCATCAGCGCAGCGATTACGATTTCTTCTACGAGGACGAACTCAAGGCTATGCGCTCGTCCGGATTGCTGACGCGGCTCACGCTCGCCTGGTCGCGCGACGGCGCGGAAAAAATCTACGTGCAGCACCGCATGCGCAACGATGGACGCGACATTTGGGAATGGCTCACGCGCGGCGCGCATATCTATGTTTGCGGCGACGCCTTGCGCATGGCCAAGGACGTCGAGCGCGCCCTGATCGACGTCGTCGCCGAGCACGGCAAGCGCAGTCCGGAGGATGCGGCGCGTTATGTCGCGGAGTTGAAGAAGAGCGACCGTTATCAAGCGGACGTCTATTAGAGGAAAATGCCGTGGACGTGATACGCAAACCTTCAGACGCGCGATCCGGCAAGATGGACCCGCTAGCGCGGCTGCCCGTCTTTCTCTCGCTCGAGGGAAAACGCTCGGTGGTGGCCGGGGGCAGCGCGGCGGCGGCCTGGAAGGCCGAATTGTTGTCGGCCTCGGGCGCGCGCGTGGATGTCTATGCCGAAGCACCCGCGGACGAGCTGTTGCAGATCGCGGCCGATCCGCCGCGCGGCGCGGTGAGCGTGGTCCGGCGCGCCTGGACGGCCGCGGATTTGCCCGGCGCCGCGGTCGCCGTCGGCGCCTTCGGCGACGACGAGGCCGCTGCCGTCTTTGCCGCGGCGGCGCGGGCGGCCGGTGTGCCTGTCAACGTGATCGACAAGCCGGCCTTCTGCGATTTTTCCTTTGGCGCCATCGTCAACCGGTCGCCGCTGGTGATCGGCATTTCCACCGATGGCGCGGCGCCGGTCTTTGCCCAGGCGATCCGCGCCAAACTCGAGGCGCTGCTGCCGAAAGGCTTTGCCGATTGGGCGGCCGCCGCCGCGCGTTGGCGCGCGGCGGTAAAGGCCACCGGCCTGCCGTTCGCCGGCCGCCGCAAGTTCTGGCAATTATTCGCCGCGCATGCCGTGCAAAATCCCGACAGCGAGCCTACGCAAACCGATTTCGACCGGTTTGTCGCCGAGGTGAAGGGCCTGGGGAGCGCGCTCGACAGCGGCTCGGTCACCCTGGTCGGCGCCGGTCCCGGCGATGCCGAATTGCTCACGCTGCGGGCGGTACGCGCTTTGCAGTCCGCCGACGTCATCCTGTTTGACGATCTGGTCTCGCGCGAGGTGCTCGACTTTGCCCGCCGCGAGGCGCGCAAGATGCTGGTCGGCAAGACCGGCTTCGGCCCGTCGTGCAAGCAGGACGACATCAACGCTCTGATGGTTGCCCTCGCCAAACAGGGCAAACGCGTGGTGCGGCTCAAGGGCGGCGATCCGCTGATCTTCGGCCGCGCCGCCGAGGAAATCGCGGCCTGTGAGGCCGCCAAGATCGCGGTCGAGGTGGTGCCCGGCATCACCGCCGCGCAAGGCGCGGCTGCGCGGCTCGGCCTCCCGCTCACCGACCGCAAGTCAGCCCGCCGCCTGCAATACGTCACCGGCCACGCGCATGACGGCGCGCTGCCGCAAGACCTCGACTGGCGGAGCCTCGCCGATCCCTCTACCACGACGGCGATCTATATGCCGGTGCGCACGCTTGCCGCTTTGGCCGAGCGCGCAATCGCCGAAGGGCTCGATCCGCAAACGCCGGCGCTGGCAATTGCGCGCGCCACCCGGCCCGATCAGACTGTGGTCGCCGCGCCGATCGCCGATCTGCCCGAGCGTCTCACGCAGGCTGCGCCGCCGGGGCCGGTACTGGTCATGCTCGGGCGCATTATCGGCGAGCCAGCCGGCACCAAGGCCGTAGCGCGGACAGGCTAGTCCGCCGGCGAAATTCGGCGGTCTCAGCGGATGTAGTAGCGGATCGGCACCACGATCCCGACTTGCGTTCCTTCCACCTCCGGCGGCGGCGGCGGCAATGGCGCCGCGCGCTCGACCAGGGCAAGGGTGGCAATGTCGAGCGTGCTCGAACCCGAACTGTGCGTGATCCGGGCGTTATGCACGCCGCCGCCGCGGTCGACGCTGAAGGCTAGCTGCACCACGCCTTCCTCGCCGCGCGACAGCGCCTCGGGCGGATAGCGCTTGTAGCGCTCGAGCTGGGCGACCAGTTGCGAATTCCAGTTTCGCACCAGGACGTGAACATCCCAGGACGAGCCCGGCATCTGTGCCGCTGGCCGCTCCGCCTGCTCCAAAGCCGTGCTCAGAGCGCTGGCGAGACTCGGATGTGCCTGGCGCTTTCGCTTTTTAGCCGGTTTCTCCGCGGCCTTGTCGGCCGGGGTTTCGACCGGCTTTTCTGCGGTCTTATCCGGCGGCTTCGGCGGCGGCGTGACGGCGCGCTTTGCTTCGGTCGGTGGTGCGGCGGCAACCTGTTCGACCGGTTCCAGCGCTGCCGGCAGCGGCAGGGTTGCGGCGTCCTGCGCCGCGGCTGCCTGCTCGTCCGACTTTTCAATCGGCTCCGGCGGGCGCAGTTCCGACGCCTGCTGCGGCTGCCCGGGCGGGAATTCGGTCGCCTTGGTATCGGGCGCGACCGGCAGGGGTGCAAGCTCGACAATGATGGTCGGCGCGCTCGCCACTTCCACGGGCGCGGCATTCCAGGGAGCCAACAAGGCGGCCGCGCCGGCGGCATGAATGCCGAGCGCCAGCACAAGGCAAAATGCCCACTGCCGCGGCTCGGACCAGCGGCGCGACTTGACGGTTTCGCGAGTGGCTTCCATTGCGACCGGTTGTGCGGTTGTTGGCCAGCGCCGCCCTAGATAGCGGGCGCAACCGGGCGATTACAAGGCCGCAGGGGACCGATTGAACCGCCCCCGCCCGGCATGCAAAGGTCCGCGCCCGCCGGCATATGCCGGCACACGCTTGCAAAGGTTTCCCATGCCCTACTCAATGTCCCAGGCTTCCCTGCCGGTCTTCGAGACCGGCCTCAATGCGCTCTCCGGCGTGCTCGACAAGGCGGCCGCCTTCATCGCGGCCAAGAAAGTCGATGCCGCGGTGCTCCTTGCCTGGCGTCTCGCGCCCGACATGTTCGCGCTCGTCCGCCAGGTCCAGGTCGCTTGCGATCATGCCAAGAACGGCTCGGCGCGCCTTGCCGGCGTCGAGCCGCCGAAATTCGAGGATACCGAAACGAGCCTCGACCAGCTCAAGGAGCGCATCGCCAAGACCGTCGCCTATCTGAAGACCCTCGACGGCAAGGCAATCGACACTTCGGCCGATCGCGAGATCACCTTTCCGCTCGGGCCCGCCAAGGGCCACATGAAGGGCGGCGATTACCTGACGCATTTCGTGCTGCCGAATTTCTATTTCCACCTGACCGCGGCCTACGTCATCGTGCGCCACTGCGGGGTGGACGTCGGCAAACGCGACTTCATGGGCGCGATCCCGATCCGGCGCAGCTGAGGCCGTCGCCGCCGCTCAACGAAAAACCGCCCCGCCGGTTGCCCCGGCGAGGCGGCTTGTTCATCGCGCGAAAGCGAGCCTGGCTTATTCGCGGTAGGAAACGCGCTCGCTGCCGCCGGCGTCGCTGACGATGCCGCGGCCCGCGCCACCCCAGCCGCAGTTGCAGTTCACGCCGCGGACGTTGTGATATTCGTTCACGACGCGCACCGAGCCGCGCACGTAACGGTTGACCGTTTCGTGCCGGTTCTCAACGCGCAGCTTGTTGGTGGTGTTGACCTTGTGCAACGTGATGTTGCGCACGATCGTGTTCTGCCGATGCACGACCACGGTACGGTCGACCACCGGACGTACGTGCACGATCAGGCGGTTTTCCTGGATCAGCCTGGTGCGCTTGACCACGTTGGTGTGATTGACCACGCGCTCATGCGTGCGCACACGGGTTGCCTCACGCACCGTGTGCTTCGTCGTGTATTGGGAGTCCGGGCGCATGCAGTTGCAGACGGTATCCCAGTGAGAACCGCCGTCCGCAAGAGCCGGTACCGGAGTAACGCCCGCCAGCCCGAGGACAAGCAGGGCACCTGATAACGCCTTGTACATTTGTTTCATCTCTCAACGCCCCGTTAACCATTTAAGTTATGACGCCATAAATAGTTTTTCCGTTTTAACCTTCATTGTAAAGAACTAAATTTTCGGCAGGCGCACCCACAACTAATTGATCCCGGAGCCGAGGCCCCGGGATCAAAAATACAACATATGGTGTTGGAACTAGTTGTATCTATTTGAGACGCTTGGCCGCCTCGGTGACAAGGCTCAGATCGGCGTGTTTCTTGATGTCGATCTGGCTCTTGATGAGGCCAAGATCGCGCACCGTGTCGACGTTTTTCTGCAAGGCGTCGAGGTTGGGCATGAGGTTGGGGTCGCGGTAGTTGTCCTTGTCGGTGAACAGCCAGCCGAACCGTTCCGGCGGCGCCTTGGTGATCTTGGAGGCGATCTTGGCGACCTCCTCGTGGTTCTTCGGGTCGAGATACCAGTGCGCGACGCGCAACAGGTCCTCCATGAAGTCGACCATGGCGGCGCGATTCTTGTCGATGAAGGATTGCCGCGCGCACAGAACGATCATGTCGATCGGGCCGATCGCGTCGGAGATGGTGAACAGCACTTTGCCTTCGGCATTGAGCTTCGGATTGAGCGCGAAGGGCAGCACCGCCGGGATCAGGTCGGCCTTTTTCTCCAAGAGCATCGCCGGCATCGCCGGCAGCGGACCTTCCAGCATGGTGTAGTCGCGCTTGTCCTCGAGCCCGTGCTTTTTCAGCATGGCGCGCGCGGCGACGTCGACCGCGCTGCCGCCGCCATTGGTGCCGACCACCTTGCCCTTGAGGTCTTCGACCTTGTTGATGCCCGAGTCTTTGCGGACCCAGTAGGCGTCGGTGTAGTGGCCGGACTTGCCTTCCTGGAACTCGTCGGCGACGACGCGCAGGTCGTTGAGGCCGGCATTGTCGATGGCGATGGCGAGCGACGAATAAGCGAGGCTCGACACCTCCAGTTCGTTATTGGCGATCGCCGTGATGGTCTGCGGCGTGCCCTGGAAGTGGATCGCCTCGAGCGTGTAGGACTTGCCCATGTGCGTGAGCAGGTCCTTCTTCTCCAGAATGATCGAGCCCCAATTGGCGAGCGGGGCCACCCACGACATGCGGATCTTGACCGGCTCCGCGCTTCGGGCGGCGCCGGCGCCCAACAGGCCGAGCGCGCACGCGCCGGCCAAGGCGAGTTTCAGAAATCGCATTTTATCCTCCCATTTTCGCCGGGCTTGCGCTTCGGTACGGCAAGCTTCACGCCGCGAAAGCCAAGATTGTCGGGGGTCCAACCGATTTTGGCAAGCCTTGCGGTTGCGGCGTTTTACCCGCCATGCGGTACAGCTTAAACCGTCGTCGGCTCGCTCGCTTCCTGGTGCCAGATCAGCAGCCGGCGGCGGATCACGCTCATTGCCTTGACCAGCACATAGCCGACCACCGCGATCTCGACGATGCCGGCGAACACGCCGGTGGAATTGGCAAAGCGCGAGGCCGTCATCATGGCGCCGCCGAGCCCGTAGCCACCCATCAGCATCTCGGCCACCACCGCAACGATCAGCGACAGCGGCAGCGCCACCTGTAGTCCGGTCATGATCTGCGGCAAGGCGGCCGGCAGCACGATCTGCGTCAGCAGTTCGCGATTGTTGGCGCCCATGTTGCGCGCCGACCAGATGAGTTCGCGCTCGACGCCCTGGATGGCGATGACGGTTGCCGCGATCACCGGGAAGATGGCGTCGATGACGATGACGGTGATCTTGGAGACGTCGTAGACGCCGAGCCAGAGGATCACCACGGGCAGGAAGGCGATCTTCGGCATCGGGAAGCCGACCGAGATGATCGGATCGAAAAACCAGTCGGCGACGGCGTTGCGCGACATCGCCATGCCGATGAGAACGCCGAACACGGTGCAGATGGCGAAGGCTGCGAGCGCGCGGTAGAGCGTGAGCGCGGTATTGATCCACAGATCGCCGGATACGCCGTCGTGCCAGATGCGGGCGACCACTTCGCTGAAGGCCGGCAACTGGAAATGCGTGAAGAGGCCGCTGCGCGCGAGGATTTCCCACGCCGCCAGCAGCAACACGACCGAGGCGGTGCGCGCGCAGGCCCACAGCAGCGTGCGCGCGATTTGCAGCGCGCGCGGCTCGGCGGAGGATGCGTCTATTCGCGCCATGCGAGCGTCCGCCGGGTGACCAGGAGATAGACACGGTCGGCCGCAAAGCCGAGGAACGCGACGGTAAGCACCACCGCGTACATCGCGTCATAGGAGCCGTTGGCGCCGAGATAGCCGATCAGATAGCCGAAGCCTTTCTGCGCCACGATCAGTTCCGACGACACCAGCAGGATGAAAGAGAGCGCCAGCGCCGTGCGGATGCCGTTGAGCAATTCCGGCATGGCGCTCGGCAACACCACGTCGAACAACATGCGCAGCTTGCTCGCGCCCATGCTGCGTGCCGACCAGACCAGCATCTGCTCGCTCGAACGCGCGCCGTTGAACGCCCCGATGGTCACCGGCAGCATGCAGCCGAGGAAGATCAGCAAAATCTTGGAATTGTCGCCGTAGCCGAGCCAGATGACGGTGACCGGGATCAGCGCCGATTTCGGCAGCGGATAGAATATCTCCACGATCGGCGCGAGCAGCACGTTCGCCGCTTTCCACCGGGCCATGACGATGCCGAGCACGCCGCCGATGAGGATCGCAAGCGCAAGCCCCGCGGCGCCGCGGTAGAGCGAGGAGGCGCCGTTGCTCACGAGGTCGCCGTCCTTGAGCAGCTCGATCCAGGCGCCGATCACGTCCGACAGCGGCGGCAGCGCGGTGTTCGACACAAGTTCGAGGCGCGCCGCGATTTCCCAGGCGGCGGCGAGCAGCAGCAGCGGTGAATAGCGGATGAAATTCTTGCGGATGGCCGGCATCATGGCGCGCGCTTTCCCTGCGCCTTGATGGCTTCCTCCTTCACCAGTCCCCAGATCTCGTCCACCTTCTCGACGAAGGCCTTGGCCTTGTGGACGTGCGGATCCGTCTTGTCGAATTTGGTATCGACGATGGTCTTGATGCGGCCCGGCCGCGCCGACATCACCGCCACCCGGTCGGCGAGGTAGACCGCCTCCTGCACGTCGTGGGTGACAAAGATCACGGTCTTGGGCGTGGCGTGCCAGATGCGCAGCAACTCGCTCTGCATCAGGCCCCGCGTCTGCGCATCGAGCGCGCCGAACGGCTCGTCCATGAGCAATATCGCCGGATCGAAGGCGAGCGTGCGGGCGATGGCGCAGCGCTGGCGCATGCCGCCGGAAAGCTGCGAGGGGTAGCTGTCCTCGAAGCCGGAAAGGCCGACCAGCTCGATGAAGGCGCGCGCGCGTTCTTCGCGCTCCTGCCGGGCCATGCCCTGCCGTTCCAGCCCGTAGAGGATATTGCCGCACACGGTTTTCCACGGGAATAGCGCGAAATGCTGAAAAACGATGCCGCGATCGGGGCCGGGGCCGGCGATGGCCTTGCCCTCGACGCTGATGCCGCCTCTCTCGACCGGCAGGAATCCGCCGATCAGATAAAGAAGCGTCGACTTGCCGCAACCGGAGGGGCCGAGCAGGGCGATGAATTCGCGGTTCGCCACTTCGAGCGACACCTGGTCGAGCGCCAGCACCTCGCGCCCGCGTGGCGGGCGATAGACGTGGCTGACGCCATCGACGACGATTTGCGCTGACCCGGGCATGGCGGGATGCAGCGTCGCCAATGGCCGCCATCTGTCAAGCGCCGTCATCGCTATTCCGGCGGCGTCCTTGGCCTATAATGCGGGACACCGAACCGGCAGGAATCGAAAGAGGAAACATCCGTGGCCAATTCGCTCAAGGAAGCCCGCGCCGAGCTTGCGCTCGCCAACCGCATCGCCGCCAACGAAGGCGTGCTCGACACATTCGGGCATGTGAGCATGCGCCACCCCGACAATCCGCAGCGTTATTTCCTGTCGCGCTCGAGCGCCCCCGACATGGTGACGGCGCAAGGCCTGATCGAATACGACCTCGACTCGCGCCCGGTCGGCGGCGCCGATGCCGCGCAATATTCCGAACGGGTGATCCACGGCGAGATCTACAAGGCGCGGCCGGATGTGATGGCGGTGTGCCATCACCATTCGCCGGCGTTCATGCCGCTGATCGCCACCGGCACCGACTATGTGCCGGTGTTTCACCTCGGCTCCGTCGGCGGCATCCGGCCGCCCTACTGGGACCAGCACGAGGAGTTCGGCGACACCAATATGCTGGTGGTCAAGCCGGAGGAGGGGGCCTCGCTCGCGCGCGCTCTCGGCCGCGCCGCGATGGTGCTCATGCGCCGGCACGGCGTCACCGTTGTCGGCCGCAGCACGCGCGACTGCGTCTATCGGGCGGTGCAGACCTGCCGCAACGCCGATTTCCAGGCGCGGGCCATGACGTTCGGCAAAGTGCACGCGCTGTCGGAGGGCGAGACGCGGCTCGCCGACCGCATCTCCGACACCACCACCGCCGTGATCCGCTCCTGGGATTATTGGGCCTTGCAAGTGGAAAAGGCCGCTGGGCGAACGCGGCCTGCCCGAAAGGCGAAGCCGGCCCGCACCGCGGCTAAATCGCGCGGACGGCGCAAAACGGCGCGGCGGTAAGATTTTGGGGCTTCCCCGATGGGCAGGCGCCGGTGTTGAATGGTGCCCACCAAGGGGGCGCCGGGATAATGAACGAAAGAAAATTACACAGGGAGAACGCCGAATGAAGACCTTCAAACTTTTTGTCGCCACGCTTGGGCTTGTTGTGCCCCTGGCACTTGCCGGTCAGCCGGCTTCCGCCGAGGACACACTCAAATTGGCGATTGGCCAGATCAATAACTGGGAAAACCAGGCCCCAACGCTTGGTCAGGACGCCGGTATCTTCAAAAAGCTTGGGCTGGTGCTGGAGAATACCGGCACGCAAGGCGCGGGCGAGACCATCCAGGCGGTGATTTCGGGAGGCGCCGACATCGGCGCGGGTGTTGGCGCTGCCGGCGTCATGCGGGCGTTTTCCAAGGGCGCGCCGGTTCGCATCCTCGCCCCCGCCTTCACCGGGACCGGCGACCTCTACTGGTACGTGAAGTCCGATTCCAAGATCAAAAGCCTCAAGGACGCCACGCCCGAAACCAGCATCGCCTATTCGACCAACGGGTCGAGCTCGAACAATATTGTCGTTGCCTTCGTCAACGAGCTCGGCTGCAAGGCCAAGCCGACCGCTACCGGCGGCCCGGCCGCCACGCTGACCGCGACGATGTCGGGCCAGATCGACATCGGCTGGGCGGCGCCGCCGTTCGGCCTGCAGGAGATCAAGGACGGCAAGATCCGCATTGTCGCCCACGGCAGCGACGTGCCCTCGCTGCGCGGGCAAACGGTGCGCGTGCTCATCGTCAATGAAAATTCGCTCAAGACCAAGCACGACGCCATCATGCGCTTCATGCAGGGTTACCGCGAGGCGGTCGACTGGATGTATTCCGATCCGAATGCGGTGGAGATGTATTCGAAGAAAATCCACCGGCCGGTCGAGCTGCTCAAGGAATCGATGGTGAAATTCCATCCGAAGTCAGCCCTGCAAACCGAGCACTTCGCGGATCTTGACGGCGCCGTGCGGGACGCGGTGAAGCTGAAGTTCCTGCAAGCGCCGCTGACCAAGGAACAGCTCGCCGAACTGCTGCAAATTCCCCCGGTCAAGAAATAGCACTGGCGCACACGACCGGCCAAACGCGAACGGGCCGCTGCCGACAGCGGCCCGTTTTTTTTCGATGCGGGGTCAGGCGCGGCGGCTACATTTTCTTCTTCATCTCTTTTTTCATCGCGGGCTTTGCCATTTTCTTTGCGGCCTTGTGCGCCTTCATCGCTTTCGGCGGCGGGCAGGCCTTGTTCGATATGACCTTGGCGCCCTCGCTCGCCGCCCAGCAGGCATTGGCATAGGTGTATTTGTTGCCGCCCCTGGTGGCGCAGACCGGCGTGCCCATGTTGAAGCAAAGCACCGGCTTCGGCGGTGGGGCCGCCATTTTCTTTTTGTGCCTGGCTTGGCTCGGCCCGGCCGAGCCGATCGCAATCGCGACGGCCGTGGCCGCGATAAACGCCGCGTATCCGGTATTCATGAATTTCATCTTATCCTCCCGACATGATTGACCCGGCATGGTAGGCGCGGACGCGCCGGGATGACAAGAAATATACGCGGGCTGGCGCGTCCCGGACGGCAAGCGCGTCGATCGCCGCGCCGGTTGCCTAGCGCCGGTCCTTGGCGGCGGCGCTGATGGCGTCGAGCATGGCGGTGCGGCCGCTCTTGAGCGTGGCGCGCACCCCGTGGTTCTTGCCGATCGCGCCCATTTCGCGCTGGCGCGCGACGGTCGCCTCCACCATCAGCGGATCGAGGCCGAGTTCGCGTAAGGTTGCCGCCGACTCTTCCATCTCGGCGGCGCGCCGTTCGCCGTGGCTCGCCATGCGTTCGAGGTTATAGTCGGCGATCCTGGTGAAATCGAGCGTCGGATAGTTGTTCTTGAGCGAGGCGGTCACTTCTTCCAGCAGGCCCGCGCGCGCGGCGGCGAGGAAGCATTCGAGCGTCAGCGCCTCCATGCCCTTGATCATCACGCTGCGGATCATCTTGATGGCCGCCGCCTGGCCGGTGTCGCCCGGCACGACTGACAACTGCATCTGCAGTTCGCGCAGCAGCGGCGAAATCGTCTCGGCGTGCGGGCCGGCGATCAGCAAGGGCGTGCGGTGGCGCGCCGGGTGGATCGGCGCGATCACCGCCACGTCGACATAGCGCGCCTTCTCGCCAAGGAGTTTGGCAGTGGCCTGCTTGCGGCCGGGCGAGACCGAATTGATGTCGAGATAATAGGGCGAACCGGAAAGATGCGGCTCGACCGAGCGCGCGGCGTCAAGGCTCGAGGCTGCGGTCACCGCGGAGACGATCATGTCGGTCTCGGCGACCGCTTCCGCCGCCGAATTGGCAAGCTTGACGCCCATGGCGTCGCCGGCGGCCTTGAGCCGCGCGCCTTCAGCCGCGGGAAAAAGAATGTCCCAGGCGGCGATACGCTCGATGCCGGTTTCGCGCAGCCCCGCGGCGATCGCCTGGCCGGCCTCGCCGAAACCGATGAAGGAAACACGCGGCGTGTTGCGTCGGTTCATGATCGCTCCCGTATACTAGATCGTCTTCACCGGCGCGTCCTGGCGCGACGTCTGGAAGCTTACTGCCATCAGCCATTGCCCGCCGCGCTTGACGAAGACGCGGGAGACGCGCGTCGCCTTGCCGTGGAACGGCTGGTGCTCGCAGCGCATCACGATCGCGTTAGGGAAGCCGATCATCTCGTTCCACTCGAGCGGCGAGGGCGCCGAATTGGCGTTCGTCTTCTGCTGCTCGCGGATCACCGCCACCCGGCCGGCCTTGGTGTGCTGGCGCGTCGCCGCGTAGAGCGAGAACTCGTCGGCGACGTATTTCACCCATTCGTCGGGCAGATGGCGCATGACCGCGACTTCCAGCGCCTGCCAGGAGGCGAGGCAGTCGCGCTCGTCCTGGTTTTTCGGCTCGTAGGGCAGACTGAAGCACGGGTTGTGCCATTCCTTCTTGACCGGTCCATGACCGAACACCGGCACGTCCTGCGACACCTCGTGATAGACGAGCAGGCGCCAGCCGGCGGCGCGCCGCACCCAGATGCGCAGGAGGAATCGCTTTTCGCCTTCGACCACCACCGAGACGACGTCGCCATATTCGTGCACGATCGGGGCAAGCCCGCTTTCGTCCCCGAGCAGCGGCTTCAAGGCGCCGCTCTCGCTCTTGCTCATCACCTTGCCGGAGCCGTCGATCCAGTTGAACTGATCGTCGAGCAGGGCGGCGGTCGCCCTGGCGTCACCGCGCGCAAGCGCGGCGACCAGGTTTCGGTCGGCCTGCATGGGCGCATCACTCATGATTCATGACTCCGGAATGCCGGGCACCGGCGGCGTGCCGTGGGTGTGGAACGATTTGATCGTCTGTAGGCCCCAGGCCTGACCCTTGCTGCGTTCGGCTTCGCTCCAGCGGATCGGCTTCCAGTCCGGCGCCAGCACCAGCCGCGCACCGGCGCAGGCGACCTCGACCCGGTTGCCGCCGGGCTCGTACACATAAAGGAAGAAGGTCTGCTGGATCGCGTGCTTGTGCGGGCCGGTTTCGATGAACACGCCGTTCTCGAGGAAAATATCGGCGGCGCGCAATACGTCCTCGCGCGAATCGAGGGCGTAGGTGACGTGATGGAATCGTCCCCTGGTGCCGGTGTGGTCGCGCGTGTAGGCGAAATCGTACGACTTGTTGGTCGCGGTCATCCACATGCCGGCTTCGCTGCCGTCGTCGAGCACGATCTGCTCGGTCAGCATGAAGCCGAGATAGTTCTCGAAGAATTCACGGTTGGCCTTGATGTCGACCGCAAGGCCGTTGAAGTGGTCGATCCGGCGCACATTGCAGCCGCGCGCGGGATACCGTTGCGGCTGATTTTTCAACGCCGGCTTTAGATCGGGCGGCGCCTGATACCACTCGGTATCGTAGTAAAGCTCGATCACGTGCCCGTCGGGATCCTTGCAGACGAAGGTCTTGCCCTGCCCGAGATCGCCGTCGCTCCACCCGACATCGAATCCGGAGCCCTTGAGCGCGGCCGCCCGCCGGTTCAGCGCCTGCGGCGAGCGCGTGCGGAACGCCGCATGGCCCATGCCCGAGGTTTTCGACGCGGTGAGCTTGAGCGAATAGCGCTCGTAATCGTCCCAGCCGCGCAGATAGACGCTGTCGCCCTTCTCGCCGCTCTGGGTCATGCCCATCACGTCGATGAAGAATTTGCGGCTTTCCTCGAATTTCGGCGTGAGGACTTCGACATGGCCGAGATGGGCGATGTCGCGAATAGGCTCCGTCTGCATGGCAAGGTTCTAGTGTGCCGCGCTCAATTGATCAATTCCGGCGCAACGGGCCGGCGAAGGCGCAGGCCCTTGCCGCCAAGGGCGGCGCAGGGCGAACGGCGCCGGTTAAGTAAATGAGCCAGCGTCAGGAACACGCAGGCCCCGAGCGTTGTTTTTACAGGTGCGATCGGGCAGGATTGCGCCGGTAGCGGACACAACCGCAGGCCCGTCCGTAACGGCAGGGCGTTGCCGGCCGGGTGAAAAAAATATGGGAGGATTTCATGCGTAAACTCTATTTGACGATCGCGGTGTTTGTCGCCGCGGCGCTGGGCCTGCCGGGTACGGCCAGCGCGCAAGCCGACAAACTGGTGGTCGGCATGCCGACCACGCCGCCGAATGTCGTGCACATGCCGGTGGTCATCGCCCAGGATCTCGGGCTCTACAAGAAATACGGCGTCGATGTCGATTTCGTCGCGCTTGACGGCGGGGTCAAGGTCTATCGCGCCATGCTCGCCGGCAATATCGACGTCGCCATGGCGCCCGCCGCGCTCACCACGGTCGGTATTTCCAAAGGCTCGCAGGTCAAGGCGATTCTTGCCAACACCGACAAGTTCGAGGCGTCGATGGTGGTGCGTGACAACATCAAAACCATGGCCGACCTCAAGGGCAAGCGCATCGGCATCCAGCAGCCCGGCGGCTTTGCCGACATCCTGAGCAAGAATGTGCTGCGCGCCGCCAAAATCGATCCCAAGGACGTTCACTTCGTCAGCATCGCCACCGAGGACGTGCCGGCGCTGGTGGCCGATCAGGTCGACACGGCGATCCTGCATGTCGAGCAGGAAATGCTGGCCAAGGAAAAGGTGCCGAGCCTGCATGCAATCGCGCGCATGTGGGATCTGCAGCCGAACACGGTCTACAACTTCCTCGACGTGACCGAGAAGACCATCAAGGACAAGCCGAAGGCGCTGGAAGCCTTTATCAAGGCCAATATCGAGGCCACGCGCCTGATGTATACCGATCGCGCAAAGGTGTTGCCGATCCTGGTCAAGCACACCGGCTATCCGGAAAAGATCATCGCGGAGACCTACGACTTCCTGGTCAAGAACTGCATCTGGAATGCGAACTCCGGGCTTTCGCCTGAGCGCATCGACTTCACCTCGAAGCTGATGGAAAAGGTCGGCAATATCGAGAAGGGCAAAGCCCCGACCTACGACCAGATCGTCGACAAGACCTTCGCCGAAAAAGCCATCAAGGAACTCGGCGAATGGAAGGGGCCGGTTTGCCAGTCGGCGGTATTTTAAGGGCGTAGTGCGTACCCATGGCGCGGGCGCTGCCGGCTGACGGCGGCGCCCGGCCGCAAAGGCCGAGCAGGCGGGAAGCAAAACCATGAGCGTCGCTGACGAGGTTCGCTCCGTCCCGCTCGCGGCAGCGCCGGAAACCGCGCCCGCCGCGAAAAGCCTGCCGTGGTGGGAGCGCAAGGCGCTGTTCCGCTATGGCTTCGTTTTGCTGGTGCTGCTCGTCTGGCAGCTTGTCGGACCGACGATCAGCCCGATCTTCTTTACCTATCCGACCAAGATCGCGGTTGCCTTCTATACGCTGACGGTCAACGGCGACTTGCCCTATTACCTCGCGCAAAGCCTGGAGGTCATGTTCTACGGCCTGCTGAGCGCGATCCTCGTCGGCATTCCGCTCGCCGTGGCGATGGCGCGTGTACGCTGGCTCGATTGGGCGCTCGATCTGCCGATCAACGCGCTCTATGCCACGCCCCTGGTCGCGCTGGTGCCTATTCTGGTGCTGTGGTTCGGCATTTATCTCAAGGCCAAGATTATCGTCGTGTTCCTGTTCGCGGTGTTTCCGATCCTGATCAACACCTACCAAGGCGTGCGCGAATGCGACAAGAACATGCTGGAAGTGGCGCGCTCGTTCCGCTCCAACGAGTGGCGGGTCTGGCGGGACGTGCTGCTGCCCTTCGCGGTGCCCTATATCGCCGCCGGCATACGGCTCGCCATCGGCCGCGGACTGGTCGGCATGATCATCGCCGAGTTCTATACCACCATCTCCGGCCTCGGTTTCATGATCACGCGCTACGCCAATAATTTCGAGATGGACAAGACTTTCGTGCCGGTGATCGTGCTGATGGTGCTCGGCGTTTCGATGACGTCCGGGCTTAAATGGATCGAGCGGCGCATCGCGCCGTGGAGCAGCGCCAACCGCTAGCCGCCCTTTTTTCCTCGTATTGTTTTTGCCATGACCGCGCGCGAGACTGGGGCGCCGGTGGGAGAGGCCCTTGTCATGAGCGAACCTCCGATTTCGCGCGGCTTTCGTGGGCGCAGGGGCGGCGCGCAAAGTGCGCGTGTGCCGCCCGGCCAGCACCTGGTATCCGACTTTCCCGTGCTCTCGGCCGGGCCGACGCCGGAAGCCGACCTCAACACCTGGCGTTTTTCGCTCGACCACAGCGACAGCCCGCTCGGCGAATGGAGCTGGCCGCAGTTCAACGCGCTGCCGCAGACCGAACTGACGGTCGACATTCATTGCGTCACCACCTGGTCGAAGCTCGACACGCATTGGTGCGGCGTTTCCATCGACGCGCTGCTGGAGGCGGCGGGCCTCTCCGAGCCACCGGCGCCGTTCGTGCTCGCGCATTGCGAGGGCGGCTATACCACCAACGTTCCGGCGGAAGACCTGCTCGACGGCAAGGCCATGATCGCGACGCATTTCGACGGCGAGCCGCTCGATCCCGAGCACGGCGGCCCGGCGCGGCTCTTGGTGCCGCATCTCTATTTCTGGAAGAGCGCCAAATGGGTGCGGCGGCTGCAATTCACCGATAGCGAGCAGCCCGGCTTCTGGGAAGAACTCGGCTACCACATCTACGGCGATCCGTGGCGCGAGCAGCGTTATGCCGGCGATTGAGATGCCGAAGCGTCTGGCGTGGATGACGGCGAGCGTGCGCGAGGTGATCGAAGAGACGCCACGCGTGGCGAGCCTGGTGCTCGACGTGCCGGATTGGCCCGGCCACAAGGCCGGCCAGCACGTCGATGTCCGCCTCACGGCGGACGACGGCTATCAGGCGCAGCGCAGCTATTCGATCGCCTCGGCGCCGGGCGCTCCGCTCATGCTCACCGTCGAGCGCATCGGCGAAGGCGAAGTGTCCCCTTATCTCGCCGCCGAGGCGCGCAAAGGCGACCGCTTCGAATTGCGCGGTCCGATCGGCGGCTATTTCGTCTGGACGCCCGAGCTCGGCGGCCCGCTGTTTCTCGTCGCCGGCGGCTCCGGCGTGGTGCCGCTGATGGCCATGCTGCGCCGTCGCGCCACGGCCGCGAGCAAGGCGCCCGCGGTCCTCATCTATTCGTCGCGCACGCTTTCCGACATCATTTATCGCGCCGAGATCGAGAAACTCGCCGGGCAAGGCGACGGGCTCACGGTGGTGCACACGCTCACGCGCGAAATGCCGGCCGGCTGGCGCGGGCCGACGCGCCGCATTGACCGCGCCATGCTGCAAGAGGCAGGTTTTGCGCCGCAAGCCGGCCCGCGCATTTTCGTCTGCGGACCGACGCCGCTGGTGGAAGCAGCCGCGCGATCCTTGCGCGATCTCGGCCATGCGGCGCATTTGATCAAGACCGAACGATTTGGGCCGACGGGAACCTAGGAGATCGACCATGAACACCGCCCTCGACGGCAACGCGGCTGGCGGCCTACTGCGCGAATTGTTCGCGCTCGACGTGACGGCGGCGCAGATCGTCTGCGCCGGTTGCGGCGTCGCCGCCGAAATCGGCGCGGTGCGCGACTTTGGCGGCACCATGGGCGCGATCCTGCGCTGCGCGCATTGCGATACGGTCGTGCTGCGGATCACGCACACGCCGGCTGGGCTGTGGCTCGATATGCGGGGTACACGGCGGCTGTTCGTGGCGGCGCCGATTACGGCTTGACGATCATGACATAAGGCCTGGCGGCCGGTAGGATCGCGCCGGATCGCGCAGCGGACAATATTGCGCAGCGAACAATCAAGGAGGCGTTTGTGGTCCTGGGCATGTCGATCTCACTGTTTACGACAATTCATGTGATCATCAGTCTCGTGGCGATTGCCGCGGGTCTGGTCGTGCTGATCGGCATGGTCGGCGGCAAGTCCTTGCGCGGCTGGACCGCGCTGTTTCTGGTCATGACGATCCTGACCAGCGTAACGGGCTTCATGTTTCCCATTCGCGGCTTCACGCCGGCCATCGGTGTCGGCGTCATTTCGCTGGTAATTCTGGTGATCGCGGTGCTCGCGCGCTACGTCAGAAATCTCGCCGGCGCGTGGCGCTGGATTTTCGTGGCGACCGTCGTCGCCGCGCTGTGGTTCAATGTGTTTGTGCTGATCGTGCAGGCTTTTGAAAAGATCTCGCTTTTCAACCCGCACGCACCGCAGTTCGGTCCGCCGTTCCCGGAGCCGCAAAATACGCAATTCGCCATCGCGCAGGGCGCGGCCCTGCTGATTTTGGCGGTGCTCGGCTTGATCGCGGTGTTCAGCTTCCGCCCGGCAGCGGGGCCGGGCTCGGTGTCCTAGGAAGAAGACGGATTAAGCGAAGCCGCCGTCGCCCACGGCTTTGCTCAAATCCGTTACGACCCGGAGTTTACTTGAGCTGGGTCGAGATGCTGGTGAAGGTGTTATTGAGCTGGGTGCCGAGGCCGTTGACCACGGCGATGATGGCGACCGAAATGCCGGCGGCGATCAGGCCGTATTCGATGGCGGTGGCGCCCGAATCGTTCTTCAGAAACGCAACAATCTTGGACATGTGAAGCTCCGCGTTTGTGTGTGCACGGGAACAATAGTTCCACCGCTTAAAAATACCTTGAAGGCGCGGGATAAAACTTTACGTGAATAAACGTACATCCACCGCATGGGTGGCAATTTTGCCGCTTCCGGCGCGCCAAAATGCGTTTGAATTTTGCATATGCGGAGATTTTCAGCGCCAGCCGCGATGAAATCTCCGGCGACTGTTGTTTTTCATTAAGCGGCTATTAGCCATATCAGCTAGACGTCTTCCGGCTTGTCGACATAGATGAGCCCGGCCTTCTTCAGTCCGTCGCGCATATTGTACATGTCGAGGGAAAGCTCGCCGGCGGCGAGCCGCTGGCGCTTTCCGTCCTCGTCGTCCTTGCGCTTCTGCGCCTTGGCGGCGGTGTCCACCGCGAGCTTTTTCGGGATCACCACCACCCCGTCGTCGTCCGCCACCACGACGTCGCCCGGCTCCACATTTACCCCGGCGCAGACCACCGGAATATTCACCGCGCCAAGTGCGGCCTTGACGGTGCCCTTGGCGGAAACCGCGCGCGACCAGACCGGGAAACCCATTTCGGTGAGTGGCTTGATGTCGCGGCAGCCGGCGTCGATCACCAGCCCGATGACGCCGCGCGCGACCAGCGCGGTCGCCAGCAATTCGCCAAACATGCCGTCGGTATTGTCGGCGCTACAGCCGACCACCAGCACGTCGCCCTTCTGGCACTGCTCGACCGCCACATGGATCATCCAGTTGTCGCCGGGCTGCGCCAGCACCGTGACCGCCGGCCCGCCGATCGAGGCGCCGGCCCAGATCGGCCGCATATAGGGCTTCATCAACCCGGAGCGGCCGAGCGCTTCATGCGCGGTCGATACGCCAACGGCGGCGAGCGTGCCGATGGCATTGGGATCGGCGCGTTTGATATTGCGGACGACGACAGGTTTCATGACGGGCACTCCGGCTTGCGCTGCAGACGAGCCGGTGCGCATGATTGACTTCGGGCGCGCCAACCACTCCGGCGACGGCTTCTCCATATCGCACCTTCCCCGCCGCGAGAAGGGGGTGGCGCTCGAACCGCGAAATGCGGAGCGGCAGCGATGGGTGAACGCGTTTCCGGGGTCAAGGCGAGTATTGGCTTCTTCTCGGCGATTGGCCAGCGCGAACGTAATGAGGATTTCGCCGGCGCCGTATTCGGTTGGGAATTGCCGAACCCGCGCAGTGACGTGGTCGCGGCCATCGCCGACGGCATCGGTTCGACCAAGGGCGGGCGGGTGGCGGCGGAGACCGCTGTGCGCGGCTTCCTCGACGGTTTCTGTGAATTGCCGGAGACGATGGAGGCGCGGCGTGCCGCGGCCAAAGTGCTCAATTCGCTCAACGGCTGGATCCATTCGCTCGGTCGCCAGAATCCCGAATTGGCGGAGATGGGATGCACCTTCACCGCTCTGGTGCTGCGCGGGCGCACGGCGCATGTGTTGCATGTCGGCGATACGCGGGCTTACCGCTTCAGCGGCGATCGGCTGATATTGCTAACCACGGACCACGCGCGGGAGACCGGACCTGGCCGCTCCGGCGTGCTCTACCGCGCACTCGGCGTGGAAACCGAGGCCCGGCTGGATTATACGAGCCAGCCGGTTGCGCGCCACGACCGCTTTCTGCTGAGCACCGATGGCGTGCACGGGGTGTTGCCGCCCGAGCGCGTCGGCGACATCCTCCGCGAGCAATCCGCCTCCGACGACACCGCCCGCGCGCTGGTCGCCGCCGCGCTGCAATCGGGCAGCACCGACAACTGCACGGCCATGGTTATCGATGTGGTCGAACTGCCGGCGGGCTCGGTCGATATCGGCGCCGCCATGATGCAGCTGCCGCTGATCCCGGTGCCGATCGCCGGGGAGGCGGTTGATGGCTTCCTGCTCAAGGCGCTGATCTCTGACGGTCGATACACTCGACTGTTCCTAGCGGTCGACGAGATCGAGGGCGGCGACTTTGTCTTGAAGTTCCCAAAGCCGAGAGTGGGCGAAGTCGCCCCCTACCGCGCCGCTTTCGTGCGCGAGACCTGGGTCGGCTCCCGCGTCAACAGCCCATGGATCGGTCGCGTCGTCGAGTTGCCGCCGGGGCGGCAGACCTGCCTCTACACGGTCATGCCGTACTACCAGGGCGAGTTGCTGGAAACGCGTATCGCACGCCGACCGCTGCTGACACTAGAGGAAGGGCGCAATATTGCGATCAAGCTTGCCCGCGCGGTTGCCGCGCTGCACCGCGCCGACATCATCCATCGCGACATCAAGCCGGATAATGTCATCCTCGAGCGCGACGGCTCGCTCAAGCTGATCGATCTCGGCGTAGTGCGCGTACCCAGCCTCGAGGATGCGCCGCCGGAAAATATCCCCGGCACCGCAGCCTATATGGCGCCGGAAATGTTTGACGGCGAACCAGGCAATGAGGCAACCGATCTTTATGCGCTCGGCGTGACCATGTACCGGGCCTTCACCGGCGAATTTCCCTACGGCAATGTCGACGCGAACGCGCGGCCGCGCCGGCAGCGGCCGATTCCACTCGCCACGCTGCGGCCCGACCTGCCCGCATGGCTCGAGGCGACGATCGCGCATGCCGTCGCGCTCGACCCCGCCGAACGCCTGCGCGATGTCGTAGAGTTCGCGGTGGAGATGGAGGCAGGCCCGGCGCGTGCTGTCGTTGCCATGCAGCGGCCGCTTACTTTCTACGAACGCCACCCAGTGCGCTTCTGGCAAGGCGTCGCCGCACTGCTCGCGCTGGCGCTAATCTTATTGTTGTGGCTGCGGCGTTGATGCGACGGTTGGCTTGCCAATTGGCGACGGCGGCATTTGATCGTGCGCGCCGCGCCAATACGGTACGGCAATCAACCGACATCCCGCTGGGCACAAAAAGAACGGCCCCAGCGGGGATCGGCCTTGGGGCCGTTAGGGAACCGCGAAGACAGGAGTTGAACCTCGCGGTCCCTAAGGTATTAGCCGCAGCGTTATTCCATCGCGTAAGCCGTTTCCCCATGCACCGCGTCGTCGCCGACCTGCAGGGTTTTCTCGTCCATGCGCAGAGGCACGATGAGCGAGATTACCTTGAGGATGATGTAGGTAAGCACGGCGTTGAGCACGATGATGAAGATTGCGGCCTCGACCTGGAGGACGAACTGGTTGAAATTACCGTACAGCCAACCAGTGGTACTGACACCGGGGGCGTCCTTTTCGGTACCGATGTAGACCAGCATCGCCGGATTGGAGAGGATGCCGGCCAAAAGGCCGCCGCAGAGTCCGGCCACGCCGTGCGTTGAGAAAACGCTCAGCGTGTCGTCGACCTTGGCCATGAACGACATCTTCTGGAACTTGTTCATGCTCCACCAGGGAATAATCCCGGCGACGATGCCGACGATCAGTGCGCCCCAACCGTCAACATAACCGGCAGACGGCGTGATCGCGACGAGTCCGGCGATCATGCCGTTGACGGCGCCGACCACCGACGGTTTGCCATAGGACAAGTAGTCCATAATGGTCCACACCAGGAGCCCAGTCGCGGTGGCGACGTTGGTGTTGAGTACGGCAGCGCCGGCGTCAGCATTGGCGAAGTAGGGGTCACCCCCGTTGAAGCCGTTCCAGCCAATCCACAGAATGCCGGCGCCGGTGAGCGCGGCGAGTAGATTATTGGGCGGGCAATGTTCGCGGTCGACCTGCAAGCGCGGCCCAATCACCCAGGCCGCCACAAAGCCGGAAGTACCGGCGGCAAGATGGATGACATAACCACCCGAGAAGTCCACTGCACCGGCGGCCGCGAGCCAGCCGCCGCCCCAGAGACTGAATGCGCCGACAGTGTAGACCAAAGTCATCCAGATCGGCACGAAGATCATCCAGGCCTTGAAGCTCATCCGGCCGAGCACTGAGCCGGCCAGGATGACGACGGTGATGGCGGCAAATACGAACTGGAAGTACACCAATGTTGACATTGGAAAGGTCAGCCCGGGCATGCCGGAAGCAGCCGCCGGAACGGTCGCCTGACCGATTTCAAAGCCCGCCGCCGCGGCGGGCCCAGGTTTGCCCAGGAACGGGAACCATTGCTCACCGAAACCCATATTGTAGGCCCATAGCAGCCACACGATCAGTACGGCCGCAAAGGCGTACATCGCCATGAAGGCCGAGTTGATCGCCCATTTCTTTTTGACGAGGCCCCCGTAGAGAACGACGAGGCCCGGAATACTTTGCAGGCCGACGAAAGTTGCCGCGGCCAATTGCCAAGCGTTATTGCCCGTATTCAACCACTGTGGAGATGGAAGCAACATTTTGAGACCCCCTGTGTTGCTTAGTACCGGCCGGCGGTCCGCAAATGCTTTTTGTTGTTGGCGGGTAACTGTCGCCTCAATGTCTTCGCCAGCCACCGCCTAATTCCGATGCAAAATTTGCGCCAAAATGTCGCAACTGCCCCAATGTGCCCGAAAGGCCTTCAATGCAATGCGGTTTCGAAACCCCTCATCGTTTAGGGCCGATTACATTACGATCCGTAGGTTTCCAATACGGCCACGCGTGGGCTCCGGGGCCGCTTGTGCAAAAACAGGGCGGCGCTGCCTATATTCGAAGCATGTGCTCATCGGCGGGACTCTTGGATCGCACGTGGACTTGAGCAACAATTCGAAACGAAAGGGTCCCCGTGAAAGCCGTCGCACTGCAAACGATCGTCGGCACCGCCGCGCTACTGGCGCCGATCTCGGCATTTTCGGCGCAGCCGGCAGAACTGACTTTCCGTTGCGTCAATTCGGCCAGCCGCGCGACCTGGGATTTGAAGGTCGATCCCGCCACGAAAACTGCCGACGGCTTTCCGGCAAAGATCACCGCGGCGACCATCGCCTGGCGCGACGCCACTCATGGCGGCAGCTACGAGCTCGATCGCATCACAGGTGAATTGATCTTTGCCAACTCGTCCAGCATGGGCGGCTACATGCTGTTTCACCGCTGCCAGCAGGTGAAGTGATCTAGCCGCGCAGCGGCCTAACCCAACGTCTCCGCCACCCGCGGGAATAACGTCTGATAGGCCTCGCCGTAAGTCATCGCCACGCCGGTGTTGCGCGCGCCCTGGAGGCCGCGGTTGATGGCCACCCGCTCGTAATAGCCCCACAGGTGCTTCTGCGCGGCGAGGATCTGGAACGCCTTGTATTTGGTCTCCCACACCTCGTCGATCTTGAGGATGAGATCGGGCTTGAAGTTGCACATTTCCGGCTGGTGGGGCTCGAACAAGAATACCGGCGGCGCCGAATATTTATATTTGGCGTCCGGCTTGTGTCCCATGGCCTGCGCCACCACGCGGGTCTCCTGCGCGAAATGCGCGGCATTAGGATGGTCGAAATTATAGGGATCTTCCAAGGCGTGGGTGAGCACGAAGGCCGGATTGGTTTCCCGATAGATATCGACCATGCGGTCGAAGTGGCGTTCGTTGAGCTTGAGCGGGTAGTCGCCGCAATCGAAAAATTCGACCTCGGCGCCGAGCAGGCTGGCCGCGCGTTCGGCCTCGTCCCTGCGGCCGGCTTTTACTTTTTCCAGCGTCGCGCCCGGCTCCTTCCAGGCAAACTGGCTTTCCCCGCGTTCGCCGAACGACATGCAGACGATCTTTACGCGGTAGCCCTTTTTCGCGTGCAGCGCGATGGCGCCGCCCGCGCGCCAGACGAAATCGCCCGGATGGGCGGTGATGACGAGCCCGGTCTTTGCTTCCGGCATGAGAACTCCCTAGACACAATACGACGCCTTATTACTGTGCAGGATTATAAGACGCGGAAGGCACGCGCAACTCGGGCATGGCCGGGCGGCGCAGCAAGGGGATTTGCCGCAGGCCCGGGGACCCGGCTTGCGGTGACAAGCCCGGCCATGACGGGCAAGCTGGGGCCGCCATGAACGATATTGTCACCTTGCGCGTCGCCATCGGCGACTATGCGCAAACGCTGCCGCTCAAGCGCGGCAAAGTCGCCTCGCCCTGGCTCAAGCTCGATTTCGTCGAGGTCAAGCCGATGCACAAGGCGTTCAAGCCGATGGTGCGCGAGCACGCCTACGACGCGAGCGAAATGGCGCTGGTCACCTATTTGCAGGGCAAGGCCCACAACAAGGGCCTCAAGCTGCTGCCGGCGGCCATGCTGGCGCGGTTTCAGCATGGCTGCATGCTCTACAACAGCGAGCGCGGAAAACTCGATCCTGCCGGCCTGCCGGGCTGCCGCATCGGCGTGCGCGCCTATAGCCAGACAACCGGCACGTGGCTGCGCGGCATCCTGCAAAACGACTACGAGGTCGATTTACCGCGCGTGCATTGGGTGACCTTCGAGGACGGGCATGTGGCGGAAGCCAGGGAGCCGCCAAACACGACGCGCGCCGCGGCCGGGCAGGACATGACAAAAATGCTGATCGACGGCGAACTCGACGCCGCGATCTATGGCGCCGAATTGCCGGATGACCCGCGCCTGCAAAGCGTCATCCCCGATCCGGATGCGGCCGCCCGCGCCTGGTACGGCCAGCACGGTCTGGTGCCGGTCAATCATATGGTGGTGGTCACCGAGGCCTTGGCGCGCGCCAAGCCCAAAGCCGTCGCCGAGCTCTATCGTCTGCTGGAAGAGAGCAAAGCGGCGGCCGGACTGCCGGCGCCCGGCGAAATCGATACCGCGCCGTTCGGCCGGGAAGCCAACCGGGCCTGCCTTGAGCTATTGGCCTCATACGCATTGCAGCAACGCCTGATTCCACGCGCGCTCGACTTCGCCGAGCTCTGGTAATCGCGGCGGCAGGCCGGCAATTGTACGCAATTGAGAAAATCTACGGCATTGCGCCTATTAATTAATCATGGGCGATAGCCTGGAATTTGGGCAATCCACAGGCCGATCTAAAAAAATATAGGAATTGCAAAGGCTTAACTGCAAATCTGAGCCTTGGCACAGGCTTTGCGAACTCTGCTTTGCGCGGAATTGTCGCCGGGCACACTCGCGCGCGTCAAACGCAGGGGACTTCGCTCATGCTCAAGCAAATTCAGACGGTCGCGTCGCGATCGAATGCCCGTCGGTGGCTCTACGCCACCGCCGGTTTGGCTTTCGCGGCTGCGGCAGCAATGCAGCCAGCCAAGGCCGAAGATACCATCAAGGTCGGCATTCTCCATTCGCTCTCCGGCACCATGGCCATCAGCGAAACGACGCTGAAGGACGTGATGCTCATGCTGATCGACGAGCAGAACAAGAAGGGTGGTCTGCTCGGCAAGAAGCTCGAGCCGGTCGTGGTCGATCCGGCCTCGAACTGGCCGCTGTTCGCCGAGAAGGCGCGCGAACTCATTTCCAAGGACAAGGTCGCCGTCGTGTTCGGCTGCTGGACCTCGGTGTCGCGCAAATCGGTGCTGCCGGTCTTCAAGGAACTCGACTCGATCCTCTTCTATCCCGTGCAGTATGAGGGCGAGGAGAGCGAGCGCAACGTGTTCTACACCGGCGCCGCGCCGAACCAGCAGGCGATCCCGGCCGTCGAATACCTGATGTCGAAAGACGGCGGCTCGGTGAAGCGGTGGGTGCTGGAAGGCACCGACTACGTCTATCCGCGCACCACCAACAAGATCCTCGAAGCCTTCCTCAAAGCCAAGGGCGTGAAGGACGAGGACATCATGATCAACTACACGCCGTTCGGCTTCTCCGACTGGCAGACCGAAGTGTCCAAGATCAAGGCCTTCGGCTCAGCCGGCAAGAAGACGGCGGTGGTCTCCACCATCAACGGCGATGCCAACGTTCCGTTCTACAAGGAACTCGGCAACCAGGGCATCAAGGCCACCGACATCCCGGTGGTGGCGTTCTCGGTCGGCGAAGAAGAACTCGCCGGTCTCGACACCAAGCCGCTGGTCGGCCATCTCGCCGCGTGGAACTACTTCGAGTCGATCAAGACTCCTGCCAACGCCAAGTTCATCAAGGAATGGCACGAGTTCACGAAGAAGCCGACCCGCACCACCAACGACCCCATGGAAGCTCACTACATCGGCTTCAACATGTGGGTGAAGGCGGTCGAGAAGGTGAAGTCGACCGATCCGGACAAGGTCATCGCCGCGCTGCCCGGCATCAAGGCGCCGAACCTGACCGGCGGGGTGTCCACCATGCTGCCCAACCACCACATCACCAAGCCTGTCTTCATCGGCGAAGTTCGCGCCGACGGGCAGTTCGACGTGGTGTGGAAGACCAAGGGCCTGGTTCCCGGCGAAGCATGGTCTGAATACCTGCCCGGCTCGAAGGACTACATCTCCGATTGGGTGAGCCTGAAGTGCGGCCACTACAACAAAGTCACCAAGAAGTGCAGCGGCTCATCGTGATCGCACGGCGGCTGTAGCCAGACCGGGACCGATTATGGGTTCCACGGAGGCGGCGGATGTTCCGCCGCCTCCCCAGAAAATCTCGATGCCGGGAATTGAATGCAATGCGTAGCTTCCATGATCGCATGGTGGCGCTCGTATGCGCCCTCGGTTTCGTCATCGCCACGGCGGCGATGGCCCACGCCGATCCTTACGTGGACGCGCTGGCCGGATTTGCCGAAGGCTCGCTGAGCGATACGGGCGAAGCGATCGACAAGGTCGTCGCCAGCGGCAATCCCCTGGCGGCACAGGTGCTTTCGGCCGCGGAAGACGCGCGGCTGATGTTCAGCGCCGCGCAAAAGACGGTTTTCATCAAGACCAAGGACGGCAAGCTTCTCGACGCCGCCACGGGCAAGCCGTTCACCGGCACGCCGCCCGACGACATCGACACCGTCATCGTCAACAATCGGCTGCGCGGCGTTATCGATGCCGCGCTTGGCAGTCTCACGCTGATGTCGGCGAACCCGAACCAGCGCTACGACGCGGCGCAGGCCGTGTTCAAATCGCGCGACGCAAGTGCGCTCGCGGCCTTGGACAAGGCGCTCGCCGCGGAAAAGGACCCGCGCGTGAAAAAGGCGATGGACGAGGCGCATGCCGCCATCGTCCTCACCGACGCGAAATCGAGCGATGCCGACAAGGTCGCTGCCATCGCCGTGATCCGCGACCGCGGCGATCAGGACGCGCTCGGGCTGCTCGATGGAATAGCCGCGCATCAGTCACACGACGTGCAATCCGCCATTTCCATTGCCCGGGCCAAGATCCAGCGCACCCTGGCGATCTGGAATACCGTGCAAAACCTCTGGTACGGGCTGTCGCTTGGGTCGGTGCTGCTGCTTGCGGCGATCGGGCTTGCCATCACCTTCGGCGTCATGGGTGTCATCAATATGGCGCACGGCGAAATGGTGATGCTCGGCGCCTATACCACCTTCGTCGTCCAGCAGATCATCCGCAGCTACGATCCGGCGCTGTTCGACTATTCGATGGCGTTCGCCATCCCGCTCGCGTTTCTCGTCTCCGGCCTTGCCGGCGTCGTCATTGAACGCGCGATCATCCGTTTCCTCTACGGGCGCCCGCTGGAAACCCTGCTCGCCACCTGGGGCCTGTCGCTGATCCTTCAGCAGGTGGTGCGCACGGCCTTCGGCCCGACCAACAAGGACGTCGGCAATCCGTCCTGGATGAGCGGCGCCTTCGACCTCGGCGGCATCACCATCACCTATAACCGGATGTGGATCATCGTCTTCACCATGATCGTGTTCGCGGCGCTGCTTGCCATGTTGCGCTTCACCCGGCTTGGCCTGGAAATGCGCGCGGTCACGCAAAACCGCGCCATGGCCGCGGCCATGGGCATCCGCACCGCACGCATCGACGCGCTCACCTTCGGCCTCGGTTCCGGCATCGCCGGTATGGCCGGCGTGGCGCTGTCGCAGATCGACAACGTCTCGCCCAACCTCGGCCAGGGTTACATCATCGACTCGTTCATGGTGGTGGTGTTCGGCGGCGTCGGAAACCTGTGGGGTACGCTGGTCGGCGCCTTGACGCTGGGGATCGCCAACAAGTTCCTCGAGCCATTCGCTGGCGCAGTGCTCGGCAAGATCGCCATCCTCGTCATCATCATCTTGTTCATCCAGAAGCGTCCACGCGGAATGTTCGCGCTCAAGGGCAGGGCGATCGAGGCATGAAGCCGTTTCCGCTCATCCGCATTCTGGATCGCGGCGCTGTGGTGTTCCTGGTGCTGCTCGGCGCCTTTGCCCTCGCCATCCCGGTCTTGAACCTGCTGGTGCCCACCGGCTCGGCGCTGCACGTGTCGACCTATCTCGTCGCCCTGTTCGGCAAATATCTCTGCTACGCGCTGCTCGCGCTCTCCATCGACCTGATCTGGGGCTATGCCGGGATATTGTCGCTCGGCCATGGCGCCTTCTTCGCGCTTGGCGGCTACGCCATGGGCATGTATCTGATGCGCCAGATCGGAACGCGCGGCGTGTACGGCGATCCGGTCCTGCCGGATTTCATGGTTTTCCTGAACTGGAAAGCGCTGCCCGTTTACTGGTACGGCTTCCAGCATTTCGCCTACGCGGCGCTGATGATCCTGCTGGTGCCGGGCCTGCTCGCCTTCGTTTTCGGCTGGTTCGCCTTTCGCTCCCGCGTCACCGGCGTCTATCTCTCGATCATCACGCAGGCGATGACCTACGCGCTGCTGCTCGGGTTTTTCCGCAACGACTTCGGTTTTGGCGGCAACAACGGGCTGACCGATTTCAAGGACATCCTCGGCTTCAACGTGCAGACCGAGACGACGCGCAACGCTCTCCTGGTGATCACCTGCATCGCGCTTGCGCTCGCGTTCCTGATCTGCCGCGCGCTCGTCACCTCGAAATTCGGCAAGGTGCTGGTGGCGATCCGCGACGCCGAAGCGCGCACCCGCTTCCTCGGCTATCGCGTCGAAGCCTACAAGCTGTTCGTGTTCACGCTGTCGGCCTGCATGGCGGGCATCGCCGGCGCGCTCTACGTGCCGCAGGTCGGCATCATCAATCCGAGCGAATTCGCCCCGGCCAATTCGATCGAAGCCGTGATCTGGGTTGCCGTCGGCGGCCGCGGCACGCTGACCGGCGCGGTGCTCGGCGCCTTCGTGGTCAATTACGCCAAGACCTATTTCACTTCCGGCGTGCTGGCGCCGTACTGGCTGTTCATGCTGGGCGGCCTGTTCATCGGCGTCACGCTGCTGATGCCGCGCGGCATCATCGGCACGCTGAAATGGGGCCTCGCCAACCGCGCCGCGGCCAAGTCGATTGCCAGGGAAGAGGGGGCCGACGCCGATCCGAAAGCCGAGGTCACCCCGCAGACGGCCGCGGCCGAATAGAGAACGCCGATGGACAAGCAGACCACATCCGCATTGCTCTATCTCGACGGCATCAGCGTGTCGTTCGACGGCTTCAAGGCGCTCAACGAATTATCGTTCGTGGTGGAGCCGGGCGAGATGCGTGCCATCATCGGCCCGAACGGTGCCGGCAAGACCACCATGATGGACGTGATCACCGGCAAGACGCGGCCCGACTCCGGCGACGTCTATTTCGAGGAGGGGCACTACGACCTCTCCAAGCTCGACGAAACCGAGATCGCCATGCTCGGCATCGGCCGCAAATTCCAGAAGCCGACTGTGTTCGAGATGCATACGGTCGAGGACAATCTTCAGCTCGCGCTCAAGAACGACCGGCGCGTACGCGCGACCCTATTGTGGCAATCCTCCTCCGAACAGGAAATGCGCATCGACGAGGTTCTCGACATCGTCCGCCTCAAGGGCGTGCGTTCGCGCGTGGCCGGCAGCCTGTCGCACGGGCAAAAACAGTGGCTCGAAATCGGCATGCTGCTGGCGCAGGAGCCGAAACTGCTGCTGGTCGACGAGCCGGTCGCCGGCATGACCGACGTGGAGACGCGGCAGACCGCCGAATTGCTCAAACAGATCAACGAAACCAAAACGGTGGTCGTGGTTGAGCACGACATGACTTTTGTCCGCGACCTCGGCGTCAAGGTGACCTGCCTGCACGAAGGTTCGGTGCTGGCGGAAGGCTCCATCGATCAGGTGTCGCAGAACGAGCGGGTGGTGGAAGTGTATCTGGGGCGGTGAGGGGCCCCCGTCCTTCCGGATGCGAGCCTTGCTCGCTCCCGGGGGGACAGGGCGAGGGAAGGCGAGCAAGGCATGCTTGAAGCGACCAACATCGATCTGTTCTACGGCGCGGCGCAGGCGCTGCGCGGGATTTCGCTCAAGGCGGAGCCGGGCAAGGTGACCTGCGTGCTGGGCCGCAACGGCGTCGGCAAGAGCAGCCTGCTGCGCGCGCTGGTCGGCCAGCGCCCGGTGAGCGCGGGCTCCATCATGTTCGACGGTGCCGACATCACGCGCCTGTCCACGGTCGAGCGCGCGCGCCGCGGCATCGCCTATGTGCCGCAGGGCCGCGAGATTTTCCCGCTGCTCACGGTCGAGGAAAACCTGGAGACCGGCTTTGCGCCGCTCGCGCGCGACCAGCGCTCGGTGCCCGATGACGTATTCTCGCTCTTTCCCGTCCTGAACAGCATGCTGCGCCGGCGCGGCGGCGACCTCTCCGGCGGTCAGCAGCAGCAACTGGCGATCGGCCGCGCCCTGGTGATGCGGCCGAAGCTGCTGCTGCTCGACGAGCCGACCGAAGGCATCCAGCCCTCGATCATCAAGGATATCGGCCGCGCCATCAGCTACCTGCGGGGCCTGAAGGAAATGGCCATCGTCCTGGTCGAGCAATATCTCGATTTCGCGCAGGAGCTGGGCGACCAGCTCGTGGTGATGGACCGCGGATCGATCGTCTATTCCTGCGACAAGGCGAGCATGGACGAAGGCGCGCTCAAGCGGGCGATGGCGATTTGAGGGAAGATTTCGTCTTGGTCGGGCTTGTCCCAGCCATCCACGCCTTGCAGACTTGCCACGCTAAAGTGCGTGGATGCCCGGCCTGAGGCCGGGAATGACGAGTGGGGAGCCTCAGGTGCCAAGCGTCGCCGCCGTTGCCAGGGCCGCCGATGAAATCTTCGCCGCCAACCGCGCAACGGGCCACGTCGCCCTGCACGTGGCGCAAAGCGCCGGCCGCACCCGGCGCAGCCGCGTGCACGAGGACGGCTCGCTGCGCGTGCGCTTTCCCAATGTCACGGACGATGCGCTGGAGGCGGTGATCGTCAATACCGGTGGCGGCATGACCGGGGGCGACCGCTTTGCCGTTGACGTCAGGCTTGGCGCCGGCGCGCGGCTGATCGCCGGCACCGCGGCAGCGGAGAAAATCTATCGGTCCACCGGCGCGGACGCGGAAATGCGGGTCAGGCTCGAGCTGGGCGAGAACGCCGGGCTCGCCTGGCTGCCGCAAGAGACGATCCTGTTCGATCGCGCCCGGCTCACGCGGCGCATCGAGGTCGATCTCGCCGACTGCGCATCGCTGGTGCTCGCCGAGGCGGTCATATTCGGGCGTTCCGCCATGGGCGAAACGATGCGTGGCGGGCGTTTCACCGACCATTGGCGCGTGCGGCGCGCCGGCAAGCTCGTTTTCGCCGACAGCACGCGGATCGAGGGCGCCGTCGCCGAAAAGCTCGCGGCGCCGGCGGCGGCGGCCGGCGGCATCGCCGTTGCCACCGTGCTGCTCGCGCCGTCCGCCGACGACACGCTTGCCGCACTGCGCGCGCTGGAATTTACCGGCGAAGCCGGCATTTCGCAGTGGAACGGCATTGCGCTGACGCGGCTGGTCGCGCGCGACGGTGCCGCGCTCCGTCACGACCTGATCGCCGTGCTGGGCGCGCTCGGGCAGCGTGTGCCGCGGCTGTGGCTCAATTGAGGTCTGCATGAATCTGACCCCGCGCGAAAAGGACAAGCTGTTGATCGCCATGGCCGCGATGGTCGCGCGCCGGCGTCTGGAGCGCGGCGTCAAGCTCAACCATCCGGAAGCGGTGGCGCTGATTTCCGACTTCATCATGGAGGGCGCGCGCGACGGAAAAAGCGTGGCTCAGTTGATGGAAGCCGGCGCCCACGTGCTCACGCGCGCGCAGGTGATGGACGGCATCGCCGAGATGATCCACGACATACAGATCGAGGCGACGTTCCCCGACGGCACCAAGCTGGTGACTGTGCATAATCCGATCAGGTAAGGACGGACTCAGAGGATCAAATGCTCACACGCTTCTTCAACGACCGCGCCGACAACATGCGCGGTAAAATCATCGGAATCTACGCACTGCTCGCCGCCGCCAATCTGGCGGCCTGGGCATGGGCGCTGGTCGCCTTCCACGATTCGCCCCTGCTCATCGGCACGGCGTTCCTCGCCTACAGCTTTGGCTTGCGCCACGCCTTCGATGCCGACCACATCGCGGCCATCGACAATGTCACGCGCAAGCTGATGCAGGAAGGCCGGCGCCCGCTGTCGGTCGGCTTCTTCTTTTCGCTCGGCCATTCGACCATTGTCGTCGCGCTGGCGCTCGCCATCGCGCTGACCACGACGGCGCTGCAATCGCATTTCGAATCGTTCAAGTCCGTGGGCGGTTTCGTCGGCACCTCGGTTTCGGCGCTTTTCCTTTTCGCCATCGCCGCTGCCAATGTTCTGGTTCTCATTCAGGTCTATCGCGCATTGCAATTTGTGACCAAGGGCCGCGGGCTCGCCGAAGAGGATATCGACGCGATTCTTGCCAAGCGTGGCTTCCTTGGCCGCATCCTGCGTCCGGCCTTCCGGCTGATCGAGCGCAGCTGGCAAATGTACCCGCTCGGCGTGCTGTTCGGGCTCGGCTTCGACACCGCCACGGAAGTGGGCTTGCTCGGCATTTCCGCGACACAGGCCGCGCAAGGCATGTCGATCTGGTCGATCCTCGTTTTTCCGGCGCTGTTTACCGCCGGCATGTCGCTGATGGATACGACCGACAGCGTGCTGATGGTCGGCGCCTATGGCTGGGCCTTCGTCAAGCCAATCCGCAAGCTGTTCTACAATCTGACGATTACTTTCGTTTCAGTCGTCGCCGCGCTCGTCGTTGGCGGGTTGGAGGCGCTGAACCTGATCGGCGACAAATTCGCCTTGCAGGGTTCGTTCTGGGAATTCATCGGTGCGCTCAACGACAATTTCGGCCTGGTCGGCTACGGCATCGTCGCCTTCTTCGTCATGAGCTGGATCGTCTCTTTCGCGATCTACAGGGCGAAGGGCTACGATCGCCTCGAGGTCGCGCCATGATCCCCGGCGAAATGTTCATCCAGGACGGAGAGATCGAGCTCAACAAGGGCCGCAAGACGATTATGCTCAGCGTCGCCAACACCGGCGACCGCCCGATCCAGGTCGGCTCGCACTACCATTTCTTCGAAACCAACCCGGCGCTGAAATTCGACCGCAGGAAAGCGCGCGGCATGCGGCTCGACATCGCCGCCGGCACGGCCGTGCGTTTCGAGCCTGGGCAGACACGTGAGGTGACGCTTGTGGCGCTTGCCGGCAAACGGACGATCTACGGTTTTCGTCAGGATGTGATGGGAAAGCTCTGACAAAAGGGGACGCCGTCATGGCAGCGCTTTTGATCGTTCACTGGATTATCACGCTGATTGCGCTGTTCGTGTTTTTGTTCCCGGCCGCCAAAATCATCAGCAAGGCCGGTTACAACGGCTGGTGGTGCCTGCTCGGTGTCGTGCCAGTCGTCAACGTCGTGATGATTTGGGTTTTCGCCTTTTCGGCATGGCCGGCGTTACAGTCGCGGCAGTCGCAATGACCGCCCGCCGCCAATGCCGACCCCATAAAGCCATAACGGGCAGACCGTCGTCTGCCCGTCACAAGCTCTCGGATCCATTTCCGGTGCGCAGGCGTGAGCCGGCGACAACCGTACCCAGTTACTGAGAGCCAGGACCGGCAAACATGGACCACGAATACTGCAAGCAGCACCCACGTCCCATGCCCGCTCCGGTCATGGCGGCCATCCGAGTCCGGCATAGCCGAAGAAGGGTGACCTGCGGGAAAGCCTATCCGTCTTCGTCCGTGTGGCAAGAACAGTTTTTTTCCGCTTTGTGAACTACGGGGATAAATAATGGCGATCAGCATGAAACGCGCGGCCTATGTGGACATGTTCGGGCCGACCACCGGCGACCGCGTGCGGCTTGCCGACACCGATCTCATCGTCGAGGTCGAGAAGGATTTCACCGTCTACGGCGACGAGGTGAAATTCGGCGGCGGCAAGGTCATCCGCGACGGCATGGGCCAATCGCAGGTCACCAACAGGCAGGGCGCCGTCGACACCGTCATCACCAACGCGCTCATCCTCGATCACTGGGGCATCGTGAAGGCCGACGTCGGCATCAGGGATGGGAAAATTTCCGCGATCGGCAAAGCCGGCAATCCGGACATTCAATCGGGAGTCGGCATCATCATCGGTCCCGGCACCGAGGTGATCGCCGGCGAAGGAAAAATCCTCACCGCCGGCGGCTTCGACAGCCACATCCATTTCATCTGCCCGCAACAGGTGGACGAGGCATTGATGTCCGGCGTCACCACGATGCTCGGCGGCGGCACCGGGCCGGCGCACGGCACATTCGCCACCACCTGCACACCCGGGCCCTGGCACATCGGACGCATGATCCAGGCCGCCGATGCGTTGCCGATGAATCTTGGCTTCGCCGGCAAGGGCAATGCGTCGCGGCCGGCGGCGCTGGAAGAAATGGTCAAGGCCGGCGCCTGCGCGCTCAAGCTGCACGAGGACTGGGGCACCACGCCGGCGGCAATCGACTGCTGCCTGTCGGTCGCCGACAAATACGACGTGCAGGTGATGATCCACACCGACACATTGAACGAGTCGGGCTTCGTCGAGGACACGATCAAGGCGTTCAAGGGCCGCACCATCCACGCCTTCCACACCGAAGGCGCCGGCGGCGGCCATGCTCCGGATATCATCAAGGTGGCGGGCCTGAAGAATGTGCTGCCGTCCTCGACCAATCCGACGCGGCCGTTCACCCGCAACACCATCGACGAGCATCTCGACATGCTGATGGTGTGCCACCATCTCGATCCCTCGATCGCCGAGGATCTGGCGTTTGCGGAGAGCCGCATCCGCCAGGAGACCATCGCCGCGGAGGACATCCTGCACGACCTCGGCGCGCTGTCGATGATGTCGTCGGATTCGCAAGCCATGGGCCGCCTCGGTGAAGTCATCATCCGAACCTGGCAGACCGCCGATAAAATGAAGAAACAACGCGGCGCGCTGCCCGGCGAGAAGCCGGGCAACGACAACAAGCGGGTGAAGCGCTACGTCGCCAAATACACGATCAACCCGGCGATCGCGCATGGGGTGGCACGGCACATCGGCTCGGTGGAAAAAGGCAAACTTGCCGACCTGGTGCTGTGGTCGCCGGCCTTCTTCGGCGTCAAGCCGGAGACGGTGATCAAGGGCGGCTCCATCGTCGCCGCGCAGATGGGCGATCCCAACGCCTCGATCCCGACGCCGCAGCCGGTGCACTACCGGCCCATGTTCGGTGCCTTCGGCAAGGCGGTGACCGCGTCGTCGCTGGTCTTCGTGTCGAAAGCCGCGGCGCGCTCGAACCTGCGCAGCAGGCTCGGCGTGGAAAAGGAATTCGTGGCGGTGGAGAAGACGCGCTCGATCGGCAAGAAGAACATGATCCACAACGACGCCACGCCCGACATCGAGGTCGATCCGGAAACCTACGAGGTGCGCGCCGACGGCGAGCTGCTCACCTGCGCGCCGGCCGAGACGCTGCCGATGGCGCAAAGGTACTTCCTCTTCTAGACTGCCGCGATGCAGCGTGTATCCGCGATCAAGCCGGCCGGCGTCTGGGCCGCCGCGTCAGCCACCGACCGCGTCGTACTCGACGCCGGCGATCGTCGGCGACGGCGCATCGTGCTAACGGGGGAAAAGGGCACCGAATTCCTGCTCGATTTCGACAAGCCCGTGGCTTTGCGCGACGGTGACGGCCTCGTGCTCGACGGCGGCGGCATCGTCCTAGTCGCCGGCATGGCGGAGCCGCTGATCGAGGTCTCCGCCCACAGCGCGCTCGATGCCGTGCGGATCGCCTGGCATCTCGGCAACCGTCACACCGACGTGCAGATCGTCGGCGAGCGGTTGCGCCTGCGCCGCGATCACGTGCTGGAAGACATGCTGCGCGGCCTCGGCGCGCATCTCACGCCGTTCGAGGCGCCGTTCGATCCGGAGCAGGGCGCGCCCGCGCACGATCACGACCACGAGCACGATCATGGTGCGTAAGGCAAAGCGCGCGCCTTTGCTGCGGTCCTCCCCGCGCAAGCGCGGGCCGAAGGCGGCGCATGCAAAGCACAAGGAAACTCCTGTGCCGCGCTTGCACGGCGACGAACGCGGGTTCGCCGCATCCTCGCTCTACCGCCTCATGGCGTGGCTTTCGCCGGCGTTTCCGGTTGGCGCGTTCTCCTATTCCAGCGGAATCGAATGGGCGATTGAGGCCGGCGACATCAAGAATGCCGAGACGCTCAAGGGCTGGCTCTCGGTGATGCTGGCCGAAGGCGGCGGCTTTTGCGACGCGGTGTTCTTCGTGCACGCGCACCGGGCGGCCGGCGACGATCATGCCTTGCGCATGGTCGCCGAGCTTGCCGCCGCTTTCGCGCCGTCGAAAGAGCGCCATCTGGAGACTACCGCGCAGGGCAACGCCTTTGTCGAGGCCGCGCGCGCCGCCTGGCCGAGCGCCGCGCTCGAGCGGCTCAAGGCGGTCTGGGACGGGCCGGTCGCCTATCCGGTCGCCGTCGGGGTTGCCGCCGCCGGCCACGGCATCGCCGCCGCGCCCGCGCTTGCGGCCTATCTGCAAGCCGTCGCCGCCAATTGGGTGTCCGCCGGCGTGCGGCTGATCCCGCTCGGGCAGACCGACGGTCAACGCGTCTTGGCGGGTCTCGAAGCCGTGGTTGCCGCGACCGCGCAGCGGGCGCTCGCGTGCAAAGTCGAGGATATCGGCTCGTCCGCGTTTCGCGCCGATCTTGCGACCGCCCGCCACGAAACGCAGTACACTAGGCTGTTCAGGAGTTGACGATGAGGAGTGCACACGGCCCCTTGCGCGTCGGCGTCGGCGGCCCGGTCGGCTCGGGCAAGACCGCGTTGATGGACGCACTGTGCAAGAAGCTGCGCGGCAGCTACGAGATCGCCGCCATCACCAATGACATCTATACCAAGTGGGACGCGGAATACCTCGTGCGCTCCGGCGCGCTGGCGGCCGATCGCATCGCCGGCGTCGAAACCGGCGGCTGCCCGCACACCGCCATCCGCGAGGATGCCTCGATCAACCTCGCCGCGGTCGCCGAGATGCGCGCCAAGTTTCCCGATCTCGATCTGGTGCTGATCGAATCGGGTGGCGACAATCTCGCCGCCACGTTTTCGCCCGAGCTTGCCGATTTGACGATTTACGTCATCGACGTCGCCGCCGGCGACAAGATCCCATCGAAAGGTGGCCCCGGCATTACGCGATCCGACCTCCTGGTCATCAACAAGATCGATCTTGCGCCCTATGTCGGCGCCTCGCTCGAGGTGATGCAGCGCGATGCGAGGAAATTGCGCGGGGCGCGGCCCTTCGTTCTTACCAACCTGCGCGAAGGCAAGGGTGTCGACGAGATCGCGCGCTTCATCGAGCAGAAAGGCGGGTTATCGGCATGAGTGGCTCGACGCGCGATCGTCTTGAAGCGGTCCTCGCGAAGATCGCCGACCCAAAGGGCGAGGGCGCGCGCACCTGCCTCACGGTCTATGCCGAGGCCGCGCGCGATGCCGCCGACGCCGCCGATGCCCGCGCCCGCGCCGGCCTCTCGCTCGGGCCGATGGATGGCGCCATCGTCACCATCAAGGATTTGTTCGACGTCGCCGGCGAGGTCACCCGCGCGGGTTCGAAAATTCTCGCCGAGGAAGGCAAGCCCGCCGTGCGCGATGCGCCCGTGGTGCGCGCATTGCGCCAGGGCGGCGCCGTGATCGTCGCCAAGACCAATATGAGCGAATTCGCCTATACCGGCGTCGGCATGAACCCGCATTACGGCACGCCCGGCAATCCGGCGGACCGCAGGCGCTTGCCGGGCGGTTCGTCCTCGGGCGCCGGCGTTGCCGCCGGCGACGGCATCGGCGAGATCGCCATCGGCAGCGACACCGGCGGGTCGGTGCGCATTCCCGCCGCGCTCTGCGGTGTCGTTGGCTTCAAGCCGAGCCGCCAGCGCATCTCCATCGAAGGGGCGTTCCCGCTCGCCAAGACCATCGACTCGGTTGGACCACTTGCAAAGTCGGTCGCCGATTGCCACCGCGCCGATGCGGTGATGGCGGGCGATCGCTTTGCCCCGATAGAGCCGGTTCCGCTTGCCGGATTGCGGGTCGGAATCATCCAAGGCTCGCCGGTCGAAGCGCTCGACGAAACGGTGGCGAAAAGCTTCCCACAGGCGATCGAGCGCCTCGAGGGCGCCGGCTGCCGGCTGTCGGACGAGCGCATCGCGCTGCTCGACGACATGGCGCGCGTCAACAGTCGCGGCGGGGTGCAACCGGTGCAGGCATACGCGCTGCACCGCGATCGGCTCGAGCGGCGCGCGGCCGATATCGATCCGAATGTCCGGGTGCGGCTGGAACGCGCCCAAAGCATCAGCGCCGCCGACTACCTCGACATGTGCGACGAACGCGCCAAACTCATCCCGGCCATGGACGCGCGGCTTGCGAATATCGACGTGCTCGCGATGCCGACAACCCCGATGGTCGCCCCCACCATCGAGGAAATGACGCCGCCGGATGTCTTTGCGCGAAAGAACGCCATGCTGCTGCGCAATACGGTCATCTGGAATTTCTTCGACTGCTGTGCGATTTCGCTCCCCTTGCCGCGCGCGAGCGGCAGGCTGCCGACCGGCCTGATGTTGGTTGCGCGCAACGGCCAGGACCGCCGGCTGTTTGGCATCGCCGCGGCAGTCGAGCATCTGCTGGTCGGATGACGGTTCAGAACGCCCGCAGCGTGTCGATCAGCAGCTTGTAGCGTTCGGGCCCGAGCCGTTGCAGCAGTCTCGCCTCGTGTTTGTCGGACAGGGTCTTTGCGCGGGCCAAGACACGCTGGCCCTCGCGCGTCAAACGCAAGGCGTGGCGGCGCTTGTCGACGGACGAGGGCAGGCGCTGCGTGAGGCCGCGCCGTTCCAACCGGTGTAGCAACCGTACCAGCCGCGCGCGCTCGATCCCCAGCGTTGCCGCGAGCTCGGATTGCGACAAGCCGTGATTGGCGCCGATCACCACGAGGACGGAAAACTGCGCCGGGCTGATGTCGATATGCGACAGGCGGCGGATGAAGTCCTGGAACACCCAGACCTGCATGCGCCGCACGAAATAGCCGAGCCGTTCGTTGAGTATGCCGAGGTCGATCGCCGGGCCGCTGCGGCGCAACCGCTGCGTTTTCAGCAGCGGCACGGTGCCCAGTCGACCTGTCTTCGCAGCCATCGCCGCCGCCTTTTCTGCGCCGCTCCGGTCCGCGGACCGTGGCCCGGACGCCATATGTACATAATGCAGTTGACGAAATTAGTTGTCCACGTCAACAATATGCCGCCTGAGGTGCCGGCGGTGCGGCAGCGCGCCGCCGGCCAACCCGGATTTCGCGCTTGTTAGGACCGGAGCAAATCCGGCATCATCGGCGCCAAGCCGTACAGGCATTAGGGAGGAGTTTGAAATGACACCCAAATCGCCATCAAATTCGCGTCGCGTTACCCGCCGCACGTTCAACGCCGGGCTCGGCGCAGCCTTTGCCGCCGGAACCGCGCCGTTCAACATCGCGCGCGCGGCGACCGGCCCGCTCAAAGTGGGCGTGCTGCTACCGCGTTCCGGTTTCGAAGCCGGCATCGGCCAGGACTGCCAGCGTGGCGTCGATGTCGCGTCGGGCATCCTCAAGGATCTCGGCATGCCGCCGCTGCAGATCATCAACGCCGACACCGAATCGAACGTCGAGACCGCCCGTTCGCGCGCCGAGAAGCTGATCGGGGAGGGCGCGCAGCTTCTGGTCGGTGCCTTCGATTCCGGACAAACCACGGCCATCGCGCAGGTCTCCGAGCAGAAGGGAATTCCCCTGGTCATCAACATTGCGGCCGCGCCGCCGATCACCGAACAGGGCTATAAATTCGTATTCCGCAATTTCCCGACCGCGCCGATGATCCTGCGCGACGCCTTCATCGACCAGAAGGAAGTGTTGGCCGCGGTCGGCGCGGAGCCGAAGACGGCCGTGTTCATGCACGTCAACGACACCTTCGGCACCGCGATGTCGAAGGGCATCGGCGCGGTGATGCCGAAGTTCAACATGCCGTACAAGATCGTCGAGGAAATCTCCTACGATCCGGCGGCGCGCGACCTTTCGGTCGAAATCTCCAAGGCGAAGGCGACCGGCGCCGAAGTGTTGCTGTGCGTCAGCCGCCTCAACGATGCCATCCTGCTAACTCGTGAAACGGTCAAGCAGCGCTGGACGCCGACGGCCATCATGAGCATGGGGCCGGGCTGGTACGAAGACCAATACCTCAAAACCCTCGGCAAGCTCTCCGACGGGCCGCTCAGCTTCGCGCCCTGGTACGATCCGAACAAAAAGCTGTCCAAGCGGCTCGACGCCGCGCTCGCCAAGGCGCATCCGGGCGTCAACCTCAACACCAACCACGTCTACACATTCGAGGCGCTGCTGATTGCCGCCGACGCCTACAAGCGCGCCGGCTCGACCGACCCCAAGGCGCTCGCCGACGCCATCCGCACGACCGACATCAAGGACAATGTCAGCATCGGGCCCGGCATCCAGTTCGACGCCAAAGGCCAGAACGACAAGATCAAGGGCGGCGGCATCCAGAATCGCGGCGGCAAGTTGATTACGGTCGCGCCGAAGGAAGCCGCCAATGGCAAGCCGGAATGGCCGCTCAAGCCCTACGACAAGCGCGGCTGACGATTTGTCGATGCCCGGCTCGCAGGCGGCCGTCACGATCATGGCCGCCTGGAGCTGTGCGCGCCGCCCCGCTTGGCCAGGCAACACCGTGCGTGCTTGAGCGAGATCGCCGGACCGAGCCCGGCGATGGCAGGTGAGGAAACCGGTCCCCGTGCCCGCAGATATCTATCTCAATGTGGCGGTCGGGGGGATCCTGACCGGTCTCGTCTACGGCCTGATGTCGCTCGGCCTGTCGGTGATCTTCGGCGTGGTGCGCGTGGTCAATTTCGCCCATGGCGAGATGATGACCGTCGCCATGTATATCGCGGTGACGCTGTTTGCCGCATTCCATCTCGATCCCTTGGTCATGTTGGTGCCGATCGCCGCGGTGATGTTCGCGTTCGGCTATGTCCTGCAAATGCGGCTGATCAACCCGTTCATTACCAGGCCCGACTACAGCCAGTTCCTGCTGCTGGTCGCGATCGCGATCATTATCGTCAATCTGCTGCTGATCGCGTTCGGCCCCGACGCGCAGTCCGTGCAGACATCCTACGCCTATGACAGTTTCCAGGCCGGGCCGCTGATCGTCGATGCAACCAAGCTTTACGCCGGCATTGCCGCGGTCGTGGTCGCGGCGGGACTGTTCGTCTTTTTCCGTTATACGCGGCTCGGCACCGCCGTGCGCGCCTGCGCCGACAACTACACCGGTGCGCTGGTGGTCGGGCTCGACGTCAAGCATCTCTATGCCTTGACCTTCGGCCTGGGCGCAGCCTGCGTTGGCGCTGCCGGCTGCATGTTGCTGCTGATCTTCGACGTGACGCCCGCGGCCGGTCCTGCCTACACGCTGCTCGCCTTCGTCATCGTCATCACCGGCGGCCTCGGGTCGATGCCGGGCGCGCTAGTCGGCGGCGTCCTCATCGGATTGACCGAAGCGATGGCCGGACTGCTGTTCACGCCTTCCGCAAAAAGCATGTTTTCTTTCGCCGTCTTGGTGCTCGTGCTGCTGTTCCGCCCGCAGGGCATCATGGGCAAGAGGGCGGCATGATCGCGCGGCTGATCGAGGGAATTCCGCCACGCGCGCTGGTCTTGCTGGGCGTATTGCTCGCAGTTCTGATTCTCGCGCCGCTGGTCGCCAGCGACTATCTCATTACGGTGCTCGTTCTGATCCTGTACTTCGCCTATGTCGGGCAAGCCTGGAACATCATGATGGGCTTTGCCGGGCAACTCTCGCTCGGCCACGCACTGTATGTCGGGCTCGGCGCCTACACCTCGGCAAGTCTATATGTTCATTACGGAATTGGCCCCTGGCTGGGCCTGCTGGCGGCGGTGCCGGTGGCCGCCTTGGCCGGCGCCATCATCGGATTCCTGGCTTTCCGGTTTCGCGTCGCCGGCGTTTATTTCGCCATCCTCACCATTGCCTTCGCCGAATTCGCCCGCGTCGGTTTCGACCATTTGGGCTGGACCAGCGGCTCGTCGGGCCTGTTTCTGCCCGTCGCGCAATACAGCCGGAACAATCTCTGGCAGCTGCACGGCCATGCGGCGATGTTTTACTATGTGCTCCTGTTCGCAACAGTGCTCGCCTTGCTCTTCTGCCGCATGCTCTTGCAAAGCCGCATCGGCTATTTCTGGCGCGCGATCCGCGAGGACGAGGAGGCGGCGCGCTCGGCCGGCATCGACGTCTTCCGCTACAAGATGCTGGCGGTGGTGATTTCCGCCGCCATGACTTCCTTTGCCGGCGTGGTCTACGCCTTCTACTACAACAACCTTTTTCCCGAGCAGGTGTTTCACATCCTGCGCTCGATCGAAATCATTCTCGGCCCGATCGTTGGTGGCGTCGGCACGCTGTTTGGTCCGATCCTCGGCGCATTCCTGCTCACCGGTCTTGCCGAGACGCTAAGCGCCGCGCTCGCCGCGCTCGGCGTCGATCTGCCCGGCGCCAAGCAGGTCTTCTACGGCATCTGCCTGCTGCTGGTGATCACCGCGCTGCCGGAAGGCGTATGGCCCTGGCTTGCCGGGCGCATCGGATTGACGGAGCGCGGCAAATGAGCGCGCTGTTGTCGGTCGACGGCGTCAGCAAACGCTTCCGCGGCCTGGTCGCGGTCGACAGGGTCAGCTTCGAGGTGCCGGAAGGCGGCATCTACGCGGTTATCGGGCCGAACGGCGCCGGCAAGACCACGCTGTTCAACATGATTGCCGGGCTGTTTGCTCCCGACAGCGGCAGCATGCGCTTTGCCGGCGAGCGTATCGACGGCCTGCCGCCCGACCGCGTCTGCCGGCGCGGCATCGGCCGCACCTTTCAGATCGTGCGGCCGTTTCCCGCGCTTACGGTCGAGGACAATGTGATTGTCGGCGCGCTGCTGCGCCGGCATCGGGTGGACGCGGCACGCGCGCACGCGCATGACGTGCTGCGCCGGCTCGACCTTTACGACAAGCGCAGCCAACGCGCCTCGTCGCTCACCTTGCCGGACCGCAAGCGGCTCGAAGTCGCGCGCGCGCTTGCCGGCGATCCGAAACTGCTGCTGCTCGACGAGGTGATGGCGGGCCTGCGGCCGACCGAGACCGATCGCATCGTCGCCATCCTGCGCGAGCTCAATCGCGAGACCGGACTGACCATCCTTCTGATCGAGCATGTGATGCGCGCGGTGATGGCGCTCGCGGCGCACATCCTCGTGCTGCATCACGGCGCGGCCATCGCCGAGGGCGCACCGGCCAAGGTCGTGCAGGATCCGGCGGTGATCCATTCCTACCTCGGCGTGGAGGCTATCTGATGCTCCGCGTCGAAAACCTCGACGTCTTCTATGGCGACGCGCAGGCGCTCGGTGGCGTGTCGCTCGACATCGAGCAAGGCGCGATTGTCGCGATTGTCGGCGCCAACGGCGCCGGCAAGACCTCGCTCATCCGCACCATCGCCGGCATGCAGCGGCCGGCGCGCGGCCGCATCCTCTATCGCGGCAGCGATATCGCCGGCTGGCCGAGTTACAAGGTCTGCGATCTCGGTATCGGCCAGGTCGCCGAAGGCCGCCAGATTTTTCCCTCGCTCTCGGTCGGCGAAAACCTGGAGATGGGCGCCATGCTGCCGCGTGCGCGGTCGTCGCGCGCGCGCAATCTCGAGCGCATCTTCGCCCTGTTCCCGCCGCTCGCCGAGCGTCGGGATCAGATCGCCGGAACGCTCTCGGGCGGCGAACAGCAGATGCTCGCCATCGGACGCTGCCTGATGGGGTCGCCGGAACTGGTGATGTTCGACGAGCCTTCGCTCGGTCTGGCGCCGGCCGTGGTGCAGAGCATGCTCAAGACCGTACGCGATCTCAACCGCGAGGGCCTCACCTGCGTGCTGGTGGAGCAGAACGTGGCGGTTTCGCTCAAGCTCGCCAGCCGCGCCTACGTGCTGGAGAACGGACGCATCACGCTGTCCGGCAGCGGCGCCGACCTGCTCAACGACGACCGCGTGCGGCAGGCCTATCTCGGCCTGTAGTCCTGGTCGCGGCTGCGCGGGCGGCGGCGCATCAGGAAATCGAGCGCGGCGACCCGCATGCTGAGCGAGCAATCGGGGAAGCTCGCGCGCAGCAGCTTGAGCGCCTCGGCGTCGGTGGCCGGGGCGAATGTCATGATCCAGGCGGCCATGTTGCCCGGCTCAAGAGCAGTGGCGCCCAATTCGGATTTGAAGGCTTGGCCCATCGAAACAGTCCTTGCGAGTCACGGCAATGCCAGTGTGTGCCCCCGCATTTAGCAATTCGTTAACGAACCGGAACCGCCGGCGGTTCCATCGCCGGCCGCCATATTCGACCCCTCCGGCAGGCTATTTCAGCGGCGGGCCGATGGTGACGCTCAGCTTGCCCACCCCTTCGACCTCGCACTCGATCCTGTCGCCGGCAACTATTGCGGCGACGCCCGAGGGCGTGCCGGTCATGATCACGTCGCCGGCCGCAAGCGCGACCATTTCCGACAGTTTGGAAATCGTCTCCGGCACGTTCCAGATCATCTGATTGAGGTCGCCGTCCTGGCGCACCTTGCCGTTGACCTTGAGCGTGATCTTGCCCTTGGTGGGATGCCCGATTTCGCTTGCCGGCTTGAGCGGGCCGCAGGGCGCGGAATGGTCGAACGCCTTGCCGATTTCCCACGGCCGCTTGATTTCGCGCGAGGCGAACTGCAAGTCGCGGCGCGTGAGGTCGATGCCGACCGCGTAGCCGTAGATGCAGTCATTGGCCCTGGCGACGGGGATGTTGCGGCCGCCGCTCTTGAGCGCGACCACCAGTTCGACTTCGTGATGCATGTCCTTGGTCAGCGAGGGGTAGGGCACCGTGCCCCCGTCCGCGACGATTGCGTCGGCGGGCTTGGCAAAGAAAAACGGCGGCGCCCGCTCGTCCTGACCCATTTCGCGAATGTGCTCGATGTAATTGCGCCCGACGCACCAGATGCGGCGGACCGGAAAGACCTTGCTCGAGCCGGCGACCGCGATGGCCGGCTGAGGCGGCGGCGAAATGACGTAATCCGCGCTCATGGGAAAACTGCCTTTTGCAATAATGCAAGCTGCTAGGGGTGGTTGGCGGGTCCATCCGGTATCGCATTATCCCGGCTGTAACAAGGTGGAATGCCGCCAGTCCCGCGGCTTATTGCGCCGCTTCTTCGACCGGCGCGTTGGCTTCCTGCCGCTTGAGCTGGAGGCGGTAGAACGAGGCATAACGGCCGCTTTTGCGCAGCAGTTCCTCATGCCGGCCGGATTCGACCGCCTGGCCGTCCTCGATCACGAAAATGCGGTCGGCGTGGAAGACCGTGTGCAGCCGGTGCGCGATCGCGAGCGTCGTGCGGCCCTGGCAAAGATGCTCCATGGCCTCGCGCACCGCCAGCTCCGATTCCGAATCGAGCGCGGCGGTGGCCTCGTCGAGCAGGATGATCGGGGCGTTCTTGATCAGCGCCCGCGCGATGGCGACGCGTTGGCGCTGGCCGCCGGAAAGCTGGAGCCCATGCTCGCCGACCGGCGTGTCGTAGCCGCGCGGAAAAGTCATGATGAAATCGTGCGCAAAGGCGCCCTTGGCGGCTGCCACGATCTCGTCCTCGCTGGCGCCCGGCCTGCCGAACTCGATGTTGTCGCGGATGGTGCCGCGGAACAGGAATACGTCCTGGCCGACATAGGCGATGTGATGGCGTAGCGAATGGCGCGCGACCTGGCGGATGTCCTGCCCGTCGATGGCGATGCGGCCGCGCTCGGCGTCGTAAAAGCGAAGAATCAGATTGATGATCGTCGTCTTGCCGCCGCCGGAAGGACCAACCAGCGCGGTCAGTTTGCCCGGCTCGGCCGCGAAGGAGAGGCCGCGCAGCACCGGTTCGTCGGGCCGGTAGGCAAAATGCACGTCGTCGAATTCGACGCGCGACGTCTTGATCGCGAGCGCAGGCTTGTCGTCGTCGGCCGGCTCGCTTGGCGGCGAATCGAGAACCTCGAACAGGATGCGCACGCCGACGAGCCCGCTGTTGAGCTCGATGTTGAGCCGGGCGAGGCGCTTGGCCGGCTCATAGGCGAGCAGGAAGGCGGCGATGAAGGAGAAGAACTGGCCGGGCGTCGCCCCGGTCGCGATCACGCGATAGCCGCCATAGGTGATGGCGATGGCGACCGCGAGGCCGCCCAGCGTTTCCATCAGGGGGCTGGCACGGTTGGATACGCGCGCCATCTTGTTGGCCTCGTGCTCGACCGCCGCCACATTGCGGTCGAAGCGCTCGCGCATGATGTCTTCGAGCGTGAAGGCCTTGACGATGCGGATGCCTTGCAGGGTCTCCTGCAACGTCTCGATGATGCGGGTGCCGCCGTGGAACTGGGCGCGGGCGATGCCGTAGATGCGCCGGATGAGCTTGCGCAAAACCACGAAGGCCGGCGGCGCCACCACGAAGCTGATGAACGACATCACCGGGTCCTGCACCACCATCACCGTCACCAGCCCGATCAGCGACAGAAGATCGCGGCCGAGCGAGGTGATCAAAAGATTGATGACCTGGGTCGCCGCCGCGGCGCCGGCCGACAGCCGCGCGATGAATTCGGTTGAGTGCCGGTCGGAGAAAAACCCAAGGCCCTCGTTGAGCAGCTTGGCGAACACGCTGCGCTGATTGTCGGCAACGATGCGATTGCCGATCTGCGAGAGCACCACACTGTGCCCGTAAGTGGCGAGGCCCTTGATGGCAAACAGCGCGGCGGTGACGCCGCCGAGGATGAAGATGCCGGTGAGGTTCTTGTTGACGTAGGCCTGGTTGATGACGTCGCCGATCAGATAGGCGCTGAGCGCCGTGCAGCCGGCGGAGACCGCCATGAGCACGAAGGCGAAGGCGTAGCGGCGCCAATGCACGATGCCCTGTTCGGTCAGCAATCGCCGGATCAGGGCAACGGTGCCGTAACGCGCGTCGTCGGCCAATGGCAAATTCTGGTCGTTCATCCGCCCTCTGTCGGGCTTCGATTATGGCACAATTGAATGCGGGCTGGAGCAGGCGTTTGCATGCCCGTTGACGGCCCATATTTCAAGACAAAACCGGATAAAAGGCTTAATCGGGCCCCGCGATCGGCCCGGTCTTCAGGCCGAAACGCTTTCGCGTTTGCCCGGCAGCCGCCGTTCCCAGGCAAAGGCATGGGCGACGATGGTATCGAGATCCTCGAATTGCGGCCGCCAATCCAGTGTCGAGCGGATGCGCGTCACATCGGCGACCAGCGAAACCGGGTCGCCGGCGCGCCGGGCGGCGACCGTGACTGGGAAATTCTGCCGGCTAACGCGCCGCACCGACTCGATCACCTCGCGCACCGAGGCGCCGCGGCCGTAGCCGCAATTGAAGGTGGCGCTGGCGCCGCCGCGGCGCAGATGGGCAAGCGCCGCTGAGTGCGTGCGCGCGAGATCGCTGACATGGATGTAGTCGCGGATGCAGGTGCCGTCGGGCGTCGGATAGTCGGTGCCGTAGATGTCGATCCGCGCCCGCTTGCCGAGCGCGGCTTCGCAGGCGACCTTGATCAGATGGGTGGCGGCCGGCGTCGATTGTCCGGTGCGCAGCTTCGGGTCGGCGCCGGCGACGTTGAAGTAACGCAGCACGACGAAGCGCAGGCCATGCGCCTTGCCGGCGTCGTGCAGCATGATCTCCGACATCAGCTTGGAGGCGCCGTAGGGCGAGATCGGCGCGGTCGGTGCATCCTCGCGCACGGGAACGCGCGCGGGATTGCCATAGACGGCGGCGGTGGAGGAGAAGATGAAATGCTGCACGCCCGCCTTGATGGCAACGTCGAGCAGGCTGCACGTGTTCATGGTGTTGTTGCCGTAATAGCCGAGCGGATCGGCAACCGATTCTGGGACCACGATCGAGGCGGCGAAATGGATGATCGCGGTCACGCCGTGCTGGCGCAGCGTCTGCGCCACCAGCTCGCGGTCGCCGGTCGAGCCGGCGACGAACGGGACCTTGTTGGGAACGAGAAAGCGAAAACCGGTCGACAGGTTGTCGAGCACGACGACGCTTTCGCCGGCGTCGACGAGTTCGTGCACCATGTGGCTGCCGATATAGCCGGCCCCGCCCGTGACCAGGATTGTCATTGCCCACGTCCCCGGAAATTGCGCCGCATTTTAGCCAATGTAGGCGAAAGAGTGCTTAGTCTGTGCGCGGCGCCGCGATGGTTATGGCGGTCATGCTTAATGCTCGGTATATGACGCCGGCAGAGGCGCCATGGCCGATATTCTTTTCATCAAGACGTCGTCGATGGGCGATGTGATTCATCACATGCCGGCGATGACCGATGCGCAAAAGGCGCGTCCTGGCGCGCGCTTGACCTGGCTGGTGGAGGAGGCCTTCGCGCCGCTGGTCGCCCTGCATCCGGCGGTGGCGGCGGTCATTCCGGTCGCCTGGCGGCGCTGGCGGAAATCGCTGTACGCGCCGGCGACGCTTGCCGAGATCGCCGGCAGCCTGCGCGCCATAAGGGCGCAACGCTACGACGAGATCGTCGACAGCCAGGGCCTGCTGCGTTCTGCGGTCATCGCGCGGTTCGCGCACGGCCGCCGGCACGGCTATGACGCTTCCAGCATCCGCGAGCCGCTGGCGTCGCTATTCTACGACCGCTGCTACAGTGTCAGCCGCGCGTTGCATGCCGTCGAGCGCAACCGCGCGCTCAGCGGCGGGGCGCTCGGCTATGCGCCGCAGGGAGCGCCTGATTTCGGGCTCGCGCGCGCGCGCTATGCGGCGCCGGGCGCGCGCTATGCGGTGTTTCTGCATGCGACCGCGCGGCCGAGCAAGGAATGGCCGCTCACCGACTGGATCGCGCTCGGCCGCGCGCTGCCCGCGCTCGACCTGGTATTGCCTTGGGGCACCGAGGCCGAGCGCGCGCGCAGCGAGCGCATCGCTTCGCAACTGCCGCGGGCGCGGGTGCCGGAGCGGACGCCCCTCGATCGGATGGCGCGGCTGATTGCCGGGGCGCAATTCGTCGTCGGGGTCGATACCGGGCTGATGCATCTTGCCGCCGCGCTCGGCGTGCCGCTGGTCGCGATTTTTGCCGGCAGCATTCCCAGCCTAACGGGTCCCGTCGGCAACGGGCCGATGGCGGTGCTTGGCGGCGACGGCACGCCGCCCGCAGCCGCGGCGGTGATCGAGGCGGTTCACAAAATCGGTGGTGAATGATGCCAAAGACGAGGCTTGAAGCGTTCAGCGATGGTGTGCTCGCCATCATCATCACCATCATGGTGCTCGAGCTGAAGGTGCCGCACGGCGACGACCCGGGCGTTCTCGCACCGCTGCTGCCGGTTTTCTTCAGCTATGTCCTGAGCTTTGTCTATATCGGCATCTACTGGAACAACCACCACCACATGCTGCATGCGGTCAAACGCATCACCGGCGGCGTACTCTGGGCCAATCTGCATTTGCTGTTCTGGCTGTCGCTGTTTCCCTTCGTCACCGGCTGGATGGGCGAGAACCATTTTGCGATATGGCCGTCGGCGCTTTACGGCTGCGTGCTGCTGATGGCGGCGCTCGCCTACTGGATACTGGTCGCCACCATCATCCGGGAGGAGGGCGCCGGCTCGCTCCTGGCAAAGGCGGTCGGCAAGGACCTCAAGGAAAACTCTCGGCGGCGGGTTATGCCGTGGCGATCGTGCTCTGTTTCGTTTTCAACCAGTGGGTCGCGCAGGCGATCTACGTTCTGATCGCACTGGTATGGCTGGTGCCGGACCGGCGGATCGAGCGGATATTGTCGGCTTGAGGCCGTCCGCGCTCACGCCGCGCCGGCGCGCAATAGATCGTGCACGTGAACGATACCGACCGGCTTGCCGGATTCGACCACGAAGAGCGCGGTCACCTTTGAATTGAGCATCCCCAGGGATTCGCTAAGCAGTTGATCGGGGCGCACCACCTTCGGCCCGCGCGTCATCACGTCGTCGACGATCTGATCGAGCAGGTCGGGCCGCATGTGGCGGCGCAAGTCGCCGTCGGTGATGATGCCGATAAGCAGCCCTTGTGCATCGACGATGCCGACGCAGCCGAAGCCTTTCGTGGTCATCACGAGGATCGCGTCCGACATCGTGGTGCGCAGCGGCGCGAGCGGCACCGAAGCTCCGCTGTGCATGATGTCGCGCACGCGCTTGAGCATGGAGCCAAGCTTGCCGCCGGGGTGCAGCAGGCCGAACTGCGCCGCCGTAAAGCCGCGGCTTTCGAGCAGCGCGATCGCCAGGGCGTCGCCGAGCGCAAGCAGCATCAGGGATGAGGTGGTCGGGGCGAGATTGTGCGGGCAGGCTTCGCGCGCCTGCGGCAGCGTCAGCACCACGTCGGCGGCATGCGCTAGCGTCGAGTCGGCGCTCGCCGTCATGGCGATCAGCCCGATGCGGAAACGGCGCGAATAGTCCGTGAGGTTTTTCAGTTCGGCGGTCTCGCCCGACCATGAAAGCGCGACGATCACGTCGCCGGTCGCGATCATGCCGAGGTCGCCGTGGCTTGCTTCGCCCGGATGCACGAACAGCGCCGGTGTCCCGGTCGAAGCGAAGGTCGATGCAATCTTGCGCCCGACATGGCCGGATTTGCCCATGCCGGTCACGATCACCCGGCCCTGCGCGGCGCGGATCAGCTCGACGGCGGCGGCGAAACTCGCGCCCAACCCGTCGCGCAGCGCGGCGGCCAGCGCGTCGATGCCGCCGCCTTCCGCATCGAGCGTGCGCAACGCGGATTCGATCGCCGCCTGCGTGCGTTCGTCGGGCATATCGGCGGGCTTCGGTCGGGCCAAGCTATGATCCTTTTTGAGCGCGGCTTTGATAGCACGGAATGGGCCGCCCGTCAGGCGCGGCGAAGGCGAAACGTTAACGCCGCGAATTCTAGCGTGCGGCCGGCAATGCCGGGGTTTGCGCCCAGAACGGCTGTCGGGGATCGAAGCGGAAAATCAGACTGGCCGTAATCAGGTGGTCGGTGAAATTCTTCGTCGGATCGTTCGACTCGTTCCAGAGGTATTTGTAGTCGAAGCGGAGATCCGTCTGCTGCGAGAACACGTGCGGAAACAGCAAAGTCGCGCCGGGGACGAACAGGTCGTCGGCGCGCTTGTCGCCGTTCGGCGCAAGGTCGTTGCGGTAGGCGCGCCGGCTATACGACACATTGGCGCCGAGGATCAGCCAATCGGTAATTCTCCGATAGGCTTCGATCTTGCCGCCGCCCTCGACATAGGCGCCGGGCGCGAGCTCGGTGAACACGGGGGTAATGCTCGTTCCCGGGATGTCGCTGTACAGCAGCCACGGCGACACGATGAGGACGCCGCCATCGGCAATTGCGTTGGGAAAGGCAAGGCGGCCGCGAGCCTCGGTGTAATAGCCGTCGCCGGAGGGAAAGAAATCGCCGTAGGAGCGGTGAGCGAGTTTCAATTGCAGGGATTGATAGATGCCCTGCGAAGCGCCCTCGAAGGTCGCGCTGACCGCGGCTTCGCCGTAATAGAAATGCTGGTCGTAGTAGGCGGCCGCCCCGCCGACCGCCGGCACCAGCGACACGCCGGAAAATAAATCGATCACGGGGCCGATGGCGCCGCCGGCATAGGCGTAATTGAGGTCGTCGCTTTGGCTGTAGATTTGTCCGGCGACAACGCCGGTCGTGCGCCAGCGCTGGCCGTCGATTGACCGCTCGTCGCGCAACGAAACGGAGCCGACGCCTTCGATTTCGGTGCGGCGCGGACCCAAATAGTAACGCGGGTTGGTTTCGGCCGCGGTGCCGAGTTCGACCGTCACCTGGCTTAGGTCCGGCTGCAACTTGCGGCGAACGCGCTGCAATCCCGCCTGCGCTTCGGCATTGCCGGGGTCGTTGACCGCGACGCGTTCATAGGCCGAGAGAGCCCAGCGAAGGACGCCGGCGGCCTCCGCCGCGCGGGCAAAACGCAGATTGAGCCCGCTGTCGGCCGGATGCTTCAAAACCTGTGAATAAAGTGCGTCAAGTTGCTCGGATGCTGCCGACGGCGACACCATCGATGCCGTCAATAAAAATGCGGACGCCGCGAGCGATCCAGCCAGTTGCGGCCAACGAGGGATGTGCATCGGATCAAATTCCCGCCCGGTGAGGATGTCAAACAATCCAATGCTCAGGATTACTCGCCGAGTGAAACGTGCTATCTCTTAGCAGAACTGGAAGCGGCAGCCAAACGAAGCCCGCGCGATTTACCGGCGGTCCGGGCCCGGTCGCTAAAATTGTAACGAGTGTCACTCGACGGTCACGCCATGTGGAACCTCATACGCCCGCTTTTGTATATGAGCGCGAGTGCGGTATTCGTCGCCGCCGCGGCGGCCGGCGCAAAGGCCGAAAAAATCGGCGTTGCGGCGGCGGTCGTCAACCAGGTGCGGGGCGTCTCCGGCGGCAGCAGCCGTCCGCTTGCCGTCGGCAGCGACGTCTTCACGCATGAGCATATCGTCACCAGCGATGCCAGCACCGCGCAGCTTTTGTTCCTCGACAAGACAAGTCTCAGCGTCGGCCCGCGCGCGGATCTCGTGCTCGACAGTTTCGTCTACGATCCCGCTCGGAGCGACGGGCGCGTGGTCATCAATGCCGCGCAGGGTGCATTCCGTTTTATCACCGGCGCGATGAACCCGCGCGATTACACGATCAATACGCCGGTCGCCGCCATCGGCATTCGCGGCACCATCCTCGATCTTCTCATCACCGGAGACCGCACATCCGGCTACAAGCTGACGGTGATTTCCGTCGAATGCTGCGCGATCATCACGCTGCCGTCCGGGCAGCACCTCAACCTCACGACTCCGGGCACCGCCTATGTTTTGACAAGCGGCGGCAACGTGACGGGCCCCATCCAATGGGACGGAACCATCGTGAGCGGGGGAGGCGGCCTGCATTTCCCGTTGTTCGGCTGGTACTTCCAGGGCGAGCCTGGCCCGGACAGACTGCCGGCAAACCACATCGGCGATGCCGATCAGCTCAATGCGGTAATCGAAGGTCAGCTCAAAAGCATTCGGCCGATCATTACAAACGGCGATTTCAGATAGTTTCGGTGTTCGCGCGTCTTAAGCCGCAGCATAGTTGCCGGCGCGGCCTAGCGTCCCTTCCGCACTGATTCGCGCGCTGCGGCCAGCACCGTCTCGACCGCGACGTCGGCGGTGCGGCGGTGGCGCACCGCGCTGTTGCCTTCGCGCGGCGCGCGCTCGCGGGCGGCGTCGTCGCCGGGCGGCTCGAGGATGGCGGCGATCGGGTTGAGCGGCTTCCAGTGCCACGGGCTGGTCGGCCCGAAGATCGCGACGGTCGGCGTGCCGATCGCGGAGGACACGTGCATCAATCCGGAATCGTTGGTGACGGAGGCATCGGCAGCGGCAAGCGCCATAATGGCATTGCGCAGGTCGTTGCCGGTCAGATCGCGTACCCCGCTTCCGGCAGCCTCGGCAATCTCTTCGGCGAGCGGCGCCTCGTCCGGTCCGCCGAGCACCCAAACCGATGCGCCATCCGTGGCGAGCGCGCGCGCCAAAGCACCGTAGTGCTCGACCGGCCAGGCCTTGCCGGCGCCGACCGCGCCGGGCGCCAGCGTCACGACAGGACGGCCGTCGGCGGCAAGGCCGCGTTGCGCGCGCCAGGCCGCAACGTCGCCGGGTGGCACGCTCAATTCTGGCAGCGGCCAGTCGCGCGGCAGCGGTGAGCCACCTGGCAGGGCCAGCGCGCCCATCTGGTCGATCATGCGTGGTAATCTGCTTTCGCCGAAGCGCATGTCGTTGATCAGGACGAAGCGCCCTTCTCCGGCAAAGCCGGTGCGCTTTGGGATGGCGGCGAGCCAGGGCGCGAGCGCCGCTTTCCATTTGCGCGACATCACCAGCGCCTGCGCGTAATTTCCTTCCCGCAGGCGCCCGGCCAATTGCCGTTGCCGGCCGAGACCGAGCCGTCGCCGCGGCAGGTCGGCGACGATCACACGCCGCACGCCCGGCATGTAATCGGCGAGCGGGGCGCATAGCGGGCTTGCGACCAGATCGACCGGCCGGTCCGGGGCCTCGGCGCGCAGCAGCTTCACCACCGAATGGCAGCGCACGAAGTCCCCGATCCACACATAGGGGACGATCAGCACCGGCGCCTGGTTCAAGCCATAACCCCCGTTTCCGGCTGGGGTTACCCTGCGGAGTAAAGGCCTGTCCAGCCCTGCGATTTACGGCTTTTCGCGGCAATCGTCGCCGCCGCCGGTGCCACATTGCGCCAGGCGCGGGCTTGGGGCAAAGCTTGGCGCATGTTTCTGGTCACCGGCGGGGCCGGCTTCATCGGATCGAACGTGGTGGCAAGCCTCAACGAGGCGGGCGCCAGCGACGTCGCGGTCAGCGACCTGCTCGGCAAGGGCGATGCCAAATGGCGCAACCTCGCCAAGCGTCAGGTCGTCGATCTGGTGCCGCCGGCCGAATTGATGGCCTGGCTCGAGGGCCGCAAGCTCGACGCCGTCATTCACATGGGCGCCATTTCCGACACGACGGCGACCGACAGCGACCGGGTGATGGAGAACAATTTTCGTGCCTCGTTGCGCCTGCTCGACTGGTGCACGCAAGCGCGCACGCCGTTTATTTACGCATCTTCGGCGGCGACCTACGGCGACGGCAGCGAAGGTTTCGACGACGACTGGTCGCCCGCGAGCCTGCGCAAGCTGCGGCCGATGAATCTCTATGGCTGGAGCAAGCACCTGTTCGATCTCGCAGTCGCCGACCGCCATGTCAAAAAGGAAAAACTGCCGCCGCACTGGGCCGGCTTGAAATTCTTCAACGTGTACGGACCGAACGAGTATCACAAGGGCCACATGGCGAGCGTCCTTGCCAAAGTGTTCGACGAAGCGAAGGCCGGCAAGCCGGTCAAGCTGTTCAAGTCGCATCGTGAAGGCATTGCCGACGGCGACCAGCGGCGCGATTTCGTCTATGTGGACGACGCGGTCGCGGTGCTGCGCTGGCTGCTCGAGGCAACCGCGGTCAACGGCATCTTCAACGTCGCCACCGGCAAGGCGGAAAGCTTTCGCGACGTGATCGGCGCCATGTTCACCGCCCTGCGCAAGCCGCCCAATATCGAATATATCGAGATGCCGGAGACGATCCGCGGCCAATACCAGTATTTTACGCAAGGCAATGTCGAAAGGCTGCGCCGCGCCGGCTACAACGCCGGCTTCACCCCGCTCGAGACGGCCGTCGGCCGATATGTGAGCGGTTATCTCGACCGCGAAGACAGATACCACTAGCGCATGTTCGACTTCGACAAACATATTTCCGCGCTGGCCAGGCAGACGGTGCTTTGCATCGGCGATCTGATGCTCGATGAATTCGTCTATGGCGATGTCTCGCGTATCTCGCCGGAAGCGCCGGCGCCGGTGATCGCGGCCAAGCGCAGCGAGACGATGATCGGCGGCGCCGGCAACGTGGCGCGCAATCTCGTTTCGCTCGGCGCGCGCTGCATTTTTATCGGCCTTATCGGTGATGACGACGCTGGCCGTGCGCTAAAAAGGGCGCTTGCCCGGCAACGGCGCATCGATGCCCGCCTTGTCGTCGACAAGTCGCGGCAGACGACGCGCAAGGTGCGCTTCGTGTCCGAGCATTTCTCGACGCATCTGCTGCGCGCGGACTGGGAATCGCCCGCGCATGTCAACCGCAAGGCGGAAGCGGCGCTGATCGCGCTGATCGCGAAGGCGATGAAAAAGGCCGACGCCGTCGTGCTCTCGGACTACGCCAAGGGCACGCTCACCCGGCGCGTCATCCGCGCCGCGATCGAGGGCGCGCGCAAGGCCGGCAAGCCGGTGATCGTCGATCCGAAAGGCCGCGATTACAGCGTCTATCGCGGCGCAACGCTGATCACGCCGAACCGTCAGGAACTCGCCGACGCAACCCACAGCACGGCCGTGACCGACAAGGAGATTGCCGCCGCCGCGATGGCGCTCGCCCGCAGCATCAGTGCCAAAGCGGTGCTGGTTACCCGCAGCGAAGCCGGCATGACGCTCGTCGGCAAAGGCGCGCCCGTGCACGTGGCCGCCTATCCGGTGCGCGTACGCGACGTTTCCGGCGCCGGCGACACGGTGGTGGCCGTCGTTTCGGCCATGCTCGCCATGCGGGCCGATTTCGAATCCGCCATGCGCGCGGCCAATGCCGCCGCCGCGGTCGTGGTCGGCAAGCGCGGCACGGCGACGCTGTCGCTCGCCGAGTTGCGCGCGCGCATTTTGCCGGCCTCCACGCTCGCCGCCGAGAAGATCGTGTTCGACTGGGCGCAGCTCGACGAGCATCTTGCCGAATGGCGCCGGCAGGGATTGCGGGTCGGTTTCACCAACGGCTGTTTCGACCTGCTGCATCCCGGGCACGTCAAAATGCTCGCCGGCGCGCGCGAAGTGTGCGACCGGCTGGTGGTGGGTCTGAACGGCGACGCCTCGGTCACGCGCCTCAAGGGCTCTGGCCGCCCGGTGCAGCAGGTGATGGCGCGCGCCGAGGTGCTGGCCGCGCTTGCGGCGGTCGATCTGGTCGTGGTGTTCGACGAGGACACGCCGGAAAAGCTGATCGTGCGCGTCAAGCCGATGGTTCTGGTCAAGGGCGCCGACTACAAGCGCGAGCAGGTGGTCGGCCGCGAGATCGTCGAAGCGCTCGGCGGCGAAGTGGTCCTCATCGACATCGTGCCCGGCCAATCGACCAGCGCCATGGTCGAACGCTCGCGCGGCGCTAAGCGCTAGGCCCGCGCCGGAGCGGCTTGCCCTCGGGCGGCAGCCAGTCTTGCGTCTCCTCGTAACGCTTGGCGTAACGGTAGAATGTGCCTTCGAAGTTGCCCAGCGCGATGACGAAGCCGGCCCAACCGTCGATGAAGCCGAGCTTGAAGATGTAGTGCTTGAGGAACGACCATGTCGCGTGCCCCAGCGCGCCCGCCATTGAGACGCGCCTGCCGGCGAGCTTGCTTGCGCCGAGCGTGGAGTAGCGGTTCATCTTCCTGATGACTTCGTCGAGATTGCGGAAGGGGAATTGCCAGATGGCGTTGGTGAGCGTGCCGACCGGTTTGCCGTTCAAGATTTCATAGCCCTCGTGCACCGGCTCGAGCGTGTATCGCATGCTGCCTTTGCGGAACAGTTGCGGCTGGCGGAAATTCGGATACCAGCCGGAGCCCTTGATCCAGCGGCCCATCATGTAGCTGCGCCGCGGCACACGGTAGACGTCGTGCGCGGGCGCGCCGGCGAGCAGGCCGAGGATTTCGTCGCGCACCGCTTCGGTGCAGCGTTCGTCGGCGTCGAGGCTGAAGATCCATTCGTATGTGCAGGCCGCGACGGCGCGGTTGCGCAATTCACCAAAGCCGTTGAACGGTACCTGGACGACCCGAGCGCCAAGCGAGGCGGCAATCTCTGCCGTCCGGTCGGTGCTGGCCGAATCGACCACGACCACTTCGTCGGCCCACAATACGCTCGATACCGCGGCGGCGATTTTCTCCGCCTCGTTAAAGGTCAATATACAGGCTGATATTTTCTGCATGATCGGGTAGTTGCCGGTTGAAGCCATGCGCGCTCCCCAAAGCTAACATTGCCGGGCGCGCGCCGTCCCTAGCGGATTTGTCGCCGGATGCGACTTCGGTTAAAGCCTCAAGCCGCCGCACGGCGTTTTGCGAGGATGGCTGTGGCCGAGCTGATTTCCGTAATCGTGACGACCTATAACCGCGCGGATGCGCTCGCCGCCGTGCTGCGCTCGCTGTCGCGGCAGAGCGACACGGATTTCGAAGTGCTGGTGGCCGACGATGGATCGGCCGTGGCCATCGGAGATTTGGTCGAGGCCAACAGCAAAAAAGTCGGCCGCCGCCTCGATCATGTCTGGCACGAGGACCGCGGTTTCAGGGCGGCCGAGATCCGCAACCGCGCGATCCTCGCCGCGCGCGGCGCCTACTGCATATTCCTCGACGGCGACTGCATCGTGCGCCCCGATTTTGTCGCCGTTCACCGGCGTCTGGCGGAGCCCGGCTGGTTCGTGACCGGCAACCGCATCCTGTTGTCTTCCTCCCTCACCGAAAAGGTGCTGCGCGAGGGGCTCACGCCTGAGACATGGAGCCTCGCGGCCTGGATCGCCGCGCGCGCGCGCGGCGGTATCAACCGGCTGTCGGCGCTGCTGCGGCTGCCGCTTGGACCCTTGCGCCGGCTGCGCGCCCGTCGCTGGCAGGGCGCGCGCTCGTGCAATCTCGCGATCTGGCGCAGCGACCTTGACCGCGTCGACGGGTTCGATGCCGGCTATACCGGCTGGGGCAAGGAGGATTCCGACATCATCGTGCGGCTGCTGCACGCGGGCGTGCGCCGCAAGGACGGTGTGTTCGCGACCGGCGTGCTGCATCTGTGGCATGCCGACGCCGACCGCTCGCGCCTCGTTGATAACGAGCGCAAGCTTTCCGATGTCATCGCCGGCGACGACGTGCGGGCGCAACGCGGCTTGTCGAAGCTCAGCGGGGCCGGCGCGGCAGACGCTCGCCGCCTCGACGCGCCATCGGGCTCGCTATCTGGATGAGATCGCGCCGCTGCGGTAGTCTCACAGCGCAAACGATCATGCGCGAATGCCAAGGGTGCGGTTATCCCGGTGAAATCCAGGCTCGCCTGCAACGCAAGACGTAAAGGCGTCGGTCAGTGGCGCCGGTAGGTCCTATTCTCGTCACCGGCGCCGCCGGCTTCATCGGCTTCCACGTCGCGCGCGGTCTGCTCGATGCCGGCCGCGAGGTGATCGGCATCGACAATCTGTCGCCCTATTACGATCCAAAGCTCAAAGCGGCACGGCTGCAACAGCTCGCCAAGGCCGGGAATTTCAAATTCACGCACCTCGACCTCGCCGACCGCGCCGCGACAGCGGCGCTGTTTGCCGGGCATCGCTTTCCGCTCGTGATCCATCTTGCGGCGCAGGCGGGCGTGCGCCATTCGCTGGTCGATCCGCACGCCTATGCCGACGCCAATCTCGCCGGCTTCCTGAACGTCCTGGAAGGCTGCCGCCATCACGGCTGCCGCCATCTCGTCTATGCGTCGTCGTCGTCGGTCTATGGCGCCAATGCCAGGATGCCGTTTCGCACCTCCGACAATGTCGATCATCCGCTCAGCCTGTACGGCGCCACCAAGAAGGCGAACGAGCTGATGGCGCATTCCTATTCGCATCTGTTCGGATTGCCGGCGACGGGCCTTCGCTTTTTCACCATTTACGGACCGTGGGGCCGCCCGGACATGGCGATGTGGACTTTCGCCGCCGCGATTTTGGCCGGCAAACCGATCAGGCTTTACAACCACGGCAAGATGCGGCGCGACTTCACCTATATCGACGATGTCGCGCAGGTGGTAGTGCGGCTGATCGACCGGCCGCCCGGGCCCGACGCCGGATGGTCGGGCGAAAATCCCGATCCGGCCCGCAGTTCGGCGCCGTGGCGCATCTACAATATCGGCAATAACCGGCCGGTCGAATTGCTCGACGTGGTCGGCCTTCTGGAGCAGGCGCTCGGCAAAAAGGCGATCCGCGAATTGGCGCCGATGCAGCCCGGCGACGTGCCGGCGACGTTTGCCGATATCGAGGATCTTGCGCGCGACATCGGCTTCAGGCCGTCGACGCCCATTGCCGAAGGCGTCGCGCGGTTTGTCGCGTGGTTCAGGGAATATCACCGCGCCCTCGACTGAACGGTGGAAAATTGCGCGGCCGGCGGCGCTCACGGCTTGATTGCCGCGCGAAGAGAATGGGATATATAGGAATTCGGGAAGGTGTCCGGCATGGCGAAACTATCCGATCTCAAGGTCAAATTGTTCACTGACGGCGCCGACAAGGCGCAGATCGTCGAGATGGCCAAGCAATCCTGGATTGCCGGCTTCACCACCAATCCGTCGCTGCTGAAGAAAGCCGGCGTGAGCGACTACGAGCACTTCGCGCGCGATCTGGTCGCGGCTGTGCCCGACCGTCACATCTCGTTCGAGGTGTTTTCCGACGACATCGCCGAAATGGTCGCGCAGGCCCGCGTCATCGCCGCCTGGGGCAGGAATGTCTACGTCAAGCTGCCGGTCAGCACGACGCGCAACGAGCCGCTGTTCGATGTGGTGCGCTCGCTGTCGCGCGAGGGCGTCAAGGTCAATATGACCGCGATCTTCACCCCCGAACAGGTCGCGCGCGCGATCGAAGCGCTCGATGGCGGCGTGCCGGCCTGCGTTTCAGTGTTTGCCGGGCGGCTCGCGGATTTCGGCATCGATTACCGGCCGATCATGCAGGATGCGGTCGCGCGCGCGCGCAAGACGCGCAACGTCGAAATCATCTGGGCGTCCACGCGCGAGGTGTTCAATGTGGTGGAGGCCGACGATTTGGGCTGCCACATCATCACCGCGCCGGCCGACGTGCTGAAAAAACTCCCGAGCCTTGGCAGCAAGTCGGCGGCCGAACTCTCCCTCGGCGCGGTGAAATCGTTCCGCGAGGACGCGCTCGCCGCCGGCTTGCGGCTTTCGGTTCCGGCCTCACGCGCCGCCGAATAGAACCGCCGGGCGGGCGTCTATTATGCCAATTTTATACCGGCAGAATTCGTTGTAACGCTTTGAATCAAAACGTGTTCATTGTGTTTTTCTTGGACGGTCGCCAGCCGCCGCTGAGCATGCTAGGGAGGGCTCGGCTGAAGGTTCAGGGGATTTCCGTCCAGACATGATGCAAACGGCAAAACCGGATGCCGAGCCCGCATTGCGTATCGGCGTGATCGGCGTCGGGGTCATGGGCAGCAACCATGCACGCGTGCTCACCGGTCTGCCGGGGGCGCAACTGGTCGGCGTTGCCGATCCCGATCAAAAGCAGGCCGAATTTGTCGCGCGCACGCTCGGCTGTGCGGCCGTCGCCGGCGTCGAACAATTGCTCGACCTCAAAGTCGATGCCGTCACCATCGCGGCGCCGACGCATTTGCATCACAGCATCGCGCTCGCCTGCATCGCGCGCGGCGTGCATGTCATGGTGGAAAAGCCGATCGCGTCCTCGGTCGAGGAAGGTCGCGACATCATCGCCGCGGCGCGGCGCGCCAACGTCGCCTTGATGGTCGGCCACGTCGAGCGCTTCAACCCGGCGGTCGAGGCGATCAAGGAAGCCATCCGCAACGAGGACATCCTTTCGATTGCCATCACCCGGGTCGGGCCGTTTCCGCCGCGCATGTCGAATGTCGGCGTGGTCATCGATCTCGCCGTGCACGACATCGACCTGATCCGCTGGTTCACCGATTCCGAGATCGTCGAGGTGCAGCCGCAGCTTTCCAATGCCATCGCCGAGCGCGAGGACATCGCGCTGCTGCAGTTTCGCACCGCTTCGGGCGTGCTCGCGCATATCAACACCAACTGGCTCACCCCATTCAAGGCGCGCACCGTGATCGTCGCCACCCGCGGCAAATACATCACCGCCGATCTGCTGACGCGCCAGGTGACCGAGTGCTTCGGATTCCAGCCGGACGGCAGCTATTCGATGCGCCATCTCTCGGTCGGGCACGCCGAACCGCTGCGTTCCGAGCTGCTGGCGTTCATACGCGCCGTACGTTCCGGCGCGGCGGCCGCGGTGACCGGAGAGGAGGGCGTCGCCAGCCTCGAAATCGCCATCCGCTGCCTGGCCGCGCGCCCGGCATCGGCAACGCCGGCGCAACGGCAGGCGCCGCGCGTGGTCGTCGGCTAAGCAGCTTTATTGCCTGGATCGAATATGAATCAACGACCCGCCGCGCCCATGATTCCGTTTATTGACGTGGCCGCGCAGCGCCGCCGGCTTGGCAGCGCTGTCGATGCCGCGGTCGCGCGCGTCCTCGGACATTGCCAGTTCATCCTCGGTCCCGAAGTGCGCAGCTTTGAGGCGGACCTGGCGAATTTCTGCGGCGCGCGCCATGCGGTGACCTGCGCCAGCGGCACCGACGCGCTGCAACTGGTGTTGATGGCCAGGGGCATCGGCCCGGGCGATGCTGTGTTTTGTCCGGCTTTCACCTTCTGCGCCACCGCCGAAGTCGTGGCGCTGGTCGGCGCGACCCCGGTTTTCGTCGACGTCGAGGCGGAAAGTTTCAATATCGATGCAAAGGGCCTCAAAGCCGCGCTGGCGAGCGCCAGGCGCGCGGGGCTGACGCCGAAGGCGGTCATCCCGGTCGACCTGTTCGGACTGCCGGCCCGGCACGACGCGATCGCCCTCGTTGCCAAAGAGGCAAATTTGTTTGTGCTCGACGACGCCGCGCAGGCGTTCGGCGCGACATTCAACAACCGCAGGCTCGGCACTTTCGGCGACGCGACCGCGACCAGTTTTTTCCCGGCCAAGCCGCTTGGCTGCTATGGCGACGGCGGCGCGATCCTGACCGACGACGACGGCTTTGCCGACACGCTGCGCAGCCTGCGCGTGCACGGGCAGGGCAGCGACCGTTACGACAATGTCAGGATCGGCCTGACCTCGCGGCTTGACACCATCCAGGCGGCCATTCTGATCGAGAAGCTGAAGATTTTCCCCGACGAGATCGAGGCGCGTAACCGCATCGCCCGCCGCTATGGCGAAGCGCTCGTCGATGTCGCGACCGTGCCGCGGGTGCCGGCGGGGGCGACCTCGGTGTGGGCGCAATATACCATCCGCGTCGGCAACGGACGGCGCGACCGGTTGCAGGCCGCGCTCAAGGCCGAGGGGATTCCGACCGCGATCTATTACCCGATCCCGCTGCACCGCCAGCAGGCCTATAAGCACTACCCGGTCGGCGAAGGCGGCGTGGGGGTGAGCGACAGGCTTGCCGGAGAGGTCATTAGCCTGCCCATGCATGCCTATCTCGATGAGCCGACGCAGGACCGCATCGTCGCCGCCGTGCGGCGTGCGCTGCGGCCATGATGATTTGGGGGCTGATTTTTCCCCGCGGCCGGCCAATTTGAAACAACCGCTGCTCCCAAAAGCCGCCGAAATGAAGTAGCAGTACCGGCCAAAGGACCTGAATTCACCGGATGGATTGGCGTCAGCACCATATTCGCCTGCGCAGGCTCGAGGCCGAGGCGATCTTCATCATGCGCGAGGTCGTCAGCGAGTTCCGCAATCCGGTGATGCTGTACTCGATGGGCAAGGATTCGAGCGCGCTGCTGCACGTCGCGCAAAAGGCATTTCAGCCGGGAAAGGTGCCGTTTCCGCTGTTACATATCGACACGACCTGGAAATTCCGCGAAATGATCGCGTTCCGCGACGAAACGGCGGCGCGGCTCGGCATGGACATGCTCGTACACGTCAACGAGGACGGCCTTGCTCGGGGTATTTCTCCGATATCCTCGGGCTCGGCGATCCATACCCAGGTCATGAAGACGGAAGGCCTGCGCCAGGCGCTCGACAAATGGCGCTTCGACGCCGCATTCGGCGGCGCGCGCCGCGACGAGGAGAAAAGCCGCGCCAAGGAGCGCATCTTTTCCCATCGTTCCGGAAATCACGGATGGGACCCGCGCAACCAGCGCCCCGAGCTGTGGCGGCTGTTCAATACCCGCATCAAGACCGGCGAATCCATGCGCGTGTTCCCGCTGTCCAACTGGACCGAGCTCGACGTGTGGGAATATATCCGCGCTGAAAACATCCCGGTGGTGCCGCTCTATTTCGCCAAGAAGCGCCCGGTGGTCGAGCGCGACGGCACGCTGATCATGGTCGACGACGAGCGGCTGCCGCTCGGCGCCGGCGAGACGCCGCGCATGGTACAGGTCCGCTTTCGCACGCTCGGCTGCTATCCGTTGACCGGCGCCATCCGCTCGAATGCCGATACGCTGGACGCCATCATCGCGGAAATGCGCGGCTCGACCAATTCGGAACGCCAGGGCCGCGTCATCGATCACGACGAAGCGGGGTCGATGGAAAAGAAGAAGCGCGAGGGATATTTCTGATGGACGCGCCCGCAAAACTCGCCGCCGCCGCTTCGCAGCGCGACAGCGCCGACGCGCGCCCGGCGCTGCGCTTCCTCACCTGCGGCTCGGTCGACGACGGCAAGTCCACCTTGATCGGCCGCCTGCTTTACGAGCAGAACCTCATCTTCGAGGACCATCTGGCCGCGCTCGACCGCGATTCGAAAAAGCACGGCACCACCGGCGACGACATCGATTTCGCCTTGCTGCTCGACGGCCTCGAAGCCGAGCGCGAGCAGGGCATCACGATCGACGTGGCCTATCGCTATTTCACCTCGAAGCGGCGCTCCTTCGTGGTCGCCGACACGCCCGGTCACGAGCAATACACCCGCAACATGGCGACCGGCGCGTCCAATGCCGAGCTTGCGGTGCTGCTTGTCGACGCGCGCAAGGGCCTGTTGAGCCAGACGCGCCGGCACGCGATCATCGCCAGCCTTCTGGGCATCCGCTACGTCGTGCTCGCGGTCAACAAGATCGACCTTGCCGACTTCGATCGCGCCGTGTTCGAGCAGATCGCATCGCGCTTTAACGAGTTTGCCGGCGGGCTCGGCTTCAAGGCGATCACGGCCATTCCGCTTTCGGCGCGCTACGGCGACAACGTCTCCTCGCGCAGTCAACGCACGCCCTGGTATTCCGGGCCGCATCTGCTCGAATATCTCGAGACCGTCGACGTCGAGGACGACCGCGTCGCCAAGCCGTTCCGCATGCCGGTGCAATGGGTCAACCGGCCCAATTCGGATTTCCGCGGCTTTTCCGGCACGATCGTGAGCGGCAGCGCGAAGGCCGGCGACGAGATCGCCATTCTGCCGTCCGGGCAGACCAGCAAAATCAAGGCCGTCGTCGGCGCCGGCGGCGACCGCGCCGCTTCATTGGCGCGCGATTCGGTCACCGTCACGCTCGCCGACGAGATCGATATTGCGCGCGGCGACATGCTCGCCGCGCTGCGCGACCGTCCACAGGTCGCCGATCAGTTCGTCGCCCATCTGGTGTGGATGTCGAGCGAACAGCTGTTCCCCGGGCGCACTTATTTCATGAAAATCAACAGTTGCACCATTACCGCGACGGTGACCGAGCTCAAGCACCGGATCGACGTCAATTCGCTGTCGAAGCTTGCCGCCAAGACGCTTGGCCTGAACGAGGTCGGCGTCTGCAACGTCTCGGTCGCCCGCCCGGTCGTCTTCGAGGCCTATGCCGACAACCGCGACACCGGCGCATTCATCCTGATTGACCGCTATTCGAACGAAACGGTCGCCGCCGGGATGATCGATTTCGCCTTGCGCCGCGCCACCAACATCCACCATCAGAACCTGACGGTGAGCAAGCCCGAGCGCTCGCGGCTCATGCATCACCGCCCCGCCGTGCTGTGGTTCACCGGCCTGCCGGGCGCCGGAAAATCGACCATCGCCAACCTGGTGGAATCGGCGCTGCACGCGCGTGGCGTCCACACCATCATGCTTGACGGCGACAATGTGCGGCACGGGCTGAACCGCGACCTGGGTTTTGCCGAATCCGACCGCGTGGAGAACATCCGCCGCATCGGCGAGGTCGCCAAGCTGATGACCGACGCCGGGCTGATCGTGCTCTGCTCGTTCATCTCGCCGTTCCACGCCGAACGCCGCATGGTGCGCGAACTGCTCGACGAGGGCGAGTTCGTGGAGATTTTCGTCGATACGCCGCTCGATGAGTGTATCGCGCGCGATCCCAAGGGCTTGTACCGGCGCGCGCTCGCCGGCGAGATCAAGAATTTCACCGGCGTCGATCAGCCCTATGAAGTGCCGGAAAATCCGGAAGTGCGGCTAGAGGCCGGGCGTAAGGACGCCGACCGGCTGGCGAACGAAGTGATCGAGGCGCTGGTGGCACGAAAGATTCTGTAACGCTGCCGCACGCTGGCTTTCACGCAAGCACCGGCATGCGCCTTTGCGATCCGAGGCGGGCAGGGGATGTCTTCTCAGGACGACGATAACCGCGCGAATGGCGCTGGTACGCGCGCGCGGCTGTTTATCGTCGAATTCGATCTGGGCAACCTTTCGAGTCATTTCTTCAATCAGGTTCTCGGATTCAAATTGGCCGCCGAAGAATTGGGTCTGCTGCCGTGCGTTTTCTTGCCGAAAAACGTCGACGCATCGCTGGCAATTCCGCTGGCGGGCCACGCCGTGATCGATTTTGCGCCGCTTGTCGCGCGGCCGCCCGACCGCGAACTCGATGGTTTTGCGGATGGCGACCGGGGGCTCCGTTCGCTTTGGGCGGCGATGGAGGCGATGGCGGTTTCGAGCCGCGATATCGTGCTGATCTCGTCGGGGCGTCCGGGCGTTATTTACAGCCTCGGCGCTTGGCTCGGCCGGCTCGAGCGGGAAAAGCGTCCCGCCGTTTTCCTGCGATTTTACGATTACGATTTTTTGCACCCGGAAACCGAAAGATCCGGCGGGCGCGACCGGATGCTCCGGTTCGCCGCCCAGGACCTCGCCCTCAGGCCCGGGCAGGACCGCGTATTTTTCACCGTGAATAACGGCAAAGCGGTGATGCCTTTGGCGCGGTTGTGCGGGCGGCGCGTCTTTCAATTTCCGCTTCCCAAATACTACGGTGAGACGCCGGACGCCGGCGAGGCCCGCGCCCACGCGCCGGTCATTTACGTTCATCTCAATGCGCGCTGCGGCGTCATGCTGGACAAGATCCAATCCGTTGTCGGAACCATTCTGGATAAGCAGCCGCAGGTGAAATTCCTTCTCAAATATTGCGGACATGCACGCAGCCCCGATCCGCATGGAGGACTAAACGCCAGCCTCGTTGAACGCGGGGTCGAGCTGGTCCCGACCGAACTGTCCTACTCCAAATACCTGGCAACGATTGCGCGCAGCGATATCGTATTGCTGCCATACGATGTGACCGAATACGCCACGCTGGTGTCGGGCGTGTTCGCCGAAGGCGCCGCTTTCGGCAAGGTCATCGTCTACCCCGGCAATTCCTGGATGGCCGAGCAGGTGGCCGCGGGCCGCGCCGCCGGGGTCGGCTTTGCAAGGACAAATGAACAGGACATCGGCGCGGCTGTTTTGCGGGCACTCGCATCGCTGCCGCAACTGTCGAAGGCGGCGCGGGAGCAGGCGCCCGCTTTCCGCAAGGAGCATAGCTGCCGCAGCAACCTTGAACTGATGCTCGGCCTTGCCCCCGGACATCACGACATGGGCGTAACCTGTTCGCTGGGAACTGCGGTCAGCTTCGGACATGACGCTCAATCGCTCAGTTACATGGGGCGCGGGTGGAGCCGCGCCGAAAGCCAGGGCATCTGGACCGACGGACCGACGGCGGAACTTGCTTTCCGAATTGAGCCGAAGCCGGCCCGCGCGCTCAGCGTTCGCGTCCGGCTCACGCCGTTTGTCGTCAACGGTCACCGGCAGACCGTGGCGGTTTCGGTCAACGGCACCGAATTATGCGAGTGGAGTTTTGTCGATCGCGACGAACGCCGCGCTGTCTGGCGCGATTTCACGATTCCGGCGCAGGTGGTCGCCGGCGACGAGATCAAGCTGCTGTTGCGGGTGAAGAATCCGCTCGCGCCCAGGCAGGCCGGCATGTCCGGCGATGCGCGCGCGTTGGGCGTCATGTTCCACGAAATGGTTGTCGATGATGCGCCGGGCGAAGAAATCCCGTCGGTCAAACCGCTTCAGTAACGGTTGCCGTCGCGCTCCTGTTGCGCGAACCACTCCGACAGCGTCGTCGCCGATCCCGAATTGTCGCGGTTGCGCCGGCCCGCCGTTGCCTTGAGCTTGTTCTGCACATGCCGTTCCGCGCGCTCGCGCGGCTGCGCCGCCGGTTCCGTTTTCGGGGAGGTCTTTTCCGCGGCCGATTTTTCCGCGGCTTCCTTTTCAAGGCGGAGCTTTCTCAGCCGCTCCGTCTTCTGCCGCTCCGCGTCGGCATGCGCGTCGGCGGGCAGGACCGGGTCCTGTCGGGCGACCTGCGCGGAGACGACAAGGCCGATGATGGTTTCTTCGCCGAGCGCCCGGCAGGCCTCCAGCCGATGCAGCCCCTCGACCAGGACGTAGCGGCCTTCGTCGGGCCGCACCAGAATGGGCGCCTGTTGTCCGACCTGCAGGATGCTCTCGGCGATTTCCTGCACCACCCCGGTGTTGAGCGTCTTCCGCTTTTTCACCGGAACATAAATCTTTTCGATCGGGAATTTTTCCGGCTTGAGCACAGCTTCTACTCCGTCGCCGCCCAACCAAATCCACATCGTCCGACGCCGCAAACCAAGTCTGTCCAGACCGGGCGTACCGGTCAAGTCGTTGCGCACGTCGGCCGGTCGTGCCGTCGGCAGGTTCCATCAACCGGCTAGGTTCGCTTGTAAATGTCCTCGATGCGCTCGATGTCGTCTTCGCCGAGATAGCTGCCGGTCTGCACCTCGATCAGCTCGAGCGGAATTTTTCCCTTGTTGGCCATGCGGTGAACGCTGCCGATGGGGATATAAACGGACTCGTTTTCGTGCACGGATTGAATGGTATCGGCGATCGTCACTTCGGCGGTGCCGCGCACGACCACCCAGTGTTCGGCGCGGTGGCGGTGCTTTTGCAGCGACAATACGCCGCCGGGGTTCACCACGATGCGCTTGACCTGGAACCGTTCGCCCATGTCGATCGACTCGTAGTAGCCCCACGGCCGGTGGACGCGCCTGTGATCGGTGGCTTCGTGCCGCCCGGCGGCCTTGAGCTTGGCGACGAGTTCCTTGACCTCCTGTGCGCGGGCGCGCGGGATCACCATCACGGCGTCGGACGTGCTAACGATCACCAGATCCTTGACACCGGCTGCCGCGATAAGGTGACCGTCGGAGTGCAGCACGCAACCGGACGCATCCATGACCACCGCCGGGCCATGCACGACGTTGCCGGCGGCGTCGCGCGGCGTGATATCGAACAGCGCATCCCAGCTGCCGATGTCCGACCAACGGAAATCGCCGGCCACGACCGCGGCGCGGTCGGTCTTTTCCATCACCGCGTAGTCGATCGATTTTTGCGGCGCGCGGGCGAAGGCTTCCGGTTGCAGGCGCAGGAAGCCAAGATCGTTGGACGCGCCGTCAACCGCTGCCTCGACCGCCTCGGCCATCGCCGGTTCGAGCCGGGCAAGTTCGGACAAGAGCACGTCGGCGCGGAACAGGAAATTGCCGGAGTTCCACAGATAGCCGTCGCGCAGGTAGCGCGCGGCGGTGGCGGCGTCCGGCTTTTCCACGAAACTCTTGACCGCGTGCACGCCGGTCTTGCCGATTGCTTCGCCCGGCAGGATGTAGCCGTAACTCGTCTTCGGCTCGGTCGGCTTGATGCCGAAGGTGACGATGCGCCCGGCATCGGCTGCCGCGCGGCCGGCACGGCAGGTGGCGCGGAATTGCGGCGCATCGAGGATGATGTGGTCGGCGGCAAGCGCCAGCACCACGGCTTCCGGGTCGCGCTTGCGCGCAACCGCGGTGGCAGCGGCGATGGCCGGCCCGGAATCGCGGCGCAGCGGCTCGATCACCACTGTCGCATCGACCCCGACCGCTTCCGCTTGCCGGCGGGCGAAGAAATGGAAATTCGGCCCGGTGATCACGATCGGCGGCGCAAACATCGCATCCCGCACGCGCAGCAGCGTTTCCTGGTAGCTCGACCGGTCGCCGACCAGGGGCAGGAACTGCTTGGGCAGGGCGTCGCGCGACACCGGCCAAAGCCGCGTCCCGGCGCCGCCGGCGAGAAGAATGGGGATAATCGGCGAAGGCATGGGTTTAGCGGGGCTCGTCCGGGCTCTATGTTGGGAGCGGGAATCGTCTTAAGGCAGTTCGGCGTTTCTGGCCATCGTGTATCGTCGCGCAGCGTCCGATTCCATTCAACTGCCGTGGCGGCATTATGCCCCGTTCGCAGCCGGGTTAGCCGATGATTGAACGCATGCTCACGGTTGGCGGGCTGACGCTTCTGTCGCGGCTGACCGGATTTGTCCGCGACATCGTGCTGGCCGCGGTGCTCGGCGCCGGGCCTGCGGCGGACGCCTTCTTCGTCGCGCTGCGGCTGCCGAACCATTTCCGCGCCATTTTCGCCGAAGGCGCCTTCAACGCCGCCTTCGTTCCGGCCTATGCCCGAATCCGCGAGCAGGGCGGGCCGGCGCGCGCCGGCGTGTTCGCCGACCACATCTTCACGCTGCTGCTGGCGAGCCAGGTCGTGCTTCTGGCGGTGGCGCTGCTGTTCACGCCGGCGGTGATCGACGTGCTGGCGCCGGGTTTTCGAAATGACCCCGAGCGCTTTGCGCTCGCGGTCGAACTCACCCGCATCACGTTCCCTTATCTCCTGCTGATCACGCTGGTCACGCTCTACGGCGGCATCCTCAACGCCTTGCAGCGCTTCGCGGCCGCAGCCGCCGCGCCGATCCTGCTCAACCTGTCGCTGGTGGTCGCGCTTGCGCTGGCGGCGTTTTTTCCAAGCGCCGGCCATGCCGCGGCCTGGGGCGTGCTGGTCTCGGGCGTGTTGCAGGCACTGCTGGTCGGCGGCGACACATTGCGCGCGGGCGCGCTCACCGCGTTGCGCTGGCCGCAACTCGACGCCGACGTGCGGCAGTTTTTCCGCGCGCTCGGGCCGGCGACGGTCGGCTCGGCCGGCGTGCAGCTCGCGCTGTTCGCCGACACCATCATCGCCAGCTTCCTGCCGGCGGGCGCGCTCTCGGCGCTCTATTACGCCGACCGGATCGATCAGCTTCCGATCGGCGTCATCGGCATCGCCGCCGGCACCGTCGTGCTGCCGGAAATGTCGCGGCGGCTCGCCGCCGGCGACGACGCGGGGGCGGCGCATGCGCAGAACCGCGCCGTCGAATTCACGCTGCTGCTGTCGATCCCGTGTCTCGCCGCGTTCTTCGTCATCCCAGAACTCATCATGCGCGGGCTGTTCATGCGCGGCGCCTTCACCGCGGCCGATGCGGTTGCCGCCGGGCAGACGCTCGCCGCTTACGCGGTCGGATTGCTTCCCTTCGTCCTGATCCGCAGCACGGTTGCGACATTTTTTGCCCGCGGCGACACGGCAACGCCGGTGAAGGCGGCGCTGATCGCCGCCGCCGTCAATATCGGATTCAAATTCCTGCTCATGGGGCCGCTGGCGCAAGTGGGCCTCGCACTGGCGACCTCGATCGGCGCCTGGATCAATCTCGGCCTGGTGCTGTGGTTTGCCGCGCGCGCCGGCCACCTGCACATCGACGAGCGGCTGCGGCAATCGACGGTCAGGCTGGCGGCGGCCGGGCTCGCATTGGCCGCCGTCCTGTGGCTGTGCCGGGCGCCTGTTGCGCATATGTTCGCGGACTTGCGCAGCCTGCACGATGTTGCGACGCTTGCGCTGCTGGCCGCAATCGGCGGCGGCGTTTATGGTGGGGTTGTTTTGGTCCTGTTCGGCCCGCGCTGGCTCGCGGCGTTTCGTGCCCGCAAGCGCGGCTGAGGCAAGGTTTTGATGTTGTTTCAATGTCCCCTTGCCGACCGGGTGCAGTGGACATAACTGGCAGCGGACGTTATGGGGCGGGCCCAATTCAGCATCGTTGGGCCGCGGCGGCAGGTATTCATGAGCAATACACCGGCAATTTCATCATTTTCATTGATGCGTGGCATCCGCGCCGGCGTTTTGCTGTGCGCGCTTACGACTTTGGTCGCAAGCTGCGGCGAAGGCCAAAAACAGGGCGGCGCGCCGCCGCCGCCGCCGGTCAGCGTCGCCAAGCCGATCAAGCGCATGGTCACCGATTTCGACGAATATGTCGGGCGCTTCACGGCGGTGAATTCGGTCGAGGTGCGCGCGCGCGTCTCCGGCTATCTCGACGGCGTGCATTTCAAGGACGGGCAGATCGTCAAGCAGGGTGACCTCCTGTTCACCGTCGACAAGCGTCCGTTCCAGAATACGCTCGATCAGGCACGCGCCAATCTGGTAACGGCAAAATCCAATCTCGACTACACGAAGTCCGACTACGAACGCGGCCAGCAACTGGTGCACGACAAGACCATCACCGATCAGGTCTTCGAGCAGCGCGCGCAGGCCTACCGCAACGCCCAGGCGGCCGTGAACAACAACGAAGCGGCGGTGCGCCAGGCCGGCCTCGACATCGAATTCACCGAATTGCGCGCGCCGGTCGACGGCCGCATCGGTGACCGCCGCGTGTCGCCGGGCAACCTGGTGACCGGCGGCACCACCGGCAACACCACACTGCTCGCCACCATCGTCTCGACCGACCCGATCTATTTCGAATTTACATTTTCCGAGGCCGCGTTCCTGCGCTACGAGCGGATGTCGAAGACCGGCAAGGACGTCGCCAGCCGCGGCGCCGGGGTGCAGGTGGCGCTCAAGCTGATCGACGAGCAGACCTTCGACCATAAAGGCCATATGGATTTCGTCGACAACGCCATCAGCGCTTCGACCGGCACGATCCGCGGCCGCGCGGTGTTCGCCAATCCCAACAATATTTTCACCCCGGGCATGTTTGCCCGCGTGCAGGTGCCCGCATCGCCGCCCTACGAGGCGCTGCTGGTTCCGGCGGTGGCGATCGGCACCGAGCAGGTGCGCAAGTTCGTGCTTACGGTCAGCGCCGATAATACGGTCGTTCCCAAATACGTCACGCTCGGCCAGACCACCGCCGACGGATTGCAGGTGATCAAGGCCGGTATCGACGCCGACGACCGCGTCATCGTCAACGGCTTGATGCGCGCGCGGCCGGGCCAGAAAGTCACGCCTCAGGAGGAGGGCAAAGCCGCCCCGCCAGGGCAAGGCGCCGGCCCGCCGCAGGCGCCGAAGAAATAAGGCTGGCCAGAACCGATGCGTATTTCGCATTTCTTCATCGACCGGCCGATTTTCGCCTCCGTGGTCTCGATCGTATTCGTGATCCTCGGCGCCGTCGCATTTTTCCGTCTGCCGATTGCGCAATATCCCGAGATCGCGCCGCCGACCATCAACGTCACCGGCCAGTATCCGGGCGCCAGTGCCGACGTCGTCGCCTCGACGGTGGTGACGCCGATCGAGCAGCAGATCAACGGCGTCGAGAACATGATCTATCTGTCGTCGAATTCGACCTCGGACGGGCGGTTCACGATCTCGGTCACTTTCGACATCGGCACCAACCTCGATATCGCGCAGGTGCAGGTGCAGAACCGCGTCGCCATCGCGCAGCCGCGTCTGCCCGCCGACGTGCGCAATATCGGCGTTACCGTGCAAAAGACGTCGCCCGACATCATGATGGTCGTGCACCTGTATTCGCCCGACAAGTCGCGCGACACCTTGTTCATCTCGAATTACGCGACGCTTGAAATCACCGACGCAGTAACCCGCGTCGACGGCGTCGGCTCCCTCATCGTGTTCGGCAGCCGCGACTATGCGATGCGCGTCTGGCTCGACCCTGACCGTCTGCAATCGGTCGGCCTGACCGCGGCCGACGTGGTGACGGCGCTGCAAGGGCAGAACGTGCAGGTCGCCTCCGGCGTGCTCGATCAGCCGCCGATGGACAAGCCGGGCGCGTTCCAGATTTCGGTGCAAACGCAAGGCCGCCTGGCCGATCCGGACGAGTTCGGCAATATCGTGGTCAAGCAGACGGCCGACGCGATCGTGCGGGTCAAGGACGTCGCCCGGGTGGAACTCGCGGCGCAGGACTACGGGACGAACTCCTACCTCGACCTCAACCCGGCAATCGCCATCGGCATTTTCCAGCGTCCCGGATCGAACGCGCTGTCGACCGCGCGGGAAATCGAGAAGACGATGGAGGATCTCTCCAAGCGCTTCCCGCCCGGCCTCAAATACACCATCGTCTACAATCCAACGGAGTTCATCCAGCAATCGGTCGACGCGGTCGAAGCGACCATCGGCGAGGCGATCGTTCTGGTCGTGCTGGTGGTGATACTGTTCCTGCAAACCTGGCGCGCCGCGGTCATCCCCATCGTCGCCATACCGGTGTCGCTGATCGGCACGTTCTTTTTCATGTCGATCTTCGGCTTCACCCTCAACAACCTGTCGCTGTTCGGCCTGGTGCTCGCCATCGGCATCGTGGTCGACGACGCCATCGTCGTGGTGGAGAACGTCCAGCGCAACATTGAGGCGGGCCTCGCCCCACGCGAGGCCGCCATCAAGAGCATGGACGAGGTCGGCGCGGCGCTGGTGGCGATCGCGCTGGTGCTGATTTCGGTGTTCGTGCCCTCGGCCTTCATCACCGGCATTTCCGGCCAGTTCTACCGGCAATTCGCGCTCACCATCGCCGGCGCGACGATCATCTCGCTTACCGTGTCGCTGACGCTGTCGCCGGCGCTGTGCCGGCTGTTGCTCAAGCCGGAAGGGCGGCCGGAAGAGGATCGCTGGTGGAATAGGCCGTTCAAGGGCTTTTTCCGGCTGTTCAACCGGTACTTCGACGCCCTGGTCCACGGCTACGGCTGGCTGACCGCGCGCACGGTGCGCATCGCCGTGCTGATGCTGCTGGTCTATGTCGGCGTGATCGCCTTCGGGCTCAATGAATTCCGCAAGACGCCGATCGGATTCATCCCGCAGCTCGACCGCGGCTATCTCATCATCATCACGCAATTGCCGCCCGCGGCGTCGCTCTCGCGCACCGACGACGTCAACCGGCGCGCCGTGGAAATCGCGCTGCACACCCCGGGCATCGCGCATGCGGTGAACATCGTCGGCTTTTCCGGCGCCACCTTTACCCAGGCGCCGAATGCGGGCGCCATCTTCGTCACGCTCGACCCGTTCGAGAAGCGCGCAAGCGACCCGCGGTTGTCGGCGGGCGCGATCCAGGGGCAGTTGTTCATGCGCTTGCAGGCGATCAAGGACGGCCTGATTTTCGTTGCCTCGCCGCCGCCGGTCTCCGGCATCGGCAATGCCGGCGGGTTCCGCATGATGGTCGAGGATCGCGCCGGACGCGGATCGCAGGCCTTGCAGGGCGTAGTCTACGCGATGATGGGACGGGCGGCGCAAACGACCGGGCTCACCCAGGTCTATTCGCTGTTCGAGAACACCACGCCACAGCTTTATCTCGATATCGACCGCGTCAAGGCGCAGTTGCTCGGTATCAATATTCCGGACGTATTCGCCGCGCTGCAGATTTATCTCGGCTCGGCCTACGTCAACGACTTCAACCTGTTCGGCCGCACCTTCCGTGTGGTCGCGCAGGCCGAGAGCAATTATCGCCAGGATACCGAGGATGTCCTGAGAATTCGCGTGCGCAACAAGAACGGCGAAACGGTGCCGCTCGGCGCCTTTACCACGGTGCGGACCATCACCGGGCCGTATCGGGTGCCGCGTTACAACCTTTATCCTGCGGCCGAGCTCGACGGCACCGCCTCGCCCGGCTACAGCCAGGGCGAGGCCATCAAGATCATGGAGAAGCTCGCGGCCGAGACGCTGCCGGAGGGTTTCTCCTACGAATGGACAACGCTCGCCTTCCAGCAATTGCGCGCCGGCAACACCGCGATCTTCGCCTTCGTGCTGGCGGTGGTGTTCGTGTTCCTGGTGCTGGCGGCGCAGTTCGAGAGCCTGACGCTGCCGGTGGCGGTCATCCTGATCGTGCCGATGTGCCTGATCGCCTCCATCGTCGGCGTGGTGCTGCGCGGAATGGACAACAATATTCTCACGCAGGTCGGCTTTATCGTGCTGATAGGGCTTGCATCGAAGAACGCCATCCTGATCGTGGAATTCGCCAAGCAGCTTGAAGACGGCGGCCGCGACCGCTTCGCCGCCGCGGTTGAAGCGGCGCACCTGCGGCTGCGGCCGATTCTGATGACCTCGCTCGCCTTCATCCTCGGCGTCACGCCGCTGGTCTGGGCGGTCGGCGCCGGCGCCGAACTGCGCCAGACGCTCGGCACGACGGTGTTTTCCGGCATGATCGGCGTCACCACCTTCGGCCTGATCTTCACGCCGGTGTTCTATGTGATTTCGCGCTGGTTCGCGGGGCGGTTTGCGCGGCGGCGCGGGCCGGCCGAGCCGGCCAAACAATGACGATGAAGTTCGGTTTCGGACAGGCGCTCACCCGCAAGGAGGACGATGCGCTGCTGCGCGGGGCGGGGCGCTACGTCGCCGACGTCGCGCCCGCCGCCACGCTGCACGCGGTGATGCTGCGCTCGCCGCACGCGCATGCGCGGTTTTCCATCCACGAGCTCGATCGCGTGCGCGCCATGCCCGGCGTGCGCCTGGTGCTGGTCGCCGCCGACATCGCCGGCCTCGGGCCGCTGCCGACCCCGGGCGTGATCCCCGGCCCGGAGATCAAGATTCCGCTCTACCCGATCCTCGCCCGCGACGTCGTGCGCCATGTCGGCGATGCCATTGCCTTCGTGGTGGCCGACAGCCTGGCGGCGGCCAAGGACGCCGCCGAGGCGATCGCCGTCGATTGGCAGCCGCTGCCGCATGCGATCGGCGCCGTTGAGGCACTTGCCCCCGGCGCGCCGCAAGTCTGGCCCGACCGTCCGGGCAACCTCGCCTTCGAAACCGAACTCGGCGACGCGCAAGCGACCCGGCAGGCGTTCGCGCATGCGGCAAAGACCGTTGCGCTCACCATCGTCAATCAGCGGCTGGTGACGAACTACATGGATACGCGCGGCGTGATCGCCGAATATGACGGCGACCGCTACACGCTGACGCTCGGCAGCCAGGGCAGCAACATCATCCGCGACATCGTCTGCGGGCAGGTGCTCAAGCTGCCCCTCGACAAGATGCGGGTGATCACGCCCGACGTCGGCGGCGGCTTCGGCACCAAACTGTTTCCCTACCGCGAATATGCGCTGGCCGCGGTCGCTGCCGAGCGGCTGCGCCGGCCGGTGAAATGGATTTGCGAACGCTCCGAGCATTTCCTCGGCGACAGCCACGGGCGCGACAATATTTCGACGGCGCGGCTGGCGCTCGACGACAAGGCGCGCTTCCTCGCGCTCGAACTCGACATCGTCGCCGATATGGGCGCGTACCTGTCCTGCTATGCGCCCTACATCCCCTGGCTCGGCGCCGGCATGGCGACCGGCGCCTATGACATTCCGGCGGCGCATGTGCGGCTGCGCGCGGCCTACACCAACACCGTGCCGGTCGACGCCTATCGCGGCGCCGGGCGGCCGGAAGCGTCCTATCTGATCGAGCGGCTGGTCGACACGGCGGCGCGCGATCTCGCTATCGCGCCCGACGCGTTGCGTCGCAAGAACCTGATCAAGCCGAAGGCGCTGCCTTACACGACGCCGACCGGCAAGGTGTACGACTCAGGCGATTTCGCCGGCACGCTCGCGCGCGCGCAGGAAATCGCCGACTGGAACGGCTTTAACAAGCGCGCGGCGGCATCGAAGCGCGCCGGCAAGCTGCGCGGCATCGGCATCGCCACCTATGTCGAGGCCTGCGGCAACAACGGTCCGGAAACGGCCAATATACGGCTCGATCGCGATGGCGGCGTCACCGTGCTGATCGGCTCGCAATCGACCGGGCAAGGGCATGCCACCTCCTATGCGCAGCTTGTCGCCGAGCGGCTCGATCTGCCACCCGACAAGGTTCGTCTTGTTCAGGGCGATACCGACCAGATCGCGACCGGCGCCGGCACCGGCGGATCGAGTTCCATACCCGTCGGCGGTGTCGCGGTCGATCGCGCGAGCAAGACGCTCGCCGATCAGCTCAAGCAGCTCGCCGCCGACGTGCTCGAGGCAGCCCCCGGCGATATGGAAATTGCCGGCGGTCATGTCCGCGTCGCCGGCACTGACCGCGCGATCTCCTTTGCCGAACTGGCCGCGCATCCGCAGGCGAAACCCGAGCAGCTGCGCGCGTCGAACGAATTCGGCACCGAGCCGCCGACTTTCCCGAATGGCACGCACATCGCGGAAGTCGAAGTCGATCCCGATACCGGCGCGACGACGATCCTGAACTACGTCGTGGTCGACGATTTCGGCGCCAGCCTCAATCCGCTTCTGCTTGCCGGCCAAGTGCACGGCGGCGCGGTGCAGGGCATCGGCCAGGCGCTGATGGAGGACACCGTCTACGATACGGCATCCGGGCAATTGCTCAGCGCGAGCTTCATGGATTACGCCATGCCGCGCGCCGCCGACGCGCCGGACTTCGTGTTCGAGACCCGCAACGTGCCATGCAAGAACAACCCGCTCGGCGTCAAAGGCGCGGGCGAGGCCGGCGCCATCGGTTCCTGTCCGGCGCTGATCAACGCCATCCTCGACGCACTGTGGCGGAACTACAAGATCCGCCAGATCGACATGCCGGCGACCGCGCAGAAGGTCTGGGCGGCCATCGCCGCGGTCCGCCGCGCCTGAGGCGCGCCGGCCCCGCGCGGACTATTCCTCTTCGAAACGGAATTTTCCGCCGGATTTCTTCGGGCCGCCGTGGCAGGCGCCGCAAGCTTTGGCGACGTCAATCCAGTCGCTCTTGACCAGCACGGCATCGCCTTTCCTGGCGTCTTCGGCCATCGCATTGGTCGCGTCGATCAAGGTCTTCATCGCGGCATCGAATTCCGCCCGCTGCGTCCAGACTTCCGGCTTTGACCGCGTGCCCGGCACCGCGTCGCGTCCGGTCCCCGGCGGAAAGAGCTGTGCCAGTTTTTTCAGGTGCTCGCTCGCCTGAGCCGCTTTGGCGGCGATGAGGTTCAAATCCGGACTGTCGCTGCGCACCGTGCGGGCGACGTCGCGAAAATAGTCGGACCAGTTTTTATCCATCCCCTCCTGTCGCTCCTTGACGATTTGCGCCGGGGCGGTTTGCGCGAGGGAGGCGTGGCCAGCGGTCAGCAGCAAGGTCGCCGCGAGCGCGAAAGCTGAAACGAAGCGAACCATGCGGAATCCTCCAGGGCCATTTGCCGGGAACGTTACTTCATATGACCGGTGTTAGTAACACCGGGCCGGTGCGCTTTATTCGGCCTTCAACCCGGTGGTGGACCGTCGGATGAAATCCGCCCCGGAATTGTGGCTTTTCCTATACAAACCATCCGCAGTCCGGGGGATGCGATGATTCGGCGGGTGATTGCCGCGGCCGTTTTTGCCGCGATATTTGCGGCGGGCCTATTCTGGGTGCTGACCACGACGCCGGCGCCGATCGCGGCGCTGCCGCCGCACACGGCCGATCTTGCCAACGGCCGGGAGATGTTCTTCGCCGGCGGCTGCGCATCGTGCCACGCCGTGCCGAAGCAGAAGGACGACACGCGGCTCGGCGGCGGCCTCGCGCTCGGCTCGCCTTTCGGCACGTTCTACGTCCCCAATATTTCGCCTGACCGGCAGGACGGCATCGGCGCCTGGAGCGAGGGCCAATTCGTCACCGCCATGACCATGGGCGTCTCGCCCGCGGGCGAGCACTTGTTTCCCGCCTTCCCTTATACGTCGTATCGCAACATGCGGCTCGACGACGTGCGCGACCTGTTCGCTTTTCTCATGACATTGCCACCGGTCGCCGGGCGCGTGCGCGACCACGACCTGCGCTTTCCGTTCAATATTCGCCGCGGGGTGGGCCTCTGGAAATTGTTGTTTTTCAGGGACGCGACTTTCAGGCCCGACCCGTCCCGCCCGGCTCAGTGGAATCGCGGTGCTTACCTCGTTAACGGCCCGGGCCATTGCGCCGAGTGTCACTCGCCACGTAATGCCTTTGGCGCCGTGATCGATGGCCTGCGCTTCACCGGCGGGCCGAGCCCGGATAGGCAAGGCGGCGTTCCGAACATTACCCAATACAAGCTCAAGAATTGGACCGCGGAAGATATCGCTTCCACGCTCTACGACGGCATGACGCCGGACGCGGACCTCGTCGGGGGCAGTATGATCGAAGTCGTTGCCAATACGGCCAAGCTGACGCCTGCCGACCGAATGGCTATCGCGGTCTATATCAAGTCGCTGCCGGCGCTCGAAGGCCTCAAGCCGGCGGCGAAAAAGCCGGAATGAGGGGAGGCCGGGGACCGCGCATGAACTGTCGGCATCGCCTTGGGCTGCTATAAACGGTGCCGATGAATCCACTCAAAGCCATCGGCTTCAAGCTCGTCTCCGCGCTGCTGTTTGCCGCCATGTCGGCGCTGGTGCGCCAGTTGGGCAATGTCGCGCCGGTCGGGCAAATGGTGTTCTTCCGCAGCGCCTTCGCCATCCTGCCGGTTGTGGTGATCTATGCCCTGCGCGGGGAACTGGCGAGCGCGATCTATACGCGCCGGCCGCTCGGCCAGCTCGGCCGCGGCCTGCTCAGCGTCTTCGGCATGTTCACCAACTTCTCCGCGCTGACGCGGCTGCCGCTCGCCGACGCGACGGCGATTTCCTTTGCCTCGCCGTTGTTCACGGTGGCGCTCGCCGCCGTCATACTGAAGGAACGCGTGCGCATCTATCGCTGGTCGGCGGTGCTGATCGGTTTTGTCGGCGTGATCGTGATGCTGATCCCGCATTTCGACATCGGCCGCTACGCCGCGGCCGGAGCCGCTGCGACCGCCACGGTGGGCTCGGTTTTTGCGCTAGTGTCGGCGGTGAGCAACGCCGGTACGGTCATCCAGACCCGCCGTCTGGTGCAGAGCGAGACGACGCCGTCGATCGTGTTCTATTTCTCGCTCATCTGCGCCATCGCCGGCGCGCTCACTTTGCCGTTCGCCTGGCACTCGCCGACCGGCGGGGAATACATCGCGCTGATCGCGCTCGGCGTGCTCGGCGGCACCGCGCATATTTTCCTGACCGAGAGCTATCGGTATGCCGCGGCCTCGGTCGTGGCGCCTTTCGACTATACGTCGATGCTTTGGGCTCTGCTGCTCGGCTACTGGATGTTCGGTGAATTGCCGAGCGCGCTGGTCTACCTGGGCGGGATCATCGTCGCCAGCGCCGGGCTGTTCGTCATCTGGCGCGAGCGGGCGCTCGGCCTGCAACGCGCGCGCGAGGCGGAAGGGCCGCGCCGGCCGGAAATCTAGCCAGAACGGGTGCAGGCTTATTTCGTGCAGTAGTTCGCGGCGACGGGCGCGTATTTGCCCGACGGATTGCGATAATAGCAGGCGCCCTGCCACCAATAATATTCATGCCGGGCGACGGGAAAGTCGGCCTGGAATGTAATGATGGTCGACTTGAGTTCGGCATCGGCCGGGTTGATGACGGCGCCCGCGGCCGGCGCGCCGCCGGCTGCCGGTTGCTGCTGCGCGAACGCTTGCGGCGACAAGGCGGCGAAAATCGCCGTCAACGAGACGATAGCCGGGACGCGTGCGGACTTCCTCATAGGTGTCACCCAAATTCTGCGGAATAATAGGCGTTTTCCGAATGGGCGGAAAGCCCGGGCCGCTGCGCCGGAAGCCACTGGCCGGCGGCGAAAATGGGCGATCGGCTAGGTTTCGTCGTCAATCAGGATCGAATTGAGGGTGCTGAAAACCTTAAGATGGTTACTGTCGTATTCGATGTGACCCAGATTGCGAAACTTGTTCATGAATTCATTGACGCGCGAGCGGGTGGTACCGACCATCCTGGCGATCAGTTCCTGGTTGTTGAGGACATCGACCAGATCGGGCTCGACGTCTCTTTCCGGCGGCACCAGCCGCAACAGGAGCCGCGCCAGCCGCTTCTCGCTCGAAAGCAGCATCTGATCGACAAGTGAAGCCTTCAGTTGCTTGTTGCGCTCCATGAGAAACGCCGCGAAGCATTTGGTGAATTCGGGGTCGTTCCCGAATTTGTCGATCGCGTTGCTGGTGCGGAACGCCACCGCCGTACATTCGGTCGCGGCCATCACGGTCGAGCCCCGCACTCCGTCCGCATCCATGCAGTCCTCGCCGAAGAAATGTTCCGGGTGGAGAACCGCAATGAGGGCTTCCTTACCAGCGGCCGAACCGATGGTGACGAGCACCTTGCCGCTCAGGATGCAGAAGAGTTCGTCGGCCTGGTCGCCCTGCGCGTAGATGCGTTCATGGCGCTTGTATTTCCTGACGGCGCCGTCGTGCCTGGCAATGAAATCCGCGTCGGTGGGCCGAAGGTTATTTCGCTGCATGCGAACGAGCGCCCCGGTTTCTGCCTTCGCGGCCGGCAACCGGCCTGAAAGGGTTGCGGTCAGGCCCGCTGTCCGGCGTAATGCGCCCCCGGGCCATGGCGGATCGCCATCCGACACGCCGAATCTTTATTTCAATCGTGAAAGTAATGCGCACATTAAGATGTATGTCAACAACAATGCAATCGCAGGTAGCAGCCCCGCGTGCCACGAATGGCTCGGATAATGGCACTGCGATCGGGGGTGAACGGGATTTGCGCTGCGGCTTCGCCTGACCGCTCGCGGCCTAGGCCATGAACGCCTTGAAGGTGATGATGGTGTGGGTGTCCTTGATGCCGGGAATGCACTGCACCTTCTCGTTGACGAAGTGCCCGATATCGGCACCGGCCTCGACATAGAATTTCACCAGCAAGTCGTAGTCGCCGGCGGTCGAATAAATTTCGGAGGCGATCTCGGCTTCGGCCAGAGCGTTGGCCACTTGATAGGATTTGCCGAGCTCGCATTTGATTTGCACGAAAAATGGCGTCATCGGAATCTCCGGATTTGCCAGCAATGCAGCAAAATCGCGGCGCGCTGGCAAGGCGGCCTTGCCTTGCCGCAGCGTGCGGACTAGGTATGGCGCAGCAATCTCGCGGGGTGTCCGGGGCTCGCCGGACTGAGAGGCCGCCCGAGGCCAACCCAACGAACCTGATCCGGGTCATGCCGGCGGAGGGAGATGAGATGCACCGATCCCGACAGACAAAGCGCGCTGGCGCGTCCTGCATGGGCCGCGCCGCCCGCAAAGTCGCAACAGCGCGGGCAGGCGGGTGATCTGATGGATATCGATCTTCGCCTCTACGCGCTCGTCGATCCCGCCGTCGCCGGCGGCCGCGCGCTGTCCGACCTCACCGCGCGCATCGCCGGCAGCGCCACCTTGGTGCAATTGCGCGACAAGCATTCGTCCACCCGCGCCATGGTCGAAGAGGCGCGCCGTCTGCGCGGCGTGCTGGAGCCGGCCGGTGTGCCGTTGCTGATAAACGACCGCGTCGACGTGGCGCTCGCCGCCGAGGCCGACGGCGTTCATGTCGGGCAGGACGACATGTCCGCCGCCGACGCGCGGCTGCTGCTCGGGCGCACGGCGATCATCGGCCTGAGCGTGAGCACGATCCGGCAAGCCGAGGAGGCGCCGCTTGAGCTTGTCGACTATGTGGGCGTCGGCGCGGTGTTTCCGACCGGCTCGAAGGCCGACTCCAGCGCCCCGATCGGCGTTTCCGGCCTGCGCGAGATCGTGCGGACCTTGCGCGGCCGCCGGCCGGGATTTCCGGTCTGCGGGATCTCCGGCATCAATGCCGGCAATGCCGCCGAGGTGATCGAAGCCGGCGCCGACGGCGTGGCGGTGATCTCGGCACTGTCGCTTGCCGGCGATCCGGCGCAGGCCGCGCGAGACCTGCGCGCCATCGTCGATCGTGGCTTGGCGCAGCGAGGCCGCGCATGACCGCGATCGCCGTCAGCATTGCCGGCTCGGATTCGGGCGGCGGGGCCGGCATCCAGGCGGATTTGAAGACCTTTGCGGCGCTCGGCGTTTATGGCGCAACCGCAATCACCGCGCTCACCGCGCAGAATACGCAAGGCATCGCGGCCATCCACGACGTGCCGCCGGATTTCATCGCCGCGCAGATCGACGCGGTATTCTCCGATCTCGCCGTCGGCGCGGTCAAGATCGGCATGCTGTCGCGCACGGTGGCGATCGAAGCCGTGGCGCGCGGCCTTGTCCGCCACAAGGCGCAGAACATCGTGCTCGACCCTGTGATGGTGGCTTCGTCCGGCGATCGTCTGCTGGCGCCGGATGCGGTCGGGGCCATGCGCCGCCTGCTGATCCCGCGCGCGCTGGTGGTGACACCGAATTTGCCGGAAGCGGCGGCGCTGACCGGCGCCGGTCTCGCGCGCAACGAGGCCGAAATGGAGGTGCAGGCGCGCGAAATCCTGGCGCTCGGCGCGCGCAACGTGCTGATCAAGGGTGGCCACGGCGGCGGCGAGGACAGCGTCGATCTGCTGATCGGGCAGGGCGAGGTCGTGCGCCTGTCGGCGCGCCGCATCGCGACCAGGAATATCCACGGCACCGGCTGCACATTGTCGTCTGCGATCGCGGCGGGCCTCGCCAAGGGCCGCGATCTCATCGCCGCAACGCAGGGCGCCAAGGCTTTCGTCACCGCAGCCATCGCCGCCGCCGACCGCCTCGAGGTCGGACACGGCCGCGGTCCGCTGCATCACTTCTACGCACAGGGGAATGAGCCATGACCACACGCCGCCGCTTCGTCACCGGCGCAGGCTTAAGCGTTGCGGCAGCCGTCGCCGCGCCGCATATCGCCCGCGCGCAAACCGCCAAATGGCGCATGGTCACGTCGTGGCCGAAGCGCCTGCCGGGGCCAGGGATGTCGGCCGAACGTGTCGCGGAGCGCATCCGCACGCTTTCGGGCGGGCGCATCGACATCACCGTCTACGCCGCCGGCGAGGTGGTGCCGGCATTCGAAGTGCTCGGTGCGGTCGGCAACGGCGTTGCCGACATCGGCCATACCGCCGCGTTCTATTGGCAGGGCAAGATGCCGGCGGCGGCCTTCTTCACCACCGTGCCGTTTGGCCTGACGCCGAGCGAACATGTCGCCTGGGTCGAGGCCGGGGGCGGCCAGGCGCTCTGGGATGAACTCTATGCGCCGTTCGGCGTGAAGCCGTTCATGGCCGGCAATACTGGCGTCTGCATGGGCGGCTGGTTCCGCCGCGAGATCGAAAGCGCTGCCGATCTGCACGGGCTCAAATTGCGCTCGCTCGGTCTCGGCGGCGAAGTCTACCGCCGGCTCGGCGCCACCCCGCAAACAACCCCGCCCGCGGAAATCCTCACCAGCCTGCAATCGGGCGTGCTCGACGCCGCCGAATTCGTCGGGCCGGGCACCGACATCGCGCTCGGGCTCTATCGGGTGGCGCCGCTCTACTACTATCCCGGCTTCAACAAACCGAACGGAACCGGCGAATGCATCGTCGCGCTGAAAACCTGGAACGCGCTCGGCGACGAGCTCAAGGCCATCGTGGCGCATGCCTGCGCGGCGGAGGCGAACTACGCGCTCGCCGAAATGGAGCGGCTCAACGGCCAGGCGCTGGTCGCGCTCACGCAAGAACACGGCGTCAAGCTCGTCGCGTTCCCCGGCGATCTGGTCGATGCCGCGCGCAAGCAGGCAACCGACGTGCTCGGTGAATTGGCCGCGCGCAACGGAATCGCCGGCAAGGTGCACGCCTCTTATGCGGCGTTCCGTGCGCGCTTGGCGCCGTGGTCGCGCATTTCGATCGAGGCGGTGTTGCGCGCGCGCGGCGCCTGACCTTGCACACAGGGCCCGCCGCTGGCGGGCGCGTATGGTTAACCGGCCCTTAACGATTCGCACGGCTTGTAGTGGTCGGACGAATTCGCCTGGTTCGCGCCCTCGCGTGGCCAAGTGAATCGTCGGCGCAGTTGATGTGGGTCGTCAAAGGGTCGAATAATGCACAGTCGATTGATTTTGGCCGGCGTCGCAGTCGCGACGGTGTTGGCCGCACCGGTTGCCGCGCGGGCCGCCGACTTTCCAGTCAAAGCGCCGGCCTATCTCGAGCCCGCAGCGACCTGGAGCGGATTCTATATCGGCCTCAATGGCGGCTACGGTTTCGGCAAATCGAATTGGGACGATCCGGCGCTCAGCCTCAGCCCGAAGGGCGCCGTCTACGGCGGCACCGTCGGCTACAATCTGCAAACGGGCGCCTGGTTGTGGGGCGCCGAGGGCGACTACGACATTTCGAACATCAAGGGCTCGGCCGATTGCTCGGACGGGTTCACCTGCGAAACCAAGAATACCTGGCTGGCGACCGCGCGGGCGCGTCTGGGCTATGCCGGCTGGGACAACTGGCTACCCTATATCACCGGCGGCGCCGCGCTGGGCAATATCAGGGTCACCAATTCGGGCCTCGATTCGGCGAGCAGGAGCAAGCTCGGCTGGACCGTCGGCGCCGGGCTTGAATACGCGTTCTGGAGCAGCTGGTCGGTCAAGGCGGAATATCTCTACGTCGACCTCGGCAACTTCGATTGCGGCATAGCCTGCGGCACGGCGCCCGACAATGTCAGCTTCAAGGCCAATGTCGTTCGCGCCGGCGTCAACTACCGCTTCTGACCTTCGGTTTCGATCGGCCGCCTCTTAAGAGCCCCGGGCGCAAGCCCCGGGGCTTTTGCATTTCGGCGATCCGCGCGCGAGGCCGTCGCCGGCGAGAAATCCCAACGTTAACCGGTCATTAGCCATGATCGCCTAACATGGTTAACGGGCAAGTGGAGCTCGGCCGTCGCCGATACCGCACGCCGATATGAGTTCAGTGAGCCTTACCGGCTCTCACATTTTTGTCGAAGGGGCAGAGTCATGAATTCCAAACTGATCCGCACCGCAATCGCGGCCGGCGCAGTATTCGCGTTACCGCTTTCGGTCCATGCCGCGGATCTTCGGGCGCCGAGCTACAAGGCGCCCGCCTATGTCGAGCCGCCATCCGCATCGTGGAGCGGCTTCTACGGCGGCCTCAACGGCGGCTATGCATTCGGCACCGGCAGCGATGTTTCGCTGGCGTCGACGAGCGCCGGTTTCGACCCGGCTTTCCAGGCCGGCGCCGTGCCGAGTTCGGTCAGCCTCAAGCCGAACGGTTTCATGGCCGGCGGTCAGATCGGCTACAACTACCAGTTCTGGACCTCGTGGCTGCTCGGCGTGGAAGCCGACGTCCAATATTCTTCCATCAAGAAGAATTCGGCTGTCGATATTTCCGGCGTTCCTGCCTTTGACCCATCGACCACGACGGTCGAGCACAAGATGGATTGGTTCGGCACCGCGCGGCTGCGCGCCGGCTATATTCCGTGGGAACCGCTGCTCATCTATGTCACCGGCGGTCTTGCCGTCGGGCACGTCGAGGACACGGCGGACATCGCGTTCCCGGCCATCCCGCAAGACTACGCCGGCAGCGCTTCCAAGGTGAAATTCGGTTGGACCGCGGGCGCCGGCATCGAATGGGCGTTCCTGGCCAACTGGACGGCGAAAGTCGAATATCTCTACTACAATCTCGGCGACAACACGGTGGACATCGGCACCGTGACCGGGCCTTTGGCGACCGCATCCGCCACGTTCCCGGCCAAGGGCAGCATCGGCAGGATCGGCGTGAACTACCGCTTCTGATCGCCTCCGCCTGCGCAGCTTGAGAAACCCGGGCCTTGCGCCCGGGTTTTGCTTTTGCGCGGCGAATGCGCCGACCCCGGTTGAAGAGGACGGCCGTCTTTGCTAGCGGCTTGTCCGCCAGCCGCCGTTTCATCCGCCCATTCGGAAAGGCATCTTCAGAACCATGCGCATTGCAGCGATCAACAGTCCCAAGGGCAAGATCTTCGGCGTCGTCGACGGCGACAGTTTCCGCCCGTTTCTGGTCGGCGGCGGCACGCTGCGCGACCTGCGCCACGTCATCAAGCTCGTGGGCGAGGGGGGCGCCGCGCCGGACTACGGCGAGCCGGTCTCGCTCGCCCGCGCCAAGCTTGCCGCCCCGGTCGGTCCGCTGTCGAAGAACGTGATCTGCGTCGGCAAGAATTATTACGATCACGCCCGCGAGTTCGCCCAGAGCGGCGTCGATCAGTCCGGCGACAAGCAGGAAGCGCCGGCCGATCCGGTCATCTTCACCAAGTCCATATCCTCGCTCGCCGATCCAGGACAGAAGATCGCGGCATCCTTGGACCCGACCCGCACGGTCGATTACGAAGGCGAGTTCGGCGTGGTGATCGGGAAGCGCTGCAAGAACGTCGCGCGCGCCGACGCGCTCGACGTCGTGTTCGGCTACACCATCGTCAACGATCTCACCGCCCGCGCCGTGCAGCAGAAACACAAGCAGTGGTTTCTCGGCAAGAGTCTCGACGGGTTCTGTCCAGTCGGCCCGTACCTCGTCACGCGCGACGAATTCGGCGTGCCGGGCGAGCAGGAGCTTGCCACCTTCGTCAATGACGAGCGCCGCCAGTTCGCCAAACTGAAAGACATGATTTTCGACGTGCCGACATTCATCGAAACCGTCACCGCCTATGTCACGCTGGAGTCGGGGGATCTGCTGGCAACCGGCACGCCGGCCGGCGTCGGCATCGGTTTCGATCCGCCGCGCTATCTGCAGGCCGGTGACATCGTCCGCATCGCCGTTTCCGGCATCGGCGAACTCATCAACCCCATAGTCTGATCCTCGCCGACCCTCTATAAGGGCGGTGGCAAAAACGGAATTTCGGCCGGGACTTGCCTAAAATCAACGCATTCCGCAGTCATAGCGGCATGCCGCCGGCGAGCCCGCCCCGCCTGAAAACAAACGACAATGCCCATGCGAGAGGAGTAACTGATGGCAAACCCCACACCCTGGAAAACCAACGACTGGTTTGTGAGCGAGTGGAATTACGCGCCGGAGGTGACGAAGGATTTCAAGTTCGCCAAGAACATCAAAATCCACGACGTCACGCTGCGCGACGGCGAGCAGCAGACCGGCATTATCCTTTCCAAGGATGAAAAAATTCGCATCGCGGAAGGCCTCGCCGAAGCCGGCGTGCACCGCATCGAAGCCGGCATGCCGATCGTGTCGCCATCCGACAACGACGCCATCAAGGAAATCGTCAGGCGCAATCTCGGCCCGCAGATATTCTCCTTCGCCCGCTGCATGAAGGAGGACGTCAAGCGCGCAGTCGACACCGGCGTCAACGGCATCGTCATGGAGATCCCGTCCTCCAAGCACATGCTCGAACTCGCCTACCGCTGGCCGCTGGAAAAGGCGATCGAGACCTCGGTCGAGGCCACCAAGTTCGCCCACGACAACGGCCTCGAAGTGGTGTTCTTCCCCATCGACTTCTCGCGCGCCGAAATCAAATGGGCGCTCGACCTGATCGAGAAGGTCGGCAAAGAAGGCCACATGGACGCGCTGGCGCTGGTCGACACCTTCGGCGTCGTCTCGCCGCACGCCATGCAGTATTTCGTCAAGCAGGTGCAGGCCCGTATCCCGAAACGCCTCGAGGCGCACTTCCACCAGGACTTCGGCATGGGCGTCGCCAACACCATTATGGCGCTCTCCCTCGGCGTCGAGGTAATGCATACCACCGTGCTCGGCATCGGCGAGCGTTCCGGCAACGCGCCGATGGAAGACGTGGTGATGGCGCTCAAAACCATGTACGGCGTCGACGTCGGCATCGACACCACCAAACTCACGCCGCTCGCCAACCTGGTGCAGCGCTTGACCGGCGTCGCGGTGCCAACCAACAAGGCGATCGTCGGCTCCGGCTTGTACCAGATCGAATCCGGCATCATCGCCTCGTGGTTCAAGAACTGCGGCGAGAAGAACGCGACCGAGCTGTTCCCGATCCGCTGGTCGGCGGTCGGCCAGCCGCCGGCCGAGATCGTGATGGGCAAGGGCTCGGGCATCGATTCGGTGAACGCCTGGCTGCGCGACGTCGGCATGCAGGTGTCGGAAGAGGACGCCATGAAGGTCTTGCAGGCGACCAAGCTGCATTCGCTGAAGAACAAGAAGATGCTCACGCACGCCGAGTTCCGCGACCTCGCGCGTAGCGTGCTGGGGCGGACGCAGCAGGCGGCGGAGTAGGTCGGAGCGATAAAAAGAATAGCCCCGGGGCCGCGCGCCCCGGGGCTTTTTCTGCGCGGGTCAAGCGCAGCGAACCGCGCTCATTGCAGCTTGATGTTGGCGCTCTTGACGACCTTCTCCCACTTGTCGGAGTCCTTCTGGATCAGCGCGGTGAACTGCTCGCCGGGCAATGTCATCACCACAAGCTGCTGTTCGGTGAACGTCTTGACCGCGGCCGGATCTTTCATCACCTCGAGGATTTCCTTGGTCAGACGGTCAACGATCGGCTTCGGCACGCCCGCCGGCAGGATGATGCCGACCCACGGCGCCATTTGCAGGCCGGGGATGGTCTCGGCCACGGCCGGCACGTCGGGCAGGTCGGGCATGCGCTGCGGCTCCAGCACCGCGAGCGCGCGGATCTTCTTCTCCTTCACGTAGGGCCACAGCGTCGAGACATTGTTGAAAGACATCTGCACCTCGCCGGCAATGAGCCCGAGCGAGGAGGGGCCGGTGCCCTTGTAGGGGACGTGCACGAGCTTGATGCCGGCGGCCTGCGCGAACAGTTCAGCCTCCAGATGGCTGAAATTGCCGACGCCGGCGGAGGCGTAGTTGAGCGTGCCCGGCTTTTCCTTGGCGAGCTTGATCAAATCGGCGACGTTGGTCACCGGCAGCGACGGGTGTACCGCGAGCAGCGACGGCAGGCGGATCACCGAGGTGACGTGAATGAAGTCCTTGAACGGATCGTAGGGAATCGACTTGTAGACCCATTTGTTCACGGTCATCGGCGAGTCGGACGTCATCGCCATCGTGTAGCCGTCCGGCGTCGACTGCTTGAGCGCCTGCAGGCCAATCTGGCCGTTGGCGCCGCCGCGGTTGTCGACGATGATGGTCTGATGCAGCCGCTCTTGCAGGTATTTGGCGACGATGCGCGCCACCACATCGGTGCCGCCGCCTGCCGGGTAAGGCACGATCAAGCGGATCGTGCCGCGCGTCGGCCATTCCTGCGCCGAGCCCGGCGCCGCCACGGCGCATAAAAAACCGGCAGCCATTGCGGCCGCCGCTACGAACTTTCTCATTGCCATTTCCCCCAGTTACTTGCCTTTGCGAAGTGTCGTTGCTGTTCGTCACGCCCGGCGCCTTCGCGCACACCCGGCGCAACGTTGCGGTCCGCTACCAGCCGTGCGGCTCGCTGTCATAGAGACCGAGCGCTTCGAGCCGGGAGCGGATTTCCCTTTTTCTTTCCGTCGTGAGCGGACGGTTGGGCAGTCGCGGCGCACCGACCGGCCGCCCCATAAGCTCCCACATCGCCTTGGTCGGAGCGGGATATTCGACCTTGGCGATCTGGTAGAGCTCGGAAAATTTGTATTGCAGCGGCAGCGCCTCGGTGAGACGCTCGCCAATGGTCGCTTCATACAGCGACCTGATGAAATGCGGGACAATGCCGCCGAACACCGACATGCAGGCCGTGCCGCCGAGGGTGAGACAGGGGATCATCCATTCGGTGCCGACGAAGAGGCCGAAATCGGGACGCACGGCGCGCGCCGCGCGGCCGAGCTCGAGATATTTCTCCCAATTGTGGCTCGCTTCCTTCAACCCGATGAATTTGGGAAAGCGCTGTATCAGCCTGAGCAGTGTTTCCGGCGCGATGCCGACACCGTCCATGATGGTCGGCGACGAGTAGGCGATGAACGGCAGGCCGGTCGCCGACATGATGGCGGCGAAATGTTCGTACAGCGCCTCCTGCGACGGCTTCCAGTAGTAGGGCGCGATCGCGATGATGCAGTCGGCGCCGACCTGCTCGGCGTGACGGGCAAGGTCGATCGCCTGGTCGGTTCCGGGTGTGCTCACATGCACGATGACCGGCACGCGGCCGGCGGTGACCTCGACCGCGGCTTTGGCGAGTTCCTTGCGCTCCTCGAGCGTCAGATTGAGCGACTCGGCAAGATGCAGATTGATGCAGAGCGAGGAGGCGTTGTGGTGCAACAGGAATTCGATGACCCGTCCGAAAGTATCGAGGTCGAGTTTGTTTTCGGGCGTGAATGGCGTGACCGGAACGTCGATGATTCCTCGCGGAATGCCCGTCAGAGACTTGCGTTGCGCCATATCGATTTCCGTCGCTCGGTCTTGCGGCGTTCGCGCTTCACGCCTTGAACGGCACGATCTTCTGCCGCTGCGTGCCGAGGCCGTCGACGCCCAGTTCGACGATGTCGCCGGCCAGCAGATATTTCGGCTCGACCTTGCGGCCAAGGCCGACGCCGGCGGGCGTGCCGGTGACGATCACGTCGCCCGGCTCCAGCACGAAGATTTGCGAGAGATACCAGACGAGATGCTGGCAATCGAAGATCATGTTGCAGGTGTTGCCATTCTGGCGCTTCTCGCCGTTGACCTTCGACCAGACGGCGAGGTTCTGCGGATTCCTGATTTCGTCCCGGGTGACGAACCAGGGGCCGAGCGGCCCGAACGTCTCGGCACCCTTGCCCTTGCAGATGGTCTGTCCGTGTTCGAGCTGGAAGGCGCGTTCCGACACGTCGTTGGCGAGGCAATAGCCGGCGACGGCGTCCATCGCCTTTTCCTTCGTCAGATAACGCGCGCGCTTGCCGATGATGATGGCAAGCTCGCATTCGTAGTCGAGCTTGGTCGAGCCTTTCGGGATCATGGTGTTGTCGTTCGGCCCGCAAATGCAGCTCGGCGCCTTGTTGAAGACGACCGGCTCGGTCGGAATGGCATTGCCGCCCTCGGCGGCGTGGTCCGAGTAATTCAGCCCGATGGCGATGAAGTTGCGCACGTTGCCGATGCAGGCGCCGAGCCGCGGCTTGCCGGCGACCGCTTTCAGCCGCTTGACGTTTGCCTTCCTGATCTTGGCAAGGCCGCCTGAAGCCAGCATGGCGCCGTCGATGTCGTGCACCACGCGCGACAGGTCGCGGATCTTGCCATCGGCGTCGATGATGCCGGGCTTCTCGCGGCCGGGCGCGCCATAGCGGACGAGCTTCATGGAGGTTCTCCCTGGGGCGTTTGTTTTTTGCTTGGAATTTGCTTGGTGAGCTGGATCGTATCCGATGAACGGCTTCTGCCTTTCGCGGCCATGCGCTGCCGCAGGTCGGCGCCGATCATGCGATGGCGGAGGGGCGGGGGGCAACCCGTGCGGCCGGCCGGCATAGCAGGGCTTTGTTATTGCCGGTGCTGGGCCTCGGACGACGGCGTTCCGCGCATGTTCGACCACGGATCGACTTTGGTGTTTTCCTTGTCGGGGATTTTTTTCAGGGATTCCTTGTAAGCCTGCTCGCGCGCTTTCGCCTTTTCCTGCTCTTCGTTTGTCATCGGCCGTTTCTCTTCCGGCGCGAGGTTGATGCCCGGCATCGGCGACTGCGCGGCAGCCGGCGCCGGCAAAACGGCGCCGATCGCCACGGCGAGGATCGCGCCCCACAGCAGGTTCTTGACGGCATGCATGGCGCCAATATGCGGCGTTTTTGCCGTAGCCGCCAGAGCCAAGATTGACGACTTGTGACGGCTTACGGGCGCAACCGCGGCGTCCCCTTTTGGGGATTGGCGCGCCCGCGGCGTTGACGCAAAGGCTGCTTTGCGGGAGCCTAGCCGCTCAACGCCGCAATCCATTGCAAGAAGGACGATGACAGTGGGTGGCTTCCTCTGGATCTTACTCATCGGTTTTGTGGCGGGCACCATTGCTCGTCTGATCATGCCGGGCCCGAACACCCCGAAGGGTTTTGTGTTGACCACCGCGCTCGGCATTGCCGGGGCTGTGCTCGCATCCTATATCGGCGATTCGATCGGCTGGTATCGTCCGCATCAGTTCGCTGGATTTGTCGGCGCCGCGGTCGGGTCGCTGGTCATTCTGTTCATTTGGCATCGCCTGGTGACATGGGGCGTCATTCCCGACCACGGGCTCTGACTGCGGCCTGCAAAATTGCTATGCTTCTTGACAGGCTGCCGCCAAGGGAGCGAGCGACCGTGCAGGTGCTGACAACGGTGACATTCGTCTACGGCGTGCGCGAGGACCGCATTCTCGCCGCCGTCAATGCGGGCCGCCCCGATGCATGGTCCTGCTGGTTGACCAGGCGGATCGTCCTGGCGCTGCTCGACCGGGTGGCGCAGCTTCTCGCCAATACCTCGCCGATAGCTCAGCGCGCGCCGGCAGAAACCCGTCGCGAAGTCGCCGCCTTCGAGCACGATGCAGCCATGGCCAAGACCGCCGAGCGGATGATCCAGACCCCGGCCGTTGCGCTGCAAGCGAGCGCGAGCGCGGCGGAGCTCGTGGACAAATTGACCATCGCCAATCAGGGCGACAATTTTCGCGTCGAGTTGCACGGCGCCAATGGCGGCGGTGCGGTCGGCGTGCTGGCGCGCGCCGGGCTGCAACGCGTGCTGCAAATGCTGCAAGATGAAGTGACCAAATCCGAGTGGCTGGCGGTTGCGGCGAAACCGCCGCTTGCCCAGGACAATGCGGAGCCCGGCTCGAAGCCGATCCGTCACTAGGCCCGTCGATCTAATCTTGACGCCGTCACGCCCTCGCGCGGTCCGCGCGCGGAGAGGCGTCGCCGGCATCGGCGCCGCGCTGCTCCCGATCGGCGCCGGCATCTTCGCGCGTCCCGCACGCCGGCAGCCGCGTGTCCGGCAGCAGGAGTTGCCAGATTCGTTTCAAGTCGCCGTCGGCGCGGCAGGGACGGTTCGCCATGACGCGATTATGCGCGCGCGCGGCGATCCGCGCCAGCCGCGCACCAACAGGTTTTCAAAGATTGGAAATCCGCACGCCGGTGGCGCGGCGAAATCGGCGGCTAGTTCAGGTCGACGCGCTGGCGTTGCCTGATTGCCAGCGCAACGATGTAAAGCAGTAGGCCGCCGGTAACCAACAGCATCCAGTTCTGGCAGTCGAAGCCGAACAATTCGCAGTTATTGGTAAGCCAATCCAGCATGCCGTCGGCGGTATCCCGTGTCGCTGCGCCATTGTAGGCCGGGCCGCGGGCGTTCTCCGTAAATTGAGGATAAATTGTGCGGGTTTGCGCGGAAAATGCTCAAGCGGGCGCGGCCATATGGTTAGGCATTGCTAACGGGAAAGGGTGTGTTTCGACATTCAATTTCACGGACCGCTAAATCGTCGAGGCTAATGTGGTGCCAATTGTCAAACCGTCTGATCTCATGCCGGCGAAACCGCGCAGCGGCACGACGCCGGCCGATCGCGACGGAGGATGTCATGGACGAAAGACGCAAGATCCTGCGCCATCGGACGCTGAAAGCAGGAAGTATCACTTTCAATCTTGATGGCGGTGTAGACTGCCGGGTGCGCAATCTTTCCGGCGCCGGGGCGTGTCTCGAAGTGGCGAGCCAGATCGGAATTCCGGACGATTTCGTACTGGTGGTCGAGGCCGATCACCTCAGGTCGCCGTGCCACGTGATTTGGCGGACCGCCACCCGCCTAGGCGTGGCGTTTACCGGCTAGGCCGCGCGCCCGGGTTGGCGGCGGCTTTGGGCGGGCGCCACAGCCGCCGTCCCCGGGGCTGACCGCCGTTGCCGCGCCGCTATCGCGGCACAACCGCCGGTACGATCCGGCTAGCCAAGCATTTGAATTTTCCTTCCTTTTAGGGCCTGCGGCGGAACGGCGCAGGCGGCCGCCCGGCTGTGGCATCATGGCCACATCCCGCTATTTTTTGTGCAAATTGCCTGTTGGCGGCCTCTATTTCACCGGCTGCCATTGTCGGCAGCCGACTCCGGCTGCACGATGGCGCCAAATGCGCTTGGCTCGGCCATGGCGCTGCATGAGGGGGGCTGAAGGATGTCGTACCGTCGCGTGAAGGCGCTGCTGCTGGCTTGGAGTGGTGCATGCGCCTTGCTGGCCGTAACGACCAATGCCAATGCCGGCGGGTTTGCGGTGCGCGAGCAGAGCGCGTTCGGCCAGGGGTCGTCCTACGCGGGCGTCGCTGCCGGCGGGTCGCTGTCCTCGATGTTCTGGAATCCGGCGACCATGACGCAGGTCCCGGGCCTGCAAAGCGAATCTGTGCTGACCGGCATCCTCCCCTATTCGGCCAATACCGTCGGTGCGGGAAGCACGATGCCCCTGTTTGGCGTGGACGCAGGCACGGGCAATACCGGCAACTCCGCACTGGTACCGGCGAGTTATTATTCCTGGCAGATCAATCCGCAAACGTGGATTGGATTGTCGATGAACGCGCCGTTCGGCCTCTCGGTAAGCTTTCCCGACAATTGGGCCGGCCGCAATTATTCCGGCGACACCAGTCTGAGGACCTATAATTTTACGCCGAGCCTTGCTTATAAAATCAACGACACGATCAGCGTCGGTGTAGGCGTGCAGGTTCAATACGCCAAAGCGGACCTCGCCACCGGTATTCCGATCAATGCCGCCGCGCAGCTTCCGGGATTGGGAAGCCTGGCCAGCATCGAGGGGCACGGCTGGGGATACGGCTTTACCGCCGGCATAACCTTCACGCCGACGCCGACCACGACCATCGGGCTCGGCTATCGCTCGGCGCTCAACCAGAAGATCAAAGGGACGCTTTCGCTTCCGCCCGGCCTGCCGTTGCCGGGTATTGGCAACCTCTTTGCTTCGCCGTATTCGACGCCAGGCGACATCAGCACCACGATTGACCTGCCCGATGTCGTCAGCCTCGGCCTGCGGCAGAAATTGTCGCCGCAGTGGACAGTGATGGCGACCGGCGAATGGTCGAACTGGAGCCGGATCGGGACGGCGACGATTTACCAGTCGAATGGTCAACCGGCCACCATTCTCGCCGGTCTTGGCGGCGGCGCTGTGGTGTTGCCGTTCCAATACCGCGACGGCTGGTTCTTTTCGGTTGGCGCAGAATATCAGTGGACCAGCAATCTGACGGTGCGCGGCGGCGTCGGTTTCGAGCGCTCGCCGATCAGCGACGATGTTCGCACGCCGCGGCTGCCCGATAACGACAGGACATGGGTGTCGGTGGGCGCGAGCTACCAGTACAACAAGAAGATGTCGTTCGACTTCGCCTATTCGCATCTGTTCGTGAAGGACACCTCGATTGACATCTCGAGCACCGACAATCCCTGGTACAATGGTTTGATCGCGTATAACGGCACCGTCGACTCCCACGTCGATATCGTCTCGGTGGCGATGCATTATCGCTGGGACGAGCCGGCGGCGCCGGCGAAGCAGGGATATTTCAAGGCGAAATAAGCGCAGCGCGCTGAATGCGGAAAGGCCGGCGGCGACGCCGGCCTTTCTCGTTTGGCGTGCGCGCCGGACGCAACGCTCAGTCTGGCTCGCCGGATGATTCGGCGCTGCGTGTCTTCTTGCCGCCGACGCGCTCCGCCAATTCCCAATCGATTCGGTAGAGCTCTCCCAACACGCTGCCGAGCGCCTGTTTCCGGTCTTCGAGCTTGTGGATGAGGGACAGGCATTGCAGCCGCCCGTCATCCGCGGCCGCTGCCGTCGCCGACACATCCATCGCCCTGAGCACCAACGCAATATCGCGGACCGCGAGACCGGCTTTGCGCGTTTTCACCAGCAGCGCGATGCGCTCGCAGTCGAACCAGCTGTAGATCCAGCTGCGGCCGACGCGCCGGCGCCGGATCAGCCCGCGAAGCTCCAGGATTCGCAACGCGAGCGTGGACATTTTGAACATCCGCGCGACGACATCGATCGTCAGCACGTGGTCTTCGGAGCCAACCGTTTTATTCGCTGCGCCGCCTCCGGTGTCGACCGCCTCGCAGCCGGCGGAAATTCCACCTCCATCACACATCAATCGTCTGCCTTTGCTGATATTCGGATATGGCCGATGCGACGGCCTTTGCGGCATCCGATGGCAGACTTGCCGCTTGCGCAGAAGAAATTTGCCGTTATCCGGACGTTAAATGCAAGAATACCTGCGCAATTACAGCGGCTTAGATTGCGGGCGATGATTTGCCGGATGGCCCGCCCGCCGCCAACCCGGCCTTCGCCAGATCGCGCGCCAGCCGGTCGGCGAGCTCGTCCACGGGGAAAAATTTCTCGAGTTCGCCGCGCGGGTCGGCGGCCCAACCGGGGCTGATCGCCGTCAGCGATTGCAGCGACCGGCTGGCGCGTTCCGGGTCGCCCGCCGCCGTTGCCGCCAGCGCACGCGCGACCAGTCCGAGCGAATAATTCTCGTTCGTGATTTGCGTTGCGTGATGCACCATATTGGTCAAATCGCCGGTGAGGTAGCTTCCGAGAAACATGTAAAAGTGATGCCACGACGGACGCACGGTGCCGAATTCGCCGGCCTTTTGCAGCATGTCCATTCCGCGTTTGACCTCGCCCACCATGATCAGCCGTCCGCCGTAATCGCTCATGATGGTGGTGTCGTATTTGTTGAGCGCCATGGCCTTGTCGCCGGCCGCGAAGGCTGCCGCGACTTCGTGGCGGGCAAACAGCACGCCGAACAGGATTTGATAGGCGCGCGAACTTTCCGGCTTGAGTTCGATCGCCCGCCGCGCCTTCTCCAGCGCGCGGTCGAGCATGGTCTTGTCGCCGCCTTGCCCGGCATAGCCGTACTGGAATTCGCGGAAATAGAGCGCGGCCAAATAGGAAAAGCCGCTGACGAAATCGGGATGCGCGGCGGTCAGGTGCTCGAGACAAGCGCGCGCCCGCTTGTGCTGATCCGGATCGAAGGAGCGAAACGATTCGGAGGCTTCCACCAGGCAACGGTAGCGCGGATCGCCGGCCTCGCTCCCGAGGTGCTGGCGGCGACTGTGCGCGCGGATGACGCCATAGGGCTGCACCAGCACGGCGGCAAGTTCGGTGACGATCGCATCTTCGGCCGCGGCGTGGTCATCGCCCGCGCGCAAGCGGTCGAACACGCGCGACCAATGCGCGCTTCCGTCGCGGCTGTCGAGCAGGCGGAAGCGCACGCTGGCGGTGCCGTCGTTGCGATACTCGACCGAGCCCATGAGCTCATAGTCGTGCGCGGGCTTGGGTGTTTTTCCAATTTCTCCAGCGACTATGTTGATTGTGTCGAAGCGCGTAAACGCGTCGCACATCTTTTCGTGCAACGCGCCCGCCGACACCGCTTTGGCGGACGCCGCGGCGGCCGGGCCGAACGGCGAAATGAGCAGCGTCGGCATCCCGTTGCCGGACGCCGGCGGAGCGGCGGCTGGGCCGGCGCTGGCGGCCGGCGGATCGGCCCGCGCGGAGCGGTAGGCAAATCGCGGCACATAGGTCCCGCGCGTGAGCGCGATGCGGACAGGGGCTTCGGCGCCCGGCCCGTAATAGTAGCGCTCCATGGCCCGCCGCAGGCGCGTCGCTTCCACGCGCACGATCGGATCGACTTGCGGGTCGAAACTCGCATCCCGCTTCAGCGCTTCGACGCCGATCGTGTAACCCTTGATGCGGTCGCTTCTGCCCTGCAGCGCGGCATCGACCACGAAGCGCAAAAATGCCGCGAGCTGCGGCGATGCGCGGAAGACGTCGCTCGCCACGATGCGGTCAAGCGCCGCGCGTACCTCATCCGGGGTCGGCACGCCAGCGATCGGATCGCGCTTGGACATGGCTGTTCGGCCGCTGCCTGGTCGCAAAGCGTCGGACGGCTCAATTGCCGTTGCGACCGTTGTCGGTCATGCCGGGCTTTCGCCTGGCAGTTACCGCAAGATTAGTTGAATGCGCCCGGTTGCGCGATCCTTTTGTCGAATGAGCGCATGGATGCCCTAAAATGCACCATTGAAGGTGCCGCCGTCGATGAGCAGGTTCTGCCCGGTGATATAGCCGGCCTGCGCCGAGCACAGGAACGCGCAGGCCGCGCCGAATTCGGCCGGATCGCCGAACCGCTTGGCCGGAATGGTGGCCTGGCGCGCCTTGGCGGCGTCCTCGACGCTCATGCCTTTCTGCTCGGCGGCCTTGCCCAGAACGCCGCGCAGCCGGTCGGTGTCGAAGGCGCCCGGCAGGATATTGTTGATGGTGACGTTGTTGCCGGCGACCGTGCGTGCCACGCCGGCAAGGAAAGCGGTCAGCCCGGTGCCACGGACGAATCGCACGGCCACCAGATGCGTTTTTGCTCAATATTCATTTGTTGCAAGGGCTACTTGTCAACTACCGCTTGTTGTGACGCAGACTATTCTCACGAACTGTTGGATTCCCAACCTTTGATTCATCAAAAATTGTGCTATGGTTGGCTACTCGCATAGAATGTGGAAGGCAGGCGGTAAGGGATGGGACTAAATGCACAAGGCGATCGCGGCTTTGATCGTGTTCGCATTCTACAGTTCCGCGAGGGCAGCGGACCTGCCAGCGCCCATTCTTGCCCCGTCAATTGATCAAACTGTTGAATTTCGTTGGTCCGGTTTTTATGCGGGAATAAATAGTGGACTTGTTTGGGGGAATTCGGGCTGGAACGCACCTGGTGCGTCAACCGAAAAATTTGACCTATCTGGTTTTTCTCTAGGCGGAACAATCGGCTACAATTATCAAATCGACCGCGCCATTGTTGGTGTTGAAGGTGATATTGCGTGGTCGAATTTCCATGGGAGCACAAACGCGAATTGTCTCCCGGGCTGCGAAACCAAAACCAATTGGCTAAGCACCATTCGAGGACGGGTCGGATATGGCGTTGATCGATTTTTACCCTTTGTGACGGGTGGCATCGCGTTCGCGGACGTAAACGCAAGCTCGCCAGGACGACTGGGGTCGACCAAAATTGCGACCGGCTGGGCCGCCGGATTCGGTGTCGAATATGCATTGACCGATAATTGGACAGCGAAGGCCGAATACATTTTTGCGGACTTCGGAAACGTTGGTTGCGGGGAAAATTGCAGTATTGGGGCACCTGTTAACGTATCGCTAACTGAACAGCAGGTACGATTTGGGTTAACGTACAAATTTTTTGCTGCCGAACCGCCGGTGCAGACGGCAGGAATTGGGCCGAATTATCGCTGTAAACCGCGTGATCCCACTGATCCCGGCCCTCACTGTGACATCATGGTTGCAAAGAAAGAACACAAAAAGCAACTAAAGGGGCCGAAGCAACAGGTGATGGTCAATTCGAGTATGAAACAATGAACGTTCGAGATGATGAAATACTCAGAAGGAAGAGTATCGTCAGAGAAGAACGAGATTATACGTCGGCTAAACTCAGCGAGTTAGCCAGGTATATTGGTTTCGGCCTCGCGGGATTAACGCTGGTTCTTTATACGTCTAGTTCGCCTTTTGCTGTCAAACTCTTAACAGCTTTCAGAGGAGAAATATTATTTGTATCAGCAGTTGGCTGTGTCGTAATTCTTTTCGACTTTTTACAGTACTTAGTCGGATACAAAATATCGGTAGACGGCTACAGGCACATCGAAGAAATTGATAGGACGAAAAAGTTTGTTGACCTATTTGATGAGCGTTGGGTCAGATTAAGGATTGCCTTTTTCTACTTAAAGATTTCTGCCTCTTTGGCAGGATCATTCGGCTTAATTGTTATTTTGGTCTGTGCAATTTTTACGCCTCGATGACGTAGAGCGATAACCTTAGAACGCCCCGTTGAAGGTGCCGCCGTCGATCAGCAGGTTCTGACCGGTGATGTAGCCGGCCTGCGCCGAGCACAGAAAGGCGCAGGCGTCGCCAAATTCGGCCGGCTCGCCGAAACGCTTGGCCGGAATAGCGGCCCGGCGCGCCTTGGCGGCCTCCTCGACGCTGATGCGCTTCTGTTCGGCGGTCTTGCTGAGGCCGCCCCGCAGCCGGTCGGTGTCGAAAGCGCCTGGCAGGATGTTGTTGATGGTGACGTTGCTCGACGCGACGGAGCGGGCAATGCCGCCGAGGAACGCGGTCAGGCCGGCGCGGGCGCCGGAGGAGAGATCGAGGCCGGCGAGCGGCATTTTCACCGAGCCTGACGTGATGTTGACGATGCGGCCAAACTTGCGGCTGGTCATTGGATCGATGACTTTCTGGATCAGCTCGACCGCTACGATCATGTTGGCGACGACGCCGTCGATCATCTGCTGCCGCGTGAGTTCGCGGAAATCGCGGAACGGCGGTCCGCCATTGTTGTTGATCAGGATATCGGGAGCAGGGCAGGCGGCGAGCAGCGCCTCCTGGCCCTGCGGCGTGGCGACGTCGGCCGCCACAGCCGTCACCTTGGCGCCGGTCGCTTTGGCGATTTCGGCGGCCGCTGCCTCGAGCGTAGCGGCGCTGCGGCCGTTCATCACCACCTCGCAGCCGGCCTCGGCGAGCGCCCGCGCGCAGGCCTTGCCGAGCCCGCGGCTCGATGCGCAAACGATGGCCTTGCGGCCGGCAATTCCGAGATCCATGGGTTTTCCTCTCTTTGGCGTTTCGCGGCGAGTGTCGGTTCACGGCGGGGCGGGCGTCAACCCTGCTGTCGCCCAGCTGTCGCACGCGATTGCTAACCGGTTGCGGACGATGGCCTTTCGATTCGCAATGGAGACACCATGCCGCGCGATCCCGACACCCGGGTGATGGAGAAAGCCTACGCCCGCTGGGCGCCGGTCTATGACGTGCTGTGCGGACCGGTGTTCGTCAACGGCCGCCGCGCCGCCGCCCGCGCGGCGCGCGAGGCCGGCGGGCGCATCCTTGAGATCGGCGTCGGCACCGGCCTGTCGTTCGACGACTACGACGCGAGCACCGAGATCACCGGGATAGACATTTCGGAGCCGATGATCGCGCGTGCGCGCGTGCGTGTGGCGAGCGGCCGCTATCCCTTCGTCAAGGGCCTCGCGGTCATGGACGCGCACGAACTGCGGTATCCCGACGCCAGTTTCGACTGTGTGGTCGGGCAGTTTGTCATTACGCTCGTCGAGGACCCCGAGCGCGTTTTGTCGGAATGCGCGCGTGTCGTGAAACCGGGCGGGCAGATCGTCCTCGTCAATCATCTCTACTCGGAACACGGGTTGGCTGCGGCGATCGAGCGGCTGCTGGCGCAAAAGGCGCGTGCGGCCGGGCTGCGCCCCGAGTTCCCGTTCGCGCGGCTGGCCGCCTGGGCACGCAGCCACGGCGGGGCGGAGCTGATCGAACGGCGCAAAGTGCCGCCCTTCGGCGTCTACACGCTGGTCCGCTTCCGCCGCTGCGAAACGCAAAGCGCGGCCGCTTGATGCGCGCGCTGCGAAAGGGGTCGCTAAATGGTTAATTTCATTGTCATAAAACCGAGATACGAATTTGTTATTCGCATGGCCATGACCAATGGCAGAAAGTTCGTCGCATCGTGACGCAGGACGTCACGCGGCGGTATCGCGCGCTGTTCATTTCCGACGTGCATCTCGGCACGCGCGGTTGCCAGGCCGACAAGCTACTGGACTTCCTCCGCCACCACGAAGCCGAAACGATCTATCTGGTCGGCGACATCGTCGACGGCTGGGCGCTGCGCTCGTCGTGGTATTGGCCGCAGGCGCACAACGACGTCGTGCAGAAGCTGTTGCGCAAGGGACGCAAGGGCTCGCGCGTCATCTACATTCCCGGCAATCACGACGAATTCCTGCGCGGCTATTACGGCACGCATTTCGGCGGCATCGAAGTGGTGGAGAACACAATTCACGAGACCCCAGACGGCCGCCGCTTCCTGGTCGTGCACGGCGACATTTTCGATCTGGTCGTGATGCAGGCGCGCTGGCTGGCGCTGCTCGGCGACAAGGCCTATGACCTGGCGCTCACCGCCAACCGCATCTTCAACGCATTCCGTCGCGTGTTCGGCGCGCCCTACTGGTCGTTGTCGAAATGGGCGAAGCTGAAGGTGAAGAACGCGGTGAATTTCATCGGCGCCTTCGAGAAAGCGCTTGCCACCGAGGCCAGGCATCACAACGTCGACGGCGTGATATGCGGTCACATCCACACCGCCGCCATGCACGACGATTTCGGCCTGCGCTACATTAATTGCGGCGACTGGGTGGAAAGCTGCACGGCGGTCGCCGAGCGGCACGACGGCACTTTCGAGATCGTCACCTGGACACAGGCCGGTCGCGACGATGAGCCGGCCGCCGCCAGGGAGGCCGCGCAGGCGCAGGCGGCATGAAAATCCTGGTCGCTACCGACGCCTGGCATCCACAGATCAACGGCGTGGTCCGCACGCTGGGGCTCGTCGCGCGTGAATTGAGGCTGCTCGGCGTGGAGGTGGAATTCCTGACGCCGAGCGAATTCTGGACATTGCCGATTCCGACCTATCCGGAAGTCAGACTGGCGCTGACGGGGTTCGGCGAGATCGAGCGGCGGCTCGACCGCCTGCGCCCGGATGCCATCCATATTGCGACCGAAGGTCCGCTCGGCCATGCCGTGCGCCGCGTCTGCATCCGGCGCGGGCTGCCATTCACCACCAGCTTCCACACCCGCTTTCCCGACTATCTCGCCGAACGCCTGCCGGTGCCGGAGCGATGGACCTGCGAGGTGACCTGGGGCTGGCTGCGGCGATTCCACAGCGCGGGCGTGGCGGTATTGGCGGCGACGCCGACCCTGGGCGCCGAACTCGCCGGCCGCGGCTTCGAAAACGTGAAAATGTGGCCGCGCGGCGTCGATGCCGGCCTGTTCCGGCCGCGCGAGGGTTCGCCGCTCCGCCTGCCGCGGCCGATTTTCCTCTCGGTCGGTCGGCTCGCTGTCGAAAAGAACCTGGACGCTTTCCTCAGGCTCGATCTGCCCGGCACCAAGCTCGTGGTCGGCGATGGGCCGGCGCGGTCCGCGTTGGCGAAGGCCTATCCCGATGCTGTGTTTCTGGGGGCACGGCAGGGCGAGGCGTTGGCCGAAATCTACGCCGCCGCCGACGTATTTGTATTTGCGAGCCGGACCGACACTTTCGGTCTGGTCCTGCTGGAAGCGCTGGCGAGCGGGGTTCCGGTTGCCGCCTTTCCGGCCGCCGCGCCGCGCGACGTCATCGGCGAGGCGCTGGTCGGGGTGCTTGACGAGGACTTGCGGCGCGCCTGTCTCGCTGCGCTCGAATGCTCACGCGTCGATTGCCGCGAATTTGCGCTGGGCATGACGTGGCAGGCAAGCGCGCGTATATTCCTGCAACATGTAAGCGAAGGCGCGCGCGCCTCGCACGCCAAGAAACGCCGGCTGGCGGCTTAAATCTTATCCCCGATCTACCCGTAGCGGCGAAGCCGCTCTTGCCGCCGCCGCTCGTCCGGCGTTAGCCTTTCCGCATGGGCGCGATCGACAAAATTGTTCCCTCCGCCGCCGATATCGACGCGGCCGCCAAACGGCTTGCCGGCGTGGTGGTGCGCACGCCGCTGATCAATGCGCCGGTGCTCGACGAGCGAACCGGGGCGCGCGTCTTCCTCAAGGTGGAAACGCTCCAGCGCACCGGCTCGTTCAAGTTTCGCGGCGCCTATAACAAGATTTCCTCGATCCCCGCCGATCGCCGCGCGGCCGGGGTGGTGGCCTATTCGTCCGGCAATCACGCGCAGGGTGTGGCGGCGGCGGCGCGCCTGCTCGGCCTGCGGGCCACCATCGTGATGCCGTCCGATGCGCCGCGCCTGAAGCGCGACCGCACCGCCGCGCTCGGCGCCGAGATCGTGCTCTACGACCGCGACAGGGAAGACCGCGCGGCGATCGCCAAAAAGATCGTTGCCGAGCGCTGCGCCACGCTGGTTCCGCCCTACGACGATCCGCTGATCATCGCCGGGCAGGGCACCATCGGCCGCGAGATCGTCGACGATCTCGAGCGGCTCGGATTGCAGCCGGAGATCGTGGTCGTCGGCGCCTCGGGCGGCGGCCTGGCGGCGGGAATTTCGCTCGGTGTCAAGGCGCGCGTGCCGCAGGCCAAATTCTACACCGTCGAGCCGGAGGGCTTCGACGACACGCTGCGCTCGTTCCAGAGCGGGCGGCGCGAAAGCAACCCGCGCCACAGCGGCACGATCTGCGACGCGCTGATGAGCAATACGCCGGGTGAGCTGACCTTCCCGATCAACCGCGAGCTGATCGGCGCCGGCATCACCGCGAGCGATGCGGAAGTCGCCGCCGCGGTGCGTTATGCGTTTGCCGAACTTAAGCTGGTGGTCGAACCCGGTGGCGCCATCGGCCTCGCCGCGCTGCTCGCCGGCAGGCCCGAGGTCAAGGGAAAGATCGTGGTCGGCGTCCTCTCCGGTGGCAATGTGGATGCGGACCTGTTCGCCAAACTGATCAGGTAAACAGCGCCAGACGTTCGTCTTCGCTCAGCGCCATGATGGCGGCCAGCGGATCGGTTGCGGCGAGCGCCGCGGGCCCGGCGCCGGCAGACGAGCCTTGCGGCAATTCCGGCTCGTCCGGCGCGATGTCGGCTTCCACCATCGCCGGCGGCGCGTGTTCGGCCAGATTGGCTTCGGCGAGGGCGTCGATCCGGCGCTCGAGGAGCCCGAGCAGGTTCTTGAGCTTTGCTATTTGCGCCGCCGGGCCCGCGCCTTCGATCTCGGGCCGCACCAGACGAATGGCTATCAGCAACATGCGCAGGTCGTCGCGCAGGCGTTCGACGGCGGAGGCGTCGGCGCGCAAGCGCGCCTCGACGCGCTCGATCGCCGCCAAAAGCGTCGCGGTGTCGGCGCTGCGGCTGCGGCGGGCAAATTCATCCAGCAGCGCGCGGCCCCGCTCGCTTTCCGACAGCGCCGCGCACAGCGCCCGATAGTCCTCCTCGCTCGGCGCGGCCGGCCGGTGTATTGCCAGCGCTAAGGGCTCATTCGGCATGTGCAATCCGCGATGGGAAGTTTATGAATCAGGCCGGTTGATTCGGCCAGCGAAGACGTTCGGATGCGCGGTGTTGCCCAACGTGAAATCGGTTTTGCGCCGCGACTTGCGGCGCTTTACGCGGGTATTTTCGTCCTCGGCGGCATCCAGATGCCGTTTTTTCCCGTCTGGCTGAGGGCCAAGGGGCTCGACCCGGGAACGATCGGTGTCGTGCTGGCGGCGCCGATCGTGGTGCGGATATTCGCCATCTCGGCGACCGCGCGTATCGCCGACCGTCGCGACGCCGTGCGCGCGACCATCGTCCTTGCGAGCTGGCTCGGCGTCGCGGGCTATGTGGTGGTGGCCCTTGCCGACGGCGCCGTCGCCATCCTCATCGCCTATGCGCTGACCGCGCTGATGCTGACGCCGGTGATGCCGCTGTCCGAGACCTACGCGCTCAAGGGGCTGAGCACGCGCGGCCGCGCCTACGGGCCGGTACGGCTGTGGGGATCGGCGGCGTTCATCCTCGGCACTTTCGTCGCCGGCTTTGCCGCCGACACAATTCCGGCGGTCGATCTCATCTGGCTGATCGTGGCGGCGAGCCTGCTCAGCGCATTGGCGTCTTTGGCGCTGGCGCCGCTGTCGACCGCCGCGCCGCCGGCTGGCGTTTCACCGCCACAACGCAGGCATCTGCTGCTTGATCCCGCTTTCCTCGCCGTACTCGCGGGATCAAGCCTCGTTCAGGCGAGCCACGCGGTCTATTACGGGTTTTCGGCGCTCGAATGGCGCGGCGCCGGCCTCGACGGCACGGCAATCGCCGCGCTGTGGGCACTCGGGGTGATCGCGGAGATCGTGTTGTTCGCATTCTCCGGCCGGCTGCCGCCGATTTTTCAGCCGGCCACCATGCTGATGATCGGCGCCTGCGGCGGAACCTTGCGCTGGGCGGCGATGGCGCTCAATCCGCCCGAAGCCGTGCTGCCGTTTCTGCAACTGCTGCACGCTGCGTCATTCGGCGCCACGCACCTTGGTGCGCTCGGCTTTGTCTGGCGCCATGCGCCCGCCGGGCAGGGTGCGACCGCGCAGGGCTATCTGTCGATTGCGCAAGGATTGGCGATGGCGGCGGCCACCGGCCTCTCGGGCCTGCTTTACGGCGTCTATGGCAGCCGCGCCTACGCGGCGATGGCGCTAGCGGCGGTCGCTGGCGGTATATGCGTGTATGTTGCGCAGCGCGCGCGACGAATACCGGTGTTCTGAGCGCAGACGCGCGCGCAGGGTCGGGCGTTCGCAGCTTGCCACGATGCCGCTGAGCGCGTGCCCCTGCATATAGATCATCCGCCGCGACAACCCGCCGTGCCGGTTGATCCAACGCCGCACCGAAATCGGATAGATGCTCCACAGTGCCTGTGTGCCCAACGCGCTGGTGACCGGGCGGCCGTCATGGTCCGGCATCCATGCCGCGTGGAAGCCGAAGCGGGCGCGCGGCGTCGCGCAGATATGGTCGCTTGGGATCAGGCCGAGCACCAGCGTGCAGGCCGACAGGCAATTGCCGTCCACCACCACGCGTTCGCCGCTCGAGCGCACCATGGCGAAAGTTTGCAGGTACTGGCCGATCTGGCCGCCGCGGTCTTCGGAAATGCGCACGGTGGCCGACGCCGACGTCATAGCGCACGCCGCCATGACGGCGCAGAGCAACAGGCCCCGAATACGCATTACCCCGTCCCCGTTATCGTTAATCCGCCTTTGTGGCGGTGCGCGTTAACCAATCTTAACCATAAGTGTAGGCCCGCGAGCGGGCGGTTGGAAAGACTTGGTTAACAGCAATTCCCGCTAAAGTTTGGGAACAAATTCAGGATGTTGCCCTGCCGCGCGGTGTCCCAATTTGGGAACCCGTGCCGGCGGTCAGCCCCACAGCAGCGGCGAGGGCGGCGATACGAGACTGCCGCGGTATGTCAGCCCGTGCGCGCGGTCGCGCGTGAGCAGCAGCGGCCCGTCGAGATCGACGTAACGCGCGCGCTGCGCCAGCAGCATCGCCGGCGCCATCGCCAGCGAGGTCGCCACCATGCAACCGGCCATGACGTCGAAGCCGAGACGCCTGGCTTCCTCGGCCATGGCCAGCGCTTCGGTCAGCCCGCCGGCCTTGTCGAGCTTGATGTTGACCGCATCGTATTTGCCGGCCAGCGCCGGCAGCGAGGCGCGGTCATGCGCGCTTTCATCGGCACAGACGGGGATGGGCCGCGTGGTGTGCGTGAGCGCGCCGTCGTCGCCGGCAGGCAACGGCTGTTCCACCAATGCCACGCCGGCTTGCGCGCAGGCGGCGAGATTGCGTGCAAGGTCGGCTTCGCGCCAGCCTTCATTGGCATCGACGATCAGCGTTGCGCGCGGCGCGGCGGCGCGCACCGCGGCGATACGCGCGGCGTCGCTGCCCTGGCCGCCGTCGCCGCCGAGTTTGACCTTGAGCAATGTGTGGCCGGCAGCCTTGGCGGCGGCTTCGGCCATAGCGGCGGGAGCGGCAAGCGAAATGGTGAATGCGGTGGTCAGTTCCCGCGGCGCGGCAAGCCCGGCCAATTCATGTACAGGACGGCCACTGCGCTTTGCTTCAAGGTCCCAGAAGGCGCAATCGAGCGCGTTGCGGGCAGCGCCCGGCGGCATCGCGCGCTGCAGGCCGCTACGATCGAGGCCCGCGGCAAGATGCGCCCGCTCGGCTTCGATCGCCGTGGTGACGCTTTCGATGCTTTCGCCGTAGCGCGCATAGGGCACGCATTCACCGCGCCCTCGCATCGTGCCGTCGGAGAGTTCCGCGACCAGCACGGCGGCTTCGGTCTTGGCGCCACGGCTGATGGCGAAGGAACCGGCGATCGGCCAGCGTTCGAGACTGAGAGTGAGCGTCAGGGGCACGGTCGGGAATCCGAACTATGGATTGCCGGGCAACCCTCGACAGGTTCGCCGCCTTGGGTCAAGTATGGCGGCTCTCGTTTGCTGTCCCTACCCGTGGGAGGGCAACGAAATCAGAGGTTTGTCCGAATGAGCGACATGTTGCTGGAAGCTACGGCGGACGGCGAGCGGCTCAGGCTCGCCGGGGCCGGCGCCTGGATCGCCGAAAACGCGCGCAGCCTGGAGGCGCGCATCGACGCCGAAACCGGGCGGCAAGAGCCCATCAAGCGCGTCGAAATCGACATGGGCCGTGTCGACCGGCTCGATACGTTCGGCGCCTGGCTGTTGGAGCGGCTGACGCGCAATTTCGCCGCGCGCGGATGCGACACAAATGTGACCGGCCTGCGCGACAATTACCGCGCGCTGATCGACGAGGTGCATGGCGTCAAGGAGGACCGAAGGCCGCCGCGCCGCGCCCGCCGGCTGAGCGACAGCGTCGCCTCGATCGGCGAAACCATCGTCGCGGTCGGCCACACGCTGCTCGCCATCGTCAACCTGCTGGGCGCGCTCGCGCTCGCGCTGTCGCGCGTTGCGACCAACCCGCGCTCGTTCCGTTTTACCTCGATGGTGCATCAGCTCGACAATGTCGGCTGGCGCGCGGTGCCGATCATCCTGCTCATTACTTTCTTGATCGGATGCATCATCGCGCAGCAGGGCATTTTCCATTTCAGCAAGTTCGGCGCCGACATCTACGTGGTCGATATGGTGGGAATCCTTGTGCTGCGCGAGATCGGCGTGCTGATCGTCGCCATCATGGTGGCGGGCCGCTCAGGCTCGGCCTACACGGCCGAACTCGGGTCCATGAAGATGCGCGAGGAAATCGATGCGCTGCGCACCATGGGCTTCGATCCGGTCGAGGTGCTGATCCTGCCACGCATCATCGCGCTGCTGATCGGCGTGCCGATCCTGACGTTCCTTGGCTCGATGTCGGCGCTCTATGGCGGCGGCCTGGTGGCCTGGATTTACGGCGGTATTGCGCCCGACATCTTCGTGGCGCGGCTCAAGGAGGCGATCGCGATCAATACATTCGAGGTCGGCCTGATCAAAGCGCCATTCATGGCGCTGGTGATCGGCGTGGTCGCCTGCGTGGAAGGGCTGGCGGTGAAAGGCTCCTCCGAATCGCTTGGGCTGCAGACCACAGCCTCCGTGGTCGAATCGATTTTCCTGGTGATCGTGCTCGACGGCCTGTTCGCCATTTTCTTCGCCTCGATCGGGATGTGAGCGATGACGACGGGCAACGGCGCCAAACAAGCCATTATCGAGGTGCGCGGCGTGGTGGTCGGCTTCGGCGACCACATCGTGCTCGACCATGTCGATCTCGACGTCTATCGCGGCGAGATACTCGGCTTCGTCGGCGGCTCAGGCGCCGGCAAATCGGTGCTTTTGCGCACCATCATCGGGCTGCTGCCCAAACGCGCGGGCAGCATCAAGGTTTTTGGCATCGACCTTGACGCCGCGTCCGATGCGGAGCGGCAGGCGATCGAGCGGCGCTGGGGCGTGCTGTTTCAGCAAGGCGCGCTGTTTTCATCGCTCACGGTGAGGGAGAACCTGCAGTTCCCGATGCGCGAGAACCTGGATTTGTCGCAGCGCCTACTCGACGAATTGGTGGTGGCCAAGCTCGAAATGGTCGGGCTCGACGCCAGCGTCGGCGACAAATTTCCGGCCGAGCTGTCCGGCGGCATGACCAAGCGCGTGGCGCTCGCGCGTGCGCTCGCGCTCGACCCGGAGATCGTCTTTCTCGACGAGCCGACCTCCGGGCTCGATCCGATCGGGGCGGGGGATTTCGACACGCTGATCAAGACGCTGCAGCGAACGCTGGGCCTCACCGTATTCATGGTGACGCACGATCTCGACAGCCTGCATACGGTCTGCGACCGCATCGCCGTTCTGGCCGACGGTAAGGTGATCGCTGCAGGGACCATGGAGACCATGCTGGCGTCCACGCACCCCTGGCTGCGCGCATATTTCCACGGCAAGCGATCGCGGGCGACCGGCCCCGCGCCGGCGCTGGGCTGAGGTGCCGCGAGATCCCCCGCGGTCAACTCATGCGGCCAAGCGGCACGTCGCTGATCGGCGCGGCGGCGAGCGCCGGGTCGAGCTTGATCGAGGCCGGCGGCGCCGTCGCGGCCACCAGTTTGCGCCGGACCACGATCCAGTAGCCGATGATGGCGATAATGCCGGCCGAGACAAAGTCGGAGGCGATGTCGTCGAACGACAGCAGGATGAAAAGCGACATGGCGGCGAGCACGCCGCGCACGGCGAGATCGACGGCCCGCGTCTCCGAATAGGTCGCCTGGAGCGTGAAGGTGATGCCGAGCGTCGCGACCATCACCAGATAGGCGGCGCCCATCTGGTCGAGACCGGGTTTGACGACCAGTTCCGGATGCACGAACACGGCAACCATCAGTGTGAAAAGCGACACGCAGATCTGCACCGAGCGCCAGAGCGTCGTGTAGAATGAAGCATTGGCGATCTTCGAGGTGATGGCGGCCGTGATCGAGGTCGGTGGTGTCAACTCGCCAAACACGCCGACGAAGAAGGCGAAAAAGTTCACCACCCAAGGGTTGACGCCGGCCTGGATGAAAGGCGGACCGATGACGATGACCACCAGAATGTAAACCGGGGCCGGCGGCAATCCGGTGCCGAGAATAGCGCCGAAAAGGAAGGCCATGGCGACCATCGCCGCCATGTTGACCCCGGCGGCGTCCACCAGAAGCGCGCCAAGCTTGGTCGGCACGCCGGTGATGACCAGGGCGCCGGTCATGATCGCCAGGGTCGCCAGCAGCAACGCGATGTCGGTAATCATGTCGATATAGGAGTCGAGCACGCGCTTGAGCGGCTTGATGAATTCGCTGAATGACCAGTTGCGCAACAGCGAGGCGGCGTGAATGACCAGGAGGCCGGCGCCCGCGGCGCAGAACATGTAGAGCGCGGCGAACATCGGCGCGAGGAAGATCGTCGCCATCAGCGTCACCAGGCCGCCGACCACGAAGACGAAGGCGCCGAGATTGACCTTGTCGCGCCAGTCGAGCTTCTTGGCGCTCAGATCCACGATCATGTGCGTGTGATAAAACGTCGCCAGCAGGTAGACCGACGCCGACACCGAGATGTAGTAGATGAGCGCCGGCACCCAGCCGCGCGCAACCACGTCGAAATAATCGACGCCGAGGAATTCGGCCATGAGGAAGGCGGCGATGCCCATCACCGGCGGCATCAACTGTCCACCCATGGATGAGGCGTTCTCAATCGCGGCCGCGGTTGCCGGCGGCAATCCAGCCTGGATCATGGCGGGGATTGTCGCCGAGCCGACCGTGATGGAATTGGCGGCGCCTGAGCCCGACACCGTGCCGATTGCCATCGAGCCGATCACCGCAGACTGCGGAATGGCGTGCGGTGACTTGATGGCGACGCGCTTCGTCGCGCGCAACAGCGAATCCACGCAGCCGAAGCCGCGCAGCAGGCTCAAGACCATCAGGAACGAACCGATGACGGTGAGCGCGATCTGCGGCAGGCGCGAGAAGATGCCGGTTTCCATCTCGACGCTGCTGGCACCGACGACGCGCGTCCAGGACAGGCCTGCGTGATAGAACATGCCGGGCACGTAATAGCCGTAGACCGCATAAAGAACGAGGATGATCGTGAGGATGAACAGCGGCACGTGGCGTTTACGCGCATATTCGATAATCAGCAGCGTCATCAGGCCGCCGATGGTGAGATCGGCCAGGTCGAACATGCCGGAGCGCTCGGTGCCCAGCGCGATGTAGTTGGTGGTCATGTAATAGGAGCAATAGACGGAAAATACACAATAGGCCGCCGCGATGACGTAGTTCGCCGATCTCGGCAGCCGCGGATAAAGTGAATTCTCGCGGAGCGACTGCAGCGTGAACAGCACGTAGGTGATCGGAATGCAGCCCATTGCCAGCAGCGTCTCGCCGCCGGTGCCAGTCCAGTAGTAATAGAACATGTACATCGCGAAGCCGATCGCGGTCGCGTAATAAATGACGTCGAGCGCGAGCGGCGGGCGCGATTGTGCCGCGGTGTCGGTCATGGCGGTCCCTGTCTCCGGCGTGATGCAAAGCGAGGCGGGCGCATCTCGTTCGCCCGCCTCGTCGTTTCAGTCATCTAAGGGGTTGCGTCCCCCTACATCGTCGCCTTGGCAACGTGGGCATCGAACTTGTCATCCCACTGCCCCTTTTCCTTCAGGTACTTGGCAAGGCCGGGATGGATCGGCACCATCTTGTAGGTTGATTCCAGCGCTTTTTTCTCGAACGCCGCCATTTGCCCGCCGCCGATCTGCTTAAAGCTCGGGTCGCTCTTGGCGAGCTCGTCAGAGTGCTGGTCGATGACCTTGAGCATCTTGTACATCTCATCGGTCGAGACCTTCATGCCGAGGTCGAATCCCCAGTAGAACGGCAGCAGCGTAACCTGCTTCACGTAATCCGCCTTCTTGTGGAAGTTCTCCGGCGGCACCTCTTCGGTGGCGAAGCCGGCGGCCTTGAGCTTGGCCATTTCATCCGCGCTGGGGTTGAGCGCGGCCCAGTCGACGGCGAGCGAGGCTTCCGAAATCCACGGCGCCGGGGTCTTGCCGCCGGCGGCGTAGATGATCATGCCCTTGATCGAACCGGATTGCAGTTGCGAGCCGGCGGTGGACAGATCGACCTGCTTGTAGATGTGTTTCACGCCGACCGCCTTCATCGCGTTTTCGAGATGCAGGCGTGTGTCGAAGGGCAGTGGGCCGGTATAGACGTTCTTGCCGGAGAGGTCTTCCCACTTCTTGATGGTGTCGCGATCGCTTGCCTTGATTGCAAGGCCGACGTCGAGCGTGTAGCACCAGAACGATTGTACGGGCTCGATCTTGACGTGCGACTTGAAGCCCTTGAAGCGGCCTTCGTCCGCCGCAAACTCGCGCAGCGCGACGTCGGAGCCGTAATAGCCGTCGATGTCGCCGGTGGCGAAGCCCTTCACGGTGCCGACGGCGCCGGGATAGGGCAGCACGGTGATGCGGAACTCCGGCATCGCCTTGTTGAGCACGTCGGCGAGCACAACGAGCGCCTTGTGGCCGGATGAACCGACCGGGCCGGTGCCCCACTTGATATCCTTCGGCTCCGACCAAGCCGCGGTATTGGAAAGCCCAATGAGGGCGAATGTGGTCGCGGCGAAAAATGCCGCTTTAAGGCCGCGTGCAGCGAGTGCACGAGCCGGACGAACACGCGTGAGCATGGCTGTATCCTCCCAGAATAGCCGTTTTTTCCAATGGCGCTCATGCATGAACGCCGGTTCCACCTCCAACCCGCCCATCCTGTTATCGGGCGGTAGACACCAATGTTTTTCTTGCTCTTGGCAGCTGCCCGTCACCCCCACGCGACAACAGCGCCGCAACTATCGGTTACTTGATCGTCCGAGGCAAACTGAAATTTCACTTTAGAAACGGCAAAAAAGCCGCAGTCCAGCGTGTTTTCGCGTCGCGCCTAAATATTGGTCAAAGGCGTTGCCACCCTAGTCGAAGCGCCCGGCCGCATGCGCCAGCATCGTATAGACCTTTCCGGTCTCGGAGGTGAGGTAGGTGCGCGCCACCACCTGGCCGCGGTCGTCGCGCGCAACCTCCTCGAGCAAACGCTCGAATTCGCCGATGTAACGGTCGACGGTCTGCTTGAACTCGCGATCGGCGCGATACTTCTTGCGAATCTCGTCGAATGCCTGCTGACCCTGCAAGGTGTAGAGCCGGCGTGTGAACACATTACGCTCGCCGCGTTTGTAGCGGTCCCAGAGATCGGCTGCGGCGTCGTGGTCGATCATGCGCGCGATGTCCACAGAAAGTGAATCGAGCGATTCGATGCTATGCCGCGGTGTGCGCTCCTCGGCGCCGCGTGGCGGTTCGCGCGCGGGTTCGCGCAGGCTTTCGCGTTCCTGTGCGGTCTCCTCGCGCGAAGCGCGGCTGAGCAGATCGGTGAGCCAGCCGGTGCGGGCCCCGTTGCCCGGGCTCGCGCCGGTGGTGGAGGCTTCGGTGCGCCGGGGCGCCGGGGCAAAACTGCCGACATCGCTGCGCGAAGCTGGACGCGGCGGTAATTCGCTCCGGCTGGGAGCCGCAACAAGTGGGGCCTCCTCGCGCGGCGGACGCCGCGGCTCGACCGAATCGAGACTGCGGCCGTGGCGGGCGACGATGCGATTGAGCTCGGCCAGCGCCTCGATCTGATCGACGATGACGCGGCGCATTTGGGCGGTGCTTTCGGCCGTCTCCTGCGGCAGCTCGAAGATGCCGCGGTGCAGCTCGCTGCGGGTCGCCTCCAGCTCGCGCTGCATTTCGGCGGCCATCTTCTTCATGTCCTGCACGGTTTCGGCAAAGCGTTCGCTCGCTTCGCGGAACAGCGCGCGGGTGTCGCCGGTCACCTGCGCATAGACCGTCCGCATCGCCTCGGCGGTACGGCGCCGCTCGTCCTCTGCGGTTTCCCGCATGCGCTCGTACTGCTCGGCCATCGCGTGCGCGTTTTCGGTGCTCGACTCCGACACGATGCGGACGACGTCCTCGGCGTTTTCGCGCGCGCGCTGATATTGCTCGTTGACGATGCGCGCGCCTTCGGCGCTGTTCTCGGATACCATGCGGGCGATATCTTCGGCGTTTTCGCGCACGCGGTCATAATGCTCGCTGATCGCGCGGCTGCCCGCGGCGCTCGATTCCGACACGACGCGGGCGATGTCGCGCGCGCGCGCGGCCGCCGCTTCGAGCGCCTCGTCGAGCAGGCCGGAGAAGCGTTTGAGCCGCTGGTCGAGATCCTCGGTGCGTATATCGAGCGTGGAAATCAGCGAATCGAGCGAGACGCGGCGTGCGCTGATCGAGTCTTCGGTGCGCCGGTTGCTGCCGTCGATCTGCTCGGCGGCGCTGGCGAGGTCGCGGCCGTGCGCGTCGAACTGGGCGGCGAGCTGGCCGAGATCGGAAATCGCCCGCGTGGAGACTTCGCGGAAGTCGGCAATGCCGCTTTCTACCCGCGCGGTGACGTCGGTGGTCGCGCCGTTGACCTCGTTCATGGCGGCGACGAATTCCGAAACGCGCAGCACCAGCGTGTTCTCGAGCGCGCTCATGTTCGCGTGCGAGCCGGAAAGAACTTCCTGCAGCATGATGTTGGCTTCGCGCAGCCGCTCGAACAAGGCAGTGGTATCGGAGCGCAGCAGGTTGTGCGTCTCGAGCATCTCGCTGACCGCGGTCGTCGACGCCGCCTTCGACCGTTCGATCGCCTTTTGCGCGGTTTCCTGCAAGTCGGCGAGGGTGCGGCTGACGGAATTGGAGGCGGCTTCGCCGGCGCTGTTGATCATGCGTGTGATCTCCGCGCTGTTGTCGAACATTGCGCGGGTGAAGGCAAAGCCCTTTTCCTCGATCGACTTCATCGCCTCGTCGGTCGCCTTGGTGACGTTGCTGGCGAATTGCTGTCCCTTTTCCGTGATCGCGGCGAGTACGCCGCCGCTCTTGTCGGAGAGCAGCGTCGTCATTTCGTTGGTACGCTGGCTGACCGAGGTGGCGATCTCGTCGGCCTTGCCGATAAAGCCGCGGCTGACCTCGGCGCTGACGCCGAGCAGCGTGCGTTCGACCTCGCCGGCGCTCGCGCGCAGTGTCTCGGACGTGGAAACCGCGAGCTGGCCGATAAGGCGCTCGGCGTCCTCGGACTGGGTCTTGATCGAGTGGCCGAGCGCCTCCAGGCGGGCGTGCAATGTGTCGGCGGCGGCCTTGGTGCGGGTCTCGAGCTGATTGGTGACGGTCTCGGCGCGGCCAACGAGAAGTTCCTCGAAGCGGCCGACGCGATTGTCGAGCGTATTGGCAACCTCGAGCGCGCGCGCGCCAAGGGTCTGATCGATTTCGCCGATCTTGGCGCTGATCGCGTCCGCGACTTCGGCACCGCGCGACGTGATGGTGCCGGTCACCGCGCTGATGCGGGCATCGAGCGCGCCCACGACCTCGTTGCCGCTCGAGGTCAGGCTGGCATTGATGTCGGCGACGCGGGTGCCGAGTTGCTCGTGGAATTGCGCAAAGCGCGCATCGAGCGAGCTTGCAAGCTCCCCGGTGCTGCCGCTGACACGCTGGTCGAAGGTCTCCACGTAGTTGCGCATCGCCTCGGACACATCCTGGGTGCGCTGACCCAGCCGGTCGACGAGTTCGCCGCCATAGGTTTTCACGATGCGGTCGAATTCGGCGATGTTGCGGGTGATCAGGCTGCCGAGCATGGTGGCATCGCGCGCGACCTTCTCGCTGAGCGCAGTGCCGCCCTGGTTGAACATGTCATCGAAAGCTTGCAGCCGCGCGGACAGCATGTCCTTGACCGCATCGCCCCGGTTGCTCAGCACCAGCGCCAGCGCTTCGGCGTTTTCGCGGAAATTGTCGGCGACCGCGTTGCTGCGGCCGGTGAGCGTATCGGTGATGCGGGCGCCGGTTTGTTCCAGTTTTGAGACGATGTCGTCGCCGCGCTGGCCGAGGTCGCTGACCAACGAGTCCCCGGTCGTGCGCAGCGTCGAGTTTATTGCCTCGGCGCGGGCGGCGATGGATTCGGCCATTTGGCCGCCGGTTTCAAGCAGGTTGTTGTTGAACTGCTGCGAGCGGCTCGCCATGGTTTCGATGGTCGCAGCCGACTTGTGTTCGAAATCCTGCGCGACTTGATTGAGCTGCGTGCTCATCATGTGTTGCAGGCGATTGGCGAGATCGGCGAATTCGTCGTGCACGTGCTCGGTCTTGAAAGTCAGGCTGGCGGTGAGCCGGTCGCTGGCGGACGAAATCGCGGTCGTTGCGCGGTCGCTCGTCGTCTCCAGCCGGTCGAGCAGGGTGGAGCCGCGCTCGGTCAGCGTGTCGATCATCGAATCGCCGACATGGCCGAGCGCCAGCGTGATGTGCTCGCCCTTCTCGGTGAGCGAACGGGTGACGCGCTGGGCCACCTCGCTGACCTTGTCGGAAACAAGGTCACCGACCGAGGTGATGTCGTGCGACAGGTCGAGATGGACGCTGGCGATGGCGTTGCGCACATGCTCGGCCTGGTTGACCAGCGTTTCGCGCTGGTTGCTCAGTTCATTGAGAAGGTCGCGGATGCGCACTTCGTTGTCGTTATAGGCGCGCTCGAGCGCGGAAACTTCATTGTGGACGAGCGCCTCGAGCTCTGCCGCGCGGGCGAGCGCGCGCTCGACGCCGTCGCCCATGGCGGCGACTTCGCGCCGGATGGCATGGCCGACCGTCACGATCTGCTCGCGCGCGGATGTTTCCGGCTGCGCCAGCCGCATCGCGACCTCGGCGACGGTTTCGGAAACCAGACGCAGGTCCTGCGCACGGCGGAAAAGATGGGCGAGGACGTAGAAGAAGATCACCGGCACGGCGATCGCGCTGACGAACCCGATCAGGGCGGCAAAGCCGATACGCGGATTGGCGAACGCGGCGACGAGCTCTTCCCGGTAGAGGTAGGCGACGGCAAGGCCGCCGACAGTCCAGATGAAGGCGGCGGCGCTGGCGACGTTGTAGGGCAGGCGGGCCGGTCGGCCGCGCATGGCTTGCAGCATCTGCCCGACGCTGGCGCGGTCGTCATTGGCGGCACGGCGCACCAGCGTCTCATCGGCGGCCCAGTTGCCCGGTTCCGCATCTTTGCCGAACAGGTCGGCGACAACCGGCGCCGGTTCTTGCGCGGCTTCGCTTTTGGCAACCGCATCGGCCGGCGCGGCCGGCGCCGTGGCGGCAGGCTCGGGCGGCGTCGCGCCGAGGGCTTCCCGGATGGCGGACAGCGCCTCTTCGGTCGGATCCGGGGATTTCTGCGGGATGTTCGCCATAGCCGTCGTCGCCTCGCATTTACGCCGGACGGTTGTGGCCGCAACCGTCGCCATGAACAGGCCGCGCCTTCCGCGCGGGACATTTATTGACCGGGGCAGGCGCAATCCTTGCCCTGAGCCGCCGGCAAGCCATCCTATCGGCTTGGCATTGCGAAAGAAACCGCGCCGGCAGGTAGTTTTTCATCATCGTTAACTTCCTAGTAACCAAGACTTTTCCGCGCCATAGGCGCGCCCGCTTTGAGCGCCCGTTAACTACGCCAAGCGGCCGCGGGCAAAAAAGGCGTCCCCAGCCGCCGCGCATTTACCGGGTTTTGGTCCCGCGCAGGTCAAACTCGCCGCCGAAATAAGGGACCGCAGAGTCCGTTGGGGAGGATTGCGTGGCGCAACCTGCAACCGAGCTCGTCGACAGCGCACCGGCCACGCCGGCGCCGGCCATCGACCGCAGCCATCTTGCCCGCATGACCTTCGGCGACCGGGGCCTCGAATGCGAGGTGCTGCGGCTGTTCGACCGGCAGGCCGAATTGTTGCTCGCGCGCATGCGCGATCGCGAGCCGGAGGCGGTGGCCACACTGGCGCATACGCTGAAAGGATCGGCGGCGAGCATCGGTGCAACCGGCGTCATGCGCGCCGCCGCAGCGGTCGAACTCGCCGCGGTCGCGGCCGATCGCGAACTCGCCATCGGCCGGCTCGCCTCGGCGATCGAAATGGTGCGCGCCGAAATAGCCGGATTGCTGGACGCGCCTAAGGGATAGCGCCTGCGGCGGAATGATTATATACGGGGCGCGCGTGTGCGCCGCCTGGCGCTCGTTCTGGTGCAGCCCCGTAACCTTCCGCCATGCCGAACATCACCTTTATCGATTCAGGCGGCACCGCCCGCACGGTCGCCGCCGAGAACGGTGCGACCGTCATGGAAACGGCGATCCGCAACAACGTTCCGGGCATCGAAGCGGAATGCGGCGGCGCCTGCGCCTGCGCCACCTGTCACGTCTATATCGACGAGGCCTGGCGCGCCAAGGTCGGCGAGCCATCGCCGATGGAAGAGGATATGCTCGATTTCGGTTACGATGTGCGGCCGAATTCGCGCCTGTCGTGCCAGATCAAGGTCAGCGACGAACTCGACGGGTTGGTGGTGCGGACACCGGAAAAGCAGACTTAGGCCTCGGGGAACTGCGTGGGCGGTGAGGCCGTTCTCCCTGCAACGCGAAAGGGCGCGCCATGCCCGCCATCGAAACGACCTGTTGCATTGCCGGCGGCGGGCCGGCCGGGGTGATGCTCGGCTTTCTGCTGGCGCGCGCCGGCATTCGCACCACGATCCTGGAAAAGCACGGCGATTTCCTGCGCGATTTCCGCGGCGACACCGTGCATCCCTCGACACTGGAGATAATGCACGAGCTCGGCCTGCTCGATGAATTTCTCAAGCTGCCGCATTCGGAAGTCGACCACGTCAGCATGCAGATCGGCGCCGACACGGTGAAAATCGCGCTCATCGGGCTGCCGACGGTGTGCAAATACATCGCTTTCATGCCGCAATGGGACTTCCTCAATTTCCTCGCTTCGCATGGCAAGAAATATGCGGGCTTCGATCTGCGGATGCGTGCGGAAGCGACCGATCTGATCGAAGAGGGCGGCCGTGTCGTCGGCCTGCGCGCCGCGACGGAGAACGGCGACCTTGAAATCCGCGCCGATCTCGTCGTCGGCTGCGACGGCCGTCATTCGACGGTGCGGGAGCTCGCCGGCTTCAAATCGGACGACCTCGGCGCGCCCATGGACGTGCTGTGGTTTCGCATTGCGCGCAAAGACGCCGATGGCGAAATGGTCGCCGGCCACATCGAGCGCGGCCGCATGATGATCATGCTCGATCGCGGCGACTATTGGCAGTGCGCCTATGTCATCCCCAAGGGGAGTATCGACAAGGTCAAGGCCGCCGGCCTCGATGCGTTCCGCGCGACGGTTTCGGAAATGGCGCCCGTCGACGTGCACGACCGGCTCGACGCCATCGCAAGCTGGGACGATGTGAAGCTGCTGACCGTGACGGTCGACATTCTGCGGCGCTGGTACACGCCCGGTCTGATCTGCATCGGCGATGCCGCCCATGCTATGTCGCCGATCGGTGGCGTCGGCATCAATCTCGCCGTGCAGGACGCGGTGGCCGCCGCCAATATCCTGGCCGAGCCGTTACGGCGCGGTGCGGTGACCGAGCAAACGCTCGACGCCATCCAGCGGCGCCGGGAGTTTCCCACCCGCGTCACCCAGCGAATCCAGCTCGCGATGCAAAACAGCCTGATCGGCCCGGCCTTGCAGAGCGAAGGCGGCCGGCCGAAGGCGCCGCTGCTGATGCGGATGCTACAATGGCCGCTGCTGCGGCGCATTCCGGCAAGGGTGATGGCGCTCGGCATCCGCCCCGAGCACGTGCACACGCCGGAAGCCTCTTAAGACTTCATCCCCGCCGGCGCGACCACCGACGAATTCAGCCCCATCGCGTCGAAGGCCCGGCGCACCAGGCCGGAGGCTTTCGCCTCCTCGATGAAGGCGCTGGCATAGTCGAGCGCCGCCGGTTTGCCCTTGGGCACGCAGACCGAGGTCGAGGAATTGAGAAAAGCGTCGTCGAGGACGCGCGAACCGGGAATTTTGCCCAACAGGCCGGCGAGCGACTCGCGCGACAGGGCGATCGCCTCGATGCGGCCTTCGTTCATGGCGGCGGTCGCGGCATCGACCTTGGCGAATTCGATATGCGTGGCATTGGGCGTCGCCTTCACGGCGGCGCGGAACGTCGCCGTATTGGCGACCCCGCCGATACCCACGCCCTTGGCGTCGGCGTCTTTCACCGATTTTATTCTCGACGTGGGTGCCACCAGGAAGGTGCTTTGCAGGAGGTGATACGCGTTTCCGAAATCGACGAATTTCTTGCGTTCCACGTCGACCGGCAGGAAGGCGACGTCCCATTTGTTGTCGGCCGCTGAATTCTGGATTTCGCCGGAGGCGTTGTGGGCGATCAGTTCGGCCGGCACGCCAAGCGTCTCGGCGAGCGCCTCTCCCAGCATGACGGCAACCCCGCGATAGGCGCCGGTCGCTGCGTCCCTGATGGCGAACTGTGCCGAGGGCGAAGGCGCGATGGCGATGGCAACACGCAGCTTGCCGGTGGGTGCAAGTTGCTGCAATACGGCGGCGTCAGCCATCGGTCGAGCCCTCGAAAATCATACAGGTCGTGAGAATAGTCTGGCGTACCACGTTTGCGGCGGCAAGCCGGTCGTCTCGCCGAGCGCGCGAGGGCTTGTAACGAGGCGGGCGAGTGCGATCAGCACGACAAACGCCGGGAGCCAGATCAGCCGCGCGCCGTAGCGGTTGTGCGCGGTCGCGAATGTGCCGAAGACCGCCGCATTGACGAGGATGGCGAGCACAACGGCGGCGGCGAGTTCGCCGATATCGTGGAACCCGCGCCGCCGCAGCGCGACCGGCGCGATGACAAGCATGAGCGCCATCGCAAGATAAGCGAGCGGAACCTGCAACCGGTTGATCTCGGTGAACTCGATCTCGGGGTGCCGCTGCCGCGCCGCCAACATGCCGGGCATCGCGTCCGGCACATGATCCTTGATGCTGTAATAGGTGTCGACGACCCACTTCACCACGCCGGCGCCGGTTTCAACCATGGTGAGCTGCCTGACGGTTTCGGAGAAGGCCGATTCAAGTTGCAGCGCCGGATAGTCGGCCAGGCTTTCCAGCGCGATGCGCCGCAGTTCGCCGCGCATGCCCTCGAAGCGGCCGAGCTTGTTGAACAGATCGCTCGCCCAGAAGAACTGGTCCGCATTGTTCGGCAACGCGTCCTTGTAGGCACAAAGACGCAGGCTCGGATCGGGGCAGTGGTCGTCAAGAAATTTCTTGACGATGCCATCCTGCAGCATGCGTCCGAAGGACAGTTCGTAGCCGCCATAGGCCCAGGCGAAGCGGCCGGTGACCAGCACATTGGCGGAAAACACAATCAAGATCCCGAGCACCACGGTCGCAACGCCGTGCATGAGCCGTCGCGTCGTAATGCGCGCGCGGTCGACGAACCAGATTGTCGTGGCGACGGCAAGAAGTGCGCAGAGCACCAGCATGGTGGCGCTATGGGTCGCCAACGCCGCGGCGACGAGCACGATCAGGCCGATGCGCTCGCTGCGCGTCAACGCCTCATCGCGCAGCAGCAGAAGATACAATGCGAGCACGGCGAGCCCGGCGAATATGTCGGTGAGCAGAACGGCGGTCAGCCACGGCAAGGTGGTGAATATCGACAGCGTCGCGATCGTCGCGAGCAACAGCAGCGGCCGGTTGCCGAATCCGTATGCGCGCAGCGTCAGCGCCAGCACCCAGACGGTGAGCGCGGACTGCACCAGGACGACCGGCCAGAAATCCGGCGCCTGACCGGCGACCAGCAGCAGGCCGTAGGGCGCCGACCGGTTGATGTGCAGCCGTCCGTCGTACCAGGCCGACAGATAGCCGCCCGTGTCGTATTGCAGCAGCGGGAAGCCGTTCCACAGCGCCGGGCCGACGAGAATGAGAACCGACAACAAAACGGCAAGCGCCCACAAGGCGCGGTCGTGCGCACGCATCCCAGCATCCCCCAGCATAAATTTCTTCTTGTTCTTGCTGCTTTTGTAACCGGCTTGCGGGGGCAAGTGCAAATGGCCGGCGGGGGAGGCGATCCGCGACTCGGCATTGCCGGTTTGCTATGGTCGCAGCCCGGTCTGCGGCGCGCTTTTGGGGAGCGTTCGATGGGGGGCTGGTTTGGCGTGCGCATTACGGGCGCGATCGTCTGCGCGATCGCGCTGGTGTGGCTCGCGCTCTGGTATTTCATCCCGGCGCCGCCGACCGAACTCACCATCGCGGTGGGGGTCAAGGACGGCCCATTTGAACATCTCGCTTTACGTTACCGGGAGCGGTTGGCTCGTCATCATATAAAGTTGAACATCCGCTTGACCGAAAGCTCCGCGGATTCGATCAGGCTTTTACGCGACCCAAAATCCGGCCTGGATGCGATTTTTTCTTTGGGCGGAGTGACCAACAGCTCTGAATCGCCCGAGCTCGTGTCGCTCGGCCGGATCGCGTATTCGCCTATTTGGATCCTCTATCGGGGGCCGGAAACGATCGACAACCTGTCGCAGCTCAGGGGCAAGCGTCTATCGTTGGGCACTTCTACGCGCCGGACATATAATGAAATTCTTGCCGCGTACGGTGTCACCGACGAAAACGCCACCTTCCAGATACACAGCGCTCCAGCCGCAGAGAAGATGTTGCGCGACGGCTCGGTGGACGTAATTTTCATTTCGCAACAAGTGAACAATCCGAACATACTGGGCATGTTGCGTGACCCGAGCGTCCGGCTGGTAAACGTCGCGCAGGCCGAAGCACTCACGCAACTCTTTCCGTCCCTTACCAGGATGACCCTGCCGCAGGGCGTGATCGATCTCCGGAAAAATATCCCGGCCAGTGACGTCAGCCTTATTGCGCTCACCGATGTCGTTCTGGTTCGGGCCAATCTTCATCCCGAAATGATCTATCTGCTGGCGCAGACGATGAAGGAGCAACACGGCGGCGCCGGCGTTTTTCATCGCGCCGGCGAGTTTCCGACGCAAACCGACCCTGAATTTCCCATGGCCGAGGAAGCAGTCGACTACTACAAGAACGGCCCGTCGTTCCTGCAGCGCTACCTGCCGTTCTGGATGATCAACTACGCCAAGCGCGTCGCGGCGATCCTGATCGCGGCGGTGGCAGTCGTCATTCCGATATTCACCTATGCGCCCAGGATTTACGCCTGGCTGGTGAATGCGCGGCTGCTGCGGCTCTACCGGCGGCTGCGGCTCGTCAATGCGCGGCTCAAGGGCGACTTGAATGCCGACCAAGTCACCGCCTTGCAGGACGATCTGGAATCAATCGACCGGGCCGCGGGCATTCTGCCGATGCGGCACTCCGATCAATTTTTCACGCTGCGCATCCACATCAAGGATCTGCGTGCTGAGCTCACGCGGCATTTGACCGAGCTCGCGGGCAGGGAGGCGGCCCGTGGGTAATTCGGGAATTCCGCGAATCCTTGCCGCGGTCGTTTGCGTCATCGCCGTCGTCTGGCTCGCGCTCTGGTATTTCATCCCGGCGCCGCCGACGACGATCACGATAGCGGCGGGCTTCAGGAACGGCGCCTTCGAGCACCTTGCCAAGCAATATCGCGACATTCTCGCGCGCCACCATGTGACGCTTGAGCTGCGCTATGTGGACGACATGCTCGACGTAATACGGCTGGTCAAGGATCCAAGCTCAGGCGTGTCGGTCGCGTTCGTATTCGCCGGGCAGACCAACAGCGAAGATGCGCCCGATCTGGAATCGCTCGGCCGGATCAATTACGCGCCGTTGTGGATCTTCTACCGTGGCCAGGAGTCGCTCGACCATATCGCTCAACTCAAGGGCAAGCGCGTGAACGTCTCGCCCGCCATCGGCAAGCTGGTCCGGCTCATCTTGACCGCGAACGGGATCGACGACGCGAATACAACAATGTCCTCGGTGCAGGGCCTGCCGACCGTGACAACGAAGCTGAAAAGCGGCGATTGGGACGCTGCTTTTCTGCCGCCTGTCGATCTCTACGCGCCCACGGTGCAAACGCTGCTGCACGATCCTTCGATCCGTCTGATGAACGTCGCCCAGGCCGAGGCGCTGACGCGCCTGTTTCCCGGTCTGCACCGTCTGGTGCTGCCGGAGGGCGTGATCGATCTCGCGCGCGATGTCCCGTCAAGCGACATCAGCCTGATCGGCTCGACCAATGCCGTCGTTGTGCGCAAGGAGCTGCACCCGCAGCTCATCTATCTGTTGGCGCAGGCGCTCAAGGAGGTGCACGGCGGTGGCGGCATTTTCCAGCGGGTGGGCGAATTTCCTTCGGTCAACGATCCGGAATTTCCAGTCGCCGAGGAGGCAATCGACTACTACAAGAACGGCCCCTCGTTCCTGCAACGCTATCTGCCGTTCTGGATGATCAATTATGCCAAGCGGCTGGCCGCAATTCTGGTGGCGGCGGTGGCAATCGTCATTCCGATATTTACCTATGCGCCCAGACTTTACGCGTGGCTGGTGAACGCGCGGCTGCTGCGGCTCTACCGGCGGCTGCGGCTCGTCAATGCGCGGCTCAAGGGCGACTTGAATGCCGAGCAGGTCGCCGCCTTGCGGGATGATCTGGAATCGATCGACCGTGCCGCCGGCGTGCTGCCGATGCGGCACTCCGATATGTTCTTCTCTCTGCTGATGCATATCGACATGACGCGCTCGCGGCTGGCGGCGCGTTCGGCGGGATTGCAAGCCTGCGACAGCGCAGCGTAATCTGCCGGGAATGTTCGTCACCTTCTTCCAGGAGCTCAAAGCCGCGGGCGTGCCGGTGACGCTGCGCGAGTACCTCACGCTGATGGACGCGATGGAGGCCGATCTCGCCTCGCGCCGGGTCGAGGATTTCTATTACCTGTCACGCGCTGCGCTGGTGAAGGACGAGCGCAATCTCGACAAGTTCGACCGCGTCTTTGGCCATGTGTTCAAAGGTCTTGAGCTGCTGTCCGACGCCGCGCAGGCGGATATCCCGGCCGAGTGGCTCAGGAAGCTCGCGGAGAAATATCTCACCGAGGAAGAAAAGAAGCAGATCGAGGCCATGGGCGGCCTCGACAAGCTGCTCGAGACATTGAAGAAGCGCCTCGCCGAGCAGAGGGGCCGCCATCAGGGCGGTTCGAAGTGGATCGGGACCGCCGGAACATCTCCCTACGGCGCCTATGGCTACAATCCGGAAGGCGTGCGCATCGGCCAGGATGCCAACCGCAATTTCCGCGCGGTCAAGGTGTGGGACAAGCGCGAATTCAAGGATCTCGACGACGAGGTGGAACTCGGCACCCGCAACATCAAGGTCGCGCTGCGGCGTCTGCGCAAGTTCGCGCGCACCGGCGCGCCCGAGGAGCTCGATCTCGACGGCACCATCAAGGGCACCGCGCATAAGGGCTACCTTGACATTCTCATGCGGCCGGAACGGCACAACGCGGTCAAGGTTTTGCTGTTCTTCGACATCGGCGGCTCGATGGACTGGCACATCAAGGCGACCGAAGAGCTGTTTTCGGCGGCGCGCTCCGAGTTCAAGCACATGGAGCATCTCTACTTCCACAATTGCCTTTACGAGAAGGTATGGAAGGAGAACCGGCGCCGCTTTCAGCAGACCACGCCGACTTGGGACGTGCTGCACACTTATCCGCACGACTACAAGGTGGTGTTTGTGGGCGATGCTTCGATGAGCCCCTACGAGATCACCGCGCAGGGCGGCTCGGTCGAGCACTACAACGACGAACCCGGCGCGCTATGGCTGGAGCGCGTCACGCACACCTATCCGGCCTGCGTCTGGCTCAACCCGGTTCCCGAGAAGGATTGGGACTTCACCTATTCGATCAAGATGGTGCGCCAGTTGATGGGCGGGCGCATGTATCCGCTGACGCTGGACGGGCTCGATCGCGCGATGCGCGAGCTGGTGAGGTAGGCCGGCAGCCGGAAACGAAGAACGGCCGGCTATTGGCGCTCCAGCGTGTCGGTGATAGGCACCTCGTCGACTTTGTGGCCGCGCTGGTCCATGACGACCACGAACCAGCCAGCCCAGTTCCAGCCCGGCATCGTTTCGCCGAGCCGGAGATCGCGGGCGAGATCGACGGCATTCTCGCGCGCGGCGGCGTTTCCGGGCAGGTCCACGCCTTTGTGATTGTTCAGGACGTTTTTGCCATCGGTGAGATGGAAGTAGTAGCGCGGCATGGCGGTGTCCCGGTTGTTTTCGTGTGCCTTGTCCTACCACCGCGATCGCGGCCCGTCACGAAGCCAATGTGGGGGTGCGCAGCCCGGCATGCTTGCGGCGCGCGCCAACGCGGTATCGCCGGGCGCAAGGCCCGACGATACGGCGAATTCCTTGGCTTGCCGTTTATGCGGCGTTGGCGGGGCGCGGCTGCTCGGTCGCGGTGGCGGCATCCTTGCTTCGCTGTAGCGCCAGCACTTCGCGCATCACCCGGGCGAAATCGTTGCGCGCGGTCTGCAGCGCGCCTTCGCTCAAGGCGCGTTCAAGTTTCTCGCGGCGCAGCGCCGCGTCGAGCTCGGTGATCTTCTGCTCCGCGGCCTGCTTCTCGGCCGCCATCGCGGTTTCCAGCGACGCGACGCGGTCGGACAGCGCGGCGTTGTCGTTTTCGGATTGCGAGAGCGCGGCTTCCTTGGCGGTGAGCGAGCGCGCGAGCGTCGTGTTGCGCTCCATATAGGCCGAGCGGGTCTGGTCAGCTTCCTTGTATTTGGATTCGGTGTCGAGCAGCGCGGCTTGCAGGGCGGACGCGCGTTCATGCAATTCGTTGCGTTCGACCGCGATTTCCGCGTTGCGCCGGTCGTATTCGCGGATCTGCTCGGCGCGGGCGAGCAACAGCTCGCGCGCATCGCCGACCACCTTTTCCAGCGTCGTGGCGCGCGCCTGCAACGAGTCGAACCGCATGGCCTGGCCGTTCCGCTCGCGCTCGTGACGCTCGTTGAGCTCGTCGAGCGAGGTGATGAGCCGGGCGCGCTCGATGCTCGCTTCGTTGATGCTTGCTTCCGCGTGGCGCAGGCGGCCCTGCACGGCGTTGAAGCTCGCTTCGGTTTCTGTGAGCTTGCGCGTGAGCCGCGCGGCCTCGCTACCGGCCTTTTCAAGCTGGTTTTGCTGCGCGCGTTTTTCGTCCTCGGCGATCAATAGACGCTGCCGCGCCGCTGCGAGGTCGGATTCGAGCGCGATCACGCGCTTTTCCAAGGCGGTCTGGCGCTCGTCGAAACGGCGGTTTTCCTCGCGCAAGGCGAGGCATTCGCCCGTCCGCTGCGCCAGATTGGATTCGAGGTCCGCGATCTGCGCGCGCGCCGTGGCGATGTCGATGGAATAGTCGGTTTTGGTCGCTTCGATGGTTTGCAGCAGGCTTTGCGCGGCCGCGAGGTCCTGGCGCAGCGCCTGGCCTTCGCGTTCGGACGCCGCGAGCTTCTTCTCAATGTCACCGACTTCGTTGCGCAGCTTGCCATAGGCGGTGCGCGTATTGTTGAGCACCGTTTGCAGGCCGACTTTTTCCGTCTTCTCCGCCTCGAAGTCGCGCAGGGCCTTGCTCACCGGATCGACCAGCTTGCCGACCGCGCTCTTGATGGTGTCGAGTTCGTTGATCTTGTTGTTGGCGTCGAGCAGCAGGTTGCGCAGCGCTTCGTTCTCGCCGCCAAGCCGGGCGCCCAGCGCCGAGAACAGGTCCTCGTCGACTTCCAGCGGATTATCACCGGCGGTTTCTGCGGGCGCGTTCGGCTTTTCGGCGAGGCCCACCTTGCGGGCGATAAAGCCAAATTTGCTCATGACAGTGATCCCTTGAATGCGCCGATCCGCCCGGCCGAAGCGACGCCGAATCACATTTCAGCCAATAGTAGCGGAATGAAATGCCAACCGCGACAACCGGCGACCGCTTGGATCGCCTGGATTGGCGAACGAAACTTATTGCCGATCAGCAGCTTGCATAGACCGCGCCGGACGTGGCCGAACGCAACCGTTCGCCCGCCGCCGCGGTCGGTGGGACAGCAAACCGCCTGTGAATAACCTCGATGCCGCGGGGTGGGCCGGCTGGTGCACCGGGCGCCGCGGCGCCGGTGCCGGGCGATTGCCTAGGTCCGCTTGGCGATGAACAGGCCTTCGCTCAGCTGGAACGTGAGATCGGCGCCGCTGCCTTTTGGCTCCATGACCGCCCTCACCTTGGGTGTCAAGTGCGCCAGCATCGAGCGCAGGAAGGCCTGCATGTTGGCGTCGTGACGGGCGGCCCAGCTCTTGAATTCCATCTGCTTATAGAGTTGCTCTTCGTGCCCGATGGAGAACCCGGCTTTCTTCAGCGCGGCGCGCCATTCCTCCATGGTCCAGGCGCGCAGGTGGCTGGGATCGCGGAACCGCTCAAAGGCGTTGACGTAGTCACCGACGCTGCCGGCCGGCACTACATTGTCCACCACGGCGAGCAGCGCCCCCGGCTTGAGCACGCGATGCACCTCGGCGAGAAAGTCGGGGATTGAATCGAAGTGGTGCGGCGCGATGCGGCAGGTGACGAGATCGAAGCTTGCATCCTCGAACGGCAGCGCTTCGGCCTTGGCGTAGGTCGTGCGCACATTCGAAAGGCCGCGCTTTTGCGCTTCGCCCTTCACCATGTCGAGCATTTCCTGGGTGATGTCGCTCGCCCACATGCGCTCCACATGCGGGGCGAAGGCGTAGGCCACGTGGCCGCCGCCGGTGGCGACGTCGAGCGCGCGCCAGGTCTTCTGCGGGGCGGTGAGGGCGACCAGCCGCTCGAGGCTCTTGCCCAGCGCATGCGGGGCCGAAGTGAGATAGCTCGCGGCGGTCTTGCCGAATTGTTCCTGGACCAGGGTTTTGCTCATGGCGGTTTCCAAAACTGTGCCGGCGGGCGGCATTCATAGCCTGCCCCGCCGGCCGGCGAAACGGCTTTCGCGGCCGGTCAGGAATGCGGAAAATCCGGATATTCAGCCGCGCTCGCCGTCGCCGCCGCTTAAGTCGTCGTAGCCGTGCAGGTTCGAATAGAACACCAGCGCCATCAGCCCGCCGCCGATCAGCAGCGAAAACAAGACGCCTCCGGCGATGGCAACATAGCCATAAAGCGGGATGGCATCGCCGCCGAAGCGTTCCCAGGCGGCACCGGCAAACCAGACCGACGCCGCCAGCACGGCAAACAGTGCGATGACGATCAGCGCGCGCATGACGCCGATATAGAACGGGCCGGCGCCGCTGTCACGGCGGCCGCCCCGGAAATACGCGGGCGCGGTCCGTGGGCTCGCGACGTCGAATGGTTCTGCCGCCCGGCTATTCCTTGCGGGCGCCTTGCGCGGCCACCCCGCCGATGCTCTTGGCCGCCGTTTCGTCATTGGCGGGCTCGCTCGGCGCCATCGGCGGCTCGTCGAGCGGCGCTCCGCGCCGCAGCGTCGAGCGCAACGCGCTCACCTCGCTTTGCAGCCGCGAATTGTCCTTGCGCGCCGCTTCCAGCGCGCCTTCGATAACCGCGCGCTCCATCCGCTCGCGTTGCAGCGCGGTGTTGAGATCCTCGACGCGCTTTTCGATATTGGTGCGGCTGACTTGGACGTCGGCTTCGAGGTGCCCGTTGCGTTCGGTGAGCGCGGCGATCTTTTCCTCGGCGCGCGTGAGCGCGGCCTCGCGCGACTTCAGCGTCTTGGATACGGCGGTGTTGCGCTCGGAGAGCGCCGAGCGCGCCTGCTCGAGGTCCTTGAGCTGGCGCTCGCGCGCTTCGTGCATCGCCTCGACCTGGCTAAGCCGTTTTTCGGTGTTGTTGCGGGCAATGGTCGCTTCGACCGACTTGCGGTCGAAGGCGCGCACTTCCTCGGTGCGGGCGATCAGGTTCTGCCGCGCCTCGGCCAGCAGCCGCTCGGCGGTGGCGGCGCGCGATTGCAGCGCGTCGAGCCGCATGTTCAGGGCGCTTTGCTCGGCCAGGCGCTGCTCGCGGGTCTCATCGAGTATGGCGGCGAGCCGCCCGCGTTCGGCGTGGGCCTCCGCGAAGCTCGCCTCGACTTTGCCAAGCTGCGTGCGGGTCGCATTCAGCATGTTTTCGTTTTCGGTAAGGCGGCGGGTGAGGCGGCCCGTTTCGCTGAACGCCTTTTCGACCGCGAGCTGCAACGAACGCTTGTCGTCTTCCAGCAGCGCCAGGCTTTCGCGCGCGGCGGCGAGTTCGCCGTCGAGTGTCGTCGTGCGCTTTTCGGCGCTGTCGAGCTGTTCCTGAAGCGCGAGCGACGTCTCGCTCAGCGAACGGCGCTGCGTGGATTCCTGCGAAAGTTGCCGCTCGAGCTCGGTAATCTTCGTGCTACGGCTGGAGACTTCATTGGAGAGTTCGAGCTGCGTACTTTCAAGCGCGCGGTTAGATTCGCGCGCCAGCTCGAGGTCGATGCGCAGCCGTTCGGCCTCGGCTTCGAGCGCCGTCGCTTTTTTCTCCACTTCGTAGAACTCGGTGCGCAGCGTCTCGTAGGCCGCGCGCGACTCGTTCAGCATGCCGGTGAGGCCGAGCGTCTGCGACTTTTCCTGCTCGAGCGCGCGCAGGGCGCTGTTGAACGGGGCGACGATCTTGTCGAAGGCTTCCTTGAGCTGGTCGAGTTCGCCGATCTTGCGGCCGGTGTCGGTCAGGAGGTTGCGCAGGATTTCGTTTTCCTCGCCAATGCGCGAGCCGACGTCGGAGAAATTCTCGATCCCGTGCGGCTCGCCGTTGCCGTTGCCCCGGCCAGATCGCGCGCCGCTTTCGCCGCCTTTGCGGCCGAACAAATCCGAAATTTTCGTCATGACAAGGCCCCCCCGAGCCCAACGCCACAAATTAACGATATTATATGGCGTGACCAATTGAAACATGCGCCGCCCGCCGCACCTGGTTGTGGCAGGGCTGTGCGGCCTGGCCTTAGTGGTTGAAAACATGGGTGAAACCGGTATGCGGGCGATATTGTCGCGTTGGAGACTAACGTGAGCGAGGATCGCGCGGGCGCGGCGTCGCCGGATCTTGCCTATGCCTACCGGCCGTCCGTGTTGGGCGCGCCCTGGGAGTTCAAGCTCGCCGGCGCAGGGATCGACTGGTCGGCCGGGCGCAAATCGGGACACATCCCGTTTCGCAATATTCGCCGCCTGCGCCTGACCTACCGGCCGGCCAGCATGCAGTCGCAGCGCTACATGACCGAGCTATGGGCGGAAGGCGCGCCCAAGCTGGAAATCCTCTCGAGTTCCTGGAAAAGCATGGTCGAGCAGGAACGGCTGGATAAACCCTATGTCGCCTTTGTCACCGAACTGCACCGGCGCATCGCCTTGGCCACGCCGCCGGCGCGCTTTGAGCGGGGCAAGCCGCCGCTGCTCTATTGGCCCGGGCTCGTGGCTTTCGTCGGCATCTCTCTTGGGCTCGCCTGGCTGATCGTCACTGCTTTGCAGGCCGACGCCAAAGGCGGCGCCGCCTTTATCGGCGCGTTCCTGTTCCTGTTTCTCTGGCAGGGCGGCAATTTCTTTCGCCGCAATCGGCCGGGCCTTTACCGTCCCGATGCGTTGCCCGGCGAATTGATGCCGAAATGCTAAGCGCGAGCCGGCGGCTCCGCTCACGCGTTGTTGCCGCGGACCACCAGCACCGAGCAGGGGGCGTAGCGGACCACGTGGCCGGCGTTGGAGCCGAGGAAATAGGTGCGCATGGCGGGCCGGTGCGAACTCATCACGATCAGGTCGGCGGCGATCGCTTTCGCCTCTTCCAGCACCTCGTGATAGATGCCGCCTTGCCGCACCGTGGCGGTGATATGCGCAGGATCGAGCCCGCTTTCGCGCGCAATGAGGCCGAGCGCCTCTTCCGACGATTTGCGTTGCTGCACGTCGAAATCCGGCGGAACGTATTCCGCCAGCATCACCGGCGTCAGCGGCAGCACATTGACCAGACGCACCGAGCCGCCCGACGCGCGCGCGAGCGAGACTGCGGCCGCGATGGCGGGCTTGGCCAGTTCGATGTCGGCAAGGTCGATCGGGACGAGAATATGATTGTACATCGCGGCACCCCTCTCCATGCACAGCACGGGGGCGATCATGGCATGTTTTCGACGCGTCGCGGAGTATGCGCCGCGGCGATTTCGCCTTCGTGAATTAACTGGCCGCCGCTTCCAGCGATTTCGGAGTCACGAAGCGCTCGAGCCGGCCGCAGCGCGGATGCAGCCTGTCCCAATCGTCGAAGGCAAAATCGACGATGACCAGCCCTGCGGTCGGCAGCTTCTCGCGCAGCCTTTCGCGCGCGTCGACGTCGCCGGAGGCAATCAGCATCAGGGCGAGTTCGTGCAGACCGGGATTATGGCCAATGACCAGCAGCGTGTGGGCGGATGCCGGGGCGTCCTTGATGACGGTGAGCACGACATGCGGCGTGGCGTCATAGAGCCGTTCCGCCGACATCGCCGCCGGGGCGGGCCGGAACGCGGATGCGGCATATTTCCAGGTCTCCTGGGTGCGCGCGGCGGGAGAGATGATCACCCGGTCCGGGACCAGCGCATGGCCCGCCATATAAGCGCCAATCTTGGCGGCGTCCTTGCGCCCGCGATCGACCAGCGTGCGCGATTGGTCTTCCGCGCCCGGTTCGGACCGTTCGGCCTTGGCATGGCGGAGCAGCAGGAGACGGCGCATGGTGGATCGGATGGGGACGGAAAGGTAAGGGCGTCGATTTCGAATCCGCGGCAGTCTAGCATGCCCGCCGCGAGCACAGCAGTAGCGCAACATTGCGCCAATTGATCGTATGAACGAAGGCGAGAACACGGCAGCGAGTTGGTACGAGGCGACCCGGGTGCAAAGCCGGGAGCGCCCGCGACTTAATTTCACTCTCGACGTCGACGTCTGCGTGATCGGCGGCGGTCTAGCAGGGTTGACCGTGGCGCGCGAAGTGGCGCGGCGCGGCTGGTCGGTCGCCGTGCTTGAGGTGAACCGCGTGGCGTGGGCCGCATCCGGGCGCAATACCGGCTTCGTGCTGCCCGGCTTTCACGAGACCATCGACAACATGGTGGAGCGCATCGGGCTCGATCACACCAAGCAATTATGGGCTCTGTCGGAACGCGGTCTCGACTATGTGCGGCGCGCGATCGCCGAGACCGGCATGCCCGGCGTCGATCCGGCGCCCGGCTGGCTGCATGTTTCGAAGACCGACAACGACGGCGAAATCCTCAGCGAGGTCGAGCGATTGCGCTGGGTCGGCGCCGACGTCGAGCATTGGCCGACGGCGCGCGTGCGCGAAGTGCTGCCCAACAAACGCTACTTCAACGCGCTGCATTTCCCCGGCGCCATCCACATTCATCCGCTCAATTACGCGCTCGGTCTTGCAACCGATGCGGAAAGACTCGGCGCGCGCATATTCGAGGGAACGGCGGTCACCGCGATCGACGGCGCCGGCGTGCGCAAGCGCATCGACACGCCGGAAGCGCGCGTGCGCGCCGGTCATGTGGTGCTCGCGTGCAATGTGCAACTCGGCAGCCTGCTGCCGCGGCTCGGCGCAACGCTGCTGCCGATCACGACTTTTGTGCTGGTGACCGAGCCGATCGCCCGGCTCTCGGAGATTGTGCGCTATCGCGGCGCGGTGAGCGACACCAACCGCGCCGACAATCACTACCGGATCGTCGGCAGCGCGGATACCGGGGGCGAGCGGCTGCAGTGGTCCGGCCGCATGCGGGTGTGGGAGGCGGATCCGCGCTGGGTGCGCCGCGGGCTTGTCGCCGACATCAGGCGCAATTTTCCCGCACTCGGAAAAGTCGGCGTCGCGCATCTGTGGCGCGGCACGCTCGGCCGCGCCATTCACCGCATGCCGCAGATCGGCGAGATCGAGAGCGGGCTGTGGGTGGCGAGCGGTTTCGGTGGGCACGGGCTCAATACGACAGCCATGGGCGGCGAATTGATTGCGCGCGGCATCGTCGAGGGCGACCAGACCTGGCGGCTGTTTGCGCCTTACGAGCTGGTCTGGGCTGGCGGCAGGCTCGGCCGGATGCTGGCGCAAAGCACCTATTGGGCGAGGCGGCCGGTCGACCGCATCGGGCAGGGGCTTGCGCGCTATCGTGAATGGGCGCGTCTGCGCAAGGTGGCGCGGCGCGCGACCCGCGGTGGGCAGGGCGCCTCGCCAACTCCGGCCGCTCCGCATGCGGCGGATTAGATGGCTGCGGGACATGAATCGGCCGCATTCGGCCGATGCTTTCTCCGCCTCGGGTTTGTGCTAGTCTTGTTTCGATGATCCCCTCGATGCAACGCTTCCTCGCCATTGCCATCGGTTTTGCCGCGCTGGCGCTTGCCGGTTGCGCCGTCACCAGCGGCGGGTTCGGCGGCCCGCCGCCGAAGCCGAAGAACGCGATTGTGACGGACTTCGTGCTGTCGTCCGACGTGCCGGTGATCGATCGCGGCTTCACCTCGCGGCTGGAACACAAGGAGCCCGGCCTGACGACGTCGGATCGCAAGCCGCGCACGATCGCGCGCGTAAACGACGAAATCGTTGCCAGTATTGTCGCCACATTGCGCGAAGGCGGGCTCGATGCACAGTCCGGCAGCGAGGACTCGCTCACCCTCAGCGACGAGGCGCTGTTGGTGAGCGGACGGCTGCGGCCGGGCGATCCGGACAGCATTCCGAAGAAGAAAAAGATGGGCTTCGGCGTCGGCTATGACGGCGTGGTCGCCGACATGACGGTGTCGTATTTCTCGAGCCGCGGAAAGCAGCAGCTGCTCACCTTCAGCGCCGACGCCAAAAGCGCCGGCAAGCCGCTGACCGGCAAGCAGGGCAAGGCTTACGGCGAGGCGATCGCCAATATTCTGACGTCGGAAAAATCCTCGCCGGAAAAGTTGTCCCCCGAAGTCGAACTGCAGGCGCGCCGGATTGGCCGCGCCGCCGGCGAGCGAGTTTTGGCCTATGCCAGGGAACAGGGGTGGCTCGCGGCGAATGAAGGCGAGGCGGCGGCGGGGGTCAAATTGCCCAAGCCGAAGCCCGAAGAAAAGCCCGCGAAGAAGCCGCCCAAGCCGGCGACCTGAGCGCGCGTCATCGCCCCTCTCTGCGCGCCATGAATGCCAGCCGTTCGAACAGGTGCACGTCCTGCTCGTTCTTCAGCAGCGCGCCGTGCAGCGGCGGGATCAATTTCTTGGGGTCGCGCTCGCGTAAAATTTCCGGGCCGATGTCCTCGACCATCAGGAGTTTCAGCCAGTCGAGCAGCTCGGACGTCGAGGGCTTCTTTTTCATGCCCGGCACGTCGCGGATTTCATAGAACAGCTTCAGCGCTTCGGATACAAGCCGCTGCTTGATACCGGGGAAATGCACCTCGATGATCGCCGTCATGGTGTCGGGATCGGGAAAGCGGATGTAGTGGAAGAAACACCGGCGCAGGAAGGCGTCGGGCAGTTCCTTTTCATTGTTGGAGGTGATGACGACCACCGGCCGGCGGCGGGCCTTCACCGTCTCGCCGGTTTCGTAAACGAAAAACTCCATGCGATCGAGTTCCTGCAACAGGTCGTTGGGAAACTCGATGTCGGCTTTGTCGATCTCGTCGATCAGCAGCACCGGGCGTTCGTCGGCGACGAAGGCATCCCACAATTTGCCGCGCTTGATGTAGTTGCGGATGTCCTGCACGCGGGCGTCGCCGAGCTGGCTGTCGCGCAGGCGCGACACCGCGTCGTATTCATAGAGGCCCTGCAGGGCCTTGGTGGTGGATTTGATATGCCATTCGATCAGGGGGGCGCCGATCGATTTGGCGATTTCCAGCGCCAGCACCGTCTTGCCGGTCCCAGGCTCGCCCTTGACCAGCAAAGGCCGTTCCAGGGTGATGGCGGCATTGACGGCGACCTTCAGATCGTCGGTGGCCACATAGGCTTTCGTGCCTTCAAAACGCATGCAAAACCTCGCCTTTGGGGGCGACACTAGGCAGCCCACGGATGCCCGGCAAGGCGGTTTGTGGCTCGCACAAGCGTGATGCAGGAGTGATGGCAATTTGAATGGCTATTATGCGTAGAGCGTATATTTCATGGCGCGAGAGGGAACGGTTTCGGGAGGATCGGATGCGCGGTTTGCTGCTTGGCTTTGCTTTTTTGCTGGCGGCCGCGGGTTTTGCCAGCGCGCAAATGGCGCCGCTGCCGAAGCCCGGACCGGGGCAGGCGGTTGCGACTTTCGCCGGCGGTTGCTTCTGGTGCACGGAATCCGATTTCGACAAGGTGCCGGGCGTGATCTCGACTACCTCCGGCTACACCGGCGGGCATGTCGTCAATCCGACATACGAGCAGGTCTCGGCCGGTGACACCGGACACGCCGAGTCGGTGCAGGTGATCTACGACCCGGGCAAGGTTTCCTACCAGCAATTGCTGACTTACTACTGGCACCACGTCGATCCGACAGTGCAGGATCGCCAGTTCTGCGACGTCGGCCATCAATACCGCACCGAAATCTTCGTGCACAATGACGAGGAACGCAAACTGGCGGAAGCCTCCAAGAAAGAAGTCGAAGCTGAATTGAAAAAGCCGATTTACACCAAGATTTCCACCGCCGGACCATTCTATCCGGCCGAGGAATATCATCAGGATTTCTATCTGAAGAATCCGACGAAATACAAATTCTACCGGTGGAACTGCGGCCGCGACCAGCGGCTGGAGCAGATCTGGGGCGCGCACAAGGGAAACAGCTGACATGATCGATCGACGCACGCTGATGATCGCCGGCGTCGCGCTGGGCGCGCTTGCGACCACAAGCAAATTCGGGAGGGCAGGAACAATGACGACGACCACGCAAGCCATCGACTGGGCAAAGGTGACGGATGCCGAATGGCACAAGCGCCTGACGCCGGAGCAATATTATGTGCTGCGCAAACACGGCACCGAACGCGCCGGCACCAGCCCGCTCAATCACGAAAAGCGCAAGGGCACTTTCGAATGCGCCGGCTGCGATCTGGCGCTGTTCTCGTCCGATACCAAGTTCGAGAGCGGCACCGGTTGGCCGAGTTTCTATCAGCCGCTGCCGGGTGCGGTCGGCACCACGTCCGACCGGAGCTTCTTCATGGTGCGCACCGAAGTGCACTGCAGCCGGTGCCAAGGCCATCTCGGCCATGTGTTTGACGACGGGCCGAAGCCGACGGGACTGCGCTACTGCATGAACGGCGTGGCGCTCAAGTTTGTGCCGCAGGCCGCCGGACAAAGCTGAGGCCACTAGACGACTCAGCGCGGCTTTCTTACCCCTCGGCAGGGGAACCCTGCCGAGATGCCGCTTCAACAGCCCAAGCCGCCGCCGCTGAACGTCGCGCACGCCTTCGAACAGGCGCTGCGCCTGCATCATCAGGGGCGGCTGGCGGAAGCGGAACCCATCTACGCCGCCGTGCTCGCAGCGAGGCCGGATCATTTCGACGCCCTGCAGATGATGGCGCTGGTCAAACTCGCCGCCGGCCAGCAAGCCGAGGCGTTGCGCCTCATATCGGCGGCCATGGCGTTGCGCAAGCCATCGCCGCAAATCCTGCTCAACCGCGGCCTGATCCTGGAAGCCCTCAAACGCTACGAGGAAGCGGTCGACAGTTTCGACCAGGCGCTCGAGCTGAAATCGAAATTCGCCGAGGCGCACAACAACCGCGGCGCGGCGCTGCATTCGCTCGGCCGCGACGAGGAGGCGCTGCAAAGCTGCCGCAAGGCGATCGCCATCAAGCCGGACTACGCCGACGCCCACTACAATGCCGGCATGGCGCTGCGTACGCTCGGCCGCATCGACGAGGCGCTGAAATGCTTCGACCGCGCGCTGGCGCTGCAACCGAACTTCGTCAAAGCGCATAACAATCGCGGCGCGGTGCTGGAAGCGCTCAACCGAATCGACGAAGCGCTCGCCTGCTACGACCGCGCCCTGGCGCTGGCGCCGGCCTTCATCGAGGCGCGCAACAACCGCGGCCGCGTGCTGTTCGGCCTCGATCGCGCCGACGACGCGATCGAGAATTTCACCGTCGCGCTGCGGCTCAATCCGGACGATGCGGAAGCCTGGTATCAGCGCGGCCGGCATCTGTTGGACCTCAGCCGCAACGATGAGGCGGCCGCCGATCTGGCGCGGGCGCTGACGCTCAAGCCCAATCACGCCGAGGCCCGCATCGCGGCCTGTATTGCCGAACTGCCGGTCGTCTATTCGCATGCCGGCGAGATCGCGCTCCGCCGCGCGGCCTATGAGCAGAAGCTGCGCGCCTTGTGCAGCGACATCGATGCCGGCTTGCTGCAAGGCAACCTCGTCAAGGCCCTCGGCACCCGGCAGCCGTTCCTGCTCGCCTATCAAGGCGGCAACGACCGCGCGCTGCAGCGAATCTATGGCGAAATGATCGTGCGCAACATCGCGCGGCATTTTCCGCCGGCGCCATTGCCGCCGCCGCCCGCGCCGGGCGAGCCAACCCGCGTCGGCATCGTCAGCAGTTTTTTCTACAGCCATTCCAACTGGAAAATTCCGATCAAGGGCTGGATCGGCCAGCTCGACCGCCGGCGCTTCCACGTTACCGGCTATCACCTGGGCGTGCTGCACGATGCGCAGACCGAAGCCGCCGCCGGCCTGTGCGACAAGTTCGTACACCGCACGCTCGATGTCGCCGGCTGGCGGCGGGAAATCCTCGCCGACGCGCCGCATGTGCTCATTTATCCCGGGCTGCTCATGGATACGTCCTCGCTACAGCTTGCCGCGCAACGGCTCGCGCCGGTGCAATGCAATTCATGGGGGCATCCGGAAACGAGCGGCATGCCGACTCTCGACTATTTCCTGTCGAGCGATCTGATGGAGCCACCCGAGGCGCAGGACTATTACACCGAAAAACTGGTGCGCCTGCCGAACCTGTCCATCTATTACGAGCCGGTCGCCGGCGAGCCGGTCGCGGTGACGCGCGAAGAGTTGGGCTTGCGGCCGGGCGCCACCGTATTCTGGAGCGCGCAGTCGCTTTATAAATATCTGCCGCAGTACGACGAGGTGTTCGTCCGCATCGCGCTCGCGGCCGGAGACTGCCAATTCGTCTTTCTGCGCCATTTCGGCGGCGCAAACATTACCCGCATCGTGCGCGAGCGGCTTGATCGCGCGTTTGCCGCAGCCGGGCTGCGGGCGGACGACTACTGCGTTTTTCTCAACCGCATGAGCCAGAACAGATTCGCCGCGGTGGCGGGATTGTCCGACGTCTTTCTCGACAGCATCGGCTGGTCGGGTTGCAATTCCGCCCTGGAAAGCCTGCCGCATAGTCTGCCGATGGTGACATTGCCGGGGCCATTCATGCGCGGGCGGCACTGCGCGGCCATTTTGCAAATGTTGGGCGTCACCGAAACGATCGCGGCGACGGTTGACGATTACGTTGCGATTGCGGTGCGGCTGGCGAAAGACCCGGCCGAGCGGCAGGCGCTGAGTGCGCGCATCAAGGCCAACCGCGGCAAGGTCTATGGCGACCGCGCCTGCATCGCGATGCTGGAGGATTTCCTCGAGCGCGCCGTGCGCTCGCCGGACGCAAACGCCGCGGGCAGAACGCAGCCGCCGCTCTGAGCCGGCCGGCAAAATCTGCCGGTGACGGCAGAAACCGCCCGGCGCGGAAAATCCGCCTCGGCCTATAACTCATTGATATGTAATACAATTTCCTATGGCACGCGGATTGCGACGGCCTGGTCAGGAAATCGTGCGCGTGCCCGTCTCGGGCGATGTGCGTGCCGACAGTGGAGATGAAGTCATGGGTCTGTTCGACGCTCTTACCGCCGCCGTAAGCGGTTTGCAGGCGCAAGCCTTCGCCATGCAGAATATTTCCGGCAACATCGCAAATTCCCAGACGATTGCCTACAAGGGCATCAACACCAGCTTCGAGGATCTCATTCCCGGCGCCGCATCGGCGTCGCAACAGGTCTCCGGCGGGGTGGTTGCGAGTTCGATGGCGTCGAACTCGGTGCAAGGCACCATCCAGAACGCGAGTACCGGAACCTACATGGCAATCAACGGCGACGGCTATTTCGTCGTGCAATCTCCATCCAGTTTCACCGGCAACACGCCGGTCTTTTCCGGCACCGACAGCTACACCCGCCGCGGCGATTTCCAACTGAACGCGCAAGGCTATCTGGTGAATGGCAGCGGCTATTACCTGGAAGGCATTCCGATCGATCCGGCGACCGGAAATCCGAGCGGCAACGTCGCGTCTCCCTTGCAGTTCCAGAACAACTTTCTGCCGGCCAATCCAACCACCAAAATTTCGTACGGCATCAATCTGCCGGCGACGCCGGTCACGACGGCGTACGATTCCACGGTTCCCAATTCCGAACTGCTCAATCCGGCGGACTTTGCCTCCGACCCGACGACCAGCGGCGGCGGGACGGTCGATGGCGACGACGCTTCGACCTTCGTCGACGAGTCGGTCGATGGCGGCGCCGTCACCGTGTACAACGCCAACGGAACGCCGGCCAACCTGCAACTGCGCTGGGCCAAGACCGACAGCGTTGCCAATGGCGGCACCGACACCTGGAACCTGTTTTATGAAGCCGACGCGAACGCGACCGGCACCAATGTTGCCTGGCAAAATGTCGGCACAGATTTTGTATTCGACGCCTCGGGCCAATTAAATCCGTCGATCACCAGCCTGACGATGGCCGGCGTTACCATCAATGGCGTGCCGATCGGCGATATCACCGTGAACAGCCCGGTCGGCAGCATCACGCAATTCGCCAGTACGAACGGGGTGCCGACGGTCAACAACATGCAGCAGAACGGCTATACCGCCGGTCAGCTGCAGTCGATCTCGGTCACCGACACCGGCACCGTTTCGGGTACCTTCACCAACGGGCAGAATGTCGCGCTCGCCGCAATCCCGCTGGTGCATTTCAATGCCTCCGACAATCTCAAAGCGATGGACGGCGGCGCCTATCAGGCGACGGTCGAATCCGGGCCCGCGCTTACCGGGGCATCCGGCAAAATCGTCGGGCAGTCGCTGGAAGGATCGAACACCGACATCGCCACCGAGTTCACTAAGCTGATTGTGACGCAGCAGGCCTACTCGGCGAATACCAAAGTGATCACGACGGCGAACCAAATGTCGCAGGACCTGATGAACATTCTGCGATAGCCAGCCGTGAACGGCCGGCCTAGATCGGGACCGCGAGTGATCGGGGCAAGTCAATGAATCTGACCCAGGCGCTCGCCACGTCATTGTCCGGACTGAACGCGACGCAGACGAATCTGTCGATCGTCGCGGGCAATGTCGCCAATGCGCAGACCCCGGGCTATATCGCCCAACAGGCGGTGCAGGTGTCGACCGTGTCCGGTGACGCCGGAAACGGCGTCAACGTCGCGTCGATCACGCGCCTGCTCGACCAGTTCATCCAGTCGCAACTTCGCTCGGAAAGCTCCGGCGGCGCTTATGCCGATCTCAGGGCCGGGATCTACCAGCAGATCCAGCAGATTTACGGGCAGCCCGGCTCGGATGCCTCGCTCGATTCCGCCTTCAACGACTTCACCACGGCGGTGCAGGGATTGAGCACGTCGCCGAGCTCGACGGCGGCGCAAAACCAGACCGTCGCCGCCGCTCAGGCCCTGGCGCAACAGCTCAACAATGCGACCAACAGCATCCAGACGCTGCGCAGCCAGGCCGACCAGGGCATCGCCGGCGACGTCCAGCAGGCCAATACCGCGCTGCAACAGATCGCCGCGATCAATCAACAGCTCGCGGGGAGCAGCGGGAGCGATAGTTCGACGGCGCTGCTCGAAAACCAGCGCGACCAATACATCGATCAGTTGGCCAAGCTGATGGACATTCGCGTTGTCCAGGGTTCCAATAACCAGGTCACGGTGTTCACCGGTTCCGGCACCCAGTTGGTCGGTACGCAGGCCGGGCAACTCAATTTCAATGCCACCGGCACCGTCACGGCGACGCAGCAGTGGAATGCCGACCCGAGCAAAAGCGGGCTGGGCACGATAACGCTCACCTCGCCGGGCGGCGGCAGCGTCGATCTCGTGGCGAGCGGCGCCATACGGTCGGGCGAGATCGCCGGCTACCTGTCGATGCGCGACGGCGTGCTGGTGCAGGCGCAGGCGCAGCTCGACCAGATCGCCGCGCAAATGTCGAAGGCGCTCTCCGACACGACCACGGCCGGGACCGCGGTCGTCGGCGGATTCGACGCCGACATCAGTGGCTTGTCGAACGGAAACACCGTCCAGGTTTCCTACACCGATGCGTCGAACGTCCAGCACAACATCACGATCATGCGGGTCGACGACCCGTCGGCCTTGCCGCTCTCGAATACGGCGACGGCCGATCCGAACGATACCGTCATCGGCGTCGATTTTTCGGGCGGGCCGGCCTCGGTTGCCGCGCAGCTCAATACCGCGCTTGGGGCAGCCGGATTGCAATTCTCCAATCCGTCGGGCTCGACGCTGGAAGTCGTCGACAGCGGCTCGCCCGCAATTACCGTCGATTCCGTCTCGACCACGACCACCGCGACGTCGTTAACCAGCGGGTCCGCCGCGCTGCCGCTGTTCGTCGACGGCACGTCGCCGTTTACCGGCGCCATGACCGGCGCCGGCGCGGAAACCACCGGCTATGCCGGCCGCATCGCGGTTAACAGCGCGCTGGTCGCCGATCCGTCGAAACTCGTCGCCTATCAATCCGGCACGGCGGCCGGCGACGCGACGCGGCCGAACTTCATCTACAACCAGCTGGTCAATGCTTCGCTCGAATATTCTCCCGACGCGGGCATCGGCGGCACCGCCGCGCCATTCCAGGGAACGCTCGGCGCCTATATCAGCCAGATGATCAGCGTTCAGAGCATCGCGGCCAATTCGGCCAACAACCTGAAAGCCGGCCAGGACGTAGTTGTGAATGCGCTGCAATCGCGTTTCGATGCCACCTCGGCCGTCAACATCGACACCGAAATGGCCCATCTGCTGACGCTGCAAAACGCCTACGGGGCGAATGCGCGGGTGATGTCGACCGTCAAGGCGATGCTCGATGCGCTGTTGCAGATGTGATGTGAGGGTGTCATGACGATTTCCGGCGTAACATCGAACATCTCGCCGCTCATTCAATCGGCGCTCGATATCAACAAGCAGCTCGACGATCTGCAACGCCAGCTCGGCTCGGGACAAAAGTCGGATACCTATGGCGGCCTCGGCTCGCAGAGCGGCATCGCCGTCGCGCTGAGCGCCCAATTGGCCGCGATCAGCAGCTTCGACGACACGATCACGAATGTCGGCACGACCATCAGCTTGCAGCAGACGGTGCTCCAGCAGATCGCCACCATCGGCAGCACGGTCCAGTCATCGACCAGTCAGGCGGGCTTTGCCATCGACAGCACCGGCCAGACGACGGTGCAGAAAACCGCCGCCAATATGCTCGACCAACTACTCAGCATGCTGAATACCCAGGGCGGCAACGGCTATCTTTTTTCCGGCAGCGCCACGAACCAGCCCTCAGTCGACAGCGCCGATCATATTCTCAACGGTAACGGGGCGCAGGCCGGCCTCAAGCAGGTGATTGCCGAGCGCAACCAGGCCGACCTCGGCGCCGACGGGCTCGGCCGCCTGGTCATTCCGCCGGCCTCCGGAACGGTGGTCGGGGTCAACGAAGACGTCGCCGGCTCGCCCTTCGGCCTCAAGCTCGCAGGCGTCAGTTCGACGCTGACCGGCGCGACGGTCACCGGTCCCTCCGGCTCGCCGGCATCGATTTCGGTCGATCTTGGCGCGAGCAACCCCAATGACGGCGACAGCATCACCTACACATTTGCACTGCCTGACGGCACCAGTCAGACGTTGACGCTGACGGCGACGACGTCCACTTCGCCGGGGCCCGGTCAATTCACCATCGGCGCAACGTCGACCGACACCGCCGCCAATATGCAGGCCGCCCTCACCGCCGGCGTCAGCCAGATCGGCAACACGTCGTTGTCGGCAGCCTCCGCGATGGCCGCTTCCAACGATTTCTTCGACGACCCCCCGCAGCGGGTGAGCGGCTCGCCCGCGAGCGCCACGGCGCTGGTGAACGGAACACCGGCCGACACCGTGATCTGGTACACCGGCGAGGACGGCCCCGGCTCCGCGCGCTCGACCGCGACCGCACGCATCGATCCGTCGACGACCGTGTCTTACGGCACGCGCGCAAACGAACAAGGTATCCGTTCGATCGTGCAAAGCATCGCGGCACTGGCGGCGACGACTTATTCGTCGAGCGACGCCAATGCGTCCGCCAGCTATTCCGCGCTCAACAGCCGCGTCTACGACGCGCTTGGCGTCCCGGCGGGCGTCCAGAGCATCAGCGATATCGAGAGCAGTCTGGCCAACGCGCAATCGGCGATGGTCTCGACGAAAAGCCTGCATCAGCAGACGACCAACATGCTGACCACGATGCAGCAATCGATCGAAGGCGTCGACACGACGCAAATCGGCGCGCAGATCCTGTCGTTGCAGACGAGCCTGTCGGCATCGCTCTCGACGACGGCGAGGATGGCGCAGCTCAACCTGCTCAGCTATCTCTCGCCGGTGTCCGGCTGAAAATAAATCGCGCTTGATAACGCTCGGGGCCCCACCGCGTCATCGCCGTTACGGGCCGCTGACGGACATCCACCGTTCCAATGCGGAAGCACGGTGGCCGGCCGTTGCCCGCGGCCGGTCCGGCGTCAGCGCCGGCTCCATGCGCGCGGCGTTCTGCTCCGGGACGATGCCGATCAGTTGCCAAACCGCGCATGTGCAGGTCATTGCTTTTCGGGTTGCAAGCTGCACTCTGCGGCCGTTTGGAAACTCGACGTATCGTCGCACGAGCAGCCCGTGGCTTTCGAGGATATATTTTGTTCCTGGCGGAACGCGTGCTGGCACGCGTCGGAAATCACGCATTGGTCAGCCCTCCGCTTTGCGATACCGGTCTTAAAAACCGCACAGGCGTGGGCATTTTATGACGCGGGCAAGGTTATCCCCGGTCCGTGTCCGGCCAATATCTGGCGGCACGAATTAGCGCGAGCGCGTTGAAAAAATTATAGTTTTCGCTCGCTTTTACGGCGGCGCCGCGGCATCGCGCGACTGATTTTCTGCGAGCATTGATTTGGCGCAACACTGCGCTCGTGTCGTTGCGCATCGCGGCGAATATATACGGCGTGTGCCGTATCGCCGCCGGCGAAAATCAGGCGCGCGCGAGCAATCCCGCCGCGAGTTCGCGATTGATGTTGATCAGCGAACCGAGGTTTTCCGGTTTCGGATCGGCCAGCACGGCGATCGTCTGTTTGAACACGAATATGCCCAGATTTGCGACGTTCTGGCGCAAGCCGGCGGGAAGCTGATTTTCCGGACTGGTCGCCGAGGTGACAAAGACCGACCACAGCTTGCGGTTAAAGAGCAATGCGGCGTCGAGTTCTGGACTCTTGTCGTCCCAGCCGTCGCGGATTGCTTGCAGGCGGGCCGCCGCGCTCAGCAGCAGATCGGCTTCCAGTTCACGCGGACTTGCGGTCTTGTTCGCGGTCGCGTCGTAGGCGCGTGTTGCTTGTCGCATTGTCGAGCAGCTCCTTTTCGTAAGCGATCAGGGCCTTGGCGCTCTTGAGCGCCTTGTACATCTGGCCGGCCATGATGTGATTGCTGATGGCCTGCATGTGTGGCCACGAACTCGGCGCCGCCTGTACCAGATCGCGCATCAGCGCGAAATAGGTCGCATGGTGGAGGCTGGCGTCACGCGAGGTGTACATAAGCTGAACGCAGAGATAGATGCGCTTGGCCGGGGTGTCGGCCTGCTTCGGCATCATGATGTCTTTTTCGCGCAGGATCGGCGCCTGCCCTTCGACCAGCAGCCGCGTGCGCTGATCGCCGTTGGTGACCAGGCATTCGCCCAGGATGAACCGCTCGCCGGGCTTTAGTTCGACTTTGAGGCCCATTCGACGCCGCTCCTTGCGGCCGCTCGCCGATGCAGAGGCGGCGCAAGATCTGGTCCTTGCGCCGCTTATGATGGCCGCTGCTAGCGGAAAAGCCGCAATACGTTCTGATCGGCCTGCGCGGCGAGAGACAGTGCGGTGCTGGACAGTTGCTGACGCGTCTGCAATGCGAGCAGGTTGGCGCCCTCTTCGTTGCTGTCTGCGAGGGTAAGGTTGTCCGAGCCGGTCTGCAACGTGTTGATCATCGACTTCGTGAAATCCTGGCGGACCTGCACGGTCGACAGGCTCGCGCCGAGCGTCTGCGATTCGGCCTGCAACGACGTGAGCGCGGCGGTCAGCGCGGTCGACGCCGCAGTGATGTCCGAGGCGCTCGCCCAGTTGTTGGCCGCGCCGGCGATGCTGAGCGGCGACGCGCTGGCGTTGGTGTAGTCGACGCCGGCGACGCTGATGCTCGCATTGCCCGTGTCGTCGAGCGTGACGGTCAAGGTATCGCCGCCAAGCAGGTTGACGCCGTTGAAGCCGGAATCGCCGGCGAGCTGGCCGATCTGGGTCAGCAGGCTGTCGAACTGCGAGGCGAGGCTCGCCTGGGTGGTGGTATTGTTGGCCTGCTGCGCCTGGCTGACCAGAGCTTGCGCCGACTGCACCAGCTTGGTGATCGCCGTGATGCCGTTGTTGGCCGCCTGAATGGTGTTGACTCCGTTGGACATGGAGTCCAGCAGGGAATTCAGGTTATTGGCCCGCGTGTCGAGGCTCTGCGCGGTGAAAAAGCTGATGGCGTTATCAAGGGCCGAATTGACCTTCTTGCCCGTGGCCAGCCGGTTTTGCGTTTGCGTGATCAAATCCGAAGTCTGCTGCAACTGCAGCAGGTTCGAACGCACGCCTGCTGACAACACAATTTCACTCATGGGAGTCTCCATCCCTCGCTGGGCCAAATCGCCTGTCGGTGATAATGAGATGTTAGGGTTGACGGACGGTTAAATTCGACCGAATTAACAAATGGTTAACCATGATTGTTGCGAATGAAAAAAACGGCGGCCCTGGGGGCCGCCGTTTTCCGTCGAGAGTTCGATGAAGCCTAGCGGAACAGCCGCAGCACGTTCTGGTCGGCTTGCGAAGCAAGCGACAACGCAGTCGACGACAGTTGCTGGCGGGTCTGCAACGCGAGCAGGTTGGCGCCTTCCTCGTTTGAATCGGCGAGGGTAAGGTCGGA